>Ga0190272_10000008_pt1 | contig 194854 bp, 166 predicted proteins | sample Popmic504T_FD_133746 | JGI IMG/M metagenome (GOLD analysis project Ga0190272, IMG submission 133746) | Populus adjacent soil microbial communities from riparian zone of Shoshone River, Wyoming, USA - 504 T | ecosystem: Environmental > Terrestrial > Soil > Riparian zone | place: USA: Wyoming... | reverse complement strand
GGGGGGGGGGGGGGGGGGGGGGGGGGGGGGGGGGGGGGGGGGGGGGGGGGGGGGGGGGGGGGGGGGGGGGGGGGGGGGGGGGGGGGGGGGGCGTCGAGGAGGCGTTGGAGGGAGGTGCGGTCCTGGCGGAAGCGGTCGGCGAGGCGGTCGCGGGAGGCCTCGTACTGGAACTGGCGGGCGAAGGCTTCGCGGGTGCGTTCGGCGGCGCGGAGGCGGGTGTCGAGGTCGAAGCCGAAGTCGGCGAAGAGGCGGTCGATGCCGGCGATCATGAGGCGCCAGCGGAGGTCGGAGCCGGCGTCGCCGCTGCACGATTCGAGCATCGCCGCGACGGCCTCGGAGTCGCGGAAGAAGATCTCCTCGGCGAGCTCGATGGCTTCGGGGCCGCCGTAGCGCTCGATCTCGCGCTCGTAGGTGTCGAACTGCATTTTCCAGATCGCACCCGCGTCGAGGAGGCGCTGCGCCGCGGCTTCGAGGGCCGGCTGGATGCGCTCGCGCAGGAGCAGCGGATCGCCGTGGAAGCGCACGCGCAGGTGCCACTGCGGGTCGGCGTAGCGGATGAAGAACCAGCGGCGCGCATTGCCGTTAGCGACCGCTTCCGCCGCCAGCGGCGCGAGCTCCTCGGTGAGGACGCGGTCCGCGGTGGCGGTGCCGCAGTAGAACTTCGCGTACAGCCATTCCGAGCCGGGCGGGAACGTGCGCGCGATCAGCAGTGCCGGCGCTCTCGTTTCGTGTTTCGCGGCCGGTGCGTCGGCGAGACGCTTCGTGTACGGCACGATCAGCTCGTGGAAGAAGCGTCCCTCCGGACCCGCCGCGCACAGCTCGTCCGGCGCGGGATAGAGCTCGGTCAGCACGATCTCGTGGCGCGTGCGGATCACGTCCAGCACCGCGTCGAGGGCGAGGGTGTTCTCGAAGTCGACCAGCAGCTCCTGGTCGTTGTCGGTGAGCATCACGTAGCGCGGCATGCGGTGCTTTTCGCGGAAGCGCCGGGCGAGCCGGTATCGCTCCACGCCCGACGCCGCCACGATCGGCTTGAAATCCTCGAGGCCGACGCGCCAGCGCGCGCGCTGCAGCACGATCCGGCCCCTGACGATGCGCGGCAGGAATGGGGCGGAATCGAGCGGTCCCCAATCCCAGCGCATACCGATCGTCTCCTGCAGAGCGGCCAGGAAACGGTAGACGCCGAGACTCTCGGCCATGGTGTTGTGCGCGGTGCTGAGGCGCGGGATGACCTCGCGATCGAGCGTTTTCGAGCGCAGGCGGATCCGATCGCCCGACACCGTGACCATTAGATCGTCGACGGGAATCTGCTGCTCGCGCGGCGCACCGGAGCAGCCGAGGAACGGGATCTCGTACGCGCGGAGCACGGGGCGGGCGAGGATGTTGCCGACGCGTCCCGCCGGCAGGTGCACGAGCTCCGCGAAGACCGCCTCCGGCTGCAGGGCCTCCTCGGCGGCGATGTGTTTCTCGACGCACTCGCGAATGGCATCGTCGGCGTGACAGAAACGTCCCAGCATGCGCGCGCCCGACGGACCCATCGCGGCGTGCAGCAGCACGCGATACTCACCACGCGCAACTGCATCCGCCGATGACGCGGCCAGCGTGGCGATGGCGTGGAACGCGTCGGGGATCGGCGGCCGGTCGGGATTCTCCAGCCGCTTGAGGTCCTCGCCGGTGAGCGAGACCTCGGTCCGGCCCTCGGCCAGCGCACGAGTAAGGATCTGCAGTTGCGCGGCTTCCGCGTTGCCCCACGTCATGCGCATACCGCCGCCGCGCCGCTGCAACGAGAGCCCCGTCAGCAGCGGCGAAGCCTCGGCCACGGAGTTCGCGGCGCGCTCGAAACCGATGCCGCTTTCCTCGTCGAGCGCGTCGAGCAGCGGGACCTCGCGATCCGCGCCGTAGCGCTCTTGAAACGCGGAGCGGAACTCGTCCAGAGCGCGCGCGTGGCGCGAGTGCGAGAAGCGGTGCACGATCTCGATGCCGCGCATGATCTCCGCGGCCTCCGATTCGCCGAGGATGAATTGCGACGCGGGCTTCATCAGGTCGACCTGGAACAGCTTCGACAGCTCGACCGGAATCCCGAGCGGCTCGAGGTCCCGGGCGAGCTCGCGGTAGCGATCGGGCGACGAGCCGACGCCGTTTGCGTCGATGGTCGCCAGCGCCTGCTCCGCCTGCGCCAGCCGTGCGCGTGCGTCGCCCGTCGACTGCAACGCTTCGAGCTGGCGCAGCAGACCGTGCTCGTCGCCGGTGACCGGCAGCGCCAGATCGGGGATCAGCAACTGGTTGTCGACCAGATCGTGCAGGAACGCATCCGCGTCCTGGCGCGTGATCTCGCCGTCGGGGTCGCTCGCCACCAGCGCGACCGCGAGCTCGTCCAGCCGCGCGCCGTCCGCTGCACGGCGGAGTGTGTCGCGCAACGCGTCGAACGAATCGACGGCGACGAGGTGATACGTGCGCAGGCGTCCGCGGATGCGGGACTCCGCGAAGCGCAGGCGTCCTGCCGCCTCGTAGAGACTCGAGTTCGGACGGAACGTCAGTTCGGCGCGCACCGCGGGATCGCGCGTGAGGTGCTCGCAGAGAGCGAACAGGTAGTCCATGTCGAGGCGGCTGTGACGGCGATAGCCGGCGCGCGGTGCGAGCGCGAGCTGCGTGCGCTCGCCCACACGACCCGACGTACAGCCGGAGAACAGCCCGAACGGCGTCGGCCGCGAAGCCATGCGCAGGAAGTAGCGCACCAGGCCCTGCTCCGTGCGGCGTCCCTTCTTCGACTCCGGATCGCGGCGCCACTGCTCGAAGCTCTCCGCAAGATCGGGCGACGCAAGGAAGATCGCCTCGGCGATCTCGGGACGCTCGAGCAGCGCCTGCAGTCGCGCGCGCAGCAGAGCGCGATCGTGCGCGAGCGCATCATCGAGCGACGCATCTTCGCTCGAAGCGGCACGCAGCTCCGCGGACCATGTTTCCAACTCCTCCATCGGCAGGAGCGGCGTGCGCATCACAACGATGTCCGACGGGACGAACTCACTCATTGCGCGTTCCTTCCCTTGTCATTCTGCTTGCGGGGCGGGACGGCCACGAGTAGCACGCGGTCCCACACCGGCTCGAATTCCGTCACCGCGGCGAGCAGCGCCAGGCCGACTCCGGCCACGCCGGAGAGGAAGCCAGCCTCCCCTTTCCAGATGCCTTGCTGCGGAGCGGTGTCGACCCAGCTCAGGAGTCCGGCCATCCCTTCGCCGGGACGGCGCATGTCGAGCGCGCGCTGATACCAGTCGCGGGCGGCGTCACCCGTCACGGCGTCGCCCGTGGCCTGATGCACGCGATTGAACAGATGTGCGATGCCGGCCGCGCCGTGACAGAGGCCGACGTCCATGACCTTCGTCTCCTCGACGGAGCGGCGCGCTGCGACGTGGGCGATATCGAGCGCCTCGGCCTCCCAATCGGCGCGGCCGAAGCTCTGCGCCGCCGACAGCAGCACCGCTGCGACGCCGAGGTCGCCGTAGCACCAGGCGGTGCGCGTCGGGCGCGCCTCGCCGTCCGGCGGGACGTGCGACGGAAACTCCGATCCGTCCAACCCGGGCCGCCTCTGCGCGAGCAGCCATCGCACCGAATCCTCGGCAAGGCGCGTCACGCGCGGGTCGTTGACGCCTTCGCGATGCGCGGCGGCGAGGAAGCCGATGACGCCCGGGACGCCGTGCGCGACGCCGAGGTTGTGGCAGCCGCGGGGCATGAGCTCGCGTTGCCAGTCGGGGAGCCATTCGGGATCGGAGAACCACGTGCCCGCCTCGTCTCGCGTCGTTTCGAGCAGATCGAGGATGCGGCCGAGGAGCTGTGCGGCGCCGGGATCGGGAAGGCGCTCGACGAGATACGTGCCGTAGCCGGCCAGTCCGCCGATCAACTCGAACGGCGGTTTTTCCTTCAGGTTGTCGAGGAGCTGGCCCAGGGCGTCGTCGAGGTCGCGGGCGAGGTCGCTGTCGCCTTCGAAGAGCTCGCGCGTCAGGTGCGTGACGACCCAGCCGACGCCGAAGAAACCGGAGAAGAGTGTCGGCAGGAGATCGCGGTGCGCCAGTGCGCTGGTGCTCATTTCGAGCGCCTCGAGCGCGCGGTCGCCGGCGTCCACGTTTCCGGCAGCGGCGTGGAGGTACGCAAAGAAAAGCGCGACCCCCGCGTCACCGCCGGACATGCGCGGATCGGATTGCAGATCGTCGTTCGCGGCCTGGCGGGCGACGTGGTCGTTCAGCGCACGCTCGATGTCGCCGATCGCGCTCCAGCATTCGTGCCGCGTGTCCGCGGTAGTGATGGCTTGCCACATGGTCATGAGTCCGCGGAAGTGGGGCGGCCGGGAGCGACCCGGCCGCCGCACGTCGTCAGGCGCTGACTAGCAGCAGTTCGCGCCGGTGGTGGCGGTCTGGCAGCTTCCGCCGGTCAGACAGCTCTCGGTCGGACACGCTTCGCAATCCGACGGGCCGGTGGGCTCACAGTAGTTCGTGCAGCGGAGAGTCGCGCCGCCGACGGCGCCCTTGAGATCGCGCTCGGACAGGTTGCGCAGGGTCTCTTTGCTGAGATGCAGTTTGCCGGTGATCGTCTTCTTCATGGGTTCGTTCCTTTGCGTACTGCGGTTATGCGTGCCTGCCTCGCCTCGACCCCAACTGCGGCGTGGCCTGCTCGCGGGTTGACGGGGGTCGCCTCATCCGCGCTCTCGAGTTGCGCGGCAACCAGTTGTCGATAGAGACCGTCGCGGGACACGAGCGCGGCGTGCGTGCCCGATTCGACGGTGCGGCCCTCGTCGAGGACCAGGATCAGGTCCGCGTCGCGGACGGTGCTCAGCCGGTGCGCGGCCACGATGCGCGTGGCGCGCAGGCCGCGGAGATTGCGCTGGATCTTCTGTTCGTTGACCGCGTCGAGGGCGCTCGTGGCCTCGTCCAGGATCAGGACCTTCGGACGCCCGACCAGCGCGCGCGCCAGCGCGATGCGCTGGCGCTGACCGCCGGAGAGCGACGAGCCTGAATCCGCGAGCACCGTGTCGTAGCCCATCGGAAACGCGGAGATCTCGTCGTGGATCTCCGCCAGCTTCGCCGCCTCGATCACGCGCTCGAGCGGCAGACTCGGGTCCTGCAGCGCGATGTTCGCGCGGATGCTGGTACCGAAGAGATACGAGTGCTGCGGCAGATACGCGATCTGCGCGCGCAGCCACTCGCGCGGAAACTGCTCCAGCGGGCGGCCGTCGTACAGCACATGGCCCGACTGCGGCACGAGCAAGCCCGCCAGCAGCCCCGTGAGCGTCGACTTGCCCGAGCCCGACGGGCCGACGATCGCGATCAGCGATCCCGGCTCGATCTCGAACGAAGCCTCGGCGACCGCGGGCGGGACGAGCGGCCCGTACCGGAACGACAGCTCCTCCACCGCGAGGCGTCCCGCGAACGACGCCGGTTGCGGCAGTTCGCGACCCAGCGGCTCCGCGGGCGTCGAAAGGACGTCGTCGAGGCGCGCGAGATAGCTGCCGAGGAGCTGGAACTGCGACGCATTCGTGACGAGTGCGGAGAGCGGCGAGAGGAAGCCGGCCGACAGCGCGGCCAGGGCGAGCATCGTGCCGAGGGTGAGATCACCCTGCATCACGCGGGCGGCGCCGTAGAGGAGGATGAGCACCGGCGAGGCGATGGCCAGGCCATCGAGCAGCGCCTGCACGAGCACGTCGAGGCGGCCGCGCGACAACGACACGTTGAGCTGGCGGATGAAGAGGTGCGACCACGTGTCGACCGCGCGCCGTTCCGCACCGCACGCCTTGAGCGCCTCGATGCCGGCCAGCAGTTGCACCTCGTAGGTCTGCGCCGCCGACTGCGCCTGCAGCGATTCCGAGGTCAGGCGCTGCCGCCGCCGCATGGCGCCGGCGAGGATGGCCACGCGCAGGATGCCCAGTCCCGCGACGACGAACCCGAGGCGCACATCGGCGACGAAGAGCAGGACGACGTACGTCGTCACCATCAGGCCGTCGAGCGCGCCGGAGAGCACGGCCGAGGTGAGCGTCTCGCGGATCGTGGCGTTGCTGGCGAGCCGCATCATCAGATCGCCCGTGGAGCGTTGCTGGAAGAACGAGAACGGCAGGTGGACGAGGTGCTCGAGAAAGTCGGTGGTGAGCTGCGCGTCGAGCCGCGTGCGCAGGGCCAGGAGAATGTGTCCGCGGATGAGTGTGGCCAGTGCGGAGAACGCCACCAGCGCCGCAGCGCCGCCGGCGAGGATCCAGTAGAGCTGCCGGTCGGCACGCGGAATGACGCGGTCGATCAACACGCCCGTCACGATCGGCACGGCCAGCGCGAGCAGCTGCAACAGGACGGACGTCAGCACGATGCGCACGAGTGCCGTGTCGTGACGCAGGACGCGTTTGAGATAGCGGCCGAGGAGCGAGGCCCGGCGGTCTTCGCCGCCGCGCTGGAAGTCGGGTCCGGGCTCGAGGACCAGCACGACGCCGGTCAGCGAGCGCTCCAGCTGCGCGCGCGGCACGAAGCGGCGGCCGTCCGCGGGGTCGACGACCCAGGCGCCCTTTTTCTCGGCGCGCTCGAGCACAACGAAGTGCCGGAACTCCCAGTGGAGGATGCTGCCCGGCTCGAGGAACTCGAGGTCGTCGGGCGTGCGCACCTGTACGCCGCGGCCGCGCAGGCCGAAGTGCTCTGCCGCGCCGAGGAGGCGGTGCGCGTCGACGCCGTGCCGGGAGAGGCCGGTCACGGCGCGGACGTCGTCGAGCGCGACATTCTTTCCGTGCAGCGCCAGCGTCATGGAGAGGCACGCCGCGCCGCAGTCGGCGGCCGCGGTCTGCGCGACGAAGGGGATGCGCCTGCTCATCGGCGCTCTCCCGTCAGCGCGAACAGGAGGCGTTCCGTACCGACGCGCACCTCGGCCTTGCCGCGCGTGCCGGCGTGGCTGCGCGGCAGTTTCGCCGTCACGACCGTCGTACCCGCGACGGACTCGATCGGCAGCGATTGATTGTTGAAGCGCAGCGGCATGCCGCGTTGCAGCGGCGTACGCGCGGGGAACGTCGCGATGACCGCGCCGTCGTGGCGCACGAGGGCGGTGCCAGTGGCGTAACGCGGGACACGCACGAAGACGAGCGCGAGCAGCAGCGCGACGAACACCGCGGCGACGAGCCACGACGCGGCGCGCATCCAGTGCGATTCGAGCCGCAACGGCTCCGGACCGGCCGAGAGCGGCTGTTCGAGCTCGCGCAGCGCACGGCGGCGGAACGGACTGGCCGTCTCCTCCGGCTCGACGAGCCACGCGGCGAGATACGGACTGGCGTGCGCGGCGACGGTTTCCAGCGCGGCGATCTCCAAGGGCTCGAACGCGCGCTCGGGCGTGGGACGCAGCGCAGTCAGCACGGCAATGATCTCGCCGCGGCCGGCGCGTACGGCAACGCCGAGAAAGCGATCGGCGGACTCGCCGCCGGGATTGTCGAGATCGAGGTCGTAACGCGCGTCGTCGCCGAGGCGCGGGAGAGTCACAGTGAGGCCGGTGCGGTGAATGAAGCTGACCACGCCTGCCGCGGCGCTGTACCCGTCGGAGGAGTCGTTGGGAGCCCAGAGGATCTGGCGCTCGCTGTCGTACAGCAGGCAACGCGTGCGCTCCGCGTCGACGGCGCTCGACATCGCGGCGCGCAGCGCGTCCGCCAGCTCGGCGACGCTCTGCGCGAGTGCGATGCGGCGGAGCTGGTCCGCGGTGAGATAGCGGTCGAGGGAAGCCTGCACGCGCGGGAGGGCAAGGGCGCTGTCGATCAGCGCGTTGAGGTCGCGGTCGGAGAGGCCTGTGCGGGAGAGGTAGAAGAGACGGTCGGCGTCGATCAGCTCCTGAAAGCCGGCGAGCTGTTCTTCCGCGGCCAGGACGATGCTCGGACAGGCGGTGTGCGGCGCGTGCTGCAGCATCGCCTCGAGCGAAGCGGCCACGTCCTCGGCCGAGATCCCCGGTCCGAACACGAGGACCACGCGCCGGTGCTCGCGCATCGCGGCGATCCGCTCCGCGTCCAGCCGCGAGGCCACGCGGAACACCGGCCGCGTACAGCCATCCGGCTCAGCCGGCTCGGATGCAGCGGGTTCCGAGCCTTTTTCGGGCACAGCACTTCCCAGCAAACCGTCCACGGGGTCTCACCGCCCTAAATCAGTGTAGATACTTGGATCACCACGAATATAGGACGATTGCCATAAGTAGGACGTTACGTATGAAACAACAAATTGCTACGGAGTATCGCGGAAGGACGGCCCGCGAGACGGAGGCGGGCGCGTACTGGACTTCAGCCAAGCAGTAGAAGGCGCAAAAGAACGAGCGCACGGCATCCTGCCTCCATCAGAGGAGACGGACGCGGACGCGCGAATTCCGTGCGACACTTTTCGGCATGATCGAGATCGACGCCAAGCTGCTCGCAGAGGCCGCCGGGTTTGCGCGTCCACCCATCTCGAACTTCCGCGTCGGCGCGTTCGCACGCGGCGCCGGCGGCAAGGTCTACTTCGGCGCGAACGTGGAGTTTGCGGGCGAGGCGCTGACCTTTACGGTGCACGCCGAGCAATCCGCGGTGGTGAACGCGTGGATGAGCGGCGAGCGAGCCCTCGACGTCGTCGGAACGAGCGCCGCGCCGTGCGGCTACTGCCGGCAGTTCCTCAACGAGCTGGCCAGCGAGCTGATGATCGTCATGCCCGGCGAGTCGCGTTCGCTGAGCGAGCTCCTTCCGAGCTCCTTCGGACCGCGCGACCTCGGCGTCGACGGCGGGCTGCTCGCGCCGCGCGATCATGCGTTGCAGATCGACGATGGCGACGACGTCGCGCGGGCCGCGCTGGCCGCGGCGAACATGAGCTACGCGCCCTACTCGAAGTCGTACGCCGGCGTCGCCGTGCGCACGCACGACGGCACGATCGTCAACGGCGCGTACGCCGAGAACGCGGCCTTCAACCCGAGCCTCTCGCCGCTGCAGGCGGCGCTCTCGCAGCTCAACCTGCGCGGGTTTGCCTGGGATGCGATCGCCGAGGTGGTGCTGGTGCGGGTCGATGGGATGCACGACAGCTCGACGCGGGTCGTCCTGGCCGCGATCGGCCATGCGCCGCTGCGCGTGGTGACGGCCCGGAATTCGGCCTGATCGGCACGGGGTTGAGCACCCCATGGACAACGAGCAGCAGCCGCCGCCGCAGACGATCCGCATCACGCTCGACGACAGCGTCGCGCAGGGTGAGTACGTCAACTTCGCGAACATCATTCACTCCCAGAGTGAGTTCATCCTCGACCTCGGCCGCGTCGTCCCGGGGCGCACCGACGTCAAGATCTACAGCCGCGTGATCCTCACGCCGCTCCACGCGAAGCAGCTCCTGGAGGCCCTCGGCCATAACCTCGCGCTGTTCGAGCAGAAGTTCGGCGAGATCCGCGCCGACGCCTCCATCGGGTTCACCCACAACGAGCCTTCGAATTGAAGATCCGGATCATCGGCGCCGGCCTGGCTGGGAGTGAGTGCGCCTACGCGCTGGCGCGGCGCGGCCACGACGTGGAGCTGCACGAGATGCGTCCCGTGAAGTCGACGCCGGCGCACGCGACGTCGAACCTGGCCGAGCTGGTCTGCTCGAACTCATTCCGCTCTTCCGCCGCCACGAACGCGGTCGGCCTGCTCAAGCAGGAGATGCGGCTGCTCGACTCGATGGTCATCCGCTGCGGCGAGGAGGCGCGCGTGCCCGCGGGCGACGCGTTCGCCGTCGACCGCGACCGGTTCGCCGCGGCCGTGACGAACACAATTACCAGCACGGATCGCATTACACTTTATCGGGATGAGATAATGTCGCTCGATCTCGGCGACGCTGATTTCCTCGTCGTGGCCACGGGACCGCTGACCAGCGATCCTCTCTTTCACGCCATCAACGAGTTTCTCGGGCACGACGGCCTCTATTTCTACGACGCCATCGCCCCGATCCTGGCCGCCGACTCGCTCGATTTCTCGAAGCTGTTCTGGAAGTCGCGCTACGGCAAGGGCAGCGCGACGGATTACCTCAACGCGGCGATGACGAAGGAGCAGTACGAGGCGTTCGTGCAGGCGCTGCTGACCGCGGAGCTCTTCGCCGCGCACGATTTCGAAAAGGCCGTGCACTTCGAAGGCTGCCTGCCGGTCGAGGAGATCGCCAGCCGCGGCGTCGACACGCTGCGCTTCGGCCCGATGAAGCCGGTCGGCCTCGAGCATCCGGAGACGAACGAGCGCGCGCACGCGGTCGTGCAGCTGCGCAAGGAAGATCTCTCCGACGAGTACTTCAACATCGTCGGCTTCCAGACCAAGATGCGCATCCCCGAGCAGCAGCGGGTGATCCGGATGATCCCCGGCCTCGAGAACGCGCAGTTCGCGCGCTACGGCTCGATGCACCGCAATACGTTCATCAACGGTCCGAAGCACCTCACGCCGGCGTTCCAGACGAAGCGCGACCCGCGGGTTTTCTTCGCCGGCCAGATCACCGGCGTGGAGGGCTACGTCGAGTCGTCGGCCGTCGGCCTGCTCGTCGCGCGCTACATCGACGAGCTCGGACGCACCGGCACCGTCCGCCCGCTCCCGTATCACACGGCTCTGGGCGCCCTCGGACGCCACGTAGCCGAGTCGTCGCCCGACCGTTATCAGCCGTCGAATGTGACTTGGGCCCTGATCGAGGACGTGATCGGCCGCGCGAAGAAGGTCGAGAAGCGCGAGAAACAGGTCGCGCGGGCGATCGCCACGATCGAGCAGATCGTCGCGGCGTAGGCACATTCAAACGAAGCAACGGCCCTTCATCCGGTCCTTGACTGTCGCCCGCTACGCGGGCTCGATGAATGATCGACCCATTCCACCGGCTGAAGCCGGTGGCTATTTCCTGAGGCCCGCTACGCGGGCTACACGAAACGCGAAGCGTCTGGAGTGCGGCAGCGAACGTTGTGCTTAGCACTCCATTCGCTAAGTTCGGTGTCATAACGCGCGACGCGTGGAGCGGCGGGCTTTAGCCCGCCGCCGCTCCCGCCCGTAGGCCGCGGTGGGCTGAAGCCCACAGCTCCACGCCGCCACGCGTTGTGACCGAACTTAGCGAACGGAGTACTTAGGTCGGCCGCCGTAGGCGGCTGCAGGAAATAGACCCCGGCTTCAGCCGTGGTTGGTACGTGCCACCGGATCGAGCCCGCGTTAGCGGGCGACAGATACGGACATTCCTGGAGCCGCGTAGACGGCGAAGGATGACCGGGTCGGGGTGAACGAAGCTGTGTCGAGGCTCGACCGTGCTGTGTCGAGGCTCGACCGTGCTGTGTCGGGGCTCGACCGTGCTGTGTCGGGGCTCGACCGAGCTGTGTTTCACGAAAACATCACGGTGTTCTGACGAAACCGAGTTCGGTTCCGGCGAAACCGAGCAGTGTCACGGCGAAACCGAGCGTGGTCCCGGCGAAACCGAGCGTGGTCTCGGCGAAACCGAGCTTGGTCCAAGCGAAACCGAGCTTGGTCCAGGCGAAACCGAGCTTGGTCCAGGCGAAACCGAGCTTGGTCCAGGCGAAACCGAGCTCGATCCAAGCGAAACCGAGCTCGGTCACAGCCGGCGCGGGCCGGCCGGAACCCGACCGGTTCACATCCCGAAGCGTACGCCGACCGCCACCCGGCGGGCGGCGGACGGGTAGCCGAGGACTTCCTCGTACTCGACGTCCGTGATGTTCTCCACACGCAGGTAGGGGGTGAAGCGTCCGAGGTCGAGCTGTACGTTGGCGTCGAAGGTCGTGTAGGACTCGTTGTTCGCGCGGCTGAACGGGGCGACGGGGAGCACGTCGGCGCGCTCGCCGGTGTACAGCACGACCAGGTTCGTGTCGACGATACCGGTGCGGTAGCCGACGAAGAGGGAGCCGGAGTGTTGCGGGCGGCGCAGCAGCGGGCGGTCCGCGCCTTCCTCCTCGGTGTCGGTGTACGTATACGACAGCGCGGCGCGCACGTCGCGCGTGACGTCGCGCTGCAGCGCCAGCTCGAGCCCGCGCGCGGTGGCGGCGCCGACGTTCTGGAAGATGAAGGTGGCCGAGTCGAACACGATCAGGTCGTCGTAGTCGCTGTGGAACAGCGTCGCGGAGAGGCCGGAGCCGTGGTCGTAGCCGACCTCGAAACTGCGGCTGCGCTCCGCCTCCAGCTCCGGGTTGCCGGCGAACGGGAAGTAGAGCTCACCGACCGCGGGCGCGCGGAACGCCTCGCCGAAGGCCGCGCGGACCTTGTTGCTGCCAGCGATCCACGCCAGCGCCACACGCGGCGAGAGCTCGCTGCCGAACGTCTCGTAATCGTCCCAGCGCAGCCCCGCGCTGAGCTCGAGTCGTGAGGCCGTGCCGAGCTGGCGCGTCAGGCGGTCTTCGACGAAAAGCGAGCGCTCCGTGCGCTCGCCGCCCGTGAAGTTCGGGCCGAAGTTCGTGACGTCATCGACCTCGGCGTGCTCGTACTCGCCGCCGGCGACGATGGTCCCGAAGGACGTGTTCGTCCGCGTCGTGAGGCGGGCGCGGCGCGTCGTGCTCTCGGTCGACGTGCGCACGAGACCGAAGCCGTCGTCCGGGTCGGCGAACGTGTCGTCGCGGCGGCTCTCGGCCAGCGTCACGTCGTAGGAGAAGCTGCCGAGGGTCTGGCCGAACGGAAGGGCGAGCTGGCGCTCGCTGCCGTCCTGGCGGCGATTCGGGCTCGGCACGATGGCGTCGCCGATCGCGTTGAGGTTCATCGGGATGCCGAGGTCGTAGGTGGTGTGGCGGGCGGAGAGGCCGGCGAAGAACGTCGGCGTCGCGTTCCAGTGCACGGCGGCGCCGGCGCTGTTCTGCGAGAAATCGTCGTTGAACGCGAAGCCGTCGTCCTCGCGGGACTCGAACGACGCGCTGACGTTTGCCGTCGTGCCGGCGTACGTGCCGCTCACGCTGCCGTTGCGCAGTCCATGATCGCCGCCCTCGGCCAGCGCACGGAAGCCGTTGCGTTTCGAGGTCGTCAGCACGTTGACCACGCCGGCCACCGCGTCCGATCCGTACAGCGCCGAGTACGGCCCGCGCACCACTTCCACCTGCTCCACGCCGACGGTGGAGAAGCGTCCCCAGTCATAGCCGGAGAAATACGGGTTCGTGATCTCGATGCCGTTCCAGAGGACGAGGGTGTGGTTCGAGTTCGAGCCGCGCGTGAAGAGCGAGGTCGCGCGTCCCGGGGAGCCGGTGCGGCTCATGTGGATGCCTGGCACTTCGCGCAGGACCTCGGCAACGTCGCGCGCGGCGCGGCTGTCGATCTCCTCGCGGGTGATCACGGTGACGGCGGCCGGCGTGTCGTCGACCTTCTCCGGCAGCGCCGAGGCGGTGACGACGATCTCCTCGCGCACCTGGGCGAAGAGCGGAAATGTAGCAACGATAAAGAGGACGAAAAAAAGAGGACGAAATTGCATGACGACTCCTTCCCTCCGAAGAAGGCCGACAAAAGGCGAGGTGTTCGAGCGGTCGGTCTCCTGGCTTCCGGGTCGTCCTTCCCACGCCCCCTTCCCGCTGTCGCAGTGGGGGTCCGTCAGGACCAAGGCGTGGGTCGTCTCCGGTTACAGTGGCGGGGGCCGCGCCGGCATCACACCGGCTTCCCGTTCACCGTCTCGAACGTCAATTGAAAAAGATCAGGGACGTGGATTCTAGCGCATGCGCAGGATGGCGGCGAACGACAGCAACGCGGCCAGCGCCGCGAGGGCGACCTCCGACACCGTGGGAACGGTAGGCAGGTGCGCGGCACCGAGCGCGGCGGTCCAGGCGTCGTACGGCACGATGGACAGCGGGAGCTCGAGCTCGTAGAGATCGAAGCCGAGCCTAATGACGTCCCCGCTGGCGACGTCGATGGCGTGGATCTCTTCCGAGCACCGCGTCGGTCCGACCGCGCGCGTGCCGCCGTCCGCGAGCGTGATCGCGGTGAGCCCGTCGTCCGCCGCCAGAGGGTACGTCTGGATCGGGACGCCGGCCGGTGAATAGCGCAGCGGCGCCAGGTCGTCGCGGAGGACGAGCGCGCCGCCGTCCGGAAGAATGCGCACGGCGCGGATGGCGGTGCCCGCCGCGAAATCAGGGAGAGGCGTACCCGTGCAGACGTTGAACCGCGCCACACGCGTGCCGGCGGCGATGAAGAGCGTGCACTGATCGGAGGCGAGGTCGATGGCATTCGCACCGGGGATCGCCGGGGGATGAACGGCGGTGACCGCGCCCGTCGGACCGAACGCGACGATCGATCCGCCGTCGGCGAGCACGTAGATCGTCCCCGAGGCGCCGGCCACCATCGAGCGTGGCGTGTAGCCCGGCGGCGCGGTCCCGATGCGCTCGAATGCACCGTCGGGCGAGACGAAGTCGACGTGAAACGTGCCGCCTGACGCGATGGCCGCGATCACCCGTCCCCCGGGTGCCGGCGCGACCACATTCGCCTCCGGACCGCCGGTGGCCCGGGCGCCATCGACGATCCATTGCAGCCGGCTGGAGGGATCGAGGATCGTCCCGATGCGGCAGCCGGCCTCCATCGGGCCGGCTACGGCGAAATCGTAGGGCTGCGCCGAAAGAGAGGGGACGGCCAGAACCACTGCCACCAGGGACGCGAGCACCACTTGCCTCATGAAAGGCTCCGTTCGCAGCGCCCGTATCCCGGATGCGCTATGCTGTTATGTCATAAAGTTATTCTGCATAGCCTGTCCCTGTCAAGGCCGCTTCGAAAACTTCTCGTAGAGCAGCGTGTGGCGCGAGTCCATCGGGATCTCGTCGCCGTTGATGAAGACGCGGCGGACGTTGGTGCGGATCTCCAGTGGATCGCCGTCCGTCACGATCACCGTGGCGTTCTTTCCCACCTCGAGCGAGCCGAGACGGTCGGCGACGCCCCAGATGCTGGCCGGGTAGATCGTCACGGCCTTGAGGGCCTCTTCCTTCGGCAGGCCGAAGGCGGCGGCGGACGCGGCGTGGTACGGGAGGCTGCGGGTGTTGTGGGCGTCGGTGGTCTGGATCGCGAATGGAATCCCGGCGTCGTGCAGCGTCTTCGCGTTCGTGAAGAGCAGGTCGTACGGATCGTCCTCGCGCTGCGGGAGCGAGAGGATCGGGCCGAGGAGCACCGGGATGTTGCGGCGTTTCACTTCATCGACGACGCGCGCCACATCCTGCGCGCCGGCGAGAATCACCTTCAGCTTGAACTCGTCCGCGAACGCCAGCGCGGCGCGGATGTCGCGGGCGAGGTTCGCGTGCATCACCACCGCCGTGCGTCCTTCGACGACCGGCACGAGCGCCTCGAGAATCAGATCGCGGTCGAAACGCTGGACGTTGCGGTCCTGCGTCCGTGCGTTCGCGGCGCGCGCGTAAGCCTGGGCGTCGCGGAGCACGTCGCGGAGCTTGTCGACGTCCTTCGTGTAGGTCTTGCGCAGCTCCTTCTCCGCCTCTTCATCCGACGGCTGATCGCCGAGGGGGGCGCTGCGGAGACGGGGAAACTGAATGTGCATCGCCGCGGGGGACTTCACGATCATCTCCGGCGGCGTCCAGCCGGTGAGGTGAATGAGCGCGCTCTGTCCCGAGATGATCCCGCCCTCGGGAGTGCTGACCACGTGCGTGACGCCGTTCACGCGCGTCACGGGCACGAGCTCGCTGTGCGGGTTCACTGCGACGGCCGCCATCGCGTTCGGGTTGAAGTCGCCCAGCTCCGCGGTGTCGACCGTGCCGGCGACGGAGCTCATCTCGACCAGGCCGACGTTCGAGCCGGAGTCGATCATGCCGGGATAGACGAAGAGGCCCGTGCCGTCGATGACCGTCGCGCCCGCGGGGATGACTGCGTTCGCGCCGATCGCGGCGATCTTGCCGGCCGTCAGAACGATGGTGCCGTTCGGGATCGGCGCGCTCGTGACCGGGACGATGGTGGCGTTGCGAATGGCGATCGACGCGGGGCGGGCGGTGCTGTTGGGGATCGTCGACTGCGCGAAGACGCTCGACGACAGCAGCAGTGCGAGGACCAGCGACTTACGCATCTTTCTTCTCCTTCGGCGTGTCCTTCTTGGCGGCGGCCGCGTCGTCGGCTTCCTTCTTCAGGCGCTGCTCCTTCTCGCGGCGCAGGGCCTCGCGCTGCTGGAGGTCGTGCGTCCGGTCGAACACGACCTCGCCTTCGATGAACGTCGTCTCGACGCGCGAGTAGGTCGACAGCGGATGGCCGGTCCAGATCACGACGTCGGCGTCCTTGCCGACTTCGATCGAGCCGATACGCTTGTCGAGGCGCAGCTGGCGCGCCGGATTGATAGTGCAGAGCTTCAGCGCCTCTTCCTCGGAGATGCCGCCGTACTTCATCGCCTTCGCGGCGTCGTGGTTGAGGTGCCGCGCGAGCTCGTCGGAATCGGAGTTGACGGAGGTCAGCACGCCGTCGCGCAGCAGCAGGGCCACGTTGTACGGCGTGGCGTCATACGCCTCGGCCTTGTAGCCCCACCAGTCGATGAACGTGCCGGCGCCGGCGCCGTGCTGGGCGATCTCGCGCCCGACTTTGTAGCCCTCGAGCACGTGCTGCAGCTCGCGAACCTTGAAGCCCAACTCGTCGGCGAGGTTGAGCAGCATGATCATTTCGTCGGAGCGGTAGGCGTGCGCGTGGATGTCGATCTTGCCGCGGAGGATATCCGCCATCGTGTCCATCAGCAGGTCGCGGCGCGGCTGGATGGCGGCCTCGTTGCGCTTCTTCTTCGCGTCGTACTCGTCCCACGCGGCCATGTAGTCGCGCGCGTCGATGAACGACTTGCGGATCACTTCCTCGACGCCCATGCGCGTGGCCGGATACTGCCGCTGCACACCCTCGGGCGGCCGGAAATTGGCGGACTTCGGGTTCTCGCCGAGGGCGAATTTGATCGTGCGCGGGGCGTCGGTGACGATCCATTCGTGGACCGGGCGCCCCCACTTCCACTTCACGATCTGACTCTGGCCGCCGATGGCGTTGGCCGAGCCGTGCAGGATCAGCGCGGCCGTGGTGCCGCCGGCGAGCTGGCGGTACGCGGAGATGTCGTCGTTGGTGAGCGCGTCCTGGATGCGCACCATGCCGGTGTTCGGCAGCGAGACCTCGTTGACGCTCCCTTCGACGGCGGTGTGGCTGTGGGAGTCGATGATGCCGGGCATCACGAACTTGCCGGTGGCGTCGATCACGCGTGCGTTGGCGGGCGCGGAGATGTCGCGGCCGACGGCGGCGATCTTCGAGCCGCGGAGGAGCACGGAACCGTTCTCGATCACGCCGTTGGTGATCGTCAGCACGGTGGCGTTGCGAATCAGTGTGACGCGCTCCTGCGAGAAGAGCGGTAATGCGAATGCGAGTACGAGAAGCGCTTTCCTCATTTCGACCTGCTCCCGCTGAACTCGAAGTTGCCGATGGTGGTGCTGACGGTGCCGTTCATGGCGTCGCCGGCGAGCGTGCCGCGGAACAGCCAGTCGCTGGCCTCGCCCTGCTCGGCGCCGCCCGCGTTGGCGGAGATGGCAAATTCGATGGCCGTGCCCTCCAGCGTGCCGCTGGTGATGTCGCCCGAGCCGCGGTCGCCGGAGAACGTGCCGCTCACGCGTCCGTCCTCCGCGCGCAGCGTCACCTGGATCGAGACGTTGCCCTGCGGCGTGCGGACGGTGAGCGCCCATGTGCCGTCGACGGCGGACGTCGACGTGGCGGTGTCGGTGGTCTTCTTGTCATCGGCGGGGAGGCGGATCTCACGTCCGTCGACGAAGACGCGCGTCACCTTTGAGCCCTTGTCGAAAAGCGGCTTGTCGCTGACGATCACGTTCGCGATCTTGCCGCGCTCGAGGGAGCCGAGCTGCCGGTCGACGCCGAAGATGCGCGCCGGCGTGAGCGTTGTCGCGCGCAGGGCGTCATCCGCGGAGAGGCCGTTCTCGATGGCCTTGCGGATGCCGGGGAAAAAGTCACCGGCCTTGCCGGGGCCGCTGACGAGCGCGAACTGCACGCCCGCCCTGGCGAGCACCGCGGGCGTGGTCGGAGCGAGCTGGCGCTCGCGGATGACGCGCAGCGGCTGGTCCTCGCGGTCGTCCTTGTCCGTCGGTGCCGTGGCCCACTTCACGGAGACGAGCACCGGCACGTCCTTCAGCTCGGGCGCCATGTCATACGCCTGCCGCGCGCCGGAGATGATGTAGCGGAGGTTGAACTCGCGGGCCAGCGCCTGCGCGCGGCGGATCATCGTGGCCGAGCTGGCGGTGAAGACGACCGGCATCTCGCGGGCGAGCACAGGCTGCAGCGCTTCGAAGGACGGATTCTCGGCCGGCCGGCGCAGGCCGGCGGGATTGCGGTCGTACACGGTGCGCGCGGCGGAGTGCTGCTGCGCGTCGAGCATGGTCTGGCGGATGTGTGCGACGACGCCCATCAGGCTGTCCGGGAACGTCCAGGTCGGGCGCGTGTTGAAAGAGATCTGCATCGACGCCGGACTCTTGATCACGCGCGATTCCATCGGGCCGCTGCCGAGGTTGAGGATCGCGGACTGGCCGTTGAAGATGCCGGCGCTGGGGGCGGTGAGGACGGTGGTCACGCCGATGGTGCGTCCGGCATTCGCGTCGTCGTCGGAGATCTTCGCGTTGCGGATCGCAAGCGAGTCGGGCGTCGGCTCGGCGGGACGCTCGGTTCGGGCCGCGCTTCCTCCACCGCCTCCACCGGCACCGCCGCGCGCGGGAGTCGCGGCGGCGAATCCGAGGAACGTCTGCGCGTCGAAGAGACCGGGGTAGACGTGCGCGCCCTTGACGTCGATCACGGCCGCGTCGGGAGGGATGGTGGCATTCGCGCCGACGGACTGAATGAGGCCGTTGCGGATGACGACGGTGCCGTTGGCGATGGCCGGGCCGGAGACCGGATGCACCGTGGCACCGGTCAGCGCATAGACGCCGGGGGCGTCGCCGAGAAGTGGTTGGGAGACGAGGAACAGCGCGATGGCGGCGAAGCGCCTGAGGGTCATGCGTACCTCCGGGCGCGGATCATAGGACACGCAGGATTGCCTGTGCTCCACAAAATGCGTAACCTGCTGCGTCCGGAGCCACGATGGTCCTCTTCAACTACGCCACCAAAGAGATCACGGCAAAAATCGTCTATTACGGGCCGGGTCTCTGCGGCAAGACGACGAACCTGCAGTTCGTCTACGACTCGCTGCCGTCCAACAACAAGAGCAAGATGCTCTCGCTGGCGACGAAGACCGACCGCACGCTCTTCTTCGACTTCCTCCCCCTCGACCTCGGCAAGATCCGCGGCATGCGCACCAAGCTGCAGCTCTACACCGTGCCCGGGCAGGTCTACTACAACTCGACACGCCAGCTCGTGCTCAAGGGGGCGGACGGGATCGTCTTCGTGGCCGACTCCCAGGACTTCGCGCTGGACGCGAACGCCGAATCGCTGCAGAACCTCGAGGACAACCTCAAGCGCCAGGGCATCCGCATGCGCGAGATGCCGCTGGTCATCCAGTACAACAAGCGCGACCTGCCGAACGCGATGGCCGTCGACGAGATGGATCCGGAGCTGAACAAGCAGGGAGTGCCGACGTTCGAGTCGGTGGCCACGACCGGACTCGGCGTCGAGGAGACGCTGAAGGGCATCACCCAGCTCGTCCTGGCGCACCTCGTCAAAAAGTACGGGCTGGAAGGAACGGAGCCGCTCGACAAGGAGATCCAGATCCTCAACGCGCCGTCCGCGACGAAGCCGGCCGCGGAGTCGCTGTGGGACGAGGAGGAGACCGATCCGTTCAGCACCGAACCGCTCCCGCTGCCGCGACCGGCGTCGCCGCCCGCGCCGCGTGCCGGCACGATCCCGCTGTCACCCGTCGGCGAGACGGAGTTCGAGCTGGACGACGCTGCCGATGACTCGCTGCCGCTCGTCGCGACGGAGCTGCTCCCCCCCGCCGCCAGCGCGCCGCCCCTCGCGGCGCCGGTCTCGAACCCGTTCGACGCCTACTTCAGCGAAGCCGACGCCGATGTCGACGGGCCGGTGACGGAGATCCCGACAACTTCCATCGAGATCCCGCTCCCCGCGGGCATCCTCGACTCGTTGCCCGTCCTCGGCGAGCAACCCGCCGCGACGACCGTCGCCCCGCAGCTCTCCCCGGATCGGCGCAGCACGGACGGCCTGGTGAAGGAAGTCTCCATCCCGCTGAACCTGACGATGGACGAACTGCGCCAGCATCGCCGTCTGCGGTTGAAGATCACGCTGGACGTGAACCTGCTGCCGTAAAGGGCTGTGGGTCGGTTCCTGCGGCTTCCAAGAAACTCCCTTATCTGTCGCCCGCTAACGCGGGCTCGTTCCGGTGGCACGGACCAACCCCCGGCTGAAGCCGGGGGCTATTTTCTCGAGCCGCCTACGGCGGCAGACCTGGCCCGCGTAGCGGGCTTCAGGAAATAGCCACCGGCTTCAGCCGGTGGAATGGGGCGATCATTCATCGAGCCCGCGTAGCGGGCGACAGTCATGCACCCGTTTCTTTCCTCAGGCGCGGGCGCCACACTCCGTCACTCGCTCCCTGCCGACGGAGCGAGCAGCGTGCAATCGGAGGGGGGGTCCTTCGCCGCCATGCTTTAGGCGCTGTGGGTCGGTTCCTGCGGCTGCTATGAAAGAGGCACCAGGATTGGGCGAAAGTTGCCAAAGTTGACGCCTCTTTCATCTGTTGAGACGCGGCCGCGGCTCCATCGGATCTCAGGATGACAGCAATGGTCGGCGTCCCGAGACGTAAGTGTGGGTTCCAAGCGTTCTGCTCAGGTGGCGGAGGAGGTGGGATTCGAACCCACGGTACGGTTTCCCGTACGGCGGTTTTCAAGACCGCTGCCTTAAACCACTCGACCACTCCTCCGTGGTGAAGCCCGCGTAGTCTACTGCGCTTGCGCGAGCGTCGTGCTGCTGTAGCCCGTCGTGCCGCTCACCAGGTCGAGGATGCCGACGGAGACGCGGTCGCGGCCCGGGCCCACGGTCAGGTCGAGGCCGTAGGCGATCTTTTTGCCGCGGAGCTTCTGCACGGTCTCGGCGTTCCAGCGGAAGTTGCGGGTCTCGCGCTGGGGGTTGGCGCCGCCGGTGGCGTCGCCGACGGAGACGAAGACGGTGAAGGAGCAGTTGTAGTCGCCGCCGTCGCGGACGAGGCGGAGGCCGTCGAAGGGGATCATGACGTTGACCTTCACGTGGCGCGCGTCACCCTCCGCTTTGGTGTGGTTGGCCACCAGCGAGATGCCGAGGTCGTTCTTCTGCTCGGGGTGGGCGTGGTTGTTGACGACGCGGTCGGCGATCTGCCATTCGGGGTGCATCTGCGCGGCGGCGATGATGGCGCGGGCGCGGTGGCCGGCCTTCGTCTTCACGATGATCTTCGTGTCGGGATTGAGCAGCGTGCCCGGGCGGTAGCCGAGGGAGTAGTAGGAGTCGAGATCATCCTGCACCTTCTGGACGGCCAGCTCCGCGGTGCGGCCGACGTGCGACTCGCCGCCGGTGGCGAGGGCGAGGCGCTGGAAGCCGTCCGCGGCGGTGCCGGCAGCGGCAAAGTCGGTGCTGGCGCCGGAGACGTACCGCGACGAGATGTCCTTCGAGGGCCGCTCATTGGCCTCGGGGTTCACGGGGTAGAAGGCGATGCCCTTGAGCCGCGCGGCCGCGGCCACGTCGTCGATCTGCGAGGCGAGGTCGTAGGACGCCTTCTCCATGATCGTGGAGCTGATGCGGCGCGCCGGCGCGAGCGAGTTCTGGTTGTTCGCATGACGCTCGATGTCGCGCAGCGCGGACTCGAGACGCTGGAACACTTCGGCACCGGGGAAGACCGGCAGCGCACCACCGGCCAGCAGCACCAGGCGCCGCCCGTCGGAGATCGCACCGAACTGATTCAGCGACGCGGCCAGCGCGTAGAGGGTCTGCTCCGTCTCGGCGGCCTGGCTCGCGGCGTACGAGCGCGTGCGGCTGAGGATCTGGTTGTAGTCGACGCCCGGCGCGATGCGGTCGTCCTCGTCGGCGGCGCGGCGCGGATCGGCCTGCGCGCCGCCGCTGGAGGTGCGCTGACGCCGGCGATTGAGCGTGCTCGCGGTCGGACCCTGGCCGCTGGCGACGTGGAGCATCTCGCCGAACATGTTGTCGAGCTCCGTCATGTCGAGGCGCGAGGCCGCGGCGTCTTTCTCGATGACGTCGAGCGCGGCGTTGATCTCCGCGCGGTCCGACGTCCAGCCGGTGCGTTTCTTGGCCGAGCCGGAGATCGTGACGATCATCAGCCGGTCGTCGGTGTCGGAGAGCAGCTCGTCGATCTTCGCGCGTACCGCGGCGACGGTCTTCCTCCGAGCGGAGAAGGCGATGGTGCGATTGTCGATCGCGACGAGGATGCGCCGCGGCGCGGGCTGCGCGGGGGCGGAGTCGCGCCGGAACTCCGAGAGGTTCGTGACCGGCCGGGTGCGGCCGTTCTCGACCACCTCGAAATCATCCTTCGTCAGGCCGGGGACATGATTCCCCTCGGCATCGGTGACGACGACGTCGAGGTTCGTGAGCTGAACTTCGATCGTCTCCTTCAGCGTCCGCGGCTCCTGCGCGGCGGCGGTGACGGCAATGGACAGAAAAAGGATCGACGCGCTGCGACGAATCATGGTCTGCCTCCGGTAACGCGAGCATTGTATGCCTCGGAAGGGGGGACATGCAGACGGCGATCCAGTGGCGCTACTGCAGGACCGCTTTGGCGAAGCCGGTTCTGCCGCTGCTCCGGTCCAGCATGCCCACCGAAACACGGTCGCGGCCGGGGCCGACGGTGAGGTTCACGCCGTAGGCGATGCTCCGTCCGCGCAGCTTCTCCACCGTCTCCGCATTCCACTTCAGGTCCTTCGTTTCCTGCTGCGGCGGCGCGCCGCCCGCGGCGTCACCGACGGAGACGAACACGCTGAACGAGCAGAGGTAGTCGCTCCCCTGCTTCGTCACGGTCAGGCGGTCGAAGGGGATCATCACCCGCACGACCATCTTGCGCGTGCCGGAGGCGTCGGGCATGCCGAGCTCCGGGACGAGGCTGATGCCGAGGTCGTTCGAGGAGGGCTCGGAGAAGTGATGGGTGAGGACGGAGTCGCCGATCTGCCACTCCGGACTGACGGCCGCCGCGGCGATGGTGGCGCGCGTGGTGTGGCCGGGCTTCGTCTTCACGACGATCTTCGTCTCGGGCGTGAGGGGGGTCGTGGAGCGGTAGCCGATGGAGTAGTAGGTGTCGAGGTCGCTCTGGATGTCGGTCAGCGCGACCTCGGCCGAGCGCCCGACGTGCGACGCGCCGCCGGTGGCGAAGGCGAGGCGCTGGAAGCCGTCGATGGAGGCGTTCAGTGCGGCGAAGTTGCTGCCGGCGCCGCCGAGATGACGGGAGTTGCTCCCCTGCGAGGCGTGCTCGTTGGTCTCCGGGTTCACGGCGTAGAAGGCGATGCCCTTCATGCGCGCCGAGTTCGCGAGCGCGTCGACGTTCTTTGTCACGTCGAACGACGTCTTCTCCATCATCGGCGAGGTGAGGAGCTGGTTCTGCCCTTTGGCGGACATCGAGGTCTGGCGCTGGTGCGACTCGATCTCTTTGATCGCGGCGTCGAGACGCTGGAAGAGGTCGGAGCCGGGAAAGAGCGGCAGCGCGCCGCCGACGAGGACGACCAGCCGCCGCCCGCCGGGCGCGGCGGAGAAGAGGTTGAGCGAGGAGCCGAGCGCGCCGAGGGTCTGGCGCGTTTCGGCCTGGGCGCTGCCGGCGAAGGCGCGGGCGCGCGTGAGCATGAGGTTGTAGTCGACGGCCGGGGCGAGGCGCTCGTTGTTCCCCATCGACTGCTCGGCGTCGTCGCGGTCGTTGCTGCCGGTGTTGCCCGAGTTGCCGCCGACGGCCGGGCGCGGCGCGGAGAGGGCGCTCGACTTCGGGCCGGCGCTGCTGCCGGTCTGGATGAGGTCTCCGAACATGTTCTCGATCTCGGCGTTCTCGAGCCGCGGCATGGCCGGCTCTTTCTCAATGGCGTCGAGGACCTGGGAAATCGCGGCGCGATCGTTCGTCCATGGTAGACGCGTCTGCGAGGAGCCGGCGATGGTGACGATGGTCAGGCGGTCGCTGCTGCTGCCGAGGAGCTGGTCGATGGTCTGGCGCAGCGCGGCGATGGTCTTTCTGCGCGCGGACTGCGGAATGGTGCGGTTGTCGATGGCCACGAGCACGCGCCGCGGCGGCGTGGCCTGAACGTCGGATCCCGCCGCGCGCCGGATCTCTGAGATGTTCGTGATCTCACGCTTCGCGCCGTTTTCGAGGATCTCGAAGTCGGCTTTGGTGAGGCCGCTCACCTTGGCGCCTTTGGCGTCGGTGACGACGACGTCGAGGTTGGTGAGCTGGACTTCGATGGTCTCGGACTGCTGCGCGAGGACCGACACGGTCACGGCGAGGGACACGAGAATGGCTCGGAGCATGACTCATTCTACGGTGGGGAAGATGTATCGGGCCTCTTCGGTTAGAATGCGAGTCCCTTCAGCCTGGAGAGATGGGTGAGTGGCTGAAACCAGCGGTTTGCTAAACCGCCGTAGGGTGTAAAGCTCTACCGAGGGTTCGAATCCCTCTCTCTCCGCCAGGCGGTACGACCGCCGGCGCTAGTTGGCATAGCCTGAGTGGGTTAGCCTACTAACGAGATGAAGGCGATTCAGGTTGCTCGCGTTGGAGATCCGAGTGTTTTGCAGCTCGTGGAGCTCCCGAAGCCGGAAGGCAACGTGCTCGTGCGCGTTGAAGCCATTGGCGTGAATTTCCTCGACGTCTATCACCGCAGCGGTCTCTATCCGATGCCGTTGCCGTTCGTGCCCGGCTCCGAGGGGGCAGGCGTGGTGGAGGCGACGGGGGAGCGGGTGGCGTGGGCGATGGTGCCGGGGGCGTACGCGGAGTACGCGAGCGTGCCCGCGGAGAAGCTCGTCCCGTTGCCCGATGCGGTCGACGCGCGCACCGCGGCCGCGGTGATGCTGCAGGGGATGACGGCGCACTATCTCGTCGCGTCGACGTTCGTGCTGCGCGAGGGACATTCGGCGCTGGTGCACGCGGCGGCGGGCGGCGTGGGCGGCCTGCTGGTGCAACTGGGGAAGCAGCGCGGCGCACGGGTCGTGGCGACGGCCTCGCCGGCCAAGCACGCCGAGGTGCGCGCCCTCGGCGCGGACGAAGTGCTCGACTACAGCGATCCGTGGCCGGACGGCTTCGACGTCGTGTACGACTCGGTGGGCCGTACGACGTTCGACCGCAGTCTCGACGCGCTGAAGGTCCGCGGCACGCTGGTTTTGTACGGACAGTCCAGCGGGCCCGTGCCGGCGTTCGATCCGTCGCGGCTCGCGAAGAAGGGCACGTATCTCACGCGGCCCAGTCTCGGCCACTACACACTGACGCGCGAGGAGCTGCTCTGGCGCGCGAGCGACGTGTTCGCCGCCATCGAGTCCGGCGCTGTGCGCGTGCGCATCGACCGCGAGCTGCCGTTGGCCGAGGCGGCGGAAGCGCACCGGCTGCTCGAGTCGCGACAGACGCGCGGGAAGTTGTTGTTGATTCCGTAGTCTGCCTAAACGCTCCGCCGGCGCGGCTATCTCAAATGCCCGGCGCCGCTTCTCAAATGCTCCGTGGTGCTATCTCAATGCTCCGCGTCGCTACTCGAAGCTGCACCGACGCTATCTCAAATGCTCCGCGCTGCTTTTCGAAGCGTAGCGGCGCAGACCTTTCTGCTTCCGGAGCAGATCTTTCTGCCTCCGGAGCATTTACAACTGTCACAACCGCGCATTTCGAAGCTCCGAATGACCTCTGGACAGGTCGAATCCTGCCTCGAAAGGCTGTCGGGAGCATTTGACTGTCCACTTTCGTGGCCTATGGATCTGCTCCGCGGTGCTGTTGGAAGCGACGGCGAGCAGATAAATCTGCTCCGGGAGCATTTACACGCCGCGTCCGGGTGCCTGAACTGTCCTCTGGCGAGGGCAACGAGACCAGCGATCGGAGAGTGGTTGGTGGGTTTCTGGGTTTCTGAAACGCGAAGCGGATAAGCGCCTCTGCTTAGTACAGCTCCCCGGAAAAGAGTGTCCAAGGGTTGTCGGTGGTAGCTCGTTTGTAAATCTGGCATGGCGTTCGATCGCGCGCGCTGCCGAAGGCAGCACAAGATCTGTAGGCCCGGTCCTTCAGACCGGGTACTCCGAGACATCCAACATCCCAGTCCGCGAAGCGGGCGACAGAACAGATCAGTTCCACAATTCCCTGTCGGCGTAGAAGGAGGACAAAGTCTCTCCTGCCGCCCGCTTTGCGGGCTCGACTGGGGGCCGTATCGCTTACCCGGCCTGAAGGGCCGGGCCTACAAATCTTGTGCTGCCTTTGGCAGCAGTAGCCCGAGTAGATCGCGAGACTCACACACAACCAGGAGCAGCTCCTAAACATTGTCTTCCGGGAAACTGTACTTAGAGTTTCTCCAGCGGCTCGTGGGCGGGGCCGTTGAGGACGTCGCCGGTAGGGGTGAAGCGGGAGCCGTGGCAGGGGCAGTCCCAGCTCCGCTCGGCGGAGTTCCAGGCCACGTCGCACTTCATGTGCGTGCAGATCGGGGAGAGGCAGTGCAGGGCGCCGTGGTCGTCGCGGTAGGCCGCCACCTTCTTGCCGTCGATCTTCAGGATCTTGCCCTCGCCGTTGGCCACGGCCTCGGTGCTCTTCGCCTCGACGTCGGCCAAGGTGAGGCGGTCGGAGAGCAGGTGCGCGGGAAAGTGGGCGTTCTCGGTGATGAACTCCTTCGTCGTCACGTGGGGGCGATTGCGGTTCGGGTCGAACAGGTCTTTCCACGGATTCTCGATGCCGAGAATGAGGTCGCTGACCAGCATCGCCCCGACCGTGCCAAACGTCATCCCCTGTCCCGCGTAGCCGGTGGAGACGTAGACGTCGTCCGTCCCGCCGATCAGCGGCAGACCGCCGTGCGGCTCGATAACCTGTCCGGACCAGCGGTAGCGCTCCTGATGCTCGCCGAAGTACTGGCGCGTGTAGGAGGCGACGCGGTCGAAGCAGCCTTCCGTGTCTTCCTCCTCGCCGGTGCGGTGGTCCTCGCCGCCGACGATGAGGAACGTGCCGGCGTCCGTCTCCTGCCAGCGAGTGTAGTGATACGGGTCGGCCGTGTCCCAGAACAATCCGTGCGGATGCGGGCCATCCTGCTGAAACGCGATCGCGTACGTCCGGTACGCGGCTGCCTTCAGGTGCACGTGCGTGAATCCCTGGATGGGGACGTTGGTGGCCATGAACACGGCGTCGGCCGTGACCTTGCCGTGCTCCGTCTCGACGAGGCCGCGCTCGACTTTGCTCGCGAACGTCCGCTCGAAGATCTGCACGCCCGCGGCGGCGGCGTGTCTCGCCAGCGCGGCGATGTACTCGCGCGGGTGGAACTGCGCCTGATCGGGCCAGAGGATCCCTCCGCGGGTCTCGAAGGGGAGCGGCACGGTGTTGACGTACTGCGCCTCCAGTCCGGCCTCGCGCGCGGCGGCGGCCTCGCTCTTCAGCTCCGCCACGTATTTCCGTTTTTCGGTGTAGAGGTAGCCGGGCACGCGCTTGAAGTGGCAGTCGATGGCGTAGCGCTCGACGAGCTCCGCGATCTTCTCCAGCGAGGCCCGGCTGGCGTCGGCCACGAGCTTCGCTTCCTCTTTGCTGTAGTGGCGCTTCACGTAGTGATAGCGCGCGTCGATGGCCACCGTGAGGTGGGCCGTGGTGTTTCCGGTTTCGCCGGAAGCGATGGTCTCCTTCTCGATGACGGCCACGCGCCGCCCCTTTTCGGCGAGGAGGAGGGCGGCGGTGAGGCCGGTGATCCCCGCGCCGACGATGACGACGTCGGCGTGCAGGTCGCCCTGCAGAGCGGGGTATTCCGGTGAAGAAGCGGTGGCGTCCCAGAGAGAAGTCGATTGCTGTTGCACGCCCGCGTCCTCGCAAAAAATGTGCGCGCGGAAATTCCTTGCATTCGGCGCAAAACTCTGCATGCGGGCATGCTTCGTGCTCGACAGTAAGGCGACTCGAAAGACACGGTAAGGCAGTCCCGAAGCATTGATTCTCAACCCCGAAGGAGACACTCACATGGCAACCAGTAAACGCGGTTTTGCATCGATGGATGCGGCGAAGCAGCGTGAGATTGCAAGCAAGGGTGGCCGCGCGGCACACGCCAAAGGTACCGCCCACGAATTCACTTCCGACGAAGCCCGCGTGGCCGGCCGCAAGGGCGGCGAAGCCGTCAGCCGCGATCGCGCCCACATGGCCGCGATCGGACGGGAAGGTGGCCACAGCCGCGGAGCGCGTGCGCGCGCTGCCGCTACCGGCACCGCCGCCGCCGTAGGCGCCGCGGCCGGCGCGATCGCCGGTGTCGCGGGCGCGGCCATCGCCGCCGCCACCCACAATCGCCACTCCAACGACACGCAGACGGACTACTCGCAGGGCACCGGCTCGCAGCCGTTCGTCCGCCAGGCCAACGAGGAGCGCAGCGGCTTCGAGCCCGGCAATCGGAACTCCGGCGGCTTCACGTCGACGGAGCGCCGTCCCGAGAACGATTCGAACGACAACTTCTCGAATCGCGACCGCGATCGCAACAACCGCTTCTGAACGTTTCCGATCCAGGCGCGTAGGGCGGGCTGACCGCCCGCCCTACCCTTCCGTCTCTTCCATCCGCTCCGCGAGCTCGCCCCCGAGCCAGCCGGTGACGACGGTGAGCAGCACTCCCAGTCCCGAGAGCAGGATGGCCAGCCCCTCCGGATCGTCCGGCGCATCGCGCCGCAGCAACCAGCTCGCCGCGTAGAGCAGCGCCACGATCCCCATTCCGCCGCCGTGCAGCGCGCCGACGCTCCGGGCACGAGTGCCGCGCGGAATGGCCAGCCAGTCGATCACCCCGAAGACCGCCGCCACGATTCCGCCGACCACACCCGCGAAGATCATCCACCACGCCACCAGCGCCAGTTGCCGGCTGCCCCGCGCCAGCCACGCCAGGTCAAAGAAGAACGACGTGGCCAGCAACCCGAGAGGGAAGACGATCAGGACGCGATGGATCGGGTGTCCGAGGATGCGTGCGCGGGGTTGCATGTGGTGTTGGTTGTTGGTTCCTGGTTGCTGGTTGCTAGTGCATCTTCGCCTAAAGGCACCAGCAACTAGCAACTAGCAACCAGTAACTACTCCTCCCCATAGGCGAGCTTCACCACTTCCGCAAAGTGCAGCGTCCTGCGTCCCGTCGACTGCTCGATCTGCTCGCGGCAGGAGAAGCCGTCGGCGATGATGAGCGTGTCTTCGGCGGACTCACGCACCATCGGCAGGATGACGCGCTCGCCGAGCTTCATCGAGAGGTCGTAGTGCTTCGCCTCGAAGCCGAAGGCGCCGGCCATGCCGCAGCAGCCGGAGTCGGGATGGGTGAGGTCGAGTCCCATGCGCCGCAGCAGCAGCTCCTCGGCGTCGAAGCGCAGGACCGACTTGTGATGACAGTGGGCCTGCACGAGGGCCTTTTTCGCGAGCTGCGGCAGCTCGACGTTCTCGCGCGCCAGGAACTCGCTCAGCGTGACGACGTTGCGCGCGAGCTTCTGCGCCCGCTCGTCGTTCGGGAAGAGATGCGGGAGCTCGTCCCGGAAGACGGAGACGCAGCTCGGCTCGAGGCCGACGATCGGCACGTCGGGATCGACGGAGACGAGGATCTCCTGGAGCAGTTTCTTCGCGCGATCGAGGAAGCCCCAGTCGTACAGCGGACGTCCGCAGCAGAGGCGCTTTTGCGGGATCTCGACGCGGTAGCCGGCGCGCTCCAGGACGTCGACAGCGGCCAGCGCGGTCTCTGGGAGAAAGTGGTTGTTGAACGTATCCGCCCACAGCACGACGCGGCGCGTGTTCGCCGTGCGCGGCATGAACTGCTCGCGGAACGTCTTCGGCGCGAAGCGCGGCATGCGCCGCTCTTTGGCGACACCGACGAACGGCTTCATGAGCGCCATCATCGCGTTGGCGATGCCGGGCATGTGCTGCGCGATGCCGGCCCAGGTGTGAATGAGGCCCATCGTGTACGCGGGCATCGGCCGCAGCCGCCCCTCGTAGTAGTGCGACATGAACTCGGCCTTGTAGGTGGCCATGTCGACCTGTGTCGGGCAGTCGCCCTTGCACCCCTTGCAGGCCAGGCAGAGGTCAAGCGATTCCTTGACCGCCTCGTTGCGCCACGACTGCGGGACGACTTTCCCTTCGAACATCTCGAAGAGCAGCCGCGCCCGGCCGCGCGTGGAGTGCTCTTCCTCGCGCGTGACCTGATAGCTCGGGCACATCGTGCCGCCGTCGAGCCGTCTGCAGCGCCCTACGCCCACGCACCGCAACACGGCGTGGTTCATCCGCCCGTAATCCTCGGCGAACGAAAAGTGCGTTTCCGGATTCCAGGGCGCGTAGGCGGCGCCGAGCCGGAGATTCTCGTCCGGCTCGTAGGGCGAGATGAGCTTCCCCGGATTCATCTTATTCTCCGGGTCCCACAGCGCCTTGAACTCGCGGAAGGCGGTCATCAGCTCGGGGCCGAACATCTTCTCCAGCAGCGCGCCGCGGGCCTGGCCGTCGCCGTGCTCTCCGGAGAAAGACCCTCCGTACGAGGCCACGAGATCCGCCGCGTCGTTGATGAACGCGCGGAATTTGGCGATGCCGGCATCCGAGGTGAGGTCGAAGTTCGTGCGCGTATGTACGCAGCCGTCGCCGAAATGGCCGTAGAAGTCGCCGCCGAATTCGTAGCGCTCGAGCAGCTTGCGCAGGTCGCGCAGATAGCCGCCCAGTTTCTCCGGCGCGACCGCGGCGTCTTCCCATCCTTCCCACATCAGCGGCTTGCCGGGGACGTGGCCCGTGGCGCCGAGGCCGGACTCGCGGACGGCCCAGACGAAGCGCGCTTCCTTCGAGGCGTTGTCGAAGAGGCGCGTGCGCGCGGGCTCGAACGTCCCGGCGAGACGCCGCGCTTTCTCCTCGGCTTCCTCGTACGTCTCGCCGCCGAACTCCATCAGCAGCCACCCGCCGCCCTCGGGGAGCAGGGCGATGCCGTGCGGGTTCATCTTCTTGTGGAGCTGATCGCGGACGAGGAGGTCGTCGAAGCCCTCGAGGCCGATGGGGCCGAAGCCGAGAATGCGCGGGACGTCGTCCGCGGCGTCGTAGACCGAGGGGTACGCGACGACGAGCAGCGCCCGGGCGGGCGGCGAGTAGACGAGCTTCGTCTTCGCTTCCAGTACCAGCACGCACGTCGACTCGCTGCCGACGAGCGCACGCGCGACATGGAAGCCGTGCTCGGGCAGGAGCTCGTCGAGGTTGTAGCCGGAGACGCGGCGCGGGATGCGCGGGAACTTCGCGCGAATGAGGTCGGCGTAGCGGTCGCGGATGCGCGCCAGGCCGGCGAAGATCTCGCCCGGACGCCCGCCGCCGGCGATGATCGACTGCAGCTCGGACTCCGTCGTCGCGCCGACGCGCATGCGCACGCCGTCGTACGTCAGGATCTCCAGCTCCTCGATGTTGTCGACGGTCTTGCCGGACATGATCGAGTGAATACCGCAGGAGTTGTTGCCGATCATGCCGCCGAGGGTGCACTGGGCGTGGGTGGCCGGATCGGGGCCGAAGGTGAGCGTGTGCTTCTCCGCTTCGCGCCGCAGGTCGTCGAGGACGATCCCCGGCTCGACGCGCGCGAACTTGCCCGCGGGGTTCATCTCCGCGATGCGGTGCATGTACTTCGACATGTCCAGGACGACGGCGACGTTGCAGCACTGGCCGGCGAGGCTGGTGCCGGCGCCGCGCCCGAGGATCGGCGCTCCGTGCTTGCGAGCCAGGGCGACGGCCGCGAGGACGTCGTTCGCGTCACGCGGGATGACGACGCCGATCGGCACCTGACGGTAGTTCGAGGCGTCGGTGGCGTAGAGGGCGCGCGAGCCGTCGTCGAAACGCACTTCGCCTCGAACGGCGTGGCGCAGTTCCTCGGCCAGCGCGTACGCGTCGATGCTGAACGACTGGATGCGGTCGCGATGGTCGATGCGCGTCGCCGGCGCGCGGTCGGCGTGCGGAAAGGGGACGGCGTCCCAGCGCTGGAACTCGCGGCTCACGCGGCCGAGTCTACCGGTTCACGAGCTTGGAGAAGCGGGAGCGTGGCTTGTCCTGATAGAGGAAGGCCAGCTTGTTGCGCTCGAAGGCTTCGAACCAGTCCTCCCAGTCGATGCGCTCCAGCGTGTCGGTGCCCGAGTAGCCGGGATAGTCGATGCGCAGGACGCCGAGATCGCCGCGCTTGCGGCCGGTCTGCCGGACGTGAGCGGGGAACCCGCCACGTTTCTCGACCCAGTTGCGGATCTCGTCGTGGTTGGTCGTGGTGTTGCTCGCGCTCGACGCTTTCCTGGTGGAGGACGCTTTCTTCGCGTTCGAGGCCTTCTTCGCAGTCGTCGAGCCGACCGGTCGTCGAGTCGTCGAGGACTTTTTCGCGCTCGATGCTTTCTTCGTGGACGAGGCCTTCTTCGTGCTCGAGGAGGCTTTCTTCGAGGAGCCTTTCTTTGACGCCGAGGAGGCCTTTTTTGCGCTCGAGGCGTTCTTCGTTGAAGACGAAGCTTTCTTGGTGGAAGAGGCCTTCTTCGTCGAAGACGAGGCTTTCTTCGCGGACGACGCCTTCTTCGTAGAAGTCGAAGCCTTCTTCGACGAGGCCTTCTTCGCTGAAGACGAGGTCTTCTTTGAAGAAGACGCGGCTTTCTTCGAAGATGCCGCCTTCTTCGAGGACGAAGCCTTCTTCGCCGATCCACTCGACGACCCGGCGGCTCGACGACTCGACGACTTCGCCCCGGACGACTTACCCGCCGCTTTCTTCGCGGACGACTTCGCACCCGACTTCCGTGCGGCTGCCCCCGCGGTGGCCCGGCTCACGAGCTTGTTGAACCGGTTCCCTTCCTCGTCCGACAGCAGCAGCGCGAGCCCGTCGCGGTCGAACCATTCGAAGAACTCGTCCCAGCCGATCTCCTCAAGCGTGTCCTCGCCGGAGAAGCCGGGAAAGTCGATGCGCAGGATGCCCGGGTCGTTGCGGTTGCCCGTGCTCTTGACGCGTGCGGGATGCCCGCCGCGCGCTTCCACCCATTCGCGGATCTGGTCGTGGTCGGTCGCCGGTTGTGCTGTTGCCATGCCGCGGCGAGCGTGCACAACGATTGCCAATGGTGTGAAGAACGAAACGTCAGCTTTGCTGGCGCGAAACCTAACGGCGACCGAATCGTAACCGTATTAGAGACATGAGACTCCTCCTCGCCGCCGTCATGGCGCTGACGCTCACCGCGCCGGCGCTGGCCGCCCGCCAGATCATCGGCTCGGAGCAGGATCACTCCCTCGCCGCGGGCAGCGACTGCGAGGGCTTCTTCAAGACCACCTTCACGTCTTTCCACGCCCAGGTCAGCGACAAGGAGCAGCGTGACATCCAGCTCACCGGCATCGACGAGCTGCACGTCACGGCCAGCGAAGAGGGCGGCGTCTCGATCCGCGGGTGGAACCGTCCGTACGCGCGGCTGACCGTCTGCCGCAACGCCGTCGCCAACACGAAGGCGCACGCCTCCCGCGTCCTCTCCTCGGTCAACGTCTCGCATGCGAAGGGCGAGATCGCGGCCTACGGCCCCGTCAGCAACGACACGCAGGCGTGGTGGGTGAACATGATCCTCTACGTGCCGCGCCGGGCCACCGTGGACGTGCGCGCCTCGAATGGCGGCGTGGCCATCCGCGACATGAGCGGCAGCGTCACGGCGCACGCGACCAGCGGCGGGATCTCCGTGGCGCAGTCGACCGGCCGCTACAAGATCAGCACGAACAGCGGCGGGATCACGCTGGACAGCGTCTCCGGCGTCATCGAGGCCACCTCGCGCGAAGGGGCGATCGCGCTCCGGCTCGCGGCGCCGAACGAGCAGACGGTCGAGGCGCGCATCGCCGAGGGCACGGGGGAGATCGTCTGCACCGTGCGCGGGTGCGAGGGGGGCCAGTGGGCGACCAACCGGCGCCAGTTGCGCATCGGCGAAGGCGTACCGGACATCCGCCTTTTCACCAACGCCGCGCCCATCCACATCGGGCCCGTAACTTTCTGATTTTACTGGCTTAAGCGCGGCATAGAACCTGCACTTTGGCAGGTACCATGGCCGCACTACCAGAAACCGTTCTCAGCAAGGACGCCCTTCGTTTCTACCGGCATGCCCTCTCCATCCTGAAGGATTCCGAGGTGCCTCATCTCGTGGGCGGCGCATACGCTTACGCCCGCTACACCGGGATCGAGCGGCACACGAAAGACTTCGACGTCTTCATACGGCGCGAGGACTTTGGACGCGCGGCGTGGGCCTTCCAGAAGGCCGGCTACAAGGCCGAGCTGACTTTCCCGCACTGGCTGGGCAAGGCGTACAAGGGCGACGATTTCGTCGACCTCATCTACAGCGCCGGCAACGGCGTTGCGGAAGTAGACGACCTCTGGTTCGAGCACGCCGTCAAAGAGCAGGTCTTCGGTGTCGACGTGGAGCTCATTCCGGCTGAGGAGATGATCTGGTCGAAGGGGCTGATCATGGAGCGGGAGCGCTTCGACGGCGCGGACGTTGCTCACGTCATCCGCGCGGTCGGCGACCGGCTCGACTGGAAGCGTCTCCTGGCTCGATACGACAAGTACTGGCGCGCGTTGTACGCCCACATCGTGCTGTTCGGCTTCGTCTATCCGCGCGACCGGGAGAAGGTCCCGGCGTGGGTGATCGACGAGCTCACCGGCCGCATGCTGGCCGAGAAAACGAACGCGCCGGAGCAGGTCTGCAACGGCACGATCATCTCCCGGCAGCAGTACCTGAAAGACGTAGGCGACTGGGGATACGAGGACGCGCGGCTGGTCGACGGGAAGATGTCCGCGGAGGACATCGAGCTCTGGACGGCCGGCATCGCCGTCGATGGAGCGAAATGATGAGTGAGCGCGAGACGCTTCGCATCGCCGCCGTGGCCGACATCCACGTGAAGAAGACGTCGCAGGGAACGCTGCAGCCGCTTTTCTCGAAGGTCACCGAGGACGCCGATGTACTGCTGCTCTGCGGAGACCTCACCGACTACGGCACCATCGAGGAGACGAAGATCCTGGCAAAGGAGATCACCTCCGCCCTGCGCATCCCCGCCATCGGCGTCCTCGGCAATCACGACTTCGAGTCGGGTCTGGAGAAGGACGTCGCCAGCATCCTCACCGATGCCGGCGTGGTCATGCTCGACGGCGACTCGCACGAGGTGCACGGCGTCGGCTTCGCCGGCGTGAAGGGCTTCGCCGGAGGCTTCGGCCGCCGCGCCCTCGGCGCCTGGGGCGAGAAGATCATCAAGGACTTCGTGCACGAGACGATCAACGAGGCCCTGAAGCTCGAGGCCGCACTGGCGCGGTTACGCACGCCGCAGAAAGTAGCCGTGCTGCACTACTCGCCGATCCAGGCCACGGTCGGCGGCGAGCCGCCGGAGATCGTGGCCTTCCTCGGCTCGAGCCGGCTCGAAGAGCCGCTGGACCGCTATCGCGTGAACGCCGTCTTCCACGGTCATGCGCACCGCGGGAGCCCCGAGGGGCGGACGAAGAACGGCGCGCCGGTGTACAACGTGGCCATGCCGGTGCTGGCCGCGTCGTTCCCGGACCAGCCGCCGTTCCGTGTCATCGAAATCCTGCTCACCGCGGAAGCCGTGGCCTGACGCAGTCCGTTTATGCTTGAAACGTGACCGAGCTCGAACAGTGCGTTCTCGGCGTCATCTGGCAGGGAGGCCCGCTGACCGCGTACGAGATCGCCAAGCCGTTCGCCTCGTCGCTGTCGTCCTACTGGAGCGGCAGCGCCGGCGCGATCTATCCTCTGGTGCGCAGGCTCGAGGAGAAGGGACTGATCGTCGGCGAGTCGGCGGAGTGGAACTCGCGGCGCAAGCGGACCTTCACGCTCTCCCCCGCCGGACTGCAATCGCTGCGCGAATGGCTGTCGCCCCCGTTCGGACCATCCGTCGGCGCGGCGACGTTCGACCCGATCCGCACCCGCATCGTCTTCCTCGGCGCCCTGCCACCGCGCGCGCGCAAGCGCTTCGTCGATGACGCGATACGCGTCGTGCGCGAGCGGCTCGTCGAGTTGGAGGCGCTCTATGAGACCGAGCGTGCCACCGGCAGGAAGCTCGACGCCCTCGGCACGCGCGGTGCGATCTACGAGCTCCGCGCGCGTCTCGAATGGCTCGACGGCGTGCGGGAGGAGCTGCAGTGAAACTCCGTCACAGTGCGATCGACGACCCGGTGGCGACGTGGCGTGCCGCACGGGCGCGGACGCGCAGGCTGTTCGACATCATCACCCCAGACGCGTACTACGACCGGCCGATCGCGCTCCGGAACCCCGTCGTCTTCTACGAGGGCCATCTCCCCGCGTTCGCCGTTAACACGCTGGTGAAGCGGACGTTCGGCGGCCGCGGCATCGACGAGCATCTGGAGACACTCTTCGCCCGCGGCATCGACCCGGCCGATGAGGCCTCGGCGAAGACACCGACCGACGTCTGGCCGTCGCGCGACGAAGTGCAGGCATACGGACGGGAGGCGGAGCGGCTGGTGGAGGAAACGCTGCGCTCCACGCCGGTCGTGGAGGCGACGTTCACGATCCTGGAGCACGAGCTGATGCACCAGGAGACGCTCCTGTACATGCTGCACGAGCTGCCGTACGGGAAGAAGCGTCGTCCAGTCGCCCAGTCGTCCAGTCGCCAGGGAGCTCATCCCGTCGACCGGTCGACTCGGCGACTCGGCGACTCCGTCACCATCCCCGCGAGCCGCGCACACCTCGGCCACTCGCGCGAGTGCTTCGGTTGGGACAACGAATTCGAGGCGCACGAGGTCGACGTCCCGGAGTTCACCATCGACGCCCACAACGTCACCAACGACAGCTACCTCGAATACATGGAGGCCACCGGCGCGAGCGCACCGCACTTCTGGGCCCGCGAAGACGGCCAGTGGTTCTGGCGCGGCATGTTCGAGCCGATCGCGCTGCCGCTGGACGGGCCGGTGTACGTCACACATGACGAGGCCACCGCGTACGCAAGGTGGAAAGGCGGCCGATTGCCATCCGAGGCGGAGCTCGATCGGGCCACGTACGGCACCACGCCGCCGGCCGAGGGCAACTTCGACTTTCAGCATTGGGATCCGCTGCCGGTTGGCTCGTATGCGCCGAACGCGTGGGGCATGTACGACCTCATCGGCAACGGCTGGGAGTGGACCTCCACGGTCTTCGCGCCGTTCGACGGCTTCCGGCCGATGCCGTCGTATCCGGAGTACTCCGCCGACTTTTTCGACGGTGCGCATTACGTGATGAAGGGCGCGTCGCCGTCCACGCCGCGCGAGCTCGTTCGCCGCAGCTTCCGCAACTGGTTCCGTCCCTCGTACCCGTTCGTCTACGCCACGTTCCGCTGCGCGCGCTGATCTTGCATCGCACTCTGCGCATGCAGACCAAGACGTACAAAGCCAAGTCCTTCAACCTCTCCGGCCTCAACGGCATCTCCGACCAGACCCTGGAGATGCACTTCAAGCTCTACGAGGGCTACGTCACCAACACGAACACCCTCACCACGAAAATCGCCGAGATCCTCTCCGACGGCAAAGTCGACCAGGAGGAGATGCCCGCGTACTCGGAGCTCACCCGCCGGCTCGGGTTCGAGTACAACGGCATGGTCCTGCACGAGTACTACTACGCCAACATGAAGCGGCAGGGCGGCGGCGACGCGCCCGGCGGCTCGAAGTTCCGCGGCGCCGTCGAGCAGAGCTTCCCCAGCTACGACATCTGGAAGACCGACTTCACCGGCATCGGCAAGATGCGCGGCGTCGGCTGGGCCATCTGCTACCTCAATCCGGAGACCGGCGGTATCTCCAACCACTGGATCACCCTGCACGAGACCGGCAACGTTTCCGGCTTCGTCCCGTTGCTGGTGATGGACGTCTGGGAGCACGCCTTCCTCCTCGATTACAAGCCGGCGGACCGGCCGAAGTACATCGAGGCGTTTCTGTCGAACGTGGACTGGGACGCGGTCGAGACCCGCATGAAGCCGCTGCAAGGACACGTTTAGAAGGTTCGTGTGGCTGGTTGCTCCCGGTTGACAAAAGCGCGTGGTAACTTTATACTATAAAGTAGTTGACTCAGAACCCCATGACACCCGCGGAAGAGCGACCAGGAACCGGATGGACACGCGTTCAGGCCGCGCGCTCATCGCGGCTGCCCGGGCGCGCAACCTCTGTGCCGCCGGGACGTATTAACCTCCCATGACGACGCTGATCGAGGTCTCCGGACTCCGCAAGCAATACCGGTCGTCCTTCGGCAAGGCGAAGATCACGGCGCTGGACGGCATCGACTTCCAGGTTCAGGAAGGCGAGCTGTTCGGGCTGCTCGGCCCCAACGGCGCCGGCAAGACCACCACCGTCAAGATCCTCCTCGGCCTGACGCACGCCACGTCGGGCACGGCCTCCGTCTGCGGACTGCCGGTGCGCGACCCCGAGTCGCGCCGCCGGGTGGGCTACCTCCCCGAAGGACACAAGATCCCCAACTACCTCACCGCGCGGCAGGCGCTGTCGATCTTCGGCCGCATGTCGGGGATGAGCTCGGACCTGATCAAGCAGCGGATTCCCCTCCTGCTCGACCAGGTGCGCATGACGCAGTGGGCCGACGTCCGCATCAAGAAGTTCTCGAAAGGGATGACCCAGCGCCTCGGCCTGGCCTGCTCGATGATCCACGCGCCGCAGGTCCTCCTCCTCGACGAGCCGACCGACGGCGTCGATCCGGTGGGACGCCGCGAGATCCGCGACATCCTGCGCGCCGAAGCCGATCGCGGCACCGCCGTCCTGCTGAACTCGCACCTGCTGTCCGAGATCGAGCGCACCTGCGACCGCGTGGCCGTGCTGCGCGACGGCAAAGTCGCCGCGTTCGGCAGCGTCGACGAGCTCACCCGCCAGAGCGCGACCTACAAGATGGTGGCGACGCCGCTCGACGACTCGCTCGTGGCCGCATTCCGCGAGACCGGCGCCGGCGTGGAGCGCGTGAACGGGCACATGGTCCTCTCCGTCACCGACGTCGAGCATCTCAACGCCCTCGTCGACCAGGTGCGCGCGCGCGGCTCCGTGCTCAGCGAGCTGACGCCCGTGCGCTCGACGCTCGAAGACGTGTTCGTCGATCTGGTCCGCGCCGAAGAAGGCGTGTCCGTGGGAGCGCACTCATGATGAAAGTCCTGGCCGCCAACATCGAAGACGTGATGCGCGAAGCCGCGGCGCGGTGGACGCTCATCGCCTACTTCTTCCTCTCCACGATCTTCATCATCATCTTCGCCTCGGCCCTCAACCTCGACATCGTCGACGGGACGCTGGCCGGCGCGAAGCTCTTCGGCAGGGAAGTCGAAGACATCGGCGACAGCCAGATGTCGATCGAGAAGCTCGTCCTCGGATTTCAGTCCGGCTTCTCCGTCTTTCTCTACATCATCTGCACCTTCATGGCGATCTTCGCCACCGCGCACCTCGTCCCGCGCATGCAGGACAAGGGGACGGTCGACCTCTACCTCTCCCGACCGGTTGGACGCGTAAAGCTGCTCCTCTCGCGGTACGTGGCAGGCCTCATTCTGGCGGCGAGCAACGTCATCTACCTCGTCGGCTCCATGTGGCTGATCGTGGCCTGGAAGACCGGCGTGGCCAATCCGCGCTTCCTGCTGGGCGGCGCCATCATCTTTCTCGTCATCGCGACCCTGCTCGCGTTCGCGTTCCTCATCGGCGTCATCACCTCGTCGACGGCCGTCTCGATCATGACGACCTTCGGGCTGTTCTTCTTCGGACTGGCGCTGGCGCCGCACGACAAGTACGCCGCCGCCGTGTCGAAGCAGTGGCAGGCGTGGCTGATCGAAACGCTGTACTGGGTTTTTCCGAAAACCGCGGAGCTGGCGCAGGCGGTGTTCGCCTACGTCGGAGGAAGTCAACTTCCGGAGCGCGTGCTCAGCGTTCTCACCCCCGCGCCGTTCCTGACCACCGCTGCATTCGGTATCGGCTGTCTCACCCTCGCATCGTGGCTGTTCACTCGAAAGGAGTTCTGATCATGACCCGCAATCTTCGTACGCTCGCAGTCTTCGCGCTCGTGGCCGCGCTCGCGCTTCCCGCGCTGGCCAAGGACGACGCACTCAACCTCGTACCGGCCAATGCCGTGACGGTCGGCATGGTCAAGCTGGCCGACCTGCGCACCAGCCCTCTTTCCTCTTACCTCTTCCAGCACACCGACAAGATGAGCACGGACGGCGAAGCGGAGAAGTTTCTCCTCGAGGCCGGTCTCTCGCCGACCCGCGACGTCGACACGCTCGTCGTAGCCACCACGCCGCGCACGGCCCTCGGCTCCGAGGCCGACGTGCTCGTGATCGCCGAAGGGCGCTTCCAGCCGGACCGCCTGACCAAGGCGCTCATCTCGCGCGGCGGCACCCAGAAGGCCGGCTACGTCCTCTTCGCCGAGGCTAAGACCCATCACAATGACGAAGGGGGCGCGGTTGCGTTCCTCTCGCCGTCGATGGCCATCGCCGGCAATGAGCGCTCCGTCGTGGCCGCGCTGAGCGCGCGCGCCGCCGGCGGCACCGGCTTCCGCACCCGCGGCACCCTCGGCCTCGACCTGGTCCGCGTCGACACGAAGGCCACCGCCTGGGCGCTGGTCGACGTCACCCGCGCCCAGCGTCTTGCCAAGGGCGGCGACATCAACACCGGCAAAGGCCAGGCGGGCGATGCCCTGAAGTCCGCGCTCAAGACCGTGTCGACCGTCGCCGTCTGGGCGACCGACACCGGCGACGCGCTGGAGCTCGGCGCGATCGGCCTCTCCGGCGACAAGGAAACGCTCGAGCTGCTCGAAGACACCGTCCGCGGCGCGCTCTCCGCGATGCGCCTGGCCGTGAAGGACAAAGCCCCGGACATGGTCGCCGTCCTGCGCCGCTTCGACGTCTCGCGCAAGAACGACTCGATCCTGATCGAAGGCTCCATCCCGGCCGCCACGCTCCGCGAGCTGATGGCCAAGAAGACCGCCGCCATCGGTAGCAAGTAACGACCGTTTCGCAATTCAGTCCACGAGGCCGGTGCCGGGTAAACCCCGCACCGGCCTCGATGTTTTTGCTGGCTAGACGCTATCGAACGCCGCGTCGAACTCGACGAACCCGCGTACGCCATCCAGCGCACCCTCGCGCAGCTCGAGCACGAAAAAGTGCTCGTCGGTGACGACGCCACGATCACGCAATGCGTCGACGAGCCGCGCTTCCGCGTCGCTGCCGAACGCGCAGGTTGACCTCGAAGATGCCCGCGCGGTCGGACGAACGTTCCGCGCGAATGTCCATCTACACGAAGCGCCGAAGGTGCTCGCGCCACCACGGCCAGTCGTGGCCGAACTGGCCCTGCCAGATCTCGAGGTGGTTCGGGATGCCTTTCGACCAGAGCAGGCCGGAGAAGTCGCGGTTCTGCTGGACGAGCGAGTCGTGCTCGCCCGTGGCGATGATCCAGTTCACGCGGCCGAGGCGCGCGGAGAGATCGCCATCGGCGTTGGCGATGAACGACACCGGGCTGTTGAAGTAGCAGTTGTCGTCCCAGTAGCCGTCGAGGAAGGAGTTGATGTCGAACACGCCGGAGAAGCAGATGGCCCGGCTGACGAGATCGGGATAGCGCGCCGCGAAGTTGGAGGCGTGATACGCGCCGAAGCTCGCGCCGTACACGGCCAGGTCGCCGCGCTGCGCGCGATTGTGAATGTAGGGGACCAGCTCGTGGCGGAGGTACGCGTCGTACTGCGTGTGCCGCGCCGCGCGCACGGCCGGGTGGACGCCCTTGTTGTACCAGCTCTCGTCGTTGACGGTGTCGGGCAGGATCAGTTGCACCTCTCCGGCGTCGACCTTGTCCTGCACCGAGGCGGCCAGGTGAAAGTCCTCATTCTCGAAATAGCGCCCGGCCGACGTCGGAAAGAGGATCACCGGCCGGCCGAACTTGCCGAACCAGAGAAACTCCATGTCGCGATTGAGGGAGGGGGACCACCACTTTACGTGTTCTCTGTACATATCAAGATCCCGGCTTGCCGCGCGGGCCGCCGATTCTATACGATCGCCCCCCTTCGGGAGGGTCAATGCGCAAGAAGCGAATCGGTCTGTTGTTCGGGATGGAAGACACGTTTCCCTGGGCGCTCGTGGACGCCATCAACTCGCGAGGCGGCGATGACGTCGAAGCCGGGCCGTGCCAGATTTCCTTCATCAAGGACGACGGCGTCTTCGGGTACGACCTGATCCTCGACCGCATCAGCCACGAGGTGCCGTTCTACCGGACGTACCTCAAGTGCGCGGCCGCGTCGGGCGTGCGCGTCGTCAACAACCCGATCTGGTGGTCGGCCGACGACAAGTTCTTCGACAACTTCGTCGCCAAGGCGGCCCACGTCGCGGTGCCGAAGACGGTCCTGCTCCCGCACAAGCAGCATCCGCCCAACACCGAGGCGAAGTCGTTCCGCAACATGCGCTACGTCAACTGGGACGACGTCTTCGCATACCTCGGCTGGCCGATCTTCATGAAGCCGGCCTACGGCGGCGGCTGGAAGGACGTCTACAAGTGCGACGACCCGCAGGAGTTCTTCGCCGCGTACGACCAGACCCGCGACCTGACCATGATGGCCCAGGAAGCGATCGACTTCGAGCTCTACTACCGCTGCTACGTCCTCGGCCGCAAGCGCGTGCGCATCATGGCCTACGACCCGAAGTCGCCGTTCCACGAGCGCTACGTCAAGAACCCGCCGCCGATGGACCCGGCGTTCGAGGCACGCATCCACCGCGACGCGCTGGCGCTGTGCGATGGCCTTGGCTATGACATGAACACCGTCGAGTTCGCGGTGCGCGGCGGCATCCCGTACGCCATCGACTTCATGAACTGCGCGCCCGACGCCGACGTGCACTCGGTCGGCCAGGAGAACTTCGACTGGATGGTCACCAACATGGCCGAGGTCCTGATCGAGATGGTGCGCGGCGACAAGCAGTTCGAGCTCACCGGCAACTGGCCGACCGTCATGGATGTGAAAAAGGACGCCGGCACGCCGGTGGCTTAAACTGCCGCCATGCCTGCACATCCCACCTTCACCCTCGGGATCGAAGAAGAGTTTCAGGTCATCGATCCCAAGACACGCGAGCTGAAGTCCCACATCCACGAGCTGTTCGCCGAGGGCGAGAAGCGGCTCAAGGACGAGATCAAGCGCGAGATGCATGACGCGGTGATCGAGGTCGGTACGCCGATCTGCGCGAACATCGCCGAGGCGCGGCGTGAAATCTCGCGCCTGCGTCGCGAGATCATCACGCTGACCAGCGAGAACGGCCTCTGCATCGGCGCGGCCGGCACGCATCCGATCTCGCACTGGAACAGCGTCCCCATCACGGCTCACGAGCGTTACGACAAGATCGTGTACGAGCTGCAGATGCTGGCCCGCGCCAACCTGATCTTCGGCCTGCACGTGCACGTCGCCGTCGAGGAGCTGGAGACGCGCATCCAGATCATGAACGCGGTGCGCTACTTCCTCCCCCACATCTTCGCGCTATCGGTGAACTCACCGTTCTGGTGCGGACAGAACACGGGGTGGAAGAGCTATCGCGCGAAAGTGTTCGAGCGCTTCCCCCGCACCGGTCTCCCCGATCATTTCGACCGTCTCAGCGACTACGACCAGTACGTGGAAACGCTGATCAAGACGAACTCGATCGACAACGCCAAGAAGATCTGGTGGGACGTCCGTCCGCACCCCTTCTTCCCGACCCTGGAGTACCGCATCTGCGACGTGCCGTTGCGCGTCGACGAGACGATCTGCATCGCCGCGCTCTTCCAGGCGCTGACGGTGAAGCTGTACCGCATCTACTCGAAGAACATGGGCTGGCGTCACTACCGCCGCGTCCTGCTCAACGAGAACAAATCGCGCGCCGCGCGCTTCGGCACCGAGGGGAAACTCATCGACTTCGGGAAAGGCATCGAGGTGCCGTACACGGACCTGCTCGACGAGCTTCTGGAGTTCATCGACGACGTCGTAGACGAGCTCGGCTCTCGCAAAGATGTCGAGTACGCGCGCCAGATTGTGAAGAACGGTACGGGCGCGGACCGGCAGTTGGCCGCATTTGCGCAAAGGAACGACCTGAAAGATGTGGTGGACTTCATCATCGATGAGACCCGCCACGGAGTCGTTTGACCTGTTGAACAGCTACGACATCCACGACCCGCACGATTTCTTCGAGTACCTGCGACTCGACGACTCGGTGCCCGAGGCCCGGCGCGACCGCATCGACGTCGCGCTGCTGGACATGAACCACTCATGGCCGAACGTCGGCCATGACGCGCTGGTGCACGTCGTCGTCGAAGCGGCCGAGGCCTTGCGCGACGAGCTCGTGCGGCGCGGGCTGAAAGTGCGCGTGCTGTCGTACGACATACGGCGGCGCAACCTCGTCCCGGAGTCGCCGAACGGACGGTTCCAGCTCTACATCGGCACGGGCGGCCCGGGCCATCTCGACCCGCGGCTGAACGACGGCGTCCACGAATGGAGTCAGGGCGTCGTGGAATCGGAGGAGTGGGAAGCGCCGCTCTTTCACCTCTTCGACGACATCCTGGCGGACGAGAATGCCGCGATGGTCGCGGTCTGTCATTCCTTCGGCCTGGTCTGCCGCTGGTCGGGCATCGCCAGCCCGCACCTCCGCGACGAGAAGAGCAGCGGCATGCCGCTGAACCGGCTGTCGCGCGAGGCCATGCAGCATCCCTGGTTCGAGCAGTTCGCGCGCGAGCTGCCGGACCGCCAGCACTTCCGCGTTGTCGACAACCGCCTCTTCGACCTGATCCTGAACTCGCCCGGCAAGAGCCTGCCGATCGCCTTCGAGGCCGGCGGCAGCACGGCCCTGACGATGGTCGAGGTCGCGCGCGATGCCGCGGGGGCGATGCCGCGCTTCATGGGCGTGAACCATCATCCCGAGATCATCGACCGCGCCCACATCATGCAGGTGCTCGATGAGAAGCGCGTCCACGGCGAGGTGAGCGACCAGTGGTACGCCGAGCGCGCCACGACGATGCGCGATCTCTTCCGCGACGAGAATGAGCGCCAGAGCCGGCTGACGTCGCATTACACGCTGATCGAGCCGTTGCGGTTCCACCTCGAGCGGCTCCTGCACCAGCGCTGACGGTAGCGCCATGCCCGGTCGCATCCTCATCGGCACGCAGGGATGGAACTACACGGGCTGGGTGGGACCCTTCTATCCGCTGGGGACGCGGCCGGCCGAGTTCCTCCCGACGTACGCCCGCGCGTTCCGCGGCGTAGAAGTGGATTCGACGTTCTACGCCACGCCCGCCGCCAGCGCGGTGCGGTCGTGGGCCGGGCGTACGCCGCGCGACTTCACCTTCACGCTGAAGATGCCGCAGGAGATCACGCACGAGCGCCGGCTGCGCAACGCGGACGACCTGCTGCACGAGTTCCTGGAGCGGGCGCGGGAGCTGGGCCCGAAGCTCGGTCCGATCCTGATGCAGATGGGCCCGGATTTCGGCGTGGACGAGTGGCCGGCGCTGGAGAAGTTCATCCCCCGCCTCCCGCCCGATCTGCGCTTCGCGATCGAGGTGCGGCAGCGCCGCTGGATGCAGCCGAACACGCTGCCCAACCTCCTGTCGCTGCTGACAGAACACGGCATCGCGCTGGCGCTCAGCGACGGCAAATGGATCCCGCGCGAGACGATGATGGAGCTGGCCGAACGGCCGACCGCGGACTTTCACTACGTGCGCTGGATGGGCCCCGACCGCGAGATCACCGACTACTCCCAGATCCAGTTCGACCGCTCCGCGGAGATCCGCGCCTGGGCGGACGTGTTCAAGAACGTCGCGAACACGATCGACGTGTACGGTTTCTTCAACAACCACTTTGCGGGGCACAGCCCGGCCAATGCGCGCGAGATGCAGGGGTTGCTGGGCGAGCGGCCCGTCGATCCCAAGACGCTCGGGCCACAGACGTCGTTGTTCTGACAAGGGAAACTGACGACGCGTGGACTCTCGGCTCTGGCGAGCGCGCATTCAGTCCCCTCTCCCCGCGACGAGCGGGGAGAGGGTGGCCGAAGGCCGGGTGAGGGGTTGTGGCGCTTGGCAAGAGGGTGCCCCTCACCCTAAGCCTCTCCCCGTGCGCGGGGAGAGGGGACTGATTTACGCGTTGTTTGATCCTCTATCGCGAGGGCTGAACGCGCCCTCCCCGGGAACAATCCTCCCGCCCCGGCGTATCTATTACGAATCGTATGAGACACCTGACGCTCGCTCTTCTCCTTCTCGCCGCCCCTCCCCTCGCAGCCGACCGCGTTTCCGCGCAGCTCGTCAACAACCGCGTGCTGATCCCCGTGGCCGTGAACGGGCTCGCGCCGGCCAGCTTCATCCTCGACACCGGAGCCGCGGCGACGACGCTCGAGAAGGAGTACGCCGCGCAGAACGGCATCCGTTCGGCCGGCAGCACGCGTGCGATGGGTGCGGCCGGCTCAATCGACGTCGGCGTATCCGGCGACGTGGTCTACGAGTTCGCGGGGCGCCGCGCGGCGACGTCGCGCAGCCCGCTCATCCCGCTGGCGGCGGTCAACCGCCGTTCCGGCAGAGCGGTGCAGGGCATCCTCGGATACGAGGCCTTCATCTCGAACGTCGTCGAGATCGACTACGCCGGCGGCAGCGTGGCGTTCCACGATCCCAAGACGTTCCGCGCGCCGAAAGAGGCAGTGACGGTGCCGCTGGCGTTCCATCACAAGCGCACGCCCGTGGTGAACGTCCAGCTCACGATGCCCGGCGGACGCAAAGTGTCCGCGCGTCTGCTGCTCGACACCGGGGCGTCCACCGCCCTCATGCTGACGCGCACGTTCGTCGACAAAAACGGCGTCGAAGTCGACGGCGGCATCGAAACGGCGATGGGCCTCGGCGTCGGCGGTGCGACCCGGGAGCGCACCGGACGCATCGCCCGGCTCGATTTCGCCGGATTCGCGTTCGACCGGCCGATCGCGCTGCTCTCGCGCGTCACGAAAGGCGCCCTCGGCGACGGCGCGGTGGACGGCATCCTCGGCGGCGAGATCCTGCGCCGCTTCACACTGCACATCGACTACAAGCGCAAGCAGCTCCTCCTGACGCCGAACGCCGCGCTGGGCGATCCGATCGACATCGACATGACTGGCGCGCTCTTCGAATCGCGCGACGAGACGTTCACGAGCCTCGTCGTCCATACGGTCCTGGAGAGCTCGCCCGCGGCGGAGGCGGGCATCCGCGTGGGGGACCAGCTGCGCGCCATCGACGGCCGCGCCGTCACACCCGCGCAGCTCGACGAGATCCGGAGGATGTTCAAGCAGCCCGAGCGGACCTACACCCTGACGCTCGTGCGTGACGGAGCGGAGCGGACGATCACGATCGTGACGCGGCGAATGACATAATTCGCCGCGTCAATGCCAGGCCCCGGCCTCAACATCGTCGCCATCGGTGGCGGCACCGGTCTCTCCACGCTCCTGCGCGGCCTCAAGCCGTACGTCGACTCGGATGGCGCGTGCTCGATCGGCTCCCTCGGCGCGATCGTCACCGTCACCGACGAGGGGGGCAGCTCGGGCGTGCTGCGGAAAGAGTTCGGCATGCTGCCGCCGGGCGACATCCGCAACTGCATCGTGGCCCTGGCGGAGGAAGAGCAGCTCCTCTCGCGCCTCTTCAACTACCGTTTCGACACCGACTCCGCGCTCAAGGGCCACTCCCTCGGCAACCTCCTGCTGACGGCCATGACCGACATCACCGGCAGCTTCGACAAGGCCGTGCTGGCCGCGTCGGAAGTCCTGGCCATCGTCGGCGACATCTACCCTTCGACGCTCGCGGACGTGCGCCTGCGGGCGACGCTCGAAGACGGCACGGAGCTGGTCGGCGAAGTGGCCATCAGCGGGTCGAACATCGGCGAGGAGCCGCGCACCGCGGCGCGCCACGCGCGCATCACCCACCTCGCGCTCGACCCTCCCGACGCGCAGCCGACCGACGGCGCGCTGGCCGCGCTGGCCGCGGCGGACCTGATCATCATCGGTCCCGGCTCGCTCTACACGTCCGTCCTGCCGAACCTCGTCATCGAGCCGCTCGCCAACGCGCTGCGCACCGCGCGCGCGCTGCGGGTCTACATCTGCAACGTGATGACGCAGCCCGGCGAGACGGACCACTTCAGCGCGCAGGACCACCTGCAGGCCATCGTCGAGCACGCGGGGCTGGTGGTCGACGTGATGGTGCTGAACGGGCGGCGGCCGTCCGAGCCGATCCTGGCCAGCTATGCGGCCGAGAACCAGGCACCGGTGCAGTTCGACCTCGACGAGATCCGTGCCCTCGGGGTGACGCCGTTCTTCGGCGACATCATTGCAGAGGACAACTTCGTGCGGCACGATCCGGCCGCGCTCGCGCAGACGATCTTCCAGCTTTACGATCGCTACGGACGCGCGCTGGAGCGCATGAGAAAAGAGTCATGAACGACAACCTCGAAGTAGTCATCCTCGCCGCGGGCCTCGGCACGCGCATGAAGTCCGACAAGATCAAGATCCTCCACCACGCCGCCGGGCGTCCCATCATCGACTACGTCCTCGACCTCGCCGCCGAGCTCTCACCGGCGCCGCCGGTGATGATCATCGGCCACCAGCGCGAGGCGGTGCAGCAGTCGGTCGGCGGCCGCGCGCGCTACGCGATCCAGGAAGAACAGCTCGGGACGGGACACGCCGTGCTGCAGGCCGCGTCGCTCGTCGACCCGAATCGGCGCGTGCTGGTCCTCTCCGGCGACGTGCCGCTAACGCGGATCGAAACACTGCGCCGCCTGCTCGACGAGCACGAGCGCGACGGCAACGCCCTGACGCTGCTGACCATGAAGCCGCACGATCCGGGCATGTACGGCCGCATCGTGCGGGACGGGAACAACGCGGTGCAACGCATCGTGGAGATGAAGGACGCCAGCGACGAACAGAAGCTCATCGGCGAAGTGAACGCCGGCATCTACGTCTTCAACGGCGAACACCTCTTCGACAACCTGCGCAACCTCAAGCCGGAGAACGCGCAGAAGGAGTACTACCTCACCGACCTGCTCTCGGTGATTCGCAGCGCCGGCCACCGCGTCGGCGCCGTCATCGCCGACGACCCGGTCGAAGCCCTCGGCGTGAACTCGCGCGGCGAGCTGGCGCAGGTCGAGAACGAGATCCAGCGCCGCGTCGTCGAGCGCCTGATGAGCGAGGGCGTGACGTTCCGCAATCCGTCGACGGTAGTCATCGACTCGACAGTCGCGATCGGCCCCGACACGGTCGTCTATCCGTTCGTCACGCTCGAAGGCAACACGCGCATCGGAAAAGGCTGCGTCGTCGATCCGGGCGTGCACCTCAACAACGTGACCGTCGGCAACGACGTGCATCTCAAGACCGGCACGGTGGCCGAGGATGCGGTGATCGGCGACGAGGCCTCGGTGGGACCGTACGCGCATCTGCGCCCCGGCACGAAACTGGGCCGCCACGTGAAGGTCGGCAATTTCGTCGAGACGAAGAAAGCGGTCTTCGGCGAGAACGCCAAAGCCTCGCACCTCTCCTACATCGGCGACGCCGACATCGGCGCGGACGTGAACATCGGCGCCGGCACGATCACCTGCAACTACGACGGCGTGAACAAGCACCAGACCACGATCGAGCCCGGCGCCTTCATCGGCTCCGACTCGCAGCTGGTCGCCCCGGTGACCATCGGCCGCGGTGCCTACGTCGGCGCCGGCTCCACGATCACCAAGGACGTTCCCCCCGAGTCGCTCGCCCTCAGCCGCACCCCGCAACGGGTGGTGGAGGGGTGGGCGAACCGGAAGAAGAAGTAGCGCCGCCTACCGCCCCGCAATGATCGCGGGAGTCGGACGGACTGTCGCAGGTGTCCAGGTGGGCTGTCGCGGGAGTCGAACGGACTGTCGCGGGTGTCGACATCGACTAGCGCGCGTGTTGAATCGGACTAGTGCGAGAACAAATTCGACCAGTGCGCGAGTCGGCATCGACTAATTCACGAGTCGACATGGACTAGTTGACGAGTCGGTGTGGACTATCGCGCGTATTGAAATCGACTAGTGCGAGACTCAAATCCGACTCATGCACTAGTCGACACCGACTAGTGATCGTATTGCAATCGACTAACGTGAGACTCAGATTCGACTATCGCACGAGTCGAATGGACTAGTGATCGTATTGTCATCGACTAGTGAGAGAGTCGACATCGACTACCGCGGGAGCTCTCACGTCCTCAACGACGCGTCACCTCCACCAACAGCTTGGAATCGAACATCGCGGCGGGAGAGATCACCGGCTCGTTCGTGGGGATGCGGTTGCCGTAGCGTTCGCGCATCTTCTTTTTGACCGCGTCATTGGAAAGATCGAACTCTCGGAGCTTCTGGAGCTTGCCGATCTCGAGGCCGGTGGCGCGCTTGTAGATCTTCCACACCAGTTCGGAGCAGTAGATGCGGTCATCGCTCCATTCGAAATAGAGGTCGTAGCTTTTTCCGCGATAGCGTTCGCCCGACGTGCGCATGCGCGCGAGTACGGCTGGCGTGAGAGCGCGCGGATCGTGGAGGCGCTTCACGACGAAGTGGCCGTCCTTGCCGCGGCGCGTCCAGTCGGCGAGAGGCGTGAGCTTCACCGGCTGCACGGCTTCGTAGACGAACCAGCGCCCGTTGTCGCGGTAGAGGATGCCCATGTGGCTGTAGCGGCTCTGTGTCGCGAGCTGGATCGCGAGCGACTGCGAAGAGCGGGACTCGTGGAAGATGATGTCGCCGTCGTGGAGCTGCTCCTCGAGCCGCGGCGCGGCGGCACAGGTGAGCGTCAAGGCGAGAATCGCGGCGAGGCGCTTCATCGCCGTTTCAGGTCGACGCGCATGCGGCCGAAGTCGATGATGACATTGAAGTTCTTGAGGAAGTTCTGGCCGATGATGCCGACCGCCTGGTTCTTCTCCTCGGCGTCGTACATGGGGAGGGTCTTGAACTTGCCGCCCCAGTCGTCGATGCCCACCTCCACGTTCTCCAGCTTCGCGCCCCGCTTCATCGCGCCACCGAGGCCCTGCAGCGTCGCCGTGTGCGAGCCGGAGCTGAACGTGGAGACGGGCATCGACCCGAGCCGCCGGGAGTTGAGGAACGTGATCTCGGAACCGGTGTCGAGGATGAAGAGATACCAGCCGCGCCGGTTGACCGAGCCGCGCACGTGCGGGCGGAAGCCTTCGAAGAAGAGATTCTGATCGGCGGCGGGGCGGCGGTCACGCTCCGTCAGGCGCGTGAAGACGGCCCGCGCGCGGCCGAAGTCGAGCTCGATGCGGAACTCTTTCAGCAGATTCGAGCCGAGGAGGAAGTCCATGCGGAACTCGGTCCCGTCGCGCCGGCTGATGAGGAAGCGCATCTTCTCGTCCGGCATGATCGCCACCGGAACGTTCTGCACGACGATCCCCCCCAGTTCCAGCGTCTCCAGGAGGCCGAACCTCACCGCGATCGGCTCGCCGAGGAGACCGTAGAACGTCCCTTCGAACGTGCCGAGCGACTTCACGGCCAGCGACGTCGCCAGCCGCTGCGAGACGATCGAGACCACGGCTCCGGAGTCGATGATGGCCTCCAGCTCCTCGCCGCGGTTGACGCGCGCGCGGATGCGCGGCACGTCCGGCTTGCCGAACGCGAACGGCAGCGGCGCGCTCTGCTCGCCGCTGAACTGATAGACCGGCACCGACGCCAGAGACTTGAGGTAATCGAGGTGCCACTGCCGGATGATCAGGTCGCGCTGCTGCGCGATGAGGGCCCACTCCAGGCTCGACTCGAAGTTGTTGGCGAGGTACTCGACCTGCGAGAGGTCCCACGCGATCTGCGCGTAACTGGTGCGAAACGGGTTCAGGTCGAGCGCGCGGCGCAGGTGCGTGCGCGCCTCGTCGTAGCGGCCGGCGGCGAGGTAGGCGGTGCCGAGCGCGCCGAGGTCGGCGGCGGTCGGGTTCCGGCGCGCCTCGACCGCTGCGGTCTGCTCGATGGCCCGGAGGTAGTCCGCCTTGAGGATCATCGACTGCAGGTCGGAGCCGCGCTCGATGTTCGACGGCAGGATCGTCAGAGGAACGACGTCGACTTCGCTGTACAGCACGCATCCGCCGAGGAGGAGGAGCGACAGGAGTGGCGCGGCGATGCGTGACATGTGGACGGATGGATTCTAGTGGCGTTCCGCGTGGCGGAACGGAAATGAAGCCGTGACAGAACTCATGCGCGGGCAGCGCCGCGAGTGCCGAAGCGGGGCGCGTGTCACGCGCGCCGGACGCGTTTGGGACGCGTCGGGCGGGTGGCACGGCGAGGCTCGCGTTTTCTCGCTCCTACATTCTGATCGCGGCGGACACGGCGACGCTGTCCCGGGCGCGGCGGGCGCGGCGACCGGCGCGACGTGCGCTTGCGTTTCTGAACCGGTGCGGCATGCAGCAGCACCAGAGCAACGACAAGCGAGCCTGCAGCGACAACCAGGAGAACCTCGGTCGCATGGAAAACCGACAGCACGTAAACGAGTGCGGTCGCCAGTGGCTGGCGTATGTAGTCGATGTTCGACGCGACTCCGACCAGCCACCAAAGCAGCCTGAAAACGGGAGGCGTAACGTGAGGAAACTTGTAAACGAAATCGGCCAGCGACTTAACGAAAAGAGAGAATGCACCCCTGATTTTGGTGATCACGGCGTCAACTACTAACCGCTGCTGCAACAGCGGTTAGCCTCCAAGAGTTGCCCTAACGGTCTACGCACCCTCCCGTCAGATTCGAGCTTGAACGAATTCGACGGCCTTATTCTGCGTGTCGTTCGGTGATGCGATTCCGAGCTACACGTCTCTCGGTCTTCTCTAGTTCCGTGCCAAGTCACATCATGAGATGTGATGTGCATCACAATTCCCGGGCACGTGTTTTGCCCCCTGCCTTCGGTGCACCTCGGAAGAGGCGTTGCACCTCGATCACGGCGTCAACTGCTAACTCGCTGCTGCAACGGCCGTTAGCGTCTCAAGAGTTGCCCAGCCACAGACTCTACGCACCCTCCCGCTGAACTCAACTGGGCGAGTTCAGCGGCCTTTTCATTCGTTGCACAGACGTTGGTGCACAGACTCACACGCGAACGAGGATGCCCAGCTCACGGATCTGGTACGCCAGCGCCTGACGGGACATCTTCAGCGCGGACGCGGCGCGGTTCTGGTTCCCCTTCGCGTCGAGCAGCGACCGCTCGATGAGGTCGCGTTTGAAGCGGGCCACGGCATCCTGATACGAGCCGGCCACGGTGCGTGAGGGCGCAACGGCCCGCAGGCGCTCCGGGAGATGCTCCAGCGCGATCTCCTTCGCCTCGCCGGCCATGGCGTGCGCGGCGCGGAGGGTGTTCTGCAGCTCGCGGACGTTGCCGGGCCAACCGTAGGCGGTGAAGATCGCCTCGACGTCGGGGGAGAGCAGTGCGGGACCGGAGCGGTGCTTCTCGCGCTCGACGGCGAGGAAGTGATGCGCCAGGAGGAGGATGTCGGCGCCGCGCTCGCGCAGCGGCGGGAGCGCCACTTCGACGCCGCGTACGCGGTAATAGAGGTCGTCGCGGAAGCGTCCTTCCTCGACGGCCTCGTCGAGCTTGCGATTGGTGGCGCTGACGATGCGCACGTCGGCGGAGCGGTTGGCGGTGTCGCCGACGCGGCGGAACTCCCCTTCCTGCAGGAAGCGCAGGAGCTTGGCCTGCGTGGCCAGAGGCAGCTCGCCGATCTCGTCGAGGAAGAGCGTGCCGCCGTCGGTGGTCTCGATGAGTCCCGCGCGATCGCGGTCCGCGCCGGTGAACGCACCGCGCACGTGGCCGAACAACTCGCTCTCGACGAGGTTCTCCGGCAGCGCGGCGCAGTTCACGGGGGTGAAGGTCTTGTGGCGCCGCGGCGACTGGCGGTGGATGGCCCGCGCGACGAGCTCCTTTCCGGTGCCGGACTCGCCGAGGATGCAGACGGCGACGTCGCGCCGGGCAATGCGGGCCACCAGCGATTCGACTTCGCGGATGGCCGGCGACTGGCCGACGATGCCGTCGATCGCGCCGGCGACGGCGGGGCGGGCCTGCTCGTCCTGGTCGAGGAGACGGCGCAGGCGATGGTTCTCGGACCGCGCCCGGAAGATCGCCGCCACGGCCTCCCGTCCCTCCGCGCTCCAGCGGGAACAGCCCTCGACGTAAAGCCGCTCGCGGTCACTGCACTCGATCCAGTCGACACCGTCCCCCGCGTCGGGACGCGAGCCGATAACGTTCCACTGGCCGAGGCGGTTCCGCGTCGCGAAGCACCACGGGACGTCAAAGTCCTGCGGCGCGAACGGGAACTCGCGCGTCGCCGCCGAGCGGAGAGCGCGCAACTCGACGTCCGCGGGCGCGGGGGCCGGGTCAAAGGTGAGCTGGAAGCGGGCGGCGATGGTGCGGGCGGTGACGTGATCGCGCGCGGCGATGGCGCCCCGGAAGGCGAAGAGCTGGTCGGGGATGGTTTCTTGTTGCTGGTTGCTGGTTGCTAGCGCGGTACGGGCTTCGGGCGCACCAGCGCTAGCAACCAGCAACGAGCAACCAGCAACCCTCTCGTGGCGCCGGCGCAATTCGACATTGCCGGCACCGCCGGTGGATCGAAGCGCCGTTCCGCGCCCCTCCATCCAGTCCAACTCATCGAGGATCAACGCCGCTGCCTCGCGGATCTGATCCTGAACGCGGCGCTCGTCATAGACGCGCTGGGCGTTGCGGCGGGCGTCGGCGAAGCGGCCGCGGGAGAAGTCGAGGTGCGCGTCGAGGAGCTGCAGCTCGGCGAGGCGGAGCGTGTCCTTTGTCGCGGTGTAGAAGTGGCGGAGGCGCGCGGTGCGGAGCGACGCGTGCGCCCACTGGGCTTGATCGGCGGCAAGGTACGCGAGCGTGAACAGGATGCCGCCCGCGGCGCGGTCGCCCTGCGTCTCCTCGACTTCCTGCAGCGCCTCGACGGCGATGGCGCGCGCCTCGTCCCAGCGGCCGGCGGAAAAGACCGCGAAGACGCGATCGAGCGACGCGTCGATGCGTTCGGTCATGGTGCGGGCGCGGGCGTGCGATTCGCGCGCGTGCCTGGCCGCGTCTTCGGCCGCGGCGCGATATGTGGCCAGGCGCGAGGCGAGGTAGTGACCGTGCGGGAGCTCGACGTCCGCACCGTGCAGGCCGCGCTCGTAATCGAGGCGTACGCGTTCTTCATCGGTCGACGGCGTGCATAGCGCGAGCATCGCCTGCGCGTCGGCATCGCGGTCGAGCAGGCGCAGCACTTCCGCGTGGAGGAGCGTCGTCTCGAACGTCGCGTCGAGACGTTGCAGGCGCGCCAGGGCGGTCGCGTAGTCGCCCATGCGCCGCTCGGCGCGGGCGAGCACGAGCTCGTCGAACGGTGCGACGTCACGGGCCTCGCGATAGCGGCTGGCGTCGATGAGCGCGTGCCCGTAGCGTGAGGCGAGCAGCGGGGTGAGCACGAAGCGCGGCACGCGGCGGATCTCGTCGAGCGTCCACGCCGTCGTTTCGAGCACCTCCGCGGCGCGGGCCGGCTCGCCCGCGTCGAGCCAGAGCATAGCCGCGGCGACGCCGCCGGCGTGTGTGGCGGCGACGCGGCAGATGGCCGGACGCGAGGCCGCCGGGACGAGTCGCGCGGCCTGTTCGCGGACGGCGTCGTCCGCGAACACAATCGCATCACCCTTGAGCGACGTCACGCCGTCGACGGCGAGATCGCTCAGGGCGCCGTGGAACAAAAAATCGCCGAGAAAACGCGTGGCCAGCTCGCCGGGGATGCGGGTGCCGAGGAGCGCCAGCGCGGAGAGGAAGGAGCGGGTCGGCTCGACCAGCGATGGCAGCGGCTTCGAGGCCACCGGGACATCGCCGTGGGCGAGATATGCCCCGAACGCGGGCGAGTCGGTAAAGGCGTCGAACGGGACGTCGAGCGCCGCGCGGGCCGCGATGCGCGGGGCGACGATGAACGGACGCGTAGGCGGCAGCGCGTGCTCTTCGCCGGGGATGAGCCACGTGCCGTGTCCTCCGCGCGAGAGCAGGTCGACGACGCGGCGCGAGTCTTCGTCGAACGCATGCGGGTCGGCGATGACGAAGACGTGTCGCCCGTCGGACGTCGCCGAGAGGATGCGCTCCGCCACGGCCGCGGGGTCGAGCGTGCGATCGGAAACCAGCGTGCCGAGGGCGGAGTAGCGCTCGAGCGGTGAGGCGCCGCGGAGGACGAGCGCGCGGAACGAGCCGTCGAGCCGTGCGAAGCGCTGCACGGCTTCCGCGCAGTCATCGCCGGCACCGTAGCGCCCAGGCTCGAGCGTCCGGAGCGCGTCGGGACCGGGAGCGGCGATGGCGCCACATGCGGAGCGCCTCAGCCAGCGGAGGTCGGCAGCGACGTCGCGTCCGAGGCGGGCGAAGACCTCGGCGTAGATGGCGTCGGCGCGGGCCCACGACTGGGCGAGGATCTCCAGCTCGGCGCCCACCAGCTCCGCGAACTGCTGGGCGATGGTGACGACCGGCGGCGCGAGCGCCGGATCGCATGCACGCGCGGCCACGCGGACCAGGCGCACGTCGCTGCCGCGCTTCTGCACGACCGACCATTCCGCGGGATCGAGCTCACCGTCGGCGATGCCGGCGAACTGCAGGAGCGCCTGGTGTGCGGCGAGCTGGCCGAGGAGGGAGAGACGGTCGCGGGCGCCGAGCGTACGGACGGCGGCGAGAGGCGTCGCGGCGAGGGGTTCGTCCCAGGGAAGCGACGCGTGGCGCAGGGTCGCGACCAGAGCGCGATCCCAGCCGAACCTCTCCGCGAGCGCGGACGCATCCCGTCCGCGCGAGCCGCCTCTCATGGTCATGGAGCGCGGCCATAGTAACGGATGGGTGTCTGGAAATGTCTAAAAAGAGACAAGGCGTGCCGCGTGTATGGACTGCGGCGGCCGCAGACGCCGCTTTGACTGCCGTTCGTGGTGCGGAGTCGCCGTGGCACCGAAGGCAGTGAAAGCGGCGCCTGCGGTCGCGCCGCACTCCATAGACAAAAGGCGGGCCTTGCGGCCCGCCTTTCACGAGATGCGTGTGACGAAGAATCAGTTCGCCGGGAACGACGAGCGATCCACGCCGCCGCCGACGGTGCCGGGCGGGTTGCGGTACTGGCGGGTGGTGCCGGTCACGGTATCGGTCACGGTGACGGTGTACTCGACGTCGGTCATGCCGCCGAAGTAGATGTCGAAGCGCGGGACGCCGAAGGGACGGGCGTCCTGGATGCGCACGACCGCCTCGATGGCCTGCGGGCTGCCGAAGCCGAAGATGCCGGTGTCGGGGTTCTGCGTCCCCGGCAGCAGCTTGGCGCCGAGGAGGCTGCCGGGCTGCGGGGGGTTGGCGAACTGGTTGAGGAAGTCGATCTTCACCTGGAAGCGGTTGCTGAGGAGGCAGAGCGTGTTCGCGTTCGCCGCGCACGTGGACGGCGTGACGTTCGGGCGCACGATCGGGGCCTGCGCCACCGACGTGCTCTGGACGAGCGCGAAGGCCGGCGTGAAGGAGCCGTTGGACGGGAACGAGGTGCGGTCGACGCCACCGCCGACGGTGCCGGGCGGATTGCGGTACTGCCGCGTGGTGCCGGTCACGGTGTCCTGCACGGTGACGGTGTACTCGACGTCGGTCATGCCGCCGAAGTAGATGTCGAAGCGCTCGGCGCCGAACGGACGCGCGTCCTGGACGCGGACGACGACCTCGACGGCCAGGGCGCTGCCGAAGCCGAACGTCGCCGTGTCGGGGTTCTGCACGCCCGGCAGCAGCTTGGCCGCGAGAAGCAGGCCGGGCTGCGGCGGATTGGCGAACTGATTCAGGTAGTTGATGACGACCTTGAAGCGGTCGCTGAGCAGGCATGCGGTCGTGCCGTTGACGACGCACGGAGCCGGCAGCGACGGGGTCGTCGCCGAGACTTCGGCCGTGTAGGCGGAGTCGCCTCCCTCGTTACGGGCCCGGACGCGGAACGCGGTCGTGGTCGACGCGCCGAGGCCGGTCACGGTGAAGGTAGTCGTGTTCGCGGGTACGCTGCCGATATCGACGAACGAGCCGCCGGCGTTCTTCTGCTCGATGCGGAACCCGGTTTCGTTGTCCGAATTGTCGGTCCAGTTCAGGCGGACGGACGTCGCGGAGAGCGAGGTCGTCACGAGCGCGGACGGCGCCGCCGGTGCCGGCGGCAGGAGGCCGAGGGCGGTGGCGACGAAGACATACGAGGAGGTGCCATCGACCGCGGAGACCACGACCGTATACGTGCCGGCAGGAATCGTATCGGTCAGGAGGATCTCAGTGGTGTTCGTCCCGGTCGAAGAGGCCACGACGGAGCCGTCGGCCTTCATCACGAAAACGTCCAGGTTGGCTGCCGCGTTGGTGAAGTTGAGAACGACCTCCAATTTGGCCGGCGACGGGAGCGTGACATTGTAGAAATCGTGCAGGCGGCCGTTGGTGCTGTCGGTGTACTCCTCGTTGCGACCGGCGGTGCCGCTGCAGGGCGTGTCGTACGGGACGGCATTGGCGGTTCCGATGGTGCTGTTCGGCTCCAGCTCGCCGCAGCCGGGCGACCGGAGCGTGTAGCCCATGGTGTCGAAGGCTTCGAGGTCGAATTTGGTCAGCTCGAGGCGCCGGCCACGGCCGATCGTCGGATCCATGATGCCGATGTGGACGAAGGGGCTCTGCCCGTCGTCCTTCCAGTGGCTGGCCTGCTGGTTGTCGCCGTTCTCGCCGCGCGGGTTGCCGGTCGACAGGGCGTACGTGTCGCCGCCGCCGAAGAACACCTGGTCGCCGCCGGTGGTGAGGACACGCTCGGTGGTCGTGAAGCTGGCCATGTTGATGCCCGGGCGGAAACGGAAGAGGTCGAGAATCGAGGGCGCGGTGATGACCGGCTGGGTCGGGGTCTCGAGCTCCTTCGCGCCGACGCGGGACACGAAGCCGAGCATGTGACCCATCTCGTGCACGGCCACGGCCAGGAAGTCGGTCCGGCCGGAGATGATGCCGTCATCGGGGTTGAAGTCGAAATTGAAGCCCGCGTTGAAGCCGATGTTCGGCGAACGGTCCTCGGCTTCTTCTCCCGGCGCGTCGTCGTTTGCGTCGAGGGGGAAGATCTCGAAGGCGCGGAGAAGCATCGAGACGGCGCCAAAACGGTCCAGCACGCCGGCGTCCGTCGGCATCGTGGGGCTCGGAAGCGCGTTGTAGAGCTGCGTCTCGAGGGCGTTGTCGGCGCGAGCCACCATCAGCGGCTTGAGCTCTTCGTAATCGCCCTCATCGAACAGCCACGACGAGGAGTTCGTCGAGCCGATGATGTTCGAGCTCGGGTACGCGGTCCCGAAGCGCTTATCGCCGTAGTCGACGTCGACGTAGACGGTGATCGGGTTGGCGATGCGGCTCTCCCAGATCGCGGCGGCGCGCTCGAAAGCAGCCTTCGCTTCGGGATGCGCTTCGAGCTGGTCCGTACCACGCAGGATGATGTTCAGCCCGGGTTCGCCTTCGGCGTTCGTCCGGATCCGGCTGCGGTTCTCGCCGAAGACGTGCAGAGGAACCTGCGAACGCTGGCCGAGGATGCGCGCCTCCTCGGGCGTCGCCTCGCGGCACGTAGCCACGCCATCGACCTCGGCAATGACGAACGCACCGGTCAGCGCGTCGTGCCGCGGATGAGCGTCGACGAGCTTTTTGGCCTGTGCGCTCGCGAAGAGCGGCAGCAGGAGAGCCAGGGAAACGGCGGAAAACCGGGTAAAGCGAACCTTCATGTAGATGCCTCCGGGCGCGGTTAAACCGAGGGTACAGCGTTTATGGACGATGACTGATGGCTGTTCAAAACGCTTTGGTGAAAATTTTATTTTCGTTCGTTGAAAACAAAGGGCGGGCCGAAGCCCGCCCTGCATCGTCGGAAGCAGTGCTCAGTTCGCCCGAACCTCAGTTCGCCGGGAACGACGTACGGTCGACGAGGCCGCCGACCGTGCCCGGCGGGTTGCGGTACTGGCGCGTGTTGCCGGTCTGGGTGTCCGTTACGGTGACCGTGTACTCGAGGTCGGTGAGACCGCCGTAGTAGATGTCGAAGCGCGGGATGCCGAACGGCCGGGCGTCCTGGATGCGCACGACCACTTCGATCGCCTGCGCGCTGCTGATGCCGAACGTGGCCACGTCGGGGTTCTGCACGCCGGCGACGAGCTTCGCGCCGAGGAACGTGCCTGGCGCGGGCGGATTGGCGAACTGGTTGAGGAAGTTGATGGAGACGCGGAAGCGGTTGTTGAGTAGGCAGACCACGGTCGAGCTCGTAACACACGTCGTGGTGCCGCCGAACGTCGTGGCCGCCGCTTCGTTCGAGTTCGCCGAGTCGCCGCCGGCGTTACGGGCGCGCACCCGGAACGTATACGTCGTCCCGGCCACGAGTCCGGTGATGCTGGTGCTGGTCGAGTTCGCGGCCACGGTCCGGATCTCGGCGTAGCCGCTCTGGCCGACGCGCGCCTCGATCGCATACGCGGTCTCGTTCGTGGCGTTGTCGGTCCAGGTGAGGTTGACCTGCGTCGATGAAACGGCCGTCGCGACGAGGTTCGACGGTGCCGCAGGGACGCTGACGCCGCCGCTGGTCTGCACGATGATCGTGTACGGCGACACCCCCGCGAACGCGGAGACGGCGAGGTAGTACGTACCGGCCGGCAGGCTCGGCGCGCTCTCGACCTGCTCGGTCTGCGTGGCGCCGCTGGAGTTGTCGAGGACGTTCAGCGTCGCCCCGTCGATCGTGACGAGGAAAAGGTCGAGGTCCGCGCCGCCGTTGCTGAAGGTCAGCGTGGCCTCGATCTTCGCCGGCGTGGCCAGCGTGATCTTGAAGACGTCCTCAATGAGATCGGCCGTTCCGTTCGGATAGGTGAACGTGTAGGTCGCCTGATCGGCGATGGAGACGTTGCCGGTGCAGGGCACGCCGCTCGTGAGCGTCGACGCGGTGTCGATGGTCTGGTTCGGCTCGGTCTCGGTGCACGTGCCGCTGCCGCCGCTGATGTCATAGCCCATGAACGCGAAGGCGATCAGGTCGTTGTCGGAGAGCTCGGTGCGGACGCCGGAGTCGAGCGTCGGGTCCATGATGCCGATGCGCACGCCGGTCAGATCGTCGTCCTTCCAGTGGCTGGCCTGGTTCTCGTCGCCGCTCTCGCCGTCCGCGCGGCCGGTAGAGAACGACAGCTTCGCGCCGCCCGCGAAGAAGACCTGCTCGCCGCCCGACGACTGGACGCGCTGCGCGTTGGTGAACGTGCCGCTGGTGACCGAGGGACGGAAACGAAAGTAGTCGAAGATGGCCGGGTAGTTGTCGGGCACGCCCAGCTCGACGTTGCCGACGCTGGAGACGAAGCCGAGCATGTGCCCGATCTCGTGCACGACCACGCCCTCGAAATCCTTCCGGCCCGGCGAGATGCCGTTCGACGGGTCGAAGTCGTATTGGAACGCGGAGTTGAAGCCGATGGACGGCGCGGAGTCGTCCGCTGGCGCGGTGGCCTCGATGGCCGAGATGGCGCGCAGCAGGATCGACGGCGCGAGGACGTTGTCCGTGGTGCCGAGGTCGGTCGGGATCGAGCCGGTCGGCAGCGAGTTGTAGATGGCCTGTTCGGCGGGCGTGTCGGCGCGCGCGACCAGGAGCGCGCGCACGCTGTTGTACAGATCCTCGCCGCCCAGGTCGTCGGTGTCGGCGGAAGCAATCACGCCGTCGGGAAAGGCCTCGCCGAAACGCGTCGTGCCGAAATCGACGTCGACGAAGACGGTGATCGGGTTGGCGATGCGCGCCTCCCAGATCTGCGCCGCACGCTCGAAGGCCGCCTTGGCCTGCGGGTTGGCGTCGAGCTGGGCGGTGCCGCGCAGGATGATGTTCAACCCCGCGAAGAGCTTCGCGTTCGCGCGCACCGGCCCGTCGTTCTCGCCGAACACTTTCAGCGGCACGCGCGGCGACTGCCGGATCTGCAGCGCCTCGGTGCGCGTCGCATCGCGGCACGTGGTCCTGCCGCTGACCTCGCGGACGACGAACGCACCGCCGTCATGCGAGCGCTTCGTGAACGTGGCTTGGGCGACAGCCGTGAAGGAGGAGAGAAGGAGAAGCGCCGCGGCTGCGGATCGCATGCGAAGACGGCTCATGGTCGGGCTCCCGTTGGACGATCAGACAAAACGAAAAAGAGAAGAATGGTAGCCGGTACAATCCGCGCCGTCTATGAACGATGTCGAGATTGCCCAGCTCGCCGCGCGCCAGGGAGCCGAGATCCTGCTCCGCTACTGGGAGACCCTCGGACGCGACGACGCCGACCTCAAAGCGCGCAACGACTGGGTCTCGAAGGCCGACCGCGAAAGCGAGGCGGCGATCATGGCCGCCATCCGCGAGCACTGCCCCGGCGACGCCTTCCTGGGCGAAGAGAGCGGGCACTCCGCGGGCGACGCGCAGAACAGGACGTGGGTCATCGACCCGCTGGACGGCACGTCGAACTATCTGCAGCACTTCCCGGTCTGGTGCGTCTCGATCGCGCTGCGGCAGAACGGCGAGACCGTCGCCGCGGTGATCTACGAGCCGCTGCGCGACCTGTTCTTTACCGCCGAGCGCGGAGCGGGCTGCTACCGCGACGGCAACCGCGTGCAGGTCTCGGGACACAGCGGCCTGGAGGGCTCGTTCCTCGCCACCGGCTTTCCGTTCCGCGCGCAGGAGTACGTCGACCCATACGTGGCCATCTTCACAGACGTGATCCGCGTCGCCAAAGGCGTCCGCCGCGCCGGATCGGCGGCACTCGACCTCGCCTACACCGCGGCGGGCATCTACGACGGTTTCTTCGAGATGCACCTCGCGCCGTGGGACGTCGCCGCCGGCGCGCTGCTCGTCACCGAGGCCGGCGGCGTGGTCAGCGACTTCTCGGGCGGCCAGCGCTGGCTCGAGCGCGGCAACATCGTCGGCGCCACGCCGGGAGTGCAGGAGGAGCTGTTACGCGTCATCTCGCGCCACGTGACGGAGGACGACCTGGATCATCGGAAAGGGCAGCGTTTGGGGTTATGACGTTGAACGTTGCCGGGATGCGGTTGCTAGTTGCTAGTGCCGCAGCGCGAGAACGCACTAGCAACCAGTAACCAGCAACTAAGAACCAGACCCATGCCTCCCCGCAAGCTCCCCCGCTCCTTCTACCTCCACGACACCGTCACGGTCGCGCGCGCCCTGCTCGGCTGCGTGTTGTGGCGGCGGCTCGACGACGGCACGCTGCTCGCGGCGCGCATCGTGGAGACGGAGGCCTACCTTGGCGCGAACGATCTGGCGTCGCATGCCCGGCGCGGGTTGCGGTCGGAGCGGAACGCGTCGATGTACCTCGAAGGGGGGCACGCGTACGTCTACTTCACCTACGGCATGCACTTCTGCATGAACGTCGTCACCGCCGAGCATGACCTCGCCGAGGCCGTGCTGCTGCGCGGCGCGGAACCGGTGCGCGGCATCGAGGCCATGCGAGCGCGGCGGCCGAAGGCGAAGAAGGAGTGGGAGCTGATGAATGGGCCGGGGAAGATCTGCATGGCCATGGACATCGACCGGAAGCTCGACGGCGAGTCGCTGCGCGGCGATCGCCTGTGGATCGCGCCGCGCGATGTCGAGGTCGCCGAGATCGCCGTCAGCCCGCGCATCGGCATCGACAACTCCGGCCACGCCGCGGCGTGGCCGCTGCGCTTCTTCATCCCCGGCAACCGCAACGTGTCGGCGTATCGCCTACGTTCGTGATCTATGTCTGAGGACCACTACCGGACGCTCGTCGACCGCGTGGAGTTTCGCCACAAGATCGAGCGCTCCGACTTTCTGGGGATCGTCTTTCCGGTGGCGAGCGAGGAGGAGTTCTTCGCCGAGCTCGCGCTCGTGCAGAAGAAGCACTTCGACGCGACGCATCACTGCTGGGCGTTCCGCCTCTTCGCGGAATCGCGCTCGCGCAGCTCCGACGCGGGCGAGCCGTCCGGCACCGCGGGGAAGCCGATCCTCGCCGCGATCGAAGGCGCCGCGCTGCACGACCTCGGCGCGATCGTCGTCCGCTGGTACGGCGGCATCAAGCTCGGCACCGGCGGACTGTCCCGCGCCTACCGCGACACCGCCGCCGAGACGCTGAAGCTGGCCACGCCGCTCGACCACTACGTCTATGAGCGCGTGCGCGTGGTCGTGCCGTTCGACGCCGTCAGCGCCGTCTACCGGCTCGTCGATCCGCCGCACGCGGTGCTGGTCGAGCAGCAGTACGGCGAGCAGAACGTGTTCGTGTTCGACGTGCGGACGTCGCTTCGCGACGCGTTCGCGGCGAAGCTCGTCGAGCGCAGGCTGGCTATTCTTCCGTGACGGATGTCCGGGCGATGCGGTCGCCGGTGCGCCTCTTCCCGGCGAGCACCAGGAGCAGCTCGATCAGGTTCCAGCCAGGGATGACCAGTGGGACGTTGCGGATCAGCGAACGGCCGTAGCCGCAGCCGTCGCCGCGCGGCGTGACCAGGCGCAGGCCCAGAAGGTGCTTGCCGATGGAGCGGCCGCGGAAGCCGTCGCGGAACAGCATGGCGATCATCAGGACCGCCAGGGCGGCCCACCAGACGAGCTGGATGCCTTTCGGCGACGACGTCCAGGTCATGCCGTAGCTGACCGCGGAGGCCGGAAGGATCAGAATGATCGAGATCGACAGGGCATCGACCAGGAAGGCAGCGATCCGGAGGAGCTTGGTCTGGGAGGTATCCGTCATAGGCGCGAACGATTATTTGGAGCAGGATCGTGCGGTCACGGTGAATCTTCGAAACTTCAGGGTCCTGTTCTCGTAAACCCGTCTGCAGGTGCCGTATGAACAGACTGACCCGTAATCTTTATTTACTCGCCGTGGTGCTGACCCTCGCCGGCTGTTACGAGCGGGAGTCGAGGCACGCCAACGCGTCGCGCGCGACGATCACCCGCAACTGGCCGGCGGCCGGCATCGAGCACGTGAAAGTGTACGAGGTCGGCGGCAACATCTCCGTCGAGGCCTCAGCCACGAACGAGATCTCCCTCCTGGCCACGGCCAAGGGCGACCTCGAGGTGAAGAAGGGTCAGGAGAACGACGGCCTGTTCGAGACCACGCTGGAAGGCGACACGCTCCGCATCGGCCGCCGCGAGACGAAGGAAAAGCGCTGGAACATCACCTTCCTCTGGGGCGACGACGACGTCGAGATTGACTATGTGTTGAAGGTCCCGCCGACGGTCTCGCTCTCGGCGAGCACGGTCAACGGCAAGATCGCCACCCGCGGCGTCGACGGGGAAACGCGCGCCACGACGGTCAACGGCACCATCGACGTCGAGACCGGCGGCACGCACGAGCTGCGCGTCTCGACCGTGAACGGCCGCGTCAAGGCCAAGTTCACCCGCGAGTTCTCCGGCGCCAAGTTCACCAGCGTCAACGGCGGCGTGCAGGCCACCTTCCCCGAGAACGCATCGTTCGCCGTCAGCCTCTCCCAGGTCAACGGCGACTTTGAAGCGTCGTTCCCGCTGAGCATCCACTCGAACCCCGGCAGCCGCCGCGTGTCGGGCGAGGTGAACGGCGGCAAGCACGACCTGAAGATCACGACCGTGAACGGCGACGTAGAGCTGGCGCGCTCGAACGACAAAACGTAGCATCGCGGCGTGCCGCGGCGCGTCCTCCCGTTCGTCCTCTTCCTGCTCTTCTCTCTCGCCGCGTTCGGCGCGATCCGCAGCTACGACCTCTTCTGGCAGCTGGCCACGGGACGCTGGATCGTCGAGCATCGCGCGCTGCCGCTGACGGATCCGTTCGCGCTGGCGACCGAGCAGCGGGAGTGGATCGACGGCGAGTGGTTGTACGAGATCCCGCTCTACGCCGTGCATTCCGTCGTCGGCCTCGAAGGCCTGTCGATCGTGCGCGGCATGCTGGCCGCGCTGATCTTCACGCTGGCCTTTCTACACGCGCGCCGCGAGGCGGAGACGCCGGTGGCGGTGCTCGCCACCGCGGTCGCCTTCGCCGGCGCCATGGCGGTGCTCGACCTGCGGCCGTCCGGTGTGGCCGCGTTGCTGGTGGTGCTGATGCTGTCCGCGAAGCCGCTCTGGGCACGCGTGCTGATCGCGGTGGTGTGGATCAACGTCCACCCCTCCGCGCTGCTTGCGCCGGTCGTGGGAGCCCAACGTCGCATTCGTGATGCGCTCATCCTCGCCGCGGCGTTACTCCTCAATCCCCACGGCTGGAAAGCGATCGTCGCCCCGATCGAGCTGACCATGTTCGTCCGTAGCGGCGGCTTTGTGAACGCGGAATGGCTGCCGTCGCCGCCGCTGCGTTTCCCGATCCTCTACGTCTGCATCGCGCTGGCGGTCGCCGCGTTCGCAAAGCAGCCGAAGCGCGACTGGTGGCGCATCGCGTTGCTGGCCATGTTCGCGCTGCTGGCGGTGCGGCACGTGCGCAATCAGCCGCTGTTCTTCGCCGCATTTCCCATGCTCGTGCCGTTGCCCGTGCTGCGGCCGCGCATCGCGTACGCCGCGGCCGCGGCGGCCATCGCCTTGATCGCGATCACCACCGATCACCGTCTCGGCGTGCCGCCGGAGCGCTTCCCCGTCCACGCCGTCGCGCAACTGAAAGCGAGCGGCCTGCGCGGCAACATCTACAACCCCGACCAGTTCGGCGGCTACCTGATCTGGTCGTTCTATCCCGAGCGGCGCGTGCTCATCGACGGCCGCAACGAGCTCTATCGCGCGTTCATCCCGGAGTGGCAGCAGGCCCGCGAAGACGGCCGCAAATGGAATGCGGTGCTGCGCAAGTACAGGATCGACCTGGCCGTCGAGGAGTACCGCAACCCGTTGCGTGTCACCAACGCCGCGACCGGAAAAGTGGAGCTCCTGCCGGCCGATCAGGTCTACTGGCCGCGCACGGAATGGCTGCTGCTCGCGAAGGACGACGCGGGGATGGTGTTTGCCAGGAAGGCCGCGTTTCCGGGGCTCAGTTCACCAGGTCGCGCGGGTCGGTGAAGCGCAGCTCGTCTTCCGGCCAGCGCGTCTGCAGCACGCGATCGAAGCTCGGCTGTACGATCCGCTCGTAGCGCAGCTCGAATCCCGGGAAGAGCTCCAGGATGGCCTTGCGCGCGCAGTCGACCAGGCAGCGGGCCTCGCGATGCGACACCGTACGGTCGCTGCTGATCAAGTTCAGCGTCAGATCGACGATCATCCGGACACGGCGGAGTCGGCGGCGCTCGAAGAACGCGGAGTTGGTCTCCGTCTGCGACTCGTATTCGAATTTGGGCATCGGTGTCACCCGCCGCAAACCATCGCAAGGAAGGGTGAATTCCTAGACGGCGGTAACAACTTTATGCGTGCTCGCGATCGCCTTCGGACCAGATCTCGTCCGCGAGTGTCGGGGCGACGAGCGAGCCGTAATAGCGCATGGCGCTGCGTCCCACCGCGTGCACGGCGGCGTAATTGAGGGCGCCGCCGGAGATCACGCCGACGAACGGAATCGCTTTCGCGAGGCGGTCGCGCAGCAGCATGGCCACTCCGTGCTTTCCCGCACCGACGCCGCCTCCATAAGCGAGACAGGCCAGCGCCTCGGTGAAGCGCTCGCGCGAGCTCGGCTCGTGGCCGTAGATCGTGGCGATGCCGAGGACCAGGCGGAACTGCTGGTAGACGAGATAGGCAATGTCGGCGCTGAGCGTGCCGATGGCGGCGATGCCGAAGGGAAGCCCGGTCACGGCGCCGGCGGCCGCGCAGCGGATGGCGGTGCGGCGGGAGAGCATCCGCGCGTGCTCGGCCGGGGCGAAGCCGGGAGCGGACTCGCGGAGCGTGTCCACTTCGCGGCGGAGCTTGTCCGTGTCGATCTCCTCGAACATCGATCGGAAGATCTCCTCGAGGACCGCGTCCGCGCGCTTCTTGAGGTCTTTCGCCCTGGCCATCGGAAAATCCATCTGCGTCAGCTGGCCGCCTTCGTCTCGCTCTTCGTTTCCGTTTTGGTCTCGGTCTTCGTCTCCGTCTTCGTTTCGGACTTCGACTCCGGCGTCGATTCGGACTTGCTCTCGGCCTTCACCGGCTCGCCCTTCGTCTCCGGCGGTTTGGAGGACGCGGAGGCGTAGTCGGTCTTGTAGAAGCCCGAGCCTTTGAACTGAATGGCCGGCGAGGAGATCAGCTTCTTCATCTCACCGCCGCACTTGGAGCATTCCGTCAGCGGGGCGTCGGAGAAGCTCTGGATGAGCTCCTGGCGCTCGTTGCACTGGCGGCACTGGTATTCATAGATCGGCATGCTGGACTCGACAACGTAGAGGAACCGGGCGCGATTTCAAGAACCGAGCCTGCCCAGTTTCGCATGCGCGGTTTCCTCCGCCGCGAACACTTTCCCCTCGCGAAAATAGACGGCCGCCACGCCGCCGCCTCGCGTCCGGTAGTACCACGCCTCGAACGTCGCCTCGGGGCGCTCGTTCTTCACGCTCCACCCGGGCATCGGCTTGCCGAGGAGACTGGCGACGTTGCGCTCGCTCATCCCCTTGCGGAGCTCGAGGAGCTTCTCGCGCGACACGGCCAGGCGGCCCGCGGCGACGGCTAGGCCGCGGCTGGCGTCCTCGTTCGCGTTGTCGTGCGCGAGCACGGCGCGGTAGATGCGGATCGCTTCCTGATGGCGGCCCAGGTCCGCCAGATCGTCCGCGAACTCGAGCTGCAGCCGCTGCCAGACCTCGCGCGCGCGTTTGTGGTCAGGATGCTTCTGGACGAAGGCGTGAACCGAGTCGGCGTAAAGCTGCTTGTGCTCCGGTTTCGCGTCCGCGGCAACGGCGGCAGACTTGTGCCGGAGGACGTCGCGCCACTCCCCCTGGTGATCCGGCTGTGCGCCGCGGTCGGCACATGCCGTCACAAAGAGAAGGAGAAGTGTGGCCGGTACGGTGGAAAACCGCATCAGCGACACGGTAGCATACGAGCTGGAGGAGCTTTATGGCCGTGAAGGGCGAGGAAGTCGCGGGCGCAATCGACGCGCGCGTGCGGGAAGAGATCGAGAGGATGGTGGGCGAGATCCGCACCTCGATCGAAGACGTACGCGTCGCCGTCGACTCACAACTCAAGGCCGCCCTCCAGAGCGTCCAGGCCGACGTCAACTCCATCTCCTTCCTGCCGCACATCAACAAGGCGGTCGGCGAACTGGAAGAGAGCTACACCGCCGAAGCGGCGGCCGCAACGAAAGCGGGCGGCGGCGCGGGCGCGGCTCGCGTCAAAGCCGCGGTGCAGTCGATCGAGCGCGGCAAGTCGCAGGTGGACGTCCTCAACGCGCTGCTCGAACAGTGTCTCGAGTTCGGCTCGCGCGCCGCGCTGCTCATCCTGCGCGGCGAGACGTTCAGCGGCTGGAAGGGTGTCGGCTTCTCCAACCACGGCGGCAACGACGAGATGATCAAGCGCTTCAACGCGGCGCCGGGCCTCATCCCCGAGCTGGATCGCGTACTGCGCAACGAGGAAGTCGTCGAATGGGACGGCGCCAATCTCGCCTCGCGCCTCGGCGTCGGCAACTCGGAGCGGGCCGTGCTCGTGCCGATGGTGATCAAGGACAAGGTCGCGGCCGCGGTCTACGTCGACACGGTCGCCAACGACGCGTCGAAGTTCGACGCCGACGCCATCGAGCTGCTCGTCTTCACGACCGGGCTGCTCGTCGACACGCTGGCCATCCGCAAGAAGATCCCTTCCCCGAGCCTCCGCGCGTCGTTATCGGCCGTCGATACGCAGGCTGGGGCGGCAGCAGCTTCGCAGCCGGCCGCACCGCAGCCCGCCGCACCGCCTCCCCCGCCGCCACCCCCTCCGGCTCCTGCACCCGCACCCGCGCCGGAACAGGCCGTCCCGAAACACACCGACGCCGGCACCGTGGCCATCAACGCGAACCAGCTTCGCGAGCTGATGGCCTCGCAGCGTCCGAGCTTCAACGTCCCCTCAGCCGACGATTTCAGCGCGCCCGCGCCGCCGAAAGCTCCGGCCCCGGCTCCGCCGCCGGCCGTCGAGGCGCCGAAGCCCGCAACGCCGGCCGAAGACCGCCCGTCGACGCAGTACATCCCGCCGGCCAACATTGCCCGCGGCGGCGCCGCCGGCCCGCAGAGCGACGACGCCAAGAAGCACGACGAAGCGCGCCGCTTCGCCCGCCTGCTCGTCTCCGAGATCAAGCTCTACAACGAGTCGAAGGTCGAGCAGGGACGCAAGAACAACGATCTCTACGAGCGCCTCAAGGAAGACATCGACCGCAGCCGCCAGATGTACGACGAGCGCATCGTGGACGACGTACGCAAGGTGTCGAACTACTTCTACGATGAGCTCGTGCGCATCCTCGCCGACGGACGCGCCGACGCGCTGGGGCTCTAAGCAGAACGCTTTCATTGTACCCACGCAAAGAAAGACGACGGGGGGGCCTCCGGCGGGCCGGTGCGACCGAGGACGCGAACCGGATCAAGAACTACGCCGTGCGCCGCAATTACCGCCGCGCCGACGTCGACTTCCTCAACCACACGTGCGGCGCTTGTTGGCCTAGCCTGCACGCACGCCTGTCGACGGAACACGTGTTTGCGCGACCGAATGGGCACAACAAGCGCCGCCGGTCGCACCGGCCCGGAGGCCTATCGTCGTCTCCCTTTCGTGGCTCCAATGACGGCTCGGCCTGCCTTTCGCAGTAAGCCTCGCTCGTGCTGAAGTTTCTCCGCCGTCGCTGGCTGGCAGCGACCATCGTCGCCGTTCTTCTTTTTGGTGGTGTGACCGCGTATTTCGTGGTGCGCGGCGGCAAGCGCACGACCGCGGCGCATGCCGAGCCGGACCTCCCCTCCAAAGCCGAGGCGCCTCCGGATCTGGAGAAACTGCGGGATGCGTACGCCGCCGGCAGGGCGGCGCTCGAGCGCAAAGACGGGGCGGACGCGGTGAAGCACCTCTCCTCGTTCACCTTCGGCCCGCGGGCCGTCGAAGAGTACCGCCTCTACTATCTCTCCAACGCCTATCAGCTCACGAAGAACGACGCCGCGGAACGGGCCACGCTGGCCAGGCTGTGGCGGCGCGACCCGAAGCTGGTCCATGCGCACGACGCCGCGTTCAAGCTGGCCGCGCTCTACGAGAGCACGGGCGACTACGACCGCAGCGCCGACGTCTACGCCGTCCTCGGGCGCCGCGCCGACGCGCAGGACGTGATCGGACGGGCGCGGTGGAACGCCGCGAGGGCTCGCCTGCGGACCGGCGACATCGCCGGAGCCCTCTACAACGCGCGGGCGATCCTCATCGAGAGCCCCGGAGCGAAAGAGGCCAGCGACGCCGGTGGACTCGTACGCACGCTGCACGGCCTGCCGCAGAACGCGCCGCCGCCGCTCACGCCGAACGAGCGCATCCAGCGCATCATCGCGCTCCGCAACGCCGGCAAAGCGCAGCAGGCACTGGACGAGCTGACCGGCCTGGAGCGCGTGGCGCCCGGGTCGCTGAAGATGGAGATCCAGCTCCAGCGCGGGCTGGCCCTCCATCAGCTGCGCCGTTTCGAAGACTCGAACAAAGCGCTCGAGCCGCTCACCTCCGGCCCGTTCAAGTACGCCATCCCCGCCCTTCGCCACGCCGCCAAGAACTACGCCGTCCTGGCCTCGGTCATCAATCCGGAAACGTTCAAGACGGTCAAGGAGCGGAAGAAGGTCGGTACGGTCAAACAGAAAGTCGGCAAGGGCAAGAAACGCCGCACGGTCACGAAGCCGAAGTACCAGACCGTCTTCAAGAAGGTGAAGCTGATCGACCTCGCCAAGAAGACGAAGAAGGACGAGTACGAGCGTCTGGCCAGCGAGCGCCTCAAGGACCTGCTGGCGCTGCCGCTGGACAACAACCAGCGCGTCGACGTGCTGAACGCGCTCATCGCGCGAGCCACCTCGAAGAATCAGGACGCGTACGTGATGGAGCTCGTCCCGCAGCTCATCAAGATCGACAGCGCCGCCGACCCGTCGCTGCAGCACTTCTGGGACAAGGGCTGGGCCGCGTACGCGCGCGGCGACCTGGCCGGCGCGAAGAAGCTGTTCCGCTTCATCGCCGACACGTACACTCACCCGAACGTGCGCCGGCAGTCGGAGTACTGGTTCGCGCGCTCGCTCGACCGGCAGGGGCAGAAGGAAGAGGCGAAGGCCCTCTACCAGAAGCTCGCTTCCGCGCCGTACGAGGACCTCTACGCGCAGCATGCCGTGACCCGCGGCGCGAAGCGCGGGGCGAAGTCGGGCAATCCGCTGGAGCGCAAGGGCCCGGACTGGCAGGAGCTGGCAGAGAAGGAGATGCCGGACGAGCTCGAGCTGGCGTACGAGCTGACCGCGCTCTCTTCGATGCGCGACGCGCAGGCCGAGATCCAGAAGAACGCCCGCCGCGAGAACGACCGCTTCGCAAACGCGCTGCTGGCCGACATCCATCACGCCAGCGGCAACCGGCTGCAGATGTATACGACCCTGCGCAAAGCCTGGCCCCAGCTGGCCACGGTCGAGCAGGACACGGTGCCCCTCTACTTTTTCCGGATGTACTACCCCAACCGGTACGGCGAGGAGATCGAGGAGCACGCCAAAGAGCGCGGGCTCGACCCGAACCTCGTGCGCGGCCTGATCCTGCAGGAGAGCTACTACAACCCAAAGGCAAAGTCGCGCGTCGGCGCCACGGGACTGATGCAGCTCATGCCGCCCACCGCGAAGGAGCACGCGAAGAAGCTGCGCATCGTCTTCGCGGTCTCACGCCTGGAGAACCCGGACGTGAACATCCAGCTCGGCACGTTCCACCTGCGCATGCTCATCGACATGTTCCGCGGCAACGTCTACATGGCCGTAGCCTCGTACAACGCGGGACAGGGCAACGTCCTCAAGTGGCGCCGCGCCGCCCCCGGCAAACCGACCGACGAGTTCCTCGAGTCGATCCCGTTCCAGGAGACGCGCAATTACGTGAAGCGGGTGACGATGCTGAGAAGTACGTACGCGCGGATCAACTCGTAATGTCATCCCGAGCGTGAGTCGAGGGACCTGGGTGGGTGGGGGCACGAGGAGCGCGCACCGCACGAGCAGCGCGCCTCCGCCCACCCAGGTCCCTCGACTCACGCTCGGGATGACAGCTAAGGCTTCACGCTTTCCACTTGATGCCACAGCCGAAGGCGCGCGTGTCCGTATTCACCGGGTCGCGGCCGTTCGTCAGCGCGACCAGCGCGTCGGTGAGGCCGGTGGTCTTGCGCTCGGCGGGCTTGGCCGAGTCGTCGACGTAGCCGCGATAGCGCACCTTACCGGTGCCGTCGATCACGAAGACGTGCGGCGTCACGCGGGCGCCGTAGGCGCGGGCGATCTTGCTGTCGCCGTCCTTGAGGTACGGGAACGGATACTCTTTCTCCACCGCGCGCGCCTTCATGGCCGGCAGCGCTTCTTCCGGATACTGCGCGTCGTCGTTCGGGTCGATGGCGTAGAACTTCACGCCCTGCTGCTTGAACTTGCGGGCGATCTCGATGATGCGCGGCTCGAAGGCCTTCGCGTACGGGCACTGATTGCACGTGAAGATGACGACCTTCGTGCTGCCATCGGCCGGCTTCATCTCGATGGTCTTTCCGTCGATGGCGTTCACGAGCGCGAAGGCCGGCGCGTCGGTGCCGACGGCGATCTGCTCGGCGGCCGTGGAAAATGCAAACAACACCAGTGTCAGAAGTGCGACTTTTCTCATGGTTTTCTCCTCAGGATCTCGCGCAGTCGCGCGATCGTTGCGTTCTTGTCGAGGCGCCCTTCGTGGCGCCAGAGCTCTTTGCCTTTGCGGTCGAAGACGATCGTCACCGGCAGCTCGCCGTTGAACTTGTAGTGCTCGCCGAGTGCGTCGGCGTTGCCGGTGTAATAGAGGTTGGGGAAGGCGATCTTGTACTTCTCCAGAAACGCATTCACCTTGGCGGGCTTCGTGTCCGGAATCATGTCGTCCAGCGACACGCCCATCAGCGCCACCTCGGCGCCGAACGTGTCGTCGATAGCGCGCAGGTCGGGCATTTCCGCCACGCAGGGCGCGCACCACGTCGCCCAGAGATTGACCACGCGCACCTTCGCCGCGGCCGGCCACATCTTCTCGATGGCGGCGGGCTCCTTCACCGTACGGACGTCGGCGGCGAGGAGGTTCAGCGCGAAAACGGCGCTAAGGGATATACCCGCGAATCGTGCGTACTTTGGCATCGGGCCGGTCCACCTTCACTTCGATCGTGCGGTACTTCGTGTCCTTCTTGTCGCTCTCGGTGTGATAGCTGAGCAGGTACTGCGAGCGGAGGTCTTTCTCGAGCTGCGCGTACGCGTCGTCGAGCTGCTTCACGTTGCGGACGAAATACGCCACGCCGCCCGTCTCGGCGGCGAGGTTCTTCATCGAGCTGTCGCTGAGGCCGAAACCGATGCCGATGAAGTAGAGCGGCACCCGCGACGCGCGCGCGTACGTGAGCATGTCGTCGTACGTCAGGCGCGACGACGTGTCGGTACCGTCGGTGATGACGATCAGCGCCTTGCGGCCCTGCACGTTGCGGAAGCGGTAGAGGCCCGTGATGATGGCGTCGTAGAGCGCCGTCGAGCCGCTGGCCTTGCCGATCGCGTTGACCTGCGCCTCCAGCGTCCCGATCTCGGACACGAACGGCGCGTTCTTCGACGGGTCGCCCGCGAACGCACCGACGAAGGCGCGGTCGTTCTTCTTGATGATGCGCCGGAAGAAGCCGATGGCGGCCTCCTTCGCCCCCTCCATGCGCTCTTCCATGCTGCCCGACTGGTCGATCAGCACGCCGGCCGAGATCGGCAGGTTCGCCGCGAAATTGAAGCTGGAGATCTTCATCGGCTTCGTGTTCTCGAAGACCGAGAAGTTCTTCTCCTCGAGGTTCGAGATCGGGTTGCCCGAGCCGTCGCTGACCGACACCGGCAGCTCGACCACGTTCACCTCGACCGTCTCCATGTAGCGCTGCCCGTCGAGGAAGAGCAGGTCCGCCGCCTCGAAGCCGGTCTCGTCGATCACCGCCGCGCGCACGAAGTCGACGCCCGCCAGCCGCGCCGTCGGGAGGTCGAGCGCGTACGGAGGGCGCGACCACTCGTGCAGCTTCCGGTCGCCGGCGAAGAGCGCCACGCTGCGGATGTTGGTCCCCTTCGGGTTCTGCACGCTGAGCTTGAAGTGCGACACGCCGTCCGGCGTCTCGGTGCGCGTGATCTTCACTTCCAGCGGTGTATCGCGCTCGTTGACCACGAACGCGTCCGCGTCGACGTAGCGGCCGGCCCGGTCGTAGCCGATGGCCTTCACCTCGACGCGCTTCGGCAGCTTGCCGAGGTCGAGCTCGACGCGGTACGGCGGGGCGTTGCGGGCGATGACGCGTTTGCCCTCGACCCAGAACTCGACCCGGACGACCGGCGGCAGCACGTCGACGTTGACGATGAAGAGGTTGGGCGCGACGTCGCGCTGTGGCGGCCGGATCGTCACTGCCCCGACCGTCTCCGGCATCACTCCCTCGGCGAACACGGCCTCGGCGCCGTCCACCGCGTCGGCGACGTACGTCTTGCCCGTCTTCACGACCGGGAACGACGCCGTCTGCTTGACGAGCATCAGCGGCGACTGATCCTCCTCGCCGTCCTGCATCAGCCGCGCTTCGATGTCGATCGTCCCTTCGGTGAACGTCTGGATGGTCGAGACGTTGGACGGCCGCTGCTCCGGGATCGGATAGCGGAAGTTGCGCAGTACCTTCCCCTCTCGGAGAAAGGAGCCCTGCAGCTCAAGGCGCACGTCGCCCTGTTCCAGCGGCTGCGTGAAGCGGAACGTGACGCGCGTGACGACGCCCTGCTCGCCATCGCCGAGGGGCTCGAGGAGGATGGTCAGGCGATCCTGCTGCGCGTCCTGCGCCGCGGCAGTGGCGGCGAGTGCGAACAGAAACAGCGCAGCAGCGAGCTTTCGCATGGCGTGGAGAACGAGAATACGGGCCGGGGATTCCGCGCCACGTTTCAAAACGTCAACACGTCGCTGGAACGCTCCGCCGCAGAAACGCCTCTACTCGTTTACGCGTTGCTCGTTACTCGTCATGGGTGCCGCAGCGGCTGAAGGCACACCGGCCGAGCAACGAGCAACGAAAGACACGTTCCTGCGCGGAAACGTGCGTATACGCTGTATGCCGATGAAGATCGCCGCCATCACCGGCTACTCCGGCGCGGGCAAGACGACGCTGCTCGTGCAGCTCATCGCGCGTTATGTCGCCGAGGGACTGCGCGTCGGCGCGATCAAGCACACGCACCATCACCTCAACGAGGAGAATCGCGGCGACACCGCGAAGTTCCGGGCGGCAGGGGCGGAGCCGGTGATCCTGGCCGGACCGGGACAGGCGGTCATCTTCCGCGCCGGCGGCACGGAGCGCGTGTCGTACGCGCGGCGGCGCGACCTGCTCGCGCACTTTGATCACGACGTCGTACTGATCGAAGGATTCCGCGAGCTGGGCGACTGGCCGCAGGTCAGCATCAGCGCAGACGCACGTCCCACCGTCGAGGAGCTCGCTTTGAATCTCGATAGAATCTGGCGCTCATGACTGCGGCCTCCCGGTACCGGGCCGTGCTTTTCGACCTCGATGGCACGCTCGTCGACTCCTACGCGGCATTGACCGAGGCGGTCAATCACGCGCGGCGCAGCGAGGGGCTGGCGGACCTGAACGCGGACCGGATCCGCGGCCTCGTCGGCGACGGCGTGGAGAAGCTGCTGCAGCGCGCCTTCGACCGCACCGAGATCGAGCGGCACACCGTGCACGCGTTCGAGTCGCGGTACGACGAGGTCTGCTGTCAGGAGTCGCGCGTGCTGGCCGACGTCGAGGCCACGCTGGCGCAGCTCCAGTCGCGCGGCATCGGCATGGCCGTCTGCACCAACAAGCCGACCTTCTTCTCGAAGAAGATCCTCGATTTCCTGGAGCTGTCGCGCTACTTCCGGGCCATCGTCGGGCCCGATCTCGCCGGCGCGCGCAAGCCGGAGGCGCAGCATCTGCTGGTCACGCTGGAGTCGGTGCAGTGCGCGCCGCACGAGACGCTGTTCGTCGGCGACATGCCCATCGACGTGCGCGCGGCCCGCAACAGCGGCGTCGACGTCGCGGTCGTGGCGACCGGCTCGTCGACGCGCGAACAGCTCGTCGCAGCGCAGCCCGATCACTTCCTGGAACGCTTTTCGGATCTGGTGAAGCTGGTCTGATGGGCGCCCGATACCGATTCGTCTTCTTCGACGTCGACTCGACGCTCGTCACCATCGAAGGGATCGACGTCCTGGCGGCCGGCAATCCGGAGATCGTGCGCCTCACGGAGGCCGCGATGAACGGAGAGATCGCCCTCGACGACGTGTACGGGCGCCGGCTCGAACTGATCCGTCCGACGCTCGCCGACGTGCAGAACCTCGGCACGACGTACACGCAATCGCTCGTCGACGGCGCGGAGGAGACCATCGCCGCGCTGCGGGATGCGGGCGTCGACGTCCATCTCGTCACCGCCGGCATCGCCCAGGCCATCGCGCCGCTCGCGGAGAAACTGGGGATCGCGCCGCGCGCCGTACACGCGGTGCCGCTGCAGTTCGACGAGGCCGGCCACTACAAAGACTTCGACCGCCGCTCGCTGCTCGCGCGGCGCGGCGGGAAGGAACTGGTCGTGCGCGCCATCCTGACGCGGGCCAAGGGGAAGGCGGCGTTCGTCGGCGACGGCGTCTCCGACCTCGAGGCCAAACCGGTGGTCGACCTCTTCATCGGCTTCGGAGGGGTTTGCGTGCGCGAGCGGGTGAAGGAGAATGCTGAGGTGTACGTCACCGAGCCGACATTGCGCGCGGTTCTGCCGTACCTTCTCGAGCCATGACTGAGACCGCGAAGTACTTCGTCCCCGGCCCCACCTGGGTCCGCCCCGAGATCCTGCAGGAGCTGACGCGGCCGATGATCGGCCACCGCAGCGCCGAGTTCCAGGACATCTTCCGGCGGATCAACCTCGATCTCAAAGAGCTGTTCGCCACCGGCCAGTCGACATTCGTCATGACCGCGTCCGGCACCGGCGTCATGCAGGCCGCGCTGGAGAACTGCGTCGCCCGCCGCGTGCTGGTGACGACCTGCGGCGCGTTCTCGGAGCGCTGGTACAACATCGCCGAGTCGCTCGGCTACGAGGTCGATCGCCTCGACGCCGGCTGGGGGAAGGCCGTCGACCCCGAGGCGCTCGCGGACCATCTGGCGCGGCATCAGCGGGCGCACTACGATGCCGTGACGATCACGCACAACGAGACGTCCACCGGCATCACCAATGACGTCGCCGCCTTGACCGCGGTCGTCCGCGAGGAAGCGCCCGACGCGCTCGTGCTCGTCGACGCCGTCTCCTCCCTCGGCGGCATCCCGGTGGAGTTCGACCGCTGGGGCGTCGACGTCTGCATGGCCTCCGTGCAGAAGTGCATCGCCCTGCCGCCCGGCATCACCGTCGTGGCCGTCTCCGACCAGGCGCTGACCCGCGCGAAGAAGCATCCGTACCGCGGGACGTACTTTGACTTCGTCTCCTACAAGGAGAAGGCGGACGGCGACAGCGTGCCGTCCACGCCGTCCGTGCCGCATTTCTACGCGCTGGCCGCGCAGCTCGAGCACATCCTCCGGGGCGAAGGCCTGGCCGCGCGCTTCGAGCGCCACCGGCGGATGCGCGAGATCACGCACCAGCGCATCGCCCGCTACGCCAAGCTCGCCTCCGATCCCGCGTTCGCCTCGAACAGCGTCACCGCCATCGCCCCCGTCCTCCCCCCCGACACGATCCGTGCCGAGATGAAAAAGCGTGGCTACACGCTCGGCGGCGGCTACGGGATCTGGAAGGACACGACCTTCCGCATCGGCCACATGGGCGACATTCCGGTCGCCGATCTCGAGGCGATGCTGGACGCGCTGGCGGACGTTACGAGGGCCTAAGCTCGTTATTGACGGATCGGCGTATTCGAGGCGTGCATGTGCACGATGCGCCATCCGCCCGCATCGCGCCGCCAGACGAACGTCCGCCGCGACACGGCACTCGGGTTGTGCACGTTGAAGGTGACGATGGCCACGTCACCGTGCTGCTGCACGCGCAGATCCTCCGGCACGATGTTCGTCTTCTTCGCCGTTCCGGCCACGTACTGACGGAAGACCTCCGCGATGGCCGCGTGGCCGTCGAGCCGTTCCGCCTTCACCACGGGAAAGAACGCCGTGGCATCCTCGGCGAACGCCCCGACGATGCGCGCTTCGTCGAGCGCGTTCAGCGCGGTCATCCAGTGCGCCATCGCCTGCCGCACGTCATCGCGCGGAGTCGAAGCGCAGCCAACGGCCAGCAGGAGCACGAGTGCGATGCGTCTCATGGGCGCGCGGATTGTAGTATTCGCGGCATGTACCGCGCCCTCGTCACCGACACCCTCGCCGATTCCGGTCTGGAGATCCTTCGCCAGGCGGAGGACGTGGAGCTCGACTACCGCCCCGGCCTCAAAGGCGAAGAGCTGCTGGCCGCCGTCCGCGAATCCGATGCGCTGATCACGCGCAGCGGCACCGCCGTCACCCCGGAGCTCGTGAACGCGGGCACGCGCCTGCGCATCATCGGGCGCGCCGGCGTGGGACTGGACAACGTCGACGTCGAAGCCTGCACCGCGCGCGGCATCCTGGTCATCAACGCGCCGACGGCCAACATCATGTCGGCCACCGAGCACACCATGGCCATGCTGCTGTCGCTCTGCCGCAACATCCCCGAGGCCCATGCCAGCGTGAAGCGGGGGGAGTGGACGCGGTCGAAATTCATGGGCATCGAGCTCGATGGGAAGACGCTCGGCATCATCGGACTGGGTCGCATCGGCTCGCGCGTCACCGTCCGCGCGCGCGGCTTCAACATGCGCGTCATCGCCTACGACCCGTACATCGCCGACACCGCGTTCGAGCGCGTGAATGCGACGCGCGTGACGCTCGACGAGCTCCTCGCGCAATCGGACTTCATCACCGTGCACACGCCGCTCACCGACGAGACGCGCAGCATGATCGGCCCTGACGAATTCGCGAAGATGAAGGAGGGCGTCGTCGTCCTCAACATCGCCCGCGGCGGCATCTACGAAGAGCAGGCGCTGGCCGACGCGCTCAACAGCGGCAAGGTCGCCGGCGCGGCGATCGACGTCTACGAGGACGAGCCGCCGGCGAAAGACCATCCGCTTCTGACGGCGAAGAACGCCGTCCTCTCACCACACATCGGTGCGAACACGATCGAGGCGCAGGACCGCGTCGCCGTACAGACCTCGGAGATGGTAGTGGAGGCGCTGCGCGGCTCGATCTTCGTCTCCGCGGTGAACCTGCCGTTCGAAGGCGTGGCCGATGCCGAGGCGGCGCCGCTGATCGTGTTGGCAGAGAAGCTCGGCGCGCTGGCGTCGCAACTGACGAATGGCCCGGTCAGCCGCGCCGCGATCGAGCTGTGGGGCGTGGAAGAGCGGCTGATGAAGATCCTCTCCATCGCCTCGCTGAAGGGATTGCTCTCGCCGCATCTCGCCGAGGCGATCAATTTCGTGAACGCGCAGCAGATCGCGGAAGCGCGCGGCATCGCCATCAGCTCGACCATGCACCCCGTGCCGCGCGACTACGCGAACCTGATCACGTTCCGGGCGTCGTCGCCGACCGAGGAGACGTGCATCTCCGGGACGGTCTTCCACGAAAACAACCAGCGCATCGTCTCCATCAACAACTTCCGGGTCGAGTTCAAACCGGAGGGCCACATCCTCTACATCCTCAACAAAGACGTCCCCGGCGTCGTCGGCCGCGTCGGCACCACCCTCGGCGACCACGAGGTGAACATCGCCGAGTACAACCTCGCGAGAAGCGAGAGCGGCGGCACGGCCATGGCCGTCATCACCATCGACTCCCCCCTCAGCGACGACGCCCTGACCGCGCTCCGCGTCATGCCGGCCATCAAAGAAGTGCGGCAACTGCGCGTGTGACTTAACATTCGCCCCGTGCATTACCGGAAGTTAGGGAACACCGGCATCACCGTCTCGGAGCTCGGCTTCGGCGGGTGGGCGATCGGCGGGACGGCCGACGCCGGAGGGACGCCGCTGGGGTGGGGACGCACGAGCGACGACGAGTCGCTGGCGGCCATCCGCCGCGCGCGCGAGCTCGGCGTCACGTTTTTCGACACGGCCGACAATTACGGCTTCGGCCGCAGCGAGTCGCTTCTCGGCATCGTGCTGTCGCGGAAGCGCGAGGACGTGGTCATCGCCACCAAAGTCGGAGTCGTACGCGGTCCCGAGGGAAAGACGGCCAAGGACTTTTCCCGGGCGCACATCTCGCACGCGGTCGACGGCTCGCTCAAGCGCCTGCGGACGGACTACATCGACCTCTACCAGTTGCACAACCCGACCCTCGACGAGCTGCGCCAGGACGACATCCACGAGGCCATGGACCGGCTGCAGGAAGTGGGCAAGATCCGCTTCTGGGGCATCTCTGTCACCACGCCCGAGGAAGGGATCGAGTGCGTGAAGCACGGGTGGGGCTACACGCTGCAGGTGCTCTACAACGTCCTCAACCAGGCGCCCGCGGACGAGCTGTTCCCCCTGGCGAAAGAGAAGGGCTACGGCGTCATCGTCCGCGTACCGCTCGCGTCGGGACTGCTCAGCGGCAAGTTCCGCCCCGACACGGTCTTCGCCAAGGACGACGTCCGCCAGAACTTCCTCACACCGAAGCGGCTCGAGGAAGTGATCCCACGCGTCGACGAGGCCAAGTCGATCATCGGCGGCACCGCCCGCTCGCTGGCCGAGGGCGCGCTACGGTTCACGCTGGCGAACGACGCCGTGTCGACGGTCATCCCCGGCGCCAAAAACGTGCGCCAAGTGGAGATGAACGCCTCGGCCGACGAAGTGCGCATCCCGCAGGAAGTCGTCGACAAACTGCGCGCACGGCTGGGCGGATACAACTTCTACCACCGCCACGGCATCCGGATTTAGGTACCCATTCGCTGAGTTCCGTGACAGAGCCGCGCGGCGGAAGCGAGATGGGGCGTCTCGGGACAAGTCAGTCCCCTCTCCCCGCGCACGGGGAGAGGGTTAGGGTGAGGGGCTCCCTTTCCCCAAGCGCCACAACCCCTCACCCTAACCCTCTCCCCGCTCGTCGCGGGGAGAGGGGACTGACTTGTCCCGAGACGCCCGGTCTCTCGGAGGGCGATGGCCGCCGTTTGTCTCGGGATGACAAACGAGGCCGGGGGTGTTTCACCCTTGATGCCCTCTCGCACTATCTCCATCCGCGGCGCGCGGACCCACAATCTCAAGAACGTTTCGGTCGAGATCCCGCAGCGGCAGCTCACGGTCGTGACCGGTCCGTCCGGGTCGGGCAAGTCGTCGCTGGCGTTCAACACCCTGTATGCCGAGGGGCAGCGGCGGTTCGTCGAGTCGATGTCGACGTATGTGCGGCAGTTCCTGGAACGGATCGACCGGCCGGACGTGGACGCCATCGACGGCATCCTGCCGGCCATTGCCATCGAGCAGAAGAACTCGGTGAAGAACGCCCGCTCGACCGTCTCGACCGCCACGGAGCTGGCGGACCACATCCGCCTCTTCATGACCTACTGCGGCGAGACGTGGTGCCCCGACTGCCGGGCCACGGTGCGTAAGGAGAACCCGGAGTCGATCACGACGCAGATCGTCGAGACGCTGGAAGGGCGGCGAGCGGTCGTCCTGGCGCCGGTGTTCTTCGACGCCAGCCATCGCGAGCTCGTCATCGAGCAGCTCATCAAGGGCGGCTTCTACCGCGTCTGGATGGACGGCGAAGTCCGCGACCTGAACGAGATCGACACGAAGAACGCGACCTCGTTCGAGATGGTCATCACGCGGCTGCGCATCGAGGGAGAGCGGCGGACGCAGATCACCGAAGCGATCGAGCAGGCCTTCGCGCTCTCGAAGGGCAACGTCAACGTCCTCGAGGAGCACCCGGGCGAAAGCCCGACATCAGCTGTCGAGTGGCTGTCACACCGCTTCACGTCGCACTTTGCCTGCAACAAGTGCGGGACGGAGTTCCTCGAGCCCACGCCGCACATGTTCTCGTTCAACTCGCCGCTGGGAGCGTGCACGGGTTGCCAGGGCTACGGCCGGATCATCGGCATCGACATGGAGAAAGTCATCCCGAACCGCGACCTGCGGCTCGACGAGCAGCCGGTCACGCCGTGGAACTCGGCGGGCTACGAGGACTGCTACGACGACCTGGAGAAGGCCGCCGCAAAGTACAAGCTGCGGCTCGACGTCCCGGTCAGGAACCTCACCGAGGCCGAGTACGACCTGCTCTACAACGGGCGGGGCAAGTGGTACGGCATCAAGGGCTTCTTCGAGTGGCTGGAGACGAAAAAGTACAAGATCCACGTGCGGGTCAAGCTGGCCAAGTACCGCAGCTACGAGCCGTGCCCCGACTGCCGCGGCTCGCGCCTCAAGAACGTGGTGAACAACGTCAAGTTCCGCGACCTCACGGTCGGGGAGCTGTTCGCGATGGACGTCAAGTCGGCCCGCCGCTTCTGGGAGTACCTGGCGATGTCGAAGTACGAGGAGTCGCTGGCCGGACACCTGCGGCGCGAGATCGTGAACCGGCTGGTCTACCTCGATGAGGTGGGGCTGTCGTACCTCACGCTCGACCGCCAGACGCGGACGCTGTCCGGCGGGGAATCGCAACGCATCAACCTCGCCGCGGCGCTCGGGTCGTCGCTGACGGAGACGATGTACGTCATCGACGAGCCGACGGTGGGACTGCACGCGCGCGACTCGGAGCGGCTGCTGGCCGTGCTGAGGCGGCTGAAGAACGCGGGGAACACGGTGATCGTGGTCGAGCACGACCCGACGATCATCGCCGGCGCGGATTACCACGTGGAGATGGGGCCGGGAGCGGGAGAGTACGGGGGAGAGGTCATTCACTCCGGGGCCAGCCCTTCCCTGGCCGCGAGCGAGCCGGTGGCCGACGAGCGGAGCGAGGGGACGGACCCGTCGTCGGGAGTGATCCGCATCGTCAACGCACGGCAGAACAACCTGCGCGGCGTCACGGCGGAGATCCCGCTCGGGAAGCTCGTCGCCGTGACCGGCGTCTCCGGCTCCGGCAAGTCGACGCTCATCCGCAACTGTCTCTTCAACCGCTACCGGCGCGACGTCCGCGGCGTGGCGGGGCTCGACACCGGCAAGGTGGACGCACTGGAGGGGACGAACCTCATCTACGACATGGAGTTCGTCGACCAGTCGCCCATCGGCCGCTCGTCGCGCTCCAATCCGGCCACGTACATCAAGGCGTGGGACGAGGTCCGCAAGCTCCTCGCGGAGACGACCGGCGCCAAGCTGCACGGCGTGACAGCGGGGATGTTCTCGTTCAACACGGACGGCGGCCGCTGCGAGGTCTGCCAGGGCGCGGGGGTCGTCACGATCGACATGCAGTTCCTGGCCGACGTGGAAGTGATCTGCGACAAATGCGACGGCCGGCGCTTCGGCGAGCAGGTCATGAAGGTCACGTACAAGGGAAAGAACGTCAACGAGATCCTGCAGCTCACGGTCGACGAGGCGTCGAAGTTCTTCGTCGCCAAGCGCGCGCTCCTCAAGCGGCTGGACGCGCTCCGCTCTGTCGGCCTCGGCTATCTCCGCCTCGGCCAGTCGACGGATTCGCTCTCCGGCGGCGAGGCCCAGCGCCTGAAGCTGGCGTCGTTCCTTGCCGAGAGCGCCGCCAAGAGCGACAAGCCGCGCCTCTTCCTCTTCGACGAGCCCACCACGGGCCTGGCCGCGTCCGACGTGCAGGTGCTGATCGGCACCTTCCGCGACCTCATCGACCGCGGCAACTCCGTCCTCGTCATCGAGCACAACCTCCAGCTCATCGAGCAGTCCGACTGGATCCTCGACCTCGGTCCCGACGGCGGCGACCTCGGCGGCGAGATCGTGGGCGTCGGCACGCCCGAGGAGATCGCGGCGAATCCGCGCAGCATTACCGGCCGGTATCTGCGGGGTGCGGCGGTGCATGCATAGTTGCCAGGCGGGGCAGTCGCGAACCCGGTCTGAGCAGTCGCGAACCCAATCCCGGCGCTCGCGAACCCAGCCTGAGCACTCGCGACCTCGCTTTAAGCGATCGCGACCTCACTTTAAGCACTCACGACCTCAGTCTGAGCACTCGTGACCTCGAGTTAAGCACTCGCGACCCGAGGCTGAGCATTCGCGACCCCAGGCTGAGCACTCGCGACCTCAGGCCGGGCATTCGCGACCTGAGCCTGAACATTCGGGACGTCAGCTCGACGTCGACCGACGTCGTCGGCCACGCCTGAGCACCTCACGCTCGATTCCCGCGATCTCACCCGGCACATTCGCCGAAGCCTCGGATTCCTTGGGCAGAGTCAGCGGCGAGGTCGCGAACCTCGCGCCTGACGTACCACCATGTCGCGGCTGACGTACCGCCATGTCGTGGCTGACGTCCTCGCATGTCGCGACTCACGTAGCGCTATGCTGCGGCCGACGTCGTCGCATGTCGCCCCCGACATAGCGCTATGTCGCCGCCGACGTTCTCGCATGTCACACCTCACATGGCGCCACATGGCCGCCGGATCGCCGCGCCTTTCCCTGACGTGGAGCAACGTCACCCCCAGGTCGCAGCCGTATTTAACCGACGTCGAGCAACCCGATCACCCGGGTGGCCGGACGCGACGGATCAGGTCGCGAACCTCGGCAGTGAGGTCGGCAACCTGCCGGGTGAGGTCATGACCAACGGCCGTGACGTCGGGCAACGTGACGCTGACGACGGAAGCGCTGGCTCGCGGGTCATGACACTCGCCGCCAGGGTCCCGGCATCATTTAACAGGCTGTCGCGCGGAAAACGGGCTCACGTATCCGGTACATGACCAGGACCGGCCGCTGGGACGTCGGTACTCCATTCGCCAGGTTCGGTGACAGATCGCTAATCCACTGTCATCCCGAGCGTCGAGTCGAGGGACCTGGGCGGGTGGGGGCGCGCTGGGCGTGCAACCGGACATACCACGCGCCCCCGCCCACCCAGGTCCCTCGACTCACACGCTCGGGATGACAGCCGGGGAAATGAACGCCCAACGATGATGGAACCAAGGACTCGCCGGATCACGCGTGAAGACCTGACGGTCCATGACCGGCGGTACTTGTCACCCACTCGTGCGCAAACTGCTGCAACGGCGTGAGCTACAATCACCGCACTTTTTCAGAGGGGGAGACGCATGAGTGCTGTTCCACCGCAAGGGTATCCGGACAGGGTAGGGGTTCAGCCGGATGGACCGGCGCCGTTCACGCCGTACATCGCGCCGGAGACGGCGCTCCGCGAGCTGACGCCGCGGGCGGTGATCGTCGGGACCGTGCTGGGCATGATCTTCGGCGCCTCGTCGCTGTATCTCGTGCTCAAGGTCGGCCTGACCGTCAGCGCGTCCATCCCCGTAGCCGTCATCTCCATCACGCTCTTCCGCATCCTCTCCAAGATGGGCGCGCGCAACGCCACCATCCTGGAGAACAACATTGTCCAGACGGCGGGCTCCGCGGGCGAGTCGATCGCCTTCGGCGTCGGTGTGACGATGCCCGCCATCCTCATCCTCGGCTTTGATCTCGAGATCGGCCGGGTCATGCTGGTGGCCGTCCTCGGCGGCCTGCTCGGCATCCTGATGATGATCCCGCTGCGGCGCGCCCTGATCGTCGCCCAGCACGGCATCCTCAAGTACCCCGAGGGCACGGCCTGCGCCGAAGTGCTCAAGGCGGGCGCCAGTGACGAGTCGCGGGCAGCCGCTTCGGAACAGGCCAAGCGCGAGCAGGAAGCCCTCGGCGGCGCCGGCACCAGCGCCAAGACCATCTTCACCGGCTTCGGCATCGGCCTCGTCTACAAGACGGCCATGGTGGCCTTCCGCGGCTGGAAGGACGCGCCGACCAAGGTCTTCGGCGGCTACTTCGAGCGCGCCTCGGTGGCCGTCGAAGTCTCGCCGGAGCTGCTCGGCGTCGGCTACATCATCGGACCGCGCATCGCCGCCATCATGTGCGCGGGCGGCGTGCTCGCCTACCTCGTGCTCATCCCGATGATCTACTACTTCGGGCAGTTCCTCAGCCAGCCGCTGGCGCCGGCCACGACGCTGATCAAGGACATGAGCCCGGGCGCCATCCGCAACGAGTACATCCTCTACATCGGCGCCGGCGCCGTGGCCGCGGGCGGCATCATCAGCGTCTTCCGCTCGCTGCCGGTCATCTGGCACGGCATCAAGGGCGGCATGCGCGACCTCTCGTCGTCGAAGACGGCCGCCGAGACCGCCGCCACGCCGCGCACCGACCGCGACCTCTCGATGAAAGTCGTGCTGATCGGCATCATCGCCCTGATCGTCGTCATCGCCTTCGCCAACCCGCTGTACGTCGGCGGGACCGGCTTCGCGGCCCGCATCGCCGCGGCGCTGCTGATCATCGTCTTCGGCTTCCTCTTCGTGACCGTCTCCTCGCGCCTCACCGGCGAGATCGGCTCGTCGTCGAACCCGATCTCCGGCATGACCGTGGCCACGCTGCTGCTGACCTGCCTCTGCTTCGTGGTCCTCGGCTGGACGGGCAGCAATTACTTCGTCACCGCGCTCTCGATCGGCGCCATCGTCTGCATCGCCTCCTCGAACGGCGGCACGACCTCGCAGGACCTCAAGACCGGCTTCCTCGTGGGCGGCACGCCGAAGTACCAACAGATTGCCATCCTCATCGGCGCGCTGGCCTCGGCCCTCGTTCTCGGGCCGATCCTCCTGACGCTGAACGACGCCTACTCGGTCTACGTCCCGGTCGACAACACCCCGGCCGGCATCACCCGCGGTGCCGTGCAGCCGGGCGAGATCGCGCCGCGCGACCAGTTCCACGGCCGCGAGCGCGCCAGCGGCAACGTCGCCGGCCAGGCCGACTCGAAGGAATACAACATCTGGTTCCGCCAGGATCCGGGCGGCGGCAACGCCGAGAAGTACCTCGTCGACGACGCCGGCAAGCCGATGTACTACGTCGACCCGGGCATCAACGGCACCATCCGCGAGCTGCCCGGCGGCAAGCAGGTCGATAAGTTCGACGCGCCGAAAGCCACGCTGATGTCGTACATCATCAAGGGCATCCTCGGCGGCGAGCTGCCGTGGGGCCTCGTGCTCCTCGGCGTCATGATCGCCGTCGTGCTGGAGCTCTCCGGCATTCCGTCGCTGGCGTTCGCCGTCGGCGTGTACCTCCCGCTCTCCAGCTCCTCGCCGATCCTGATCGGCGGCATCATCCGCTGGGCGGTCGACAAGTGGATCGCCAGGAAGCACGCCGGCAAGAACATGACCGCGGAGCAGCTCGTCGCGGAAGGCGACAAGAGCCCGGGCGTGCTGATGGCGTCGGGCTACATCGCCGGCGGCGCGATCGCCGGCATCATCATCGCCTTCCTCGCCGGCGTGCCGTTCATGGCCGGCTTCAACGCGCAGATTGGGGAGTGGTCGAAGTCGAACCCGCTGCTGCGCGACGGCTTCGGTGACTTCTGGTCGCTCGTACCGTTCCTGATCCTGATCGCCCTGCTCTACCTGACCGGACGAGAGAAAATCCTCGCACATCGCGAAACCACGTAATCTATTAGGGCGGGCCGCCAAGCCCGCCCTAATCATTTATGGGGACTTTCGTCGCACTGGTGGTGGCCATCATTGCGTTCGCGCTGGCGAAGAAAGCGCGCGACGAGGTGCGGGAGCTGCGCGAATGGATCGCGTGGCAGCAGAAGCAGAACCCGCAGCAATGGGGAGCCGACCGGCCGGTGGCCGGTTCCACAGCCGCCGAGGCGGCGGCCCCGCGACAGCCGCAGCCGACACCCCAACGGGGGGTTGGCACCCCGCCGGTCGTCCCGCCGGCTCCCAGCGGGCCGGCGCCCGAACCGGTCATCCCGGTCTATCAGCCGCCCGCGCCCGAACCGGCTATCCCCATCTACCAGCCGCCGGCTCCCGAGCCCATCCCGGAGCCCGTCGCCGCCTTCGCGCCGGTCTCCGAGCCTTCGGCCACGCCCCCACCACCGCCCATCCCGCCCTACACACCCCCGCCCCCTCCCGCCCAGCCGCCGCAGCCGCCCTTCTGGCAGCGCGTCGACTGGGAGAGCTTCGTCGGCGTCAAGCTGTTCTCGTGGGTGGCGGGCATCGCCCTCGTCGTCGCGGCGATCTACTTCCTCAAGTACTCCGTCGAGCACGGCTGGGTCTCGCCGCCCATCCGCGCCGCCATCGGCCTCATCACCGGCAGCACGTTGCTCGTGATCTGCGAGCTGCGCGTGGCGCGCGGCTACGCCTTCACCGCCAACGCGATGCACGGCGCCGGGATCGCCATCCTCTACGCGACGCTCTTCGCCGTCCACGCGCTGTGGCACCTGCTGCCGTCGGGCGTCGTCTTCGCCGGCATGCTCGTCGTGACGGCGGTCGCGGTGGCGCTCTCCATCCGGCGCGAGTCGCTCTTCATCGCCCTCCTCGGCATGATGGGCGGGTTCGCCACTCCGGCGCTGCTGTCGACGGGCGAGAACCGCCCCATCGGCCTCTTCTCCTACCTGCTGCTGCTCAACGCCGGACTGGCGTGGGTCGCCTACAAGAAACGCTGGCCGGCGCTGACCATCGGCAGCGTCCTCTTCAGCGTCGTCTACCAGTGGGCGTGGATCGCGAAGTTCCTCGACGCCGCACAGCTTCCGCTGGCGGCCGGGATCTTCCTCGTCTTCGCCATCGCCGCGGCGGCCGCGCTCTGGATGCGCGGCGACGATCCGAAGCAGCAGCTCTTCGACCGGGCCGGCCAGATCGGCGTGGCCCTGCCGCTCCTCTTCGCGCTCTTCGGCGCGGCCGTGCCGGCGTACGGGGAGCGCTACAACATCCTCTTCGCCTTCCTCCTGCTGATGGCCGCCGGACTGGCGATCATCGCCGTGCTGCGCAAGCTCGAATGGCTGCACGCCCTCGGCGCCATCGCCACGCTCCTCACGTTCGCCATCTGGCTGACGGTCTCGTACACACCCGCCGCCTGGCCGGCGATCCTGGCCTGGGTCAGCGCCTTCTTCGTGCTCTACCTCGGCGCCGGCATCCGCCTCCGCTCGCGCGTGACGCTCGTCGCGCCGGCGCTGCTCTTTGTGTTCCCCGCGCTCGTGCAACTCGAGCCGCGCGCCGCCTCGCCCGCGGTGTTGTTCGCGGTGTTGTTCCTGCTGCTCGTCCTCGCTGCCGCGTACGCGCTGCGCTACACGTTCGGACTGGTCTACTTCATCGCGGCGTTCTTCGCGATCCTCACCGAGGCGCTGTGGTCGGTGAAACACCTCACCGCGGAGCGCCTCTATCCCGGCCTGACGATCTACGCGGTCTTCGGCCTGACCTTCCTGGCCGTCCCCGCGCTGGCGCGGCGCTTCGACCGCGTGCTGCGTCCCGTGAACGGCGTCAGCGCGACGGTGATCGTCAGCGTGGCCATGCTGCTCTTCCTCACCTTCGACGAGGTCGCACCGAATGCGCTCTGGGGCCTGGCAATCCTCCTCGGCGTGCTGCTCATCGGCGCGATCGTGCAGGCGCGCTTCACCGCCCGTCCCGCGCTCGTCACCGTGGCGGTGATCCTCTCCTGGATCGTGCTGGCCTCGTGGTGGGAAGCGGCGCCGCTGGAGCGCGCGCTCATCCCGGCGCTCTTCGTCATCGCCGTCTTCGGCGTGATCGTCGTCCTGGCGTCGCTGTGGGCGCGCTTCGAACAGCAGACGTATCTCGCCCTCGCCGGACACGCTTTCCTGATCTTCGTCGCGGCGTCGCGCACGCTGGCCTTTCCGCCGTGGCCGTTCCTGGCCGTGCTCTTCGTGCTCAACCTCGCCCTCGGCATCGCCGCGCTCTATCTCGACCGCGGCACGCTGGTCCTCGGCGCGGTGGTGATGTCGCAGCTCGTGCTGCTGGTCTGGAGCATCAACGTCGCCCTAGCGCCGTGGCCGGACGTCGCACTGGCCTCGACGCTGGCCGTTGCCGCGTACGGGTGGCTCTGGTATCTGCTCGCCCGGCGCCGCGCCTCCGATCCCGCGACCTTCGCGCCCGCCGCCGCCGTCGCGCTCATCCTCGGACACGTCGTGGCCATCGTGGCCGGCACCGTCTCCGACACGCCGCTCTTCACGACGCTCCTGGCCACGCACGCGGCGCTGGCCATCGCCACGCTGCTCCTCGCCGCCGTCGCCGACATCCAGGTGCTGGCAGTGCTCAGCGTGCCGTTCACCGCCATCGGGACGATGTTCGCGCGCACTGAGACACCGGGCCAGACCTTCACCTTCGCGGCCGTGCTCTACGCCCTCTACATCCTCTACCCGCTCGTCCTCGGCACGCGCGCGCGCCGCTCTCTCGAACCGTATCTGGCCGCGGTCTTCGCCAGCGTGCCGTTCTTCTTCATCGCCCGCGACGCCATGACCGACGCGGGACTCGGCTACGCCATCGGCATCCTTCCGGTCGGGCAGGCGCTGCTGATGCTGGTCCTGCTGATCCGCCTCCTGCGCCTCGAGCCGCCGACGGAGCGGCTGCTCACGCGGCTGGCCATCGTCGCCGCGACTGCCCTCGCCTTCGTCACCGTGGCCATCCCGCTGCAGCTCGAGAAGCAGTGGATCACCATCGGCTGGGCGCTCGAAGGCGCGGCGCTAGTCTGGCTCTTCCGCCGCATTCCGCACCGCGGCCTGCTGGTGTGGGCCGGCGCGCTGCTGACTGCCGTGTTCGTGCGGCTGTCCGTCAACCCGGCCGTGCTCGCGTATCACGCACCGAGCGACCGCGCGATCCTGAACTGGTATCTCTACACGTACCTGGTCTGCGCGCTGGCCTTCTTCGCCGCCGCGTATCTCGCGCCCCGCGAGTATCCGAAAGCCGCCAGTCTGTGCCGCGCCGCGGGCGCGATCCTGCTCTTCCTCCTCCTCAACATCGAGATCGCCGACTACTACTCGACCGGCCCCGCGCTGACGTTCAACTTCCTCTCGTCGTCGCTGGCGCAGGACCTCACGTATACGATCGGCTGGGCCGTCTTCGCCATCGCCATGCTGGTCGCCGGCATCGCCTTCCACACCCGCGCCGCGCGCGTGGCCGCGATCGCGCTGCTGGTCGTGACGATCTTCAAGTGCTTCATCCACGACCTGGCCCGCCTCGGCGGGCTCTATCGCATCGCCTCGTTCCTCGGGCTGGCCTTGGCGCTGGTGCTGGTCAGCGTGCTGCTGCAGAAGTTCGTGCTCTCGCGCCGGACGCCGCCCGCGCCGGCGACGACCCCCGAGGCCGCGTCGTGAGTCTCGTGCTGGCCCTGTTGGCGGCGACGGCCGCGGTGGCGTTCTCGCAGGAGCGCGCCGTCACGCCCGGCGGCGCGGGACCGAACCGGCTCGACGTGGACGTGGCCCTGCTCGCCAACGCTCAGCCTGACCTCCGCGACCTGCGCCTCGTCGATGCGCAGCAGCGCGAAGTCGGCTACCTCCTCGTCACGCCGAAAGGAGAGCCGCGCTGGCTCGACGGCCGCGTGCTCGACATCGCCCGCACGAAGAGCTCCAGCGGCTGGGAAGTCGACCTCGGACGCGCCGCGAGCGTCGACCGCGTGAAGCTCGACGGCGTCACGCCGCCGTTCCTCAAGCGCGTCACGGTCGAAGGCAGCGGCGACCGCACGCGCTGGACGCTCCTCGCCGACGCCACGGTCTTCGATCTCCCGGACGACGAACTGCGCCGCACCGAGATCGCCTTTGCGCCGGGCGCATATCGCTATCTGCGCCTGGTGTGGGACGACCGCTCCAGCGCGCGCGTGACCTCCGCGGCGATCGCCGTGCGCGAGCACGATTCCGCCGCGCAACCCGAGCCGGCGCGCTTCAACACCACGTTCGCGAAACGCGCCAGCGAGCCGGGGAAGAGCCGCTACCGCGTCCGTCTCCCCGGTCCGCACCTGCCGCTCACCGCGCTCGAGGTCGAGGTCGCGGGCGGCAACGTCTTCCGCACCGCCTCCGTCACCGAGCCCCGCCTCGGCAACGGCACCGTCGCCCCGGCGTACCTCGGCAGCGCGAGGATCAAGCGCGCGGAGCGCGGCGGCATCGTCGCGGCGGAGATGGTCATTCCGGTCCGCGCGCCGGAGGGACGCGAGCTCGATCTCGTGATCGACGACGCCAACAACCGTGCGCTGAACATCACCGCCATCCGCGCCCGCCTCGCGCCGCAGCCATGGATCTACTTCGAGTCGCCCGACGGCGTGCCGCTGCGTGCGCGGTACGGGAGCGCCTCCGCGATCACGCCGCTGTATGACCTGGAGGCGTCGCGGTCGTATGTGAACGCGAAGGATGCCGTTACCGCGAAGTGGAGTGAAGGAAAGGCAAGCGTGCCTGTCCCGGGACAGACAGGATTACCTGCCCTCCACCTCGGAGCGGCGATCGATCGCGAGCAGTTCCGCGTATCGCGCAAGATCCCCGAGGGGCCACGCGGATTGACGGTGCTGCTGCTCGATGCCCATGCGCTGGCCCGCAGCAACGAACGCGATCTCCGCATCGCCGACGCGAACGGGCGGCAGGTGCCGTACCTGCTGGAGCATCGTGCCGAGCCGCTGACCGTGAAGCTCGCCATCCCGCCCCGTCGCGACGAAGGCTCGTCCTCCGTCTATCGCTTCGAGCTGCCGTACGACAACCTGCCGGTGGACGGGTTCGTCCTCACGACGACCGGGCGCGTGTTCGACCGCAGCGTCACCGTGCGCCGCGTGGGACAGAACCACCGTCGCCGCGCGGGCGAAGTCATCGCCTCGGCGCACTGGCGCAGCGCGGAGCCCGATCTGCCCGCGCCGGTGCTGCGCCTCGAATTGCCGCAACGCGGACCGCGCGTCGTCGAAGTCGTCATCGACGAAGGAGACAATGCGCCGCTGCCGCTCGAATCCGCGCAGCTCCTGCTGCCGCCGCTGGCATTGCGCTTCGAGCATCCCGGCACGCCGCTCTTCCTCCTCTACGGCAACCGCCGCGCCGCGGCGCCGCGCTACGACCTGGCGCTGCTCGCACCGCGCCTGTTCGCCGAGCCGGCGCGCGAGCTATCACTCGCGCCAACGGCCGACCGGCGCGAGGCCGAGGAGGACAGTCAGGGGAGGAAGTTGTTCTGGATCGGGATCGTCATCGCGTCGGTGGTGCTGATCGCGACGCTGCTGCGGCTCCTGCTCGTCAGGCCTGAAACTTCTCGCGCTCCGAGCGACACCATGTAGCGGCGATCCGCTTCGCGTACCACTTCGGCAGCGCGCGGGCCAGCCACAGATGGCCGACGATGGCCACGTTCATCGCCCGCAGGAACGTCAGCGACGTGTGCCGCTCCATGAACGGCATCCGCGAGTCGGGCCAGTACATGAACAGAAAGTCGACCGAGATCAGCAGCGAGAGCTGCAGCCCGTCGCGCACCCAGACGCGCCGCCGCGCCGCGCGGATCGCGCGATGCGCGTCGCACACGACGCGAGGCGGACAGGCGGTCGTCGAGACCCCCGGGAGCAGATCGTTCTTAGGCATGTATTGGTCTCAAGCAGCGGATCTGAATAACTATTCCGAGATAGGAGTGTTTCATTCGCTAGTTGTGTGTGGCACGGTGCAGGAACCAGTCCCCTCTCCCCACCGCAGTGGGGAGAGGGTTAGGGTGAGGGGCTCCCTTTTGCCGAGCGCCGCAACCCCTCACCCTAGCCCTCTCCCCGCTCGTTACGGGGAGAGGGGACTGACTTGTCCCCAGACCGCCCATCTCTCTTCAGTTGCGTGCTCTGTGACCGAAGTTGCTGCTAGCGGTTGCGTACCCGGATCGTCTGCGCGATGAGGTTCCCGCGGCCGTCGCGATATGCCTGGATGAGTACCGTGTCCTTCTCGCGCAGCGTGCTCGCCGTCGTGTACGTGCCGGCCTTCAGCCGCACCACGAAATCGGGCGAGGCCCAGATGCGCACGACGCGGTTCGTGTCCGTCTCGCGCACGCCGAGCGTGGTCGCGTCTTCGAGCGTCTCCGTGATCGCGCCGCCGGTGGTGATCAGCGCGGGACGATCGAAGCCGCCGGCACCGTCGTTCTCGGGGAACCGGTTGTCGTCCGTGAAGCGTACCGTCGAGGCGTTGAAGGCATCGCCGACGCGGTTGTAGCTGCCCGTGATCTCGACGTTCTCGTCGACGCGCAGGTCGCGCGCGCGCACCACGGCGCCCGTCGCATCCTCGGCCTGCGCCATGTCGACGCGGATCTCCTGGCGGCCGTCGTTGATGAAGACCCGGTCGAGGCCGGGCTCGATGCGCGCCACGCGTCCCGTGATCGTCGTGACGCGGCCGGCGTCCGTCGTCGTGCCGCCTTCCTGGACCGACGCCGTGACGGTGATGCGCCGCGCGGTGATCTCCTGCGCGTTGGGGTCGCGCGTGTCGGCTTCGATGCGCACACGGTCGCCGACTTCGAGGTTCGTGATGCGGAACGTCTCGCCGCGGTAGAGCACCGGCGTATTGCGATAGGTGCGCACGGTGATCATGCGGCGTTGGGTCGTCACGATGACCAGGCGCCCTTCGTCTTCGTTGATCTGACGGATGGTGCCCTCGACCGTGCCGCCCGCGGTCGTGGTGGCGGAGCCGGTGACGCGGTCGTCGACAGGAGTCGAGACACTGGTCGGCTCGCGGGTCGTGCCGACGCCGGTCGCCGACGCGGCGACGTTGCGTCCGACGAGCGTGATGCGGTCCGCCTTCCAGACGCCCTGGCCGCGCTCGGTGCCGCGCACTTCGACGCGGTCGTCGAGGCGCACGTTCGAGAGGCCGGACGAGCCGGTAAAGATCTCCGGCTTGCCGGCGATGACGGTGCCGAAGCCGTAGTAGACGGTCGAGACGGAATCGGTCTCGACGGTCATGCGCGAGCCGTCGTCGTATTCGATCTGCAGGCGGCCACGGCCTTCGTCGACGTCGATCACTGTCCCGGCCATGGGACGCGATTGCGCAAAAGAGGACAGCGCGGTGAGCGCAAGGATCACGCTAACTGCAGTAATTCGTAGGGTTTGCTTCATATCGGGGCCTCCGTTCAAAGACGAGAGCGCAAACGCTACGCCACTCGTGCTCTCTGTGAGACGCACCGGCCCCCGATGAAGCTTTGCTCCACGGCGCGATCGTCGCCCATGAAGATCAGTCCCGCCAGCAGGTCCTCGGCCGTCGTGGCCCGGCTGGTGCGCAGCGCCAGCAGCGGCGTGGCGCTCAGGTCGAGCACCAGAAAGTCCGCCGACTTGCCGGCTTCCAGGCTGCCGGTCTCGCCGTCGAGCGTCAGCGCGCGAGCCCCGCCGAGGGTGGCCAGGTACCAGAGATGGAACGGACTGAGCGACACGCCCTGCACCTGCTGCACCTTGTACGCGTCGGCCATGGCGTTGAAGAGCGAGACCGTCGTCCCGGCGCCGATGTCGCTGCCGAGGCCGACCACGACGCCGGCGCCGAGGACGCGGTGCAACGGAAAGAGCCCGCTGCCGAGGAAGAGATTCGAGTTCGGGCAGTGGGCGATGCGGGATCGGCGGCTGGCGATCAGCTCCAGCTCCTCGGTCGTCAGCCAGACCCCGTGGGCGAGCACGGTCCGCTCGCCGAGGAGACCGTAGCGGTCGTAGACGTCCGCGTATTCGGCCTCGGGGAAAAGCTCCTGCACCCAGCGCACTTCGTTGCGGTTCTCGGAGATGTGCGTGTGCACCCAGGCGCCGGGAAACTCGCGCTTGAGCTGACCCGCCAGCTCGAGCTGCTCGGGAGTGGACGTCGGCGCGAAGCGCGGCGTGATCGCGTAGTTCAGCAGACCACGTCCGTGCCATTTCTCGAGCAGCGTGCGGCTCTCGTCATACGACTGCTGCGGCGACTTGTCGAGCAGGTAGTCCGGCGCGTTGCGGTCCATCATGGCCTTGCCGATGATCCCGCGGAAGCCGCGCCGCTCCGCCTCCTCGAAGAAGATGTCCGTCGCCGTGGCGTGCACCGTCGAAAAGATCAGCGCCGTCAGCGTGCCGTGGCGCAGCAGCTCGTCGTAGAACGCCCGGGCCACTTTGCGCGCGTGCTCCGGCTCCTCGAACTTGCGCTCGGTCGGGAACGTGTAGCGGTTCAGCCACTCCAGCAGATGCCCGCCGTACGACCCGATCATCTCGATCTGCGGCGCGTGCAGATGCGTGTCGATCATCCCGGGTGTGATGATCTTGCCGGACAGGTCGACGACCTCGCCCGCCGGCGCGTCGCCCCACTCGCCGATGCCGATGATGCGACCGGCGTCATCGACGGCGAGATAGCCGTCGTCAAACCAGCGGTAAGAGTCCTCGACGCTCGCCGCGAACGGATCGCGCAGGGGCGTGAAGACGCGGGAGCGATAAACCGTCACCACGCGCGCAATGCTAAGGCTTCCCGCGGACGATGGCCATGACGTAGTTCTCGCCGCCGACGTACTTGGCGGCGGCCTTTTTCACGTCGTCGATGGTCTGCTTCTCCGCCTCGGCCAGGAATCGGTCGGTGAAGTTGGTGCCGAGGTTGAGGAAGTGATCGCGTGCGACCTCGGAGACGTGGGCGAAGTTGGTCTGGCGCTGCAGCTTGGTCTGTCCCGCCAGCGCGGACTTGGCGCGCTTGAGGTGCTCCTCGGTGAACGCATCCGCGGCGTGGCGGCGCAGCTCGGAGATGAGGCCCTTCTTGGCGTCGTCCTCCTTCGCCGCGTCGGTGGCCATATACGCGAAGTACGCACCGCCCTGTGCCGCGGGCGTGATGTTGCTGAACACCGTGTACGCGAGCGAGCGCTTGCTGCGCAGCTCCGTGAACAGGGTGCCCGAGAGGCCGGAGGTGATCTGCTGCAGGACGCGCAGCGGCGCGTAGTCGGCGTCGGTGTAGCCGACCGCGGGGAAGCCGACGGCGATGGCCGACTGCTTGCGGTCGCGATACTCGATCACGTCCGCGCGGCCCTGCGCGGCCAGCGGCAGCGGCGCCGCGGCACGCGTGCCGGTGCGCTTCGGAAGTCCGGCGAAGGCGGCTTCGGCGATCTGCTTCGCGTCGTCCGCGTGGATGTCGCCGGCGATGACGATCAGGGCATCATTCGCGGCAATGTGCTGTCCCCACCACAATCCCAGCGCGTCCGTGTCGATGGCGTCGACCGACGTCGCGTAGCCCTCGGTCGGCAATGCGTACGGATGATTGCGATACAGCGCCTCGTACATGAGCTGCGACGGACGCGCCGTCGCCGAGTCGGCGCTGCGGCGGATGGTGCCCTTCTGCAGATGCTTTTCCTCTTCGACGCCTTTCGCGGGGAAGGTCGGATGCAGCACGACGTCCGCGAGCAGCGCGATCGCGGGGCGCACGTTGCGCGACACGACGTCGACCGCGTAGCCGAAGTAATCGCGCTGCAGGTCGGTGTTGATCTGCGTGCCGAGGAACTCGATCTCGCGGTCGATCTGCTCCGCACTGCGCGAGGCGGTACCGCGCCGCATCGATGCGGTCATCAGTCGCGTGATGCCCGCGTTGGCACTGTTCTCGGAGCTGCGGCCGCCCCGGAAGTAGATGCCGGTCGTGATGGCCGGCGTGCCGGTGCGCTCTTCGACAATCAGCGTCGCACCGTTGGACAGCTTCGAAACCTCGGGGGCGCGGGCTCCGCGAGCGGCGCGCACGGCCGCGGGTGCGGCGGCCGGCGCAGCGTCGGCAGCGGGAGCCTCCGGCGCCGTGGCGATGGCCTGATTGACGAACGCCAATGCGGCGTCGCGCGTCAGCTCCGCCGCGCCCTTCGCGCGATAGTGATAGAGGGTCATGTTCTCGACGGTGAGGTATTGCTTCGCGACGCGCTGGATGTCGGCCGGCGTGAGCGCGTGCAGCTCGGCCAGGTCGGTGCCGAGCTTGCGGTAGCCGCCGTTCACTTCCGCGTTGCCGAGCGCCTGCGCCTGCCCGAGGACGCTCTGCATCGAGAGGATGGTCTGCGACTCGACGAGGTTCTTGGCGAGCTGCAGCTCCGCGGGCGTCGGGCCGTGCGCCTTCATCCGCTCCAGCTCACGCAGCACGCGACGATCGACCTCGGCGCGATTGGCCTCGTCGAATGAAGTCTGCACTTCGAGCACGCCGACATCCTCAAACGAGAAGGTGCTGACGTCCGCGGTGGCCGCGCCACCCGGACCGACGACGTTGCGGAAGACGCGCGACGAGCGTCCGCCGCCGAGGATGACGCTCAGCGCGTCCAACGCGGGACCGTCTTTGTGACCGACGCCGGGCGTGTGAAAGCCGATGCTGGTGTAGCCCTGACGGAGATCGGCCGACGACTGGCCGTAGCGGAACGCCTTCTGCGCCGGCTCGGCCGGCCCGCCCTTCTTCGCGAGCGTGCCCTTCGTCATCTTGCCGAACGTCTGCTCGGCGACGCGATAGGCCTCGTCGTGCGGCACGTCGCCGGCGATGACGAGGACGATGTTCTGCGGCTGGTACAGCGTGGAGAAGAACGCCACCAGGTTGTCGCGCTTGATGTTGCGCAGCACGTCGTTCGAGCCGATGCGCCAGCGGCGGATGCGATGCTGCTCGAAGGCGGTCGCGTACATCAGCTCCGAGGTCATGGCCGGAGGGTTGTCGCGCTTGCGATTCGACTCCTCGATGACGACCTCGGACTCCTTCTTCAGCTCCGCGGCGTCGAAGAGCGGGTTTGCGATCGCGTCGGCCTGCAATTCCATGCCGCGGCGGAAGCCTTCTTTCGGCACGGCGAAGTAGTAGTTGGTCGTGTTGTAAATCGTGCCGGCGTTGAGGCTGCCGCCGATGCCGGCGATCTCCTCCGTCATCTCGCCGACGCGCGGGAAGTTCTTCGAGCTCTTGAAGAGCATGTGTTCGAAGAGGTGGGCCATGCCCGCCACTTCATCCGGCTCGTGAAAGTAGCCGGCCTTCACCCAGGCGTTGACGGCGACAACGCCGGTGCCGGGCGTCTCGCGCGTGATCACGGTCATCCCGTTGGGGAGCGTGCGGCGCTTGACGTTCGCCAGGAACGGGTCGAGCGGCGTGGTGGTCGTGGCGGCAAACGCGGAGCAGGAAAGAAGGAGGGCGAGCAGGATGCGGCGCATGCCCGCTTTTATAGCAAGTCTTCCTCACGCCCGTCGTGAACAAGTTTCTCCAAAACGTGCGCCTGGTGTTTACCGCCGACCACCCCGTCCACATCTGCGTCCGGCTCGTCTTCGAGCGCGCTGGTGAGCGCGAGCGAGGTTTTCGTCACCGATTCGATGAAGCTCGGCTCCGGCGGCGGAATGATGGTCATCTGCGCCGCGGCCTCGATGCGCGTCCTGCGATCGCGCTCCTCGGCCTTCGCGAATTCCTGGTTGAAGACGAGGAGCGTCTGCGCGAGCTTGTCGTAGAGCTGGCCCGTGGCGCGCACGTCGTCGAGGCAGTAGTCGGCGATCTCGCGATGCCGGCCGGCGCGATACCACGTCTCGACCGAGCGCCCATCGAGCCCTTCACCTTTCGACGTCTCGACGCCGAACGCTTTGCAGGACAGGTCGAGGTTGAACTTGAACTGCCGCGCGTTCACGGTGCCGAAGAAGTTCAGCGCCTCGCGCAGGTCGCAGTTGGGATGGAAGCCGTAGCGATAGCCGACCAGATCGCGCTTCGGGACGATGCCGTTCACGGCCGAGCGGATCATCAGGAACGGTCCGTCGAACTGGCGCCCGTTGAAGGAGATGAAGCGGGAGTCGCTGTCGAAGAACTCCCAGAACTTCTCCAGGATCTGCTTCTCGGTGCCGCTGATGTACGTCCGCGCCCCGGCCTTCTCGACCTTGAGCTCCGTCTGCCCCGGCATCTCGTACAGCACGCACGAGCGCCCGTCGCCGACGTTGATCACGCCGATGGCCACGATCTTCCCCCGAAACGGCGAGAGCCCCCCGGAGCGCTTCGCCTCTTCAGCGTCGCCCTCGGACAGGCCCTTGATCATGTACTCGCGAACGTAGGGGTCGAGCTCCTCCCAGGGAAGGCCGACGGTTTCGATGTCGATGACGAGCTTTTTCATTTGGGGGTTGGTTCGGTCAGTTTATCCCGAGCGTAGCGAGGGATCTCCGGTCCACCGAGGCTGCTGCCCTAACGACAGTGTGCGAGCGCCGCAGATTCCGCCACGAACGCAAGTGGCACCGCTCGTCGCGGTGCCACCGGAGATCCCTCGCTATGGCTCGGGATGACCTGCAACTGCACGGAATCACGCGGGCGTTTTCAGCTTGTCGAACAGTTCCTGTACCGCAGCCGCCGACTTGCGCAGCGCGGCGGCCTCGTCTTCCTCGAGCTTGATCTCGATGATCTGTTCGAGGCCGTTGCGGCCGAGTTTGACGGGGACGCCGACGAAGAGGTCGTTGTAGCCGTACTCGCCCTGGAGGAAGGCGGCGCAGGGGAGGATCTTGCGCTTGTCCTTGAGGATGGCTTCGACCATCTCGACCGTGGACGCGCCGGGCGCGTACCAGGCGGAGGTCTTGAGCAGGTTGACGATCTCGGCGCCGCCGTTGCGGGTGCGGTCGACGATGGCGTCGATGCGCTCTTTGGAGATCAGCTCGGTGATGGGGATGCCGGCCACCGTGGAGTAGCGCGGCAGCGGGACCATGGTGTCGCCGTGGCCGCCGAGGACGAAGGCGTGCGTGTTCTCGACGGAGACGTTCAGCTCCATGGCGATGAAGGCGCGCATGCGGGCGGAGTCGAGGACGCCGGCCATGCCGAGGACGCGCTCGCGCGGGAACTTCGAGACGCGGCGGGCCACTTCGCACATCGCATCGAGGGGGTTGGAGACGACGATGATCACCGCGTTCGGCGAGCGTTTGGCGACCTCGGAAGTCACGCCGGCCACGATCTCTTCATTCTTCCAGAGCAGGTCGTCGCGGCTCATGCCCGGCTTGCGCGGCAGGCCGGCGGTGATGACCACGACGTCCGAGTCATCGGTGCCGTCGTAGTTGTTCGTGCCGGTCAGGATCGAGTCATACTTTTCGACCGGCGCGGTCTCCATCATGTCGAGCGACTTCCCCTGCGGGACGCCTTCCACGATGTCGACGAGGACGACGTCGGCAAGCTCCTTGAGTGCGATGCCCTGGGCAACGGTGGCGCCGACGTTTCCCGCGCCGACCACGGTGACTTTGGTTTTCATACGGCGCGGATTCTATCGTCAATGCTTTCTGACTTTGCAAGCGCCGCAAACGCCATAGCGGCCACGACGAAAAAGAGCGAGAAGGAGTGCATTCTCGCGGACTACATCCTCACGCTCGACGACGCGTCGCTGGAGCGGGCGGTGGTGTTTTTCTCGGGCTCGCCCTTCCCGCGGCGCGACGAGCGCGTGGCCGGCGTCGGCGGCGCGGCGATCGGCGATGCGGTGGTCGACGCGACCGGGCGTACTCACGACGAAGTGTGGGAGCCGTGGCCGAAATATGCCGATCCCGGCGACACGATCGCGGAGTCGTTTCCCGATGATCCGTCCCGCGATGTCACGCTGGTCGAAGTCGGTGAGTACTTTGACCGGATCGCGGCGACGCAGGGTGCCACGGCGAAGAAGGACGTACTGGCAGAGCTGCTGGGCAAAGTGAACGCGCAGGGTGCGCGGTACATCGTGAAGATCCTGACGCGCGAGCTGCGTATCGGGCTCGTGGAAGGGCTGGTGGAGGCGTCGATCGCCAAGGCGTTCGGGCGGAAGCTGGTCGCGGTGCGGCAGGCGAACATGTTCACCGGCGTCATCGGCGCGACGGCGCTGCTGGCGAAGTCGGATGCGCTGACGACGGCGAAGATGGCGCTCTTCCAGCCGTTCGCGTTCATGCTCGCGCAGCCCGAGGAGGACCCGGCCGCGATCGTCGCAGCCCTCGGCGCGGACGCGCTGGCGGACGACAAATACGACGGCATCCGCGCGCAGATCCATACCGACGGCGCGTCGGAGGTGCGCATCTACTCGCGCACGCTGGACAACGTCACGCACCGCTTCCCCGAGATCGCGGACGCCGCACGCGCACTCGGCCGGAGCGTGATCCTCGACGGCGAGATCGTCGCCTTTTCCGATCGCATCCTGCCGTTCGCGATCATCCAGAAACGCCTCGGGCGGCGGCAGGTCAGCGCCAGGCTGATGAGCGACGCGCCGGTGGTCTACTTCGCATTCGACCTGCTGTTTCTCGATGGGGAGCCGTTGTTCGAAACGCCATTGAGCGAGCGGCTGGAAAAGCTGCGCGGCGTGATCCGCGAAGGTGCCATTCGCCCATCGCATCAAAGTCCCATCCGCGATGCGGCGCACGTCGACGAGCTGTTCGACGCGGCTCGCGCGCGGGCAAATGAGGGGCTCGTGGTCAAAGACCCGAGCTCGATCTACACGCCTGGCCGCCGCGGCAAGTCGTGGCTGAAATACAAGAAGGCGCTGGCCACGCTCGACTGCGTCGTCACGTACGCGCAGTGGGGCAACGGCAAGCGGCGGGCGGTGCTGTCCGACCTCACGTTCGCCGTGCTGCGCGACGGAGAGCTGGTGAACATCGGCAAGGCGTACTCCGGCCTGACCGACGTCGAGATCGCCGAGATGACTGAGCACTTCAAGCGCACCACCATCGATACCCACGGACCCGTGCTCCGCGTCCAGCCGACGGTCGTGCTCGAGATCGCCTTCGACCGCATCCAGGAATCGAAGCGGCACAAGGCCGGCTACGCGCTCCGTTTTCCCCGCATCGTGCGCATCCGCGACGACAAGACGGCGGAGCAGGTCTCAACCATTGACGAAGTTCGCCGTATCTATGAAGGACAGCTTCGGAGAGAAGCCCAAGAGGATTGAAACCAATGCCCCTTTATCGTTCCCGCAGATACGCAATGCTCGGTGGTGTGTGCGGCGGCATCGCCGAGTGGCTCGGCTGGAGCCCGACCTGGGTCCGCGTGCTCTACATCATCGGCTCGCTGCTGTCGGTCGCATTCCCCGGCGCGATCGTCTACGTCATTCTGTGGCTGGTGATCCCGAAGTCTCCGGTTTGACGCAGAGGCTGCGGACGTAGGCGGCGATGTCGACCGGCTCGACCGGCTTAGTGAAGATCGCCTTCACCACATGGCGGTCGGATGGGTCGGCGAACAGGACGCGGTCCGGGAAGCCGGTCACGACCACGACGGGAAGCTCCGGCGCCGTGCGCGCGATGTGCGTGACGACCGAGGAACCGTGCATGGTCGGCAGGAGCATGTCCAGGACGATACAGCAGTACGCATCGACGCCGCCGCTGAGCGCCTGCACCGCCTCCTTGCCGTCGACGGCCTCCTCGACTTCGAGCCCGGCGCGGGTGAGGGCGACGCACATCGCGTAGCGCAAACCCGGATCGTCTTCGACCAGCAGCACGCGGGGCTCGGTGGGCATCGGGCAACGACTATAGCCGATTTGCTATGCTCGCCCGCCGATGTCGTTCCTCTCCCGCCCGCCTCGAGAGCTCGTGCTCCCCGACGGCTTCCGCTTCACGCACGGACAGACCATCGCGCCGTTCACGATCGTGTACGAAACGTTCGGCACACTGAACGACGACCGCTCGAACGCGATCCTGGTCTGCCACGCGCTGTCGGCCAGCGCCCATGCCGCCGGCCGCTACACGGACGACCCGAATGAGAAGCCCGGCTGGTGGGACGGGCTGGTCGGTTACGGCAAGGCCATTGACCTCGAGCGCTGGTTCGTCGTCTGCGTGAATCTCCCCGGCTCGCCGTTCGGCACGACAGCACCGGCTTCGGTCGATCCCACCACCGGCAAGCCGTATGGATCGCGCTATCCGTGGCCGACCATCGAGGACATGGTTGAGTCGCAGAAGCTCGTCCTCGACCACCTCGGCATCACCCATCTCCGTGCCATCGCCGGCGGCTCCCTCGGCGGAATGCAGGTGCTGATGTGGGCGGCGATGTATCCGGACATGGCCGACGACCTCATCGCCATGGCCACCGGCGCCGCCGTCCCGGTGACCGGCATCGCCTGGCACATCCTCGGCCGCAAGATCATCGAGTCCGACCAGCGCTTCTACGGCGGCGATTACTACGAGCACGCCGAGCCGCTGCGCGGCCTGCAGCTCGCGCGCATGCTCGGCCACATGACCTACCTCTCCGCCGAGTCGCTGCAGCGGAAGTTCGGACGGCGCCGCCGCAACAACACGCGTCAGTTCGAGATCGACTCGTATTTCGAGTACCAGGGGAAGAAGTTCGCCGCGCTCTACGACGCGAACTCGTACATCCGCGTACAGGCGGCGATGGATGAGATGGACCTCGAGGAGCAGTACGGCACGCTGCAGGCCGCGTTCGCGAAGTGGCGCGGCCGCACGCTGCTCGTCGCCTTCGACACGGACTGGCTGTTTCCCCCGTGGGAGAGCGAGCGCGTGGCCGCGGCGATGGAGAACGTGCGCTACGAGCTGGTGCCGTCCGCGAACGGCCACGACACGTTTCTCATCGACTACCACCTGATCGACCCGCTGGTGCGGGAGTTCCTCAGCGGAACCGCTCGTCCGGCTCGCTGAGAAACTCCACGTCGTCGAACGGGGCGATGCCGTTGCCGCCGTCGATGAGGTGATAGCCCACGGCGATCGTGCCGTCGTCGAGACGCTCGGCCTGCACGACGATGACGGGAGTCGGCTCGCCCACTCCGTCTTCGCGAATGATGGCGCACGACGGGAGGTCGAGATCGAGCGGCTCGCCGCCGACGGCGAAGATGGCGCGGCCCGCGTTCACGTCATCATCCGTCGCGGTGCGGCCGCTCACGGCCGGCGTGTCCCGCCATTTCTTGACGTCGATCGGGGTGTCCATCGTCAGCGCAGCTCCGAGGATTCGAACGTACGCAGGCGGCGTTCCAGACGCATCTGCGCGCGCCCCTTCGGACTCCATTCGAGGAACGCGGTGCAGCGCTCCGACGCCTCGTCGCGGCACGCGCCGGTGAGCGGGCTGTAGTCGCGGTCGGCCCAGAGGCTCTGCCCTTCGAGGAACGAGTACTCGAGACTGTTGCGGGCGAAGCGTTTCAGGTCGGCGTACGTGGCGCCGTGCTCCTCGACGGCGCGCTGCCATTCCGTGGTCATGTCGTTGCGCGACACGCCGGCGTCGTCGGTCGCGAGGACCACCGGTACGCCGCTCTGCACGAGCATGCGCAGAGGGTGGCGCTTGCCGGCAATGCCGAGGATCACGTCGGCGCTCGTGAGACAGACTTCGACGGCGACGGGTCGGCGGGCCATGAGGCCCAGCAGCTCGATGGCGTCGCGCTCGAAGGCGATGTCGGTGCCGTGGCCGATCCGCTCGGCGCGCGCGATCACGACCGTGTCGCGGACGTGGTGCTGCAAGCCTTCCGGCGGCACGAGGCCTGGCGCCAGCTCGCCCGCGTGCGCGGAGACGCGCACGGTCGGATAGCTCGGACGCAGATACGCGAACATGCGCATCAACTCGTCGAAGTTCGTCATCGACCCATATGAGTCCTCGGGCTGCACGACGTTCAGGCCGACGACGCGCGAGTCGGCCCTGGCCAGCTCGAAGCCGACCAGCAGCTCCGCGAAAAGCTGCTCGCGCGGGAAGGCGCGATGCGCCTCGAAGAGGTACCGCACCGTCGACTCGCACCCCGCCTTCGCCTCGGGTGCACCGCACGCGAGCTCTTTGCGGAGATGCGCCTCCGCGTCGTCGATGGTTTTCCGCGACGCCTTTACGACGTCAGGCAGGCCGCCCTTCAGCAGCGTAGCGCGCATCTCGGAAAACGACGCACCGGCCTTCAGCGACTTGCCGAGCTCGCGCGCGGCGCCGTGGTCCTGCCCGAAGAGGGACTCGACGTAATCGACGTTCTCGCGAGCGAACCGCGCCACGACCTCGGTCAGCATCGCCGGGGTGTGCCCGCGCGAGACGGCGGCGAAGCGGGAGAACGTGGAGAAAAAATGATCGTGGCCGGAGACGTTCGACACGTCGGCGCGGAACTGCCGCATCGACAGCGCATCGAGCATCTTCGTGTAAAGCGCGGAGTCCTCGGTCGCCTTGCTCGCCGGGACCTGCGTCTTGCTGGTCGCGTCGCACGTCACATAAGCACTGCGCTGCGTGTCGATGCAGAGCTTCGCCTTGACCGCGAGCTGCACGTAGGTCTCGGCGTACACGGTCCCGGAGAGATGGTTGTGCAGGTCGCCGCCCTTGGGCATCTGCTCGAGGAAGCGGCGTAGCAGCAGCGGGTCTTCGCGCAGGCTTTCGAGGCGCGCGCCCGTGGAGGCTTCGTCCGCGGCGAGCCCGGCCGCGAGGAAAAGGAGCACAAGAAGTTTGCCGACGAGCAGCCGCATGGGCGCAGTTTAAGCTTCTACACTGCGCGCGATGAAGACCCTTTCCCTTCTCCTGGCCATCACCTGGAGTCAGTGGGGCGGCGGCCCCAGACACACCGGCTCGATCGACGTCAACGCGCAGCGGTTCGCGTTGAAACTGGCGGAGCATGTCGTCGACCCGCACGTCACGGCGAAACGCGGCGAAGCCAACGGCGCGCTGCTGGTGCACTACCAGACGCCGCTCTCCGACGGCAACGAAGTGTTCATGGAGTCGATCGGCGGGACGTACACAGGTTTCAGCAACTGGTCGTCGCAGACGTGGGGCATCCGCAAGTTCGTGTGGCAGGAGCAGGAGCTGGCGGTGCAGTGGCGCGCGGAGAGCGACTGGTTTCCGGTGCCGCCCGGCGCGGCGCGCTTCGAGCCCGTGTTCCATGCCGCGCTGACCGAGGAGAGGGTGTACATGCCGGCGGCGGGAGGGACGGTGCTCGAAGTCGACCGCACGACCGGCGCGCTGCTCCGGCGTCTGGGCTCATTCGGCACGCAGCTCGATCTGACGACCTACGTCATCAGCCCGCTCACGATCGACGATGCGGGCAACATCTACTACAACGCGCTGAAGCTCCAGGCGCCGAACCCGTGGGGGACGCACGAGGGCGCGTGGCTGGTCAAGATCGCGCCGGACGGCACCGCGTCGCGCGCGTCATACACGACGCTGGTCACGAACGCTCCGGCGGCGGGCGCGCAATGCACGGGCGAGTTTTCGGGCTCGCTTCCATGGCCGCCATCGCCGAACGCGGTCGCGCCGACGGTCACGTGTGGCCCACAGCGCGCCGGTCTGAACGTCACGCCGGCGGTCGGTCCGGACGGGACGATCTACACGGTGTCCCGCGCGCACTTCAACAGCCGCTGGGGCTATCTCGTCGCGGTGAATCCCGACCTGACGCCGAAGTGGTCGGCGTCACTGCGCAATCGTTTCAACGACGGCTGCAACGTGCTGCTGCCGCCGAACGGCCAGTCGGGCGGGTGCCGCGCCGGTACGACGACGGGCGTCGATCCCTCGGACAATCAGCCCGGCTCGGGCGCGATCAACGACAACTCGACGTCGTCGCCGGTGGTCGCCCCGGACGGGACGATCTATTACGGCTCGTACACGCGCTACAACTACTCGCAGGGGCACATGATGCGGTTCTCCGAGTCGGGCCAGTTCATGAGCGCGTATCCGTTCGGCTGGGACGTGACGCCGGCGCTCTGGGAGCACGACGGGACGTTCTCGCTGATCACGAAGGAGAACCGCTACGACGGCGTCGGCTCGTACTGCGGCGGCTGTTCGCCGGACCGCGTGCCCGGCAACGAGTCAGGCTATCTCATCACGCAGCTCTCGCCGGAGCTGACGCGCGAATGGAGCTTCCGCAGCACGAATCTGACGCAGGATCGCCCGGTCGGCTACGAGTGGTGCGTGAACGCGCCCGCGGTCGACAATCGAGGGGTGGTGTACGTGAACAGCGAGGACGGCCATCTCTACGCGATCGACCAGGGCGGTACGCTTCGCGAGCGCATCTTCCTCAAGCTCGTCCTCGGCGCCGCGTACACGCCGCTATCGCTTGGCGCGGACGGGAAGATCTACACACAGAACGCGGGCGTGCTGTTCGCGGTGGGGCAGGAGCCGGCGAAGAAGCAGCGGGCGGTGCGGCGTTAGGGGCGTCACGTAGCCGGAGCGTTGGCAGCTACGACGGATACTGACCCGGGCGGGCGGGGGCTATGGACTGCGGCGACCGCAGGCGCCGCTTTCACTGCCTTCGGCGCCACATCGGCTCCGCACCACGAAGGCAGTGAAAGCGGCGTCTGCGGCCGCCGCAGTCCATAGCCCCCCGCACGCTCCGCTACGGTTACTCGTTCGCCGCGGCCGGCTTGGCGATCGGCGCGCGGTAGTCGCACTCGGGGTTGTTGCACAGCTCAATGTGACCCTCGCGCTTGGTCTCCTTCTCCATCAGATAGGGAGCTTCGCACTTCGGGCAGGCCCGGGCGATGGGGCGGTTGTTCATCGCGAACTCGCACTTCGGGTAGCGGTTGCAGGCGAAGAAAACGCCGCGGCGCGAGATGCGCTCGACGAGATCGCCCTCTTTGCAGTTCGGGCACTTCACGCCGGTCGGCTTCGGGGGCGTCGACGACTTGCCGCCCCGGCCGATCTTGCGGATGGTCTTGCAGTCCGGATAGCCGGCGCACGAGTAGAAGGGACCATAGCGGCCGGACTTGAGCACCATCTCCTTGCCGCAGTTCTCGCAGGGCGGCTGCGGCTCGGTCGGCAGGTTCGCCGCGGCCTTCATCAGCTTCGGGTCCTTGGTGTTCTTGCAGTCCGGGTAGCCGGTGCAGGCGAAGAACTGACCGAAGCGCGAGCGCTTCAGGGCCATCGGCTTGCCGCACTTGTCGCAGATGATCTGCTCGTCCTCGGACGTCGCCTCGGCGGCGTCGCCCTTGGCCATTTCCTTGGTGGTCTTGCACTCCGGGTAGTTCGAGCAGGCCAGGAACTCGCCGAAGCGGCCGAACTTGATGACCATCGGCGAGCCGCAGTTCTCGCACTTTTCGTCGGTCTCGAGGCCGGTGCCCTTGACCTGGGTCATCTCCTTGCCGGCGCGCTCGAGGTCCGTGTTGAACTTCACGGAGAACTCGCGCATCAGGTCCTTCCACTCGACCTGTCCGTCTTCGACGTCGTCGAGCTTCAGCTCGAGGTCGGCCGTGTAGCTCTCGTCGATGATGTCGCCGAACGACACCTTGAGCAGCTTCACCACCAGCGCGCCGAGGTGCGTCGGATGGAACTTCCCGTCGTGCTTGTAGGTGTAGTCGCGGGCCTGAATGGTGGTGAGGATCGCGCCGTACGTCGACGGGCGGCCGATGCCGTTCTCTTCGAGGGCCTTGACCAGCGTCGCTTCCGTGAAGCGTGGCGGCGGCTGGGTGAAGTTCTGTTTCGTGTCGAGGTCGAGCAGCTCCAGCACGTCGCCCTCATTGAGCGGCGGCAGGGCTTTCTCGTTCTTCTTCTCTTCGTTCTCTTCCTCGTCCTCGGACGGCTCATCCTGGAAGACGGCCAGGAAGCCGGCGAACTTCTGCACCTCGCCGGAAGCGCGGAGCGTCAGGTTGCCGACCGTGATGTCGGCATCGGTGACGTCGAAGAGGGCCGGCTTCATCTGCGACGCGACGAAGCGGTCGAAGATCATCTTGTAGAGGCCGTACTCCTCGCGGGTGAGGAAGTCCTTGATCTTGTCGGGGTCGAGCTCGACGGAGGCGGGGCGGATGGCCTCGTGGGCGTCCTGCGCCTGTGCAGCTTTCTTGACCTTATATACGTTCGGTTTTTCAGGAAGGATATCGTCACCATATCTTCCAGCGATATAGGAGCGCACTTCGGCGAGCGCGTCGTCGCTGATACGCACCGAGTCGGTACGCATGTAGGTGATGAGGCCGGCGAACCCGAACGGTCCGAGCTCTTTGCCTTCGTACAGTTTCTGCGCGACCTGCATGGTGCGCTTGACCGGCCACTTGAAACGGTTGTAGGCAGTGCGCTGCAGCGTCGAGGTGATGAACGGCGGCGCGGCGGTCTGCCTTCGCTCCTTGCGCGCCACTTCAGTGACGACGTACTTGCCGGACTTGAGGGCGGCTTCGATCTTCCGCGCCGTCTCCTCGTTCGGGACGTCGGCCTTCTTGCCGTCGACCCTGGTCAGCCTGGCCGTGAACGGAGGCGGCGTCTGCGCGGAGAGCTTGGCGGCGAAGGACCAGTACTCGTCGGGGACGAACGCTTTGATCGCGTCCTCGCGCTCGACGATCATCTTCATCGCCACGGACTGGACGCGGCCGGCGGAGAGACCGCGGCGGACCTTGTCCCAGAGCAGCGGGGAGATCTTGTAGCCGACCAGGCGATCGAGAACGCGGCGCGCCTGCTGGGCGTTGACCTTGTTCATGTCGATCTCGCCCGGGTTGGCGATCGCTTTCTGGACGGCTTTCTTCGTGATCTCGTGGAAGAGGACGCGGCGGACCTTGGTCGCGTCGTTGCCGAGGAGCTTCATCACGTGCCAGCCGATCGCTTCCCCTTCGCGGTCAGGGTCGGAGGCGATGTAGATGGTGTCGGCCTTCTTCGCGGCGGCGCGGAGCTCGCTGACGACCTTCTCTTTTCCTTCGAGCACGTCGTATTTCGGCTCGAACGTTTCCTCGTCGACGCCCAACTCGGACTTCGGCAGATCGCGTACGTGTCCGACCGAGGCCTTGACGACGTAATCCTTGCCGATGAACTTGTTGATCGTCTTCGCTTTGGCGGGAGATTCGACGATGACGAGGTGCTTGGACATTGCGGAGGCGCCAAACTGACAGGGAGACCGGCGTTATTCCGACGCCGGTCTCGACCGGTCTACTCTTCGTCCTCGTCTTCTCCGCCGGCGCTCTTGTACTTTTTGGTCTTGTTGTAGAGCGTTTTGTAGGAGATGCCGAGGATCTCGGCGGTCTTGCGGCGGTCGCCGTCGGTCATGTTCAGAGTTTCTTCGATGACGATGCGCTCGACCTCTTCCATCGGCTGTCCGAGGGGAATGGTCACCGCGTCCTTCGAGCGCTTGCGGCGGTTGCCGGCCAGCTTGTCGGGGAGGCACTCGACGGTGAGCGTGTCGGTGCGGGCCATGATGAAGGCGCGGTTGATGACGTTGCGCAGCTCGCGCACGTTGCCCGGCCACTCGTAGGCCTGCAGCGCCTCGATGAAGTCGGGGTCGATCTTCTCCACCTTCTTCTCTTCCGTCTCGTTCAGCTTCTGGAGGAAGAAGTGCGAGAAGAGGGGGATGTCCTCGAGCCGGTTGCGCAGCGGCGGCACTTCGATGGGGAAGACGTTGAGGCGGTAGTAGAGATCCTCGCGCATCTTTCCTTCGTTGATGGCGCGCGCGGGATCACGGTTGGACGCGGCGATGATGCGCGCGTCGATGTTGATCTCGTCGTTGCCGCCGACGCGGCGGAAGCGTCCCTCTTCGAGCACGCGCAGGAGCTTGACCTGCAGCTCGATGGGCATCTCCGTGATCTCGTCCAGGAACACGGTGCCGCCCTTGGCCATCTCGAAGTAGCCCTCGCGGCGCTTGATGGCGTTGGTGAAGGCGCCCTTCTCGTGGCCGAAGATCTCGGACTCGATGAGGGTGGGGGAGATCGCGCCGCAATTGAAGGCGATGAACGGCTTGTTGCGGCGGCGCGAGAGGTAATGGATGGTGTTGGCGACGACTTCCTTGCCCGAGCCAGATTCGCCGACGATGAAGACGTTGGCGTCGGTGTTGGCGACCATCTCGATCTCTTCGAAGAGGCGCTGCATGCGCGGCGACTTGCCGACCAGGTGGCCGAGGGCTCCCATCTTCTGGAGCTGACGACGAAGCTCGAGGATCTCCTGCTTCATCATCTGCTTGTCTTCGACGGTCTTCAGGATGACCTGCAGACGCGGAAGGTCGACCGGCTTGGTGACGTAATCCTCGGCACCAACCTTGAGTGCCTTGACCGCGGAGTCGACGGTGGCATGACCGGTGAGGATGATCACGGAGACGTCGGGGAAGTTCTCCTTCACGCGGTGGAGGAGGTCGAGTCCCGAACCGTCGGGCAGCTTGAGGTCGACGATGGCGACGTCGGGCACGAGCTTGTTGATCGCGTTCCACCCGGCCTTCACCGTGTCAGCGAGCTCGGGCTCGTAGCCCCACTCTTCCACGACGTCGGCCATGCCGGCGCTGGTGGCGCGATCATCATCGACAATGAGGACTCTTTTCATCGGACTCCCAATGGCAGCGACAGGCGAAGAACGACCTTATCACGTTCCTGCGCGGCGGAGATCTCACCACCATACGTCTCGGCGATGAGGCGAGCAACCGCAAGCGAGAGATCGGGGTTCCCGTCGCTGCCTGTGTAGTAGAACTTGAAGATTTTCGTCCCTTCGAACTGATCCGGCGCGTCAGGAGTTCCGGACAGGGTGACGATGAAGCGCGAGTCGTCCGACGCGGCGTCGCCCTGCCGCTCGGAGAAGACTTTCGACGCACCCTCGAAGAACAGCTTGAAGGCCTGACGGATTCTCCCCTCGTGACAGACCACCACTCCGTCGCCGTTCGTTTGCACCGTGAAGCCGGCCGCGCCGGCCGCCTCGGTGCAGATCGGCGCGACGTCGAGCGGTACCGGGTCGCCTTCGTTCTTTGGCGGGATCGAAAGGAGGAAGAAGGCGTCGAAGATGCGTCCCAGACGGCGCAGTTCGGTCTCGATGGCGCGCGTGTACGCGGTGATCTTCTCGTCGTCCTCACCCGCGACTTTGCGCAGGCGCATGCGCAACAGCTCGAGATTGAGCACCGCCACATTCAGCGGCGTCTTGAGGTCGTGCGCGGTGTCGGCGCTACGCTGAAAATTCGCACGCGCGAAGTTGTCGAGCCAGGACTCCATATGGTGTTTTGAACCGACGGGAGCGTAATGCAAACACGAGGCCGGTGGGACGGTCATAAGAAACGGGTGCGTGACTGTCGCCCGCTACGCGGGCTCGGTGAATGCCCGACCCCATCCCACCGGCTGAAGCCGGTGGCTATTTCCTGAAGCCCGCTACGCGGGCCAAGTGAAGCCCGCTGTGCGGGCCAAGTCTGCCGCCGTAGGCGGCTCCAGGAAATAGGCCCCGGCTTTCAGCCGCGGGTTGGTCCGTGCCACCGGAATGAGCCCGCGTTAGCGGGCGACAGATGACAGCGGTTAATGCTCCCGATGCACGCTGATCATCGCGATCGACTCCTCGAGCCGGGCTTCGACGCGGGCGAACTCGGGGTCGTGCGAGGAGAGGTCGGCGATCTCGCGCTCCGCCGCCGCGCGCTCTCGCTCGGCCTCGGTGCGGTCGATTTCGGTCGGCAGGAAGCCCTTCTCGGCGAGGACGATCACGCGGTCGGGGAGGACTTCGGCGAACCCCCACGAGATCACGAGCCGCTCGATGCGCGCGCCGGTCCGGTACCGCAGCGGACCGATGCGCAGCGTCGCCAAGAGCGGCGTGTGTCCGGGGAGCACGCCGATCTCACCGTCGGTCGCCGGGAGGATGACTTCGTCGACCTGCGCGTCGACGATCTTCCGCTCGCGCGTGACGACGGTGAGATTGATCTTCGTTGCGAGATCCGCCATGTCGATTCCTTACGCCGAGTCGCGCTTCATCTGCTCGGCGCGCTCGAGCACCTGCTCGATCGTGCCCTGCAGCAGGAAGGCCTGCTCTGGGATGTCGTCGTGCTTGCCGTCCACGATCTCGCGGAAGCCGCGGATGGTGTCGGCGATCTTCACGTACTGCCCCTTGATGCCGGTGAACTGCTCGGCCACGTGGAACGGCTGGGAGAGGAAGCGCTGGATCTTGCGGGCGCGGGCCACGATGACCTTGTCCTCTTCCGACAGCTCGTCGATGCCGAGAATGGCGATGATGTCCTGGAGGTCCTTGTACTTCTGGAGGACGGCCTGCACCGCGCGGGCGGTGTTGTAGTGCTCGTCGCCGAGGATGCGCGGGTCGAGAATCTTGGAGGTCGACGCCAGCGGGTCGACGGCGGGGTAGATCCCGAGCTCCGCGATCTGGCGCGAGAGAACCGTCGTCGCGTCGAGGTGGGCAAAGGCCGTCGCAGGCGCGGGGTCCGTGAGGTCGTCGGCGGGAACGTAGATCGCCTGGACCGAGGTGATGGAGCCCTTCTTGGTGGAGGTGATGCGCTCCTGCAGCTCGCCCATCTCGGTGGCCAGGTTCGGCTGGTAGCCGACGGCGCTGGGCATGCGGCCGAGCAGTGCCGACACTTCGGAGCCGGCCTGGGTGAAGCGGAAGATGTTGTCGATGAAGAGCAGCACGTCCTGCCCTTCGACGTCGCGGAAGTATTCGGCGACGGTGAGGCCGGTCAGGCCGACGCGCAGGCGCGCTCCCGGCGGCTCGGTCATCTGGCCGTAGATCAGCGCGGCCTTCGACTTCGACGGATCGCCCGGCGTGATGACGCCCGTCTCCTCGAACTCGAGGTAGAGGTCGTTGCCTTCGCGGGTGCGCTCGCCGACGCCGGCGAACACGGAGAAGCCGCCGTGCTGCTTGGCGACGTTGGTGATGAGCTCAAGGATCAGAACGGTCTTGCCGACGCCGGCGCCGCCGAAGAGGCCGGTCTTGCCGCCCTTGGTGTACGGCTCGAGGAGGTCGATGACCTTGATGCCGGTCTCGAACATCTCGATGCCGGTGGCCTGGTCTTCGAAGGACGGCGCCTCGCGGTGGATGGACCAGCGCAGGTCGGACTCGATCGGACCGCGCTCGTCGACCGGCTCGCCGAGGACGTTCATGATGCGGCCGAGCGTCTCGCGACCCACCGGGACCATGATCGGGTTGCCGGTGTCGATGGCCTTCATGCCGCGGACCATGCCGTCGGTCGGCTTCATGGCCACGCAGCGGACCTGGTTCTCGCCGATGTGGTTGGCCACTTCGACGACGACGTCGATCGGTACCTTGCCGAGCTCGCCGTTGTCGACGATGCGGATGGCGTTATGGAGCGCGGGGAGATGTCCCTCGCTGAACTCGATGTCGACGGCCGGGCCGATGATCTGGACGACGCGGCCGACCTGGGTAGCGTTTTCGGTAGCGGTTTCGGTAGCTGTTGCGGTTGCCATTCTGTTCTCCTAGTGACCTGCCGCCGCGGCGCCGCTCACGATCTCGATGATTTCCTTCGTGATCGAAGCCTGGCGGATGCGGTTGTAGGTCAGGGTGAGGTGACTGATCATCTCCGAGGCGTTTTTCGTGGCCGACTCCATGGCGGTCATGCGCGCGCCCTGCTCCGACGCCGCCGACTCCAGCAGGATCCGGTACAACTGAAACTCGATGTGCTTCGGCAGCAGGTCGCTGAGAATCGCCTCGGGGCCCGGCGCGAAGATGTACTCGATGGCCGGCTCGGCCTGCTGCCGCTCTTCGCTCTGCGCCCACTCGCGACTGAGCGGCAGCAGCCGCTCCAGCGTCACGCGCTGGGCGATGATCGACTTGAACTCGTTGTAGATCACGTAAACCGCGTCGAACTCACCGCTCACGAAGTCCTCGGTGATGCCGGTCGAGATCTCGCGCGCGGTCTCCAGCGAGAGCGCCTGGTAGACGTGCGTGGCCTGGCGGCGGATCGGCCAGCGGCGGCGCTTGAAGAAATCGAGCGCCTTGCGGCCGATCGGGAGGAGGTGCACTTCGCCCCATCCCTTTTCGGCGATGGCGTTCTGCGCGGCGCGGATGATGTTCGTGTTGAACGCCCCGGCCAGGCCGCGGTCCGCGGTGACGATCATCAGCAGGACTTTGTTCTCCTGCTCCCGCTCGGCCAGCAGCGGGTGCACGCCGACGTCGACACGCGATGAGATCGAGGCCAGCACCTTCCGCAGCGCGGCCGAGTAGGGGCGCGCGGCCATCATCCGCTCCTGCGCGCGGCGCAGCTTCGCCGCGGCCACCATCTTCATGGCCTTGGTGATCTGCTGCGTGTTCTTGACGCTCCGGATGCGCCGTCTGAGGTCGATGGTTGATGGCATATAGCTCTCAGCTGTCAGCTGTCAGCTCGCAGGGGTGCAACCCGCCGCTCCCGAGAGCCGCGAGCTGCGAGCTGCGAGCTACGCCGCCAGCACGTTGGCGTTGTCTTTCACGTACTGTTCTTTGAAGTCGGTGATCGCTTTGCGGAGCGGTCCTTCGACCTCGTCGAATTTGTTCGAGGTCTCGAGCTGGTCGACGAGCTGCGCGTGCTCGTCGGTGAGGTGCTGGTGCAGCGCGGCCTCGAACGGACGGACCGCCTCGACGGCGAGGGTGTCGAGGAACCCCTTCGTGCCGGCGAAGATCGACGCGGTCTGGAGACCGACCCGCAGCGGCTGATACTGCCCCTGCTTGAGGATCTCGACCAGGCGCTTGCCGCGGTTGAGCTGCGCCTGGGTGGTCTTGTCGAGGTCGGAGCCGAACTGCGCGAAGGCCGCGAGCTCGCGGTACTGGGCGAGGTCGAGACGCAGCGTGCCCGATACGGAGCGCATCGAGCGCACCTGCGCCGAGCCGCCGACGCGCGAGACCGAGATGCCGACGTTGATGGCCGGACGGACGCCGGAGTGGAAGAGGTCCGTCTCGAGGAAGATCTGGCCGTCGGTGATGGAGATGACGTTCGTCGGGATGTACGCCGAGACGTCGCCGGCCTGGGTCTCGATGATCGGCAGCGCCGTCAGCGAGCCGCCGCCGCGCGCGTCGCTCAGCTTCGAGGCGCGCTCCAGCAGGCGGGAGTGGAGATAGAAGACGTCGCCCGGATACGCCTCGCGGCCCGGCGGGCGGCGGAGCAGCAGCGAGATCTCGCGGTACGAGGCCGCGTGCTTGGAAAGATCGTCGTAGATGACCAGGGCGTGCTGGCCGTTGTAGAGGAAGTACTCGCCCATCGCGCAGCCGGCGTACGGCGCTAGGTACTGCAGCGGTGCGGCTTCCGAGGCGGAGGAGTTGACGATGATCGTGTAATCCATCGCCCCGTACTGCTCGAGCGTCTTCACGATCTGCGCGACGGTCGACTTCTTCTGGCCGATGGCCACGTAGACGCAGACGACGTTTTTGCCCTTCTGGTTGATGATCGCGTCGATGGCCACCGCCGTCTTGCCGGTCTGGCGGTCGCCGATGATCAGCTCGCGCTGGCCGCGGCCGATCGGGATCATTGCGTCGATGGCCTTCAGGCCCGTCTGCAGCGGCTCCTTGACGGGCTTGCGGTCGATGACGCCCGGGGCGAGGCGCTCGATGGGGTAGAACTCGGTCGTGGCGATCGGGCCCTTGCCGTCGATGGGCACGCCGAGGGCGTTGACGACGCGGCCGACGACGGCCGGGCCGACGGGGACGGACATGATGCGTCCGGTGCGCTTGCACTCGGCGCCTTCCTTGAGGTTCGCGTAGTCGCCCAGGAGCACGACGCCGACGTTGTCCTCTTCGAGGTTGAGGGCCAGGCCGGTGACGTCGCCCGGGAACTGCACGAGCTCGCCGGCCATGACGCGCTCCAGTCCGTAGACGCGCGCAATACCATCACCGACCGACGTCACGGTCCCGACCTCGGACACGTCGACGCCGCGGCCGATGCCGGTTAATTGCTGACGAATAATCTCTGTGATTTCTTCTGCCTTCAAATCGACAGCCATTTGTCTTCTCCGATTGGGCGACGTGAATCGCTACGCTAAAGATTCGCGGAATTTATTGATTTTGCCGATGACCGATGCGTCCCAGATCTCGCTGCCGATCTTGACCACGAAACCGCCCAGCAGCTTCGGGTCGGTTTTGATGTCGAGCTCCACCTTCTTACCCACCTTCTTCGAGAGGGTGTCGGCGAGATCGCGGATCTCGTCGGCGGTGAGGCTCTTGGCGCTGCGCACCTCGGCAATGGCCACGCCGAGGGCCTTGTTGACGTAGGCCTGCAGGGCGTCGTTGATCGCGTCGATGTCGTTGATGCGGTGATGGCGGACGAGCACTTCCAGCGTCTTCGCCGCCAGGTCCGACGCTTTCATCTTCTTCGCGAGCTGCGCGGTGATGGTGAGCTTGGTGGCCTCGTCGACCGGATTCGCGTAGAGGTCGCGCAGCTCCGGGGAGCTCCGCAACGCTTTGGCGAACTGGATCAGCTCTCCGCGCAGCTCGTTCGCCTTCTGGGGCGAGCCGGCGGCGTCCATGATGGCGCGGGCGTAGGGACGTGCGAAACGGCGGATCATGCGCCCACCTCGTTCAGGCTCTCGCGAAAGAGCTTCGTCTGATCCTGCTCGGTGATCTTCTCGCGCAGGATCTGCTCGGCGCGCTCGCTGGCCAGCTGGCCGGCGTACTCGGTCAGCTCGGTGCGGGCGTGCTTGAGGCGGTTGTCGACTTCGGTGCGCGCGGCATTGAGGATCTTCTGCGACTCGGCTTCGGCCGCGGCCAAGAGCTCGCGTTTCTGCCGCTCCCCTTCCGCCTGGGCGCGCTCGTGAATGGCCCGCACCTCGGCTTCGATCGCGGAGAGGCGCGCCTGGATGTCGCCGGCCATGCGGTCGGCCTTCTCGCGGCGCTCGCGCGCTTCGTCGGCCGCGCGACGGATGGCGGCGCTGCGCTCGGCGAAGCCTTTCTTCACCGGGCCGCCGACCAGGTACACCAGCACGCCGATGAAGAGGAGCATGTTCGCGGTCTTCAGGATCCAGCCGGGGATGCCGAAGTAGGTCTTCTCGTGGTGCTCCGCGCCGGCGGCCGCACCCTCGTCGGGATGGACCTTCTCGTGCGTTTCGGCCTCGGCGCCGTGCGCCGCGGACCCGCCGCTCTTGTCGACCTGCGCGAGGAGCGCCGGCGTGACGAGCAGCATCAGAATCAGAATCAGGCGTCGCATCAGACGGCCCTCCCGAGGATGCGCTCGGCCGCCAGCCGCGCCAGCGAGTCGGACTCGGAGACGATCTTCTCGCGTGCGGCGGCGACGTCGCCGCTCAGCTTCTGGTCCGCTTCGGCGAGGAAGCCGCGCGCTTCGGCATTGGTCTTCTCGACCAGCTGCTGGCGGTACGTGCCGGCCTCGCCGCGGAAGCGCTCGCGCACGAGCGCCGCCTCGCGTTTGGCCCCTTGAAGCTGGGCCTCGGTCTGCGCGGTCGCTTCGCTGAAACGCGCCAGCGCGTCTTCGTACAGTTTTTCAGCCGATCTGGTCTCGGTCTCGCGCGCTTCGAGCACTTCGTTGATCGGGCGCAGGAAGAACTTGCGCACGACGAAGTAATTCATGATGAAGATCACCATGATCGCGAGCAGAGATAGATCGGGCGTCAGGTTGATTTGCATAACGTTTTTCTGTGGAAAGCAAGCTCCGGGAGGGCCGCGCAGGAGGGCTCCAGGATGCGCAGACAACGCCCAAAGCCGCGGTTGTATACCACACCGGAAAGAACGTTGTCACGCAACGGGTTGAGGGCTTGCAGTGGCTGACGAAAACTATCGCGGCATCCTCGACCGGGCTGATCGGCACTTCACCGCGGTCATGGACTCCCAGCCGCGGAATCTCCAGTGCGGCGCGGGCTGCTCGCTCTGCTGCTACGGCCTCTTCGAGATCGGCTCCGGCGACGTGCCGCTGATCGCCGAGGGCCTGGAGAAAATGCACCCCTCGCGGCGCCGGAAAGTCATCCGCCGCGCCCTCGAGATCGTGGAGCAGAGCGCGCATCCGAACCTGCGCGAATGCTCCCCCGAGGAGAAAGAGGCCTTCTTCGACCGCACGCATGCGACGCCCTGCCCGAACCTCGACGAGGCCGGGCTCTGCATGATGTACGAGTCGCGCCCGCTGGTCTGCCGCACGTTCGGCCTGCCGCTCCGCGAGGGACGCCGCTACGTGGGCGACGTCTGCGAGCTGAATTTCACGCAGTCGACGGCGAAGGAGCGGATGAGCGCCGCCTGGGACCTCGAGTGGGAGGACGTCCTCGGCGTCGAGGACGAGTTCACGATTCCCGAGGCGATCGTGCTGGTCAGCCGTCTGCGCGGCTGGATTGAGGATTAAGGATGGAGGATTGAGGATTGAGAAGCGCTACAGCCGGCGCCTTGTCATCCTCAATTCTCCATCCTCAATCCTCAATCCGGCGAAGCCGTCAGGCCTTCGCCACCAGATTGGTAACGCTGCCGCCCTTCTTGTCTCCCATCACGCAATTGCCCTGGAAGATCGCCCCTTCCTCGATGACGAGGGCCGGCGTGTCGACGTCGCTGTAGACCTTGCCGTTGCGGTGGATCTCCACGCGCTGGTCGGCCTTGATCTTTCCGACCACCGTGCCGCTGATGGCGATGCGGCCGACGTGAATCTCCCCTTCGATGTGCGCGCTCTCGCCGACAATCAACTCGTTCTTGGAGCGGATCCGCCCGTTGAACTTGCCGTCGATGCGCATCGTGTCCTCGAACTCCAGCTCTCCCTTGAAAGAGGAGCCGCGGTCCAGGAAGCCGTTGAGGTCACCGCTTTTGCCCTTCATGTCTGTCTCCGTAGTCTTCGAGTCTTCGAGTCTTCAAGTCGTCCAGTCGTCGAGGAGCTACTCGAAGACTGGGCGACTCGACGGCTCGACGACTATCTCCGTCTCCCCATCAACTCCTCGACGAGCCGGATCAATTCATCCTCGCTGCCGAAGCGGATGTGAATCACGCCGCCGCGGCGTTTGCGGTCGATTTCTACCTTGCTGCGCAGCGTCTTGGCCAGCCGGTCCTCCGCGTCGCGGGTGAAGACGTCCTTTTCCTTCTCCGGCTGCTCCGCTTTGGGGGAGCTCTCAGAGGCCAGCATCTCGGTCTGGCGCACGTTGAGGTTGCGCTTGACCACGCGCTCGGCGAGCTGCTCCTGCTTCTTCGGCGAGTCGACGGCCAGGATGGCGCGGGCGTGGCCCATCGAGAGCTGTCCCGCGGCCAGGAGCTTCTTCACCGTGTCGGGAAGACGCAGCAGCCGCAGGAAGTTCGCGACCGTGGAGCGCTCCTTCCCCACACGCTTCGAGATCTCTTCCTGCGTGAGCTGGAACTCCTCGTGGAGCTGGTGGTACGCGTACGCCTCTTCGATCGGGTTCAGGTCTTCGCGCTGGATGTTCTCGATGAGCGCGACCTGGAGGACGTCGCCGTCCGTCATCGTTTCCTTGATGACGACGGGGACCGCGTCCAGTCCGGCCTTCTGTGCGGCGCGGAAACGGCGCTCGCCGGCAATCAGGCGGTATTTATTGTCACCTATTTTAGTGACGACTAATGGTTGGATGATACCGTGCTCGCGCACGCTGCGCGAGAGCTCCTCGATGGAGGAGTCGTTGAAGGTCTTGCGAGGCTGGTACGGGTTCGGCGAGATCTGTTCGATCGGGACGTTGGCCAGACCGGGTCCCGAGACCGCGGCTGCCGCCGGGGGCGGCGGCGGGGGCGCCTCCTGCTGCGGGCGGCTGGGGATGAGGGCCCCGAGCCCGCGGCCGAGCGCTTTCTTCTGCGTGCTCATGACAGGACGTTCTCCGCGCGCTGGATGAATTCTTTGGCGAGGCTGATGTAGGCCTCGCTGCCTCGCGAGCGAATGTCGTAGAGGATGATCGGCTTGCCGTAGGACGGCGCCTCGCCGAGGCGGACGTTGCGGGGGATGATGGTTTTGTAGACCTTGTCGCCGAAGTGGTTGCGCACTTCCTCGGCCACCTGCCGGGCCAGGTTCATCCGCTCGTCGTACATCGTCAGGGCGATGCCTTCGATCTCGAGGCCGGGGTTGAGCATGTCGCGGACGCGCTCGACGGTGTTGACGAGCTGGGCCACGCCCTCGATCGCGAAGTACTCGCACTGCATGGGGACCAGGACCGAATTCGCGGCGGTGAGGCCGTTCACGGTCAACAGGCCCAGCGACGGCGGGGAGTCGATGAGGATGTAGTCATACTCCTTGAAGACTTCCTGCAGGGCCCGCCTGAGGTAGAACTCCCGTCCGATGGCGTCCGCCAGCTCGAGCTCAGCCGCAACGAGATCCACGGAAGAGGGCGCTACATGCAGGTTCGGCAGTTCCGTCGGAACGATGACTTCGCGGATGTTCATCCCGTCGGTGAGGACGGGATAAATCGACTTGTCGAGGTTCTTGGAGATGCCTACGCCGGAAGTAGCGTTTGCCTGCGGGTCGAGGTCGACGAGCAGGACATTGCGCTCGCAGGCCGCTAGGGAGGCGCCGAGGTTGATGGCGGTCGTCGTTTTACCGACACCGCCCTTCTGGTTGACGAGCGTAACGATCTTACTCATGGTTGTTCCACGTGGAACGTCAGCAGCACGAGGTAGTTGGACTGACCTCGGGGCAGCGGCACGGCTTCACCGCGGGTAAAGCCGGGCATCTCCGGGGCGTCCGGCGATCCCTGGAAAAGCGCAATCCGCGCGCCGTCTTCCAGATGATCCTTCAACGACGGCACCCACTCCTCCGGATTCCCCACTGCCCGCGAGACCACCAGGGAAAACTTCAACTCGGCGGGCAGCCGCTGCAGAAGGCGCGACAATCTATCACCGTACACCTGGCAGCTCAAGGCGCATTCACGCGCGATGTGCTTCAGAAAGGCCCATTTCTTCTGATCTGCCTCGACCAGGTGGAAGCGTGCAGCCGGAGAAAGGATGGCCATGGGGATGGCCGGCAGCCCGCCGCCGGACCCGAAATCCATCACTTCCCTCTCCGGACGGAGGATCTCCGCCGCCGCCACGGCCTCGGCGATGTGGTCGTCCAGGTTCTCCGTCGCCTCGGGACCGATCAGGTTCACCTTGGCGTTCCACTTCAGGAGCTCCGCTTTGTAGAGTGCGAGTTTGTCCATGCTCATGCCCGCACGCCGCGCCGCAAATGCATCCGCACGATGGCTACCGCCGCCGGCGTCACTCCCGGAATGCGGCTGGCCTGCCCGAGGGAGACCGGGCGGACTCGGGTCAGCTTCTCGGTCATCTCCCGCGAGAGGCCGGGAAGCGCGTAGGTCATCGTCCCCGGGATGCGCAGGTCTTCGTCTTCCTGCAGCTTCGCCGCTTCCCGCTGCTGGCGCTCGATGTAGCCGGAGTAGCGCAAGCGGCTGACGACGCCCTCGGTCTCCTCGTCGCTGAGGGGGCCAAATGCCTCCGCCAGCTCCGGAAGGACGTTCGACGCCGCCGCGGTGAGGCGGGAAAGCTCGATGTTCGGGCGCTGCAGGAGTTTGGCGATGGAGGTCTGGGTGGTCAGCTCGACGCCGGCGTCGCGCAGCCAGGCCACGGTCTCACGGTCGGGACGGAGCTCGACTTCGGCCAGTTCGGCCGCTCGCTGCATCCGCCGCACGCGCTGCTCCACGCGGCGTTTCCGCTCGTCGTCGAGGATGCCGAGGCGCTCGGCCACGGGGGACAGGCGCTCGTAGACGGAGTCGCAGCCGAGGAGCAGGCGGTGCTCGGCCCGGGAGGTGAACATCCGGTACGGCTCCTCGGTGCCGAGGGTGACGAGGTCGTCGATCATCACCGCGGCGTAGGCCTGGTCGCGCCGGAGCACGACCGGCTCGCCGCCGCGGATCGCCTGCAGGGCGTTGATTCCGGCCAGGAGTCCCTGCGCGGCCGCTTCCTCGTAACCCGAGGTGCCGTTGATCTGGCCGGCGAGGAAGAGTCCCTCGGCGCCGCGGACCTGCAGGGTGGGATCGAGCTGCTCCGGATTGACGAAGTCGTACTCCACCGCGTAGCCGTAACGGGCGATCTTCGCCTGCTCGAATCCGGGGAGCGAGCGGACGACGGCGTCCTGCACATCGGCTGGGAGCGAGGTGGAGATCCCGTTCATGTAGAGCCAGGGGTGCTGCAGGCCTTCCGGCTCGACGAACACCTGATGGCGCTCCTTCTCGGCGAAGCGCACCACTTTGTCCTCGATGGAGGGGCAGTAGCGCGGGCCGGCGGCGGAGATCTGGCCCGAGTACATGGGGGCGCGGTAGAGGTTCGCGCGGATCAGTTCATGGGCGAAGCCGCCCGTGTAGGTCAGCCAGCAGAGGATCTGCGGCTGCTCGAGCCGGTCAGTGATGATGGAGAACGGGCGCGGACGGGCGTCGCCGGGCGCTTCCTTGAGCTTCGAGTAGTCGACGGTGGTACGGTCGACGCGGGGCGGCGTGCCGGTCTTGAGGCGGCCGAGGTTCAGGCCGAGGGTGCGGAGGGAGTCGGAGAGCGTCTCGGCGGACGGCTCGCCGAAGCGGCCGCCGACGGTCTTCTCCTCGCCGGAGTGCATGAGTGCCCGGAGGAAGGTGCCGGTGGTGACGATGACGGCCAGGGCGTTTAAACGCGTGCCGTCGGTGAGGACCGCGCCGCGAACGGTGCGGCCGTCGATGATCAGCGACTGGACCGCGCCTTCGACGATGGTCAGGTTCGGCTCGGCGGAGAGGATGTCCTGGACGGCCGATGCGTAGAGATCGCGGTCGCACTGGGCGCGCGGACCCTGGACGGCCGGACCCTTGGAGCGGTTGAGGACCTTGAACTGAATCCCGGCCCGGTCGGTGGCCTCCCCCATCAAGCCGCCGAGGGCGTCGATCTCCTTGACCAGGTTTCCCTTGGCCAGACCGCCGATGGCGGGATTGCACGACATGCGGCCGATGGCGTCGCGGAGCATGGTGACCATGGCCACACGGGCGCCGCCGCGGGCGCAGACGCGCGCCGCCTCCGCTCCGGCATGACCGCCACCGATGACCAGGATGTCGAACGCAGACATGTTCCACGTGGAACACGGTCGAGTGAGAAGCTATTCAGCGGACTGGCGTCGCTCGCTGCCAGACGAAGGGCTGAGGTCGAGAGCCAAGACGCTTGGGTCGCAAGCCCAGTGGCTTGGGTCACGAGCCAAGACCCTTGGGTCGCAAGCCAAGACCCTTGGGTCGCGAGCCAAGACCCTTGGGTCGCGAGCCAAGACCCTTGGGTCACGAGCCAAGACCCTTGGGTCACGAGCCAAGACCCTTGGGTCACGAGCCAAGACCCTTGGGTCGCAAGCCAAGACCCTTGGGTCGCAAGCCAAGACCCTTGGGTCGCAAGCCAAGACCCTGGGGTCGCGACCCAGAGGGCTCATGTTACGGAGTCCCCCAAGGACTTACTTTCCAATGCAGAACTTCCCGAAGATCTCGGAAAGGACATCATCGCGTGTGATCGCACCGGTGAGCAGGCCGAGGGAGTTGGCGGCGCGGTAGAGATCGACAAGGACCATCTGCTCGTCGTAGCCGGCGTCGAGCGAGTCGAGCACCGTGCGCAGGGCGGCGCCGCACTCGCCTACGGCTAGGCTCTGTCGTTCATTGACGAGAGCGCCTTCCGACGCGGCGTAGCGTTCACGAACAAGCTCATCCAGTCGCGAGAGCAGCTCATCAATACCATGATTGGATACGGCACTTATGGAAAGCCCATCCGCGGGAGCGAGGTCTGCCTTAGTGCGAACGAGCTGGACGTTTTCGAGCGTGGCCAGCTCCGCCTCGTCCTCGGCAGTGCGCCCCACGGTCGCGTCGATTAGATAGAGCACGATGTCCGCGGTCCGCGCCGCCTCCCTCGCCCGCTCAATCCCGATCCCTTCCACCACATCCGCACTTTCCCGCAGTCCGGCCGTGTCGGCCAGCGTCACCGGGAGCCCGCCGATCTCAATCGTCTCGCGGACGATGTCCCGCGTCGTCCCCGGGATCGGAGTGACAATGGCCCGGTCGCTCCCGACCAGCCGGTTGAGCAGCGTCGACTTGCCGGCGTTCGGGCGTCCGAGGATCACCGCGCTCAGTCCCGATCGCGTAGCGCGGCCGCGGCGATAGGTCTCGGCCATCGCCTCGACGTCCGTCAGCGCGGAGGCGATTCGCGCCCGCGCCTCGGCCCGGGTGATGAACTCGTAGCCTTCCTCCGAAAAGTCGAGCGCGGCTTCGAGCCGTGAGATCACCTCGAGCAGCGTCTGCCGGATCGCCGACGCCTTCCGGCTGAGCATCCCCTCCAGGTTCGAGAGCGACAGCTTGGCCTGCAGCGTCGTGCGCGCGTTGATCAGGTCCGCGATCGACTCCGCCTGCACGAGGTCCATCTTCCCGTTCAGCACCGCCCGCTCGGTGAACTCCCCCGGCTCCGCCATACGCGCGCCCAGCCGCACGCACTCTTCGATGACGCGCTCGACGAGCAGCGGGTTCCCGTGCAGCGTGAGCTCCACGAGGTCATTGCCGGTGAATGAGTGGGGCGCCTCGTAACGGACGGCGATGCACTCGTCGATATCCTTTAGATATGTGAGTGCGGCAGTGCGGATCGCCGGAAGGGCGTCATCCGAGAGCGCGGTCAGGATCGCGTTGCTGAGCGGACCGTCGATGCGCACGATCGCCAGCGCGCTGCGCCCCGGCGGGGTGGCCGGGGCGACGATCGTGTCAAGCGGGATCACTGGACGGGGCGGATTCCGCGGGCTCCTCGGCGGCTTCGCCGGCAGGACGCAGAATGATCGCCACCCGTTTGAAGAACCCTTCGCCGCGCGACTCGGTGGTCACGTCGGCGTCGTCGCGCAGCGCGATGTGCACGATGCGGCGCTCGATGGGCGACATCGACGGCAGCAGCTCCTCGCGACCGCCCTTCCGAACGCGGTCCGCCACTTCGCGGGCCCGGCGGTTGAGGTCTTCCTCGCGGCCGTGCTTGAACTCCTCGCAATCGAGCTCGATCTCTTTCTCGACCGTACGCCCAGTGAGGGCCTTGTTGGCCAGGACCTGGATTGCGTCGAGCAGCTCGCCGTGACGATCGGTCAGGCGGCCGCCGTCCGCGCCATACAACTTGACGTTGATCTGTGTGTCGTTTTCCTCGGTGCGGGCGATGACGTCGATCTTCGCGAGGAAAAACACCGTCTCCAGCCAGTCGCGCACCGCCTTCGCGGCCTCGGACTCGGGCGTCTGTTCCGGCACGTCGCCGAGAAACGTCTCGAAGTCGCCGGTGCGGAGCTCGCGCCCGCCGCCGCCACTCCGAGGTCCGCCGCGGCTGCGGCCACCACCGCCTCCGCTGTTGCGGTCGCGGGAGCGTCCGCCGTCACGGCCTCCGCCCCGCCCTCCCCCGCCGCCACCGCCGCGCGGGCCGCGGTCGCTACTCGGAGCGCGATCACTGCCGGGGCCGCGGTCACGCATCGGCCGGTCGAGGCGCGAGGGGCGCGCGTCCGGCGACACGGGTGCGGGAGCGGCCGTCGCCGCCGCGACCGGAGCGGGTGGCTGCGCCTCGGGCGCCGCGGCCGCGTTGATCTCGGCTTCGATGACGACGCGCTTCATGCCGCCGAGGAAGCCTCGCTTCTCCAGCAGCACGTGATACGTCAACTGCCACCGCTCGACGCCGTATGTCTGCGCCGCCTGCTGCAGCGCGTCCTCGAGATTCCGTCCTTCGAATCGCTGGCTCATTCGCTCGTCCCGTTAAGTGGTGGCAGGGGCCGGCGGATCGGGATGATCCTTCCACCACTTGTTCATGATCAACTGCTGAATGATCGTCAACACATTCTGCACCAGCCAGTACAGCACCAGGCCACTCGGGAAGTCCTTGAAGAGGAACCCGAAGATCAGCGGCATGAAGAGAAACATCTTCCGCTGGACCGGATCGCCGGTGGCCGGCGTGAGGTAGGTCTGCAGGAACATCGTGGCCGTCATGAGGATCGGCAGGACGTAGGTCGGATCCTTCTCCGAGAGGTCCTTGATCCAGAGAATCCATTCCGCGCCGCGCAGCTCGATGGCGCGCGACAGGAGATTGTAGAAGCCCCACAGGATCGGCAGCTGCAGGACCAGCGGCAGGCAGCCCGCCATCGGATTGATGCCCTCTTTCTGGTAGAGCGCCATCATCTCCATGTTCATCTTGTTGCGCTGCTCGGTGTCGGTCTTCGACTTCTTGTACTTTGCCTTGATGGCCTCGACCTTCGGCTGCACCCGCTGCATCTTCTTCATCGAGACGTTGCTCTTGTGCTGCAGCGGGTAGAGCACCAGCTTGATGATGATCGTCAGCACGATGATGGCGAAGCCCCAGTTCTTCGTGAACTGGTTGATCCAGAGCAGCGCCTTGAGGAAGAAGCGCGCGATCGGGCCGAACCAGCCGAACTGCAGCGCGTTCTCCATCCCGTAGCGGTCGAGGATCGTCGTCTCCTTCGGACCAAAGAACGCCGAACCGCTGATGCTGCCGTCGGCCGACGTGTTCACCGCGGCCACGAAGTCGTCGCGCTTCGTCTTCGTGGCGGCGTCCGTCAGAGACTTGCGCACCAGCACACCGTCACCGCCGACAGTGGGCCGGAGGGCAGTCATGAAGTAGTTGTCCTCGAGGCCGATGAAGTCGACGCCCGGATACTGCTGGAAGCGATCGCCGCTCTCGCGCGCGACGACGTCGAACTCGCCGGCGGCCTGCACCACGCCGTTGCCGGTGATGATCGCGCTCGAGTCAACCTCCTCGGGGCGGAGGTTGCCGATGCCCGGTCCGACCCCGAGCCGGTAGACGGCCGGCGGGGTCATCTTCGCCGTGACATCGAAAAGAAACGGCCGGGCCGGATCGAACCGAAACGACTTCGTCATCGTGTGGCGTCCGTCCGAGTAGCGGTAGTCGAGCGTGCGCACGCCGGCGCCGTCGGTGCGGTCGGTGACGCTGTACAGCGCGGCGTTCAGGCGCGCCGCGAGCGGAGCGTTCTGCGCCTCGATGGCGAACGGAAAGTCGGTGCGGTTCGGCTCCCGCCGGCGCACCAGGTCGACCGGCTGATTCGGGTCGTCCTTCCGCATGTAGTTCTTCAGCTTGAACGAGAGCAGTTGCGCGCCGCGGTTGGTCAGGACCGCCGTGTACTCCGGCGCGTCGATGGTGGTCGTCTGCACGCGGTCGGCCGCGACAGGCGTGGCCACGACCGGCGCCGCCGGTTCCTGCGGAGCCGCGGTCGAAGGGGCAAGGGTGCCCGTGGCCGGGATGGCCGGGTTGGTGCTGGTGGCCGTCGTCGCCGTGACGGCGGGCTTGACCGGCTCCGGCTTCCTGGCCAGCTCCGGAAAGAACTTCGGCAGGACCATGCTCCAGACGGCCAGGAGCGCGATCGAGATCACTACCGCGAGAAAGATTCTCTTTTCCATTTCAGGGGACCGGGTCCCAACCTCCAGGATTGAACGGGTGGCAGCGCGCCAGACGGCGAGCGCCGAGCCAGACGCCGCGAAGGACGCCGTATTTTTCGACGGCGTGCATCGTATACACAGAACAGGTCGGCTCGAAGCGGCACATCGGCGGGAGCAGCGGGGAGATGAATCGTTTGTAGCCGCGGAGAAGGAACAGCAGAGGCAGTGAGAGCGCAGAGCGCAGGGGGCGCGCAGGAGAGGATTCCGCCGCGTGGTCCGCCCCCTGCGACTTGCCGTCTGCGCCCTGACTGATCATGACTGTCGGCGAGCGGCGGCGGTCATGACGCGCTCCAGCACGCGCGTGAGCTCGCGGCTGTAATCGTCGAAAGAGGCGGCGGCGGCGTTCGGCTTGACATTGACCACGATGTCGAGCGACTGAGAGTCGAGGGCCAGCGGCTCGCGTTGCCGCCGGTAGACCTCGCGGGTCCAGCGCTTCAGACGGTTCCGAACGTTGGCTTTCCCCACCTTCTTCGTGACCGTGATGCCGACTCGCGACTGAGGCAGGTCGTTGGCCAGGAAGAAGAGAACGGAGAAGCGGGAGAAGACCTTCTGGCCCGAATCGTAAACCCTGACGAACTCGCGACGTTTCGCCAGTCGTATTTCTTTGAGCAGCGCCTCGGGCCGAGGACGTTGCAACCGGGTAAACCGCGAGCGCCCGCTTAGACAGCGAGGCGCTTGCGGCCCTTGCGACGGCGGCGCGACAGGACGGCCTGACCGTCTTTCGTCCTCATGCGGACGAGGAAACCGTGAGTCCGCTTACGGCGGCGATTGTTCGGCTGAAAAGTTCGCTTCGATGCCATTTAACCCTCTGAAAAGAAAGCGGTGAGTATAGTGACGGCGGGAATGGCGGTCAACGACCACGCCAGGGACTCCGCAGGCCGAGCGCGCAAACGCCCACCTCAGAGGCCCTTATTCCATGTACAAAGTGCACACTTTTTTGACTCTTCCCCACCCCCTACCCCTGTGCTAGACTCCGTCGCCCGATCCAGAGCCCTCAATTTCCACAACTGTGGAAAAGTTGTGGATTCTCAAGGAGATAGCCCCCCATCACCCCCTCATGAGCACGTGGAGCCAGGTTCTCGCCCGTATCGAGCAAGTCGTTGACCGGACGGAGTATGACACCTGGCTGGCGCCGACCCGATTCATCTCCCAGAAGGGAGACACCGTGGACGTGGCGGTGCCGTCACAACGTTATGTGGATGAGATCCGCGAGCGTTTCGGGGCCCGGATCCGCGGCGTTCTGAACGAAATCACCCCCGAGCGCGTCCAGATCCACTTCGTCGTCGACGGCAACGTGGCTGGCGACGACCTCGGAATGCAGCTCGCGCCGGCGAAGGAAGAAGTCCCGGCCGCGGTCTTCAACCCGCGCTACACCTTCGACACGTTCGTCGTCGGCAACTCGAACCAGCTCGCCTACGCGGCGTCGAAGTCGATCGCCGAGAATCCGAGCGGCTCGTTCAACCCGCTCTTCATCTATGGAGGGGCGGGGCTCGGCAAGACGCACCTCATCCAGGCCATCGGCCAGCAGCTCCGCGAGTCGCGCCGGAAGCTGAAGGTGGCGTACATGTCGGCCGACTCCTTCGTCACGGAGCTCATCACCTCCATCCGCTACGACCGGATGCAGGTCTTCCGCGACCGCTATCGCTCCGTCGACGCGCTGCTGCTGGACGATATCCAGTTCATCGCCGGCAAGGAGCGCACGCAGGAAGAGTTCTTCCATACGTTCAACGCGCTCTACGAGGCGCAGAAGCAGATCGTCTTCACCTCCGACCGTCCGCCGAAAGAGATCCCCACCCTCGAAGAGCGTCTCCGCTCCCGCTTCGAATGGGGCCTGACGGCCGATATCCAGCCGCCCGATCTCGAGACCAAGGTGGCCATCCTTCGCAAGAAGGCCGAGGACAAGGGGCTGAACGTGCCGCAGGACGTAGCGCTGTTCTTGGCCGAGCGGGTGCGCTCGAACGTCCGCGAGCTGGAAGGACACCTCAACAAGATCGCCGTCTTCGCTTCGCTGGCCGGCAAGACCGTGACCATCGACCTGGCCAAGGAAGCGTTGAAGGACATCCTGGCCAAAGAGGACAAGCCGATCAACGCGCCGGAGATCCTCCGCGTCGTGGCCACGCACTACGGCCTGAAGGTCTCGGACCTCAAGCAGAAGAGCAACGCCAAGACGATCGCCTTCCCCCGCCAGGTGGCGATGTACCTCTGCAAGGAACTGACGGACCTGTCATACCCGGAGATCGGGAAAGTCTTCGCCGACAAGCACCACTCGACGGTCATGTACTCGGTCCAGCAGATCAAGAAGATGATGGACGCCGACGCTCAGTTCGCACGTACCGTCGAGACCTTGTCGAAGCAGTTCCGATGATTTCCGCACAGCCTGCGGAAAGGCCCCATGAAATGATGTGGATGAAAAACGCCCTTTCGCCGAAACCGGTCCTACCTGCGGAAAACGGCCCGATTTCCCTCAGTTTTCACCCTCTCCGTTCCACAGGGCGAAAAGCGGAAGACTGCTATACTTTCGAACGGTTTGCGCCCGCCGATGCCGTTCTCCGCAGCTACTACTACTGCTACTACAAAGAAAATAGATTTGTTCTGAAGGAAGAGACCAGATGGAGCTGACCGTCGGAAAAGCGGATCTGCAGAAGGAACTCCAGCTTTGCCAGGGAGTCGTCGAGAAGCGCTCGACCATTCCGATTCTGTCGAATGTGCTGCTCAAAGCGGCCGACGGACGCCTGCAGATCGCCGCCACGGACCTCGACGTCACGATCCTCAGCTCCACCGCGGCGAACGTCACCACGCCCGGCGGCGTGACCATCGAAGCGAAACGCCTCTTCGACGTCATCCGCTCGCTGCCCGACGACGACGTGCACATGACCATGCAGGAAAACAACTCGATGCTCATCGAGTCCGGCACGGCCAAATTCCGTCTCCTCGGCCTGCCGGCCGAGGACTACCCGACCCTGCCGACGGTCAACGTCGCGGAAGGCTTCAGCATCCCCCTCGACGAGCTGAAGACCATGGTCGGCAAGGTCAAGTTCGCGATCACGCACGAGGAAACGCGGTTCCAGCTCAACGGTGCGCTGCTGAAAGTGCAGCCGAACAAGCTCGAGATGGTGGCCACCGACGGCCACCGCATGGCCCTGATCAACTTCCCCTCGGCCATCACCGGCGGCAAGGGCAAGAAGGGCGGCGACCTGACGATCCTCATCCCGCGCAAGGCGCTCGACGAGATCCTCCGTCTCGAGGCCACCGAAGACGGCTCCGTGAAATTCGGCGTCTCCGAGAACCAGCTCTTCTTCGACGCCGGCGACCGCCGCCTCCTGGCGCGCATGATCGACGTCAACTTCCCGAACTACATGGAAGTCATCTCCCGCGACAACGACCGCCGAGTGATGGTCGACCGCGAGCGCCTGCTCTCGACGATCAAGCGCATCTCGCTCGTCGCCAACGAGCGCACGCGCGCCGTGCGGTTCGACTTCGCGCCGGGCAAGCTGACCGTGTCGTCAACGAACCCCGAGCTCGGCGACGCCCGCGAGACCGTCCCCATCGACTACGCCGGCGCCCCGTTCTTCGTCGGCCTCAACGCCGCGTACGTGATGGACTTTCTCAGCGCGACCGACACGCAGAGCGTCTCGCTCGACCTCAAGGACGAGAACAGCCAGTGCATCGGACGTCCGGCCTCGACGGCGGAAGACCTGCCGTACGACTACCTGTACGTCGTCATGCCGATGCGCCTGGCGTGATCCTCAAAACCATTTCGACCCAGAACTTCCGCAACCTCGCCGATGCGGAGATCGAGTTTCATCCTGAGGCGAACATCCTCGTAGGCCGCAACGGGCAGGGAAAGACGAACCTGCTCGAGGCGGCCTATTTTCTGGCCACGACGAAGTCCTTCCGCACCTCGCGCGTGGCCAGCATGTTCCGCTTCGGGAGCCCGAGCGTCTTCGCCAGCGGCTCGCTGCACCGTGACGGCGTCGATCGCACGCTCTCGGTCGGACTGGAAACCGGCGAGACCAAGCGCCGCGTGCTGATGATCAACGGCGAGAAGGTCACGCTCCCCAACTACCTGAACGCGATGAGCGTCTTCGCCTACTCGTCGTCGCGGCTGGAAGTCATCCGCGGCACGCCGGAGGAACGGCGCCGCTTCCTCGACCGCGGCATCGCCAGCGTCAACCCCGCCTACCTGGAGCAGCTCACGCTCTACACGCGCGTCCTCAAGCAGCGCAATGCCCTGCTCTCCGAGATCGCGCTGCGCCGCGAGGTGCAGTCCTCGCTCGACGCCTGGGACAACGAGCTGATGGTCGCGGCGAACGTCGTCCATCGCGCCCGGGCGGCCTACGCCGCCGATCTGGAGAAGCTGTTCACCGAGATCGTCTCCAGCCACGGCTACCACGTCACCGGCGTGACGATGGCCTACAAGCCGAGCAGCACCGAGGAGCTGGCCAAACACCGCCGGGAGGAGCTGCGGGCGCGGATGTCGCTGGTGGGGCCGCAGCGCGACGTGATCGAGTTCCTGGTCGACGGCCGGCCCGCATCCGAGGTGCTCAGCGGGGGCGAGCAGAAGATGATCGTCCTGTTCCTCAAGTTCGCGAAACTGGAGCTTTTCCGGCGCCGCCACGACGATGCGCCGCTGTTCCTGCTCGACGACGTGGACGCCGAGCTCGACCTCGAAATCCTGCAGTCCCTGCTGTCGAAATTGCCGGTTTCGACGCAGGTGTTCGCGACCTCTGCCAAGGAGGCCTTTCTGGCCGCTCTTCAGGCCGGTCCGCACCGCCGCCTAACTCTTGACAATGGAAGAGTTACGGGCGCCCGAGATTTCGCCTGAATTCGCCCGGAAAACGCAATTTTCGCGGTATAATTTCGCGTTACATTCCACGTTGTAAAACCAGCAAAACTCCGGCCGCCGCGATCGCGCCCGCGACCTCCCTGCAGAAGGCACGTAGAAAGCAGAATTGATGGCAGACGACCACACTGAAAATGAACGTCCGGAGAACGGACTCGAAGCCGGCCAGACGGACTCGACCTACACGGCAGAAGACATCAAAGTCCTCAAGGGGCTCGCCGCGGTGCGCAAGCGCCCCGGCATGTACATCGGCGACACCGACGACGTCAGCGGCCTCCACCACATGGTCTATGAGGTCGTCGACAACGCCATCGACGAAGCGCTCGCCGGCCACGCCGACAAGGTCACGGTCACGATCCACATCGACAACTCGGTGACGGTCACGGACAACGGCCGCGGCATCCCGGTGGACATCCACAAAGAAGAGGGACGCTCGGCGGCCGAGGTCATCATGACCGAGCTGCACGCCGGCGGAAAGTTCGACAACAACTCGTACAAAGTCTCCGGCGGTCTGCACGGGGTCGGCGTCTCGGTCGTGAACTTCCTCTCCGAGTGGCTCGAGCTGGAGATCCACCGCGACGGTAACGTCTGGCGCCAGCGCTACGAGCGCGGCCTGCCGACGAAGCCGATCGTCAAGGGCGAGGTCACGACGCATCGCGGCACGCGCGTCACCTTCAAGGCCGATAGCGAGATCTTCTCCATCACGGAGATGAACTTCGACACGCTCTCGCAGCGCCTCCGCGAGCTGGCCTTCCTCAACTCCGGAATCCAGATCGAGATCCGGGACGAGCGCAGCGACAAGCACCACGAGTTCAAGTACGAGGGCGGCATCGTCTCCTTCGTCAAGGACCTGAACAAGAACAAGACGCCGCTGCACGAGTCGCCGATCTTCATCCGCGAGGAGAAGGACGGCGAGCAGGTCGAGATCGCCCTGCAGTGGAACGACGGCTACTCCGACAGCATCTACACCTTCACGAACACGATCAAGAACAGCGATGGCGGCACGCACCTGATCGGCTTCAAGGGCGCGCTCACGCGCACGGTGAACAAGTACGTCACCGACACCGGTGTCCTGGAGAAGCTGAAGCTCTCGCTCGAAGGCGACGACATCCGCGAAGGCCTCGTGGCGATCATCTCGGTCAAGATCCGCGACCCGAAGTTCTCGTCGCAGACCAAGGACAAGCTGGTCTCCTCGCATGTGAAGACGTGGGTCGAGCAGGTCGTGAACGTGAAGCTGGCCGAGTTCTTCGAAGAGAACCCGAAGGACGTCAAGCGCATCACCGAAAAAATCATCGACGCCGCGCGTGGCCGTGAAGCGGCGCGCAAGGCGCGCGACCTCACCCGCCGCAAAGGCGCGCTCGATTCCGCGTCGCTCCCCGGCAAGCTGGCCGACTGCTCCGAGCGCGATCCGGCGCTCTGCGAGATCTACTTCGTCGAAGGCGACTCCGCCGGCGGCTCCGCGAAGCAGGGCCGCGACCGCCGCTTCCAGGCCATTCTCCCGCTCAAGGGAAAGATCCTGAACGTGGAGAAGGCGCGCCTCGACAAGATGCTCTCCTCCGAGGAGATCCGCCTGATGATCACGGCCCTCGGCACGGGCATCGGAACGGACGACTTTTCGGTCGCCAAGCTCCGCTATCACAAGATCATCATCATGACGGACGCCGACATCGACGGCTCGCACATTCGCACGCTGATCCTGACGTTCTTTTACCGTCACATGCGCGAGGTCATCGACCGCGGCCATCTCTACATCGCCCAGCCGCCGCTGTTCAAAGTCACGCAGGGGAAGAAGGACACATACCTCAAGGACGAGGGCGAGAAGTCGCGCTTCCTCCTCGGCCGCATCGCCGAGGCGGTCGACGTGACGCCGGAAGGCGGCCTGACCGTGCGCGGCGAGGCGCTGATGAACATGCTCCAGCGCATGGAGGAGTTCCGCTCGCACGGCCGCAAGGTCGCGGTGCGCGGCGTTCCCCGCGACGCCCAGGAAGTGCTCGTGCGCGAGCACTTCACCGACCGCACCGCCTTCGCCGACGAGGCCAAGCTGGCCGCGCTCGAAGCGGCGATGACGAAGGCCGGCTTCCTCGACGTGACGGTCGTCCGCGACGAGATCACCGAGACGGTCTCCGTGCAGTTCCGCGCCGGCAACAACGGCAACGGCAAGACCTACGTCATCAACAGCGATCTCCTGGGGCAGTACGAGTTCCGCCAGATGGTCAAGGCGTACGACCAGCTCTCCGCGTTCGGCCTGCCGCCGTACTCGGTCCGGCACGGCGAGGACGTCACGATCTACACCGACATCGACGCGCTGCTGGAGCAGATCTACAAGCTCGCCGAGAAGGGTCTCTCCATCCAGCGTTACAAGGGCCTCGGCGAGATGAATCCCGAGCAGCTCTGGGACACGACCATGAACCCCGAGACGCGCCGCCTGCTGCAGGTCACGGTGCAGGACGCCGTCGGCGCCGACGAGATCTTCACGATCCTCATGGGCGACCAGGTCGAGCCGCGGCGCGTGTTCATCCAGGAAAACGCGCTGGACGTGAAAAACCTTGATATCTAGCGGGCAGTTTGCCCTGTTCACCGCCAACTAAACTATGGCCGACGACACCACCGATACACCGATCTTCACTGAGCAGCGATACCCGGTCAACATCGAAGACGAGATGCGCAAGTCGTATCTCGACTACGCGATGTCCGTCATCATCGGGCGCGCGCTGCCGGACGTGCGCGACGGCCTCAAGCCCGTGCATCGCCGGATCCTCTACGGCATGTACGAGCAGGGGAACACCGCCGGCAAGGCTTACAAGAAATCCGCGCGCATCGTCGGCGACGTGATGGGTAAGTTCCACCCGCACGGCGACAGCGCGATCTACGACACGGTCGTGCGCATGGCGCAGGACTTTTCGATGCGCTATCGCCTCGTCGACGGCCAGGGCAACTTCGGCTCGCTCGACGGCGACAACCCCGCGGCCATGCGCTACACCGAGGTGCGCCTGACGCGCCTCGCCGAAGAGCTGCTGCGCGACGACATCGACAAGGAAACGATCGATTGGGTTCCCAACTATGACGGCTCGCTCTCCGAGCCGTCGGTGCTCCCGGCCAAGTTCCCGAACCTGCTGGTGAACGGCTCGTCCGGCATCGCCGTCGGCATGGCCACGAACATCCCGCCGCACAACCTCGGCGAGGTCGTCGATGCCTGCCTGATGATGATCGACAACCCCGGCGTGACGGTGAAGGAGCTGATGACGGTCCTCCCCGGACCCGACTTCCCGACCGCCGGCTACATCCACGGTCTCGACGGAATCCGCCAGGCATACGAGACCGGCCGCGGCATCATCCAGGTGCGCGCGCGCGCCATCATCGAGACGCAGAAGAAGAGCGAGAAGCAGCAGATCGTCGTGACGGAAGTGCCGTACATGACGAACAAGGCCCGCCTCCTCGAGAAAATCGCGGAGCTCGTGCGCGACAAGCGCATCGAGGGTATCTCCGACCTGCGCGACGAATCGGATCGCGACGGCATCCGCGTCGTCATCGAGCTGAAGCGCGACGCCATCGCCGAGATCGTGCTGAACCACCTGTATCGCAACACGCAGATGCAGACGACGTTCGGCATCATCTTCCTGGCCATCGCCAACAACAAACCCGAGGTCATGGACCTCGCCACGATCCTGCGGCACTTCATCGAGCACCGCAAAGAGATCGTCGTGCGCCGCACGCGCTTCGACCTGCGCAAGGCCGAAGAGCGCGCGCACGTCTTGGAAGGACTCGTCCGCGCACTCGACGTGCTCGACGAGCTGATCGCGCTCATCCGCGCCAGCCGTACCGGCCAGGAAGCGAAGGACGGCCTCATCTCGCGCTGGCAGTTCAGCGACATCCAGGCGCAGGCCATTCTCGATATGCGCCTGCAGCGCCTCACGGGCCTCGAGCGCGAGAAGCTCGTGCAGGAGTACCAGGAAATCCTCGGCGTCATCGCGCGCCTGAAGGAGATCCTGGCCTCGGAGAAGCTCGTGCTGGAGATCATCTCCGCCGAGCTGCGCGCCATCAAAGAGGCGTACAACGATCCGCGCCGCACGGAGATCATCCCCGACACGAGCGAGATCTCGATCGAGGACCTCGTCGCCGACGAGGACATGGTCATCACCGTCTCGCGCGGCGGCTACGTCAAGCGCTCGCCGCTCTCCCTGTATCGCTCACAACGCCGCGGCGGCAAAGGCCGCATCGGCATGCAGACGAAGGAAGAGGACATCGTCGAGCATCTCTTCGTCGCGTCGACGCACGCCTACGTGCTGGTGTTCACGGACCGCGGTCGCATGTACTGGCTGAAGGTCTACGCCGTCCCCGAGGTCGCGGCCAACGCGCGCGGCAAAGCGATCGTGAACCTGCTGCCGCTCGAGCAGAACGAGAACGTCCGCGCGCTGCTGACCACGCGCAATTTCAGCGAAGGCAAGTACGTGGTCATGTCCACGCGCGGCGGCAAGATCAAGAAGACCGAGCTGGCCGCGTTCTCGAACGTGCGCGCGGCCGGCATCATCGCCATCGACATCCTCGAAGGCGACGACCTCTACGCGGTGCGGCTGTCGAACGGCAACAACGAGATCTTCGTCGGCACGCACGGCGGCATGGCCATTCGCTTCCACGAGTCCGACATCCGTCCGATGGGACGCGGCGCGGCCGGCGTGAAAGCGATCACGCTCAAGCCGGGCGACTCGGTCATCGAGATGGACGTGCTGCCCGAGACGCCGGAAGGGCGCGCCCGCGCGGAGCGCAACGAGCGCAAGGCGCAGGCCGGCGAGGACGTCGGGACGGAAGCGATCGAGCCGATCGAGGCCGTCGAAGCCACCGAGGCAACCGCGGAGCCGGTGGAAGCCGTCGAAGCGCGCGTGGAAGCGGCTGAGGGCGACGAAGCGGCCGAGGAAGTGCCGCTCACCGCCGTCGACGACATCTACGGCACGATTCTCACGGTTACCGAGAAGGGCTTCGGCAAGCGCACGCCGATCCGCGCGTACCGCCTCACCTCGCGCGGCGCGCAGGGCGTGTCGAACATCCGCATCACCGACAAGAACGGCAAGGTCGCGGGCGCCGCGCATGTGCATGCCGGCGATCAGCTCCTGCTCATCACCGAGCAGGGGATGATGATCCGCATCTCGGTCGACAGCATCCGCTCCATGGGCCGCAACACGCAGGGCGTGCGCGTCATCAACATCGACGACGACGATACGGTGGTCGGCGCGGTGAAGGTGGTCGACAAGGAGCAGCCGGAAGACCCGGACGCGCCCCTTCCTGAGAACGGCGACGAGGGCGATGCCGGCAACGGTGACGACAATGACGAAAACGGCGACACCGAGACTCCCGCTGAAGAACCGGTCCATTAGCCTTATCATCGGCTGATGGTCCGGCCTTCGCGGGACCGCCTCGTTTTACTGGCGCGCCAGATCGTCGATGCCCTCGCTCGCTCCCGCGCCGTCGTGCTGCTCAAGGAGCGCGAAGCCGTCCGCCAGGCCGTAGCCCAGTCCCTCGGCGACGAGCTGCGCCGCGAAGAAGAGCGCGAAGAGAACGCCCGCAAGCGCATCGCGGCCATGAAGGGCGCACCGAAGCCGCGCACCAGGGAGTGGGAACAGCTCTTCCGGAAAATCGTCGAGGAAGAGTATCTGCGCGAAGGACTCGACTCGTGACGTTGTGACGGAGCGCGGCTGTCCGGCAGGCGTCCCGCTTGCCGCATGCTTCTACTCGGTCGCCGGCTCGGGGCTCCCAGCGTCCGCGCGCCGCGTCAGCGTGTCGTCGTCGCCCTCGTCCGCGATCATCTTCCGCAGCCGCTGCGCTTTCACGCGGTCGAAGACGCCGCCGGCGTGTCCCGCCGGGATCCAGCTGTTGCCGGCACACTTCGGGCAGCGCCCCCGGAAGGCGATGTTCTTCCCGCAGTCCGGACAGATGATGACCAGCGAGTGAGAGAGCTCGAACTTCTGCTCTCCTTCGGCATCCAGGCTGTTCAGGAAAGTGGCGAGGTTGGTAAACGTCTCGTCGAGGGGCATCGCTACTCCAGCGCCGCTTTACTGCATGCGACATGCCGACCGGGACGGCCAGTCATATACGCATCACGTCGAACTGCTCGTGATGCAGCGCCTCGTCCGGCTTGAACACGAGATGGATGCCCATCGAGCGCTCCACCTCCTCGAAAATCGGGTCGCCGGTGTGCAGCGTGCTGTAGACGATCGGGTTCACGCGCACGATCACGTCCTGCCCTTCGTGGAAGTCGCGCAGCTTCATCAGCTCGCGCCAGATCTCCAGCGCGATGGTGGTGTTCGACTTGATCCGGCCGCTGCCGCCACAGTACGGGCAGGCCTGCGTCAGCGAGCGCTCGAGACTCTGCCGCACGCGCTTACGCGTCATCTCGATCAGGCCGAACTCGGAGATCTGCAGGATCTTGGTCTTGGAACGGTCCTTCTTGATCTCGTTCTCGAGCGCCTCGAACAGCTTCTGCCGGTTCCCCGCTTCTTCCATGTCGATGAAGTCGAGGACGATGATGCCGCCCAGGTCGCGGAGGCGGATCTGGCGGACGATTTCCTTGGCCGCCTCGAGGTTCGTGCGGAACACGGTCTCCTCGAGATTCTTCTTTCCGACGTACTTGCCGGTGTTGACGTCGATCGCGACGAGCGCCTCGGTCTGATTGATGACGATGTAGCCGCCCGACTTGAGCCACACCTTCGACTTCAGCGCCTTGGCGATCTCCGGCTCGATGCCGAAGTCGTCGAAGATCGGCTCGTCGCGGCGGAAGAGGCGAACGCGCGAGACGAGCTGCGGCTGGATCTGGTCGAGGAACTCGACGATGCGCTGGTATTGCTCGACCGAGTCGACCCAGACGCTCTTGAACTCCGGCGAGAGGACGTCGCGGATCGTGCGCAGGACGAGATCGAGGTCGTGATGGATGGCGGCGGGCGCGGAGGATTTCTCCGCGCGGCGGCGGATCTGCTCCCACAGCTCGGTGAGATAGCGCAGGTCGGCCTGGAACTCCTGCTCGTCGCGCCCCTCACCGGCGGTGCGCACGATGAAGCCGCCGTGGCCGTGCGGGCGGATGCGGTCCAGCATCTCCTTGAGACGCGTGCGCTCGGCCTCGTCTTCGATGCGCCGCGACACGCCGATGTGATTCACCGTCGGCATGTAGACCAGGAAGCGTCCCGGCAGTGTGACGTGGCTGGTGATGCGCGCGCCTTTGCCGGCGATGGTGTCCTTCGACACCTGCACCACGATCTCCTGCCCTTCGCGCAGCAGGTCGGCGATCGAGGCCTCGGTGCGATGCGGATGCGGCACCTCGTCGAGGTGCAGCTCGTCCGGCGCTTCACTCTCGAATTCTTCGAGCTCCTCGAGGACGTCGGAGACGTAGAGGAATGCGTCGCGCTCGAGGCCCAGGTCGACGAAGGCGGACTGCATCCCGGGCAGCACTTTCGTGACGCGGCCCTTGTAGATGTTCCCGACGATCGTGCGGTGACGCGTCCGCTCGACCCACAGCTCGACGACCTGCCCCTCGTCCAGCACTGCGATGCGCGACTCGTGCTTGGTCGCGTTGATCACGATCTCCCGGGACATTCGCGGCGCATTGTACCGGCAACCGGTGACGCGGTTGCCGGTACTCCGTTTCGCAGTGAATTACCGGTCGAAGAAGGACGTCGCCGGCACGCGCATGCCGGAGAAGGCGTCGCCGGTGTGCGTGTCGACCGTGCTTGCGTACGCGACCCACGGCGTGGTGCGCGACGGCTGGCCGTCGCCGATCGACCATTCCGGATAGACACGGAGCGAGCGTCCGCTGTTGCCCGGGCCGCTGATGCGGATCTGGCGCATCTGGAGCGGCGGGACGACCACGGCGATCGGTTCCGTGTGGAACTCGAACAGCACGTAGAACGTCTCGGTCTGCGTGGGGTGGAGGTTGGTGATGCCGACGTTGGTATACGCGCCCGTGCCGGGCGAGTGCCGGACGCCAAGGAACACGGCTTCCTCCGCGTGGTACTCGTCGGAGGAGATGCCGGCCACTTCCTGACGCGAAGCGCCGCGTGAGACCGGGCGGTCGGCCACGACGAACGCATTGGCCTCGATCAGGCCGTGCGGATCGCTTTGCTCGCTTTCGAGGTCGAAGACCGAGCGGATCCGCAGAGCCGCGATCCGGTTCGCGCGCCCGGGGCCGGAGCCGAAGCCGCCGTCGGCGAGAAACTTCGTCTCGCGCGGCTGAAGCCGAAACCCGCGGAAGGGTGCGACGTGGCCGTCCTGAACGAGCTCGAACAGCACGTACTGCGGGACGTCGCGATGATTCGTCACGGTCAGCTCGGTCCGGTAAATCAGGTTGTCCGAGAGCTCGAGCTGGCCCGCGACGGGGAGCGTGACCTCCGCGGCGATCCCCGCGAACATCGGCGCGACGGCGGCGAGGGCGAGGAGCAGAAACGCGGCACGGAACTGCATCATTTTCAAGGGAACCCTCCTGTTCTTCAGCGAATGAGTAGATTCCGGACGGCCGCCCCTGCAACGCGGGAGTTTTCGCACGGCTCGCGGATCTCCGACTGCCTTTACGGCGCGACCGGCGTCGAAGGCACGCGCCAGCCCGAGTACGCATCGCCCGTGCGGTTGTCCACCGTGCTGGCGTAGGCCACCCAGGGCGTCGTGCGCGCCGGCTCGCCGTCGACAAGCGACCATTCCGGATAGACGCGCACCGAGCGTCCGCCGTTGCCGGGACTCGGGATGCGGACCTGGATCAGGCTGTTCGGCGGCACGTTGTAGGCGACCGGCTCCTGGAACTGGAACTGGACGAAGAACTTCTCCGTCTGGGTCGGATGCATGTTCACGATGCCGACGTTCGTGTACGCGCCGGAGGCGGAGTGGCGCACCCCGAGGAAGACGGCCTCCCGCGCGGTGTACTCGCTCGAGGGGACGCTCGTCACTTCCTGCCGGGAGGTGCCATTGCGGCCGGCCCAGTCGGCGATGATGTAGGCATTGGCTTCGATCTGCCCCTGCGGATCGACCTGTCCGTCGATCGACGTGATGGTGCGGATGCGCATGGCGCCGATCCGGTCCATGAGGCCGTTGCCGTCGCCGAACGGATTGGCCAGGAACTTCGACGCGCGCGGCCCGAGGGGAAAGGCGTGGATGTTGGACTCGAAGCCGTCCTGGATGAAGCTGATGATGATGTACTGCTCCGCGTCACGGTGATTCGTGACCATGACCTCGGTGCTGTACTCCACGTGCGGAAGACTCAGGAAACCGGTGACCGGAAGGGTGACGTCGGGGGCGGGGATGGCAAACAACGGCACGGCGACGACGAGGGCGACGAGGAGAGATTTCAAGACAGCCTCCATGTTGTTATTTGTAGGAGAAGCATACAACACGTAAGCTGGAATCCGTTCGCAAGAGCGTGCGTTACCCCGCCTGCCTTGACCGGGAGGGACGCCGGTGTTATTTTCCGCCCCCCTCCCAGGAGTCGAAAGTACTCCGGCATAGCTCAGTTGGTAGAGCAGCGGACTGTTAATCCGCGGGTCGTAGGTTCGAGTCCTACTGCCGGAGCCAGTTTCCTTCCCGCTACACAGTCGGCAGCCGCGATGCGACTGGTGCCATGAGGCGCAGGATCGTATCCAGCACGAGCGGTATCTATGACGTGACCGCGCGGATCAGCAGCACGGTGAAGTAGCTGATCAGACCGCAGATCGGGAACGTCACGACCCACGCCATCACGATCCGGCGGGTCATGCCCCAGTTCACCGCGGAGCCGCCACGCGTCGCGCCGACGCCGACGATGGCGCAGGTGATGGTGTGCGTGGTGCTGAGCGGGATGCCGAAGCGCGTCGCCGCTTCGATGACCGAGGCCGCGGCGACTTCGGCGGCGAAGCCCTGGTGCGTCTCGAGCCGCGTCAGCTTCATCCCCATCGTGTTGATGATGCGCCAGCCGCCGGTGAGCGTGCCCATGGCCATCACCGCGGCGCAGAGAAAGATCACCCAGAGCGGAATGTGAAACGCCGGCAGCGCTCCGGCGATGACGAGGGTCAGCGTGAACACGCCCATGAACTTCTGCCCGTCGTTGGAGCCGTGCGCGAACGCCATCAGGCCGGAGGAGATGATTTGCAGGACGCGGAACTTCCCCTTTACTTTTGCGGGCGTGGCTTTGCGGAACGCCCAGTAGACGCCCACCATCAGGATGAATCCGCCCAGGCCGCCGAGGACGCTGGAGAAGAAGAGGCCGAGGAGGACTTTGCGCCACCCTTCCCACAGCAGCGCGTTCGCGCCGGCGGTGGCGAGGCCCGCGCCGGCCAGGCCGGCCACGAGGGCGTGCGACTCGCTGGTGGGGATGCCCCACATCGCGGCGAGCGAGGACCAGATGATGATGCTGACCATCGCACCGGCCACGGTCGTCAGGTCGATGACGCTGGCGTCGACGATCCCTTTGCCGATCGTGGCCGCGACTTTCGTTCCGGAGAGCACGCCGAGGAGGTTCAGCACGGCGGCCATGATCACCGCCTGCAAGGGCGTCAACGATCGTGTGCCGACGACGGTTGCGATCGCATTCGGCGAGTCCGTCCATCCGTTGACGAACTCCGCGCCGAGGATCAGCAACAGAACGAGAATCAGACCTGCTTCCAAGCGGGCGCCATCCTACGTTAACCTGTCGGTCCGGTCCATAAGATGACGGTTGCCCCTTTTCCCACGACGCGGCGGAGCGTCGTACTGGCGCTCGGAAGCGACGACGCTGCCGAGCGCACCCGCGCATTCGACACGCTCGTGGCGTGCTACTGGAAGCCTCTCTACAAATATTCGCGCGTGGCCTGGAGCCGCATCCGCGAAGACGCCGAGGACCTGACGCAGAGCTTCTTCACGCGCGCGTTCGAAAAGGAGTCGCTGGCAACGTACGACGCGGCGAAGGCGAGCTTCCGTACGTTTCTCCGGCTGCTGTTCGACCGCCACATGTCGAATGAGTGGAAGGCAGGGCAGCGACTCAAGCGCGGCGGCAGCGAGGTGCATCACGATTTCGACGCCGCGGAGGCGGAGCTCGGACGCGACACGAAGACACTCACCCCCGAGGAGTATTTTCAGCGCGAGTGGACGCGGAGCATGTTCGCGCACGCCGTGGAGCGGTTGCGCGCACGCTGCACGGCCGAGGGGAAGCAAATGCACTTCGCGATCTTCGAGGCGTACGACCTCGACGGCGATCGCGGCGTCTCGTACCGCGACCTGGCGGCACGCTTCGACATCCCGGAGACGCAGGTGACGAACTACCTCGCCGTCATGCGCCGCCGCTTTCGCGAGCTGGTGTTCGAAGTGCTGCGCGAAGTGACCGCGACGGACGAGGAGTTCCGCAACGAATCGCGCGCGCTGCTGGGCGGTCCGCGGTGACGTTCTTCTCCGACGATGCCGTCGCGCACCTGCGCGACATCACCGAGCAGCCCGACCTCGCCGGCACGCGCTACGAGCTGTTGCGCGAGCTTGGCCGCGGCGGGATGGGCATCGTCTACGAGGTCCGTGACCGCGACTTGGCGCGCAGCGTGGCGATGAAAGTCGTCGACGAGGAGTGGCGCGACGAGGCGCGCCTCATCGCCGCGCTCGAGCATCCCGGTATCGTGCCGGTGCACGACGCGGGCGAGCTGCCGGACGGCCGCTTCTATTACACGATGAAGCTGGTGCGCGGCGCGCGGCTCGACGCCTGGCTGCGCGAGGGGCATCCACTCACCGAGCGCCTGCGTCTCTTCGTCCGTATCTGCGAGCCGATGGCGTTTGCGCATGCGAACGGCGTTGTGCACCGTGACCTGAAGCCGGAGAACGTGATGGTCGGCGAGTTCGGCGCGGTGCTGGTGATGGACTGGGGAGTCGGCCGCATCGCCGGCACGCCCGGTTTCATGGCGCCGGAGCGGGAGCGCAATGCGCGCAGCGACGTCTACGCGCTCGGCGCACTCCTGCAGTTTCTTCTCGGGGATGAGACTGCCCCACGTCCGCTACGCGCGATCGTCGCTCGCGCGATGAATGACGATCCCGCACAGCGCTACGCCGACGCGGAGGCGATGAGTGATGACGTGCTGCGCTATCTCGACGGCGAGCCGGTGAGTGCGTATCGCGAGAACGCGCTCGAGGTCGCGAGCCGCTGGCTTTTGCGCCACCGCGCCCTGGTCGTCCTCGTGGCCGCGTACCTGGTGATGCGCGTGATCGTGTTTTTCTGGATGAGGCTCTAAAGGATTTCGGCGGAACGCTGAATAGAAGATCAGGAGGATGTGACGATGAACAAGATTCTGGTGGGATTGCTCGTAGGCGCCGTGCTAGGCGTCATCGACGGCGCGACGGCGTGGTTCACGCCGCAGGTGCGCGAACAGATGCTCAGCATCATCATCGGCTCGACGGGCAAGGGCATCATCGCGGGGATCGCCGCGGGGTGGTTCGCGCGCAAGGTGCAGTCGGTGCCGAAGGGCATCGCGTTCGGTTTCGTCGTCGGACTGCTGCTCGCCTTTGCCGTGGCGGCCATGCCGGATCCGGCCACGGGCGAGCACTACTGGTGGCAGATCATGGTCCCGGGCAGCATCCTCGGCGGGGTGATCGGCTGGGCCACGCAGCGCTACGGCCGTCCCGTCGCACCACGGCGCGCCGCAACCGCGATGGCGATGCTCATCTTCGCGCTCCTCGCCGTGAACGTCCAGGCCGGCGAAGGCCACGATCACGGCCAGCCCCCGGCGAGCACCGCGTTCGACAGGCTGAAGTCGCTGGCCGGCACGTGGGACGCCACGATGCTCAAACGCGACGGCGAGAAGACGACCGTCATCTACACAGTCGCCTCGGGCGGCACGGTCGTACAGGAGACGATGTTCGCCGGCACGCCGATGGAGATGATCACGATGTACACCGCCGAGGGCGACGGTGTCCTGGCCACGCACTACTGCGCGGGCGACAACCAGCCGACGCTGCGCCTCAACGCCGCGAAGTCGAAGGCGGACGAGCTCGTGTTCGATTTCGTGAACGTGCGCGGGAAGAAGACGGCGTCGCACATCAACGGCGTGACGATGAAGTTCGCCGCGGACGGCAAGGTCGAGGAAGCATGGAGCACCACGACCGAAGGGACGCACATGCTCCTGTATCTGAACAGCAAACGGTGAATGCAACGCGTCTCCCTTCGGGTTACTCTGACACCGGAGGGAGACGCCGATCCTCACACTCAAGCAGTTGCCGGACAGCCGCCGCGCCATCGTATCCGCGCTGAAGGAGCGCGGCGCCGCGACGATCGCGCAGCTCGCGCCGCCGCTTGCGCTCACCGGCGAGGCCGTCCGCCAGCAGCTCCTCCAACTGCAACGCGAGGGCTGGATCGAGGCGGTCGTCGACCGCGATTCCGTCCGCGGCCGCACCGGCCGTCCCGCCACGCTCTACCGCCTCACGGACGCCGGCGAACATCTCTTCCCCAAACACTACGACGCGCTTGCCATCGCGGTGATTGACGGCGTCGCGGAGGAGCTGGGGATGGACGCCGCGGTGCGCGTGCTGGAGCGCGTGTCGAACGATCGCGTGAACACCGTCAGGCCGACGCTGGATGGACTCACGCTGGAGCAGAAGATCGACGCGCTGAAGAGCTGGTATCTCCAGGACGACCCGTACATGGATCACGACCGCGACGGCGACGACTTCCGCCTCATCGAGCGCAACTGCCCCTTCTACAACACGGCTATGAACCGCCCCGCGCTCTGCAGCGTCTCCGTCAACGCCCTGACCCGCCTCCTCGGCGTCCGCGTCGCGCGCGAGGAAAAGTTCCAGAACGGCGACGGCCGCTGCGTCTTCCGCGCATACGCGCACGAGCCGATCGACCCGGCCACGTGGCGGTTCACGCTCGAGTAGCTACGCCACCCAGACCGTCTTGATGTTCACGAACTCGCGGATGCCGTAGACGCCGAGCTCGCGCCCGAAGCCGGAGTGCTTCGTGCCGCCGAACGGCATGCGCGGATCAGAGGCCACCATCGCGTTGACGAACACCTGCCCCGATTCGACGCGGGCGATGAATTGTTCCGCTTCGTCGCGATCCTTTGTCCAGACGCTGGCGCCGAGACCGAAAGGCGTGGCGTTCGCGAGCCGGATCGCTGCTTCGGTGTCGGGCACGCGGAACAGCGAAGCCACCGGTCCGAACGTCTCCTCCGCGTACGCGGGTGCGTTCTTTGGAATGCTGGCTAGCACCGTCGGCGCGTAGAAGTTCCCGCGGTCGCGCAGGCGCTTGCCACCGGTGAGCAGCTTCGCACCCGCTTCGACGCTGGCCGCGACCTGCTTCTCCAGATCTTCGAGGATCTGCGGCATGGCCAATGGACCGACGTCGGTCGACTCGTCGAGCGGATCGCCGACGCGCAGCGCCTCCATGGCGCTCACGAAGCGGCGCTCGAACTCGTCCGCGATTTTCTCGTGGACGATGAAGCGCTTGGCCGCGATGCACGACTGCCCGTTGTTGACGATGCGCGCCTTGATGCCCGTCTTCACAGCGGCGTCGAGGTCGGCCGAGGGCATGACGATGAACGGGTCGCTGCCGCCCAGCTCCAGCACGCTCTTCTTGATCCGCTTCGCGGCGCCCGAGGCGACGCTCGCGCCGGCGGGCTCGCTGCCGGTGAGCGTCGCGGCGCGGATGCGCTCGTCGTCGAGCAGTGCCGCGACCTGGTCGGCGCTGATGAGCAGCGTCTGGAACTCGCCGGCGTCGAAGCCGGCCTCACGGAGCACGTCCTCGATGGCCAGCGCCGACTGCGGTACGTTCGACGCGTGCTTGAGCAGTCCCACGTTGCCGGCCATCAGCGCCGGCGCGGCGAAGCGGAACACCTGCCAGAACGGAAAGTTCCATGGCATCACGGCCAGGATCGCGCCGATGGGGTCGAAGCGGACGTAGCTCTCGCTCGCGTCGGTCTTGATGTGCTCGGGGGCGAGATACGACTCCGCGTGATCGGCGTAATGGCGGCAGACCATGGCGCACTTTTTCACTTCCGCGACGGCGGCGGCGATCGGCTTCCCCATCTCCAGGGTGATCGTGCGCGCGTACTCATCGGCGCGCGCTTCGAGCAGGTCCGCGGCTCTGCGCATCCGCTTCTCGCGCTCGGCAAAGGAGCGGACGCGGTTGATTTCATACGCGGCCACGGCCCGCTCCAGCTTCTGCTCGATGTCGGCGTGGCCGAGGGGCTCGAACGTGGCGGTGGTCTCTCCGGTGGCGGGGTTGACGCTGGCGATGGACATGCGACGACGATGATCGATTAGTAAACGCTCATTGACAAACTCAATTAGTGAACCTACGTTTACAAATCATGGGCCGGCCGCCAAGAATCACCCGCGATCAGATCCTCGACGCTGCCCGTGCCGCATTCAGCGCCCGCGGGTTCGCCGCCACGACCCTCGCCGACATCGCGGGCGTGCTCGAAGTGACGCCCGCGGCCATCCTCCGCCACTTCGATTCGAAGCAGGCCCTCTTCAGCGCGGCCATGAGCACGCGAGCCATCGCCATCCCCGAGTTCATCATCGACCTCGCCACCGCCGACGCCTCCGCGGATCCGCGCATCGTGCTGCGCGAGTTCGCAAAGAAAGCGGTGCCGTTCATCAGTGCGGTGATCCGTCCGGCCATCGCCGTGCAGATGCACGCCACGACGGTGGTCGTGCCGTTCGACACGCAGAGCGAGGACGTGCCGCCGCGCCGCGCGCTGCGCATCCTCTCCGACTACTTCGCGCGCGCCATGAAGGCCGGCACCATTCGCCGCGCCGACCCGCACGCGCTTTCGCTCCTCTTCATGGGCCAGCTCCAGGCCTATGTCTTCATCCACCAGGTCCTCGACATCAGCCCCGCTTATCCCCTCGACCCATACATCGACGCGCTCATCGCCCTCTGGAGCGACGGCGCGTTTGGAGGTACCCGTGCTCAAGAAACTGATCCCGGCACTCGTCGTCGTCCTCGCAGTGGCGGGGACGCTGCTGTACCTGCGCGAGCAGAAAAAACCGAAGCCGCTCGTCCTCGCCGGAACGCTGGAGGCAAGGACGGTGAACGTAGGGTCGCTGGTCGGCGGCCGCGTGGTCCGCGTCCACGTCGATGAAGGACATCAGGTCACCGCGAACCAGCAGCTCGTGACGCTGGAGACCGACACCATCGACCGCCAGCTCGACGAGCAGCAGGCCGCCATCGCCTCCGCCCGCGCGCAGCTCGCGAAAGCCCTGGCCGGTCCGCGCGACGAAGAAGTCCGCTCCGCCGCGGCCATCGCCGCGAACGACGAGCGCGAGCGCCGCCGCCTGCACGCGCTCTACACCGCCGGCATCGTCGCCAAGCAGATGGACGACGACGCGTCGACGAAAGCCAAAACCTCGGCGGAGCAGCTCCGCATGCTCCGCGAGGGCACGCGCCGGGAAGACATCGCCGCCGCCCGCGCCGCGGTCGAGCAGCAGGAGCGCCGTCTGGCCTCGCTGCAGAAGCAGCGCGACGAGACGATCGTCCGCTCGACGGTCACCGGCACGATCCAGTCGTTCGGCCTCCGTCCCGGCGACATCGTGGCGCCGAATCAGACCGTGGCCGAGATCCTCGAGCCGCGCGAGCTCTGGGTCCGCATCTACGTCCCCGAAACGCTCCTCGGCCTGGTGCGCGTGAACATGCCGGTGCGCGTGCGCGTCGACACGTGGCCCGACGTCTGGTTCAACGGCCGAGTCGCCACCGTGGCGGCGGAAGGGGAGTACACGCCGCGCAACGTGCAGACCCGCGCGCAGCGCGCCGAGCAGGTGTTCGGCGTGAAGGTCATCGTCGATCCCGACCCGCGCCTCAAGCCCGGCATGGCGGCCGAGGTGGATCTCGGCGTGGAAGGGCGGGCCAAGTGACGGAAAACGGCATCAGTACCGCCATCGGCATCGATGTACGCGGCGTGACCAAGCACTTCGGGACCGTGCGCGCGCTGCAGGACGTCACGCTGCAGGTGCCGCGCGGCGAGATCTTCGGACTCCTCGGCCCGAACGGCTCCGGCAAGTCGACACTGATCCGCATCCTCTGCGGGCTCCTGCAGCCGACGTCGGGCGACGCCACGGTCGACGGCTACGACGTGCGCACGCAGGGGGAGGCGGTGCGCCAGCACATCGGCTACGTGTCGCAGGCCTTCTCGCTTTATCGCGATCTCACCGTCGACGAGAACCTCGACTTCTTCAGCTCCATCTATCGCCTCAAGGGACGCGAGCGCGAGGAGCGGAAGGAGTGGGCCATCAACCTCACGCACATGGAGCCGTATCGCTCGCGGCTCGCCGGCGCCCTGTCCGGCGGGTGGAAGCAGCGGCTGGCGCTGGCCGCGGCGATGATGCACCGGCCGCAGGTGCTGTTCCTCGACGAGCCGACCGCCGGCATCGACCCGGTAGCGCGGCGAGAGCTGTGGGACCTGCTCTTCGGACTCGCGGCGGAAGGCGTGACGATGTTCGTCACGACGCACTACATGGACGAGGCGGAGCGCTGCGGGACGGTGGCCTACCTCTATCTGTCGGAGCTGATCGTCAACGGGCATCCGGAGAATCTCAAGAAGCTGCCTGAGGTCACCCCGCAGGGGATGCGGCGCGTGGAGGTCGAATGCCGCGAGGGCGTGGCGTCGCTGATGACGTCCGCGCGCACGCTGCCGTACGTGCATGCGTCGACGATCTTCGGCACGTCGCTGCATTTGCTCGTCGACGAGTCGGTCTCGAACCAGAAGATCGACGACCACCTGGAGGCGTTCGGCATTTCCTCGGTCACGGTGCGCGACATCGCGCCGACGCTGGAAGACGTCTTCGTGCGGCTGACGGAGGTGCGCTCATGATGCACGGATTCACGGCCGTCTTCCGCAAGGAGCTGACGCAGATGATGCGCGACCGGACGACGGTGATGTTCGCGCTGCTCGTGCCGGTCTTCGAGCTGATCCTCTTCGGCGTCATCGACATGAACGCCAAGAACATCCCCACGGTGATCTTCGACCAGAGCCGCACCCAGCAGAGCCGCCGCCTCATCGAGCAGTTCGGCGCGACGCACTACCTGAAGATCGTCGACTACGCCGACTCGCGCGGCGGCCTCCAGCAGACCATCGTCGCCGGACGCGCGCAGGTGGGCGTGGAGATCCCGCCGGACTACGCGCGCAACCTCGCCAGCGGACGCCGCGCCGACGTGCTCGTCCTCATCGACGGCTCGGACTCCAGCACCGCCTCGCAGGCGTTGTCGGCCGCGAATGGCGTCGTGCTGCAGGAAGGCATCCGCGAGCTGCTCGAGCGCACCGGCGGCAAGCCGCGCGTCGAGGCGCACCCAGTCATGCTCTTCAACCCCGACATGCGCAGCGCCAACCTGCTCATCCCCGGCCTGATCGCCATCCTGCTCACGTTCTCCGGCACGATCCTGTCGGCGTTTGCCATCGTCAAAGAGCGCGAGCGCGGGACGCTGGAACAGTTGATGGTGACGCCGGTCTCCCCGCTGGCGGTGGTCCTCGGCAAGATCCTCCCGTACATGGGTCTGGCGTACGGAACGCTGGTCATCGTGCTCCTCCTCATGCGCTTCCTCTTCCGTGTGCCGTTCAATGGAAGCGTGACCCTGCTGCTCGTCCTCTCGTCCGTCTACCTGCTGGCCCTGCTCTCGTTCGGCCTGCTGATCTCTTCGCGCGCAGGTTCCCAGATGGAAGCGATGCAACAGGCCATGGGCATCATGCTCCCCTCGGTCCTCCTGTCCGGCTACGTCTTTCCCTTGGCGTCTCTCCCCTTGCCCCTGCGCATCGTGTCGTACGCCCTCCCGGCGACACACTTCATCAAAATCGCGCGCGGGATCGTCATTCGGGGTGCAACGTTTGTGGATCTGTGGGAGCCCGTCGTCGCCCTTCTGGCGATTTCGACGGTATTGATCGCGGTAAGCGCGCGAGCGTTCAAGAAGACGGTGTCGTAAACTGATGGCCATGCAGCGCGCCTTTACAGCTGTCTTTCAGCCCGCCGACGAGGGTGGCTATATCGCCTGGGTCGAAGAGCTGCCGGGTGCGAACACTCAAGGCGAAACGCTGGACGAAGCGCGCGAGAATCTCAAAGAGGCCATCGAGCTGATTCTCGAGGTCAATCGCGAGCGCGCGCTTGCGGATGTCGACGAGACGATCGCGATCCGTGAAGAGATCGTGGTCAGCGCAGGCTCGGTACGCTGAGATCTCTGCAGATCTTTCGAGCCAAGTCGTCCTTCACCTCGCGATGGCGCGGAACCGTCGACCACTCTCCGGTCGCCGCGTTTCTGTAGACGGAGTGGTTCGCGCCTTCGCGGACGAGCACGCATCCGTGAGCGTCCAGGTGGGCGACGAGATCGCGACGCTTCACGTTCCTACGCTACAGCACATACCGGCTGAGGTCTTCGTCACGGACGATGCCCTCGAGCACCCGCGAAACGTAAGCCGCGTCCACAATGACTGTTTCTCCGCCCCGTTCCGAGGCATCGAACGACAGCTCGTCGAGCAACCTTTCCAGGATCGTGTGCAACCGACGCGCGCCAATGTTCTCCGTCTTGTCATTCACCACGGCTGCGTATCGCGCAATCTCACGGACAGCGTCATCCGCGAACGTGAGCGTGACGCCCTCGGTCGCGAGTAGCGCCGTGTACTGCGTGGTCAAGGCGTTCTTGGGCTCGCGCAAAATCCGCTCGAAGTCGTTCTCGGTGAGCGACTCGAGCTCGACGCGGATGGGAAAACGGCCCTGGAGCTCGGGGATGAGATCCGAGGGCTTGGAGACGTGGAAGGCGCCGGCGGCGATGAAGAGGATGTGGTCGGTCTTCACCATGCCGTACTTGGTGTTGACCGTCGTCCCTTCGACGATGGGGAGGAGGTCGCGCTGCACGCCTTCGCGGGAGACGTCGGGGCCGCCGGCGGCGTTCTGGCGGCCGGCGATCTTGTCGATCTCGTCGAGGAAGACGATGCCGCTCTGCTCGACGCGGTCGATCGCTTCGCGGGCCACGTTCTGCTGGTCGACGAGCTTCTCCGCCTCCTCCTGGATCAGGATGTCGCGGGCGTCGCCGACGCGCATCTTCTTCCGCTTGGTCTTGCCGCCGAAGATGCCCGGCAGCATGTCCTTCACGTTCACACCCATCTCCTCGACGCCCTGCGGCGTGAAGATCTCGAACGACGGGAAGCCCTGCTCCTTCACTTCCAGCTCCACCTCGCGCTCGTCGAGCTTCCCCTCGTCGAGCCAGCGTCCGAGCTTCTCCCGAGTCTCCGCGGACGAGTCCTCCGGCTCCGGCGCGGAGACGAAGGCCGGCCGCGCGCGCGGCGGACGCGAGTCGGGCAGCAGGATGTCGAGGATGCGCTCGCGGGCGTTGCGCTCGGCCTGCTCGCGCACCATGCGGCTCTTCTCGTCCTTGACCAGCTTCACGCCGATCTCCGTCAGGTCGCGCACGATCGACTCGACGTCCCGCCCCACATACCCGACCTCGGTGAACTTCGAGGCCTCGATCTTCATGAACGGCGAGTGCGTGAGCTTCGCCAAGCGCCGTGCGATCTCGGTCTTTCCGACGCCGGTCGGGCCGATCATGATGATGTTCTTCGGCGCCACCTCGTCGCGCAGCTCGGGTGCGAGCTGCTGCCGCCGCCAGCGGTTGCGCAGGGCGATGGCCACGGCGCGTTTGGCGGCGCGCTGGCCGACGATGTACTTGTCGAGCTCGCGCACGATCTCGGTCGGCGTGAGCCGCTCAGCGTTCAAATGAAGGTCGTCGGAAGCACCGGGAAGCTGGATCACCATGTTGGTCAGAGGCTTTCTACCGTGATGTTGTCGTTGGTGTAGATGCAGATCTCGGAGGCGATGCGCAGCGCTTCGTGCGCGATCTCCGCCGCCGACATCGTCGTGTGCTGGAGCAGCGCGCGCGCCGCGGCCAGCGCGAACGAGCCGCCCGAGCCGATGGCCAGGATGCCATCGTCGGGGGAGATGAGGTCGCCCGTGCCGGAGATGAGGTACGCCTTCTCGCTGTTGGCGACGATGAGCATGGCCTGGAGCTGCCGCAGGTATTTGTCCATGCGCCAGTCCTTGGCCAGCTCCACGACCGAGCGCTCCATGTTGCCGCGGTACTCCTCGAGCTTCGCCTCGAAGCGTGAGTAGAGCGCGAACGCATCGGCGGCGGAGCCGGCGAAACCGGCGATGATCTTGTCGTGATAGAGGCGCCGCACCTTGGCCGCGCCATGTTTCATGACGGTGTTGCCGACGGTGACCTGCCCGTCGCCCGCCATCGCCACCGCCCCGTCGCGGCGCACGCAGATGACGGTCGTAGCGCGAATGACTGTCGATTCGTCCATACCGCCGCGGATCGTATCAAAGCGGCGGGAAATCACCCGGCAACGGCGCCACGAGCTCGCCACCGAAATACGGGTGGTCGAGCTTCCACGCGTGCAGCAGCATGCGCGGCGCGTCCATGGTCGAGCCGTAGCGGCGGTCGCCGACGACCGGCTGCTCGACGGACTTCATGTGGATGCGGATCTGATGCGTGCGGCCGGTGAGGATCTGCGCCTCGACCAGGGTCATGCCTTCGAGCTGCCGCAGCGGGCGGATGATCGTGTGCGCATCCTGCTCGCCGATCGGCGTCTCGATGGTCAGCTCGCGCGTGACCGCGCCTTCGACGACGGCGAGGTAAAGCTTCTTCACCTCACGTGCGGCGAAGAATGCCGAGAGTTTCGCGGCTGCCGGCTTCGTCTTCGCGAACACGACCACGCCGCTGGTCTGCGTGTCGACGCGGTGCACGAGGTAGATCGGGCCGAAGCGCACGCGCATCAGCTCCTCGAGTGAGCGCTGCTTGCGGTCGCGCGCGGGCTGAGTCGGGATGCCGGGCGGCTTGTTCACCGCCGCCCACTCCCGCGTCTCCCGGATCACGTCGAGGTCCGGGAGCTCCTCGGCGATCTTGATGCGATCGCGGTCGCTGACTTCGCGCGACGCCACGGCCACCGGCCGGTCGTTGACGAAGACGCGCTTCTGCGAGATCAGCTCGCGCGCCTTGCGGCGCGAGATCTCGGGGTAGCGGGCGGCGACGGCCTGGTCGAGTCTCACGTCGCCGCGACTCTACAGCAGTCCCGCTTCGAGCGCCTTCAGCACGGCGCGGGTGCGGTCGCGGACGCCGAGCTTGCCGAGGATGGAGGAGACGTGGTTCTTGATCGTGCCTTCGGCGGCGCCGAGGGCGTGGGCGATCTCGCGGTTGCTGTAGCCGCCGGACATGAGGCGCACCACCTCGACCTCGCGTTCGGTCAGCCGTTCCGGCAGGTCGGCGCTACTGAAGTCGTTCTGCAGGCGCGCGGCCTGCGCGATGAGGCGCTGCGTGATGGCGGGCTGGAAGACGGACGAGCCGGCGGCCACGCTGCGGATCGCGCCGACGAGCTGCTCGAACGAGACGTCCTTGAGCAGGAAGCCGCGCGCGCCGTTGCGGATCGCTTCGAGCACGGCTTCTGCGTCTTCGAACGTCGTCAGGACGAGCGCCGGCGGGAGCGTCGACGAGGCGTTGAGCTCGCGGAGCACGTCGATGCCGCTCTTGCGTGGCATGCGGATGTCGAGGAGGAGCACGTCGACCTCCGTTCCGGCCAGGCGGGCGATCGTCTCCTCGCCCTCCGCTGCTTCGCCCACGACGCTCAGCTCCGGCTCCAGCTCGAGCAGCGCGCGCAGTCCCTGGCGGACGAGGGCCTGATCGTCGGCGATGAAGACGCGGATCACGCCCGCTCTCCGGCCGGGACGAGTGCGATGACGTCGAACCCGGCTCCCGGCTGCGTGGCGATGCGCAGCTCGCCGCCGGCCCCTTCCACGCGCTCGCGCATGGCGCGAAGACCGAAACCGTCCGGCATGCGCTCGCTGCCGCGGCCGTCGTCATGCGCGCGAATGCGCACGGCGTCGCCGTCGCGGTCGATGACGATCCAGAGGTTCTCCGCCTCGGAATGGCGCGCGGCGTTGGTGACGATTTCCTGCGCGCAGCGGACGACGACGTTCGCGCGCTCCGGGTTGGCGACGCGCATGCGCGGCTCGACGGCCAGGTGGATGTGAGGCCGCGGCACCGAAGCGGTGAGCGTCTGCAGCGCCTGCGCGAGGTCGATGCCGGCCGGCTCGTTCATCGTGGCCACGATCTCGCGGACTTCCTGCAGCAGTTGCCGGGCGAGCGATTGCGCGGCGGCCACGTGCTCGTGCGCGGGCGGCGTGGCTTTCTGGAGTGCCGCTTCGAGGTGGAGCGACAGCGCGGTGAGGTGATGGCCGACGGTGTCGTGCAGCTCGCGCGAGATGCGCAGGCGCTCCCCCATGCGGCTGCTGCCGGCGATGATGCTCTGCGTCGCGCGCAGCTCCGCGTTCGCGGCGCGCTCTCTCGCCAGCGCCTCCAGCGCGAGGAACGCCAGTAATTGAAAGCCGAGGTACGGCGGCGTGATGAGGAAGGCCGCGCGGGGCGTCCAGTGATAGCCGACGGCGGTGCCGAGGAGCAGCGTCTGGGCGACGATCCAGAGGATGGCCGTGCGCCGCGGCAGCATGCCGCCGAGCTGCATGGCCACGATCACCAGCAGCGTACCTTCGAAGCCGTCGCAGAGCGTGAGCACCATCGCCGTCACGGCGGCGACCTGCAGCGCCAGGACCCATAGACGTGCCACGACGAGGAGGCCTGCGCCGAACGTGGCGAAGGCGATCGCCCAGATCACGAAACGCAGCGGCGAGTCGGCGCCCTGCATCACCACGTGCGTGCCGACGGCGAGCCACGCCGCCGCGCCGCCGAGCTGCACGATGCGCCTCCGGTGATCCATCGCCATCATCGTCACACGGAACGTCCGCGCGTGCGAATAGGCCGGAAGTCACCCCTTGACGGGTGGGCCGTGCAGCACATGCGCAATGTCGGTGCGGCTCGTAGGCTCGTCGTCGAAGGAGAAACGACATGAAACGACTGGCCATGATCATCGTCGCGGTGCTGCTGTGCGGCGCCGCATCCGCCGATTCGAAAGAGGACTTTCTGAAGGCCGTCCGCGGCCGCGACGCCGCCGCGGTGAAGCGCATGCTCGCCGCCGACCTGTCGCTGGCAAACGGCGCCGTCGAGGCGGCGCTCTTCACGCTCGTCAAGGGCGAAGGGTTCCTCGACCCGGCGAAGAACGACGTCCTGCAGGCCATCGTCGCCGCGCGGCCGAAGCTCGACCTCTACGATGCGGCCGCGGTCGGGACCGCCGAGGAGGTGACGAAGTTCCTGCGCGCCAATCCGGGCGCCGCGCGCGCGGTGAACTCGTTCGGCTGGACGGCGCTGCACGTCGCCGCATTCGCGGGCAATGTCCCCACGGCGAAGGTGCTGCTCGACGCCGGTGCGGATGTTCACGTCCGCGCGAAGAGCCGCTTCCGCAACACGCCGCTGCAGGTGTCGCTGCTCACCGGCCAATACGGCACGGCCAAGCTCCTGCTCGAGCGTGGCGCGGATCCGCTCGACCGCCAGGCCGAAGGCTTTGCGCCGATCCACGAGGCCGCCTTCCTCGGCCGCCTCGACCTGGTGGAACTGCTCCTGGCGCATGGCGCCGAGGTCAACTCGCGCAGCGACGACGGCCGCACCGCCATGTCCGAGGCCGTGCGCGGGAAGCACACGGAGCTGGCAGAGCTGCTGCGGGTGAAAGGAGCGGCCCTCGAAAAGATTGAGTAGAACAGCGACGCCTTCGCCGTTCTCCATGCGCGATTTATTCACGTGACACTCGACGTGGATCGTGTGCGGACTCGCCGCCCGGACCGTGGCACCAGCCATGGCTGGTGCTCTGACCTCGGCCGCACAGCACGGACAGCGGCGCTCACGTCGCTCGACTCCGTCCGTCCGCGCCGAACGCTGCTGAGGGCGATCGTCATAGGAAAGGGCAGGCGTTCCGACGTCATCGACGGCCTCCCACCTCATCCATGGCTGGTGCGTCTACCCGACGAAAAGCATTCGACACCAGCCATGGATGGTGCTCTGACTCGGCCGCCGGGTACCGGAATGTGAGCCACGACCTCATCAGAGCCCCTTTAACCCCAACTACCCCAGCCAAGGATGAGGTCCTGACCTCAGAGTGGGCGATCGACCCCAGCCAAGGATGAGGTCCATATGTCATAGATCGGTCCCGACCTCATCCATGGCTGGGGTTCCGACCTCGTGAGCCGCGCTCGACCCCATCCATGGCTGGGGTCCACCTCTGCCTTGGCTGGGGTCCCAAGCCATCGATTGGGTTGCGGCATCATCCATGGCTGGTGTCGGATGGGCCGGTTATGGTCATCCCACCCAATCGACGAGGTGCGATGACTACTTCGTGGCCATCGCTACCTCATCCATGGCTGGACTCGCATGTGATCAATGGGGTCATGACCTCATCCATGGCTCGTGTCACACGTCATGGATGCGATGGGCACCTCATCCATGGCTGGTGTCGGACATCATCGACGCGGTAGGCACCCCAGCCTTGGATGAGGTACCGGGTGCAGGTTGACATGTCGTCCTTTGGAAAAGCTCTCGCGGGAGGAGCTTCCCGATGAGGGGGTCTCCCCCGCCGTACCAAAGCGGCAGCTCGTTCGCTGCCGCTCTCCTGGAGTTAACCCTCGACGCGCCCCAACCGTATATGCAGTCATGAAAACCCTTGCCCTGCTGCTGATCCTATTGCCTGCTTCCGCCGTCGCGAACGGAACGAAGATCCTCGAGAGCTCGATGGGTGGCGACATTCGCATCGACGCGGCGCCGAACGGCGCGGTGTTGCGCACGATGGGCGGGAACATCAGCGTGAAGAGCTCGAACGGCCTCGTCGTCGCGAAGACCATGGGCGGCGACATTGTCGTGCGGCAGCTCGCTGGCTCGGTCGAGGCGGGGACGATGGGTGGCAACGTCTCCGTCGAGGCCGTCGGTGGCGCCGCGGGGCGCGAGCTTGAGCTGCGGTCGATGGGCGGCAGCATCGAGCTCACCGTACCGCGCGATTTCTCGGGGGAGTTCGAGGTCGAGCTGGAGCAGGATCGCGAACAGCGCAACGAGTACAGGATCGTCAGCGACATCCCGCTGCGGATTACCGAGTCGACGAAGCGGCACTGGTTCCGGACGATCACGGTGCTGAATGGCACGGGGCGGAGCGGCTCGGGCGCGAATCTTGTGCGAATCTTCACGATCGGCAGCGACATCGAGATCCGCAGGAAATGAAAGGGCGGCCGTGAAGGCCGCCCTCGAGATTCTTCGCTGTCGCTCAGGACGACACGCTATCGCGTGTCACTTGCGAACCATGCGTTCCGGTTTGGCGGGACTGGCGGGCTCGCCGCCTTCGATGACCGTCAGCTCCGGACCGCCGATGCCGAGGATGCGGCGGACCTTCCCTTCGATCTCGTTGGAGAGGTCGGCGTTTTCCTTGATGAACATCTTGGCGTTCTCGCGGCCCTGCCCGAGGCGGACGTCGCCGTAGGAGAACCAGGAGCCCGACTTCTCGATGATCTTGTTCTCGATGCCGATGTCGAGCAGCTCGCCCGTCTTGGAGATGCCCTCGCCGTAGCCGACGTCGAACTCCGCCTGGCGGAACGGTGCGGCCACCTTGTTCTTGACGACCTTGACCTTCACGCGCGAGCCGACCACTTCCTCACCTTCCTTGATCTGGTTGGTGCGGCGGATGTCGAGGCGGACCGACGAGTAGAACTTCAGCGCCCGGCCGCCCGTGGTGGTCTCGGGATTGCCGAACATGACGCCGATCTTCTCGCGGATCTGGTTGATGAAAATCATGGACGTTTTCGACTTCGCCATAATGGCGGTTAATTTGCGCATTGCCTGCGACATCAATCGTGCCTGTAAACCTACATGAGAATCACCCATCTCGCCTTCGAGCTCGGCCCGCGGCACGAGGGCCGCGACGGAGTCGATGACGATCACGTCGATGGCCCCGGAGCGCACCAGCACCTCGGCGATCTCCAGCGCCTGCTCGCCCGAGTCGGGCTGCGAGACGAGGAGGTTGTCGATGTCGACGCCCAGCTTCTTGGCGTACTCGGCATCGAGGGCGTGCTCGGCGTCGATGAACGCCGCCAGCCCGCCGGCCTTCTGCGCCTCGGCGATGATGTGCAGCGAGAGCGTCGTCTTACCCGAGGATTCCGGGCCGAAGATCTCGATGATCCGGCCGCGGGGGACGCCGCCGACGCCGAGGGCCGCGTCGACGCCGATGGAACCCGTCGAGATCGCGGCGATGGGAACGAACTCTTTCGCCCCCAGACGCATGATCGACCCTTTGCCGAACTGGCGCTCGATCTGCGAAAGCGCGGTTTCGGCGGCCTTCAGTTTGTCATTCGGTACTACGTTGGCCATTTCCTGCTCCTTCATTTTTTTCCCGGAGGTGCATCGCCGAGGAGAGGCGCGGGAAAACGGTCGCTGTGTGGAAGAAACCGGACATCTCAGTGGTGAAGCGAGTGTACGACGCCACTATTTAGTGCGCAACAAATCGCGCAGATTCGCGGTATTTTGGTGGCAGGTTCTACAACGTGAAGAATGCTCTGCAACTTTCCGCCTTTCTGATCCTGATCCTGACGGCCTGCGCGGCATCTCGCCCGGAGGAGCCGTGGCTCATCGAGGTGCGGACCGCGGGAGGCTTCGCCGGGCGCGGGATGGGGATGTACTCGATCGACTCCGAGGGGAAGATCCGGATCGTGCAGGCGAACGGCCAGCCCTGCGCATACGACGCGACGGCAGACGAGCTCCGCCGGATCACGAAGCTCCTCGGCGAGGCGCATCCGCGCGAGTGGAAGCCGTCCTACGTCCCGGAGAACAGTTGCTGCGACCGGTTCGAGTACCTGATGGTCATCGACGAGGCCAGCGTGGTCACGCAGACCCGCTGGATCGACAACCCGCTACCGATGCCGCCCGACCTGCAGGCGCTGACGGATGCGATCGTGGGCGGGGAGAAAAGCATCCGCGTCACGAGCACGGAGCACTGTAAGTAGAAGACCGCTACGCCGCCAGGTCGCCCAGCGCCTCGCGGATCTTGCGGAGATCCTCCACGAACCTCTCCCGCTCCACCCTCCGCGCCTCATCCGACGGTGCGCGCAGGATCGACGACGGATGCACCGTTGCCGTCACGTACTCCGCGAGGTCCGAGGGGACGAAGATCCCGCGCTGGACCGAGACTTTGAACTTCGGGCCGATCACGGCCTGCGCGGCAGTGGCGCCGAGGCAGATGATCGCGTGCGGCTTGACCACGTCGATCTCCGACTGCAGCCAGGGGCGGCAGGCCGTGATCTCGGCGGCGTTCGGTTTCTTGTGGATGCGGCGTTTGCCGCGCGGCTCCCATTTGAAGTGCTTGACCACGTTCGTGACGTAGACCTTGCGGCGGTCGATGCCGACCTCCTCGAGGGCTTGATCGAGCAACGCGCCCGCGGGTCCGACGAACGGGCGGCCGGCGAGGTCCTCCTTGTCGCCCGGCTGCTCGCCGATGAACATGATCAGCGACTTCTGTTTCCCCTCGCCGAACACCGTCTGCGTCCCCAGCTTCCAGAGATCGCAGGCCTTGCACTCCGCGGCCACGTCGCGCAGCTTGTTGAGCGTCGGGCGCGGGGGAATCAGCGGCGCCGCGGTGTGGATGAGCATGCCCGAGGTGGAAATGCGAGAATCTTTCCATGCTTCACCGCCGCGAGCTCCTCGAGGAGATGCATGCCTGACCCGATGGCCCTCGTCACCGACGCGGCGCTCGGTCTCGCCGCGCTGATCTTCGCCGCGAAGCTGTGGCGCGTGCACCGGATGTGGGCGCTGGCGTTCGTCTTCACCGCCGTCGCCGCGTTCTGCGGCGGCGTCTATCACGGCTACGGCGACCGCACGCCGTTCCTCTGGAAGGTCACGGTGATGTCGGTCGGCGTGGCCAGCTTCTTCCTCCTGGCCGGCACGCACCGCCGTCTGGCCGTCGTCGCGGCGGTGAAGCTGGTCGTCTATCTGACCTGGATGACGACGCACGACGGTTTCATCTACGTCATCGCCGACTACGGCCTGACGCTGCTCATCGTCGGCCTCGTGCATCCGGCGAAGAAGTGGGTGTGGGGCAGCATCGGCGTCTCGATCCTCGGCGCGCTCGTGCAGCAGGCAAAGCTGACCGTCGATCCGAAATGGTTCGACTACAACGACCTCTATCATCTCATCCAGATCGTCGCCGTCTGGCTGCTCTACCGCGCTGGTACACTGCGCGGCCATGCTTAATGCCGGGCGTAATGCCGTCCTTGCCGCTCTCCTGCTGGTTTCGTTCTCCGCGCACGCGCAGCTCGAATCCGATCCCGCGTACGGACTGAGCACCGACTTCCGCAACTGGCTCGCGGCGAACGGCTACTCGTCGTACGCGTTCCAGCGCACCGACGTCCCGGGCGGCAGCTACGGCGGACGCAGCTTCGCCGGCGAGACGGTCGTCAATCAGCCGGTGATCTTCATCCACGGCAACTCCGACTCCGCGCTCGGCACCGGCTCCTCGCTGGCCACCGGCTGGCGCTCCAGCATCGAGTACCTCAAAACGCAGGGCTACACCTCGGCCGAGCTCTACGCCACGACCTGGGGACCGGCCAATGCCGCGTTCTCCTCGCAGCAGTACCATTCGAAGGACAACGTCACCCGTATCCGCGCCTTCATCAACGCGGTCAAGGCCTATACCGGCGCGACGAAGGTCGACATCGTCACGCACTCGATGGGCGTGACGCTCACCCGCAAGGCCATCAAGGGCGGCACCGGCAACGACTCCCTCGCCGGCGGCGCCTACAACCTCGGCGCGGCGATCACGTCGTCCGTCGACACCTTCGTCGGCATCGCCGGCGCGAACCGCGGCCTCACCACCTGCTACATGACCGGCCCCACGACGCCGACCTGCGGCTCGACGAACGGCCTCTATCCCGGTTACCTCGTAGGCGGCTTCGGCCCGTATGGCGTCTCGTCGTTCCTCGTCGACCTCGCCGCCATCAGCCACTACGAGGGAACGTACGTCTACTCGATCTGGTCCAGCGCCGACGAAGTGATCGGCTACGGCACCATCGTCTACGGCACGTCCACCTGCCGCATCCCCGCCCAGAACGGCGAGAAAACGTTCAGCGGCTACCCGTACGGACACATCGGGTCGAAGGACCAGACGCCGTACTGGCAGTGGAGGATGGTCAAGTTCCATTCGACGTCGTGAGGCCGTTGCACGTTGCTCGGCCGATGTACCTTCTCGGCTAAAGGCACCCCGAACGAGCAACGAGTAACGAGTAACGCGCTACGACGTCAGCGAGAGCGCCACACTCGACCCCACCCACGTAAACTGCTTATTGAAATCCACCCCGAGCATCTTCCCGCGCGAGAGGCGGACGAGGTTCTGGGCGAGGATCGGCTTCGGCTCGTCGTCCGGACGGAGGAACATCATCCGGATCTCCATCTTCACGCCGCCGCCGTCCACCGCTTCGAGCGCGGGCTCGTAGTCGATCTTCTCCTGCAGGCACCACGCGTGGCGCTCGCCCGCGGGGATGGCGTCGACGTCGGCGCGCGTCGGGTCGACGTTCACGCCGCCGCCCGCGAATGAGAAGAGCGGCTTGAGCACGTAGCGCGAGAGGTCGTCCGGCACGCGCTCGAGGTCCGACAGAAACGTCGCGCGCGGCACCGACTCGTGCTGGAGGAACGGCAGCGAGTACTTCGACCAGACCCAGTACCAGTTCGGGTGCGGCGCCCACTCCACGTCCAGCTCCTCGCGGTAGTCGAACGGCAGCTCGATCCCTTTCGCAATCAACTCGTCGAACACGACGCGGTTGTAGATGCGCCGCACCGGTGTGCCGTCCGCGCGGAACAGCGCCCGGCCGCGCTTCACCAGCGACGTCGGGTCGACGGGGTCGACGCCGAACAGCAGCTTCGTCGCCGCGAAATCGGGGAACGTCTTCTGGCCCGGCGGATCGATGTCCATGAGGATCACTTCGGCCGGATCGTGCGTGCCGACGATCGTCCGTCGAGCCAGGTCGAGGAACGACTCCCGGTCATAGCCCGAGTACCAGCACGACCACGCCAGGTCGAGGCCGTCCATCTTCGCCAGCGTGTCCTTCCAGACGTCGCGCTGCATGACCTGCAATGACGTGAGCGACGGGAAGCCCTGCAGCTCGATCAGCTTCGGCACCAGCGTGCCGTCCGCCGCGCGCACCACCGCGAAATCGACCTGAGCCAGGTTCGGCAGCGCGTCCATCCCCGGAGTGTTCCAGCGCGCCGGGATGGCCGCTTTCATCTTCTCGATGAGGGCGGGATCCGAGAGCTGCTCGACGATCGCATTCGCGCTGTCCACCGCGCGCTGCTTGAAGTCGTCGGAGAGGAACAGCGGCGTCTCAGCCAGGCGGAAGTCGAACGGGCAGCCGAGGCGCCGGGAGAGCTCGCTCTTGTACCAGTCGTACAGCTCGTCGGTGAATCGCGCGTTGAAGAGACGGCGAAACTGCGAATCCATGGGCCGCTACGATATTCTTTCGCGCTCATGGCGACCAAGCCCATCCTCAACAAAACCTGGCAGGCAGCAGCCCTGCTCTTCTTCTCCGGCGCCTCGGCCCTCATCTATCAGACCGTCTGGATGCGCGACTTCCGGCTCATCTTCGGCGCGTCGACCGTCGCCACCGGCGCCGTCCTGGCGATCTTCATGGGCGGCCTCGGCCTCGGCAGTGCGATCCTCGGACGCCGCGCCGACCGCCATCCGCACCCGCTGGCGTACTACGGCCAGCTTGAGATGCTGATCGCCCTCTCGGCGGCGATCACGCCGCTGCTGTTGATGGGCATCCGCGCCGGCTACTTTGCCATCGGCGGCTCCGCCTCCCTCGGAACCGTCGGGGCGACGCTCATCCGCCTGCTCCTCTCCGCGCTCGTCCTGGCCGTGCCGACCATACTGATGGGCGGCACTCTCCCGGCCATGGCGCGCGCCGTCGAATCCAACGACGACCAGGGCCGCCGGCGCCTCGCGCTCCTTTACGGGATCAACACCCTCGGCGCCGTCTTCGGCGCGCTCATCGCAACCTTCGTCATGCTGGAGCGCTTCGGCAACCGGACGACGCTCCTCATCGCCGCGGCGGTGAACCTCGGCATCGGCGCGCTCGCGTACATGCGCGGCAAGCGCAACGTGCGGCAGGAGCAGGGTGCCAGCGAAGAGCCGTTCAAAGCGTCCGCACTGCCCGCGCGGCTCGTGCTCGTCGCCGCGGCGTTGGTCGGCTTCGCCTTCCTGCTGATGGAGCTGGTCTGGTACCGCATGCTCTCGCCGCTCCTCGGCGGCACGACCTTCATGTTCGGACTCGTGCTCGCCATCGCACTGGCCGGCATCGGCATCGGCGGCGCGATCTACTCGTTCGGCAACCGCGCGCTGAGCGCCACCGCCACCGGCTTCGCCATCACCTGCACGCTCGAAGCGCTGTTCATGATCATCCCGTACGCGCTCGGCGACCGTATCGCCATCTTCGCAAACGCGCTCCGCTCGCTGCGCGTCTTCGGCTTTGGCGGCCACGTCGCGTCCTGGTCGATCGTCACCACGGCGGTCGTACTGCCGGCCGCGATCGTGGCCGGCTATCAGTTCCCGCTCCTCATCTCGCTCCTCGGCCGGGGACGTGAGAGCGTCGGCCGCGAAGTGGGCATGGCCTACGCGTGGAACACCGGCGGCTCCATCGCCGCCTCGCTCCTCGGCAGCTTCGTACTCATCCCGATGCTCGGCGCGCGCGGAAGCTGGAAGCTGGCTGTGGCGACGCTGGTCGCCCTCGGGGCCGTGACGCTCTTCTTCGCCATGCGCGAGCGCACGAAAGGCTTCGCCGGACTGGCCGCGGCCTCCGCCGTCATCTCCATCCTCCTGATGTTCAGCCTTGGTCCGACGGGCGTTTGGCGTCACTCCGGCATCGGCGCCGGCCGCGCGCCGTCGCACACGGCGCCGAACCCGCTGCGGGAGTGGATCAACGTCATTCGCGACGCGACGCTCTACGAGAAGGACGGCCGCGAGAGTAGCATCGCCCTCCTCACCGACAACGACCTCGGCCTGATCGTCAACGGCAAGAGCGACGGTTCCGCCCGCGACGACGCCGGCACGCAGGTCATGTCCGGCATGCTGCCGATGCTCATCCATCCCAACCCGAAGAAAGCGCTGGTCATCGGACTTGGCACCGGCACGACCTCCGGATGGATCGCCGACACGCCCGGGATCGAGCGCGTCGACGCGGTCGAGCTCGAGCCTGTCGTCATCGACATCGCCACCTACTACAACGCCGTCAACCGCAACGCGATGTCGAACCCGAAGCACGTGAATGCCATCGGCGACGCACGCGAAGTGCTGCTGACGACGAAGGAAAAGTACGACCTCATCTTCTCCGAGCCGTCGAACCCGTACCGCGCCGGCATCGCCTCGCTCTACACGCGCGACTTCTACTCCGCCGCCGTCAACAAATTGAATCCCAACGGTCTCTTCGTGCAGTGGATGCAGATGTACTCCATCGACACGAAGACGATGAAAACGATCTACGCCACCATCAGCTCCGTCTTCCCCAACGTTCAGACGTGGACGACGACCGACGGCGACATCGTGCTCGTCGCCTCCCGCGATCCCATCGTCTTCGACGCGGACGTGGTCCGCCGGCGCCTCACGCAGGAGCCGTATCGCAGCGCAGCGCACGTCGCCTGGCGCGTCGAGAGCGTCGAGGGTGTCCTTTCGCACTTCCTCGGCTCGGAGCAGCTCGCGAAGCGCTCCGCGGAAGGTGTCACGGAGCTCAACACCGACGACCGCCAGATCATCGAGTTCAGCTTCGCCCGCACGCTGGGACGGGACATTGACCTGATGAACGAGCTCGCGGCCACGGCCGGCCGCATCGGCGCGGGGCGCCCGAGCGCCCTCAAGGGCAACGTGGACTGGCTGAAGGTCGCGGAGAACCGCGACTCGATGTTCTGGCTGCGCTCCGCGACGGCCAAGAACGAGTTCGCGCGCAAGTACGCGAGCAACGACTACGCGGGCGCGCTGGCGTCGTGGCGCGCGGCGCCCTGGCAGCCGGTGAACTCGTACGACAACGCTTCGCTCGGCCACGTGCTCGCCAACGCCGGCGACGACGCCGCGCTAACGTACATCGATCCGCTGCGCCCCTGGCAGCCGGCCGAAGCCGATGTGCTGACCGGATTGCTGCTGTATCGCAAGGGAACCATCGCCGGCGCGGCCGCGCTGCTCAACAAGGCGCTGCTGCGCTATCGCGAGGATCCGTGGCCGCTGACGCGCATCATGGACGTCGGCATCACCACCATCTCCGAGGCCGCGCGCGATCCGAATGCGGCGGAGAAATCGCTGGAAGCGCTGCAGACGCCGTACGTGGCGTACTTGCTCGAGCAGTCGCGCAAGCGGGCGTTCCTCGTGGCGGCGTGGGAGGCGCGCCAGTGCAGTCCGGCCACGCTGAGCGCGCTGCGCGAGTACGAGCCCAACGTGCCCTGGCGCGCCTCGGTGCTGCAGATGCGCGCGGTCTGCTATTCGGCGGCGAACCTCGATCTCGCCGCGCAGGCCCGTGAAGATCTGTCGAAGTTCTCGGAGAGCGAACTGCAGTCGATCGCACGGTGACGAACATCTCTCGTCACGGCTTCCGGCTGTTCCTCGGGCGCTGCCCATGAACGAAGCAGAGATCGGCGCACTGATCGCCGTCATCGGACTCCTGAGCCAGTTCGCGGGCACCGTCCTTCTGGTCGGTCTGTTCGCAGCGCTGCTCCGCAGTCACCCGCGTCCGCAGCCGTATTTTCGCCAGTGGACGCTGGGCTGGGCGGCGCTGCTGGTTGCACTGTGTGGCGTGGGAATCCAGTACGCGCTGCCGGAACTGATGGCTGCAGAGCCGCTCGCTCGGCGGATCGCGAATCTCGTCTATCAGGCCGGCAAACTTCTCTACGTCGCGTGCCTGCTCGCGGGCACGTTCAACTTCGTGCGTGGCAACCGCTCGCGTCTCTTCATGCGCTGGGCCGTCCCCGCGGCTCTGGCCTACGCGCTGGTCAGTACGATCCTCGCCGGGCCGTTCCTGAATGCGGTGATGGTCTTTCAGACGCCGCTTCTGGTCGCGCCCTTTCTCGTCTGTGGCTGGCTCCTGCTCCGCCTTTCGGGATCGCGCGCGACGCTCGGCAGCCGCACCACCGGGGTGGTCTTCCTGAGCGTGGCCGCGCTTTGGATCCTCTACGCGATCGGCTTCGCCGTGGAGGGATTCCAGCCTTGGGCGCCTCCGCACGGCCCGCTGTACTTTCTCCTGCTCTACAACAGCTTCTTCGACCTGATCCTGCAGATGCTGCTCGGATACGGGATGGTGGTGCTGCTCCTCGAAGACGTCAGCCGCGAGAGCGAGGACGCCCGCTATCAGTTGGCGCTCGCGCACGACCGGCTCGAGCAGCTCTCTTTGTACGACCCGCTGACGGGCGCGCTCAACCGGCGGGCGTATGACGAGGGCGCAGGGCTCGAGCCGCTCGGCGGCCGGTTCGGCACGGCGCTCATGCTGGACATGGACAACCTCAAGGTGGTGAACGACACCAGCGGCCACGCGGCGGGTGACGAGCTGCTGCGGCGGCTGGTCGAGACTCTGCGACGCTGCGTGCGGCCCCTCGACCGCGTCTACAGATGGGGCGGCGACGAGTTTCTGCTGCTTTTTCCGGCGGCGCTTCCGGAGGAGGTGGTCCCGCGCGTACGCGAGGCGCTCCGCTCCGTGCCGGAACTGGAGGCGAGCCTCGGCGCCGCGCGATTCTCGGGGATGGAGAATCTGCCGGCAGCCATCGAGCTGGCCGATCGCGCGATGTACGAGGAGAAGGCACGAAACCGCGCCGCGCGCGCGGCGGCGCGCCGGTGAGCGCACGGCCGTTGGGCGTCACACGAGTGGCAGGGTCACTTCTTCTTCAGCTCAGTCAGCGCGCTTCGGTGCTGCAGATGAGAGCGGTCTGCTACTCGGCGGCGAATGTCGCGCAGGCGGCGCAGGCGCGCGAGGATCTGCAGAAGTTCTCCGAGAGCAAACTGCAGTCGATCGCCCGATAGGCGCATCCTGTCCCGAAAGGGAAGGATGCCGCCATGCTTAGAACAGCGTCTCTGCTTTTCGTTTCGGGGTTGTGCGCGCTCGTGTACCAGACCGTCTGGATGCGCGAGCTGCGGCTCGTGTTCGGAGCGTCGACCCTCGCCGGCGCCGCCGTGCTGGCGATCTTCATGGGAGGTCTCGGCGCCGGCGCCGCGATCCTCGGACGCCGGAGCGACACCCACCCGCGCCCGCTGAGGTTCTATGGCCAGCTCGAGTGCGGGATCGCCCTCGCGGCCGCGCTCACGCCGTTTCTGATCGATGCCGTCCGCGCGCTCTACATCGCCTCGGGCGGCTCAGTGACGCTCGGACCGGCCGGCGCGACGGTGCTGCGATTGCTGTTCGCCGCGCTCGTCCTCGCGGTGCCGACGTTCCTCATGGGTGGCACGCTGTCCGCCGCCGCCCGCGCGGTGACGACGGAGGAGGACACGTCGCGCCATCGCGTCGCCTGGCTCTACGCCGTGAACACATGCGGCGCCGTGACGGGCGTGCTTCTCGCGGGCTTCGTCCTCCTCGAGCGCTTCGGCAACCGCCGCACTCTCTGGATCGCCGCCGCGCTCAATCTCGTCGTCGGTCTTCTAGGAGTGTGGTGGCGAACGAGCCACCGCTTTGTGATCCGGGCGAAAACCACCAGCGCATCCGCCGCACTCCTGAACCGTCGCCCGATCCTCTTCGCTGCCGCGATCACCGGCCTGGTCTTCCTCCTGATGGAGCTGGTCTGGTACCGCATGCTCTCGCCCATCCTCGGCGGCACCACGTTCATGTTCGCGCTCGTTCTGGCGATGGCGCTCGCCGGGATCGGTATCGGCGGTGCGCTCTACTCGCGCTGGCGCGACGTCTCCGCCGGCGCACTGGCCGCCGTCCTCGCCGCCGAGGCACTGGCCATCGCGCTGCCGTACGCGCTCGGCGATCGCCTGGCGCTGTTCGCCCACTCGCTGCGCGACGGCTCCGACTTTGGCGTGCACGTCGCGGGCTGGGCGCTCGTCACCGCGATCGTCGTCCTGCCGGCGTCCATCGTCGCCGGCGTCCAGTTCCCGCTCCTGATCGCGCTCCTCGGACGCGGCGGCGCGGACGTCGGCCGCGACGTCGGTCACGCCTACGCCTGGAACACCGCCGGTGCGATCGGCGGCTCGCTCCTCGGCGGCTTCGTCCTCATCCCGCGCCTCGGCGCGACTGGTTGCTGGCGCCTGTGCGTGGCCATGCTGGTCATCCTCGCCGCGAGCTTCGCGTTGCGCGCCCGGCGCACCGCGCACATCGCGTGGTCGACGCTCATCGGCGGTGCCGCGGTCGTCGCGATCCTCACGCCGGGACCGACCGCGCTGTGGCGCCACTCCGGCATCGGCGCCGGACGCGCACCGGTTGCCACCACGACGAACGACACGCGTGCCTGGGCGCAGTCCGTGCGGCGCACCGTGCTGGCCGAGGCCGAGGGGCGCGAGAGCAGCATCGCCCTGATGAACAACGACGACCTCGGGCTCGTCGTCAACGGCAAGTCCGACGGCTCCGCGCGCCGCGACGCCGGCACGCAGGTGATGGCCGGCATGATTGCCGCGCTCCTGCATCCTCAGCCGCGCACGTCGATGGTGGTCGGCCTCGGCACCGGAACCACGGCCGGCTGGCTCGCCGCGGTGCCGTCGATGGAGCGCGTCGACGTCGTCGAGCTCGAGCCGGCCGTGCTGGAGATGGCGCGCGCCTACGCCGGCGTCAATCGCGATGCGATGGCGAACGCGCGCGTGCACATCACGCTCAACGACGCGCGCGAGACGCTCCTCGTCAGCAAGGCGCGCTACGACGTCATCTTCTCCGAGCCGTCCAATCCGTACCGGGCCGGCGTGGCCAGCCTCTACACGCGCGAATTCTACGAGGCCGTACGCGCACGGCTCGCCGACGGCGGCGTGTTCGCGCAGTGGGTGCAGACGTACTCCATCGACGCGCGCACCGCGCACACGATCTACGCGACGATGGCCGCGGTCTTCCCATATGTCCAGACGTGGACGACCAATCCCGGCGACGTCGTGCTCGTCGTCTCGGCGAAGCCGATCAACATGAACGCCGACGTCCTGCGCGCGCGACTGGCACGCGAGCCCTTCCGCAGTGCGGCGCATGTGGCATGGCGCGTCGAGACGGTCGAGGGAGTGCTCGCGCATTTCGTCGCCGACGAGTGGGTGGCGCGTGCGTTCGCCAAAGAAGCGCGCGAGCTGAACACCGACGACCGCTCGGTGATCGAGTTCGGCTTCGCGCGAACGCTCGGCCGCGACTCGTTCGGAACGAACGACATCATCGCCGCCGCCGCGCAGCTCGGCGGTGACCGTCCACGCATGCGCGGTGCGGTGGACTGGCAGCTGGTGGCCGCGAATCGTGCCGCGCTGGCCTATCTCGCGACGGACGACGCGCGCAGTCTCTTCGCACGGACGTACGCGGCGGGCGAGTTCGGTACCGCTGCCGCATCCTGGCAAAACAGGCAATGGACGCCGGCCACGTCGCGCCAGCTCGCGTCACTCGCCCACGTGCTCGCCGTGACCGGTGACGAACACGCGTTCCAGCTCGCGGAAGAGCTCCGCGCGTGGCAACCGACGGAAGCCGACGCCATCGTCGGCCTGTTGCGCCTGCGGCAGGGCCGCATCGACGATGCCGCGCCCGCGATCGTGAGCGCGCTGACGCGTTATCGCGACGACCCATGGCCGCTCAGCGGCTTGATGGAATCCGTCGTCGGCATCGCGCCCGAGCTCGTGGAGAACCCCGCGTACGCCGAGGCCATCCTCGACGCGCTCTCCCGCCCGTACTCCGCATATCAGCTCGAAGAAGTGCGCCGCCTCGCCTACGTCGCCGCCACCTGGCGCAGCAGCCGTTGCAGCCCGCGCAACCTCGGCGCACTGAGTGCGATGGAGCCGCACGCCGTCTGGGTGAAACCGATCCTGCAGATGCGGGTGCTCTGCTATGAGAACGCCGCGATGACCCAACTGGCGTTACGGGCGAAGCAGGAGTTGAAGGAGTTCGAAGCGGGAGAGACTATTTCTTCTTCAGCTCAGTCAGCACGAGCTTCGCCACGGCCTTGAGCGTGTCGAACACGCCGGTGCCGTTCATGGCCACGGCCTCGAACGTCGGCTCGCCCTTGAAGTTGAGCTGGCGGTACAACTCGTCCATCGGCAGCGCCGTGGGGAGGTCGCGCTTGTTGAACTGCAGGACGTACGGCACCTGCTTCAGCTCGTAGCCCTGCTCCTTGAGGTTCTTGTCGAGGTTCGCCAGCGACTCGATGTTCGCTTCCATGCGCGCTTCCTGCGAGTCGGCGACGAACACCATCCCATCGACGCCCTTCAGGATCAGCTTGCGTGAGGCGTCGTAGAACACCTGGCCGGGGACGGTGTAGAGGTGAAAGCGGGTCTTGAAGCCGCGCACCGTGCCGAGGTCGAGCGGGAGGAAGTCGAAGAACAGCGTGCGGTCCGTTTCCGTGGCCAGGGAGATCAGCTTGCCCTTGGCCTGCGGGTTGGTCTTGTCGTAGATCCACTGCAGATTGGTCGTCTTCCCGCACAGGCCGGGGCCGTAATAGACGATCTTGCAGTTGATCTCCCGCGCGGCGTAGTTGATGAACGTCATGGACTATTCGCTGAAGAGGGAGTCGATGTCTTCGTCCGTGATCTCGGCGAAGGGAGAGTCGAAGCGGTTCGACATCGAGCCGCGGTCCGCTTCCGCTTTCCTGAGGAGTTGCTCGAAGGTGCGCTCGAGCTCCTGCGACGCCTTCTTGACGCGCAGGCGCACCAGGCCGAGGGACGACTTCTCGTCGAAGATCACCACCAGGATCACGCGCTGGGCGACGAGCGAGATGTGGATGTTGTCGCGCTCCCCTTCGTGGAAGAGGATCGAGAACTCCTTTTCGCCGATGAGCTTCGCCAGACCGTCGGTGGCGGCCACGTTGCCCGCCGTCAGCGACGCCAGCGACGTCGCGTCGACGCCGCGCATGTCGCCCATGACGGCGATCTGCTGGCCGTTCTTGTCGACCAGAAAGACGATCTTCGAGTTGGAGTCGACCTGCAGACGATGTAGAACTTCTTTGATCTGCTGGTACTCCTCCTCGTACATCACGAGATCAGGAGTGGCCATTGTTCACCATCAAATTGCCCGTGGAAAAGGGACGCAACTGTATAGCACAGTTCATATTTCTCTGCGTCCCTCCAGGGCCTTGCTCATCGTGACCTGGTCGGCGTATTCGAGGTCGCCACCCACCGGCAGGCCGAACGCCAGACGCGTCGTGCGCACGTTCAGCGGCCGCAGTTGCTGCGCGATGTAGAGCGCCGTGGCCTCCCCTTCCACGTTCGGGTTCGTGGCGATGATGACCTCGCGCGGACTGGTCTTCTGCACGCGCTTGAGCAGCCCGGCCACGTCGATGTCCTGCGGGCCGACCCCCTTCAGCGGCGACAGCGCGCCTAGGAGCACGTGGTAGACGCCCTTGAAATCGCGTGTGGCCTCGATCGTCTGGATGTTGAACGCCTCCTCGACGACGGCGATCACCGAAGGATCGCGGCGCGCGTCGGAGCAGATCGCGCACGGCTCGATGTCCGTCATGTTGTTGCACGCCGAGCAGCGGAAGATCTTCAGCTTCACCTCGAGGATGGCCGTGGCCAGCGCTTCCGCCTCGGCCGCCGGACGCTTGAGGATGTGATACGCCAGCCGGGCCGCCGACTTGCCGCCGACGCCGGGGAGCTTCGTCAGTTCGTTGATGAGGTTCGCGAGAGGGGGAGCAGTCATGCCATGAGTTGCCTGGACGACGACGTCAGAAGCCCGGGATCTTCATCCCGCCCGTCATGGCGCCCATCGACGACTGCATCTCCTCGTCGACCTTGCGCGCCGCCTCGTTGACCGCGGCCTTGACGAGGTCCTGCAGCATCTCCACGTCCTCGGGGTCGACAGCTTCCTTGTCGATAGTGATCGAGAGCAGTTCCTTGTTGCCCGACATCTCGGCTTTGACCATGCCGCCGCCGGCGGTGCCCTCGACGCGGATCGAGGACATCTGGCGCTGCATCTGGTCCTGCATCTGCTGCGCTTGTTTCATCAACTGTTTGATGTTCATCGTTTGCTCTCCTTCACGAGCTCGCCGCCGAGGTGTTTGCGGAACGCGCTGAGCACGGGATCGTCGCGCAGGGCCGACGGCTTGTCCTCGGCGCGGCGGCCGGTGGCCGGCGCGTCCGCGTCCTGCAGTTTCGCTTCAATGGTGATGCGCTCGCCGTACAGCTCCGAGGCGATCGTCTCGATGGGGGTCCGGGCGTCGTTGATCGCGTCGACCGCAAACGCGTCCGTCAGCTCGAACGTGATGCGGTTGCCGTTTCGATGCACGGTTGCATCTTTGAGGTAGCTGCCGACCATCGGCTTCTGTTTCTGGATCCGCGCGATCAGGTCGCCGCTCCCCTGGTCATCCAGAGCGTCAGCACGGGACGTGGACGGGGCGGGCTGCGGTGATGGTGCTTCGCGCTCCTCACGCTGCACGGGACGCGCTGCGGCCGGTGCGGCCGCGCGTACTTCCGCCGCCTTCGGCTCGGTACGCTGGATGGGACGGGCTGAAGCCCGTCCCGCGGTTGGCGCCTGGGTCGTGTCTCCCGCAATCACCTGTTCCACGCTCTTGAGGCGCGGGAACGTGGCCGTCTTCAGGAGCGCGATCTCGACCGCGAGGCGCTGATGCTCCGCGCGGTTCACGGTCTCGTCGTCGCGCAGCAGCAGGTTGGCGATGCGCAGCAGCTCCGTGTACGAAAACTTCTCCGCCACGCCGCGCAGGGTCGGCAAGTCCTCGGGCGAGACGCCCAGCATCGCTTCGTTGGCGCCGCCGGCGAGGAGCAGCAGGTTGCGCACGAAGTTCAGCAGGTCGCGGTACAGCATCTTGAAATCGCGGCCGGCGTCGGAGGCTTCCTGCAGCGCGTCGAGGATGCCGGCGTGATCGCCTTCGCCCGCCAGCGTGATCACGCGCGCGAAGAAGTTCGTCTCCGAGAGGCCCAGGACCGTGGCCACGTCGGCGGCGGTGATGCGGCGGCCGGAGAAGGCGATGATCTGGTCGAGCAGTGAGAGCGAGTCGCGCACGCTCCCCTCGCCGCGGCGGGCCACGATCTCCAGCGCGGCGCGCTCGAACTCGATGTTCTCCGCGCGGCAGATCTCCTCGAGGCGGCCGATGAGGTCCTCCAGCGTAATCTTGCGGAGGATGAACTTCTGCACGCGGGAGAGGATGGTCTGCGGGACCTTGTGCATCTCCGTCGTGGCGAACATGAAGATGACGTGCGGCGGCGGCTCCTCGATCAGCTTGAGCAGCGCGTTCCACGAGGCGGTGGAGAGCATGTGCGCCTCGTCGACGATGAAGATGCGGTAGCGGTCGCGCGCGGGCTGGAACTGCGAGACGTCGCGGAGCTCGCGGACGTTGTCGACGCCGGTGTACGTCGCGGCGTCGATCTCCCGCACGTCCATGTCGATGCCTTCGGTGATCTCCCGGCACATCGTGCATTCGTTGTCCGGCTCGGAGGTCGGACCCTTGATGCAGTTCAGGGCCTTGGCGAGGATGCGCGCGGTAGTGGTCTTGCCGATGCCGCGCACGCCCGAGAAGAGGTAGGCGTGGTGGATGCGGTTCCCCTCGATGGCGTTGTGGAGCGTCCGCACCGCGGTCTCCTGACCGACGATGTCGTGGAAAGTCTGCGGACGGTACTTGCGCGCGAGGGCCTGATAGGACATTGCGGCGGAGAGTGTAATTCAGGGAGGAGCGGCAGGTACGCTGAGAAGAGCCCAGGCCTGACTGTGTCACACAGGGTAGGCACCTTAGCGCTGCTACCTTCCGGTCCTGACGCGGTTCGGTGCTCCTGCTGCACAGGACCCGGGCTCATCCCAGCGTGCCTGCCATGTCGATGAATCTACGGTGCGATCTGGCGGAGAGAGTGGGATTCGAACCCACGGTACGCGATTAACGTACACACGCTTTCCAAGCGTGCGCCTTAAGCCACTCGGCCATCTCTCCGTGACGAGCTGTCAGCGATCAGCTCGCAGCTCTCAGGAGATGTTTTCCTGCGAGCTGCCAGCTGATAGCTGCGAGCTCAAGACGCGAATGGCGGAGAGGGAGGGATTCGAACCCTCGATACCCGTGAAGGTATAACGGTTTTCGAGACCGCCGCGTTCAACCACTCTGCCACCTCTCCGTTCGTTCGCGCTGTCGCAACTGGCGGAAGAACTCCTGGAGCATGAGCCGCGAGCGCTCTTCCTCGAACCCACCTTCGACCTGAAGGCGGTGGTTGAGCCGCGCGTCCTGCACCAGGTTGCCGAGCGAGCCGCAAAAGCCCGCCTTCGGATCGTACGCCGCGAAGACGAGACGCTCGACGCGTGCGTTGACGAGCGCTCCGGCGCACATCGCGCACGGTTCGAGCGTCACACACATCGTCGTCCCTTCGAGACGCCAGTCGCCGATGGCCCGCGCCGCTTCCGCGATCGCGTACAGCTCGGCGTGTCCGAGCGGGTCGCCCGACTCGCGCCCGTTGCGTCCTCGCCCGATGATCCGTCCCTCGCGGTCGGCGATCACGGCTCCGACGGGGATCTCCCCCTCCGAGGCCGCTTCGCTCGCCAATGCGAAGGCTTCTTCCATCCATTGCACCTGATTCATCTGTCAAAGAGTACGACGGCGGGCCGAAGCCCGCCGCGTGGAAGATCGATTTGGTGCACCCAAGAGGACTCGAACCTCTAACCTTCTGATCCGTAGTCAGATGCTCTATCCAATTGAGCTATGGGTGCGAGCACGGGATACGAACGGCCGTAACGGGCCGTTCATTCCGAACGGGCGCGGATTGTACCCGCCGTCCCCGGCCGCCGCAAGACCGTTGCGAGGCCGGAGGTTGCGGCGTATCCTTGGCACTCCTGAGCTGCAGCAATCACAGCTTTCACGGCCTCTACGGTTGGCTCACTGCCTATCCAACCCTTCCCCAGCCAACCGTGGAGGCGTGATTTTTCCCCCATGAAGAAAGAAGACGTCTACGCGCGCATGATGCACACGCCGGACGATCCCGAGCGCGCCGAGCTGCGTGCCGCCCTGCGCGAGACGTGGAAGCAGCTCATGCCGCTGCACCGGGCCCTCATCGACGCCGCCAAGGCAGAGTACGCGGCCGCGGTCGGCCCGATCGGCGGCCCCAACCACCTCCTGCAACTGCTCCAGGAAAATGACTTTTTCGCCTGGCTGCGCCCAATGACGTCGCTTATCGTCGACATCGACTCTCTGTCGCGCACCGACTTCGAGCGCCCCGACGTCGACGCCATCGCCGAGCGCCTCGGCCGCTTCTTCGGCAGCACGCCGGACGGGAATTTCTCCGCCCGGTACCTTCCCATCCTGCAGCGCGAGATCGACGTCGCCGCGGGCCATGCTGCGCTGCGCAAGTTGTTGCAGCGTCTCCGCCCGGTCGCCTGACATTGACTCCTATCCGGCGCACCGCCGGGAATTGCAGTAGAGTACAAAGACACCAAAATGGAACTTTTCGTATTCGACGACGACTACGTGCGGCGTCTGCGAGAAGGGGATCGGGAGACGGCGAATCACTTCCACGCCTACTTCCGTGACCTGCTGCTGCTGAAGCTGCGCAAGCGCCTTCGGTCGATGGAGGCCATCGACGAGGTGCGGCAGGAGGTCTTCGTGCGCTGCCTGGAGCGGCTGGACCGCCTCAAGGAGCCGTCCCGGCTCGGCGCGTTCGTCAACTCGATCTGCGAGAACGTGCTGAAGGAGTATTACCGCGCCGAGAACCGCACCGAGGCGCTGGACGAGCAGCCGGACGTGGCCGGGTCGGCCGACGCCGACGCCGAGTACGACTCGGCCCAGAACACCGCGCGCGTGCGCCGCGTGCTGGCGGACATGAAGGGACGCGAAGCGGAGATCCTCCGCGCCCTCTTCATCGAAGAGCTGGACAAGGACGAGCTCTGCCGCCGTTACGACATCGACCGCGACTACCTCCGCGTCCTGGTGCACCGGGCCAAGGAGAAGTTCCGCGTCCAGTACCTGCGCCGGAAAAGCGGACGGATGTCGATTTTTGAAACGTTTGGCGATCCGCCGTCACTATCGGACTGAGACAGCCATGGAACATACCGACGCAATCGCCACCCAAGCTACCGAGCGCTACCTGCTTGGGGAACTGAACGACACGGAAACCAACGCGTTCGAGGAGCACTACTTCGACTGCCACCTCTGCGCGGAGGACGTCCGTAGCGGGATGGCCTTCTTCGAGGGAGGGCGGCAACTGGTGCGTGAAGAGCCCGCGCCCATTCGCGTGGTCCCGATCGCCGAGCACCGGCGGCGGCGATGGGGATGGACGCAGGTTGCCGTGGCGGCGATGCTGGCATACCCGATCACGTTTGTGCCGCTGCTGATGCGGTCCTCCGCCCGAGTAGCCGCGCCCGTGATCGTGCTGAGCAGCCCGGTCCACGTCCCCGTCGAAGTGCGGGCCGGCGCTCGCGAGGCCATTACCGTGACTGGCAATGAGCCGGTCCTCTTCAACGTGCCGGCCGACGTTGAGTACCCGTCGTACCAGGTCCGCGTCCTCGATCCCGACGGCAAAGCCCTGAAGACACAAGGCTACAAACACGAGCAGACGACCGACGGGCTCGCCCTCACCATTCATGGGGTCGAGCCAGGTGTGTACCAGTTATCGATTTCGGCGGGAGAACCGCTCCGGGAGATCGATCGCATCCCAGTCGTCGTGAAGCACTGAAAACCGAGGGGGTCAACCGCAGTTAACGAGGTCCAACAGGAGGGAGACATGGTCGAGTTCACCTATAACGCGAGCGCTGTTGCAGGCGGCGGCGTAATCGAGAAACAGGACGGCAGCTTTTTGATCGTCCCGAGTCTGGCGCCGGTCGCTCTTTCGCCGGCAGGCGGCGAGGGCGTGACGATCCAGCAGAATTACTCGTCGCCGGAAATATCGTTCTCGTTCGCCGAGACCCGCGTCTTCGGCCGCGAGATCGCGAAGAACGTCTTTTTCACCGAAACGAACGTGTACATCACCAACCTGCGCGTGCTGGACGTGCTGACCATCGCGGCGCTTCAGGCCAACGTGAAGTCGACTCGCACGATTCTTGTCGACGATCACGACGACGACCACGAGTTCGAGCTCGATGCCTCGTACGTCGGCGTCGTCGTGCACGACCCGAAAAGCCACTCGTCGCACCCGGTCGCGCCGAAGATCGACGTGTCGATGAAGGGTCTCAAGCGCTACAGGGATTTGACGAAGCTCGTCGACAAGACGACCAGGGCCGCCAAACCGAAGCTGCTGGACCGATTCGACACCGCCAGCGAGGACAAGCTGAGGGAGGCGCTGGGGAAAGGACGGCCCGTCCTCGGCTCCCTCGTTGACAGCGTCGATGACGAGGTCCCCGCGGTACGGGGTGGAGTCCGTCTGGCCCGCAAGAATCACAAGCTGCACATCCCCGGCGTGGGCGTCGTGCGGTTTGGTGAGCTGATGCTCAAGCCCGGTCGCCGGCGCGTGAATCTACTGCGCTTCAAATTCGGACCGGACGACGTGCTGTCGCTGCGCGGCGGTTCCGAGGACGATCCGATCGATAATGACGAGGCGCCGGAGATCTACACCGGCGGGTCGCTGACGATCGCCTCGGTCGAAGGGAATGGAAGCCCGCTCTATCCGTAATCCCCGACTCGTGGTTCTGCCGCTGCTGGCGCTCTTCCTCCTCGGAGCGTCCGCAGCGGCGAATTCACCGCAGCGCGCCGTTGCCGCGGCGCGCGCGGCGCTCGACAGTGGTGACACCGCCGGCGCGCAGAAGATCATCGCCGGGGCCCTGCAGGAGTTCGGAAAGCTCGATGCCGAGGCCGTCTGGACGCTGCGCGTGATGGCCGGCGAAATCCTCCTGATCACCGGACCCTTCACCGAGGTGAAGAAGGCGATGGCGTTCGAGATGCCGCCGAAGTACCGCCGTACGCCCGCGGCCGTCCGGCAACTGCTTTACCGCGCGTACGCCGCGCACGAGTTGAAAGAGCCGAACGCGGAGCAGTTGGCTGATGCGGCGGTCAAAGCTGCCAGCGAGTATCAGCCGACGTTGCTCGCCGAGATGTATCGCGGGCGAGCGGTCATTCTCGACCGGGAGGAAGACGCGCGCGCCGCCGTGCGCTACGCGCAGAAACTCAAGCAACGGTCGATCGAAATCAAAGCGAGAGTCACGCTGGCGACCATTCTTGGGAATCAGCAGCTGTTTGCGGAATCGATCGAGAGCGGGGAGGCAGCGCTGTCCGGCGCACGCCAGGCCGGTCTCGGTAACGTCGTCCAGAACGTCGAAGGAAATCTCGGGTGGGCATACCTCGAGCTCGGAGATTACGAGACCGCCGCGGAGCTGTTCACGCGCGCCGAGGCTGCAGCGGCACGCATCGGCAACAGACGGAATCAGGCTTCGTGGCTCATTCAGCTCGGCAGCATTCAGTTCCTGAAACGTGACCCGACCGGTGCCGAACGCTACGCCCGTCGCGCCCTCTCCGTGATGGACGGCGGTGAGACGACCTACGACCTCGGGTACGCGCTGGCCAGCCTTGCGCGCGCTGCATTCGAGCAGGGAAACTTCGACGAGGCCCGGAAGCTCAACGCCGAGGCGCTCAAAGCGAAACGTGAAGCGGAACACGCTGAGCCGGAAGTGACGACGAACCTCCTGGAGGCGCGCATCCTTGCGAGGGAGCGCAATTTCGGCCGCGCGGAGAAGCTGTTGCTCAGCGTGCTCGAGAAAACCGAAAGACATGCTCTCGAGGCGCAGACGTATCTGGCTGACGTCTACGTACGCGCGAACAATCGCGAGCTGGCCCGTGCGGCATTCGACAAAGCCGTGAAGATCGCGCGCGCCACGCGGAGCAACATCGAGAATCGCGACCTCCGCTTTTCGTTCTTCAATACCGTCGCCGACATGTACGACGCGTACGTCGATTTCCTCATCGCTACGAAACGGGGCGATGATGCGCTCGCCGTCGCCGAGGCCAGCCGCGCAGAATCGCTCGAAGAGGGGAGCAGCGCGGCGGTGCGCCGCCTCGACGCGAACGCGATCGCGAAGCAGAACGGCGCCACCATCCTCTCGTATTGGCTCGGACGCGACCGGTCGTATCTCTGGGTCACCACGCCCGAGGGAACGACGTTGCACCAGTTACCACCCGACACCGTCATCGAGCGCGCCGTGGGCGCGTACCACCGCGCCATCGTGCTGCAGGGTGGCTCGATGGCGTCGAGCGGCGGTCAGGGGCAGAACCTGTACAAGATGCTCGTCGCGCCAGCCAGGATCGCCAAGGGCTCTCGTGTGATCGTCATTGCCGACGGTCAACTGCACAACCTCAACTTCGAGACGCTGGTCACACCCGAACGGAAGTACTGGATCGAGGACGTGATCGTGACGAACGCCGGCTCGCTGCAACTGCTCACCCGCAAGCCCGCCAAGCCGGCGAGCTCACCGTCGATGCTGCTCGTCGGCGACGCGCCGACGTCCGATCCCGCGTTCCCGCGGCTCAAGCACGCGGCGAAGGAGATCAGCGCGGTCGAGGCGCACTTTGCGAAGAAGACCGTGCTCCGCGACGCGAAGGCCACGCCATCCGCGTATCACGCCGCCGCACCGGGCAATTTCGACTACGTGCACTTCGTCGCCCACGGCGTCGCCACGCGGAAGCGCCCGCTCGACTCTGCCGTCATCCTGGCGAAGGACGCGAAGTCTTACAAGCTGGTGGCGCGCGACGTGGCCGATGAGCCGTTGAAGGCGCGCCTGGTCACGATCTCCAGTTGCGAAAGCGCGGGCACGCGCACGTACGCGGGGGAAGGTGTGGTCGGTCTGGCGTGGGCCTTCCTGCACGCCGGCGCCGATCAGGTCATCGCCTCGCTCTGGAAAGTCAGCGACGCTACGACGCCGCGGCTCATGGACGAGATGTACGGCGGCATCCGTAAGGGAGAGGATCCGGCGGTCGCGCTGCGCAACGCGAAACTGAAGATGGTGCGTTCTGCCGGGCAGACCCGGAATCCCTTCTTCTGGGCCCCCTTCGTCCTCTACGCCGGCACCTGACGCGCGGTAACATGCGGGCTCGCATGCGAGTCCCTACCGCGCTCCTTCTCTCGACGCTCGTCGCTTCGCCGATCCTTGCCGCCGGTTTCGAGTTTCCGACGCAGAGCGCCAAGGCGCTGGCGATGGGGGGCGTGTTCGTCGCGCAGGCGAACGATCCCACCGCCATCTACTACAACCCCGGCGGCCTCGGCCTGCTGGCGAAGAAGAAGGGCGCCTCGGTCGGCGGGACGATGTCGAAGTTCAACGAGTCGCTGTATCAGGGGCTCGCGCCCGGCATCGGCGGCGGCACCGTTGGCGAGCAGGAGACGCCGCTGCAGACCGTGCCGCACATCTTCGGCACCGCGCCGTTCGGACCGAGCATCGTCACCGGCGTCGGCGTCTACTCGCCGTTCCGCATGCAGACCGAGTGGGCCGATCCCGGCACCTTTGCCGGGCGCCGGCTCGCGTACGCCTCCGAGCTCGACTCGCTCGACATCACGGCCAGCGCCGGCGTGGCCCTCGGCTCCAGCTTCGGCATCGGCGGTTCCTTCATCTTCCGCACGACCGATTTCGGCGCGTCGCGCCGCGTGACCATCGTCGACAACGGCGTCGTGCGCGACATCGCCACGCTGGAGATGAAGACCGACAAAGAGAAGGCCTACACCTGGAGCGCCGGCGTGCTGCACCGGGTCGGCAACAGCTTCTCGTGGGGCGCCTCGTACCGCGCCGGTCACGAGACCGATTACAACGGCGTCGGCACCCTGACGCAGATCGAGACCGGCGACACCCAGCTCGACGCGCTCGTGCGCACGCAGTACCCGTTCGGCCAGGACCTCGCCCTCGGCTCGACGCTGTCGATGCCGGCGCAGGCCACGCTCGGCATCGCCATCGGCTCCGGCACGCCGCTGTTGTTCGAAGTCGACGCGACGCAGACCTCCTGGGAAGACGTGCAGCAGATCGCGTTCGCGTTCCCGGCCAACGGCAATCTCGACACCATCTATCCGCTGAACTTCGAAGAGACGCTCACGCTCCGCGCGGGACTCAGCTTCCGCTTCCCCACCGGCCCGGAGCTCCGCGTCGGCTACGCGATGGAAGACAGCCCGCAGCCCGACGAGACCGTCGGCGCGTTCCTCCCCGACGCCGCACGCAGCACCATCAGCGCCGGCTTCGGCCTCGACTGGCTGAACGTCGGCCTGGCGTGGACTACGTACGAACAGCGCATCATCTCGACCAGCGTTGATGGCTTGAACGGCAACTACCGCGCGAACGCGTGGACCGTGGCCATCACCGCGACGAAGTAGACACGACGCCGTTGTCGACCGAGATCTTCACTTCCTTCTGGATCGTGCCGGTGCCGGAGACGTTCGTCGCCTCGAGCGTGACCACGTACGTACGCGTTACGGCCGAATAGGTATGCACCGGATTCTGGTCGAAGCCGAGGCTGCCGTCGCCGAAGCGCCAGCGCCAGGAAGTCGGCGTGTTCGTGGAGCGGTCGCTGAACGAGACCGTCGTGCCGTCGACTGAGAAGATGAAGTCCGCCGCCGGGATCGGGTCGGTCTCGACGATCTTGTTCGCCGTCGCGGAGCCGCCCGCGTTCGTGGCGGTGAGGGTGACCGGGAACGTGCCCGCCGTCGCGTACGTGTGCGCGGGATTCGTCTCCGTCGACTTCGAGCCGTCGCCGAAGTTCCACTCCAGCGTCGCCCCGCTGGAGGCCTTGCTGACGAATTGGACCGTGCGGCCGGTGGCCTGCCAGTCAAAGTCCGCCGTCGGCGCCGCGGGGGCGGTGTTGACGAAGCGGCTCACGCTGCCCGAGCTGTGCGCGTTCGAGACGTTCAGCGTGACGGTGTACGAGTCGCCGGCCGCGTACGTGTGCTGCGGATTGCGCGCGCTGCTGGTCGAGCCGTCGCCGAACGTCCACGACCACGACGTCGGATCGCCCGTCGAGCGGTCGAAGAACTGCACCTTCAGCGAGTCCTTCGTGTCGATCTCGTAGTCGAACGACGCCGCGACGGGCGGGCCGGTGACGATGGGCACGAACTTCGTCCGCGCGCTCTTGCCGCCCGGTCCGTCGACGCTGAGCGTGACGGTGTAGTTGCCGGCCACGCTGTAGAGATGGACCGGATTGCGCTCCGTGCTGCGGGTGTTGTCGCCAAAGTCCCAGCTCCACGAGGTCGGGTTGCCGGTCGAGCCGTCGGTGAACGTCACGGCGAACCCGTTGGCCACGAACGAGAACTCGGCCACGCTCGGAGGCGGCGGCTCCGCCGGGGTGACGATGCGCACGCTGCCGCGGCCGACGGTCGAGCCGACCTGCGCGAGGAGAGACGCCGTGCCGGTCTCCGTTCCCGCGTACAGCGGGATCTGCACCGTGCCGGCGTTGAGGAGTTGCTTGATGGAGCGCTGCGGCTCGGCGCTCTGCGTGAAGCTGCCGAGGGTGGTGGTGATTGTGACTTCGGTCCCGTCGGGGGCGGACTGGCCGGCGGCAGTCCTGGCGGTGACGGTGATGGTCGACGGGGTGGCGGAGCCGGCGTCGATGGTGGTCGGGTTGGCGCCGAGGGTCACGGTCAGGCCGTCGGGCGGGTTCGGTCCGGGCGGCGACGGCGCGACGGGATTCCCGGAGTCGCACGACGTGAACAGACAGAGCGCTGCCGCAACGAGGGAACCGAGGACCACGGACCGGGACATTGTGCGGAAAATTATAACGGCGGAGCGGGGATGATGACCGGCAGAAATCCGAGCCGCCTCTGCAGTTGCGCCGCGGCCGCGTTCGCGGCGGCGCGCGTGTCGTAGCGGCCGACGATCACGGTGTGCAGCGTGACACCGCTCGAGGTCGGCGCCTGCACGATGGACGGTTGCAGTCCCTGCGCGGCGAGTATCGCGATCTGCGCCTTTGCGTCTTCTTCGGTGGTGTGGATGGCGATGCGGAGAGTGAGCGGGTCGGACGGGACGGACGTTACGCGTTGCTCGTTGCTCGGCTGGGGGGCCTTTTCGGCTGAAGGCGTCTTTGGCGTCGAACGGGGAACGGCGTTTGTCGGGATCTTGCGAGAGGGCACCTCGGCCGTCGAACGAGCAACGCGCGCCGCCGTCATGTACCCCGCGACGTAAATCAGCACCGCCAGCACGATCCCGAACACCACGAGCAGCACCACTCCGCGACGGTGCAGCCGGAACGTGACCATCGTGTGCGGCATGCGCTATCTCCGCGCGCTGCGCGCCGGCGGGACGGGCTCGCCCGCGCGGAAGAGCACGCGTTGCGTCTCCCGTCCGCGCTCGTCGTACTCCACCGCCTCCCCTTCCTGCACGCCGTCGACGAACTCCGCGGTGCGCAGCAGCGAGCCGTCCGGGCGGTACCAGGAGCTCACGCCTTCGAGCTTTCCCTCGCGATACTCCGACTTCGCCGTCGGGAATCCGTTCGGGCCGTAGACCGTGGTCTCGCCGTGCTGCAGGCCGTGGCGATGGAACATGCGCAACTGCGGTTGGCCGCGATCGAAGAACACCGACTCCCCTTCCAGCTTGCCGGCCGCGTAATGGAGGATGGCCACTGGCTTGCCGTGCGCGTCGTACTGAACCAGCTCCCCCTCCAGCAGCCCCTCCTTGAAGTTCGCGCGCTGCGCCAGCCAGCCCTGCTCGTCGTACGTCTCCGCCTCGCCGTCGAGCTGCTCGCCGGTGAGGTGATAGCGGCGCAGGACGTGGCCCGCGGCGTCCTTTTCGACGCGCTCTTCCATCGAGTCCGAGAATAGCAGACGATATGCGCCATGCCCCCCGCCGCGCGGATGACCGACATGGTGCTGCAGGACTCGCCGCACTGCCACGCCCCGATCCATCCTCCCGCGCCCGTGCCGGCGCCGAGCGCGCATCCGGCCCTGCCGCTGACGATTATCAAAGGGGAGGCGACGGTGCTGATCGGCAACATGCCCGCCGCGCGCTCCACCGACACCACCACGCCGTGCATGCTCCCCGGCTGCGTCCCGGGCGGCCCCGGCATGATCGCCCTCGGCTCGACCACGGTGCTGATCGGCAACATGCCCGCCGCGCGCACGAATGACATGACCGCGCACACGGCCTGCGTCGCGCCGATCCCCGGCCCGACCGGCAAGATCCTCCCGCCCGGCTGCCCGACCGTGATGATCGGAGGCTGACGCCGTGCGGCGCGCACACTTTGACGCGCTTCGTCCGCTCTGTCCCGTGTGCCGCGTAGGTGCGATCACAGTCGGCCACGCCATACGCAAAGAAGGCGATGATCTGATCGAGGGCATCCTCTCCTGCACCAATCCCGAATGCCTGCGGGAGTACCCGGTCATCGACAGCATCCCCGTCCTGGTCGGCCCGATCCGCGCGTGGCTGGCCGCCAATCCGCTGCAGGTGCTGCTCCGCGACGATCTCTCCCCCGAGCTCGAAAGCCTCCTCGGCGACGTCCTCGGCGCCGGCTCCGCCTACGACACCATCCGCCAGCACACCGGCATCTACGCGCACGATCACTACGAGACGCACTCCGCCCGCTCGCTGCTCGACCGCGCGTTGCAGCGCACGGAGCCCGGCGGCGGATACGCGATCGACGTCGGCTGCTCCGTCGGCGGAACGACGTTCGCCCTCGCCGAGCGCGTGCAGCAACTCACGCTCGGCGTCGACCTGAACTTTGCCATGCTGCGCATCGCCTCGCGCGCGCTGCGTGAGGGTCGCGTGCGTTACGCCCGTCGCCGCGTAGGACTGGTCTACGACCGCCACGAGCTCGACGTCGCTCCGCCCCATCGCGAGCTGGTCGACTTCTGGTGCTGCGACGCCGCCACGCTGCCGTTCGCCGACGCCACGTTCGCCCTCGCCTCGAGCCTGAACGTAGTCGACTGCGTCGGTGCGCCGCGCGAGACCATCAACGAGCTCGCCCGCGTCGCCGCGACCGTCGTCATCGCCACGCCGTACGACTGGTCGGCGTCCGCCACGCCGGTCGAGTCCTGGCTCGGCGGCCACTCCCAGCGCGGTCCCCACCGCGGCGCCTCGGAGCCGGTGCTCCATGCGATGCTCGCCGACGCGGGTCTGACCGTGATCGACGAAGAGCCGCACCTGCCGTGGCGCGTGCGTCTGCACGAGCGGAGCAGCGTCGACTACGACGTACACCTCGTCGTCGCCAGGAGGCGTTAGTGCGCCATTCGCTAAGTTCAGCCCGGAAAAGAGTGTCCAAGGGTTGTCCGTGGCAGCTCGTTTGTAAATCTGGCCTGACCGTTCGTTCACCCGAGCTGCCGAAGGCAGCACAAGATCTGTAGGCCCGGTCTTCAGACCGGGCACTCCGAGGGTCCTCCATGCCAGTCCGCGAAGCGGGCGACAGAACAGAGCAGTCCCACAGAGATCGATCATCGAAATCAATTCCATGTCGGCGCAAAGGAGGACGAAAGTCTTGTCTGCCGCCCGCTTTGCGGGCTCGACCGGGAGCCGTATCGGCTTACCCGGCCTGAAGGCCGGGACTACAGATCTTGCGCTGCCTTTGGCAGCAGCAGCCCGAGTCGATCGCCAGACTCACACACAACGACGAGGACCAGTTCTTGGACACTGTCTCCCGGGAACCTGCACTGAGTCGTCAGTAGCCGAGGCCGGTCGCGTATTGCAGCGCGTCGGCGGCGAGCACGTTCGAGTCGTGCGTCACCGACCAGCAGTTGTTCGTGTAATGCGAGTGGCCGGAGTACTCCTTGAACACACCGTTCAGCACCTTCAGCTTCTCACCGACCATCATGGCCGTGTAGAACTGCGCCAGCCGCTGCAGGTCCCAGCTGCCGCCTACGAGCTCGCTGATGGTGACACTGGCGGCGTGCTTGTCCTTGAGTGAGAGCAGCAGCACCGCCGGCGCGGGGAAGAGGCAGAAGGGGTTACCGGCCGCGCCCGGAACGGTGAAGCCGGGCGTCTGTGTGTAATCGGTCGTGGAGTACGTGCACTCGACGAGATACTCGAACGGCTCCCGGCCGCTGTTGTTGGTGACGAACTGGCGGACCATGTACTCGTAGTCGTACATGATCGGGTGATTCGTGCCGGCGACGAGCGTGACGAGATTGTTCGCCACGTTACCCGGTCCGCCGAGGTTGTTGCCGATCAGATGACCGCGATTGTGGTGAACGGGGCAGATCCCGCCGCCCCAGCCCGGCGGGTTGATCGAGCCCGACGCGCCGGAGCCCCCGGTCATGTTGTTCGACCGCAGCGTGGCCTTGGCGCTGGTGACGACGTTCGCGGTGACGGCTTTCACGTTCGGAAAGCCGAGGGTGGCGTTGGCGGTGGTGTATGCGATCGGAGGTGCCATCAGTTGATCTTCACCAGCGAGCCCTTGACCGTCAGGATACCGCCCGCTTCCACCGTGTGCATTCCGGAGGCCTTGGTCGTCGTCATCGCTCCCTCATTCGTCATGTTCACCGAGGCCTTGTTCGTCACGTTCATGGCCTCGTTCTTCAGGTCCGTGGTGGCCTTGTTAGTGATGTTCAGGCCCTCCGTCTTGAGGTCGCTCGTCGCCTTGATGGTGACGTTGGCGCTCGATTCGAGGGACATGTCGCCGGTGGACTTGAACGTCACCTTGCCCTTGACGGTGATGGCCAGGTCGCCGTCGATCGTCAGCGTGTAATTCTTCGTCACCTTCTGCTCGAACTCGTCCTTGTTCGTGTGCGTTTCCTTCTTGGTGACGGTGACGCCGCGGGTTCCGGCCACGTCGTGCGTCTCATTGCCCTTGTCGACGTCGATGTCGCGGTCGCCTTCCTTGATCTGGAGCTTGTCCGTCCCCTTCTCCAGCGTCACGGTGCGGTTGTTGTAGATGTCGACGGTCTGGTTCCCTTCGCCGTCTTTCTTGAGCGTGCCCACCTTGTGCGTCTCGTCGTGCTTGACCACGGTGTTGAGGTCCTTCTGCGCCTGCAGGAAGACCTCCTCCGAGTCCTTCTTGTCCTCGAAGCGGAATTCGTTGAAGCCGCCGCCGCCCTTGGAGACGTTGCTCTTGATGGTGCTCTTGGTCTGGTCGGCGGGCAGCGTGTACGGGACGGTCTGTTCCGCGTTGTAGACCGAGCCGGTGATCAGCGGGCGATCGGGATCGCCTTCGAGGAAGCTCACCACCACCTCCTGGCCGATCCGCGGGAGGAACATCTGTCCCCACGCCTTCCCCGCCCACCCCTGCGCCACGCGGATCCAGCAGGAGCTGTTCTCGTCGTTCGTCCCCTTCTGGTCCCAGTGGAACTGCACCTTGACCCGGCCGTACTTGTCGGTCCAGATCTCCTCGCCCGACTTCCCCACCACGATGGCCGTCTGGGTGCCGGGGATGACCGGCTTGCGCGTGCTGCGCGGCGGGCGGTAGGTGAGATCGGCGGGAAAGGCCTCGAAGGAATTCGCATACCCGTCCAGCGTGGCGTTGTGGGAGACGCGGGCGATGGCGTACGCGGCGTTGACGTCGTCGCGGTAATGCTTGGCCAGCGTCGACTTCGCGCCGGGATACCAGGCCCGGACGAAGCTCGTGCCGCGCAGGCTCTTGTGCGGCACTTCCTTTTCCTCCATGCGCAGCTTGGCCTTGGCGTCGGACGCGTCCTTCTTCTCGAAGCCGCCCGGATACTCGTAAATGCGCCGCGTGCTGCCGTTGGTCGCCTTCGTGCTGTCGCTGGTGCCCATCAGGTCGGTCGACGGCGTTTCGAAGCCGAAGTCGTCGACGGCGTACTTGCCGGGGATCACCGCCTGCTCGATCGTCAGTGACGTGACGACGTTCTGCTGCGCCCAGACGCCATACGTGGCGTAATCGACCGTGGCGGCACCCGGACAATCCGTGAACGCGGAGGATGCGTCGGCGAGCACCAGCGTGTGTTTCCCATCCTCGTGCTCGAAGTAATAGAAGATGCCGGCGTCCTCGAGCAGCCGCGACACGAAGGCGAAGGCGCTCTCGTTGTACTGCACGCAATACTCGAGCGCCGCGTACGTGCCGGTCGTCGAGTTCTTGTAGTCGGTGAATCCGAGCTCGTCGAAGAGGCCGGTGACGATGTCGGTCACGCTCTTGTTCTGCCAGATCCGGCAGTCGACGCTCATCGACAGCAGCCAGAACCACGGGTGCAGCTCCGCGTGGTAGGTGTAGAAGCGCGCGTCGCTGCCGGCCTGCACGAAGCGGCCGACGATGCCGTTGACGTAGCGCGTCGTCGACCCGTCCGCCAGCGCGATCTTCAGCGTTGCGTTCTTCCCGACGATGGCCGCGAAGTCGAGCGCCTTCTCCTCCGACTTCATCTCCAGGAAGAAGTGGAACAGTCCGGAGAGCCGCTCCTCGCCGTGCACACTCTGGATGAGCAGCTTGTCCGCGCCGAGGGGAGTGGTGATGGAGAGGTACTGATTGGCTTGGGTAAAGGCCATGACGGCAAGTGTAGCGGGGTAAAATCGCATCCATCCATGCGTCTTTTTCTCCAGGACGGGCCGGCCCGTCTGCAGATCCTCTCGCCCAGCCACATGCGGCAGTTCCGCGACGTGGCGGCGGCGCGCGAGTTCCTCCGTCCGCTGGTGGCGCAGGCCGGCAACGGCATCGCCATCCGCCGCGCCCTCGGACCCGTCAGTGCGGCCGACGGGGAGCTCCTCGACCTGCTGGCGAAGCGTCTCGTCGACGAGGGACTGCTCGTCGTCTCGTGCGCGGACACCTGGCTGGCCTCGATCCAGGGCACGCTCACCGAGTCCTCCGCGGCAGCCGCCGGAGCCGCGGCCACCACCGCGGCGGCGGCCACCACGCCGCTGCAGGACGAAGAGGCGGCGCAGGCGGCCAGCACGGCCGACCAGGTCGAGGAGAAGCACTACATCGAGATCGAGCTGGTGGACGACGAGGGCAAGCCGGTCGCGGACGAGGCCTGGTTCGTCGAGCTGCCTGACGGCTCCACGAAGTCGGGACGCACCGACGCCAGGGGATTCGCGCGCATCGACGGCGTCGATCCCGGCACGGCCAAGGTGACGTTCCCCGACATGGACAAGAACGCGTACGACCCCGGGGGCGGCTGATGCCGTTCCACACCGTTGTGGCGGGTGACACCCTCCTCGCGCTCGCGGCGAAGAACGGGCTCGACTCGTGGGAGGACATCGTCAACGCGTCGGAGAACGCGTCCATCAAGGACACGCTCACCGATCCCGGCATCGTCAAGACGGGCATCAGTCTGTTCATCCCGAATAAAGTGATGAAGCAGCATCCGTCGGCCATCGACGCGAAGCATCCCTTCAAGATCTCCCGGCCGAAGGCGTGGCTGCGCCTGGCGCTCAAGGGCGCGGACGGCACCGCGCTGGCCGGTTGCAAATACGAGCTGACCGTGGCGGGCAAGACCACGGCGGGCACGATCGCCGCGGATGGGATCATCGAGCAGGCCGTCGCGATCGACACCACCGCCGGCGCCCTCAAGGTCTGGACCTCGCACACCGAATTCGAGGAGTGGGAGTTGAAGATCGGCTGGATCGATCCGATCTCCGAGGACACGGGCGTCCAGTCACGGCTGGCCAACCTCGGCTTCGGCGAAGAGCTCACCGCCGCGGTCAAGGCCTTCCAGGCGCGCCTGGGACTGGAGATCACCGGCACGGTCGACGACACGCTGCGCGACCAGCTGAAGACCTACTACGATCCGGCCGAGGACGAGACAGCGCTGGACGTCGAGCCGCCGGCGGAGGAAGAAGAGGCGGCCGCGTCATGACGCTCGTCGCGCACGTGCAGCTCTGCAAGGCCGCCGGCGAGGCGGGCGACAAGCTGCGGCTGCGCTCTTGGATCGAGATCCAGCTCGTCGGCGAGGACGACCAGCCGATCCCGAACGCCAGCTACGCGCTGGCCCTGCCGGGCGGGACGATCGTCACCGGCACGCTCGACGCGGAGGGGATGGCACGCGTCGCGAACCTCCCGGCGGGCATGTGCAAGGTTTCGTTTCCCGACCTCGACAAGGACGCCTGGATGCCCGTCGAAACGCAGTCACAGACCCATACCGAGACCGGGCAAGAGAGCGCGGCGTGAGCCTGCGCGACGAGGCCGATCTCGTTCGCGAGTCGTACGACCGCGTCCCGTACGCGAGTGGGTCGTATCACCACACGCATCCCGATCACCTGGCCACGCTGGCGCTGCTGCACGGCCTCGAGGCGGCGCCGCCCGGCCGCTGCCGAGTGCTGGAGCTGGGCTGCTCGGACGGCGGCAATCTCATCCCGATGGCCCTTGAGTTACCGGCCGGTACATTCCTCGGCATCGACCTCTCGCCCCGGCAGATCGAGACCGGCGTCGCCCACGTGCGCGAGCTCGGGCTGACCAACGTCGACCTGCGCGCCATGAGCATCCTTGACGTGGACGCTTCGCTCGGCACCTTCGACTATGTGATCTGCCACGGCGTTTACTCGTGGGTCGCGCCCGACGTGCAGGATCGCATCCTTGCGATCTGCCGCGAGCGGCTCGCGCCGAACGGCGTCGCGTACGTCAGCTACAACGCCCTGCCGGGCTGGCATCAGCGCAGCTTCATCCGCGACCTCGTGCTGCATGCCACGGGCGGTGTCGACGACCCCGAGGCGCGGGCCGCACGTGCGTTCGAGCTGATCGGCTTTCTCTCCGACGCCACGGCGCGCGATCAGGACCCGTGGGCGCAGATCCTCCGCACGACGCGCCAGCAGTTCGACGCCTGGAGCGACCAGCCGACGTATCTCGTGCACGACTACTTCGAGCGCACCAACGAGCCGCTCTACTTTCACGAATTCGCAAAGCGCGCCGCGGCGCACGGCCTGCGCTATCTCGCCGACGCCGAGGCGCCGATGAACGAGCACGACAACCTCGGGCCGGACGTTGCCGGAAAGTTGCGCGCGCTATCGGACGACCCGATGGAGCAGGAGCAGTACTTTGACTTCCTCGTGAACCGTTCGTTCCGGCGGACGCTGCTCGTGCACGAAAGCGCGACGACACCCGATCGCACGATGAACCCGGAACGGATGCACCGGTTGCACGCCGCGACCTCGGCGCGTCCCGTGTCCGCGGAGCCCGACCTGCGTCCCGGCGTGCCGGAGACGTTCGAGAACGAAAAGGGCAAGCCGTTCGCCTCCTCGCATCCGGCGGCGAAGGGTGTGCTGGTGGCGCTGGCGGAGGCGTGGCCGCGGTCCGTCTCGTTCGACGCACTGCGCGCGCAGGTGAACGACGCGGACGACGCCCTCGTCGCCGACCTGCTCTGGTCCCTCTACTGGAGCGGCGTCGCGGAGCTGCACGTCGAGCCGCCGCATTGCGCCGAGGCCATCGGCGATCGGCCTCGGGCCTCGAAGCTCGCGCGGCTCCAGGCCTCGCGCGGCCCGATGGTGACCAACCTCCGCCGCCGCGTGCTGAAGATCGACGACCCCGTCGCCAAGTTCCTCCTGCTGCAGCTCGACGGCACCCGCGACCGCCCCGCGCTGGTGCGCCTCCTCGACACCGAAGTCTCAGCGGGACGGCTCGATATCACCGCGGGAGGAGAGCGCGTCGACCCGATGCGCATCCCGATGGTGCTCCAGGCCGTCCTCGATCACCACCTGCTACGCCTCCTGCGCCTCGCGCTGCTCGAAGGGTGAGTCGTGGAGCGGCGGGCTTTAGTTAAGCGCGGATCAACGCGTGCGTAGCACGCTGAAAGACAGTAGCCCCCGGCTTCAGCCGGGGGAATCGAGTGCCGATCAATCTCCAGCCCGCGTAGCGGGCGGCAGATCTGTCGCCCGCT
>Ga0190272_10000007_pt1 | contig 197103 bp, 153 predicted proteins | sample Popmic504T_FD_133746 | JGI IMG/M metagenome (GOLD analysis project Ga0190272, IMG submission 133746) | Populus adjacent soil microbial communities from riparian zone of Shoshone River, Wyoming, USA - 504 T | ecosystem: Environmental > Terrestrial > Soil > Riparian zone | place: USA: Wyoming... | reverse complement strand
GGGCCGGTGCGACCGGCGGCGCTTGTTGTGCCCAGGCCGTCGCGCAAACACGTGTTCCGTCGACAGGCGTGCGTTCAGGCTAGGCCAACAAGCGCCGCCGGTCGCACCGGCCCGCCGGAGGCCCCCCGTCGTCTCCCTTTGCGTTGGTGCGCGCTACCGCGCCGGTGCGGCGCTGGTCTCGTGCGTGCGGTGTACGCAGTCCGTGATGATCTCGATGAACGTGTCGAGGTCGAACGGTTTGAGGATCGAGTTGCAGACCGCGGCGGGGGGGATCTTGTCGACGCCGCGTTTTCCGGCGGCCGTGAAGACCACGATGTGCGGGCGATTTCCCTCGGGGTAGCGCTTGCCGATCTGCTCGATGAACTCGTAGCCGTTGAGGCGAGGCATCATCAGGTCCAGCAGGATCAGGTCGTACGACGTGTCGTTCTGCAGTTTCTCCAGACCGGCCGCGCCATCCTCGGCCAGCTCCACGTCGAACTTCATCCGCTTCAGAACCGCCTGCAGCAGAACGCGGATGGCGAGGTCATCGTCGATGACCATGATCCGCCGTCCGCTGCCGTCGAGTTTCTGTACTGGCATGTTCTTCAAGTGATACTGAACAGGCTGGTTAATGCGAAAGGCATACCGGCCTGAGGCGCCCCAGTGTAGGCTCAAAGGTGCCACGGTTTCAATGCAGAGTTCCGAAAGACTTGCACCCGACGCAAACGTCCTCCGTTTCCATTTCCGGCCGTGGGTCCGGAGGGCCGGGATTTCGATCGTCGTCACCGCCGCCGCCATCTCGGCCGCCATCGTCATCGCCCTGGCCGCGTTTCCCTCCGCGCGCTACGGCTGGATCGGCGAGCCGTTCGTCTGGGCCTACATCGGCACGCTCTGGGCCGGCGGTCTCAAAGTCTGGACCGGCACGCGCCGGCCCATCGCCGAGCTCGCGCCGTCGACGCTCACCCTCCGTCCGCTCCACCAGTTCAAAACGCGCGTCGTCGAATGGGGTGCCATCAGCGGCACCGAGCAGATGACCGGCGGCGACCGCCTCATCGTCTATTTCGATACCTCGCGCGGCATGCGCTTCGTGGCGCTGAACCTCAATCTCGTCAAAGGCCGCCGCGATTTTCTGCTGGCGCTCAACGCGCGGCTGCGGGAGATGGGATTCGTCGAGCGCATCGTCGAACGGTCGCGGTATCTTTCGCGCGCGACATGACCCCGAAGAAAGAGATCGCGCACCTCCGCAAAGAGCTGGAGCGCCACAACCGCCTCTACTACGCCGGCGAGCCGGAGATCACCGATTTCGACTTCGACCAGATGCTCCGCCGCCTGCAGGAACTCGAAAAGAAACACGACGACTACGATAAAAACTCGCCCACGCAGCGCGTCGGCGGCACGCCGATCGTCGGCGACTTTCCGACCGTCGTGCACGAGCCGCCGATGCTCTCGATCGAGAACGCCTACACGCTCGACGAGCTGCGCGAGTGGCACGAGCGCGTCCTGCGCGGCATCGGACGCGAGACCGTCGAGTACGAGGCCGAGCTGAAGATCGACGGAGTCTCGATCTCGCTGGCCTACGAAAACGGCGAGCTGGTTCGCGGCGCCACGCGCGGCGACGGCGTCCGCGGCGACGACGTCACGCCCAACGTCCGCACCGTCCGCAATCTCCCGCTGAAGATCGACCCCAAGGTGAAGCGCCTGGAAGTGCGCGGCGAGATCTACATCTCCAAGCGCGACTTCGCCAAGCTCAACGACGGGCTGGACGAGGAAGAGCGTCTCGCCAACCCGCGCAACGCCGCCGCCGGCTCGCTGCGCCAAAAGGACCCGAAGCTCGTCGCCGCGCGCCGCCTCAGCGCGTACGTCTACCACGTCCTCACCGTCGACGGCCGCGCGCCCGAGTCGCAGTGGGCCGCCTACGAGCTCCTCGACCGGCTCGGCTTTCCGACCAATCCGCAGCGCCGGATCTGCACGTCGCTGGACGACGTCATCGCCTTCATCGAGGACTGCCGCGAGCTGCGCCACTCGCTCGACTTCGAGATCGACGGCATCGTCGTGAAGGTCAACCGCCGCGAGGAGCAGCTCGAGCTCGGCGCCACGTCGAAGGCGCCGCGCTGGGTGCTCGCCTTCAAATATCCCCCCGAGGCGGCAGTCACCGTGGTGCGCGACATCCGCTTCCAGGTCGGACGCACCGGCGCGGTCACGCCCGTGGCCATGTTCGATCCCGTGCACATCGGCGGGACGAAAGTCGTCAGCGCCTCGATGCACAATTTCGACGAGGTCGCGCGCAAGGACCTGCGCGTCGGCGACACGGTGTCGGTGGAAAAGGGCGGCGACATCATCCCCAAGGTCACCACCGTCTTCCCCGAGCACCGCCCCGAGGGCACCACGCCGATCGTGCCGCCGGAGCACTGCCCCGTGTGCGGTCAGCCGCTGCACAAGTTCGAAGGGGAGGTCGCGGTCCGCTGCACGAACCAGGGCTGCCCGGCCATCGTGCGCGAGTCGATCCTGCACTTCGCCTCGCGCAAGGCCATGGACATCGAAGGCATCGGCGACAAGTCGGTGGACCTCTTCATCGAGAAGGGCCTCCTGCGCGACTACGCGTCGCTCTACGAGCTGCGCAAGGAAGACGTGATGGCGCTGGAGCGCTGGGGCGAGCTGTCGACCGACCGCCTCCTGGCCCAGATCGAGAAGTCGAAGACGAACGCCTTCTCGCGCCTCATCTTCGGTCTCGGCATCCGCATGGTCGGCGAGCGCGCGGCCAAGATCCTGGCCGAGCACGCCCGCACCATCGACGCTCTCATGAACGCGCGCGCCGAGGATCTGGTGGGGATCCGCGAGATCGGGCCGAAAGTGGCGGAGTCGATCACCTTCTACTTCTCCGTCCCCGCCAACCGCGAGCGCGTCGAGAAGATGCAGCGCCTCGGCGTGCAGCCGACGCACATCGCCACGGTCACGGGCGACCGCATGGCCGGCAAGAGCGTCGTCGTCACCGGCACGCTCTCCCGCTACTCGCGCGACGAGATCCACAAGCTCATCGAGACCGAGGGAGGAAAGGCCTCGGGGTCGGTGTCCTCGAAGACGAGCTACCTCGTCGCCGGCGAATCCGCCGGCTCCAAACTCGAGAAGGCAAAGTCCCTCGGCGTAGAAGTCCTCACCGAGGACGAGTTCCTGGCGCTGCTCGGCCTGTAGCTGATCCAGAGGACGACGAGGGGCCTCCGGCGGGCCGGTGCGACCGGCAGCGCTGATTGAGCCCATGTCGTCGCGCAAACACGTGTTTCGTCGACAGGTGTGCATCCTGGCTAGGCCATGCAGCGCTGCCGGTCGCACCGGCCCGCCGGAGGCCTCCCGTCGTTCCCCCGGGGATCACCGCCAGGCGTACACGTCGACATTGGCCCGCGCGCGCAACTGCGACGTCCAGCGGTCGATCTCGACCTGGAGCCGGGACGAGCGCACCGCGGTGCGCACTTCCTCGCGGACTTCCAGTAGCGGCGGCACGGGGAGGCCGCGCTCGCGGCGCGCGGGGGACCAGGTGTTCGTGTAGTACTCCTCGATCTCCTCGCTGGTGACGAAGACCAGCGGCGCGAAGCGCTCCTGGATGTACGCCTCCACCTGCAATTGCCGCTTGACCAGCGCGCGCACCTCGTCGGCCGACAGCTCCGCGCGGGCCAGCGCGGCGTTGAATTCGGCTTCGGAGGGAAAGCGGCGCTGGATCTCCAAGAAGCGGGCCTCGATCGTATCCGCGGAGAGGTCCTGCGCGCCGAAGCGCTCCACGTCGCGGTAGCGGAGGGCCTGGGCGATCAGCGCGTCGAGGATCTCGCGGCGATGATCGTCGTCGCTCTGCGCCAGGCGGGCGAAGAAGCGGATCTCCGCCATCTGCGCGATCTCGCTCACCGTCACCACCTGCCCGTCGATGACCGCGGCGATGCGGTCCACCGTGACGGCCGCGGCCGGGGCCGCGAGAAGCATCAAAAGGACGAGCTTGCGCACGCGCGGGATTGTACTAACCATTCGCGTGCCACACCGTTTCTTCGATATGCGCAAACTCGCACTCGTCCTGCTCCTCGCGCTGAGCGCGTCCGCCGCCGACCGCTTCAGCTTCCCGTACATCTACAAATCCGGCGGGAGCTCGCACATCCGTTCGAACGGCAACAGCATCGAGAAGATGGTGAACATCTCGAAGCGCTGGTCCGGCGACTTCGTCTGGCTGCGCAAGGACGGCCAGGAGTGGCTGATCCGCGACGCCTCCGTGCTGGCGGCGGTGCGCATCGCCTACGCCGACATGCACGCCCTCGAGCCGCGCCTCCGCGCCGCCGAGGAGCGCCGCCACCCGTACGAACAGAAGATGGAAGCCGTCGAGAAGCGCATGGACCGCATCAGCGATCAGCTCGGCGACGACGAAACCCTCACCGCCGCCACCCGCCGCTCGCTCGAAGTGCGCCTGCGCGACCTGGAGCGCGAATACGAGTCCATCGAGCGCGACTCGCGCGGCATCGAGCGCGAGGCCGAGGAGCTCGACGATGAAATGGAGCGCCTCGAGAAAATCGCCGAGCGCAAGTTCGAGCAGATTGTCCTGAGCGCGCTCGCGAAGGGCAAGGCCGAGCGAGTCAACTGACTTCGCGCGGGACTATGGAGTGCGGCGGCCCTTAGTACTGCATTCGCTAAGTTCGGACACAAGGCGCGACGGCGTGGAGCGGCGGGCTAAAGCCCGCCGCTCCACGCCGCACGCTGTGTGACTGAACTTAGCGAATGAAGTAGCGGGCTTGGGCCCGCGTAACGGGCCTGGAGCCGCCTATGGCCGACCTGGCCCGCGTAGCGGGCTTCAGGAAATAGCCACCGGCTTCAGCCGGTGGAAGAGGTCGATCATTCATCGAGCCCGCGTAGCGGGCGACAGGTCATACACCGTTCAGGCGCGGCGCCACACGCCGTCCCTCACTCAGGATGAACGGATGGAACTTGACAGCCCCTCCCCCTGTTCCTACCCTCTGACTGGCACTCCGTCCGCTGGAGTGCCAGACAACCGATGCCGACCCGTCAGGAGATAGACCTCGATCTGCGAGCGCGCGAAGTCCTGCGCGAGATCGTCATGCAGCACATCGCCACCGGCGAGCCCATCGGCTCGCGGACCCTGGCGCGCTGCGGCAAGTTCCAGCTCTCGCCGGCCAGCCTGCGCAACGTCATGTCCGACCTCGAAGAGCTCGGCTTCCTGGCGCAGCCGCACACATCGGCCGGACGCGTTCCCACCGACCGCGGCTATCGCTTCTTCATCGACCACCTCATGAAGTTGCGGGCCCTGACCACGCGCGACCGCGAGACCATCGACGAGGGCGTGAGCGTCGCCAGCGAGATCGACCACGTCCTGCATCACGCCTCCTCGATCCTCTCGCGCCTCACCGATCAGGTCGGCCTCGTATTCATGCCCACGCTGCTCCAGTTCGCCATCCGTTCCATGGACTTCATCGGCGTGGCCGAGAGCAAGATCATGTGCGTGATCGTCGGCACGAACGGCGTCGTCGTGAACAAGGTCATCGAGACGCGCTTCCTCTTCACCCGCGACGAGCTGGAGAAGATCGGCCGCTACATCTCCATCGAATTCAACGGCCTGACCCTCGACGCCATCCGCCGGCGCCTCATCCGCATGACGGAGCTGGAACGGGCCCGGCACGATGCCCTGATGCAGAAGACCATCGCCCTCGGCATCGACGCGGTCAACACGCCGTACGAGCACGACCTCTACGTCGAGGGCGAGAGCTCAATCCTGAACAAGCCCGAATACGCCGACGCGGCCTCGCTGCGGAAGACCTTTCTGGCGCTGCAGGAGAAGGAAAAACTCGTCGACCTGCTCGAGACCTGCCTGGCCGAGGAAGGGCTGCAGATCCTCATCGGCTCGGAGAGCGACTTCACACAGGTCCACAACTTCAGTATCGTCGCGCGGCGGTATGGCTCGGCCTCTGCGCCCCTCGGCATGGTCGGCATCATCGGCCCCATGCGCATGGAGTACGCGCGCATGGCTCCTCTGGTCGACTACCTGAGCCGCGCGCTGAGCCGCAAGATCGAAGAAGAGGAGCACGACACCTGATGGACGAGAACACTCCCCGCGGCGAAGACGACGCGGATGACGCCTACATCATCGAAGACACCGAGGGCTCCGTCGAAGAGATCGAGCGCGAGATGCGCGAGACCGCCGCGGAAGCCGCGGCCGACGCGCCCGCGCCGGGCGACGCCGCGGCCGGCACCGATTACAAAGACCGCTACATGCGCGCCATCGCGGACTTTGACAACTTCCGCAAACGCTCCGAGCGCGAGAAGGCCGACTTCTACAAATACGCCGTCGGCTCGGTCCTGAAGGACATCCTCCCGGTCCTCGACAACTTCGACCGCGCCCTCGATCACGCGGAGGAAGGCGACGAGTTCCACAAAGGCGTGCTGCTGATCTACAAGCAGCTCTTCGAGGCCCTCCAGAAGAACGGCCTCAAGCCGATCGACGAAACCGGCGTGCACTTCGACCCGAACATTCACGAGGCCGTCATCCGCGAGGAAGACGACTCGGTGCCCAATCACACCGTCACGGCCGTGCTGCAGAAGGGCTACTTCCTGCACGACCGGCTCATCCGCCCCGCGCTCGTGAAAGTTGCGGTTGGCGGACCCGAGAGGGCTTAACCTCTACTAAACGCATGGCGAAGATCCTCGGAATCGATCTCGGCACGACCAACTCGTGCGTGGCCGTCGTCGACGTGACGACGCCGCAGGTCATCCCCAACCGGGAGGGCAGCCGCACCACGCCTTCCGTGGTCGGCTTCACCGAGGACAACGACCGTCTGGTCGGCCAGATCGCCAAGCGCCAGGCGATCACCAACCCGTTCAACACCGTCTTCGCCATCAAGCGCCTGATCGGCCGCAAGTTCGAGTCCGAGGAAGTCGCGCACGCGAAGAAAGTGCTGCCGTACAACATCGTGGCCGCGCTCAACGGCGACGTGAAGGTGAAGATCCGCGACCGCGAATACTCCCCCGAGGAGATCTCGGCGTTCGTGCTGATGGAGATCAAAGCCTTCGCCGAGGACTTCCTCGGCGAGCAGATCACCGAAGCCATCATCACCGTCCCGGCCTACTTCAACGACTCGCAGCGGCAGGCCACGCGCGACGCCGGGAAGATTGCCGGCCTGGAAGTCCTGCGCATCATCAACGAGCCGACGGCGGCCGCGCTGGCGTATGGCCTCGACAACCGCCAGAACCAGACCATCGCCGTCTACGACCTCGGCGGCGGGACGTTCGACATCAGCATCCTCAAGCTCGAGGACGGTCTCTTCGAAGTGCTCTCGACGTCCGGCGACACGTACCTCGGCGGCGAGGACTTCGACAAGCGGATCATGGATCGCCTGATCGAGTTTTTCCAGAAGGAAACGAACATCGACCTGCGCGACGATCGCATGGCCCTGCAGCGCCTCAAGGAAGCGGCCGAGAAGGCCAAGTGCGAGCTGTCGATGGAGCAGGAGTCGCGCGTCACGCTGCCGTTCATCTCCCAGGGCGAGGGCGGCGCGCCGAAACATCTCAACTACGTGCTCACGCGCCGCGAGTTCGAGGGCCTCGTCGAGGACCTCATCCAGCGCACCATCGACCCCGTCAACGACGCCCTGCGCCAGGCCGGCGTCTCGGCGAAGCAGATCGACGAGGTCGTGCTCGTCGGCGGCCAGACGCGCACGCCGAAAGTGGTCGAGGCGGTGAAGCAGGCGTTCGGCAAAGACCCGAACCGCAACATCAACCCGGACGAGGTCGTGGCCGTCGGCGCGGCCATCCAGGGCGGCATCCTGCGCGGCGACATCAAGGACATGGTGCTCCTCGACGTCACGCCGCTCTCCCTCGGCGTGGAGACGCGCGGCGGTCTCTTTCAGAAGCTCATCGACCGCAACTCCACGATCCCGACCAAGAACGCGCTCATCTTCACGACCGTGGCCGACAGCCAGACCCGCGTCACCGTGCACGTGCTGCAGGGGGAGCGCGAGTTCGCGAACGAGAACAAGTCGCTGGGCAAGTTCGACCTCGTGGGCATCCCGCCGTCCCCGCGCGGCGTGCCGCAGATCGAGGTCACGTTCTCGATCGACTCCAACGGCATCGTGAACGTCACGGCCCGCGATCAGGCCACCGGCCAGTCGCAGGGCGTGCAGATCAATCCGGCCGGCGGCCTGTCGAAGGACGAGATCGACCGCATCATCAACGACGCCTCCGCCCACCAGCGCGCCGACTCGGCCCGCCGCGAAATGCGCATGCTGGCGAACAAGCTCGACGGAATGATCTACACGAACGAGAAGGTTTTCCGTGAGTTCGGCAAGCTCCTCAAGGATGAGGAGCGGGACCGCGTGGCCAAGATGATCACGCGCGCCAAGGACGTCGTCGGCGCGGAAGACAAGCAGCGCCTCAACGACGCGATATTCGAGCTGCAGGGCGCCTCGCGCATCCTGACCAGCGTCATGTTGTACAACCCCCTCAAGGTTTCGGCCCCCTCGAACGAATAAATGGCAACGACTGAAAAACGCGACTACTACGACGTGCTGGGGCTGCAACGCGGGGCCGCCATCGACGACATCAAGAAGGCTTACCGCAAGCTCGCGGTGAAGTACCACCCCGACAAGAACCCCGGCGATCCCGAGGCCGAGGAACGGTTCAAGGAGGCGGCCGAGGCGTACGGCGTGCTGTCCGACGAGGAGAAGCGCGCGCGCTACGACCGCTATGGCCATCAGGGCATGGGCGGGATGGGCGGCTTCGACCCGAATCAGTTCGCCGACTTCGGCGACATCCTCGGCGACCTGTTCGGCTTCGGCGATTTCTTCGGCGCCCGCGGACGCCGCGGCACGCGCCCCGCGCGCGGCAACGACCTCCGCTACGACCTGCAGCTCGATTTCATGGAGGCCGTGTTCGGCAAGGAAGTGACGCTGGCCGTGCCGCGCCAGATCACCTGCGCGACGTGCACAGGCACCGGCGCCAAGCCCGGCACGCAGCCGGTGACCTGCACGGGCTGCGGCGGCCGCGGCCAGATCCGCTACTCACAGGGCTTCTTCGCCGTGGCCCGCACCTGCCCGCAGTGCGGCGGGCAGGGAAAGGTCATCAAGGACCCCTGCGCCACCTGCGGCGGCGCCGGACGGCTGCGCGAGGAGAAGAAGATCCAGGTCAAGATCCCGGCCGGCGTCGACGACGGGTCGCGCCTGCGCGTCGCCGCGGAAGGGGAGGCCGGCTTCAACGGCGGCCCCGCCGGCGATCTCTACGTCTTCCTCAGCGTCGCCGACCACCCGAAGTTCACCCGCCGCGACTACGACATCCACTCCGAGCACGCCGTGAACTACACGCAGGCCGCCCTCGGCGGCGACGTGAACGTCGAGACCATCGACGGCCACGAGTCGCTCAAAATCCCCGCCGGCACCCAGCCCAACCAGGTCTTCCGCCTCCGCAGCAAAGGCGTGCCGTTCCTCGACGGCACCGGCCGCGGCGACCACTACGTCCACGTCGTCGTCCGCATCCCCGCCACCCTCACCGACGAACAACGCACCCTCCTCGAACAACTCGCCGACCTCCACGGCGAAGTGGTCCCGACGGAGAAGGGCGTCTTCGACAAGGTGAAAGAGTTCTTCTCGAACTGACCAGCGGACCGCCGCCGTCCCGGCGGCTGTAGGTGGCGGCGTCCCGCCGCCACACGGTGCGGGCGAGACGCCCGCGGTGCTGTTTGATGGAGCGCCGTCATTCTCATCTCCATCGAATGTGGCAGCGACTACCCCCTCCGTCATCCCGAGCGGAGGGCGGGTGGGTGTGAGGGAGCGGAGGGATCTGAACGGCGGAAAGTGCTCTTCACGAACCGCACGCCGTACCAATCCCACTTTGGGGTCGCCCCGGATCCTTTCGCTCCCTGCCACTCGGATGGTCCAGCGTTCTACAAAATGTAGGGCACGTGCCGAGTCATTGCCGTTTCACGATCAATGATCCCCTCCCGTCATCCCAGGCAGCGGAGCTCAGGTCGGCGCCTGTCCGGCGCGCACAAGGTGGCGGTAGCGGAGGTTGAGCAGCACATAGCAGATCATCGTCGCCGTAATGCCCACCAGCATGGCCTCGAGCCCGAGCGGCAACAGCAGCACGAGTGCCGTCAGCGCGAACGCAGCGGCGGTGTTGGACAGCAGGTAAGGTCGCAGCTCGGGGATCTCCATGTAGTAGCCGTACTGCTTGCCCAGGAAGAACAGCACGGTGCCGGCGGCGGCCAGTTTACGGAAGTCGCCCGGGTCGAGGTCGCTCAGGATCGCATGCCGTATCAGCGAGGCCAGGACCGCCAGGCCGACGAACAGGAAGAAGTGCGAGTAGAGGATCGAGTGTCCGGTCGTGAGTTTGCGATGTTCCAGCAGGTGGAAGCTGTCGTAGTAGATCCACCAGATGGCCGACACCATGACGAATCCGCTGACGGCGGCAATGATGTTGGACTGGTTCCAGGCGATGCCGGCCAGAGCCGCGGAGATGCTGATCACCGATTCGCCCAGCATGATGATGGTCAGCAGGCCAACCCGCTCGACCATGTGCGGCGTGTGCGCCGGCACGACGTGCAGCCGCCGTTTGAGCAGCACCAGGGCGACCATGTCGAACACGAGACCGGCATAGAAGACCAGGTAGTTCCAGGGCGTCTCCAGCAGGATCGAGGCAAGGCTGAATCGAGCGCGCCTCACCGCGGAGAAACGGAAGTCCAGATACGAGAACTTGGCCGGAGCCGATGATCGAGCGGGACAGGTAATGTTCTTTGCTCTGTCCTCCGCCGCACGATCCCAGGGGATCCGCCCAGCAATTTAGCATGGGGTGCAGTGTAGCCGCCGGCTAACTTTGGTGTGAAGCTGGCACGGCCCGACTTCGGCCCGCCGGCCGAGCCGGCTACCTCAGCGCAAGCGTGACGGCGTCACGGCGGTTGCAGGTCGCCACTCGCTGCAGCGCAGTTCATTGGCGGCAACCGCCGCGCCGCTTCGGCTTCGGCACGTGGGCCCTGGCCGTGCAGCTTACACCAAGGATGTTAGGCGGACAACCGTACCTACGGCCACTCGTTTTCAACGGGTCGCTCGATAGCAAAACGCCCCGGCCGCAGTACGCAGTGACGGCTTCGGCCCGGCGACCGGGCCGGAGTGAAGGTCGCAGCTGGAATGGCGCAGCGCCAACTGCTGGAGCGACTGCAGCGGGCGGGGCGTCAACAAAGCGGCATGACTGCGCAGCTTAACGTCCCATTCGTCAGCGTCACCCAGTGGAAGAGATGAGCGTTTCTTGCGGCCACGGCGCGCGTGAACCTGCCGCCTGATGTCTCGGTGTAAACTCAGGAACATGTCGTCTGTCACATGGAGTCGAAGCGACAAGATTGCCTTCGTCGCAACAACCATTGCAATCGTTGCGCTTGTGGCCAGCTTTTTTGTTCCCGAAATTCGCCGCGCCATCGGTGTCCACGACACCACAGAAGTAACTACACCGATCGTCGTGACGCAACCCGTAAAGACGTCGTCCGCAGGCTCGACTGACTTACAACGCGGCCCTCCTGCAGAATCACGCGCGCGGAATGGCGAGAATGTTTGGATCGGAGAAATCAAACAATCTGACCGTGATGCAACGTTTCCAGTAATCGTACGGTTCCCACCGGTGCTAGATTATGGTTACATCGTCAGAGCGACATATCCTACCTTAGGTTGTGAAGCTAAGTGGAAACTGGTGGGAGTGAGCATCCTAAAACGATTTACGTTCCAGTCCACAATGACACGTGGCAAATGCGCGCCGGGTACAGTGGTCTTGAAATTCATTAACAATGAGGAGACATCGTTCTCGTGGCACGATGACCAAGGCAGGACGGCGACGGGTTCGCTCCATCCCCAGTAGCCCACGTACGCTCGCCTTCCAACAGATGCCACTTTGCATTATCTGGCTTGGCGACTCCAAAATTTTCGATCGTTCTTTAGTGTTGGCGCTAGCCACATGGCCGCCTAACTTTGGTGTGAAGCTGATGCGGCCCGGCCTCGGCTCGGCAGCCGAGCTGCCTTCATCATCGCCAGTGTGACGGCGTCACTGCGGTTGCAGTTCGCGACTCGGTTCTACGAACGTCATCGGTGGCAATCGCCGCGCCGCGCAGGCTTCGGCACGTAGGACCGGCCGCACAGCTTACACCAAGGACGTTAGGCGGTCGAAAATAGGGTGTGCACCTGAACCAAGTGTCACGAAGTAGGTGTGGCGCTGAATCCTTCGGACATCATGAATCTAAACGGAACTGACGTCGGGCGATCCCCTGTCTTAGTCGTAACGGTGCCAACGATGTAGTTGCCATACCACGTGATTTTGTAACGGCTCCCCTTGTTACCATCCAATATCACTTCCTTTTCAACGGTCTCCGACTCCTTGAATGTCCGCCCAGAGCTTCGCTCTATCTCCGCCTTAACCGAAGCCTTCAGCCAACTCAAGGCATCAACACTCAATTCACCATGAATGGCCGTATCGATTCGAAAATCGACGACGTGTTCGACTGTACGACGGCGCAGAGACCTATAAACGCCACCGGCCGGTATCTCGACGAACTCAGACTCGAGTTCGACGCGCTCGATTGTTGGCTTTAGCTCCGTTCGCGGTCCGCCGGTTGCATCTGGCGCCGACGTAACCATAAGGGGAGGCTTGTCTGCGCGAATCAGTATCTGGTTCCCGTCCGATCTGAACGAAATCGTTTCACTTGCGGACGCCACTAGAGGAACATTGAAAACGAGCGTTCGCTCGTGTCCGATCTCGACAGACACCGGGATGAATCGCTTGCCACTTCCTTCGGGTAGGAGGAAGCTATGCAAGTCAGCCCAGTCACATTGAAATGTCGTAGGTCCCGTCTGTCGGAAGGAATGGGCGATAGCTGCGCCCGCAGGTATTACTCGATGGTCCAATTTAAATGGCTCTCGAAAGTAGAGCCTCCCTCGATCGAGACGTAACTTTGCATCCCTGAACGGTGATGTGTATCCTACCCAATCACCATCCAACGGAGTTACTGGCCTTGTAGGTAGAGAAGTGGCCGACGGCAGCACAACTTCACCACAGGCAATTGCTAAGAACGAGACGACGATCAGCAGCAAGCATCGCGTATTTGTGAATCGCATAGGTGTAGAAATAGTTTACGCCGTGTCGTGTATGCCGCCGCCTAACTTTGGTGTGAAGCTGTCACGGCCCGGCCTCGGCCCGGCCGCCGAGCTGCCTGCGTCGTCGCCAGCGTGAGGGCGTCCCGGCGGTTGCAGTTCGCCAGTCGTAGCTTTGCAACTCCTTGGCGGCCAACCGCCGCGCCGCTCGGGCTTCGGCACGCGGGACCGGCCGTGCAGCTTACACCAAGGACGTTAGGCCGACGAATCGAGCTCCTCGCGGGGGCACACTTTCCATGAAGCTCCGCGTACTTGCACGCTCAACGCACACCCCTCAGGCCGCGGCAGGATGCAGCGCAGAGGCCTTGACGGTAGGCCGATCCGTGACATTCTGCTACGCTGTTGCCGAGGCCGTGACAGACAAGTACGTTTTTGTTCTCATGCCATTTAGCGCAGCGTACGACGACCTTTACCACGTCGCCATCAAACCAGCATGCGCAACGGTTGGCGCTAGGTGTGAGCGCGTAGACGAGCAGATCTTCCAGGAGTCGATACTTAAACACGTATACGACCAAATCCGTGTTGCAGATGTGGTGGTTGCAATTATGACCGAACGCAATCCGAATGTATTTTATGAAGTTGGATATGCGCACGCCGTTCACAAGACGGTGATCCTGGCGACCTCTGACGCTGCAGATATACCGTTTGATCTGAAGCATTACCCGCACATCGTTTATGCCCAGAGCCTCAGAGCGCTGCGAGACGAACTCGAGAGACACCTTGCATTTTGGCTTGAGCAACTGCGACCGCGCCACGATGACGTGCTAGACGTACTTGCTCCGGAGGCGACGGCGATCGCAGCCGACGGAAACTGGTCATTACCGTCGTGGATGGAGCGCATCCCACGCTCAGAAATAGCACACTGGATCGGCCGCCTGTTACTGCTGCCGTTAAGTATCCCGGCACTTGCTAATGGCATGATGTTGTCCAATCCCTGGCTTGTTGCGCTCGGCCTGCCGGTTCTCGCCGTATTTGTCTATTCGTTCCGACGAACGACAAATGCGCATCTTGCGTTGCTTGCCGTTCACGGCGTGCTATTGTGTTGTCTGCTCGCCGGCTTCTATGTGGCAGCGTTTACCGAGATGATGGATGTTCCCGGCGCTTGGCTCGCTATAGCTGCTGTCGAGCTAGCGCTTATCCTCACACTCTGGCGCTCGCCGAAGATACGACATTACTACGGCTCTGTTGATTCGTTCTGGAGGACGGTGCGTCAAATGCTTAGAGTGGGGCGCCGGCGGACGGCCTAACTTTGGTGTGAAGCTGATGCGGCCCGGCTTCGGCCCGGCAGCCGAGCTGCCTGCCTCGTCACCAGCGTGACGGCGTCACGGCAGTTGCAACTCGCGACTCGGTTCTACGAACGTCATCCGCGGCAACTGCCACGCCGCTCTGGCTTTGGCACGCGGGACCGGCCGCACAGCTTACGCCAAGGACGTTGGGCGGATGCTACTTCGGCATGTTCGGGATCTCGGGTTCTTTGGTCTCCGATATCCACCCGTCGAAAATAGCCGCTGTACGCCTGAGCAGATCGGCGGTAATAGCTGCCGGAGTATCGGCAGGTTTTTGCGAGATACCTTCTACGTATTCATTGAACTGCTTCACGCCTGCACGCAGTCTCTTGTTGTCCGTTGAGCCTAGCGCTTGCCAAAGCTCGTTGACACTTTCAGCCTTTCCAGAACCTTCTGGCATTCGGGGATAGATCTCGTCGAAAAGGCGCTCGAATGCCTTCCTCCGTCGCGTTCGCGGTGCTCTCGCGAGTTCATTCAAGAGCTCATCCGTGCGATCAAACAAGTCAACCAACTCGAGGTTACGTGGCGAAACTACTGGTGCTGAGTTGGTCCGATCCTTCAGCGTTTCTTGGATCTCGCGAAACATGACCTTCACTTCTTCGAACAGCTTACCGACGTTCGGCCCATCAGAACCACCCTTTGGGGCGATGGAGGCTTTGCTCAACGTCGGAAGTTGCTCGCGGAAAGCCGCGACTTGCCGCCGGACCGCCTCTTCGCGCGGAGCTGCCTCAGGATTGCGACGAATGAGTTGCAGTACAAGCTTCGTTAGCGAGTCTTCATCATCACCGGAATTCTGAAGTTGTGCGAACGGCCCGCTAAGATCCTCAAGGCCAATACCAATGGCAACGCCAAAAGCCTGGGTCGAAAGCTTGCCTCGTGCGACTCCTACTTCATACAAGATCCACGGACGCGCGACGCTATTCGACGTTAAAATTGCCACGACGTCCGTTGCCGCCTGCAGTTTCTCCATGATGGTGGCGTACCACTCGGCACCGAATGCGATACCGGAAGTACCCTTCCGATCAGATGATCGGAACGCACGCAGAATTCCCCCGCTGGCATCTGTCAGGAGATTTTCGAATGCTTCCGCCAATGCGGCGTCGCGGCTATCGTGGCTTATGAAAATCAGAGGCCGTTCAGCTATTACCAAAGAACCACTGGAAGTTTGCGAGAATCGTGTGGGCTCTCTCTTTTTTGCCACGGCGGCATTATGGCACAGCACTTATGGTGGGCACCGCCCAACTTTCGCGTGCGGCCGCGGCCCGGCTTCGGCCCGGCAGCCGAGCTGCCTGCTTCATCGCCAGCGTGACGGCGTCACGGCGGTTGGTGCGCCAGGCAAAGCTTGGCGAAGGGGGATCGAAGTGATGTGAAGTGACATTACAGAGAGAAACCTTCGGAAGCAGCCCAGCAGGTTCAAGTCCTGCCCCGCCAAGGTTGGCCGCCAGGGGGAAGCGAGTCTTGCGTGGTGTGATCGGAGTAATCCGAGCCGCGAAGCGTAGACAGCGAGAGAACAGGCTGTGTGATTGAGCCTCGAAAGGTGACCGATCGCGGAGCCGACGTTGTCAACTGAACGGAAGGCAACATCGGATGCGTCGTTAGTGGTCTTGGCGCATCCGGTCCGCCGGGGTCGAAGAGCAGAGCGTGTTCGGGAAGGGGCTGCCCAGGAACCTGGGAGATCCTGCCTTGTCTCCACGAGCGCGGGCGAAGGAAGAGGATTGAGGCACCGGCGCAGTTCCGACAAGGAACCGGCAAACGGCAACTCCCCGCTTCCTCATGAGTCGCAGCGGTGCGTGGTATCGCCAGACGAACGAGCAGTGAGTCGGGCGAGAGGGGCGGCAGGAAGTCGGAGCGCCTCAATAGTACCGAGGAAGCCGGAGAAGTGAACCTCGCGCGATCCGGTGGAGGGAAGCGAGGCGTCGGGTCACGGAACTGCTGAAGGGGAACATGAGCAGGACTTCGAGCCTGGTCTCAGTGTCAACGAGACTTCAGCAGATAGCAGAAATGGGGGGCGCGACGAGCGCAGCGAACCCGTGATTCGAGGAGCCGGATGCGGTAGTCCCGCACGTCCGGATCTGCAGGGGGGGTCGGGGCGAGCAATCGCCTTGGTCTACCCGACCACATCGCTCCTGCCGAGCCGGTCGTTGGTCGCGGCAACCGCCGCGCCACGGCGTGGGAGCGTGAATTCGGCGCGCTCACACCCGAAAGCGCTGCTTCCCACCCCGCGCGAGGTCGATGATTGACGATGTTGCCGGTTGGTGACACTCTGGCGCAAAGCGAATCGGAGTAAGCCGTGGCGCGGGACTCTTCTAGCACCAACAATGATGACGTCGCCTTTCAAAAGGCCGCGATTGGCACGATCGCGAAGCGCCTCTTCGGCCACGCAATCCTCGCGTCCGTCCGGAGAAACGCAGTTCTTCGGCGAACACTATGGGAGGCCTTCTTATGCGCATCGATCGCGGCGCTTGTCGGCCGATTTCAATTTGGCTTGCCTCTCCTGACCTGCTTTCTCGCGATTCTCGTGCTGTATGCCGAAGCGATCGCACAAGTGCATTACGCCGAATTGTACAACTTGTATCGCAAGTGGACTACCTTTCGGCGCCGCGTCTATCTGGCCGCCTTTGTATTCGCTTTTCTTAGACTCATGGTCTGGAAGGGTTTCGGAATACCGCCCGCTGAGGCCTATGCCGCAATGGCGCGCGCGGGGGGCTTCATGCATGTCTTTTGGTACGGGAACGCACCCGCCATTGTGCTACTGGAATTACAGCTAACCCTCGTCCTTGGCTATCTTTCATGTCTAATCGTATTCCACAAACATCGCCGTGCCGTGTCAGTCGCGGCGGCTTTGGTAGCAGTTGCCGTCGTGTTCTGGGCGATGCCGCTATCAGATGCCGAACTCGCTGAGGAGGGAATTGTCGGGGTTGTAGCCAATAGACTGGGCCGCTTGTCGGGGGCGACTCCCGGAGAACTCGAGGCGCATGGCGTTATCGGATCCGCGTATTACAGAACAAAGGCACTTCTCTTTGGTGCAAATTCACCAGCACCATCTGTCCACTCGCCGTCATCTCGGCGAGAATCCGCAGCCACAGCTCACGCACTACCCGTGCGCCCGAACAAGAGACGTGCTGCCGCCGAACAAGGTGATCAGCTCGCAGCGCATGCACGGGCACAGCGAGGTTTTCCGGGAGAGTGGCACTATCATAGGGCTGACGGACAGCAGGCGACCCTCATGCTGGCTACAGAAGAGAACAGCTTTGCAGGCGAATATCGATTCGGTGACCACGTGGAGCCCCTTCGCGGAGAGTTGCAGCCCGACGGTCGGCTCCACCTTGTAAACACACGCCAAGTTGGCAAATTGGTCAGGCCGGGCACATGGTACGAGGGCGACTTTTCGCAAGACGCGTGGTTACGTCTTAGCGCGGATGGCAATTCTGTGATCGTAGATACGTCTACGAAGGGACCGGCCGTCATAATGGAGCGAAAACCGACCGACACCCCTGATGTCGCCCAAGAGTAACTGCTGCACAAGTTGCGGCCTAACCTTGGTGTGAAGCTGATGCGGCCCGGCTTCGGCCCGGCAGCCGAACTGCCTACGTTATCGCCAGCGTGACGGGCGTCACGGCGGTTGGTGCGCAGGCAAAGCTTGGCGAAGGGGGATCGAAGTGATGTGAAGTGACATTACAGAGAGAAACCTTCGGAAGCAGCCCAGCAGGTTCAAGTCCTGCCCCGCCAGGAGTGGCCGTCAGCGGGAAGCGAGTCTTGCGTGATGTGATCGGAGTAATCCGAGGCGCGAAGCGTAGACACCGAGCGAACAGGCTGTGTGATTGAGCCTCGAAAGGTGACCGATCGCGGAGGCGACGTCGTCAACTGAACGGAAGGCAACATCGGATGTGTCGTTAGTGGCCTTGGCGCATCCGGTCCGCCGGGGTCGAAGAGCAGAGCATGTTCGGGAAGGGGCTGCCCAGGAACCTGGGAGATCCTGCCTTGTCTCCACGAGCGCGGGCGAAGGAAGAGGATTGAGGTACCGGCGCAGTTCCGACAAGGAGCCGGCCAACGGCAACTCCCCGCTTCCTCATGAGCCGCAGCAGTGCGTGGTATCGCCAGACGAACGAGCAGTGAGTCGGGCGAGAGGGGCGGCAGGAAGTCGCAGCGCCTCAATAGTACCGAGGAAGCCGGAGAAGTGAACCTCGCGCGATCCGGTGGAGGGAAGCGAGGCGCCGGGTCACGGAACTGCTGAAGGGAAACATGAGCAGGACTTCGAGCCTGGTCTCAGTGTCAACGAGACTTCAGCAGATAGCAGAAATGGGGTGCGCGACGAGCGCAGCGAACCCGTGATTCGAGGAGCCGGATGCGGTAGTCCCGCACTCCGGATCTGCAGGGGGCGGGGCGAGCAATCGCCTCGGTCTACCCGACCAGTTCGCGACTCGGTTCTTCGAACGTCATTCGCAGCAACCGCCGCGCCGCTTCGGCGTCCGCACGTGGGCCCTAGCCGCATAGCTCAGCGTAAGATGCGTTAGCCGGACGAATAGCGATGCGTATCCCGGCGGTCGCTCGCAGTCGCCTTGGGGTCCACCCGCGTGCAAAAACTCAACGCTGACGGGCGTGAACTCATGGTCTGCTGCAGAAGGAGATCGCCAACCCCATCTAGGTTCTCCCGTTGGGCAGACCAGATACATGGCGATCCCGGCGACTGGCCCTGCCGAGCCCGTACGACACCGTCGTCGCGGGCGCGTATGATGCCGATCATGCTCTGCGTAGATGGTCGTCTCGCGGCCGTGGGAGCGCTTCTCGCGTTGGTTTGCAAACTTTCGTCGTCACAAGCTGCCGAAGTAAACCGTGCGCTCGTTCTTCGAGGCCAGATCGCGATTCACCGATGTCACAACGCCACGCAACCTCCACGCGATTGTCGCCTCTTGGGACTTCGACTCACTGAACCTGAGCTGCGCGAGTTCCGCGAACTGGTCGCGTCGGTGCAGTTACGACAAGAAGTGGCACATCGAGAAGCAGAACGCGACGGCAAGGTAACAGGTGGTGTTTGGGGGTTCGTTAGCTACAGCTATCGTATCGCGTTCGTCAATTCAGAAACATCGGGGTATGCGTGGCTTCACGTGACTGACGATGCGGCGTGGATCGAGGGTGACGAACAAATCGGAAACGTTGTATTTGATCGTACGGAGTCGCGCAAACTTCGCAAAATCATGTTTCGGCTCGAGGTAGCTACGGAGCCCGACAAGCATCGCAGCGCGTCGGCAGAGCGATCCCCCGCTACGATCGTAAAAGGTCTACCGGTCGCGGTCGTGTGGAAGGAAGCGAGAACAGTCGACATCAATTGCGATCAGCTGCCTGACAAGATATTCGTCGCATCTGACGCGGCGCACTACTACGTTGCGGCCGTGATCGCGCCGTTTGACGAAACATCGACACCATCTTACGTCGCGCTGAATTTAAGCGGGAATGCACAGCGGTCACTATGTGGCGAGCCACGAGACTTGATCGACGACAGCATGAACATTGACATCGTCGAAGTACTTGGCGATTCGCCTCAAGGATGGCAACGATCAGCGGCATGCAAAGGTCTGCGTTTGGATAGTGGCGAATGCGACAGCTTTCACCTATATTGGAACCGCGTCGAACGGAAGATCGGCTGGTGGCGCCTCTGAACGCCCGTTACTCCGGCGCGTGGCTGCCCAACTTCACACTGAAGCTGGTGCGGCCCGGCTTCGGCCCGCCACCCACTCCACCTCGGACTGCGCCAGCGTCGCGGCGTCACGCCGGTTGGTGCGCCAGGAAAAGCTTCGAGGAGGAGAAAGCGATGTGAGTTGAAGACACACGTGGAAACCTCCTGACGCAACCCAGCAGGTGAGAGTCCTGTCCCGTCAGGAGTGGCCGTCAACGGGAAGCGAGTCTTGCGCGGTGTGATCGGAGCAATCCGAGCCGTCGCTTAAGAAACGGGCTGAGGGAACCGGGGTGAGTCCCTTAGAAACCCGGACACAGCTCATGCCGTTCGACACAGCCACGCTTCCCGTGAGTCGTTCTGCGCCGTGCGTGTCGCGTGCGGCAGCCGTCTCAGCCGCCGCTTTCCTACTCGTGATCTCCGCGCGCGTCAGGTTACCCGAACGATCGCTGCGGCCCAGGCCGCCGCGCCCCAAAATGCTCTGACCGGCGACTCAGCCCGGATGATCGGCGGCTCAACCCGGATGAGGAATGACCCGGCTCGGATGCTTCATGACTCGACCTGGATGATCCATGACTCAGCCCCGGATGATCGGCGGCTCAACTCGGATGACCGAGGTCCCAATCCGGATGGGCGATGACTCAATCCGGATGCGCGATGCCTCAGCCTGGCTGGCGGCTGACTCAGCCCCGGATGGCGGTTGACTCATTCCGGCTGGCGGCTGACTCAGCCCCGGATGGCAGCTGACTCGGTTCGGATGGCGGATGACTCAGTCCCGGCTGGCAGATGACTCAGTCCGGATGGCGGATGACTCAGTCCGGATGATCGATGACTCAGCTCCAGCGGCCGTAATTTCCGGCAGGGCCGATGGGCGGAAGTGCCGCAGAAAAGGTCAAATAATTTTTTTGTTGACAAACGGCCCGGACCGGGCGCACAGTTTTCTCCGATGACCAGACCGGGCTCAGCAAGTGCGCCGAAGGGCGCTGCCGGCGGCGGGTGCCGCCCGAGCCGCCGCGCGGAAGCGCGGGGGCCGGAGTGGGTCGGTCACTACCGGCGGGGCCAGCGGGCGCTGGACGCGGCGGCAACGCTGATCTATGCGGCGATTCACGCGGTGCTGGAGGCGGGGCGCTCCGCCCGGCAGCGTCCGGTTAGCAACGCGCGGCGGCTCAGCGGCGTGGTGCGCCGGATGGGCGAGGCCAAGCGGCGGCTCGGCGAGGCACTGCGGGACTTGGACGCGGCGGCTGAGGCCCTGGCGCGGGAACCGGACCAGCAGAGGGGCGACGCCCCGCAGATCATGGAGATGGCGGCCGCACGCTGCCAGGCCGTGGCCAAGTACATCCCCTTCGCCCTGACCGAGGCCGTCCTGGCTCAGCTCGAAGTCCTCGGCGGCCTCCAGTTGGGCGAGCTGGTGCCGGAACCGCCGGCTGACGCCCGCCGTCGCATCGTCCTCGCCCCGCGGCGGCTGTTCGTCCGCGCGTTCCTCACGGCCCGGCAGCCGCGCGTCTCCGACCGCATCGCTCCCGCACTTTCCCGGCGCAGGCGAACTCCCCGCCCGGCCGAGGTCCGTGTTCCCCGACGCAATGTCCGGGGCCGTGCTCCTCCTCTTTCTTCGACCTGCGCGCTCTGATCCCACGCACAGTCGAAAAAGAAAGATGGAGTTTTGTATGGCCAAGATTGAGAGAGAAATTCAGAACGAAAATGTCGTGATCCCGGTCACAAACCCGAATATCTACGCCGAGTCGGCGCAACTGCGCCTCGAGGAGCTGCGCCGGTGGCGGGACCAGATCCCGCGCTTCGCGATTCCCGAGACCGTTGATGCGACGCGGAGGCTGAGCCCGGCCGCGGCCGTCCCGCCCGTGTTCATCGAGCTGACGAACGTCGCGGTGGCGAACCAGACGGCTCTGGTGCGCGTCGACGGCGCCCCGCCGGCCGAGGTCCGCGACCTGGTGGCGTACGCCGACGCGTACGTGCCGCTGGCCGACGAGCTGGAGATGATGGCACAGTTCATCCGCTACAGCACCACCGCCGCGCGCAACCTGGCCGGCACGGAGGCGCTGACGACGTACTCGCTGGCGCAGCGTCTGGCCAGGCAGAAGCGGTACGCCCACCTCAAGCCGCACGTCGCCGACATGCGCCGTGCGCTGGGCAAGCAGCGGAAGCCGAAGCCGGAGGAGCCCGCGAAGCCCGCGGCCGACGGCGCGGCCAAGGCGGCGGCGAAGGTGGCCTGGACGGCACCGGCGCCGGACCCGATGAAGGAGTAGCACGGTAGACCCGCGGGCGCGCCGCAAGGCGCGCCCGCATTTTGTGTCGCGGAGCGCAGGCGAACGGCGCCAGACGGCGTGGAGCGGCGGGCTTTAGCCCGCCGCGGTTCCCACCCGTCGGCGGCGGCGGGCTAAAGCCCGCCGCTCCACGCCTCTGCCGTTCTCCCAACAGCCGGCGAGGACGCCGGCGGTCCCCGGCGGCGTTCCGATAGAATCGCGCCGCAATGGCCGATCCGAACTCCTTCTCCCGATGGCGTCCTCACCCGTGGCATGGGCTCACGGCGGGGGCGGATGCGCCGCGTGTGGTCAACGTGTTCGTGGAGATCACGCCGTTCGACCTGATCAAGTACGAGGTCGACAAGCCGAGCGGCTACCTGAAGGTGGACCGGCCGCAGCGGACGTCGTCGCAGCCGCCGGCGCTGTACGGGTTCGTGCCGCAGACGTATTGTGCGGAGCAGGTCACGAAGCTCTCGCCGGTGGCCTCGAAGGGCGATGGCGATCCGCTCGACATCTGCGTGCTCAGCGAGCGGCCGATCACAAAGTCGGAGATCCTCATCGCGGCGCGCGTCATCGGCGGGCTGCAGCTCATCGACCGCGGCGAGGCGGACGACAAGATCATCGCCGTGCTGCAGGGCGATTACGTCTGGGGGGAGGCGCAGGACATCGCGGACGTGCCGCCGGTGCTCGTCGAGCGCCTCGAGCATTACTTCTCCACGTACAAGCTCGTGCCGGGCGAGGGGCAGCGCATCCGCGTGGCGGGGACGTACGGCTACGACCACGCCGCGGCGGTGGTGCAGGCGGCGATGGAGGATTACCGCGCCCACTTCGGGAACGGCGAAGCCTGACGCGCCGGCTTGCCGGCGCGAGAACGCAATGATCGATTACATCCTCTCCATCGAGTTCGAAGACCCGGCCGATGAGGACGTGATCCAGTCGCGGCTTTTCCTCACGAACTCCACCGGCAGCACCTCCACGCAGAATACGATCGAGGCGTATTTCGACTCGCCCGAGGATCGCGATGCGGCGGCGGCACTGCTGGCCGGTTACGAGCTGCAGGCCTTCGATCGCGAGCGGCAGGACTGGCTGGAGAGGTATCAGCAGTCGCTCGAGCCGCTCTCCATCGGCAGGCGGTTCGTGATCGTGCCTGATGCGGCGATGGTGACCGAAGCGGAAGTCCTCCGCCTGATCGTGCCGCAGGAGCAGGCTTTCGGGACGGGGTCGCACGAGACCACGTCGCTCTGCATCGAAGTGCTGGAGTCGCTGGACGTGCAGGGGAAGCGCGGGCTGGACGTCGGCGCCGGCAGCGGCATCCTCGCCCTGGCCATGCACCGCCTGGGCGCGGCGAAGGCGATCGCCTTCGACAACGATCCCGACGCCTACGGGGCGCTGCGCGACAACCGTATCCGCAACGGCGTGCCCGATGAAGCGATGCCGCTGTTCATCGGGAGTGTGGAAGCGCTACGCGGCGGCGTGTTCGACGTCGTGACCATGAACATCATCCCCGAGGTCATCCTGCCTTTGCTGGGAGACGTCGTGACGCATCTGGCTGAGGACGGGCGGCTGATCCTCAGCGGCATCCTCATCGTCAAGCGCGGCGACGTCGTCGCCGCGGCACGCACGCACGGACTCACGCTCGTCGACGAGCGCGAGAAGGGCGAGTGGTGGGCGGGGGTGTTTGGATTGAGGATTGAGGATTGAGGATTGAGGATTGGGGATTGGGGATTGGGAATTGAGGATTGAGAATTGAGGATTGAGAATTGAGAATTGAGGCTGAATGGCGCCGTACGCGGAGCGCCAATCCTCAATCCTCAATCCTTCATCCTCAATCCCGCGACGCGGGATACTCGCGGCGCGTGTAGCCGGTGTAGATCTGCCGCGGGCGGGCGATCTTCTGGTCGGTGTCGGTGAGCATCTCCTGCCACTGCGCCAGCCAGCCCGAGACGCGCGGGATGGCGAAGAGGACCGTGAACATCTCGGTGGGGAAGCGCATGGCCTGGTAGATGAGGCCCGAATAGAAATCGACGTTCGGGTAGAGCTTGCGCTTCACGAAGTAGTCGTCCTCGAGGGCGATCCGCTCCAGCTCCAGGGCGATGTCGAGCAGCGGATTGCGTCCCGTGACCTCGAACACCTGGTCGGCAACGGTCTTGATGATCTTCGCGCGGGGGTCGTAGTTCTTGTAGACGCGGTGGCCGAAGCCCATCAGGCGCCCGCCTTCGCCGCTCTTCACGTTCTTGATGAAGTCGGGGACGTTCTTCACGTCGCCGATCTCGGTGAGCATCTGCAGCACGGCCTCGTTGGCGCCGCCGTGCAGCGGGCCGTAGAGTGCGGCCGCGGCGGCGGCCACGGCGGAGTAGGGGTCGACGTGCGAGCTGCCGACGGCGCGCATGGCGTTGGTCGAGCAGTTCTGCTCGTGGTCGGCGTGCAGGATGAAGAGGACGTCCAGGGCACGCTCGAGCACGGGGCTCGGCGTGTACTTTGTCTCCGTCATCTTGTACATCATGTTGAGGAAGTTGGCGGTGTAGGAGAGGTCGTTGTCGGGGTACGCGTACGGCATCCCGATGGTGTGGCGATAGTTGAACGCCGCCACGGTGATGATCTTGGCGATGATCCGCTCGATCTGTTTCTGGCGGATGTTCGCGTCGAAGATCTCTTTCGACTCAGGGTAGAACGTCCCCAGCGCGGCCATCGACGAGATCAGCCGGCCCATGGGGTGGGCGTTGTAGCGGAACGAGTCGATGAGGTGGCGGAAGTTCTCGTTGAGGATGGTGTGGTGGGTGATGGTGTGCTGCCACTGCTTCAACTCGTCGGCCGTGGGGAGCTCGCCGTTGAGGAGCAGGTAGGCCGTCTCGAGGTAGGTGCTTTTCTCCGCCAGCTGCTCGATCGGATAGCCGCGGTATTCGAGGATGCCCTTGTCGCCGTCGATGAAGGTGATGGAGCTGCGGCACGACGCGGTGTTCATGAACGCCGGGTCGTAGGTCATCATCCCGAAATCGTCGTCGCCGGTCTTGATCTTCCGCAGTTCGAGCGCTTTGATCGTGCCTTCGTTGATGGGGACTTCGTAGGTCTGTCCGGTGCGGTTGTCCGTGATGCTGAGGGTATCGGCCACGAAAAAGGCTCCTCTCGAATTCGGAGGCGTAATCTACTACAGATCCCCGAAGCGGGAAGCGACGACGGACACCGCCGCAATGGCCGCCGTTTCGGCCCGCAGCCGCCGCGGCCCGAGGGGCTCGATGGAGAGGCTGGGGCACTCGCGGGCGCGCTGCAGTTCGCCGTCGCTCCAGCCCCCTTCCGGGCCGATGAGGATCGTCACTTCCTGCAGCGTTTCGATGGGCGCGGATGCGGCGCCGGCCTCGAAGAGGATCTTCGGCCCGCCGCGGGCCAGGACTTCGTCGAAGGTGGCCGGCGCCTCGATGGCCGGGACGACGGCGCGGCCGCACTGCTTCACGGCCTCGAAGACGATCTTCTGCCAGCGCTCCATCTTCCCGGAGTAGCGCTCCGGACGCAGCTCGACGCGCTCGGTGACGAGCGGGATGATCGTGCGCACGCCCAGCTCGGTGGCCTTCTGCAGCACCAGCTCGAACTTCTCGAGCTGGATGACGGCCATGGCCAGATGGATCGCCAGCGGCGACTCCCGCGACGGCACCGCCTCGCGCACCGCCACGACGGCCCGGTCGCGATCGATCGACTCGACGACGCCCAGCGCCGCGTTCCCCGCCCGGTCGAACAGCTCGACCTCCTCTCCGACGCGTGCGCGGATCACGCGGATGGAGTGATGAAACTCGTCGCCGGTGACGGTGACGGACGGTTCGATGGTTTCGACGAAGATGCGGTGGCGCACGGGGGAAGCATGATGACTCGGGAGGAAAGAGGAAAGAGGAAAGAGGAAAGAGGAAAGAGGCCCCCGCCCCCCTTGCTCTTACGTCGGGGTGGGGGCCTCTTTCCTCTTTCCTCTTTCCTCTTTCCTCTTTCCTCTTTCCTCTAAAATCGAGTCCGCAACTCCTCCTCGATGATCGCCGCATACGCGTCGTAGTCGCGGGCGCCCATCACCAGCCGTCCGTTGATGAAGATGGCAGGGGTGCCGCGGAGGTCGAGCTCGCGGGCGGTGGCGAGGCCGTCTTTCCAGGAGCGGGTCTGGCGTCCGGAGTCGAGGCAGGAGGCCAGCTCGGTGCGGTCGACGCCGGTGCCGGCGGCGAGCTTCTCGAACGTGGGGCGGGTGAGCGATTTCTGATTGGCGTAGAGGGCGGCGGCGTACTCCCAGAAGCGGTTCTGCTCCGCGGCGCAGGCCGCGGCCTCGGCTGCCGGTTTGGCCTGCGGGTGATTGGCGAGCGGGAAGTCGCGGTGGATGATGCGCAGCTTTTCGGGATAGCGCTCGCGCAACTGCTCGAACACGGACACGAGACTCGCGCAGCGCGGGCACTGGAAGTCCTGGAAGACGACCATCGTCACCGGCGCGTCGTCGGGGCCGTGCACCGGCGCGCCGCCGAGGTCGTGGCGGTCGAGGCGCGGCGGCTCGAGGCGGAGCTGTACGCTGGCCGCGGCGCGCAGCTCCTGCAGGATCTCCTGCTCGACGTGCAGCCCGCGCGCCGCGCGCATGTCGCGGGCTAGGTTCGCCATCGCCTCTTCCTTCGAGGTGGCGGCGCCGACGCTGGTCAGCGTCTCGTAAGCCTCCGCGACCTCCTCGGGCGTGACGGCGACGTCGCGCTTGGCGATCTCGCGCGCCAGCCATTCCTCCGGCTTCAGATTCTCGGCGGCGGCGCGCTGGCGGAGGAGGAGCTCGCCGACCCGGCGGTCGATCTCCGCGCGCCGCACTTCGTACGCGGCAGTGCGGACGCGGAGCAGCCGCGTGGTGGCGGCGCGATCCAGTTCGGCGATGGTGATCGTCTCGCCGCCGACGGTGGCCGCCACTTCACTGGCGTGAAGTGGCGGCCCCGTGACTCCAATGGTGGCGGCGACCGCGATCGTGGCGGACAACACGCGGGTCAGGATTCTCATGGCGATCAGAAGGGGCAGTTGTAAGGACCGCTGCCGATGCCGGTGCGCGGGTCATTGGCCGTGCAGGCGCGGTTGTTCTTGCGGAGGCAGGCTTCCCAGACGTCGAGCCTGCGCGCGACCATGACCACGCGCTCCACGCCGCTGCAGCGCTGGCGCTGGTACGTGTCGATGTAGCGCGGGCGGAGCCACTGCTCCTGGACGACGTCGGGATTGGGATCGGTCCAGCACCACGCCTTGGAGAACTGCCACGGTCCGCGCGAGGTCTGGTTCCACTGGCTCAGCACCGTGCACTGGCCGCAGGCGCCGACGTTCTGGCAGGTGGTCTCGCGCCATTCCAGGCACTCGTCGTCATCCCACTGCCGGATGCACTCGGAGCAGGTCTCGGTGGCGGTGGCGCAGTCCTGTTCGATGTTGCACGTGTCGTAGCAGTCGAACGGCACGGCGGCGGCGGCGGGGGCGAGGGTGAGCAGCGACAAGGTACACAGCAACAGCAGCAGGGGGAGGCGTTTCATTTTGTGGCTCCTTTCGAGACGGTTGGTTTTTCTTCCGCGATGAGGCGGCGCAGCGCGTCCACCGTGCGCGGACCGGTGAGGCGGCGGCCGTTGACGAAGATCGCCGGCGTTCCTTCCACTCCGGCTTCGATGGCCGCGCGGCGGTCCGCGTCGATGGCAGCGCGCGTGACGCCGCTGCCGAGGCATTGGGTGAAGGCTTCGCGGTCGACGCCGGCGGCGACGGCGTGCGCGGTGAGGTCGGCGTCGGAGAGCTTCTCCGGATTGGCGAACAGCGCGTCGTGCACCGGCCAGAACTTGCCGGCCCGCGACGCGCACTCGGCGGCTTCGGCGGCGCGCTCGGCGCGGTCGTGGATTGGCAGCGGGAAGTGCCGGTACACCAGCCGCACCCGATCCCCCTCGGCGCGCTGCACTTCGCGCACGACGTCCGCCGCGCCGCGGCAGTACGGACACTGAAAGTCGGAGAAGACCACCAGCGTCACCGGCGCCTTCGCCGGCCCCACCGCCGGCCGCCCCTCGGTGGCGATCTTCGTCCGCGACGGCTGCAGGGCGATGCGCACGCCGGCCTTCTCCGCCAACTCGGCCAGCAGCGCCGGCTTCGACGGCGCCGCGGCCAGCAACGCCTGGACGGAGACGCCGCGCCGCGCGGCTTCCGCGGCCAGCAGCTTCTCGTTGATCAGTTGCTGGAGCACGTCGCGGCGGACCTGCTCTTCTTCCGCGGCGATCTTCGCCAGCCGCTGTGCGACCGCGGCGTCGATCTCGCGGCGAGTGAGCGACGTCGTGCCGTCCACGATCGCCACGACGTCGCTCGCCTGTTCGCCGAGGAGAGAGGAGGTGAAAAGAATGAGAGAGAGAAGAAAGGATCGCTGTCGTCGCATCGTGGCCTGCCGTGGAGCAGGTTCGCGCCGCGTCGCCCGAGGACCAACGACTTTGGGACGAGTCCGGCAGATCGAGGGAAAAGTCCGGCGGATTCAGGGAAAGGCCTGTGAACGGCGGGAAAACAGGGGCGGGCGGTTATCATCCGCAACGTGAACCTCGAGAGTTTGCGCGCGGCGCAAAAGGTCGCCTTCGTCTTCCCCGGCGGCTCCTCGCGCTGCGCGTTCCAGGTCGGGGCAGTGGAGCGGCTCTTGGCGCTGGGCATCCGGCCGGCCATGACCATCGGCGTCTCCGCCGGCTCGTGGAACGCGGCCATCGTGGCCGCGCGCGCCGAGCATCGCATCCGCTACTACTGGCGCTCGTTCGTGCGCATGCCGCACCTCGACCTGCGCAATCTTCTCATCGAGCACTCGCCGTTCCGCTACGCGCACAATCACCGGCGCACCTTCGCCCGCTTCATCGGCGGCCGGCTGCAGGCGCCGGACGCGCTGCCGTGCTACATCTCCGTCACCCGCCTCCGCGACCGGCAGGGCTTTCTGATCGGCACCCACGAAGTCGAACAGCCGGTGGACCTGCTGCTGGCCGCGAACTATCTCCCGCCGTTCTTCACGCGCACGCCGCTGGTGGGCGGGGAAAAGTACGGCGACGGCGGCATCTCCGACAACGCGCCGTACGAGCTCGCGTTCGAGCACGGCTGCGACGCGGTGGTGCTGATGCCACTGAAGGGCGAATCCGAGGGCGGCATCTACAAGAGCACGCGCGACGTCGATCACGTGATCCCGGCCGCGTACCGCGACCGCGTCGTGGTGATCCGTCCGCGCCACCGCCTCCCGTACAGCTTCACCGAGCGCCGCTGGGAGAAGCTGGCCGAGCTGATGACCCTCGGCGATCTCCGCACGCGCGAAGTCCTCCTCGGCGAGCGCCACCCGGAGACCGACGTCCGCGCCGCGGGCGACTCGCCTACGGTTCGGCTGCTGAAGCTGTGGCGACGCGTGCGCGGATCAGAGGCAGCAGGGCCAGTCCCGGCAGAGCCAGCGCAGCCGTGAGCCAGTAGTAGCCCGCGTACCCCATCGCCTCGGTCAGGTAGCCGCTGGCGGAGCCGATGAACGTGCGCGGAAGCGCGAAGGTGGCGCTCAGCACCGCGTACTCGGTGGCCGCGTTCTCGCGGTCGCAGATGAACATCAGGAACGACAGGAACGCGGCCGTGCCGAGGCCGTCGCAGAACGACTCCGCCACCGCGGCGGCGTAGAGGCCGGGGCGGCCGGCGTTGGTCGTGGCCACGATCGCGTAGCCGAGGTTGGAGAGCATCTGCACCAGCCCGAGCCAGAGCAGGGCCTTGAAGATGCCGAAACGCGTGACGAACCAGCCGCCGCTGATGGCGCCGAGGATCACGCAGACCATGCCGATCGTAGTCGTGACGTTGCCGGCCTCGGTGGCCGAATAACCGCGGTCGATCCAGTACGGGGCGATCATCGGCCGCAACGCGGAGTCGCCGAGGCGGTAGATCAGGACCACCAGGAAGACCAGCGGACCGTTGCGCTTCAGCCACACCATCAGCGCCTTGAAGAGGTTCTCGTGACGCTCCATCCGCCCCGCCTCGGGGGGGACGAAGAGCGCCACGACGACGAGCACGATGAAGGCGAGGGCGGCCGCGGCGAAGAAGGCCTTGCTCCAGCCGACGGCGTCGGAGAGCGTCGCCAGTCCGCCGCCCATGGCGATGAAGGCGATGCGCGCCGCCGTCACGCGGAGCGAGTTGATCCTGCCGATCTGGTCGTCCGGCGTGATGCGGATCGTCAGCGCGTCGATGGCGATGTCCTGCGTGGCCGAGGCGAAGGCGAGCAGGATCGCGGCCGCCCAGAAGAGCGTGCTGGCCGCCGGCGTGGTGGCGAACATCCCCATGGAGACGCAGAGCACCGCCAGCGAGCCGAGGATCCAGGTGCGGTAGCTGCCGAACGTGTCGACGAGCGGCGCCCAGAGCGGCTTGAGCGACCAGGCGAGCCCGACGCTGCTGACGATGCCGATCTGGGCCAGCGAGACGTTCTGCTGCCGCAGGTAGATGCCCATCGTCCGGTCGTAGATCCCGAACGGAAAGCCCTGGCTGAAATAGAGGATGGCGACGATGGCGGGGAGGTGCCAGCGGGATTTGTTTTCAGATCGATCTGCAGTCAAGCGGCTCAGTCCTTGCTCTTCCATTGTGTATGAAGGAGGACTCATGCGTATAGCAACTCTGGCTCTCACGGCGCTCCTGCTGGCCTCATGCGGCTCGGCGGGCGGCATGCTGGGGGACCTCGGCGGTATTCTGGGCAGCCCCTCGGCCGAACAGTCGTCAGACGTCCGCGGCACCGTCAGCGCGATCGACACAGGCAACCGCCGCATCGACCTGAACGTCTCGTACATCAACAACCTGCGCCCGTCGACGGCGAGCAATCAGCAGGGCTCGATCTACTACGACGCCAACACGCGCGTCACGTACAACAACCAGGACTACCAGGTGACCGACCTCGAGCGCGGGGACGAGATCTCGGTGGTCGGCGTGGCCGACAACGGGCGCTACATGGCCCAGACGATCACGGTGACGCGGAACGTGCGGCAGTAGTTGTTCGCTTTACAGTCCCCTCCCCCCGTCGCAGCCTCACCGCGATGGGGAGAGGGCTAGGGTGAGGGGTCGTGCCACGCAGCTGGGACGTGCAATTGGCTGGGCGCGGCCCCTCACCCTAACCCTCTCCCCATTGCGGTGAGGCTGCAATGGGGAGAGGGGACTGGACTACCGCGTCGAGTACACCGTCACCGGGAACCGCAGCCGTCCCACCGGCGTGTCGTAGTGGGCGGTGCCGCGCAGCTCGTAGCGGGCGCGCTGGCCGCGGACGATGTCGACGACCTCGTTCCACAGCGACCGGATGTTCTGGTACCCGATGCGGGTCTCCAGGTTGACCATGCCGACGCCGTTGGCGGGGATGCGGAACTGCTCGCGGCTGACGCTGTCGAGCACGCGGGTGTCGTTGATGAGCAGGTTGAAGTCGAGCTGGTTGAGGCTCAGGCCCACCGAGTTGGGGTTGTCCACTTCCAGGGCAAAGTCGATATCGATCGAGGACGCCGAGAGCGGCAGGGCGATGTCGACGCGCGGGCGGATGTCGCGGATCGAGTAGCGCGGGTTCTCGATGTTGAGCGCTTTGCCGAGGGCCGCGCAGCCCGAGAGCAGCAGGGCCAGGGTGGCGGCGACGCAGATCGCGGCGAGCAGGCCCCCGAGGGGCAGTGTTTTCTTCATGGCGTCCGGTTTACGGTGCAAAGGACGTGTCAGCTCCGCCCTCTGAAGTAGAATCCGTGGTCCACCGGTTGCACTGAGAAGTCAGGGGAACGCCTGTAGCGCGAGGAGAACCATTTGAGGACGACCGCAATTGTCGCGGCATACAACGAGGAGAAAACGATCGCGGAAGTCCTCGGCGCGCTGACCCGCAGTCCGCTCATCGACGAGGTCATCGTCGTCAGCGACGGCTCGGAGGACGCGACCGTCGAGATCGCCCGTGGCATCGAAGGTGTGCGCACCATCGCCCTGAAGGAGAATCACGGCAAAGGCTTCGCCATGGCCGTGGGGGTCGCCAACGCCAGCAACGACACGCTCTTTTTCTGCGATGGCGACATGTACAACATCACCGAGGAGATCATCCAGTCGCTGATCCGCCCGGTGGTGGACGGCGACTGCGAGATGAACATCGGCGTCCGCGACCGCGGCGACGTCAAGAACTATCTGCATTTGAAGTTGAAATGCGGGCCGGTGCTCTCCGGCATCCGGGTCATGCGGCGCGAGGTGTTCGAGACCGTGCCGGTGCAGTACCAGTCGCACTACAAGATCGAGGCGGCCCTGAACTGTTTCTGCGCCCGGGCCGGCTTCCGTCAGGAGCAGACCATCATCACGGGCCTCGGCCACGTGACGAAGGAATCGAAGCGCGGCCTCAGGGACGGACTGCAGGCGCGCTGGCGGATGTCGCGCGAAGTGTTCCTGCTCCTCTTCGACCTCTACGTGTTCGAGACCTGGCGCTGGACCGAGCCGATGGAGCTCCCGGTGGCCGAGTACGAGCTGTTCGAATAGCGTGCACCGCCACGACGCCATCGACCGCATCTCGCCGACGCTGGAGCCCGACCAGCAGGTACTGCTGCATCAGAACTGGCACCACCTTCTCTTTCTGCATTGGGAGGTGTCAGCCGCGGAGCTGCAGGCGCTGTTGCCGCCGCGGCTGACGCTGGATACGTTCGAGGGGAAGGCATACGTCGGCCTGGTCCCGTTCACGCTGACCGGCGTGCGGCCGATCCTCACGCCGCCGCTGCCGTGGATCTCGAGCTTTCACGAGGTCAACGTGCGCACGTACGTGCATCTCGACGGACGCGATCCCGGCGTCTGGTTCTTCAGCCTCGACGCGTCGAGCATGATCGCCGTGGCCGCGGCGCGCGCGGCGTACCACCTGCCGTACTTTGAGGCGGCCATGGAGTTTCGCGTGGGACCCGGTGCGCTGCCGGAGATCGGCTTCGATTCGCGTCGCATCGACCCCCGCGGCACGCTGCCGGCGAATGCGCACCTCCGCTATCGGCCCATCGAGGGCTCGTTCGCCCCCGCCTCGCCCGGAACGCTGGAGCACTTCCTCGTGGAGCGCTACATCCTCTATTCACAGGACGAGCAGCGCCAGCTCCACCGCGCCCGCGTGCACCACCAGCCGTACCCCGTCCAGCGCGCCGAAGTCCTCGCGCTGGAGGAGACGCTGGTCTGGGCCGCAGGCATCCGCCGCGCCGAAGGCGTCGACCTGCGCCACTACGCGCGCGAGGTGAACGTGAAGGTGTATCCGCTGGAGAAGGTGTAAACAGAAAGCGATGGGCGTCTCGGGATAAGTTAGTCCCCTCTCCCCGCGCACGGGGAGAGGGCTAGGGTGAGGGGCTCTCTTGTCCCAAGCGCCACGACCCCTCACCCTAACCCTCTCCCCACTGCGGTGGGGAGAGGGGACTGATTCGACTGATTCCGGCCCGTTTGGCGACACGGGGAATCGCTCCACGCCGCGACGCCCTACGACAGCGTCACTGTGAACGTGGTCGGATCGTTCGCCACGGTCATCGTTCCGCCGTGCGCTTCCACGATGCGCTTGCAGATGCTCAGGCCGAGGCCGTAGCCGGGTGTGGTCTTGGAGCGCGAGCGGTTCACGCGGAAGAAGGGCTCGAAGAGATTGGGGAGATCGGCGGCGGGGATGCCGGGACCGTCGTCGGTGACGCGGATCTCGCCGGGGGACACGCGCACTTCGACGTTCGGGCCGCCGTACTTCGTCGCGTTCTCGAGCAGGTTGCGGACGACGGTGCGCATCTTCTCCGCGTCGACGTTGGCCATCGACTCCTCGGCGATGACGCCCACGCCTGGAAAGCCGGCGGCCACATCGCGCACGAGCTCCGCGAGGTCGTGCGGCGCGAGCCGCAGACGGCCGTCGCGCAGGCGCTCCAGCTCCAGCAGCTCGGCGATCATGGCCTCCAACTCGGCCACGTCGGCGGTCATGTGGCGGCGCGTGTTGTCGTCGGGGAGCAGCTCCAGCGCGACGCGTAGGCGCGTGACGGGGGAGCGCAGCTCGTGACTGACGTCGAGCAGAAGCTGATCGCGGGCGTTGATCATCGCGCGCACGCGGCCGACCATGGCGTTGAAGGCGTCGGTGAGCGCGCCGAACTCGTCGCGCGTGGGATTGGGGAGGACGACGTCCAGCTCCCCCTCGCTCAGTCGCGCCACGCCGTCGCCGAGGGAACGCAACGGGCGGAGCAGGCGCCGCAGCACCGCGTGCGCCACGACGACGACCGCGATCATCAGCACGAGCAGCAGCAGGAGCATGCCGTCGTGCACGAACATGAGGCGGCGCAGCTGCGTCCAGCGGAAAAGATACGAACCGCCGTCCGGCGCGGGGATGACACTGTGGCGATGGCCGTAGCGGCCACTGTCCGCGTTCGCGCCGGCGACCGAAGGAAGATCGGCCGAGGTGGACCACGTTCCCTTCGGTCCCTCGTAGCGGATGTCGATGCGGAACTGCGCGCTGGCGTTTCTGGCCTCGTCGAGGCCGGGCTGCGTCGCGGCGAAGAGGCGCGCGTACTCGTACACCAGGCCGCTCGACGGCGCATGCAGCGCCGGCAACAGCACGAACGCAAAGAAGATCGACACCAGCAGCAGCAGGCTGGTGGCCATGATCAGCATGATCGCCAGGAGCTTGGCGAAGACCGAGCTACGCATCGACGGTCCCTATGAACGAGTAGCCCGTCCCGCGCACCGTGCGGATGTACGCCGGACGTTTCGCGTCGTCGCCGAGCTTCTGCCGCAGGCGGCTCACCAGGATGTCGACGGAGCGGTCGAACGAGTCCCAGTCGACGCCGCGGGTCTCGTCGAGGATGCGGTCGCGTGACAGCACGCGGCCGCGGTTGCGGACCAGCAGCCCGAGGAGCGCGAACTCGGCGGTGGTGAGGGCGAGGTCTTCGCCGTTGAGACGCGCGGAGTGCGTGGTCCAGTTCACTTCCAGCGCACCGGCGCGGATCACCTCGTCGTCCTCGGCGCCCTTGCCGCGGCGCAGCACGGCCTGGATGCGAGCGACGAGTTCGCGCGGCTCGAACGGCTTCGGCAGATAGTCGTCCGCGCCGAGCTCGAGGCCGACGATGCGGTCCATGACGTCGCCGCGCGCGGTGAGCATGATCACCGGCACGCGGCTGGTCTCGCGGATCTTGCGGCAGACGGCGAAGCCGTCCATGTCGGGGAGCATGACGTCGAGGATGACGATCTCCGCGTTCTTCACCGCCCGCAGCCCGGCCTCGGGATGCGTGACGGCGGTGACGGCGAAGCCGAAGCGGCCGAGGTACTCGGTCAGCAGCGCGCCGAGGCGCTCGTCGTCGTCGATGATCAGGACCTGTGTCGTCATGCGAGCAGCGCCTCGATGGGCGGGAGGCGCGAGGCCTTCCGCGCCGGCACGGAGCCGAAGCCGAGTCCCGCGATCAGGACCATCACCGCGGAAGCCAGCAGCGCGCGCGTGGGGAGCGCCGTGGACCAGTCGGTCGCCAGCGCCACCGCGGCCGCGCCGAGGGCGCCGATCGCGAGCCCGGCCAGCCAGCCGCCGAGCGCCAGCAGTGTAGCCTCGATGAGGAACTGGGCGAGGATGTCGCGCGGCGTGGCGCCGACGGCGATGCGCAGCCCGATCTCGCCGGTGCGCTCCCGGACGGACATCATCATCAGCGCCAGGATGCCGGTGCCGCCAACCAGCAGCGCCAGCGCGCCCAAGCCCGTGCCGAAGAGCGTCAGCGAGTCGGCCACCTGCCGCTGCATCGACATCATCTTGGCCGTGTTCTGCACGCCGAAGTCGTCGCGGCCGTGTCGGGCGCGGAGCACCGCGGCGATCTCGAGGCGCGCCTCTTCCATCCGCTCGGGATCGCGCACGCTGACGAAGATCGTGTTCAGCCAGGTCGTGTTGAACACGCGGCGCATGGCCGTGCGCAGCGGGATGAGGAGCTGATTGTCGTCGTCGGAACCGTCGGCCTGCACCCCGCGCGGCTCGAGGATGCCGATGACGTCGAACGGCACGCCGCGGATGCGCAGCTCGTCCCCGACCTGTGCGTCCAGTGCGTCCGCGACGCTCGCGCCGAGGACCGCCACGCGGCGATTGTCGTCCTCGTCGAAGAACGTTCCCTCGCGCAACGCGAACCGGCGCACGCGCATGAACGCCGGCGTCGTACCGCGAACGTTGGTCATCGTCGCGATGCCCGTAACCTTTACGCGCAGGGGACGATCGACGCCCGGTGCGGCATCGGCGACGAGGGGCAGACGGGCGATGGCCTCATAGTCGTCGAGGTCGAGCGTCGTGACGCTGCCGCGGATCGACTTGCGGGACGCCAGCCGTTCCACCTGCGCCGGCCGGACGATCAGCAGATTGGTGCCCATGCCTTCGATGCGTTGCACGACGTCGCGTTGCGCGCCTTCGCCGATGGCGCTGGTGAGGACGACCGCGGCCACGCCGACGGCGACGCTCGACAGGGCCAGCGTCGCGCGGAGCTTGTGCGCGAAGAGCGCGCGCAGCGACGGGCGGAGCGTGCGGCGGAGCTTCATCGCAGGGCGGTGGCGGGATCGAGTCGGGCGGCGCGGCGGGCGGGGACGACGCCGGCCAGCACGCCCGTGATCGCGGAGACGGCGAGCACGACGAGCGCCGCGCGCCACGACAGCACGTCGCCGAGATGGAGGCGGTTCGCGGCCAGCTGGGCGAGGATGCAGCCGGCGACGATCCCGGCCAGGGCGCCGAGGAGCATCGTGGCCGCGGTCTCGACGACGAACTGCAGCTGCACGTCTTCTACCCGGGCGCCGACGGCGCGGCGGAGGCCGATCTCGCTGACGCGCTCGTTGACCGAGGCCAGCATCAGCGTGGCGGCGACGATGGCGGCCACGAGGAGCACGATCGCCGCGGCCAGCGGCAGGTAGAGCGCGAGCGTGCGCTGCGTCTTGTCGACCATCTTCTGCACGCCCGTGGCGCTGATGATGGCGAAGTCGTTGGGGCGGCCGGCGGCGAGCGCGTGTCGCTCGCGCAGCACGCGCTCGACGTCCTTCGCCGTCGTGGCGACGTCGCTCGGATCACGCACGAGGATCTTCGCCGCGGCGATGGTGTCGACGTTCAGCACGCGGCGCATCATCGTGGAGATCGGGATCACGATCTCGTCGTCGCGGTCCATGCCGTGCAGGTCGGTGCCGAAGCGCTCCAGCACGCCGACGACGCGGAACGGCACGTTGCCGATCAGCAGCTCGGCGCCGAGCGGATCGGCATCGGCGAACAACTCGTGCGCCACGGTCTCGCCGATCAGCGCCACGCGCGCGGAGCGGGCTACGTCGGGCGCGTCGAAATACGCGCCCCGCGCCACGCCGCGATTCCAGACCTGCTCCGACCGCTCCGACGCGCCGAGGATGCGCGCCGTCGCCGTCGCTCCTTCGGCGCGGACGGACGCGTTGGGCAGGGCCTGTTGCGGGTCCCACGCTTCGATCCGCGGCAGCGCATCCGACACGGCCTCGAGGTCGTCGAGCGTGAGCCGGGCCGCGTTGCCGCGGGCGCCGCTCAGGAGCTGCGTCCCTCCGGCCATGACCACGATCGACGATGCGCCGAAGAGCTGCTCGACCGTCGTCAGCACCTTGCGCTCCGCCGCCTGCCCCGTGGCCACGACGAGCGTGAGCGCGGCCGCGCCGACGAAGCTGCCGAGCATGATGAACGCGCTGCGCAGCTTGTAGCGGCGCATGGAGCGGAAGCTGTGGCGCACGAGCCGCCCGTTCACGCCAGCACCCCGTTCTCGATCCGCACGACGCGCTGCGCGTGTGCGGCCATGGCCGCGTCGTGCGTGACGAGCACGATCGTGCGACCACTGCGATTGAGGTCGCCGAGGATGGTCATGACCTCGTCCGCGGAGCGCGCGTCGAGATTGCCGGTCGGCTCGTCGGCCAGCAGGAGGTCGGGCTCGTTGACGAGCGCCCGGGCGATGGCCACGCGCTGCTGCTGCCCGCCGGAGAGCTCGGACGGCGTGTGCTGCATGCGGTCGCCGAGACCGACCGCTTCGAGCGCCTTGCGCCCGAGGCCATCGACCGACTTGCGGTCGGAGTAGAGGAGCGGCAGCTCCACATTCTCCAGCGCCGACGTGCGCGGCAGCAGGTGAAACGCCTGGAACACGAAGCCGACCCGCGCATTGCGGAAGCGGGCCTGCTCCCGCACGCCGAGCGTGGCCACGTTGTCGCCGTCGAACGTGTAGCGCCCGACGGTCGGCCGGTCGAGCAGCCCGAGGATGTTCATCAGCGTCGACTTGCCGGAGCCGGACGTGCCGGTGATGGCCACGAACTCGCCGCGCTCGATGGCCAGCGAGACGCCGGCCACGGCGTTGACCGTTTCGCCAGTGGGCCGCGTGTAGGTCTTACGAATGTCGTGCAGTTCAATCATGCTCATCCCTCATCCCTCGCGATCACCCGCACCGTCGCCGTCATCTCCGGCCGCAGCACGCGCTCGCGCGGTGCCTCGAAGCGGATGACGGTCACGTAGTTGACGACGTTGTCGCGGATCTCCGGCTTGGGATAGATGGCCGTGACTTGTCCGGAGAATTCCTCGCCGCCGTACGTGTCGACGGTGAACCGCGCCGGCATGCCGGGACGGATGCGCCCGATGTCGGTCTCGTCGACGTACGCCCACACCTCCAGCCGCGCCAGATCGAGCAGCGTGACGAACGTCGGCGCCGCGAAGCTCGCGGCCACGGTCTCTCCTTCCTGCGTGGCGATCGAAGCGACCACGCCGGCGATCGGCGCGGCGATGCGCGCGTAGCCGAGCTGCGTCGTGGCCGCCTCCAGCGCGGCCCGCGCGCCCGCGGTCTGCTGCTCCGCGACGGCGAAGGCCCGCTGCGCCACGTCCAGCTCGGCCGGCGACAGCAGCTCCCGCAGGTTGCGTTTGCGGGCCAGGTCGGCGCGTGCGTAATCGAGATTGGCCCGAGCCAGATTCAGCGCCGCCAGCGCCTCACGCCGCTGCGCCACGAGGTCGCGGTCGTCGAGCTCCGCGAGCAGTTGCCCCTTCTCGACGCGGTCCCCGATGCGGACGAACAGCCGCTGCACCACGCCGGAGACGCGCGACCCGACGCGCACCTCGGCGCCGACCATCGGCTTGATCACCCCGGTCGCCTTCACCTCGGTATCGCGTCGCTGGGCAGTGCGCGGCGGCGGGGGTGCCGCGTCGTACGCCGCGCCGTCCACGCGCGACTCGCACGCCGCGGTCAGCAGCACCATCGACAATAAAAATCTCTTCACGGGACGCGAGTGTCGCGCCCGAAGTTCTCTGTGGGATTTCGCGGATGTAACGAAATATACTGGCCGCCTCTCCCTCATCCCCGGACAAAAAGCAACGGAGGCGGTTCTCATGCGTGTGTTGGTGCTCCGGTCTGCAGTGGTCCTCTTGTTCACCCTTCGCCTTTTCGCCCAGACGGTCACCGGCACGATGTCCGGGACGGTCGCCGACAGCTCCGGTGGCGGCGTGCCCGGCGTCACCGTGACGGTCCGCAACACCGAGACGGGCCTGGAGCGCATCGTCATCACCGACGAGCGCGGCTTCTTCAACGCCCCCTTCCTCCCGGCCGGCCGCTACGACGTGCGCGCCGCCCTCTCCGGCTTCGGGGAGCGCAGCCGCACGGGCGTGCGCGTGGAGCTGAATCAGGAGACGGTGCAGGACTTCATCCTCGACCCGTCCATCTCCGAGACCGTCACGGTCTCCGCCGACGCCCCGCGTATCAACGTCACGGACGGCGAGATCAAGCAGACCATGCGCGACGAGGAGATCATGGTCCTCCCGCAGGTCAGCCAGAGCAGCTTCCTCGGCCTGGCCTCCACGCTGGCCGGCTATCAGGAGACCAACCCCGGCGGCGCCAACGACAACCCGACGCTCTCCGTCGGCTCGTCGGCGAACTTCAACGGCGCCGGCACCCGCGGCACGACGTTCCAGATCAACGGCGTGAACAACGACGACTCGTCCGAGAACCAGCATCGCCAGGGCGTGGCGCTGGCGACCATCAAGTCGTTTCAGGTGCTCTCGAACAGCTACAGCGCCGAGTTCGGCCGCGGCTACGGCGCGGTCGTGCTCGTGCAGACGAAGTCGGGCACGAACGAGGTCCACGGCGAGCTGTATGGCTACGGGCAGGACGGGCAGTGGAACGAGAAGAAGTTCTTCGAGCGCTCGCTCGACCTGCCGGACAACTACCGCCGCCAGTACGGCGCCACGGCCGGTTTTCCGCTCATTCACGACAAGCTGTTCGGCTTCGTCAACTACGACACGATCGAGTTCAAAGGCAACACGATCGTCGGCCGCCCGCTGATCCTGGCCTCCGACATGGCCCTGCCGCGCCTCACCCTCGGCAACGACACCGCCGCGAACCGCGCCTTCCAGGACTCGATCCTGGCGCGCTTCCCGAGCGGCGTCTCCCCGAACGCGCCGCAGCTCTCCAACCGCGCCTACCAGTACCCGCAGTTCGCGAACAATCCCGACAAGGACTGGTCGGCGCGCCTCGACTGGAACGCCAGCGCGAACAACGCCGTCAACGCGCGCTATCAGCGCAGTAACCAGGTGCGCGAGAACCAGGAGCTGATCATCGGCGAGCAGACGCTCCAGGACAATCAGCAGTCGAACTTCGGCATCACCTGGACGAACGTCCTCGGCGGCAGCACGGTGCAGGAGGGGCGGTATGGCCTCGGCATCCGCAGCACGAACGTCGACATCCTGGCCGGCAACGACACGCCGATCGTCCGCTTCGCCGCCATCACGCCGGGCACGATCATCGGCAATGCCGGCGCGTATCCGATCAACCGTGACCAGCGCGATCACCAGCTCGTCTACAACATCTCCACCGCCATGTGGTCGCGCCACACGCTCAAGGCCGGCACCGACATCCGCCGCTCGGAGCTGAACGACCGCGCCTCGAACAACAACCGCGGCTTCTGGAACTTCACCGCCACCTGCGGCGGCGTCACCTATCCGACCGGCCTGCACGCGTTCTTCGCCGGCTGCGTCTCGACGTTCCAGAAGTCGTACGGGCCGGATTACCTCGAGAACGAGCTGAACGAGGTCAACCTCTACGCCGAGGATGACTGGCGGCCGTTCGACAACCTCACGCTGAACCTCGGCATGCGCTACGAGTTCGTGGCCGTGCCGCAGGAAGCCGAGAACCGCATCGACTACTTCTACGACGACAACTCCTACGTCGACCCGCGCCTCGGCTTTGCGTACGTGCCGGAGTGGGGCGGCGTACCGTTCCTGCGCGCCCTCACCGGCAGCAACGGCCGCTTCTCCATCCGCGGCGGCTTCGGCATCTACCACGGCCGCATCTTCCAGTCGATCTTCTCGCAGGGCGGCGCGAACGTCCGCTACAACCCGCCCTTCGCCACGTCGCTCAGCATCGCCAGCAGCACCAACATCGCCGACCCGACCAACGGCTTCGTCTTCACGCCGGGCGTGCCGCCGACGCAGCGCGTGGCCCTGACGCTGATCGACCCCGACCTGGAGATGCCGGAGACGCGGCAGTGGAACCTCACCTTCGAGCGCCAGATGTTCCGCGACTCGCGCCTGCGGGCCAGCTACATCGGCACCGTCGGCAAGGACTTGCTGCAGTACCGCTTCGAGAACCTGCCGGTGCGGCCGGACGGCGTGACGTGGAAGATCGCTGCCGACGCCGCCTGTGCCGGCACCGGCACGCCCGGCGTGGCCATCAACGCGGCCTGTCCGGTCGCCGTGCCGATCGCGGCCAATGAGATCAGTCTGCGCGTGCCGCGCACGAATGAGCGCCGTCCCGACGCCCGCTACACGACGAACCTCGTCGTCGACAACGTGGCCGACAGCTCGTACCACGCCGGCCAGCTCGAATTCGAGTCGGGCCTGATCGGCGGCTTCAACGGCCGGGCCACGTACACGTTCAGCAAGGCCATCGACTCCGGTTCCGAGGCCACGGCGTCGGGCGCGGGCGACATCAACATCTTCCCGCCCGAGGCCGAGGAGTACAAACGCGGCCTGTCGCGCTTCGACACGCGCCACCGCTTCACCCTCACCGGCAGCTATCTCCTCCCGTTCTTCCGCGACAACCGCGGCGCTCTCGGCGCGATCCTCGGTGGCTGGCAGATCTCGACGGTGGTTCGCCTCGCCTCCGGCACGCCGTTCACGCTGATCGACACCGGCGCGGTCGACATCGACTTCGACGGCGTTGCCAACCAGCGCCCCATCGCCGTCGACCCGAACCGCTCCGGCGGCTGGCACATCAACAATCCCGGAAATTCGACGGCGGAGCTTCCGGCCGGCGCCTTCCGCCGCGCCAACACGAACGACGACATCGGCGACCTCATCGGCCGCAACACGTTCTACACCGACGGCCGCGAGCAGATCGACCTCGGCCTCTCCAAGAGCTTCGGCATCCTCAGCAACAGCGTCGTCCTGCGCCTCGACATCTTCAACGTCACGGACCGCATCACCTGGGGCGTCCCGACGACCGACTTCGCCAACGCCAACTTCGGCCGCATCCTCTCGACGCATCCCGACTACGTCCCGCGCACGTTCCAGCTGGGGGTGCGGTACCTGTACTAGCTAGCAACCTGCAGGGCGCGGCTTCAGCCGCGCCCTGCACGAAATTTTTCCGTCCCTGGCCCTTTTGAAGCGACCAGTTGGTCGTCCGCAACCGCCATTCCTCCCTCCGCCGGCAACACGACGTGCTGGTGGACCTCGCGAGGCGTCCGTCGCTGCACGCCGGACGTCTGCCGGAGGCGTTGCGCGAGATTGCGACGGCGGCCACCGACACGCTCGACGTCGAGCGCTTCGGCGTCTGGTTCTTCACTCCCGACCGCCAGTCGATCCGTTGCGCCGAGCTTTTCGAGCGTACGCCGGCGGTGCACACCGAAGGTGGCGAACTGACGGCGCAGCGCTACCCGGCCTATTTCCAGGCCCTGGAGAGCGAGCGCACCATCGCCGCTTCGGACGCGCGTCTCGATCCGCGCACGACGGCGTTCACGCAGACGTATCTCGATCCGTTCGGCGTCACGTCGATGCTCGACGCGCCCATCCGCCGCCTCGGCAACATGACCGGCGTGGTCTGCTTCGAGCACACCGGCAAGGTGCGGGCGTGGTCCTCCGAGGATGAGCACTTCGCGGGCTCGATCGCGGACCTCGTGGCCATGGCCATGGATGCCAGCGACCGCCGGCAGGCCCAGGACGTCCTGCGCCACCGCGTCGAGTTCGAGAAGCTCATCGCCGCCATCTCCTCGCGCTTCGCCAATGCGGGCGACGAGGAGATCGATGGTGCCATCCGCGACGCGCTGGCCGACGTCGGCCGGTTCGCCGGCGTCCAGCGCGCGCACATCATGCTCATCGACGACGAGGCTCTCTCCGCACGCATGACGCACGAGTGGACCGCCTCGGGCGACGACTTCCGAGCGGAGCGCTACGGCGAGCTGCCCACGACGGTCTTCCCCTGGTTCCTCGACCGCATGCTGCACGGCCAGAACGTCACGTTCACGAACATCAACGAACTGCCGGCCGAGGCGCTCAACGAGCGGCGGCTGTTCTCGCGGCAGGGCATCCGGAGCGTCCTGATGGTGCCGATGGTGCTCAAGAAGCGCTTCATCGGCAGCGTCGGCTGCAGCTCGCTCTCGCGCGAAGTGCAGTGGAGCGACGAGATGCACGCGCTCCTGCGCATCACCGGCGAGATTCTCGTGAGCGCGCTGGAGCGGCGGAAGACGTACTCCGCGCTCAGCGAGAGCGAGCAGCGGCACCGGCTCCTGTTCGAGCGCAACCTGGCCGGCGTGTATCGCAGCACCGTCGACGGAAGGATGCTCGAGTGCAACGAGGCCATGGCCCGGATGCTCGGCTACGGCTCGCGCGAGGAGATGCTGCGCATCAACACGCGCGCGCTCTACTTCTCCGACGAGGAGCGCGCGCGGTTCATCGAGACCGTCAGGCTCGACGGCGGCCTGCGCGGCATCGAAGTCTGCCTCCGCCGCCGCGACGGCACGCCGGTCTGGGTGCTCGAGAATGTGCACCTCGTCGGCGACCTGCTCGAGGGCACCACCGTCGACATCACCGACCGCAAGCACGCCGAGAACGCGCTGCGCGAGAGCGAAGCCCGCTACCGCCTGATGGCGGAGAACTCGACCGACCTCATCGCGCGCACCACGCCGGAAGGCATCTTCCTCTACGCCTCCGACGCCATCCGCAACCTCCTCGGCTACGAGCCGCACGAGGTCATCGGCACGCCGATCCGCGACCTCATCCACCCCGACGACCGCCGCGGGCTGCGCAACGTCATCCCCGACACCCACGGCCAGACCTTCAGCTACCGGGCGCGAAGGAAGGACGGGTCGGTGATCTGGTTCGAGTCCACCAGCCGGGCCATCGTCGACGGCGAAGGGAACGTCTCCGAGATCATCTCCGTCTCGCGCGACGTCAGCGAGCGGCGCCGCGCTGAAGAGCTGATCGAATATCAGGCCTACCACGACGCGCTGACCGGCCTGCCGAACCGGCTGCTGTTCCGCGACCGGCTCACCATCGCCCTGGCGCATGCCAAGCGGCAGCAGACGTCGCTGGTGGTGATGTTCCTCGACCTCGACCGCTTCAAGATCGTCAACGACACCCTCGGCCACAGTCTCGGCGACGACCTGCTGCGCGCGGTGGCGGCGCGGCTGCGCTCCGTCGTCCGCGAGGGAGACACCATCGCCCGCATGGGCGGCGACGAGTTCACCATCCTCCTGAGCGATATGGAGAACGACAGCGACGCGTCCAGGATCGCCCAGAAGCTGCTCGACACCGTGGCACTGCCGGTGCGCGTGGAAGGGCACGAGCTGTACGCCACCACCAGCCTCGGCATCGCCATCTACCCGAACGACGGCGACACCGCGGAGCTGCTGCTCAAGAACGCCGACCTGGCCATGTATCGCGCCAAGGAGCTCGGGCGGAATTCGTATCAGCTTTGCACGCCGGCCATGAACAGCCGCGCCGCCGAGCGCCTCTCCGCCGAGAACGCCCTGCGCCGCGCCCTCGAGCGGCAGGAGCTGGTGCTGCACTACCAGCCGCTCGTGCACCTCAAGTCGCGCGTCACGGCGGGGATGGAGGCGCTGCTGCGCTGGAACCGGCCCGGCTACGGCCTCGTGCCGCCGGGCTCGTTCATCGGCATCGCCGAAGAGACGCGCATGATCGTGCCGATCGGGGAGTGGGTGCTGCGCCAGGCCTGCCTGCAGGCGCGCCAGTGGCCGTCGCTGCGCATCGCCGTCAACCTCTCGCCGCGCCAGTTCCAGCAGTCGGACCTCTGCGACGTCGTGTCGCGCGCGCTGGAAGAGAGCGGCCTCGACCCGCGCCTGCTGGAGCTGGAGATCACCGAGAGCACGGCCATGCTCAACAGCCAGCGCACCATCGCCACCCTGACCGGGTTGCGCGAGCTCGGCGTCCGCATCGCCCTCGACGATTTCGGCACCGGCCACTCCTCGCTCAGCTACCTCCGCCGCTTCCCCATCGACCGCGTCAAGATCGACCGCGAGTTCATCTCCGAGATCGACAAAAGCCGCAGCAACCGCGCCATCGTGGCCGCCATCGTCACCATGGCCCACGGCCTCGACCTCTCCGTCACCGCCGAAGGCGTGGAGACCGAGGAACAAGTCGAGTTCCTCCGCGAACAAAAGTGCGAGGAAGTGCAGGGGTTCCTGTATGGGCGGCCGGCCCCTCCGGCGTAGGGGAGGCGCGTCGATCAGCTGCACGAAGCGATGCGTGCACACGCCACTACAGCCGCATAGCGCGGCATGTCCAATCGCGGAAAGGTCCAAACTCCACGCGACGATCCCGCTACGCGGACCAGGCGAAGTACAAGTTAGCCCGACCGTGAAAACGATGTGAGGCAGCGAGTAGAATGCGAGTCGTGGCGAAACTGTTAGCTTTTTGCCGAGATCGTTGGGTCTACGTCGCCCTGTTGGCCGTGGGCTTAATCGTTGGGATTGCTGCGTCGTTTATCTTTGCCGATCAGTGGCACGCTGAATCGTCGGCCGCCAGGGACGCGCTGCAGCTTGTTGCGGTCCTGGTGGGCGTCGCCGCAGCTGTGGTTGGTGTTATTCAAACGTATCTGCAGCATGGTGCCACCGAGGCCAATGCCCTGGCGTCAGAACAGGTCAGCCAGCAACTCTCACCGCCCCCGTCGTCCGGTCAAGCGTTGTCCGAGTGGGTTACGCTTGATGCAAAGATCACGGCTCTTCAGCAACGGCTCGATTCAGCTGCCGTACCCGTTACAGCACGAGAAAGGTCAGAGATTACGCGCGCCGTCGCGGAGGGACTCGCCGCCGTAGCAATCACCACAAAGCTTCAAGATCTATCGCGCAGGGTAGCCCAAACCCTCAGCCGTGATCGAGCGGCGGAAGCCTTAGAACGAAATTCTGTGGTATCGCTCGCGCGACTCAACGCCGCCATACCAGAGCTCACGAAGCGTGCGAACCTTAACCTCGCAATCGGCATCGCGACAACCGTCGTCGGTGTCAGTGTATTGACAGTTGCAGTGTTCACGCTACCCGCTCCACAGAAACCGTTCGACGCGTGGATCTATCTCGCGCACTTTGTGCCACGATTGTCGCTTGCAGCGCTGATCGAACTGTTCGCATACTTCTTTCTTAGGTTATACAAGGACAACCTTGAATCCGCATCGTTTCTGCGGAATGAAATGACTCGTGTTGAGGTCGCGCGTGCGATGCTGACGACTGTCATTCTTACTGGCGACCAACCAGCAATCGCCGGAGTGGCTGAGAGTCTAGCCACCAGCGATCATAAGTTGTCCGCGCAATCGAATGCTGCGCGACTTGACGCGCAACAGATAAAGGCAATCCTAGAGCTACTCGAAAAGGTGGCAGCAGTCGTGTCACCTAAGGCGGGCTAACATTGGTGTGAAGCTGATGCGGCCCGGCTTCGGCCCGGCAGCCGAGCTGCCTACTGCATCGCCAGCGTGATGACGTCACGGCGGTTGCAGTTCGCCCCTCGGTTCTTCGAAACGTCATTGGTGGCACCGCAGCGCCGCTCAGGCTTCGGCAGGCAGGATCGGCCGCACAGCTTACACCAAGGCCGTCAGCCGGACGAACTGAACTCTTCGCAAACCGCAGCAGAGCATGAACGACGGGAGCTCGGGCGAGAGCGAGCTTGACTGCGCCTGTGGCTTCCGCCGGTACCGCGTGCGCCGCGAGCCCTTCGCTGCGTCGGGCTGTGGCTGCCCAGCTTGGGCAGATGGTCTTACAATATGAGCGTGAGATGGGGCGCCTTAGCCTTTATCGATGTGCTTGGATTCAAAGCGATGTCCGGCCGGGCAGCTCCCGAGCAGGTGTTCCCAGCGCTCGACCAGATAAAAGTATGGGTTAACGAGTTGGTAGAAGGCGAGAATGCCCGCGACGGCGTGGATCTCTGGAGAAACCTTGAGACACGTGCGCAGTTGTTCTCCGATACGATCATCGTTACGTCACCGCTGCCACCGCCGGGGAACACAGAGGCAGCCGCCTTAGAGGACTACGATGCGATCCGTCGGTACATGTTGCTTCGTTACATGGTACTGATGGTCACGAAGGTTGCGACAGCAGCCGTCAAAGGCGAGTTGTCACTATTGTATCGAGGCTGCGTCGGATGCGGGGAGTACGATCGTAATGATTTTGCCGTTCTCGGTCCCGCAGTTAATGAAACGGCTGAGTTATACGAAGCTGCCGACGGCGCATTCGTCTTCCTCAGTCCATCCGCTCGGGATACTTACAACAGTCGTCCCGGGCTGCTCGCTCATGCGATCTTTCCTTATTTCGTGGAATACCCGATTCCACTAAAGGTAGGCAAAGCGCTCGATACATTTGCTCTAAATCCGCTTCTCTTTACCGGTCAGGCCGCCGTTGCAGATGTGAAAGCGCGCTTCCTCGCCGCATTTGGTGATCCTGCGCAGATGTCGACGGCAGTTCAGGCCAAATTCGAGAACACGCGTACATTTCTCGACCACGTCGAACGCACGACTCCTGTTTCATGGCGAAACATCACTCCGTAGTCGCCTCACCCGCAGTCTACGGCCGGCTGATGCGGCCCGGCTTCGGCCCGCCGGCCGAGCCGGCTGCTTCATCGCTAGCGCGTCGGCGTCACGTGGCCGTCAAGCCGGCCGGGCGGCGGAGGGCTTGACGGCCGCTCGTCGTGGCGCAACACACGCGCGCGATGGCTGGACGAGCCACAGGGCAAAGGCCTAAAGACATATGCATGCCGGCTAACGGTGAAGCTGCCGCGGCCCGGCTTCGGCCCACCACCCACTCCACCTCGTCACTGCCAAGCCTCGTCGCGCAGCGGCTTCGGCACGCGGAACCGGCCGCGAAGCTTACCGTGAGAACCGTGGGGCAGACGAACGCAGCCGGCAGTTATTGATTAGCGTAAATGGCTCGGAATGCCCGAGCGAACTTCGCCACCATGTCAGCGTGCGTGTCAGTCACCGCCATGCATTCTTTCACAGGGCTCGCCGACGCCGGGATCTTCACGCACCACAATTCGTCACAGTCCGCGGGAATGGCACCGGCGTGTCTGCGAACCCCCAACTGCGCCCAACTCACTGCTGGCTCTTGGCCAATCGCCTGAAGCGCTTCGTTCGCCGCCTGCTCGATCTTTCCAGGATCCTTCAAGTAGCGCCAAATCTCATCGTCTGGTGACACAGCTCACCTTTCACACGTGATCTGCCTGATGCGCCACACATCATATAATTCGAAAGGTGCTGTAGAAGATCGCGATCGCATTGCGACAGTTTCCGAACGCACGCGAGCTTACGGTTGAGGACGGCGAGTTCGAAACCGCAGCTACCGAGCTCCTGCGTGGCTACGTGTTTCATGCCGTTCTCGCAATCCAAGAACAGTTGCTGCGCGAGCTCGGCGTCCGCATCGCCCTCGACGACTTCGGCACCGGCCACTCCTCGCTCAGCTACCTCCGCCGCTTCCCCATCGACCGCGTCAAGATCGACCGCGAGTTCATCTCCGAGATCGACAAAAGCCGCAGCAACCGCGCCATCGTCGCCGCCATCGTCACCATGGCCCACGGCCTCGACCTCTTCGTCACCGCCGAAGGCGTCGAGACCGAAGAGCAGGTCGAGTTCCTCCGCGAACAAAAGTGCGAAGAAGTGCAGGGGTTCCTGTACGGACGGCCGGCGCCTCCGGCGTAGCCGAGGTACACTTTTCCTGTATGGCTACTCTGAAGGTGCGGACGTTTGAGAAGAGGCCTCGACCGGGAACACGGTTCACGAGGGCGCAGGCACGGGAAGCTGCGGAAGCCGTGATCGGAGAACGCCTGGCACGCGAGGCGGCGGAAGCGACCGCGAAACGTGCAGCGCGAAAAGCGGCTCGTAACAAGTAGGTTCATGGCGGAGCAGCGGTATCAGAAGGACGTCTTCGTCAACTGCCCGCTCGACGCGGACTACCGATCGCTCTTCGAAGCAATCGTGTTCACCATTCACGATTGCGGGTACGCGGCGCGCTCCGCGTTGGAAGTGAACGATACGAGCCAGGTCCGCATCGAAAAGATCAGCGCAATCATCGCGTCGTGTGGTCTCGGTCTGCACGACATCTCGCGAACTCAGCTCGACGCAGTCACCGGTCTGCCCCGGTTCAATATGTCTCTCGAGCTCGGGTTGTTTCTCGGCGCTAAACGATTCGGCGTCGGAAAGCAGAAATCGAAGAACTGTCTTGTGCTCGACGTCGAGCGGTATCGCTACCAGAAGTTCATCTCGGACATCGCCGGACAGGACATCGTGGCGCATGGCGGGGGTCCGTCACAGGCGATCCGGGTCGTACGAGATTCGTTGAGCGATGCTCGTCGCGTATCCGGATTGCCGGGCGGAGCCGCCATGGTGCATCGATACGAGCTTTTCCGTAGCGACCTGCCCGCGATGTGCTCGAAGGGTGGTCTGGTCGCCGCAGATCTCACCTTCAACGAATACGTGCTGCAGCTGGAAGAATGGCTCGTCGCTAACGCCCGCCTCCCCGTCTGACTCCCCACAAGGTCGGTGTCTGTGGGAAAGAGCGTCACGTCGTCAGTACCCGTTCAGATCGTGATCCGCGAAAACGTAGGGCGTGGCTTCAGCCCGCCCCTCGCCGGTCCCCTCGCAGGGGGGCGGACGGGAAACTCATTCGCTGCTAATCCGCGAATAAAGCAGAAAGTCCCGCGGCGCGCCGCGAACCATGCGGTACTGGCGGAGCACGCCTTCCTTCGTGAACCCACAGCGGTCGAGCACCGCAATCGACGCACCGTTGGAGGGCAGGACCACCGCCTGGACGCGATTGAGACGACCGTCGGAGAAGCCCCAGCCAAGAACGGCTTGAACCGCGCGCGTGACGATGCCGCGGGACCAGTAGTCCGGCGCCAGATCGTAGACCAGCTCGGCCGACCGATGGACCGCGGACCAGGTGGAGAACCCGCAGGTACCCACCAAGCCATCGTCGACGTCCCGCGCAATGGCCCACCGCCAGGAGGCTCTGGTGGCGTAGTCCGCCTGAAGACGTTGCACCAGGGAATCGATGGTGGCGAGGTCGGTCGAGCCCCAGCTCGTGTGAAGCGTAACGCGAGGGTCGGACAGATACGCCGACCACGGACCAGCATCGCCATCCCGCAGCGGTCGAAGCCGAAACTCACCGAGGAGCAGGACAGGTGGTTCTGACAGCTCGGGTAGCGCTGGTTCGTGGGCCATCATCGGTCGCCGCAACGCCTGACGGTTCAACGCACCGCCGCGCCGAACCGCACGCGAGAGTCTACCGCGCTCGGAGCACCCGCCGGCGTCGGTCGAAGCGTTGAATCAGGCCGCTGTTCCAACGTCGGCCGCGGACTGACGTACGTGGGATGAAACGCACCCGCTGTACCCACGCGAAGCGTCTGGAGTGCGGCAGCGAACGAGCCGCCGCTCTTCCCTTGCGCCAGCCGCAGCTGGCGCGGGCGGGCGGCGGCTGTAGGAGTGCGGTGGCGAACGAGCCACCGCTTTTTTATCCGGCACACGCTGCGCGTACCCAAGCGGTGGCTCGCCCGCCACCGCACTCCTATAAGGGAGTTGAGAAAAGCCTCTCGCGGGAAGCCCACTGTTTCTATGGCCGCGCGATATGGTCGAAGAGAGGCGCTTCTGCAGCTCGTGTTCGTGGCGAGCGCGGAGTAGGGCGACGGACCGCAACGCCCGCATCTCCCGAACCCTGTGCTTCCTCTGGGTGCTCGATGATCCGCATCACTGCCGACGCAAGCCGTACAAATGCGAGCCACTCGCGCTGAGGCGGCGGATACTCCGCTTGGAAGAGAAACTGCGCAATCAAGTATTTGCCCCACCCGAACGATGAGGCATAAACCGAGATATCAGATTCTTCGAGGTGATATTGGAGGAATCCTTTGCTGTCCTCCCACATCGAGGAACAATAGTTTGGCGGCCGCCCGAAGGTAGTGGAGAGAGATGGTGGCCCAACGAACGCCACACCGAGCGGTCTGACACGGTCGAAGAAATCTGCGAGCAAATCGTGAAGCGGCGTCATGGTAACCAGCACGTTTCGTTGTGCTTCAGATGGCTGAGGATACCACGTGGCAACAGGGCGGACGCGATCGCATCTCCGATCCACAAAAGCATCGGAAGTGCATCCGGGATCCAGATCTCGCACTAGGAGGACGCTCGTTTGTGCCAACGTCGGCACGGTCGCTCGCGTCACGATCCAACCTTGCTCATCACGCACGCCCACCATTGCCGTTGCCTACGGGCCGTCGAGAGCCACATTATGAAAACGCCTGTTGTTTCATGGTAGCCGCTCGCCTCCTACGCCTGTTGTCTGGAGACTTGACCCATAGCAGGACGGAGCGTGCTCTAGATATAGTTAGACGGGCTACAATACATGCGATGAATGTCCATGCGCCTCCACCGACACTGTGGCACTACACCGACGCCCAAGGGTTTTTGGGTATCGTTACATCCTCGTTACTTCGATTTGGTGATGCGCGGTTCCTAAACGATCGTTCTGAGCGCGTCTACGGCGAGAGAATTATCTCGGAGGTCCTATCCGAAGAAGTGACGGCCGATACGACAGGCAATACGGCAGCGTGCCACACCCTACTCTCTGCGACGTTGCCGGATCGGTTGTTCGTTTGCTCGTTTTCTGAAACAAGCGAAGCTATCAGCCAATGGCAGCGCTATGGCGCCGATGGCTTCGGATATTGTCTGGGTTTTGACCCTCGCAGACTTGATGATCTATTCGATGAATACGACATCTTTCTCAAAGCTATGGTGTACGACGTGCATGAGCAACGCGAACTTGCCCGTAAGGCAATCCGGATGCAGGTCGCCGCGGAGACAAAGCGCAAGGCGGCGAATGGTTTCATGTCGGACGTTTTGTTTGCCGATACGGAGATCGACCATGCGAAACTGCTTATGAAGAATCCATCGTTCCGCGATGAAAAAGAGTGGAGGTGCATTCTTCGCTTGCTTATTCAGAATGAGCAAGGCGAGGCGGACGGCGAACAAACTGGCAATCTGAGAGAAGAGTATTGCCCTCGTGGCTCCTACATCAAGCCATTCCTAGCGTTGCCCCACCATCACCAAGGTGCCCCACGCAATAAGTTGCCCATCGTCGGTGTCGTGTGCGGCCCCAAGTTGGACGGCGATCTTTCGATAGCCACCGCGCGACGATTTTTGCGGTCGCACGGGTATGACGTCTCAGTTTTGCGATCAGAACTGGCCGACGTTTGGCGCTAAATTGGTCACCGCGCATGTGATCCGCTCCATCGCCCCGTACGTATCCCGAGACGCTTCCGCCGATCGCGCACGCGGGGTATCTCGAGACACGAAATGATCGGATACAGCGGGATGATGCAAATGGAAGAACGGTCGGATCTCCACGAGCAAGACCCTGCCCGGGCGCCGGCGCCCGGGCCCGGCGCTGAAGCGCCTCGTGCGCAGCGGACTGCGTCCGCTGCGCCCTCGGCACGGGGAGGTGAGATTCTCATACCAGATCGGGATACATGTACACGTTTTCCGTTCAAAGCCCGCTAAATGATGCCGGACCCCGGCGGCGAGTGTCAGGACCCGCGCGGCGGGGATTCGCACATCACCGTCGGGTTGCCCGACGTCGCGGCCGTGGGTCATGACCTCACCTGGTACCTTGTGCACCTCATCGCCGAGTCTCGCGACCTGACTGCTGACGTCCGAGCATTCGGGCGATCGGGTCGCTCGATGCCGGGGAATACGGCCGCGACCTGGGGGTGAGGTTGCTCGACGTCATGGAAGACGTGCGGCACCCCGCGGCGACATGGCTCAACGTCACGGCGACCGGCGAAGACGTCGAGGGCGACATGGCGCTATGTGAGGGGCGACGTGCGAGGACGTCGGAGGCAGCATAGCGCTATGTGAGGGGCGACGTGCGAGGACGTCAGCCGCGACGTCGCGCATGTCAGGCGCGAGTTCCGCGACCTCAAGCGTGACGCTCTCGTCGATTCGATCCGTCGTCGAAAGGTGCCGGGTGAGGCCGCGGGACTCGAGCGGGAGTGCTCCGGCGTCGCCCCCTGAGGTCGGCGGATGTCGAACTGACGTCCCGCATGTTCAGGGTCACGTCGGAATGTCCGGACTGAAGTCGCGAGCGCCCGGATTGAGGTTGCGAGTGCCCGGATTGAGGTCGCGAGTGCTCAGATTCAGGTCGCGAGCGCCCGGATTCAGGTCGCGAGTGCCTGGATTGAGGTCGCGAGTGCCCAGACCGGGGTTGTGACCAATCGGACCGGGGTAGCGACTCCCCAGCCCTGAGTCGCGACTCCCCGGCGTGAGGTCGCCAATCACCGGCGTCTGGTCGAGCTACTTCTTTTCGAAAACTTCCCGGGCCACCGTCACAGCGGTCAGGGCATTCGGCCAGCCCGCGTAGAAGGCGAGATGAGTCATGGTCTCGGCCAGCTCCCGGCGCCGCTCCGTGCCAGTGCTTCGCGTTCGGCGGAATGCGCACGACGTCGCCGGCGTGGATTTCGTCGACCGGCTTGCCCCCACTGCTGGACGCGGCCGGTGCCGGCCGTCACGATCAGGACCTGGCCGAGCGGATGCGCGTGCCACGCGGAGTGAGCGCCGGCTTGCGGAGGCTGCGGCCTCCGCAAGCCCGCGCCAGCTGCGGCTGGCGCAAGTGAGAGCGGCAGCTCGTGCGCTGCCGCACTCCAGACGCTTCGCGTTACGTGGGTGCAACGAACGCGTTCTCTCTGATTCGTTCTAACCAGAGCGCCGCCGTGCGCGTCTATCAGGGTGCGGAGGCGGTTCATGAGATTGCTGACAGCGTTCTTCTCCCTTGCCCTTGCATCGTCCGGCGCGGCACAGACCGTCGTTCCCGTCGGGCCGTTCCGATCCGTCGAGCTGCGTCACGGGGGACATGTCGTCGTCCGTCATGGACCGGCCCCGCGCGTGACGATCCTCGGCGACGAGGTGCGATGCACGCGAATCGAGGTCGACGACCGGCAACGGCTGGTGATCGACAACGGCGGACGCGGATGCCGGCACCATGGGCGGTTGCGGTTGCAGATCGAGGTCATCACTCCCGGCATCTCTGCTCTGGCGGTGTCGAATGGCGGGACGCTGCAGAGCGCCGGCGCCTTTCCGGCTCAGGACACGATCGCCGCCGCCGTCGAACAGGGCGGGACGGTCGACATTCGATCGATCCCCGCGGACGCCGTCGCCGCCGCGGTCGATTCGGGAGGCAGGATCTTCACCCATGCCCGAGGAACGCTGTCGGCCGCGATCCGGTCCGGCGGAGCCGTGATGTACTGGGGCGATGCGCGCGTCACGAAATCGGTCCGCGATGGCGGAGTGGTGAGGCGGGGAAGGCCGGAGCAGGCCGGATCGCCGCTTTCGGAGCTCAGTACCGTATCGCCGCCCGTGCCGGTCATTCCTGCCCATTGAGCTAAGCAGGCTCGCATTGGAGCCACGAAAGGAGACGACGATAGGCCTCCGGCGGGCCGGTGCGACCGGCGGCGCTGGTTGAGCCCATGTCGTCGCGCAAACACGTGTTTGGTCGACAGGTGTGCATCCTGGCTAGGCCAACAAGCGCCGCCGGTCGCACCGGCCCGCCGGAGGCCCCCGGTCGTCTTTCTGCGTGGGCGCAATGAAAGCGTTCTGCTTACGCTCCCTGCGCGCAGCGGTTCTGGATGGTGAGGCTCTCCACCGCCTCCTCGATGGCGGCCGCCCACCCTGCCGGGCCCGGAGCGGGTGCGATGCGGGCGTGCGGGAGCTTGGCGCGAAGCGCCGGGTCGGGCTGTCCGTCGGGGCCGGGGACGATGATGGCCACGTCGGCGAGGGCGAGAAACTCCGCGTCGACGGCGGCGCCGCCGACGGCCACGGCGACGTCCGCGCCCAACTCGTCCCGGATTTTCCGGAAGGCTTCTCCCTCGTCGCATTCGCGACAGAGATGGAGGAAGCGCCGGCCGCGCCGGATGGAGAATCCGAGCTCCGCCGCGGCGCGCGAGACCGCTTCCATGTCGCCACTTTCGATGATGAAGGGCTCGCTGAATAGCCGGTGCTTCGAGGCCTCGAGCATCGCTCCGGAGCGGGCGGACAGGCGTGCCGCCTCCGATTCGGGCAGGGCCGAGTAGAGCAGCAGCCGCGCGCCCGAACGGTCCTCGATGTGAAGCACGACGTCGAGCAGCGTCTCTGCCGGAGGACCGCAGGCCTCGACCTCCCAGGCGCCGCCGGTCCATCGGGCAATGGCGCCCCCGGCTTCGACGACCATCGCATGCTCGAGCCCGAGCTCCGCGGCGACCGGGGTCATCTCGTCGAGAGTCATGACCGTCACCGGCACGACCGGGATCCCGGCGGCGCGTAGCCGCTGAATGGCCGCCCCGCTGGGGCCGGCAGAGAAGGTGTGCGCGTCCAGGAGCGTCCCGTCGACGGAGGTGAAGACGACCACGGTCGGGGCCGTTTCGCCATCGCCGGACGAGGCCGCCCGGTGTTTCGTGCGGATGCGGACGGCGGTGCGTTTGCGGGATTCCATGGGGCGGCAGCTTAGGCCGGACCGTGCCGTCATCCCATCGGGCAAAGGGGGGAGAGCGATCTCGTTGGAGCCACGCAGGGGAGACGACGGGAGGCCTCCGGCGGGCCGGGTGCGACCGGCGGCGCTTGTTGTGCCCATGTCGTCGCGCAAACACGTGTTTCGTCGACAGGCGTGCATCCTGGCTAAGCCAAGCAGCGCCGCCGGTCGCACCGGCCCGCCGGAGGCCCCCGGTCGTCTTCCTTTGCGTGGGCTCAATGGGAGCGCTTATTCCAATCTGCGCACCTCCCCTGAACACCGGATGTACACCCGCGTGGCCGCGAATTACGGTGCGGAGCGTGGAGGCGGTCATGTCGAATCACGAAACCATTGAACAACTGCGCGCCGACGGGGTGGGGGGCCGGACCGGCGTGGAGCGGCTGCGCGCGCTGGCCGGCACCGGCATCCCGCACGGCGGGCTCGTCGTGGTCGCTAATCGTGAGCCGTACGCGCACGAGTGGGCCGCGGATGGCACCGTGGTCGTGCAGCGTCCGGCCAGTGGGCTCGTGACCGGAATCGAGCCGATCCTGCGCGCCTGCGGAGGGACGTGGATCGCTCACGGCAGCGGTTCCGCCGACCGGGTGCACTCCGGCCGCGGCGGCCGCGTGGCCGTTCCGCCGGAGGCGCCGGAGTACACGCTGCGCCGGCTGTGGCTCAAGGATGAAGAGTACGACCGCTATTACTCCGGCCTGGCGAACGAGGGTCTCTGGCCCCTCTGCCATACCGCGTTCACGCAGCCGTCGTTTCGCGCCGAGGACTGGCTGGCGTATCAGTCGGTCAACGAGACCTTCGCGCGTGCGGCGGTGGAAGAGGCCGCCGGTGAGGGACTCCTGCTCGTGCAGGACTACCATTTCGCGCTCGTCCCCGGAATCGTCCGCGAGCGGGCGCCGCACCTGGTGACGAGCCTCTTCTGGCACATCCCCTGGCCGAACGCCGAGGTCGTGGGGATCTGTCCGTGGAAGGAAACGCTGCTGGCGGGGATGACCGGCGCCGACATCCTCGGCTTTCACACCCGCCAGTACTGCCTGAACTTCCTCGAGACCGTGCAGCGCTATCTCGAATGCCGCGTCGACTACGACGACATGTCGGTCACGCACGGCGGACACCGCACCCTCGTGCGCCCGTACCCGATCAGCGTCGAGTGGCCGTATCCATCCGCGTCCCGCGACGAAGGGGCGATGCTCCGCGACGCGCTCGGCATCGCGCCGGAGGTGCACGTGAGCGTCGGCGTCGACCGGGCCGATTACACGAAAGGACTGCTGGAGCGGGTGGCCGCGGTGGAGTGCCTGCTGGCCAGCAATCCGTCGCTCCTCGGCCGCTACGTCCTGGTGCAGCTCGCCTCGCCCACACGCACCACCATTCGCAGATACCGGCAACTGGCTGACGATCTCGAAGAGGCCGTGGCTCGCGTCAACGCCCGCTTCGGCACGGCGGACTGGAAGCCGATCGTCCTGCAGATGCGGACCTTCTCGCCGCGGGAAGTGAGGGTGTACTACGCCATGGCCGACAGCGCGCTGGTGACGCCGCTGCACGACGGAATGAACCTCGTGGCCAAGGAGTATGCCGCCGCGTGTCAGGACGGCGACGGGGCGCTCGTGCTGAGCGTCTTCGCCGGCGCCGCGAAGGAGCTGGAGGGTGCCCTGCTCGTCAATCCGTACGACACGGGGCAGGTCGCGGAGGCCATCCTGCGCGCCGTGCGCATGCCGGCCGCCGAGCGCCGGGCGCGCATGCAGGCCATGCGCGAACAGATTGCCTCGAGCTCGATCTACGACTGGTCCGGCAAGCTGCTGACGGACATGCGCGAGGTGCGGCGCGAGGGCGCGGGATTCTTTCCGCGGCGTCATCCGGTGGCCGCCCGGCGTACGCGGGAGGCCGTCGCGGGATGAACGGTTCGACGCTCCTCGCCTTCGACTTCGACGGAACGCTGGCCTCGATCCGCGACGACCCGGCGGAGGTGCGCATCGACCGCGGCGCGGCCGTGTTGCTGGCTGAGACGACCCACACGGAGGGAGTGGTGGTGGCCGTCGTCTCCGGGCGCGATGCCGACGATCTGACCATGCGCGTCAACACGCCCGGGGCGTTCATCGTCGCCTCACACGGGCTCGAAGTGCGTGCGCCCGGCGGGCTCGTGGTCCGCGACACGCCGCCGCTCTCGGCGGAACTGCCGCCGGCCTTGCGCGACGAGATCGGCGCGAGCGGGCTGCGGCTGGAGTGGAAAAAGCACGCCGTGGCGCTGCACTGGCGGGGCGTGCCGTACGAGGCCATCCGGCCCGTGGCGAACTCGTTTCGCGACTGGGGCGGCGATCAGGAGCTGGACGTGATCGAAGGGCGTTGCGTCGTCGAGGTGCGCTGTCACGGCGGCGGCAAGGAAGAAGCGTTGCAGTGGCTGATGCGTGCCGTCGGCGCGACACGAGTGGTTTACGCCGGCGACGACCTGACGGACTTTGGCGCGCTGCGCTTCGCAAGCGAGCATGGACTGGCGGTGTTCGTCGCCAGCGGCGAGCGCCAGCCGCCCGAGGGCGTGACGGTCGTCGACTCCTTTCGCGAGCTCTTCCGTCTGATCCGCGCGGAAGTGATGATCTGACGTGACGCGTTGTGGAGACGGATGCGATTCCTGAGCGGACTGCGGCGGCGGTTCTTCACGACCTGGCCGGTCGCCGCGCTGGCGCTGGGCGGGTTGCTGCTGCTGATCTACACGTCGGTCGTCACCACCTCGCGCCGGGCGGAGGAGAGCTACGCCCAGCTCGATGCACTCAATCGCCACCACCGGGAGGTCGAGAGTACGTTGCGGCGTCTCCGCGCCGACGTCCACCTCTCCGGCATCTACATTCGCGACTACCTGCTGGACACGGACCAGGAGGAAGCGCCCGAATATCGCCAGCGGCTCAGGGACCTGCGGCAAAGCCACGCCGCCACCATCGAGCAACTCCGCCGCCTGCTGCCGAAAAGCGCCACGCCGCAGGTAGATCATCTCCAGAGCGGCATGGACGAGTACTGGCAGACCTTCGATCCTCTCTTCGAATGGTCGATGTACGAGAAGCTCCTGCGCAGCGGACGGTTCCTGCGGCGTGAAGTGCTGCCGCGCCGCGAGGCGGTCCTGGCCATCACGGCCGACATCGAGCAGATCAACAACACGAACCTCGCCGCGCAGCGGGCCGAGGTTTCGCGGCGGCTGGTCGTGTTCCGCGACGATCTCCATCGCCGTCTCCGCCGCACGCTGCTCCTCGGGTTGCTCGTCGCGCTCGTGGCCGTCCTCCGGCTGCGGGCCCTGGAGCGGCGCGCCGAGCGGCAACGGCACCACGCCGAGCACGCCGAGCACGAGATGCGGCTGCTCTCGCAGCAGCTCGTCGCCGCTCAGGAAGAGGAACGGAAGAAGCTCACGCGCGAGCTTCACGACCACGTCGGTCAGATGCTTACCGCGCTGCGGATGGAGATCGGACGCGCCGACCGAGCGCGCGGCTCGTCGGACGCGGCGCTCGCGCAGCCGCTGGCCGAGGCCAGGCGCCTGCTCGACACCATCCTCCGCTCCGTGCGCGACCTGGTCATGGGTCTGCGGCCGAGCATGCTCGACGACTTCGGGTTGCAGCCCGCGCTGGAATGGCACGTGCGCGACTTCCGCCGCCGCTTCGGCGTTCCGGTCGACCTGTCACTGGCCGGAGAGCTCGACACGCTGCCGGATCAGTACCGCACCTGTGTCTACCGCATCGTCCAGGAGGCGCTCACCAACTGTGCCCGTCACGCGCACGCGAAGCAGGTCGCGATCTCGGTCGCGTATGCGCAGAACACGATCGACCTTTCGGTCTGCGACGACGGCACCGGCATCGACCCGGAACGCGCGCGCGGCATGGGACTGCTGGGGATCGAGGAACGGGTGCGCGAGCTGCAGGGCGTATTCGCGGTGCGATCGCGGCAGCCGCAGGGGACGGAGCTGCACGTGACGCTCCCGGTCACGACGTCCCTCGAGGAGGCGAAACTTGCGCGTGCTGCTGGCTGACGACCATTCCATCGTGCGCCGCGGCATGCGCTCGCTGCTGGAGACGGAACCGTCCATCGAGGTGATCGCCGAGGCGGCGGACGGACTGGAAGCCCTGCGTCTCTGCGAGGAGCACCATCCCGACCTGCTGATCCTCGACGTGGCCATGCCGAAGCTGAATGGCATCGACGTGGCGGCGCGCAGTCAGAAGATGCAGCCCGCGCCGCACGCCATCATGCTGAGCATGTACCTCGACGAGTCCTACGTGATCCGGGCCATCAATGCCGGCGCACGCGGCTACCTGCTGAAAGACGCCACGGACGAAGACCTGCTGCCGGCCATCCGCGCCGTGGCCGCGGGCAAGTCGTTCTTCAGCGCCGCCGTCAGCGGCGTCCTGGCCGAGGAGTACATGCAGCAACTGCAGCAGCGTGGTCTGGTCGATACGTACGACCTGCTGACCGACCGGGAAAAGGAAGTGCTGCAACTGCTGGCCGAGGGACGGGCGAACAAGGAAGTGGCCACCCTGCTCGAGGTGGGAGTGTCGACCGTCGAAACGCATCGCGCGAACCTGATGCAGAAGCTCAACCTCCACAGCACCGCGGAGATCGTGCTCTACGCGATGCGCAAGCGGCTCATCGTGTGATGCCGGTTCGGGAACGCCTTTCGTCCGTCGGCCTGGTCGGCATCCCCTCCTCGGCGTAGCCGAGGTACACTTTTCGTATGGCTACCGAGAAGATGCGGACCTTTCAGAAGAGGCATCGGCCGGGGACGCGGTTCACTCGTGCGGAAGCGCGTGCGGACGCCGAAGCTGTCATTCGAGAACGGCTCGCGCGAGAGGCGGCAGCAGCAGCCGCCAAGCGGGCGGCGCGCAGAGCAGCGGCTCGCAAATAGTGCATGGCTGAGCGGCAGTATGAGAAGGACGTCTTCGTCAACTGTCCCCTCGACACGGACTACCGGCCCTTGCTGCAGGCGATCGTGTTCACCATTCACGATTGTGGGTTCGCGGCGCGCTCGGCACTCGAAGTGACCGATACGAGTCAGATCCGGATTGAGAAGATCAGCGCGATCATCGCCGCGTGTAAATTCGGCCTGCACGATATCTCCCGGACCGACCTCGATCGCGACACCGGACTCCCGCGGTTCAACATGCCGCTCGAGCTCGGGCTCTTCCTGGGGGCCAAACGGTTCGGCATTGGAAAGCAGAAGGCGAAGAACTGCCTGGTTCTCGACGTCGACCGCTACCGCTACCAGAAATTCATCTCTGACATTGCAGGTCAGGACATCGTGGCGCACGGCGGTACGGTGGTTCAGGCGATCCGCGTGGTGCGCGACTGGTTGAGCGATGCGGGAGGGGCGGCGGAGAAACTCCCGGGCGGCGCGGCGATGATGTTGCGGTATCAGATTTTTCGGTACGACCTGCCGGGCATGAGCATGCGAAGAGGCGTCGACCCTGAAGAGATGACATTCAACGAGTACGTTCTACGCGTCGAAGAATGGCTCGCGGTGCAGGCCCGGCTCCCCGTCTAACTCCCGCCACAATCCCACCTCCACAAACCCTACATCGTGCCACGGCATTTGCGGGGGCTTGGCTTTACACTGCGCGGCGTCATGAAAAGAAGCGTCGCCGCGCTCGTTGTTTTCCTGTTCGCAACGTCACTCCAGGCCGCCAACGGGCTGCGCATCACCAGCGCCGGGCCGGTGGGGGAGACGGCGACGCTCGCCGAGTCGAATGAGATCCGGGTGGTGTTCTCCGAGCCGATGGTGGTCCTCGGCCGGATCCCCGATCCCGTCACCGCCCCGTTCTTCAAGGTCGCGCCGGCGGTAAAGGGGAAGTTCCGCTGGTCGGGGACGACGACGCTGATCTTCACGCCCGACAAGCCGCTGCCGTTCGCGACGCAGCACACCGTCACCGTCGACAAGTCGGCCAAGTCGGTGGCGGGGAAGACGCTCGACCAGCCGTACGAGTGGACCTTCTCCACGCCGACCATCCAGCTCCGCAGCACGGAGTACTACCGCAAGCCGAACGGCGCGGTGGTGATCGCGCTGCGCTTCAACCAGCCGGTCGACGCGCAGGTGCTCCTCCCGCACCTGCAGCTGCGCACCGTGGCCCATGAGATCCAGCTCCCGGATCAGCCGAAAGGGGAGCCGGCATTCGAGGCCAAGAAGGCGAAGGCGCTCGCCACGGCGCAGTCGGACGGCGAGAAGGTGCTGGCCTTCCTGGCCACGGAGTGGGACCTGGAGCGCTTTCCGAAAGCAAAAGACCTGGTCGTCCTCGAGACCAAGCCGGGCCTGGCGCCCGATACCAACGTCGAGCTGCTGATTGACGACAAGCTGGCCCAGTCCGCGCGCCACCAGCGCTCCGGCCGGGTGCAGTCGTTCGTGATCGAGCTCGAGCCGACGCTCTTCGTGACCGGCATGGACTGCGTGTCGCAGTGCGATCCGGAGCAGCGCAATGCCATCAACTTCCGCTCCGGCCCGGGCCTGATGTTCGAGGAGGTGCGCAAGGGCGTCACCGTCACGGACGTCACCGACCCGAAGGCCGAGAAGGCGGTCAAGCCGAAGGAAGTGAAGCCGGACTACGACTATCCGTCGTGGAACTACGGCCTCGACGAGCTCGGATTCGCGCTGCAGCCCGGGCGCCGCTATCGCGTCCGCGTGGCGCCGGAGGTTACCGCGGTCGGCGGACAGAAGCTCGGCTATCCCTTCACCGCGACGATCGAGAACTGGAACAAGTCGGCGTTCGTGAGCTTTGGTTCCGGCCACGGCGTCTGGGAGTCGACGGGCGGGCCGGTGCTGCCGTTCCACGCGCGGAACTTCCGCAGCGTGAAGCAGTGGCTGGCGCCGCTGACGCTCGACCAGCTCATGCCGACGATGCTCCGCCTGCGCGAGAGCGGCTTCAATGTGGCCCCCGAGGTCAAGCCGGAGACGCGCAAGCTCACCCTCGGCCTGAACAAGATCTCCGCGATCGGTCTCGACCTGAAGCCGGCCATCGGCGAAGACAACCTGGGCCTGGCCTGGGTGGCGGTGCAGCCCGGCGAGACGATGCCGAAGTCGCGCGCGTACAACCCGGAGGTCGTCTCCACGCTGGTGCAGGCCACGAACCTCGGCCTGAGCGTGAAGGACAGCCCGCAGAACACGGTGGTGATGGTCACGCGCCTCGACAACGCCAGGCCGGTGCAGGGCGCGACGGTCTCGATCCGCGACAAGGCCAACAAGGTCTTCTGGAGCGGGACCACCGACGCGAACGGCATCGCCGTCGCGCCGAACACGGACCTCCGCCGCAACAAGGAAGAGAACACCGAGGAGTACGAGGACTACTGGTCGGCGGTCGGGGACCTGAGCTTCGTCGTCGTGGCGGAGAAAGACGGCGACGTGGCGTACGTCGGCAGCGACTGGAACGAAGGGCTGACGCCGTGGGAGTTCGGCGTCTCGTTCAACCTGGCCGAGGCCGAGCCGCAGTTCCGCGGGACGATCTTCGCGGACCGCGGCGTCTACAAGCTGGGCGAGGAAGTGCACTTCAAGCTGATCGCACGCGCCGACACGCCGAACGGCATGCAACTCCTGGCGCCCGGCTCGAAGGTCGAAGTGACGCTGCGCGACAGCCAGTCGAAGGAGCTGGACAAGCGCACCGTCGAGCTGAACGCGTGGAGCAGCGCGGAATGGACGTGGCGCGTGCCCGCGGAGGCCCCGCTGGGGAACTTCAACCTGCTCGCGAAGAGCGCGAATCACCGCGGCTACGTCACCGGCGACATCCTCGTGGCGGCGTACCGCCGTCCCGACTTCCGCGTCGACACGACCCTCGACGCGAACAGCACGCTGGCCGGCGTGAAGCTGAACGGCCGCATCGTGGGCCGCTATCTCTTCGGCGCGCCGATGCCCGGCGCGGCGGTGCGCTGGAACTACACGAAGGAAGAGCTGGTCGACGTTCCGCAGAAGATCACCGACCGCTGGCCGGAAGAGCGCTACGTCTTCCTCGGCCGCGACTGGGAGCAGGGCAGCCCGTCGCGCATCGAGATCGAGCAGAAAGAGGAGACCCTCGACGCCGAGGGCGAGCTGCGCCTGACGCTCGACACGCAGCAGGACGCCGGCGTGCCGTTCGAGTACCGGCTCGAAGGCGTCGTCACCGACGTCACCCGCCAGGAGATCGCCGGACGGGCGTCGTACCGCGTCGATCCCACCCCCTGGTACATCGGCCTTCTGCGGCCGCCGTACTTTGCCGACACGAAGAGCGGCGTGAAGACGGAAGTCGTGGCCGCCGGTCTGGACGGACTGGCCGTGGCCGGCGTGAACGTGCACGTGGAGCTGAAGCGCCTGCAGTGGACCAGCGTGCGGCAGTCCGAGGGAGAAGGCTTCTACAACTGGGAAAGCGAGCGCAAAGAGATCGCCGCCGGCGAGTGGACGATCGCCACGAAGACCGAGCCCGTGCCGCTGCAGATCCCGATCGCCGAGGGCGGCGAGTACCTGCTCGTGGCGACGGCGGAGGACAGCAACGGCCGCTCCACCACGACGCGGATCTGGTTCTACGCGGTCGGCGACGGGTACACGGCGTGGGAACGCTACGATCACAACCGCATCGACCTGATCCCGGAGAAGAAGTCGTACAAGCCGGGCGACGTGGCGCGGATCATGGTCAAGTCGCCGTGGGAGAGCGCGACGGCGCTGCTGACCACCGAGCGCGAAGGCGTGCGCACGGTCAAGCCGTTCACGCTGACGTCGACACAGCAGACAATCACCGTCCCCATCACCGAGAAGGACATCCCGAACGTCTACGTCTCCGTGCTGCTGGTCAAGGGACGCACGCAGCAGGACCCGGGCAAGAACGGCAGCGATCCGGGCAAGCCGGCCTTCCGCCTCGGCTATGTCGAGCTGAAAGTGGCCGACGAATCGAAGCGCCTGAAGGTCGACGTGAAGGCGGACCGCGACGAGTTCCGTCCGGCGACCAAGGCGAAGATCGAAGTGAACGTCAAGGACGCGGCGGGCAAGCCGTCGCAGTCCGAGGTCACGCTGTGGGCCGTCGACTACGGCGTGCTGTCGCTGACCGGCTACACGACGCCGGACGTGCTCGAGCACATCTATCTCGACAAGTCGCTGCAGGTCCTCAACGAAGACTCGCGCCAGCGCATCATCAGCCGCCGCGTCATGACGCCGAAGGGCGCCACGGACGGCGGTGGCGGCGGCAGGGACGCCGGACCGGGCACGCTGCGCAAGGACTTCCGCGTGCTGGCGTTCTGGCTCGGCTCCGTCGTCACGGACGCCAAGGGCCGCGCCACGCGCGAGATCACGCTGCCGGAGTCGCTGACCACGTACCGCATCATGGCCGTGGCCGGCGACAAGCAGTCGCGCTTCGGCTGGGACAACGCCGAGATCCGCATCAACAAGCCGCTGATGCTCACGCCCGCCTGGCCGCGCTTCCTGGCCGTGGGCGACAAGGCGCACTTTGGCGCGGTCGTGCACAACCAGCTCACGAAGGGCGGCAAGGCCACGGTGTCGATCGAGTCACTCGACCCGCAGGTCCTGTCGTTCACCAGCACCTCGCAGAGCATGAACGTTCAGCCGAAGACCGCCACTGAAGTTCGCTTCGACGCCGAGGCGAAGTCGGTCGGCGTGGCGCGCGTTCGCATGCGCGTGCAGGTCGGGCGCGAGAACGATGCCTTCGAAGATGTGATCCCGGTGCGCGTGCTCGTCTCGCCCGAGACGGTCGCCGCGTATGGCGAAGCGAAGCCGCGCGCCGAGGAGCGCATCGAGCTGCCGGCGGACGTCGTGCCGGGGTACGGAGGAGTGCGTCTCGACCTCTCGTCGACGATGATGGTCGGACTCGCCGAGGGGGCGAATTACCTCATTGAATATCCGTACGGCTGTGCCGAGCAGCGCTCGTCGCGCGCTTTGGGTCTCATGCTCGCCGCCGACCTCGGCGAAGCGTTCGACCTCCCCGGCATCGACCCGGGCAAGGAGCGCGAGACCGTGCAGTCCTCGCTGCTCGAGCTGTCGAAGTTCCAGTGCGGCGACGGCGGCTTCGCCTTCTGGCCGGGCGACTGCAACGCCACGTCGCCGTATCTCACCAGCTACGTGCTGCACGTCTTCCAGCGCGGGCGGATGCTGAAGTACGGCGTCGACCAGGGGATGCTCGACCGCGCGTACATGTACCTCGAGCAGCGTCTGGCCGAGCCGCCTCCGGTCAACGAGGGGTGGCGCCCGGCGTACAACGCGTGGCAGGCCTTCGCCATCAAGGTACTCGCCGAGGGCGGCCGCAACGCGGACAGCCATCTTGAGCGCGTGTATGGCTATCGCGACCGCATGCCGGTGTTCGGACTGGCGTATCTGCTCGACGCGCTGCACGCGAAGAAGGAGACCAGCGGTCCGCGGGCGACGGAGCTCCGCCGCCGCATCGGCAACTCGATCCTGCCGGAAGGCGGACACGCCTTCGTCAACGAGCTGGCCGATCCGTATCTGCTGTGGTTCTGGAGCTCGAACGTCCGCTCGACGGCCATCGTCATGGGCACGCTGGTGCGCGGTGGTCAGGACGAAGAGCTCGTGAAGCGCATGGTGCGCTGGATGATGACCGTGCGGAAGAACGGCCGCTGGGGCAACACGCAGGAGAACGCGTGGGCGCTGGAGTCGTTCGTCGACTACTACCGCAAGTACGAGGCGGAGACGCCGGACTTTGTCGGCACCGTGGCCCTCGGCACGGAGACGCTGGCCACGCAGGCGTTCCGGGGCCGGTCGACCGAGGCCAAGCGGCAGGAGTTCTCGATGCAGCAGTTGCTGGCCAAGGGACGCGCGGGACAGCAGTTGCCCGTCGTCTTCACCCGCGACGGCACCGGCACGCTCTTCTACATGATGCGGCTCCGCTACGCCGCGAACGTGATGCGCCTGGCGGCGATGGACCGCGGCTTCCAGGTCGAGCGTACGTACATGCTGCAGAACAGCGGCGAGCCGGCGACCTCCTTCAAGGCCGGCGATCTGATCGAGATTACGCTGCGCATCCGCGCCACGAAGGAGCGCCGCTACGTCGCCGTGACCGATCCGATTCCGGCCGGCACGGAGCCGGTCGAAGCGTGGTTCGCCACGACCGCGACGGCCCTGGCCGAGGCGCAGAACGCCTCGGTGGAAGGCGGCTCGATGTGGGCGTGGTGGCAGCGCGGCGGCTGGGATCACACCGAGCGCCACGACGATCGCGTCAACGTCTTCGCCACCCGCCTCGGCGAGGGCGAGCACGTGTTCCGCTACCTCGTCCGCGCGACGACGGCCGGCACGTTCGTGGCCTCGCCGACGTACGTCGAGGAGATGTACGAGCCGGAAGTGTTCGGCCGCACGGCGACGAGCGTGGTCGAGGTGAAGAAGTGAGTCGACCCGTCGACGAGTCGTCCAGTCGCCGAGGAAGCTCTCGACGACTGGTCGGCTCGAAGACTCGACGACTGGCGCTGGCGTTCGCAGCGCTGGTCGTCATCCTCGCGGCCTGGGCGCGCCTCGGTCCGATCGATCCATCACTGCTCGACCGCACGAAACACCAGTCCCAGACCATCACCGACCGCCACGGCGAGGTCCTCTACGAGTCGCTGGCCAGTAATGGCTCCCGCGCCGAGTGGCTGACCGCGGACAAGCTGCCGCCGCACGTCGTCCGCGCCACGCTGGCGGCCGAGGACCGGCGCTTCCATTACCACCCCGGCATCGACCCGATCGCCGTCACGCGGGCCATGTTGCACAACGTGAAAGCGCGGCGGGTCGTCGAAGGTGGCTCCACGATCACGCAGCAGGTGGCGAAGCTCCTCCTCCAGTCCAAGAGCCGCTCCCTCGGACAGAAGGCGCGCGAGGCACTGCTGGCGTTCCGCCTCGAGCATCGCTACGGCAAGGGCGAGTTGCTGGCGATGTACCTGAACCTGGCGCCGTACGGGAATCGCATCAACGGCGCCGCGCGCGCCAGTCGCGCGTACTTTGGCTGCCCGCCGGAACAGCTCACGCCCGCGCAGGCCGCGTTCCTGGCGTCGCTGCCGCAGCGGCCGAGCGCGTTCAATCCGCTGCGCGATCCGGTCCGGGCACGCGGCCGCCAGCAGTACATCCTCGGACGCATGTCGCTGCCGGCCGAGGAGCTCGCGCGCGCGAAACGCGAACAGCTTCGCTTCTCGCCCACGCGCCAGCCGGTGCTGGCCATGCACTTCATCGAGCGCTTCGGCAAAACCTCGGGCCGCACGACGCTCGACGCCAACCTGCAGCGCGACGTCCTCGGCATCATCGAGGCGCAGCGCGAGACGCTGCTCAAACACGGCGCGCACAGCGTGGCCGTGGCGGTGCTGGACAACGCGAGCGGTGAATGGCTGGCGTGGGAAGGGTCGGGCGATTACTTCGGCGAAGAATTCGGCGGCGCCATCGACGGCGTGATCACGCCGCGCCAGCCCGGCTCGACGCTGAAGCCGTTCACGTACGCGCTGGCGTTCGAGAGCGGGCACACGCCGGCGACCGTGCTCGCCGACGTGCCGTCGCACTTTCCGACCGCGGAGGACGGCGTCGTCTATACGCCGCGCAACTACGACGGACGCCATCGCGGCCCGCTGCGCGTCCGCACCGCGCTGGCCGGCTCGCAGAACATCCCGGCCGTCGCCATGCAGCACCAGCTCAGCACCGAGACGTACGTGCGGTTGCTGCGCAACTCCGGCTTCACCCTGCCGCGCACCGCCGACTACTACGGCCTGGGCCTGACCCTCGGCGACGCCGAGGTCACGCTGGAGCAGCTCGTGCGCGCGTACTCGACGTTCGCCACGGGCGGGAAGCAGTTCTCGAAGCGCACCGCGTTCTGGATCACCGACATCCTCAGCGACCCCCGCGCACGCGAGTACGCCTTCGGCTCAGGCGGCAGTCTCGATTTCCCGTTCCCGGTGGCGGTGAAGACCGGCACCTCGACCGCGTACCGCGACAACTGGACGATCGGCTACACGCGCGACGTCACGGTCGGCGTCTGGGTCGGCAACTTCGACCGCGAGCCGCTGCGCGGCTCGTCCGGCATCACCGGCGCCGCGCCGATTTTCAACGGCGTGATGCTCGCGGCGGTGAAGCGCGTCCGCGGCGAGTTGCCGATCGGCGATACGACGCCCATCGTCCCGCCGCCGTCCGACGTCGACGAATTCGACATCTGCGCACTCTCCGGCCTCCGGCCGTCCACCTACTGTCCGTCGGTGCAGAAGGAGTGGCTGCCGGTGAGTGCGCCAGCGAAGTTCTGCTCGTGGCATCACGACGGCATGATCGACTGGCCGGCCGAGTACCGGGCTTGGGCGCGCGCGACGCAGCCCACCGAGCCGATGCGCGCCTCGACGAAACACGCCAGCACGTTCCGCATCGCCAACCCGCCCAACGGCGCGACGTACCTCATCGACCCGACCCTGCGCATGCAATACCAGACGCTTCGCCTCCGCGCCGACGCCGCCTCCCGCGTCTCCTGGCGCGTCAACGACCGCCCCCTCGGTACGAGTGAGTGGCCGCTCCAGCGCGGGCAGCACACGATCACCGCCGTCGACGCAAACGGACGCCGCGACTCGGTGCGGATTCTCGTGAAGTAGTTAGAAATACGCGAAGCGTCTGGAGTGCGGCAGCGACGAGCTGCCGCTCTCCCTTGCGGAGGCCGCAGCCTCCGCCCGCCCGCGCCAGCTGCGGCTGGCGCAAATGAGAGCGGCAGCTCGTTTGCTGCCGCACTCCAGACGCTTCGCGTATGAAAGCGCAAGGCCAGCCGGACTCGTGTGGATCGGTGAGCGTCTTTGTGGTGTACTGATCGCGCTGTGATGAAGTCGATCGACGCGCGAAATCCGCTGCTCCTCGTGGCCCATCCCGGACATGAATTGCTGCTCTACGGCTGGATGCTGCAGGCCCGTCCGCGCGTCTGCGTGCTGACGGACGGCTCGGGCCATCACGACGCGTCGCGGCTGCACGCGACGAAGGAGTTGCTCGACTCCGTCGGCGCGGACGCCGGCGAGATTTTCGGCAGGTTCACCGACCGCGAGGTCTACGCCGCGCTCCTCGAAGGGCGGCCCGACGCGATCGAGGCGCTGGTCGAGGAAGTGGCGGAGATGCTCGTCCGCCACCGCATCGACGCCGTCGTGGCGGACGCGATGGAAGGCTTCAACCCGGTCCATGACCTCTGCCGGATCATCGCCGGCGCCGCGTGCGAGCTGGCGGGCGGCACGATCCGGTGCTACGAGTATCCGCTGCACGCCGGGCCGCAGGCGCGGACGGCAAACAGCATCGTGTACGAGCTGGACGACGCCACGCTCGCCCGCAAGCTCGCCGCCGCGCGGAAGATGTCGGCCGCGATCAGCGACATCGCCGGGATGCTCGCGGAGTTCGGAGAGGAATCGTTCCGCTGCGAATCGTTCACGGTGGCGCCCACGTGGACGTCGCCGGGCTGGCCGGCGGGCGAGCGACCGCTGTACGAGCGCTTCGGCGAGGAGCGCGTGGCCGACGGACGCTACGGCTCGGTGATCCGCTACGCCGAGCACTTCCAGCCGCTGCTGCACACGCTCGGCGCGAAGCTGGAACAGTGCGCGTCCTGATCACGGCTGCGTCGCTCGACGCCGTGGGCGGCGTGCAGATTTACGTGCGCGAACTGGCCGCGTGGCTGCTGGCGCACGATCATTCGCCGGTCGTCTACGCACCGCGCCTCGGCGACGCCGCCGCGCAGTTGCGCCGCCTGACCATTCCGGTGATCGACGACCTCTCCACGATGGCCGTCGCGCCGGACGTGATTCACGGGAACGGCCCGGTCGAGACGATGATCGCCATGCTGCACTTCTCCGCCGCGCCGGCGCTTTTCACCTGCCACGCCTGGCGCGGCCCGACCGGACGGCCACCGCACTTCCCGCGCCTGCTGCGCTGCGTGGCCGTCGACGATACGTGCGCGGACCGGTTGCGCCACGAGGAAGGTGTGCCGCCGGGGCAGCTGACGGTGCTGCTCAACGGCGTCGACGTCACGCGCTATCCGGCGCGCACCACACCGCTGCCGCCGCGTCCCCGCCGCGCGCTCGTCTTCGGGAACGCCGCCCATGAGACGACGCACCTTCCCGCGATCCGCGAGGCCTGCCGGCGCTCGGGAATCGAGGTGGTGGACGTCGCTGCCAGCTCGAGCGGCACGTTCGTCGACGCTCCCGAAACGATCCTCGGCGACTACGATCTCGTCTTCGCCAAGGCCAAGTGCGCGCTCGAGGCGATGGCCAGCGGCGCGGCGGTGATTCTCTGTGACGTGGCCGGCGTCGGCGGCATGGTGCGCTCGGCCGATGTGGCCCGCCTCCGCCGCCAGAACTTCGGCGCGCGCACGCTGGTCCACGCGGTTGAGACGGAGGTCCTCGCGCGCGAGATCGCCGCCTACGACGCGGCCGACGCCGCGGTGGTCTCGGACACGATCCGCCGCACCGCCGCCTCCGACGACCTCCACGCCCGCATCGCCGAATTGTGCGAGGAGCTCATCGTCGAACAGGCCCGCACGCCGATCGACCGCGAAGCCGAAGGCCGCGCCGCCGCCGCTTTCCTCCGCCTCGTGACCGCCTCCGACAGCGAACAGACGTCGCGCCTCAATCTCGTCGTGCAGGCCACGCACCGCGTGCTGCAGGCGCCGGTCGTCGGTCCCGTGTTGACGCGCGCCGCACGCTGGCTGGTCCGGCGTGGTCGTAAGGGGGCGTGGTGAAAGAGAGACGACGAGGGGCCTCCGGCGGGCCGGTGCGACCGGCAGCGCTGGTTGGCCACACTAAGCAGGATGCTCGCATGGGAGCCACGAAAGGGAGACGACGATAGGCCTCCGGCGGGCCGGTGCGACCGGCGGCGCTTGTTGTGCCCAGGTTGTCGCGCAAACACGTGTTCCGTCGACAGGCGTGCGTTCAGGCTAGGCCAACCAGCGCCGCCGGTCGCACCGGCCCGCCGGAGGCCCCCGGTCGTTTTCTTTGCGTGGGCGCAATGAAAGCGTTCTGCTCAGGCCAATCAGCGCTGCCGGTCGCACCGGCCCGCCGGAGGCCTCCACGTCGTTCTCTCTTCACAACTGCCGCTTGACGAGCACGCTGAGCCGGTCCTTCACTCGATGGGCGAGCGACCGCGCGTTCCATTGGGCGAGCGTCCATTCCTCGGAGTGCTCGACGTCGTCCTCGAAGGCGCGGGCCAGCTCCTCGGCTACGGCGCGGTCGTAGATGGCGACGCTGATCTCGTCGTTGATGCGGAAGGAGCGCGGGTCGAAGTTCGTCGAGCCGATCGTGCACCACTCGCGGTCGACGATCATCACCTTCTGGTGCAGGCCGGCGCGGGTGTACTCGCAGATCTGCGCGCCGGCGGCGAGGAGCGGGCCGTAGTAGTAATGACTGGTGTGCTGCACGATCGGGAAGTCGCTCGTGCGCGACGTCGGCAGCATCAGCCGCACGCGCACGCCGCGCTGTACCGCCTCGGCGTACAGACGCACCGCGTGCGAGTCGGGGATGAAGTAGGGGTTCTGCAGGATGATCTCGCGGCGCGCGGCGGCGATGGCCAGGTAGTACAGCCGCTGCACCGCGCTGGCCGTCTCCGGCGGCGCGGCCCAGGCCACGTGCATGGCGATGTCGCCTTTGGACTCGAGCGCCGGAAAGTACTGCGGCCCGGCGAGGGCGAGGCGCTGCACTTTCGTCCAGTTCTCGAGAAACGCGGTCTGCAGCTCGCGCACGACCGGACCCTCGAAGCGCGCCGCCGTGTCGCGCCAGCCGTCGTGGCGGCCGCCCCACATGTCGGCGATGCCGTGTCCGAACGTGTAGCCGATGCGGCCGTCGATGACGGCGATCTTGCGGTGCGTGCGGTTGTTGTAGAACCCCAGCTCGCGGATGCGCGCGCGGTGATAGACGCGGAAGTCGACGCCGGCGTTCGTCAGCGTGGCCCAGACGGTGGGATCGGTCGTCAGCGCCCCGCGATGGTCGACCAGCACGCGCACCTCGATCCCGCGCCGGGCGGCCGCCGTTAGCGCCTCGACCACGCGGTCGGAGACGAAGCCGTTCTCCCAGAGGAACGTCTCGATGTGGACGTGATGGCGGGCGCGCTCCGTCTCGCCGAGGAGCTCGTCGAAGAAGGCACTGTCCTGGACGATGCGGACCGCGTTGCCTTCGAGCACGTGGCCCCACGTCAGCGCGGCGATCGAGTGCATCAGCGTGCTCACGTCGACGTCGGGGAGATCGAAGTGCACGTTGCGCCGCCGGCTCCGCGACCAGAGCAGGAAGACGGCCAGGACGGCGATGGTGGTGGTGACAGCGAAGGCGGCCCGCAAGACGAGTCCAGCAGTGCAAAGAGCCGGCCCTCGGGCATGCGACGTGCGTTCTCATCCATGCCGTGGGACTGATGAAAAGACTCCGCCTCCCGTACTGGCTTTTCGGTCACGAGCAGACGTGCGCCGGCTGCGGCCACAAGCACGCGCACGCCGTCGAGGCGCGCTGTGTCGCCTGCGACGAGCCGCACTGCCCCGTGTGCATCATCGTCGTGGACGGTGAAGTGTTCTGTACGGAGTGCGAACCGAAACCCGCAGGAGGGAAGTCGAAATGGCGGCGCGCGCGATCTGGAAAGGGGTAGTGCACGTCGGCACGCTGAAGGTGCCGGTCAAGCTCTACTCCGCGGTCACGAACCGCACGGTGCATTTCCGGCTGCTGCACAAGGCCGACAAGCAGCCGGTCAAGCAGCAGCTCGTCAGCTCGGACAGCGGCGAGTCCGTCGAATACGCGGAGGTGAAGAAGGCCTTCCCGCTCACGCGCGGCCGCATGGTCCTGCTGGAGAAGGAGGAGCTGGAGAAACTGGAGCCGAAAGACTCCCGCGACATCGAGATCACCCGCTTCGTGAATCTCGGCGACATCGACCATCGCTGGTACGAGCGCGCCTACTACCTCGGGCCGGACGGCGATGCGAAGGCCTACTTCGCCGCCGCGGCCGCGCTGGAGCGCAAGAAGAAGGAAGGCGTGGCCCGCTGGGTGATGCGCGACCGGGCGTACGTCGGCGCGCTACGCGCCGAGGATGGGTACCTGATGCTCATCACCCTGCGGCATGCCGAGGAGATCATCTCCGCCGACGCGTTGCAGCCGCCCGGCGGACGGGCGCTGGCGGCGCGCGAAGTGGAGATGGCCAGCCAGCTCCTCACCGCGCTGCACGACGAGTTCGACCCGACCCAGTTTCACGACGAGTACCGCGCGCGGGTGATGGAGCTCGTCGAGACGAAGGCCGCCGGGAAGAAGCCGAAGGTCGTGAAGTTCCGTCCGAAGAAAGACACGGACGACGTCACCGACGCGCTGGCCGCGAGCCTGGCCGGCATGAAGAAGAGGAGTGCCCGTGGCTGAAGAAGACGAGGATTTCGAGCAACCCGGCGGACTGCGCTCGTTCTGGAGTGGCACGATCACGTTCGGACTCGTCACCGTGCCGGTGGCGCTCTACGCGGCCACCCGCTCGCGCGGCGTGGCCCTGAAGATGATCGGCCCGGACGAAGCGGCCGTGCGCCGCCGCTATGTCTGCTCGAAGGACGGCCAGGTGCTCGACGCGGACGACATCGTGCGCGGCTACGAGATCGAGAAGGGCAAGTACGTGGTCGTCACCGACGACGAACTGGAGGCCATCGAGCCGCGCAAGTCGCGCGAGATCGACCTGCGGGTCTTCGTCGACGTGGACGGCATCGACCCGGTGTACTTCGAGCGGGCGTATTTCCTGGTGCCCGCCGGCGGGACGAACAAAGCCTACCGCCTCCTGGCCGAGGTGATGGAGAAGAACAAGCAGGCCGGCATTGCCACGTTCGTCATGCGCGCGAAGGAATACCTCGTGGCCATCATCGCGGAGAACGGCATCCTCCGCGCCGAGACGCTGCGGTTCGCGGACGAGATCCGCAAGCCGGAGGACATCGGCCTGCCCAAGCTCGCCAAGCCTCCCGCCGCGGAAGTGAAAAAGTTCGAGAACCAGATCGCGAAACACGCGAAGAAGGTCAACCTCCACGAGTTCCTCGACGACTACACCGAAAGGCTGGAGAAGCTCGTAGCCGCGAAAGAGAAGAAGAAGGCGGACATCGTCCGCGCCCCGGCCGAGACGCGAGACGAAGCCGAGGAAGGCGGGGGAGAGGTGGTCGATTTGCTGGCGGTGCTCAGCCGGAGCCTCGGCGGGAACGCGCCGCGCAAGCCGGCGCGAAAGGCGGCGACCACGCGGAAGAAGGCCCCGGCGAAGAAGAGCGCGGGCGCGAAGAAGAAGTAATTTAGGAGTGCGGCGGCGAACGAGCCGCCGCTTTGGTATGGGCGGGCGGCGGCTTCGGGATAAAAAAGCGGCAGCTCGTTCGCTGCCGCACTCCTAAATCTTTCTCCAGCTCTCGATCATCCAGCGCGACAGCGAGATCGGGCCGGACAGCTTCAGCGCATCGAGCTCCTCGCGCGCGTACCAGCGCGCGTCGGCCAGCTCGCTCTCGTCGATCGTGAGCGCGTCGTGCTCGGCCTCGATGACGAAGCCGATCATCAGCGAGGCGGGCAGCGGCCACGGTTGGGAGCCGAAGTAGGTCAGCGATCTCGCGGTCAGGCCGGTCTCCTCGAACAGCTCGCGGCGCACCGCTTCCTCGAGCGATTCGCCCGGTTCGACGAAGCCGGCCAGCGTAGACCAGAACGCGTGTCCGCGTCCCTTGTGCTGGGCCAGCAGGAGCTTGCCGCGATACGTGACCATCATCATCACGGCGGGGTCGGTGCGCGGGTAGACCTCGATCGCGCACTCGGGGCAGAAGCGTACGTGGCCGCCCTGACGCGCTTCCAGCACGTGACCGGAGGCGGGGCAGAACCGCGTCCGGCGCGTCCACTCCAGCATCCCCTGCGCATAAGAGAGGATCGCCACGTCCTCCGGCGCGAGCACGCCCGCGGCGACGCGAAAGTCGAATGTCGTATCGGGATTGAGGAAGATCGGCGTGCCGTCGCGGCGCCCGAGGAAAATCTCGCCGGCGCCGGGAGTGGTGAGGAACCGCGCGTCCTCGACGCCGGTCAGTGTCTGCGCGTTCTCAAGCGGCGGTGCCGAGCGCTCGTGCGCACTGCGATCGAACATGCCGCGGAGTCTACAGTCCGCGCGGCGGAAATCGGACGGGGGCGGCGGCGGGCTGAAGCCCGCCGCTCCACGCTTCCGTTTGTCTGACGTACTCGCTGAAAATGTGGCCGCATTTCGAGGCGTGTGGAGCGGTGGGCTTTAGCCCACCGCGGCTCCGCGATCAGCGCCGTGCCGCCACGGTGGCGGCACCACGCGTGCCGCTGGCCGGCTCCTCCACGGCGCCCCAGCGCGCCACGTAGCCGCGAGCGTCGACGTGGAGGTACGGACCGTGAGCCGCGTTCGCGTGATAGACGCCGGCGCCGCCCTTCAGCCAGCCCCACTCCTCCGAGTTGTCGATGCGCTCGGCAACGCGGAGCAGGAAGCGGGCGTCGGCGGTGTCGACGCGGCCGTCGCGGTTCACGTCGTCCATCTTCCCGTCGCGGTTCTGGTCGACGTAGATGTCCATGGCGTCGCCGTAGAGGTGGCGCGAGTAGCCGGTCTCATTGCCGATCTTCGCGTTGTAAAACGGCGTGCGGTAGCCCGACATGATGGTGAAGCGGTCGAACCGCAGGCCGTGCTCTGTCTCCAGGTCGTGCTGCAGGATCTCCAGCTTCACCAGCGCGTCCGTGCGCAGGACCAGGAATTTCGTCGTCCCATCGAGCTTGCACTGGAAGTCGCGCATCCGGTAGTGGTCCGAGACCCAGAGGTCGTCGTTGTGATCGCCGAGGCGGACGAAGCCCTTCGGACGCTCGTACTGCTCCAGACCCTTCAGCGGCTGGGCCTTGTATTCGCCGACGCGGTAACCCTCCAGCTTGCCGTTGCGCATCGCGCCGTAAGGCACGACGTTGACCAGCGTCACCGTCAGCTCCCGGCCGCCCATGCGGACGCGGGCGTAGCCCGCTGCATCGCCGCCGTCCGAGAACGCCACCACCGCCCCGTTCACCACCCGCACGTCGAACCCCTCCGGCGCCTCCAGCACCTCCTCGGCGCGCAGCGACGCCACGTCCAGCGTATTCGTCGCCCGCGGGACAACCGGCAGGAACACGCGCTCGACGTAATCCGGCAGCGCTTCGAGAGCGATGCGGGAACCGGCTTCAGCGGCGTGCAGAGCGGGCGCGAGCGTGGCGAGGACGAACAGCAGGAGGGCGGTTCTCGTGAGCGAGTTGGTCATCAAATTGAAGGCTCCTTTTGTCGGGACGCGGGACAAAACAGGCGGAAGCCGCGAGGCAATTTCGCATAGAGTGAAGTGGAATAGGAGAGAAAGTTGAACAAGCCCATCATTGGAATCGGAGCCGACATTCACGTGACGCCGGGCCAGCGCGACCGCGCCTTCGCCTACGTCACGTACGCGGAGGCCGTGCGCCGCGCCGGTGCGATTCCCGTCATCGTGGCCCCCCAGCCCGAGAATGCCGACGAGCTCATGGCCGCGCTCGACGGCGTCCTGCTGGCCGGCGGCTTCGACTGCGATCCCGCGCTTTACGGGGAAGAACGCCACGAAACGGTCGAGACGATGGACGAGCGCCGCCAGCCGAACGACATGGCCCTGGCCGAGGCTGCGCGGCGGCACGGCGTCCCCACGCTGGGGATCTGCCTGGGCCTGCAGATGATGAACGTGGCCGCGGGCGGCAGCCTGATCCAGGACATCGACTCGCAGCACGACACCGAGATCCAGCACGCCAGCATCCCCGAGGACCGGGCCCGGCACGACGTCATCATCGAGCAGGGGACGCAGCTCGCCGGCGTCCTGCCGGCGGGGGAGTACAACGTCAACTCCTCGCACCATCAGGCCATCCGCAACGTCGGCGAGGGACTGCGCGTCACCGCCCATGCGCCGGACGGCATCGTGGAGGGGCTGGAGGACCCGCGCCATCCTTTCTATCTGGGCGTGCAGTGGCATCCCGAGGACATGACCGGCGAGACCAGCGCGACGACGCTCTTCGCGGCCTTCATCGACGCTGCGAAGAAGCACGCCGAGACGAAACACGACGGCGCGACACGTCAGGCAACGGAATTGTCACCCGTCGGCACCGGCGATTCGGAATAGGGGTCCGGACCGTGCCGTTTCGAGCGGCTTGGAGGCCCTCTTGACCCGACGACTCATTCTTGCCGCGACGCTGGCGCTCGTCATGGCCCCGCAACTGTTCGCGGGCGCGTGGTTGAAGTCCATCAGTGCGGCGCAGAAGTCGGCGAAGGAGAAGAATCAGCTCATCCTCGTCGACATGTTCGCCGAGTGGTGCGGCTGGTGCCACCGCTTCGAGCGCGAAGTCTTCCCCGCCGAGGCCTTCCAGAACGCCAGCGACGACCTGGTCCTGCTGCGCCTCGACACCGAGGACAAGGGCGAGGGTCAGGCGCTGGCGCGCAAGTTCGGCGTCTCCTCGCTGCCGACCTTCCTCCTGCTCACCCCCGACATGTCGCTGGCCGGCATGATCCGCGGCTACGCGCCGGCCCCGCAGTTCGTGCAGATGCTGAAGGAGGCGCGCGACAAGCACACCGTCTTCGAGAAGCGCCTGAAGAACGAAGCCGCGCTGGTGAAGGACTACCCGGCCCGCCTCGAGCTGGCCAAGGAGTTCGTCTCCCGCAACGCCTTCGACAAAAGCGAGCCGCGTCTCAAGAAGCTGACCACCGAGAAGGGCGTGCCCGCGTCGATCCGCGACGAGGCCTACTACCAGCTGGCCATGACCTACGCCCTGCAGCAGAAATTCGACGAGGGCCTGAAGACCGTCCGCGAGCTCACCACGGTGAGCAAGCTCGGATCCGCCGTCGAGCGCGCCCGGTTGCTCTCCGGCCAGATCTACCTCCAGCAGGGCAATGTGCAGGGCGCGGTGAACGAGTTCAAGAGCTTCAAGAAGCAGTATCCGGCCTCGCCGCTGGTGGCCCAGATCGACGCCGTGCTGCCCGACCTCGAGCGGCGCCTCAGTGGAAATTGAGTTGAGAAAAGCCGCAGTCGCCGCCGCCTTCCTCCTGCTGTTCGTCCGCCCCTTCTCTGCACAGTTCGCGCTCGCACAGTTCGGCCTGCCGGGCGCGGACGCCACGCCGAAGGCCACCGTCGAAGGCGCGCTGCACACGCGCACCGGCGACGACGTCACCGGCACCATCACGGCGAAGATCGCCGGCGGGTGGCACGTCAACTCGAACAAGCCGACCGACGAGTTCTCGATCCCGACGCTGCTCGAGCTCGATCCCGCGACCGCGGAGCTCGCGGGCGAGCCGCAGTATCCGCCGCATGCGATGAAGGCATTCCAGTTCACCGGCGGCAAAGAGCTGGCGGTGTTCGACGGGACGTTCCGGATCCCGTTTCGCGCGAAGCTCAAGCCCGGCGCGACGGCGATCGGCGTCATCCTTAAATATCAAGCCTGCAGCGACACCGTTTGCCTGCCGCCGAACGAGGCCCGGGCCTCGATCGACGTGGCAAAACTGACCGCCGCCCCGGCGGCCACTCCGGCCGCCACGCCGGCTGCGTCAGGGAACTTCACGCCACTCTCCGCCGCCCCGAAGAACGCCGGCTCGCTGCTGTCGAGCGACGTCGGAGGGACGTTCGCCGCGCGCGGCCTGCCGCTGACCCTCTTCGCCATCTTCATCCTCGGACTGGCGCTGAACCTCACTCCCTGCGTCTATCCGCTCATCCCCATCACCATCGGCTACTTCGGCCAGCAGAGCGGCTCGAGCCGCGGCCGCCGTGTCGCACTCTCGTCGCTCTACGTCCTCGGCATTGCCATCACGTACTCCGTGCTGGGCGTCTTCTCCGCGCTGTCGGGGAAGCTGTTCGGCGCCTGGCTGCAGCATCCCGGCGTGCTGATCTTCTTCGCCGCGCTGATGCTGATCATGGCCACGTCGATGTTCGGCCTTTTCGAGCTGCGCGTGCCGCAGTTCATCTCCAACCGCTCCGGCGGCCAGAGCGGCCTGGCCGGCGCGCTGACGATGGGTCTCGTGATCGGCATCGTGGCTGCGCCGTGCGTCGGTCCGTTCGTGATCTCGCTGATCGCGCTGGTCAGCAGTCTCCAGAGTCCCTTCCTCGGCTTTCTCATGTTCTTCGTCCTGGCCCTCGGGCTGGGACTGCCGTACCTCTTCCTCGGCATCTTCTCGTCGTCGGCGTCGTCGCTGCCCCGCTCCGGGATGTGGATGGTGCAGGTCAAGCGGGCCATGGGCTTCATCCTCATCGCCATGGCCTTCTACTTCCTGCGGCCGCTGATCGGCGACTTCGCCTTCCAGTACGGCGTGGCGGCCAGCCTGCTCGTCGGTGCGGCCTTCCTCTTCTTCTTCTCCCGGTCGCAGGGCGCGACAGTGTGGCGCATCGCCATCGCCGTGCTGCTGCTCGTTTCCGGGGTGGCCTTCGCCATTCCGCGCAATCAGGGCGAAGGCGTGCAATGGACGAAGTACTCGGTCAGCGCGCTGGAGTCGGCGAAGTCGTCGGGGAAGCCGGTCGTCATCGACTTCTACGCCGACTGGTGCCTGCCGTGTAAGGAGCTCGACCACAAAACGTTCTCCGACGCGGCCGTGATCTCCGAAACCGAGCGTTTCGTGCGCCTGAAGGCCGACCTGACCGTTCCCAGCGACGCCACGACGGTGGCGCTGACGAAGCAGTACAAGATCGTCGGCGTGCCGACCATTCTCTTCCTCGATGCCGGCGGCAACGAGGTCTCCCGTCTGGTCGGCTTCGAACCGGCGGACGAATTTCTGCAGCGCGTCAAAGGGGTGCAATGAGTACGCTCACCGGCAAGCAGCGCCAGTTCCTCAAGGGCCTCGCGCACCCGCTCTCCCCTATCGTCCGGGTCGGCAAGGCCGGCGTGACGGACGCGGTCGTCGCCGAAACGAAGAAGTCTCTCGACTCGCACGAGCTGATCAAGGTGCGCATCGACGTCGACGAGAGCGCCGGGCGCAAAGACCTCGCGGCGCAACTCGCGACCGCGACGGACGCCCAGCTCGCCGGCACCATCGGCAAGATCGCCATCCTGTACCGCGAACGCGACGAAGAGCCCGAGATCAAGCTGCCGCGGTGAGAAGAGGCCGGCCGGTCTAAAATGAGACATGCCGTCTCCGTCCGACCTCAAGCAGATTCTCGACGACGTCACCTCGCTCCCCGAGGATGAGAGGCGCGAAGTGCTCGCGGAGCTCCTCCGCATGACCCGCGAGCTCGACCAACCCGACGCCACCGAAGACGCCCTCCTCGCCGCCGCCGAGGAAGTGCTGCGCAAGCCGGAGTAGGGGCGGGCGCGCGAGACGCGCGCCCAACAGCCGCCGGGACGGCGGCGCTCCGCGTCCCCAGCGGAGCGCTGGCATCTCCGCCGGCTGACGTGGCGGCGTCCCGCGCCGCCACGGGTGGGCGGGGGACGCGCGTCTGGAGAGTGCGGCAGCTCGTGCGCTGCCCGCGCAAGAGCGCCGCAACCAGTCCCCTCTCCCCACCGCAGTGGGGAGAGGGTTAGGGTGAGGGGCTCCCTTTTGCAGAGCGCCACAACCCCTCACCCTAGCCCTCTCCCCGCTCGTCGCGGGGAGAGGGGACTGACTTGTCCCGAGACGGCCTATCTCTCTTCCGTCGCGCGATCTGCCACCGAACTTAGCGAATGGACGAGGACTAAGGCAACGGACCGGGTTGGCTTAACGCCATCGCGATGCGAGGCGCAGCGACGCCTGCAGGTCTTCAGCTTCGAGATCGGGCAGCTCTTCGAGGATCTGCTCGGCCGTCAGGCCAGCGGCGAAGAGGTCGAGCACATCCGAGACGCGGATACGCATGCCGCGAATGCAGGGGCGTCCGCCGCACTGTTCCGGATCGACCGTGATGCGTTCTGCGAGCTGCTGCATGACCTCGCGAGTATACGGCGCCGTTACCTCTTCGGCGATCCGCCCGTCTGCACGGGCGGCGCGGTTACTGCGGCCGCGGCCACCACGCGGGCCGGCGTGGTGGCCGCGGGGGTGGGCGGTTTGGCGGGGTCGGGGAGACGGAAGACCCAGGTCGCTTCGACGCGCTGGCCCGTCTTCACGTCCGTGCCCCAGACCACCGCGCGGTGGTATTTCGCCTTCATGGCCGTGATGCTTTCGCGGACCGCGAGACTGATCGCGCCGTTCTTGGCGTCGTAGGAGTACGGCACGACGGAGCCGAGCGAGAGCAGGGCCATCCCCACCGACTTCGGGTCGAGGTTCTGGAAGGCGGGGATCTTCGCGGAGATCTGCGTCACGCCCCGGTCCAGGACGCCCGGCTTCGGCGTCATCTCCGCGAGCTGCATGGGCGTCGCGCCGAGGTACTTGCGGAAGGCGGTGAAGTCCATTCGGTCGTCGATCACGAAGCGCTTCATGCGCAGCGGGTCGCTGCCTTTCTTCACCCGGCCGAAATCGCACGTCAGTGCGGCCGTGTAGCCCGCCTTCGCCGTCGCCGCGGCCACGCGGTCGTCGTAGTCGCCGTAGGGATAGGCGATGAACTGCACGCGCTTGCCCGTTTCCTTCTCCAGGATGCGGCGGCTCTGGGCCAGCTCCTTCTGCAGCCACACCGCGTAATCGGCGTTGCTCTTCGAGGAGTGGCGGCGTTTCGTCAGGAAGGGATGCGTGAGCGAATGGCTCTGGATGTCGACGCCGGCGTCCGACATCTCGCGGACCTGTTCCCAGGTCAGCGCGTTGGAGGTCTTGCCGATGATGTTCGGATAAATGAATACCGTGAACGGAAATTTGCGTTTCTGCAGCTCCGGATAGGCCTCGGTGTACGTGCTGCGCCAGCCGTCGTCGATGGTGATGACGATGGCGTTCTTCGGGATCGAGGCGCGCTTGCCGCTCACGTATTCATAGAGGTGGCGCAGGGGGATGACGTTGTAGCCGGTCATCTCCAGGTAGCGCAGATGCTGGCGGAACGTCTCGCGGTCGATGTGCATCCGCGGCGCGGCGGGCGCCTCGACGATGTGGTAGCACAGGACGGTGGCCGTGGGAGCTTCAGCGTCCGCGCGTCGCGGGGCGCCGAGAGCAGCGACGGAGAGGAGGACGAGGATCGAAACCGTTAACGCGCGCCGCGCGGTCATGTTGCTCCCGTAATGGTCGAGATCGGAAATCGTGGAATGGTCCCGCTGCAACATCAATGCCCCAGCGCGCTGCAGTGAATGGACCGCACGAGCATTCTAAACGGGAAGCGGGAATCCACCGTAGCATTTGACGGTTCCCCGCGCCTGAACTAGAGTCTGGCCCTCATTTCCGGAGGCATTCCTCTCCATGGATCGTCAACAACGACATGATTTGAAACACGACAGGTTCGTCGATGAGATCGGCGCCCTCTCGATCCGGGCACGCGCCAACCAGCGCCTGCTCCTCGCCCTCGCCGGTGCCGTGATCGGCATCGCGGTGATCGCGTTCGGCATCTACTTCTACCGCGCCAGCCGCGAAGAAAAAGCGCAGCAGGCCCTCGCCACGGCCATGGAAACGGCCGGCGCCACGGTCGGCGAACAGCCGCCGGCGCAGGGCGCCACGGGTCCGCACTTCAAGACCGAGGCCGAACGCACCGCCGCGGCAGAACGGCTGTTCAAGGACGTGCAGGCCAAACACTCCGGTTCCGACGCCGCCGACGTGGCCGGCCTCTATCTGGCCCGCATCGCCGTCAGCAAGGGCGACGTCAAGACCGCACGCACGCAGCTCGAGGAGTTCGTCGACGAGCACGACGACACCATCCTCGTCGGCACGGCGCGCTTCAGCCTCTACCAGCTTCGCATCGAGAACGGCGAAGCGCCGCAGGTGATCAAGGAGATCGAGGCCGAGCTGGGCAAGAGCGAGCCGGTCCTGCCGGGCGACTCCCTGCTGCTGCTCCTGGCGCAGGCGTACGACGTCCAGGGCAACCCGGCCAAGTCGAAGGAAGCCTACCGCCGCATCACCACCGAGTTCCCCGAGTCGCCGTACGTCGTCGAAGCGGCGCGCCGGGCGTCCTGAGGTTTATCCTGAGGCGCGTGAGCGCCGAAGGATCTCCGGTGCCTCCGCGCGGATCGCTCTCGCACGCCGCGCTGTTGCACCGGAGATCCCTCGCTTTCGCTCGGGATAAACTCCTCCATGCTCGTCCTCGCATTCTGGGTCGTCGCGCTGGCGACGACCATCCTCTCGCTGGTGGCCGTGCCGCGTCTGCGCACACGGATGCCGCGGCGATTCCTTCGCGTATCGGTGATCGTCCCCGCGCGTGACGAGGAGCGGACCATCGAGCGCACCGTCCGCGCCCTCCTGGCGCAGACCTATCCCGACCTCGAAGTCATCGTCGTCAACGACCGCTCCTCCGACCGCACCGGCGAGATCCTGGGACAGTTCGAGCGCGTGATCGTGATCCACGGAGAGGAGCCACCGCCGGGCTGGCTCGGCAAACCGTGGGCGCTCCATCAGGGGAGCGCGCACGCGACGGGCGAGCTGCTGCTCTTCCTCGACGCTGACGTGATCTACCAACCCGACGCGATCGCAGCCGCTGTCGCGGAGTTGGAGGACACGCCGTACGCGCTGCTCTCCCTCCTGCCCGACCTCGAGACGCGCGGCTTCTGGGAGCACGTCGTGATCCCGAACCTCGCCGCGTTCGCGTTCACCTTCCTGCCGCTGTGGGCGGTGAATCACACCCGGCTGCGCCTGCTGGCGGTCGGTGGCGGCCCGGGAAACCTCGTGCGCCGCGCGGAGTACGAGGCGGCGGGCGGCCACGAGTCGCTGAAAGACGCCGTCGTCGACGACGTCGGCCTGGCGCGCCTGATGCGCCGCGCCGGCCATCGCACCGCCGTCGTGCGCGCGGACGGATACGTCGGCGTCCGGATGTATCACGGCCTGCGCGAGATCGTCGACGGCTTCACCAAGAACGCCTTCGCCGTCTTCGGCTACAACTACTTCGTGGCCCTGCTCTTCTTCGCGCTGGCCATCGTCTTTCACCTCATGCCGTACGCGCTCGCGCTGACCGGGAACGTGCCGGCCATCCTCACCGTCGGCGTGATCGCCCTGACCCGCCTGATCCTCTTCGCCACCCTCGGCTACCGCATCGACAACGCCCTCTTCGGGCATCCTCTGATGATGGGGACGTGGTGCTGGATCCTGCTCCGCTCGATCTGGTTCACCGGCATCCGCCGCCGCCTCCTCTGGCGCGGCCGCACCTACGACGCCGGCCGCACCCGCTTCGGTGCCGATTAGTCTCAGCAAACCGCATTCAAACCAATGCTGTCATCCTGAGCCGCAGGAACCATCCCGCGCAGCCGAAAGCATGGCGGCGAAGGACCCCCTCCGATTGCACGCTGCCCGCTCCGTCGGCAGGGGGTCCTTCGCCGTCTACGCGGCTCAGGATGACAGCAATTTGGCGGCGTCCCGCGACGCACAGGGGTGGGGCTTCTACGCGACGAAGCCCGCCTTGAGCTCCGTCGGATCGGAGTACTCCACGAACTCCACCACCTTCCCGTCGCGCACCGTCCAGGCCATGGCCCAGTCGCCGCTGAAGGGGCGGCCGCTCTGCTTGACGCTGCCGGCGTAGCTGCCGAGGGCCACGACGCGGTCGCCGGTGGCGACGAACTCGCGCGGCTCGAACATCGAGAACGCCACCTTGTCGCCCAGTTCCTGGAAGAAGACGGCCAGCTCCTCCTGGTTCCGCTTCGTGCCCGCGTACGGAATCTCCGGCGCCCCCGGCACGGTGAACGTGAACTGGTCCGCGAAGCGGTCCAGCACGCCGGCGATGTTGCCGTTGAGAAAATCTTGGTAACCGCCCTTGACGATCTGCACGTTGTCGCTCATCTGCTGCATCCTCCGCCCACTCTACGGCGCGGGCGGCCGGGCGGATTGCCGATGACCGAACGTCGTCCGCCCCGTCCCGTGAAATATGCTAGATTTCTCCCGGTTGTACGGCTGTCTATGTCCAAACCTGCCGAACGGTATGCTCAGATCCTCGACCAGATCGTCGGGCCCTTCGACCTGAGCCACGACTTCGGCCGCAAGCGTGCGTATGAGGCGGCCATCGAGTATGCCCGCCAGAACCTCATCGACGAACCGCACTGCAACGAGTTCCTGCTCGCCGCGGCCAAGCGCCTCGACTTTGCCGCCATCACCCGCGAGACCCTCGAGAGCCGCGTCAAGCTCCCGAAGGAAGCGTGGCTCGACCTCTGGATCTCCGACGAGGACGACGAAGTCGCCCTGACCGGGACCCGCGAGGGCATCCAGTACCTGATCGACCTCCTCACCCAGCTCCGCGACGCGTCCGATCCCGAGCAGCACATCCATCTCGACCGCGGCGCGCTGCCCATGACGGAGAACTCCGCCAACCTCGTCCTCTTCAAGGAAGACGAGAGCTGGTTCACCGGCGTCGGCGCCGAGGGCGTGCAGGACTACCCGCAGCGCGAGATCGATCCCAAGTCCATCTATGCCATCCAGTTCATCCACTATCCGCCGGACGATCTCCCCATCAGCGCGCACCGCCTCTACCGCGTGCTGAAGGTCGAGGACGAGAACGGCCAGTCGACGAACATCAAGGAATTCGAGGAAGGCACCGAGGCCCGCTACGTTCGCGTGACGTTCATCGCCGATAACGACGAGCGCTTCACCTACACGTTCCACCTCGACGACCCAGCCGTGAACTACTTCACGCACCGCGAGATCCTCTCGCTGGCGATGAAGTCGGTTTAACGCACGTACGAGAAGGGAACGACGAGGGGCCTCCGGCGGGTCGGTGCGACCGACAGCGCTGGTTGGCCTAGCCTGATCGCGCGCCTGTCGCCTGAATCGCGTTTCGTGCGGAGAGTGACCTCAACTAAGCGCCGCCGGTCGCACCGGCCCGCCGGAGGCCTCCGGTCGTCTTCCTTTTCGCACGTGCGAGGACTGCGTTCCTCTGCGTTAGACTCCCCCCGATGATTCGCCAGATCACGATCCTCGGCACCGGGACCATGGGCCGCGGCATCGCCTATCTCTCCGCCGTAGCCGGCTTCGACACCGTGCTCTTCGACGCCGAGCCGGCCGCCCTCAACGATGCAAAGAGCGCCATCGGCGCCACCCTTGCCAAAGGCGTCGAGAAAGGGAAGCTCACCGAGGCCGAGGCGCGTACCGCCGCCGAATACCTGCAGCTCGTGCCCGAGCTCGAGCCGGCCGTCAGCGGCGCGGACCTCATCATCGAAGCCGTTCCCGAGAGCCTCGAGCTCAAGAAAGAGCTCTTCGCCCAGGCGGACCTCTTCTGCGGCGAGAACACCATCCTGGCCTCCAACACCTCCTCCATCTCCATCACCCAGCTCGCCGGCACCGTCGAGAGGCGCGACCGCTTCGTGGGGATGCACTTCTTCAATCCGCCGCACCTGATGAAGCTCCTCGAAATCGTCGCCGGCGACCGCACCTCGGACGACACGATCGAGCAGGTCAAGGCCGTCGCCGAACGGATGGGCAAGACCGCCATCGTCGTCCGCGACAGCCCCGGCTTCGCCACCTCGCGCCTCGGCGTGGCCATCGGGCTGGAAGCCATCCGCATGCTCGAAGAAGGCGTGGCCACCGCCGCCGACATCGACCGCGCCATGGAGCTCGGCTACAACCATCCCATGGGACCGCTGCGCCTCACCGATCTGGTCGGCCTCGACGTCCGCCTCGGTATCGCCGAATACCTGGCCGCCACGCTCGGCCCGCGCTTCGAGCCGCCGCAGCTCCTCCGCGAGCTCGTCGCCGAGGGAAAGCTCGGAAGGAAGAGCGGCGAAGGGTTCTATCGCTGGCCTTCTGAATAATGAGTGAGGCGTATGGGGCGTTCGCGTACGCCTACGACAAGGCCCTCGGCGCGCGCTTCTTCAAAGCCGCCCGCAAGCTGCTCGACGAGACGCTCGACCAATATCCAACCCCCAAACGCACCCACCTCGACGTCGCCTGCGGCACCGGCATGGCCGTCGAGTACTTTCGCAAGAAGGGATGGAAGTCGACCGGCGTCGACGCCAGCCTGCCGATGTTGCAGCTCACCCGCGGCGGCGTGGCCGGCGACATGCGCCAGTTGCCCTTCCGCCGCAAATTCGCGCGCGTGACCTGTCTCTACGACAGCCTCAATCACCTGCTCCAGTCGGAGGACCTCACCGCCGCGTTCCGCTCCGTGCGCGGCGTGATGGACCACGACTCGCTCTTCCTCTTCGACATGAACCACCCGGAGATCTACCCCGAGGTCTGGGGCATCGCCGACCCGTACAAGGCCAGCGGCAGCGACTACCACCTCGAGATCGCCACCACCTACCGCAAGCGCGAGAAGATCGGCCGGGCAGCGGTGAGCGGGTGGGCATTGATCGACGGCAAGCGCGTCGAGATCCGGGAGCAGCACCTGCAGCGCGCCTACAGCGAGCGCGAGATCACCGGCGCGCTGGGAGAGGCCGGCCTCGCGCCGGTCGACGTCATCGACTTCGATCCCTACGGAGAAGCCGACGACATCGACGCGGCAACGGTGAAGTTGTTCTTTGTCTGCAGGCCGCTGTAGCGGAACGCAGCTTTGTCATCCCGAGCGTGAGTCGAGGGACCTGGGTGGTCGGGCGGCGCGCTGCACGAGCTTCGGGACACGTTGCGCGCCTCCCGCCCACCCAGGTCCCTCGACTCACGCTCGGGATGACAGTAGTGAATTTACGACCCGCCCAGCACCGCCTTCTTGAAATCCCCACCCGGGCCCGGCTTCGGTCCGATCCACGTATTCAGGATCGCGTCCGCGGTCGCTTTGCCGCCGAGGGTGCCCTTGTTCTTGCCGTTCACCTCCACCGTCGTGCCGATGCCCGGCACGTAGGTGACGACGATGCGGTTGCCCTTCGGCACGTCTTCCATCCACGACTCGAGCGTCTTGAACGCCGTCTTCACTTCCGGCGACGCGTTCGGCGTGTTGTCCGCCAGTCCCTCCGACCAGGCCTCGGCCATCTGCGACTTGGTGACGTTGTAGAGGAAGTGCATGACCATGCGCCGCGGCGAGTCCGTGGCGATCACCGTGGCCGCATTGCCCTGCTTCGCCTGCAGATAGAGCCCGCCGACGTAGACCTTGACCACGAACTTCTTGCGCAGCGCGCCGCCGTTGAGCGTGAGCGTCTGGTTGTTGACCGTGATCTTGTCTTCGAGGTTGACGCCGGCGATGGTCGCCGCGCCGGCCGTGGCCGCCGTCAGCGTCAGCGCCGCGGCGAGAATGAGTTTCCGCATTTGAATCCTCCTGTGATGGTGGACGAGTGGCGGCGATTGTAACGTCAGCGCGCGGTATCCTATTTTCAACCCATGGAGGACAAGACCGCTGCTGGCCGTCAGCCGTTTCGGCGGCCTCTCGCTCGGTTTTCAAATGCCTCCGGAGCAGATTCAAATGCTCGCCGGGTATTTGAGAAAGCCCCGCGGAGCATTTGAGATCACCTCGCCACCGCCTCGCGTAACACCAAAAGAGGACAGTCAAATGCTCCGGACAGCCTTTCGAGGCTGATTTGACCTCTCCAGAGGCCATTCCGGCGCCTTCGGAAGCACTCTTGGCGTCATGCACGACGCGGCCGTGACCTTTGTAAATGCCCCCGGAGCATTTGAATCTGCTCCGGAGGCATTTGAGATAGCAGCGCGGAGCATTTGCGATAGCCCCGGGGAGCATTTGAGATAGCCCCCCCGAGCATTTGCGAAAGCGCGCGAGGCATTTGAGGTAGCACCGCGGAGCATTTGAGATAGCTCCGGGAAGCATTTGAGGTGGTGACGTCAGGCATTTGAGATCGCGACGCCGCCCCTCCGCGGCCACGAGAGCAGCAGTCCCACGACAAGAATCGCGAGAAGGGCGAGGTTGATCCCGAGTGCGACCGGTGTGTCTGACCTGGTGATGGGGAGGGCGCGGAGGAGGGGATACCGAAGAAGGTGTTCGATCAGGAAGAGCGCGAACATCAGCGGGATCATGTTGCGGTAGCGGACCAGGACGAGCACGCCGAGCAGGGCCGCCATCAGGCGGGAGAGTCCCAGGAGTGCGAAGAAGGAGACGATGGCGTTCGCGGCAGGAACGGGAAATGTTTCGAGTGGGATGCCGTCCGCGGAGATAGCGACGACTCTTCCGTTGAAGATGGCGTTGAGACTCATGGCCAGCCTGACGAAGAGGAACAACGCGAAGAGCAGGAGGCCCAGCTTGTAGCCTCGATAGGTGTTGTCGAATTGTGCGGGAAGGATTCGGCGCAACACGGTGAGTCCTATACGAACCAGGTGAGTGCGGCGATCGCCAGAAAGACGATCCAGGAGAGGTGACGTCCTCGCGCGAAGAGCAGGGACACGAGGGCGCAGAGGGCGAAGGTCGCGGAAAGGATCCGGCAGATCGTGCGAAGGTGATCGGGACCGGGGGCGGCGAGCACGAGGAGCAGCGCGGCGAATCCAAAGGCGAGCACGGTCGTGATGTGCCAGGCCAGACGCAAGGTCCGCCTCGTAAAGTCGGCTTTGCGAAACAGGTCGGAAAGGTTGCCGCGCCGGAAGAGGCGGATGAGGATGTAGCGCTCTCCCAGGTAGGAATGGGCGATGCCGAGGAGCGCGGTCAGGGCGGCGGCGATGACGAGGGGGATGTTCATCTTCGGCGTACGTTAATACATCGCGAGCTGCCGCTCTGTTTTAGGAAGTGCGGTGGCGGACGAGCCACCGCTTTTCTATCCGGTACGCGCAGCGTGTGCCGGATACGAAAGCGGTGGCTCGTCCGCCACCGCACTCCTAAATCCGCGAGCGGTCTGCCGCGGAAACAAACGGGACGCGACCCTCGTAGAGTGTCGCGATGACACGAGCCGGCGCATTGGATGCCCGTGAACCGTCCGGGCCAGTGAGGCTGGGCGTGCGGTGGTTTGTGGCGTTCTCGTTTCTGCTCCTTGCGGTGCATGAGGCGCACGAGTTGGCGCATGCGGTGGTGGGGCGGCTGGTCTGCGGGGAGTGGCCGGTCCGCGACTTCAACATGTGGCGGTTCACCGGCGAGTGCGTGTCGTGGTGGCCGACGGCGGCCGGTCCGTTGTTCAGCTACTCGCTGATGGGGATCGGCGGTTTGCTGGCGCGGGGACGACGCGCGTGGCGGACGGCCGGAATCGCGCTCCTGTTCGCGGCGAATCCGTTCGCGCGCATCTTCACGGTGGCCATGGGCGGCGGGGACGAGACCGTGGTCGCGCAGCGGCTGGCCGGGCTCGCGGAGCGCACCATCGCATTGCGCCTCGTCACGCTGCTGTTCGTGCTAGCGGTCTGTGGGACGGCCATCGTCGTCGCCTGGCGGTCGATGCGTGGCGTGACGCGCGGCGCGCTCTGGTTCGTCGGGGCGCTGCTCTGGCCGATGGTCCTGACCGGCGTGGGACTCTTCGTGGTCGGCAATGGGATGCTGCGCAGGGGATGGCTCGCCACTCCGGTGATCGCCGGCGCTCCGCTGCTGGTCGTGGCCGTCTCGGCGGCGGCGGTGGTCCTGACCGCGATCACGCTGGGGTGGTTGCGGGTCGAACCTCAACTGTCATCCCGAGCGTGAGTCGAGGGACCTGGGTGGGTTGGCGGCGCGCTGAACATGCACTGTGCGCCGCCCGCGCCCCCGGGTCCCTCAACTCACGCTCGGGATGACAACGGGTGGGGGGCTGTCATCCGAGACCGAGACACGTGCGCGCGGTGCACGCACGTGGACATCCGGGCTCCACGCGTGAACATCCGGGCTCCACGCGTGAACATCCGGGCTCCACGCGTGGACATCCGGGCTCCACGCGTGGACATCTGATGTCCACGCGTAGACATCCGATGTTCACGCGTGAACATCCGGAGTTCACGAGGTGTCATCCGGCGATGACAGCGTGAGTGCGGAGCTCCGCGATTGGTGCGTTTTGGTCCGATCGCGGGCTGCGCCGTCCCACGGGCGAGGTGATAACACTTGATTGTGGAATCTGGAATCGCTCGCGTGGAGTCGCGGGGTGCTCGCGTGCCAGCGTTTTCACCATTCTTGAACTCCGGATGTTCACGCGTGGACATCCGGAGTTCACGCGTGAACATCCGGAGTTCACGGAACGTCCTCGGAAGAGGACGTTCGCCGGCGACTTCCCGCCAGGCACGGCGGAACCACGGTGGCAGCGGCAATGTATTTTGGAGTTACGGCCGGCCGGGGCTGGTGGAACACGGAACTGCCGCCGGACGTTAAACTTCATTCCAATGACGGATTTTCTCCAGCGTTCGTTTTCGATCGGGTCGGTGCACATTCCGATTCCGCTCGCGCTCGCGCCGATGGCCGAGGTCACGGACACGTATTACCGGTCGCTGATCAAGGAACTGGGCGGGGTGGGGCTGGTGGTGTCGGAGTTCATCTCGGCCGAGGGGCTGACGAGGAAGAACGACCGCAGCCATCAGATGCTGGCGTTCAACGAGAACGAGCGGCCGGTGGCGATCCAGATCTACGGCGGCGACCCGGAGCGGATGGACGACGCGGCCGCGATCGTGGAGGCCGAGGGCGTCGACATCGTGGACGTCAACATGGGCTGCCCGGTGAAGAAGGTCGTCAACAGCGGCGCGGGCTCCGCGCTGCTCAAGGACTTCGACAAGGCCGCGCGCGTGGTGGAGAAGATCATGGCCGCGGTGAAGATCCCGGTCACGGTCAAGGTGCGCAAGGGGTGGGAGAGCGACGACGTCATTCCCCTCCTCAAGCGTTTCGAGAACCTCGGCGTGGCGGCCATTGCCATCCACGGCCGCACGCGCAAGGAGTCGTACACGGGCGCCAGCGACTGGGGCTACATCGCCGCCGTGAAGCGCGAGCTGAAGATCCCCCTCTGGGGCAACGGCGACGTGAAGACGCCCGCCGACGCCATCCGCATGTTCGAGCAGACGGGCGTGGACGGCGTGATGATCGGCCGCGCCGCGCTGCACAATCCGTTCATCTTCCGCGACATCCACGCCTACGTGCACGGCGAGACGGAGATCGCCAACGAGATCGAGCGCCGCATCGACGCCATGCACCGCTATCTCACCAAGATCGACGGCGCCCCGCAGATCGACCGCTGGAAGCTCCACAAAGCCCGCACCGTGATCGGCTGGTTCTCGAAAGGAATCCCCCACGGCAAGGACATCCGGACCGGGTTACAGGACATTACGGCCGTCAGCGACGTTCAGCGGTTGTTGGACTCGGTTCGTGGGCGCGCTGAAGCGGCTTAGGTATGAGGTATGAGGTATGAGGTATGAGGTATGAGTGGGCGAGGGCACGGCCACTCATCTCACGCCGCCGTACCCATGCTCGCGAGTGATGAGTTGGCGTGAGCGAAGCACTCGTACCTCATACCTCATCCCTGACTCCTGAATGCCTTTCCCCGAACACATCGACCGCGTCCTCGACGCCTATCGCGTTCCCGCCGATACCAAGGCCGCGCTGTACGACCTCTATCTGTCGATGGGGAACGATGTGCTGGAGGTGTTTGCGGATCTGGCGGATGGGGTGACGTCGGCGGCGATGCTGGCGCCGGACGATACGCTGGTGATCCGGGAGCAGGTGGTGGAGCGGTTTCTGCGGCGCAATCATCCGTTGTGGATGGCGGGGAAGCCGACGTCCAGTCTGTGGCATCCGCGGGTGGCGGAGGGGCGGGCGTCGGGGGCGGCCATTCCGATGAGCGGGTTTCCGGACCTCGTCCAGCAGGTCCTCGGCGAGCAGCCGCTGCCCGACGGGGTGCTGGTCCTGGGGCGCAACGCGCATTACGGCGGGCGTGCGGACACGGTATCGTTCGACGTCATTCCGCGCGAGCTCGACGATGCGCTGGCGGCGGGGAAGGCGGAAGGGCAGCAGCACACGCTCCCCGGCTCGATCGGCGAGACCTCGGCTACCTACGACAGCGTGCGCAACGTGGCGTTGATCTGGGAAGTGCAGCCCAACGTCTATAAGCCCGCGGGCGACCGCAATCGGGCCATCGCGAAATTATGGCGCCGTCACCGCAACTGGCATCTGGTGACGCTGTCCGCTGCAATGGCCTGGTTTCGCGCACAGAACGCGACGGTGTTCGTGCTGCGCGGTGATGCGCTGGCGATTACGCATGAGGTGAATCCAGCGAAACCGGTCTCCGAGCGCATTGCGGAGCTGCACGACCGAACTGTAGAAGAAGTCATTCGTGCCGCGGGACTGGTATTGAGCGAGCCGGACGAGGGGGATGAGCTGGTCCTGCTCGATTCCGAGGTCATGAACCACGCGCTGCGGAAACACGTGCTGGTGCAGGGCGCACGCGGCTCGGTATGGAAGACAGGGACGGGCTGACGCCCGTCCCTGGGAACGGCTTAGGTTCCCGGCGGATCGAGGACGATGTCGGGATCGCTGTTCGCCACGTTGCCGTCGAGGGGGTGGATGACGTGCAGGGTAAAGGCGTACGTCTCTGGGGAGCTCCCGGCGACGAGCGTGTTGTTGATTTCGAGGGTCCCCGGCTGCTCGAACGTGAATTCCGGAGGTGCCTGGTCGTTCCACGTCAGCCAGGGGTCGTCCCAGATGACGTTGGCGGCGTGTGCGTCGGTCAACGTAAAGGTGATCAGGGAACTTCCGGGGCCGATCGTGGCTACGTCGGGTTTCGGTGGTACGTACGTGAATGTCGTGCTGGTCTCGTAGGTCACAGCGACTGGGACGGGTGTTGGGTCGGGCATGTACTCTCCTTTTCGGGGTACTGCGCATCAGTACGCTATCGATGTCGCGATTCGCGGAGGTGCGCGGGCCGTCATCGGGCACTCACCGTCCACTGATAATCGGGATGGCGATAGCCGATGGAGCTCAGGCGCGACATCAGCGGTTCTGCTTCCTCGGCGCGGCCGGTAGTGACGAGCAGCCGCGCGCGCCATGCGAGCACTTCCGGATCGGAAGAGCTGACCAGCGGCGCCTGCGCGAGCAGTGCGTCGGCGCGGGTCTGTAATTCATCGAGGATCTGCCGGTCGCCGGCGGTGCGGGCGACGGCGATGCCGGTCAGCATCACTTCCAGCGTGCTCGAACGGCTGGCCGCATCGGTGCGCGTACGCTCGCCAAGTAGTGTCCACGCGCGCTGCCATACCGCGCGCGCCCGGCCCAGGTCGCCGCGTTGCAGATACGACAGAGCCCATCGGGCGCGGAGAGCGGCCAGGTCGTTCTGATGGGAGACGCGGGCGGGATCGCGGCGGATGACCTCCGCAAGCTTCCCCTCTGCGTCGCGGAACGCGGCGTCGGCATCGGCGGTCAGTCCCCTTCGTCCGCGCAGCGCCGCCACCCACGACGTGGTGACGGCCAGATTGCGTTGCCATCCGGTGTTCTCCGGATCGATCTCGGCGAGCGAGCGCTCGATGCGCAGCTCGGCCTCGTATTCGCGCTCGGCCTCAGCGAGGGCGCCGGTCCTCATCAGCGCGGAACCGAGAAAGGCGTGACTGAGCGCGAGACGCTGTTTCCATGGGGCGTGATCGGGTGCGATGGCGACCAGCTTCTGGCCGATCTGCTTCTGCGCCTCGAACTGCTTTCGCGCGCCGGAGAGATCGCCGGTGCGCATCAGGTTCACGCCGACCTTGTTGATGGTGTTGGCGAGATCGGCCTGCCATTCGAGGTTCATCGGATCGCGCGCCACGCGGGCTGACTGGATGCGCATCGTTTCCTCGAAATGCGTCCGCGCCTCCGCATACCGGGCCTCGGACATGAGCAGCGTGCCGACGCTCGCGTGCGCGTACGCGGTCTCGAGGCGATAGTCCTCGTTGCGCGGCCAGGCCGCGGAGAGGCGGCGCGCCGTGGCCAGGTAGAACTCATTGTGTTGCAGCGATTCCGTGAGGTCGCCGCGGCGCCGGGCCGTGTCGCCGTGGCCGAAATACGCGGCCATCAGCGCGAGCTGCGCCTCCTGATTGGACGCGTCTTTGGCGACGGCGGCGTGGGCGAGCGCGCGGGCGCGGGCGAACATCGCCGCCGCGTCGGGGAGCCGTCCCTGCGCGATGCGGACGTCGCCGAGTTGATTGAGCGCTTTGGCGCTGCGGGCCAGCTCGGCCGCGGTCATGAGTGAAGGCTGCAGCGATCCCGAGTACGACAGCGCGCGCTCGCCGACGTCGTCGAGCAGGTCGAGCTTTCCCATCGGCTCGAGCTTCTTGCGCAGGTCGCCGAGCATGAACGTAATCAGGTCCTCGGCCTGCGCGCGCCGCGTGGCCGCCTCTTTTTGCGCGACGACGGCGCGCCGCTCGGAGGCCAGTGCCGCCGCGCGCTCGCGCCGCAGGTCGAGCGTGTACTTGCCGATGCCGGCCAGGAATACCGCGACCAGCACGGCAGCCACGGCCTGGCGGATGCGCCGCTTCGGCTTGTCGACGATCTGCGCCAGACGCCGCATGGCTTCCGCGGCCGTGGGCCGGTCGGTCGGGGCGAACGACTTCAGATGGTGGATGAGCGCCGCGACGTCACGATCGACGCCGGTGACGGGCAACGACTCGCCGCGCGAGGCCATCAGCATGACGTCGCGCGCGCCCATGTAGGCGGGGTAAGGATCGCTCCCGGTGAAGAGCGTCTGCAGCAGCAGGCCGAACGAGTACATGTCGCTGGCGGGCGTGAGTTGCTCGCCACGAGCCTGTTCGGGACTCATGTAGAGCGGCGTACCCAGTGCCATCCCGGCCATGGTGCGGAGATGGATCGAGCCGGAGCGATCGAGCTCGTCGTCATGCGTGCCCGCGAGCCGCATGCGCGGCGGGGTGTCCCGCGCGGTCCGGTCTGTGAGCCACGCCGCCAGGCCGAAGTCGAGGACCTTGACCTGGCCGGCAGGCGTCAGCATCACGTTCTCGGGCTTGAGGTCGCGATGGATGATGCCCGCGCGATGGGCCGCCATCAGGACGTCGGCCACCGCCGTGCTGACCTGCAGCTTTACCGCGGGCGAAAGCCCGGCCTCGACGGCGTCGCGCAGAGTCTTTCCCTCGATGTACTCGAGCACGAGCAGGTCGACGTCATCGCCCTCGATGTAATCGTAGATGCGGCAGATGTTGGGATGGTCGAGCTGCGAGAGCGAGCGCGCCTCGCGGATGAGCCGGACGCGCGCCTCGGGATCGAGCCGCTGGTCGGCCTGCAGCACCTTCACCGCCACGCGGCGGCGGAGCGTCTCGTCGAAACCGGCGTAGACCGTGCCCATGCCGCCCTCGCCGAGGTGGTCGTTGACACGGATATGACCGAAGCGCTGTCCGGAAAGCATTCGCGGCACCCTGGGCTTTAAATTGTTCTGGTAAGACCCGCGGGCAGTATAGCGGGACTGTTTGCGTGTTGCGCAAACACGTTCCTGTGAACGGCGCACGCGATGTGCCGAGGAGGCTTATCATCCCCGTCCCATGAGACGGACGCTTCTCGCCGCACTCCTCCTCCTCGCCACCGCCCTCCCTGCCCAGCAGCGCCTGGAGCTGACGGTCGACACGATCATGCGCGGGCCGAACCTGGCCGGGTATGCGCCGCGCAACGTGCGCTGGTCGTACGACGGGCAGCAGGTCTTCTTCGACTGGAAACGCCACGACGAGCCGATCGAGGAGAACGAGTACACGACGTACGCCGTCGGCCGCGACGGCAAGGGGCTGCGCAAGCTCACGGACGAAGAGGCGAAGCAGACGCCGGTCACGTCTGGCGACCAGACGCGCGACCGCAAGCGGCGCGTTTTCGTCGACGACGGCGACGTCTATCTGTGGGACAGCGACGCGAAGAAGCGGCGCGCGCTGACGCAGACCATCGAAGGGGAGTCGAACCCGCGGTTCACGCGCGACGAGAATCGCGTGGCGTTCGTGCGCGGCAACAATCTCTACGTACTCTCGCTGGTCGACGGCGCGGTGCGGCAGATGACCAACATCGTCGGGGCCAGCGACAAGGGGCCGAACGTCACGCTGTTCGAGGAGCAGAACAAGGACCGCACCGCGTTGCAGAAATGGGTCGCCGAGGATGCGGTCAAATTGAGCGACGTCCTGGCGCGGCGCGCCGCGGAGAAGAAAGAGGACGAGGCGGAGCGAAAGAAGGAGCTGGCCATCGCTCCGCTGAAGTTGAAGGCCGGGGAAAGCGTCAACGACCTCCATCTCACGCCCGACGAAAAGTACGTCATCGCCTTCCTGGCCACCGACTCGACGGAAGGGAAGCGGACCGTCGTCCCGAGCTACGTCACCGACAGCGGCTACACGACCGACCTCCCGGCGCGCCGCAAGGTCGGCGATCCCGCGGGCGCCTCGCGCGTCGGCAGCATCTCCACCGTTGACGGCAAGGTGCAGTGGCTCAAGCACGGGCTGAAGAAGCCAGCCGTGGCCGAGGTGAAGAAGGAAGGGGAAACGGCGGAGAAGACGGAGAAGACCGAGACCGCGACCGATACGAAGGGAGAGGGGAAGACCGACGCCAAGACCGAAGATCCGGAGCGCGAGCTGGAGCTGCAGAACGGGCTGCTCTGGTCGGACGACGGCACGGCGGCCGTGCTGCCGGTGCGCGCGACGGACAACAAGGACCGCTGGCTGATGGCCTTCGATCCGGCCACGGCCACGACGCGGATCCTCCATCACGAGCACGACGACGCGTGGACGCACTGGTTCGACGATGACGCGGTCGGCTTCGTCCCGGGGACGAAGACGGTCTGGTTCCTCTCCGAGCACACCGGCTGGATGCAGCTCTACAGCGTCCCGTACGCCGGCGGCGACCGCCGCGCGCTCACCACCGGCAACTGGGAGGTCCAGGAAGTCGCGACGTCGAACGACGGGAAGAACTTCTACCTCACGGCGAACAAAGAGTCGCTGCACGAGCTGCATCTCTACCGGATGCCGGTCGGCGGCGGCGCGATGACGAAGCTGACGACGGAGCCGGGGTGGCACAACGCCGAGCCTTCGCCGGACGGCGCGGTGCTGGCCGACATCTACTCGTACACGAACCGGCCGCACGAGCTGTACATCGCATCGGCAGGTGCGTCATTAGCGTCAGGTCAGAAAGTCACGAACTCACCGGCGCCGGAGTTCTTCAACTATCCGTGGCTGGACGTGCCGATCGTGCAGGTGCCGGCGCGCGACGGCAAGAAAGTCCCGGCGCGCATCTTCAAGCCGGCGAACTGGAACGGCGGGCCGGCGGTGGTCTTCGTGCACGGTGCGGGCTATCTGCAGAACGTGCACCGCGGCTGGTCGAATTACTACCGCGAGTTCATGTTCCACCACCTGCTGATGGAGCGCGGCTATCTCGTGCTCGACCTCGATTTCCGCGCCTCGTCCGGCTACGGCCGCGACTGGCGTACGGCCATCTATCGCCACATGGGCGGCATCGACCTGAACGATCACGTCGACGCGGCGAAGTGGCTGGCCAGCGAGCAGCGCGTCGACCCGAAACGCATCGGCATCTATGGCGGCAGCTACGGCGGCTTCATCGCCCTGATGGCCATGTTCACGACGCCGGACGTCTTCAAGTCGGCCGCGGCGCTGCGTCCGGTCACCGACTGGGCGCATTACAACGACCCGTATACGGCCAACATCCTCAATCGCCCGCAGACCGATCCGGAGGCGTACCGCAAGTCGTCGCCGATTTACTTCGCCGAAGGATTGAAGGGGCATCTCCTGATCTGCCACGGCATGGTCGACGTCAACGTGCATTTCCAGGACAGCGTGCGGCTGGCGCAGCGGCTGATCGAGCTGCGCAAGGAAAACTGGGAGCTGGCGGCCTATCCGATGGAGGACCACACCTTCGTCGAACCGACGAGCTGGGCTGATGAATACAAGAGGATTTTGAAATTATTCGAGGGTACACTTCGCTGACACTGTTCCCAGCGAAAGGTCCCTCCATGTCCAGAATCCCGACTGCACTATTCGTGTGCCTGCTTGCGGCCACGCCTCTCTCTGCCGGTTTCACGCAGGCCCAGGATTTCCGTCCGGCCACGCCGGAAGAGCTGGCCCTGAAGAACGTCAGCTACATGCCCGGTGCACCGGCGGCGGTGCTGGACTGGATCCGCGTCGACGACGACACGAACTCCAGCTCCTCGGAATACCACCGCATCAAGGTCTTCAGCGAAGAGGGGAAAAAGTACGCCGACGTCGAGATCCCGTACGTGTCGGGCTATCCGATCAACGGGCGCATCACCGACATCTCGGCACGCACGATCCAGCCGGACGGGAAGATCGTGCCGTTCGACGGCAAGATCTACGACAAGGTGCTGTTCAAGTCGGGTGGCGTGCGGCTGCGGGCCAAGACGTTCAGCCTGGCGGGCGTGCAGCCGGGGAGCATCCTCGAGTACCGCTTCCAGCGGCGCTGGGCTGACCTGCTGCTGCTGAACACGACCTGGACGGTGCAGCGCGACATCCCGGTGCTGCATACGAAGATGACGTTGCGCCCGTATGACTCGGGCGGCGAGTACGGCGCGTTCTTCACGTACTTCAACCTTCCCCCGGGGAAGGTGCCGGCCAAGAACCGCAACGAGTATTTCCTGGAGCTCGAGAACGTCCCGGCGTTCGTCTCCGAGGAGCTGGCGCCGCCGGACGAGCAGCTCACGTCGCGCGTCAACTTCTATTACACGACCAGCCGCATGAAGCCGGAAGAGTTCTGGCCCGGGCAGACGAAATCGTGGACCAAACAGACCGAGGACTTCATCGGGAAGACGTCGGTACTGAAGGCCACCGCCGATCCGCTGGTCGGGAAGACGCCGCTGGAGACGCTGCAGAACGTCTACGCGAAAGTGCAGTCGGTGAAGAACCTCAGCTACGAGGACGAGCCGACGGAGCGGGACAAGAAGAATGCGGCCGACGTCCTGGCCAAAGGCTCGGGCTATCGTCTGGAGATCACGCGCGCGTTCGTGGCCCTGGCCCGCGCGGCGGGACTGGACGCGAACGTGATCCGCGTGGCGCCGCGCGACGAGCGCTTCTTCGCCAAGCAGATCCCCGATGCGGAGCAGATGTCGACCGAGATCGCCGCGGTGACGATCGACGGCAAGCCGATGTACCTCGATCCCGGCTCGCCGAGCGCGCCGTTCGGGATCGTGTCGTGGGAGAAGTCGCAGGTGCCGGGCTTCCGCCTCGTGAAGGGGCAGCCGGCGGAACTGCTGATCGTCGCGGAGCAGAAGCCGGAGAACGCCATCCTGCATCGCGCGGCCGACCTGAAGCTGGTCGAGGACAAGCTCGAGGGGACGCTCACCATCACGTACAACGGCCAGGAAGCGCTGCGGGCGCGGATGCGCACGTGGGGCGACGACGAGGCCGCGCGCACGAAGGCGTTCGAGGAAGAGACGAAGGCGTGGTTCCCGGACGGGGCCACGGTGAAGCTGACGGAGCTCAAGGGGGCCACGTCGCACGCGGAGCCGGTCGTCGCAAAGTACGACGTCACGCTGCCGGGCTTCGTCTCGGCCGCGGGCAGCCGCACGGTGCTGCCGGTGTCGGTGTTCGCCTCGAACCAGAAGAACCCGTTCGCCGCCGCGACGCGCACGCACGCCATCTACTACCACTACCCGCGCCTCGTGCAGGACGAAGTGAAACTGACGCTGCCGGAAGGGCTCTCGCCCGCCGCCATCCCGCAGGGGGTGACGATGGACGCCGGCGCGGTGGCGTACTCGAACGAGATCAAGCACAACGGCCGCGAGCTGCTGTTCAAGCGCTCCAGCTCCGTGAACACGATGCTCATCGAGAACAAGAACTACGACGCGCTGCGGCAGTTCTACACGACCGTGGCCACGGCGGACCAGAAGCCGCTGGTGCTGGTGAACAAGTGATCAGGCGCGTTCTCGCGGTTGCAGTTCTTGCCCTCGCCCCCTCCCTCTACGGCGCCGTGTCGGCTCCGCCGTGGGTGCAGGCCGTGGTCGCGGAGCCGCTGCCGGAGCAGGACAAGGCCACCGCGGCCATCGTCCTGCTCGACTCGACGTCCATGTCCGTGGCCCCCTCGGGGGAGCTGACGACGCAGCACCGCCGCATCGTCAAAGTGCTGACGCCGGCGGGGAAGGCGCACGCGTACGGCGCGGCGGCGTTCGACGACAACACGAAGCTGCGCGGTCTCCAGGGGTGGAGCATCGAGCCCTCGGGGAAGGTGCACCGGATGAAAGAGCGGCACGCCGTCGAGTCGTCGGCCGCGGACTTCGAGGTCTATACCGACGCCAAGGTGAAAGTGCTCGACCTCCCCGCGGAAGTGGGGAGCGTGATCGCCTACGAGTACACGCTGCGCGAGAAGCCGTACGAGCCGGTGGCGGTGTGGCGCTTCCAGGAATCGATCCCGGTGCGGCGCGCGGAGCTGTCGCTGGCGCTGCCCGCGGGGTGGACGCGCGAGGTGCAGTGGCTGAATCACGCCGGCGCGCAGCCGGTGGGAGCGCGTTGGGAGCTGCGCGACGTGCCGGCCATCGCCGACGAGCCGCGCATGCCGGACGCGTCGACGCTGGCGGGACGCATGGGCATCCAGTGGAGCGGACCGCAGGCCGCGGCCAAGCGGTCGTGGAGCGACATCGCCAGATGGTTCGGCGGCCTCTCCATGCCGCGCACCGCGCCGACGCCGGAGATCCAGTCGCAGGTGCGCAAGCTCACCGAGGGGGCCAAAGATCCGGTGCATGCCGTGGCGCGCTTCACGCAGCTCGACGTGCGCTACGTGGCCGTGGCCATCGGCATCGGCGGCTACCAGCCGCACGCCTCGGCGGACATCTTCACGAACCGCTACGGCGACTGCAAAGACAAGGCGACGCTGCTGCGGACGATGCTGAAGGAGAAGGGCATCGACGCGCACTACGTGCTCGTGCACACGACGCGCGGCATGGTCGACCCGTCGTTCGCGTCGATCACGTCGTTCAACCACGTGATCAGTGCGATCCGCCTCCCGAAAGAGAAGGTCAAGGGACTGCCGGCCGCGATCGAGCATCCCACGCTCGGCTCGCTGCTGCTGTTCGACCCGACCAGCACGACCACGCCGTTCGGACACCTGCCGTCGTATCTGCAGGGCAGCCGCGGGCTGCTGGTGACGAACGACGGCGGCGAGATGATCGACCTGCCGCTGCCGAAGCCGGAAGCGAACGAGCTGCGCCGCGTGGCCAAGCTGAAACTCTCCGACAACGGGACGCTGCACGGCACGATCGAGGAGACGCGCACGGGCGACGTCGCGGCCTACATGCGCGGCTGGCTGCAGCCGTTGAGCGCGACGGAGCGCGTGCGCGCTCTGGAGTCGTCGATCGGCCGCAGCCTGACGCAGTACACGACGGCGAACATGAGCATCGAGCAGCTCGACGACCCCGAGCCGCCGCTGGTGATCCGCTACGAGCTGACGGTGCCGTCGTACGCGAACCGAGTCGCCGACATGATCCTCATCCGCCCCCGCGTGATCGGGGCGAAGGGGGAGAACGCCATCGCCATGAAGGAGCGCAAGTACGGCTACGTCACGGACGGCGTCTCCCTGCACACGGACGAGGTGGAGATCGCGCTGCCGGCGGCGGTGCAGCTCGACGAGCTGCCGAAGCCCGTCACGCTGACCTCACCGCACCTGCAGTACACGAGCAGCTCCGGCTTCGAGAACGGCGTGCTCCGCTGGAAGAGGCGCTACGCGATGCACACGCTCGGCGTGGACCGCGACGCGATCCCGGCCCTGAACGACGCGTTCGCCAGGATCGGCGCGGACGAGAGGGCCAGCGCGGTGTTCAAGTAACTCCTGAGTCCCCTCTCCCCCGCAGGGGAGAGGGCTAGGGTGAGGGGCTCCCTTTTGCCGAGCGCCAAACCCCTCACCCTAACCCTCTCCCCGCTCCTCGCGGGGAGAGGGGACTAGATAGTCGCGGACCGCTGTTACAAGCTGTTCCATGACCGCAGTCCCTCAGGAACGAGTCCGCCGCGTCGGCATGATCTCCCTCGGCTGTCCGAAAAACACCGTGGACGCCGAGATCATGCTCGGGCAGTTGCAGGCGGAGTCGGACGTGGTGATCACGAACGACCTCGAAGATGCGGACGTCGTGATCGTCAATACGTGCGGGTTCATCGACGCGGCCAAGCAGGAGTCGATCGACACGATCCTGGAAGTCGCGGAGAGGAAGGGGCGCGGGCTGGAGCGGCTGATCGTCACCGGCTGCATGGTGCAGAAGTACCGTACGGACCTGCAGCGGTCGATCCCCGAGATCGACTCGTTCGTCGGACTCGACCACCTCGAGAAGATCACCGAGGCCGTGACCGGCATCGCGGGCGACGACCTCGCGCCGACGCGGCGCAAGATGTCGCTGCGGCTGTACGAAGACCTGCCGCGCGTGCTGGTCACCGGCACGTCGCACGCGTACCTCAAGGTCAGCGAGGGGTGCTCGAACCCGTGCACGTTCTGCGCGATCCCGCAGATGCGCGGCAAGTTCCGCTCGCGCGGCATCGACTCGCTCGTGCGCGAGGCGCAGTCGCTGCAGCAGCAGGGCGTGCTGGAGCTGAATCTCGTCGCGCAGGACACGACGCGCTACGGCGAGGACCTCGGCATCCAGGGCGGGCTGACGAAGCTCGTCGAGACGCTGCTGGCCGAGACCGACTTTCGCTGGATCCGCTTCCTCTACGCCTATCCCGGCTCGCTGGACTGGAGCCTGTTCGAGCTGATGGCGCGCGAGCCGCGCTTCGCGTCGTACGTCGACATCCCGCTGCAGCACGTGACGGCGAACGTCCTCGGGCGCATGCGCCGTCCGGGCTCGCCGAAGGAGTACCGCGAGATGATCTCGCGCATGCGCGAGGTGCCGGACATCACGATCCGCACGACGTTCATCACCGGCCACCCCGGCGAGACGCCGAAGGATTTCGGCGAGCTGTATGACTTCGTGGAGTGGGCGCAGTTCGACAACATGGGCGCGTTCGTCTACTCGGCCGAGGACTCGACGATCGCCGCGCGCATGCCGGATACGCCGACGCGGAAGACCGCCGAGCGCCGCCGCGCGAAGTTGATGGAGCTGCAGCAGAAGATCGCCCTCTCCCGCAACGAGCAGCGCGTCGGCCGCACGTTCGACGCCATCGTCACCGGCGTCTGCGAGGAGACCGAGCACCTGCTGGAAGGCCGCATCATCGGCCAGGCCCCGGAGATCGACGGACGCCTCCTGATCAACGACGGTCTGGAACTGCTGCCGAAGCAGCTCCCGGCGTTCGCGCGCGTCGAGATCACGGATGCCCACCCGTACGACATCGTCGGCGGCGTCGTCGCCTAGCGCGAGGGAACGACGAGGGGCCTCCGGCGGGCCGGTGCGACCGGCAGCGCTGGTTGGCCTAGCCTGAACGCACGGCTGTCGACGAAACACGTGTTTGCGCGACGGTATGGGCATAACAAGCGCTGCCGGTCGTACCGGCCCGCCGGAGGCCTCCGGTCGTGCCCGTGCGCTCAGAGCCGGAAGTGCACTGAGACGTTCTGGCTGGAGCGCACCGGCTTCCCCATCTGATTCTCCGCGGGCGTGTAGCGCCAGTGCTGGACGGCGTCGATGGCTTTCTGCGAGAGGCCGTGGGGGAGTGGTTTGAGGACGCGGCCGCCGCTGACGCGGCCGTCGCGCTCGATGGTCAGTTGCAGGATGACGAAGCCCTGCACGCCTGCTTTACGTGCTTCGGGCGTGTACTCCGGCTCGACGGATTCGATCAGGCGCGGACGGACGGCGGGATTGGGGTCGGGATCGTTCGGGCGGAGGCGGGGCGGCTCGATCCACTTGGGATAGATGGCGGGCGGTCCGGCGTCCGGCGGCGGCGGTGGAGAAGGAGGGGAGGGCACCATGACGCGCCGTTCGGCGGTGCCGGGCGGGGGAGCGACGCGCTCCTCCTCGCAGGCGGCGAGGAGGAGGATCAGGGCGACGCTACTTCCTCTTGTTGTGCCAGTGGCCATGCTCGGGCGACCACACCTTGCCGGCGGGGACGGGGCCGGGAGGCTGCGGCACGTTCCGGCGGTTGAAGGTGATGGGGTTCTCCTTCGTCGGCTGCGCGCCGGGAGCGGCGTCGTGCCAGTGGCCGTGCTCCGCGGACCAGACTTTGCCCGCGGGGGCGGGGCCGGGCGGCTGCGGCTGCGGCGTCGTGGGACGCGCGGCCTGAGTTCCTCCCTGCGGCGACGACGGGGTGGATGCGGTGTTCTCCTTGCGGCCCATGATCGTGGCGCCGAGGCCGACCGCGGCCACCGCGGCGATGGCGAGCATGAGATAGAGCAGGCCTCGCGACGTGCTGCGCTCCTTCCCGATGCAGCAGCTCTTGTACTTTTGCCCGCTTCCGCACGGGCACGGTTCGTTTCGTCCGACTGTCATGGGGGAAGAATATCGCGGAATGCTAGGCGCGGACGGTCACGGACCGGCGAGCGGTGAGCCGTCTCAGCCGTTTGGACATGCGGCTGATCCGGGCCGCGGGCAGGAGCCGGAGGGCGCGCGCCTGCTGCACGATGTCGGCGCCGTGCGAGGTCGGGCTGACCTCGCGGTCGACGTGAGCGATGCGCCCTTTCGTGTCGATGTAGAAGGTCATGCGCGCGGGCGTGGGACGGGTCTCGTCGATGACGCCGTACGCCTGGGCCACGTCGCCGGCGACGTCGCAGAGGATCGGCACGCCGCACCCCGTCCATTCGGCGAATTCTTTGTTCACCTCGGGCGCATCGCGGCTGGCGGCATAGCAGACCACGCCCATCGCTTCGAGTTCCTTGGCGCTCGCACGGAGCGACCGGAGCTCGGCGCTTCAGCCACCGGTGAAGGCTTTGGGGAACCAGACCAGCACGACCGTGTTCCGGGCGAAGTGGTCGGCGAGGCGATAGACCTTGCCGTCCGACGCGGGGAGCGCGAACCGCGGCGCGGTGTCGCCCGGACGTAATTCATCGGAGAGCGCGCGGCACTGGCGCTGCACGCGATCGAGCGTCAGCGCCAGCGCCTGCGTCGGCCGGGTCGCGGGGACGGTGCAGAGGTCCGTGCCGAGCTGCGCGACCGCGCGAAGACTGCGGCGGAGGGAGCCGGAGCGGTCCCGGGCCATGATGCCGGTCAGCAGACTGCCGAGCTCCTCGAGCCCGGCGGCGAAGCAGGCGAAGAGCGCTTCGAGGGCGAAGTCGTCGGCGTCGGCGGGACGTCCATGGAGCAGGTCGCGCGCGGCTTTGAGCTCCGAGGCGAAGATCATGGCCGCGGACTCGATGCGGCCGCGCAGGCGGCGCGGCGTGACGTGCGCATCGGCGGAGCGGGAGATGTCGGAGAGATCGGCCAGGACGAGATGGACGTTCGTGCGCACGCGGCCGAGGCGGTTCTCGAAGGTGATGCGGCGGATCTCGGCGAGCGTCTGCTCCTGCTGCGCGCCGAGGATCTTTGACACCAGCGCGCTGAAAAGGAAAAGGCAGATCACGGTCTCCAGCAGTACGGCCATGCGCATGACGCCGACCGCGGCCACGTCGCCGTAGCCGGCCGACATGGCGGTGGCGATGCTGAAGGCGAAGGCGGTGAAGAAAGAGGGGAGGTCGTGCAGCAGCGGCCTGCTGCCCTCGGTGAGCGCCATCGCGCCGCCGCCGGCGAGCCAGTACAGCAGGGCGAAGACCGTGGACGTGCCGAGCCAGATGGCGAAGAGAACGGGCAGCGACTGATTGCTGGCCCAGGCGAAGGCGGTGGCGGGAGAGAGGCGTGCGAGGAGCCGCGCGACTTTGTCGCGGAGGGACGGCGGCGGCGCGTCGACGACGCTCGGCGCGTCGCGCTCGACGCGGCCGCCGCGCTCGGCCCACTCCTCGATACCGCCGTCGTACTCGCGCACGTTCGTGTATCCGAGGGTGCGCAGGAGCTGCACGCCCTGCGGCGCGAGCGTGCAGCTCGACGACGCGGAGTAGACGACCGTTTCCTGGTCCGGCGCGGGAAGGACTTCCGCGGCGCGCTCGGTGATCTCCTGCACCGGCAGGTTGAGCGAGGTCGGAATGCGTCCCGCCTCGAAGGCGGTGCGGGCCAGGACGTTCAGCAGGACGAGACTCGTGTCGCCGTCGTCGACGCGCTGCCGCAGCTCATCGAAGCCAATCGGTTCCTCGGGCACCATCTCTCCTTATGGGTGGAAGGAGATGATTGTACGCCTAGTGTCGTGACACGACACTAGCGGACGGGGAGGAGGCGCGATTCGCGGCCGCCGGCTTCGACGCCGAGGAGAGAGCCGAGGGTGCGGGCGATGTCGAGCGGGGAGGCGTCGAGGGCGTGGACGCCGGGCCGGATGCCCGCGCCCCAGAAGATGAGCGGCACGTGCAGATCGGCCTCGACGGGCTGGCCGTGGGTGGTGCTGTTGGAGCCCCACATCCAGATCCAGCCGGGACGGAGGGCGATGAGGACGTCGCCGCTGCGCCGCGGGTGGACGGAGTTGCGCATCAGCGGCGGGAGCGGCTCGTCCTGCGTCCAGGCGCCGGCGACGCCGTCGAGCTCGCGCACGGCGTCGCGCAGCGCGCGCGTCGTGCGGGCGTCGCGGAAACGGGGGTTGAGATAGAGCGTCGCCTCCTCGAAGAAAGCGACGAAGGCATCTTCGAGCGGGGTGTCGAGCGAGAAGGGGAGGTCGAGCTTTCGGGCGACACCGCGCTCGATGGCGATGCGGGCGGGGGAGAGGTCGCGGATGGTGCGCGCGGAGGGATCGGGAACGCGGAGGTCGACGCGGCCCGCGTCCGCTTTGGGATCGCGCAGCTTCGCGATCTCGGGGATGGACTGTACGCCGTGATCGGAGGTGAGCACGACCAGCACGCGGTCGCCGTAGCGGCGCTCGAGCGCGTCGAGGAACGACTCGAGCGAGCGGTCGAGGCGGATGGCGCTGTCGGCCACTTCGAGCGAGTCGGGACCGTAGAGGTGGCCGAGGTAGTCGGTGGAGGAGATGCCGACGTAGAAGAGATCGGGCTGCTCGACGGCGATGACGTGCTGGGCGAAGTCGAGGACGAGGTCGTGTGCGAAGGGGGTGTACTGCAGCGCGCGGATGGTGGGGATGCTGTGCGGGAAGGTGCCGCCGTAGGCGGTGTTCTTCAGCGGCCACGCTTCGGGCGGATCGAAGACCGGGGCGTCTTTGTAGAGGAGGCGCCATTGGGAGCTCGCTGGCATGTAGCCGGGGATGAGGGCATTGAAGGCCAGGACTTCGTCGCTGGCTCGGTAGTACGGCGAGGAGACGAAGCGGCCGGTGGGGCCGTCGAACCAGTACGCGGCATCGGCGGAGCGGCCGCCCATGAGGATGGCGGCGCGGTCGGTCAGGGCGAGGGAGATGACCTTGCGGCTCGCCGGGAGGGCGTCGGAGAGGGAGGGAGTGAGGAGGGCGGCGGGGGAGGTGACGAGGACGGGAGCGCCGGAGCGCCACGAGGCCTCGGAGCGCTGGCTTCCAGCCGGCCGGTCCGCCGGCATCCCTGCCGGCCGGCTGGAAGCCAGCGGACCGGCCGCCTGGAAGGCGGCGCTCCGATTGGGTGCGCGGTACGGCGCGATCTCGGCGTAGTAGGCGGCCCACGCCGCCGGGTCGGGTGGCGCGTCGCGGTCGAGCCAGCGGTTGGCGACGATGCCGTTCTCCGCCGGCACCGTCCCTCCTCCGATTGCCGCGTGGCCCGGTCCGGTCGACGTCACCGAGTGACGCTGGCGGGCGTTCGTGAAGACGGCGCCTTCGCGCTCCAGGCGGCGGAAGCCTCCGTCGCCGAAGTGGGGGGCGAAGCGCTGCAGGTAGTCGTAGCGGAACTGATCGATCGACAGGACGACGATCAGTACGGGGAGCAGCTCCTTCAAGGCTTCAGCGCCTGCACCTTTCGCTCGAGCTGCTCGCAGGGCTTGCCGCCGGGACCGATGGCGGCGCGCTCCCACGAGCCGTACATCGGGTTGGGGATCATGAACCAGCGCGTGCCCCACCAGCCGGACATCTTCTCCATCAGCGCGTTGCGGTCGGCCCACGTGCCCTCGCGCACGCCCGAGGCGAAGTCGTTGAAGTCGTCGCCGACAAGCAGCAGGATGCGGTACGCCTTGGCCACCTCGCGGCGGCGCGGCGACTTGTCGCTCGAGTCGATGCGCAGCAGCAGCGTCTCGCGATTCTCGACGAGCGGATAGCCGACGCGCTGGAGGTTGGCGCGCGTGCCTTGGCGCTCGTCCTCGTCGCGGTTCGTCACGTAGAACACCGTCACGCCGCGGCTCTTCGCGTAGGCCAGGAACTCCGCCGCGCCGGGGATCGGCGTGGCCGCGCCTTCGGCAGTCCACTTCTTCCACTCCGCGGAGTCGTACGTGATGCCCTTGCGGATCATGCGGGCCTCGAAGGCGGTGTTGTCGAGCACCGTCTCGTCGACGTCGACGACGATGGCCGGCGGCTGGTCGGGACCGTCCTCGGTCTCCTCGATCGCGCCGACGCGCGTCTTGTCCGCCAGCGCTTCGTCGAGCGCGCGGCGCGCGGCGGCGTACGTGCCGATGGCCGCGGCGCGGAACTCCGCGGAGCTCTGCACGTAGAGCGTGGCGTTGAGGATGGAGTGGCCGGCCGTGCACGGCGGGGCCGCCGCGGCCACGGGGGCTTCGGCGGCGGGCGCGCCGGCGGCAGGTGCTTCAGCGGCCGTTACTTCAGCGGTAGGGGCTTCGGCAACCGGCACGGGCGTCGTCGTCGCGCAGGCGACGAACACGAAGAGCAGCAGCGGAATCAGTTTGCGCATCGAATCCTCCGGACAACAAAAAGGCCGCCTGTTTCCAGGCGGCCCGTTTTACACCAATGTGAAGCGACTTAGAACGTCACGCGGAGTCCGAGGCGTCCCTGCCAGCGCGAACGGATGTCGTTCGTACCGGTGGTGAAGAGACCGTCGGCGTTCCAGCGGTTGGTGCCGGCTTCGCGGAAGATCGGCCTTCCGGTGGTCGGGTCGTTGGCGGCCTGGAACGTGGCGATGGTGGTGTTCTGGTTCGCGATCGAGCGCACCGTACCGTAATCGTCGTCGATCAGGTTGAGCGCGTTGAGCACGTCGAACGTGACGCTGGTCTCGAAGCCGAAGACGGCCAGGCCGAGCTCGTAGTGGAAGTCGAGCTGGCGGGTCCACGGCTCCTGGAACTCGTAACGGTCGGTGATGCGGCCCGCGACCGGATCGTAGTCGAAGCGGCGCATGAAGCCCTTGAAGGCATCTTCGGCCGTGATCGTCACGCCGTTGACCGTGCGGGTCGTGGCGCCGTTGGCGAACTGGTAGACGACCTGGCCCTGGGCCGGGACGTACAGCAGGTCATTGGCGTTGTTGCGGTCGTTGTTGGCGTCGTTGCCGAGCAGCATGGAGAACGGACGGCCCGACTGCATGTTGTAGAAGAAGCCGACGCCGTGCGTCACGGGGCCGGTGCGGAAGTCGTACGAGACGTACGCGTTGAGGCGCTGCTCGATCTCGAACGCGGAGTTCGAGAGGTCTTCCGCGAAGATGTCGCCCTGGGTGTGACGGAAGCGCCAGTTGGAGACGGCGCGGCTGGACGTCGCGTCGAAGGCCGACTTGGCATCCTGCCAGGCGTACGACGTACCGATGGTGAAGCCATTGCTGAACGGACGGTTGATCTGGATGGTGCCGGTCTTGTCGTAGCCCTCGTCCGTGTTGGAGAGGAGGTACGCGTCGGCCAGCTGCGCCGTGTCGATCTTCGCGTAGGTGGGGCGGTTGTCGATCGGGTTGACGCCGACCTGGCGGTTGTTGACGTTGTAGTAGAAAACGTCTTTCTGGGTCTTGGAGTAGATGCCTTCGATCGTGCCGCGGATGCCCCAGAAGAGGTCGCGGTCATAACCGAGGGTGGCGCGCATCAGGGTCGGGAACTGGAAGTCCGGATCGATCAGGTCGACCGTGAGCGTGCCCGGCGCGCCGGCGGTGCCGACGTTGCGGGGCTGGTTGTTCGGATCGGGGTTGAAGGCCGGGACCGGGCAGCCCGAGGCCGCGAGGCAGGTCAGCGTGACCTGCTCCACGCCCGTGCCGGCGTAAGCGTTCGAGACCCAGACGAACGGGGTGCGGCCGGTGAAGATGCCGATGCCGCCGCGGATCTGCTGGTTGCCGCCGAAGCCGGGGTTGAAGTTGAAGCCGAAGCGCGGCGAGAGGACCATTTCCTCGGACGGGGTGACGTCGGTGCGGAAGCCGGGGAGGGCGGCTGCCACGATCGGGTTGGCCGACGGGCTGTCCGGGTAGCGCGGCATGTCGGCGCGCAGGCCCATGGAGAGCGTCAGGGCGTTGTTCACGCGCCACGAGTCATTGATGTAGAAGCCGAGCTGCGCGGCCTCGAAGGCCGTGGCGCGGCGCGGGTCGGAGCCGGTGGCGAAGCTGATGCGGTACTCGCTCGGCGTGTTGGCCTCGAAGTTCGCCATGGCCGTGGTGATGTTGGCCGACTGGCCCGGCAGCGCGCCGTAGAAGTACGCGCCGTAGGTGTCGGAGAGAAACAGGTTCTTGAACTCGAAGAACTCGTTGTGCGTACCGAGGACGAGCGTGTGGTTGCCGCGCGTCCAGGTCAGGTCGTCAGTCAGCTCGAGGATGTCCTGGTCGAGCGCGTTAGCGCCGGAGAAACGCTCCGTGCCCGCGGCGATGGTGGCGTTCTGGGCCGCGCCGCCGATCTCGATGGCGGGGAAGATCACCGGCACCGCGCGCTGGTCGCGGATGGTCTGGTAGCCGATGCGGGCCTCGTTGTAGATGTTGGCGCTGAAGATACTGTTCACCTGCGCGACCGTCGAGTTGGTGACGTCGGTCTGCGTGTAGTTGGTGTTGGGGAAGGTGAAGCGGGAGGTGGTACGCGTGCCCGGGACGTCGCGGCCGGCGTCGACGTAGTTGTGGCGCAGCGTGACCTGGTTGTTGGCGCCGGCGTTCCAGTCCATACGGGCGAAGTAGCTGTCGCTGACCGTCTGGATCTGGATGTCGTTGAGCGAGCCGGCTTCGAAGTTGTAGCGGGTGCGGAGGATGTCCGCGACGCGCGCGGCCTGGGCCGCGTTCGCGAACTGCACGGGGGTGTCGCCACCCGCGGAGACGCCGGTCGGGGCGTCTTTCTTGTTGACCTCACCGCTGACGAAGAAGAACAGCCGGTCGCGGAGGATCGGACCGCCGAAGCGGCCGCCGTACTGGTCCTGGGTGAACTGCGCGAGCGGCGAGTGCTGCGGGCCCTCGCCGACCAGCTCCTCGTTGCGCATCGAGCCGAAGACCGATCCGCGCCACTCGTTCGTTCCCGAGCGGGTGACGGCGTTGATGCCGCCGCCGGTGAAGCCGCCGTAGCGGACGTCGTACGGGGAGACGACGAGCTGCAGGGTCTCGATGGCGTCGAGCGAGATCGGCTGCGCGTCCGTCTGGCCGCCCGGCGTGCCGGTGTCGGCGAGACCGAAGAGGTCATTGTTGACCGCGCCGTCGATCTGGATCGAGTTGTAGCGGTTGTTGCGGCCGGCCACGTTCACGCGCGTGGACGAGACGTCGGTCGGGTCGACGCGGAAGTACGGGTTCGTCCGCGCGAAATCCTGGAGGCTGCGGTTGACCGTCGGCAGCGTCTGGATCTGCTCCTCGGAAACCTGCGAGGAGGAGCCGGTGCGGTTCGGGTTGATGATGTCGTCGGCCGTCGCCGTGACCGTGATAGCCTCGGAGACCGCGGCCAGGGCCATCCTCACCGGGACTTCGGTGGGCGTGCCGAGACCGACGTTGACGTTGGTGGCTTCATAGGTGCGGAAGCCTTCCAGCGTGCCGGTGACCCGGTACGGGCCGCCGACGCGCACGTTCGGGATCGTGAAGCGGCCGTCGCCGGCGGTCACGGTGTCGTAGCGCGTACCGGTCGGCGTGTGCACTGCCTCGACGGTCACGCCCGGCAGCGCGCTGCCGTCGGATGCCAGCGCGGCGCCGGTAATGGTACCGGTCGTCGTCTGGGCGAAAGCGGCCGGGGCGAGCGCGAGCAGGGCGCAGGCCACGACCAGAAAGAACCTTGAGGAAAATCGGTTCTGCGGGTCGGACATTCAATCCTCCTGATGGATCTGAAACGAGCTGAATTTTTGCGGTCCCCGGACGAAGGCGCCGCAGCAAGGTTTGTGTGCGACACGTTACTCCAACGGACCCGTGCCGTAAAGCAAGCGAAAGCCAAACGACGTGAAAAAAGACGGCGGCCGCAGCCGCCGTCAGAAACTCTTCAGAAACGCTTCGTTGGACGCAAACTTCTGGAGCCGCTCCAGCAGCATCTTCATCGCCGTCATCGGGTCCGTCCCGGCCAGGGCGCGGCGGAGCGTGACGATCTTCGTCAGCACCGTCGGCGGGAGGAGCTTCTCCTCCTTGCGCGTGCCGGTCTGGGCGATGTTCATGGCCGGGAAAATCCTACGCTCGAACAGGCCGCGGTCGAGCACGATCTCCGTGTTGCCGGTGCCTTTGAACTCCTGGAAGATCACTTCGTCCATGCGCGAGCCGGTGTCGACCAGGGCCGTGGCGATGATGGTCAGCGAGCCCCAGTCCTCGGCGTTGCGCGCGGCGCCGAAGAAGCGCCGCGGCTTCTCCATCGTGCGCGCGTCGATGCCGCCGGAGAGGATCTTGCCCGAGCCGCGCTGCTCGTTGTTGTACGCGCGCGACATGCGGGTGATCGAGTCGCAGAGGATGACGACGTCTTTCTTGGTCTCGACGAGGCGGCGGGCGCGCTCGAGGATGATCTCGGCGAGATGGATGTGGCTCTCGGCGTTCTCGTCCGAGCTCGAGGCGACGACTTCGCCTTTCTCGACGGAGCGGCGGAAATCGGTGACTTCCTCGGGGCGCTCGTCGACGAGCAGCACGAACAGGATCACCTCGGGGTGATTCATGTTGATGCCGTGGGCGATGTCCTTGAGGAGCGTCGTCTTGCCGGCTTTCGGCGGCGCGACGACGAGGCAGCGCTGCCCTTTGCCGATCGGGGAGAGGAGGTCGAGGACGCGGGTGGTGAGGCGCTCCGGCTCGGTCTCGAGCTTGAACATCTCGTTCGGGTCGATCGAGATCAGCTCCGAGAACGGACGGCGCGAGTCGCGGTACTCCTCGAGCGGCAGCCCTTCCACCGTTTCCAGCCCGACGAGCTCGAGCCCGTTGCCGGTGCGCCGGGCCTGGCCGCCGATGAGGAGGCCGGCCTGCAGGTGCAGGCGCTCGACGGTGGTGCGGGGAACGATGGTGTCGCCCGGCTGCTGGTAATAGTTGTTGGCCGGGTCGACGAGGATGCCGGTGCCGTTCGGCTTGACGTAGAGCACGCCGCTGACGGGGACGAGCTCGCCCGGGGCGATGTCGATCGGCGGCGCGGAGCTGCCGTTCTCCTGCGTCCGCGGACGGTCGTCGCGGCCGCCGCGACGGGTACGGCCGCGTCGCCGCCGCCCCGCGCCCCCGCCGGTTTCACGGGCTCCTCCGCCGCCGCGGTACTGCGCGGAGGGTTGTGCTTCGTTGCCTGGTTCCGGACGGTGACCGTTGGCCGAGGGTGGCTGCCCCTCGCCTCCGGCACCACCGGTGCGGCGCTTACGACGGCGCCGCTTACGCGGAGTGCGATCTTCTGGTGTCATGTGAACTCAATCAAAACGACCTAATGAGCTTTCACCTGCGAGCCCGGGAACCGACGATGTCGGAGGCGGAGAGTCAACTCTCAACGCCCTGCGCGGAATGCCTTACGCAGATCGTCGCGCGAGGTGCGGGAGCAGTATCGGGCATGTTGTTGCTGAAAAGCAAGCCGAAACAGAGACAGGTAAAAGGAAAAGGGTAAAAGGTAAAAGTGGCTGCGCCAGCCTTCGCGCTCGTGCCGAAGCGCGAAGCGACCTTTAACCTTTAACCTTTTTCCTTTTACCTGACGCTTGTGCCAGAATTGCCGTCTCAATCCCCAACCATTCGATCTGGGCGAACATGTCTGAAAACATTCTCGTTGTGGAGTACGAGCCGCGCTACACGGATCGCGTGAAGCAGGCGCTCGCCGGCCAGCCGTTCAACACGACCTTCGCCAAGGACGGCGAGGAGGCGATGAAAGCGCTCGACGGCGGTCAGCCGCGGCTCATCGTCCTCTCCTCGGTCGTCCCGAAGATCAGCACGACCGAGCTCATTCGCGCCATCCGCGGCCGCAAGCCGCTGCAGGAGACCCCGATCCTGCTGACGGTCTCCGGCTACAACGGCAAGAGTCCCCGCCAGGACGCCCAGCGCGTCGGCGCCTCGGACATCCTTCCCAAGCCCTACTCCGAGACCGAGTTCCTCGGCAAAGTGCAGCAGCTCCTCGGCGTCTCCGGCGACGCCACCGTCAAGCTCACTTCCAGCGAGATCTTCGGCGACCTCCTCGACGAGGACAAGCCGGCCGCGCGCAAGCCGTCGGCCGGAAATCAGCGCGCCACCGGCGACGTCGACAAGATGCTCTCCGACACCCTCGGCGGCATGATGCCGAAGCGCCGCGACTCCACCGGCACCGTCGTCACGCCGAAGCCGAAGACCGCGGCCGGTACCTCCGAGCTCGACAAGATGCTCTCCGACACGCTGTCGGGCCTGGAGAAGAACGCCCGCCGCAACACGTCCCCCGGCACCACGCCGCGCCCGAACGTGCCGGCCGAGCCGGCGCCCGCACCGCCGCCGGCGGCCCCTGCCAAAGACCCGCGCTTCAACACCGAGAAGATGCAGGCCTATACGCCCGGCCGCACGGAGCCGGACCGTGTCACGGCGTCGTCGCCGGTGCTCACGCCCCCGGGCGTGCCGAAAGTCGAAGAGCTCGACGACCCGGTCGACGGCGTGAAGTTCGGCCAGTACGTGCTGGTCGAGAAGATCGCCACGGGCGGCATGGCCGAGGTCTGGAAGGCGCGTATGCGCGGCGTGGAAGGCTTCCAGAAGATCGTCGCCATCAAGAAGATCCTGCCCCACCTCTCCGACAACCAGGACTTCATCGAGATGTTCGTCGATGAGGCCAAGCTGGCCGCGCAGCTCAACCACAACAACATCATCCACATCTACGACCTCGGCAAGATTCAGAGCTCGTACTACATCGCGATGGAGTACATCGACGGGTACGACCTGAAGACCATCCTCCGCCGCGGCGAGGACCGCGGTCACCCGATGACCGTCGAGCTGGCGCTGTTCATTGCCTCCAAGCTCGCCTCCGCGCTCGACTACGCGCACCGCCGGAAGGATTTCGAAGAGAAGGAGATGGGCCTCGTTCATCGCGACGTCTCGCCGCAGAACGTGCTCGTCTCGCAGGAAGGCGACATCAAGCTGTGCGACTTCGGCATCGCCAAGGCCGCCTCGAAGGCCTCGCACACGCAGGCCGGCGCGCTCAAGGGCAAGCTGCAGTACATGTCGCCGGAGCAGGCCTGGGGCCGCAGCATCGACCGCCGCTCGGACATCTTTGCGCTGGCCACGGTGCTGTTCGAGATGCTGACGAACCGCAAGCTCTTCACCGGCGACAACGAGCTGTCGATCCTCGAGCAGGTTCGCGAGGCGCGCGTGCAGCCGCCGTCGCTGCACAACGACGAGGTCACGCCGGAGATCGACCGCATCGTCATCAAGGCGCTGCAGAAGGATCCGACCAACCGCTACCAGACCGCCGGCGAGATGGCCCGCGATCTGGACGCCATCCTCTATTCATTCAAGCCGACGCCGACCAGCGCCGACCTCGCCATCTACATGCACCGCCTCTCCGCGCCGGAGCCGGAGCCGTTCGAGACAGACCCGATGTTCGAGTCGTCCGCCCCCGCGCCGGTACCCGTCGCACCGCCGCCCGCGCCGGTCGCGGCTCCGAAGGTCGTCGCGCCGGTCGTCGCTCCCGTGGCTGCAGCCGCGATCCCGGCGCCCATTCCGGCGACGTGGGAAGAAGAGCCGAAGCAGGGCAAGTCGCCGATGATGCTGATCGCCATCGCCGCGATCGCGCTGCTCGTGATCGGCGGCGCGGTCTGGGCGCTGATGCGCAAAGGCGGCGCCGCGACGCCGGCGACCACGACGGCCGCCGTGGCCGCGAATACGGCCACGACGCCGGCCACGCAGACGCTGGTCCCGGTCGATCCTGCCGCAACAGCGACCACGCTCACCGCCGCCCCGGCCACGGCCCTCGATCCTTCGCTCGTCGATCAGGAAGTGGCCCGCCGCATCGCCGCGGAGCGGGCCCGTCTCGAAGCACAGGCGCGCGCACAGCAGCAGCAACAGCAGGTCCCCGCGGCGGTCGTGCCGGCCACGGCGACCGCGCGTCCCGCGCCCGTCGAGACCGTGCAGCAGCAGCCACCGCCCGTCGCGGCCCCGCAGCAGCAGGCGCCGGCGCCCACACCGGCGCCGGTGCAGCAGCAGCCGGTGCAGCCCGAGCCCGAGCCGGTGCGCGCCGCCCCGGCTCCGGCCCAGGCGGCCCGCGCCCGCGAAGGCGACCTCGTGCCGGTCGGCACCGAGGGACTGACGCCGCCGCGGCTGACGCGGCGCGCGAACGTCAACTATCCGCCGCTGGCGCGCGTGCAGCGCGTGCAGGGGACGGTCATCGTCTCCGTGCTCGTGTCGGAGTCCGGCGGCGTGCTCGATGTGAAGGTCATCCGCGGCGTGAACAGTCCGACCGGTCTCAACGAGGCGGCCGTGCAGGCCATGCGCCGCTCCACGTTTACGCCGGCCATGAAGGACGGTGTCCGCGTGCGCTCGTCCATCACCGTGCCGGTCGAGTTCAAGCTATGATGACGCGCGAATTGGAGGGTGTGAGATGCCGGTTCTGACCGACCAGCAGCGAAAGTTTTACGAGACCACGCTTCAGGTGACGAAGGAAGAAGTCAACGACCTGAAGGACCAGATCGAGGAAGAGCTGGCGAAGGTGAAGGACCGCATCGCCGAATTGCAGTCGGCCATCAACGCCTCGAAGCAGATGTATGCCGCCGCCTGCAACCGCCTCGGCGTCCCGAACGACATGGAAGACGACGAGGGCGGTGAGGGCTAAGCGCCTTTCGCTCCTCGCGCTGTTCTGCTTCGCGTGCAGCGAAGCTCCCCCCGCCACGACAAACGATGACCTGGGCCGCGCGGTCGCACTGCCGCGCGGGATCCGCCGCGTCGTCACGCTCGCGCCCAACCTCACCGAGATCCTCTTCGCCGTCGGCGCGGGCGGGAAGATCGTCGGCACGGACGAGTACTCGAACTTTCCGGCCGCCGCGAAGTCGCTGCCGAAAGTCGGCGGCATGCAGCCGAACATTGAGAAGATCGTCGCCCTGCAGCCCGACCTCGTGCTCGCGTCGACGGAAGGCAATCATCCCAACCTTGCCTCCGCGCTGGCGGCCGCCCGCATCCCGCTGTTCGTGATCCGCACCGACCGCCTCGCGGAGATCCCCACCGCGATGCGCCGCGTCGGCACAATGCTCGACGCATCCGGCACAGACGACGCGGTACGCACGCTCGAGCGCGCGGTGGAAGCGCAGCGCCGCCGCCGCGCGAACGCGCCCCGCGTGCTGTTCGCGGTCTGGACCGACCCGCTCTACGTCGCCGGCCGCACGACGTTCACCGACGATCTCTTCATCCTCACCGGCGCGCAGAACGCGGTCGCGCTGAACGGCTGGCCGCAGTACTCCCTCGAGTCGCTGCTCGCCTCGCCCCCCGATCTCCTCCTCTACCCCCGCGGCGCCGTGACCCCGCAGCAGGTCGACGCCCTGCTCAAACGTCTCCCCGGCCTGCAGACCCGTGTCGCTTCGGTCAACGAAGACATTTTCCAGCGCCCGGGCCCCCGGATGGCGGAGGCGGCGGCCGCCCTCAATGAGATCATTGGGGGTGAGGTGAAAGGAAAAAGGTGAGTCAGGTAAAAGGAAAAAGGTAATGGGTAAAAGTGGCTTTGCCAGCCTGCGCGCTTTCGCCGAAGCGCGAAGCGACTTTTACCTTTTTCCCTTTACCTTTTACCCTTTTCCTCTGACCGATGAGTTTTCATATTGCCGAAGTGAACATCGCCCGAATGCGGGCGCCGCTCGAGAGCGAAGTGATGCAATCGTTCGTGGCGCGGCTGGATGAGATCAATGCGCTCGCGGACGACGCGCCCGGATTCGTCTGGCGGTTGAAGTCGGAGGAGGGGCCGTCGAGCTACCTCCGTCCGTACGACGACGACCGCATCCTCTTCAACCTCTCGGTGTGGGAGACGCTGGAGACGCTGAAGCATTACGTCTACCAGACCGCGCACGTGGAACTGCTGCGCGGACGCCGCGACTGGTTCGAGCACTTTGCCGGCGCGCAGCTGGCGATGTGGTGGGTGCCGGCCGGACACATCCCGTCGATCGAGGAGTCGAAGGAGCGCCTCGCGCACCTGGAGGCGAACGGGCCGACGCCGTTCGCTTTTACATTCAAGAGCGTGCACGCGCTGGCCGAGCTCGCAGCTGTCAGCTCGCAGCTCGCAGGCCCGTCCCCCGGTTCTCCTGAGAGCTGAGAGCTGCCAGCTGCGAGCTGACGTCAGCGATACACTCTGCGGCTTGACCCGGTCCATCCTCATCCTTGCCGCGATCCTCGTCCTCACGATCGTCGCCGCCGTTTCATTCGGCGCGACGCGTGTGTCGTGGGATGACGAGACGGCGCGGACGATCCTGCTGCGGCTGCGCCTGCCGCGGGTGCTGCTGGCCGCGGCCATCGGCGCGACGCTGGCCGTCGCCGGCGTGACGTTCCAGACGCTGCTCCGCAACGCGCTGGCCGATCCGTTCATCCTCGGCGTCTCCGGCGGTGCGGCCTCCGGCGCCGCCATCGCCACGGCGTTGCGGCTCGGACGCTTTCCCGGCGTCGTCTCGCTCGTGGCCTTCCTCGGCGCGTGCGGCGCGACGGCGGCCGTGTTCCTCCTGGCGCGCCGCCGCGATCACACCGACCCGACGCGCCTGCTGATCTCCGGCCTCGTGCTCAACGCCTTCTTCTCCGCCGTGATCCTCATCGCCTTTGCCCTGTCGCGCGAGTCCGATCTCACGCTCGCTCTCAAGTGGATGATGGGCTCCATCGCCGGCGCGACGTGGCCACAGGTAGCCATGCTCTCGTCGATGCTGCTCGTCGCGTTCATCGCCCTGTCGTTCCTGGCCAACGACTTGCGCCTGCTCGCCTTCGGCGAGGAGGACGCGAAAGCGCGCGGCGTGAACGTCGAGCGGGTGAAGCTGATCGGCTTCGGCGCCGCATCGATCATCACCGGCGCGGCCGTGGCGGTCAGCGGCATCATCGGCTTCGTCGGCCTGCTGGTGCCGCACCTGATCCGCCTGATCTGGCGCCGCGACTTTCGTTTCCTCCTGCCGCTCTGCGCCCTCGGCGGCGCGATTCTGGTCGTGCTCGCAGACCTGCTCTCGCGCGTGATCGTGACGAACGCGGAGCTGCCCATCGCCGCGTTCACGGCAATCCTTGGGGTCCCATTCTTCCTGTCGCTGCTGAGGCGGGCCCGCTGATGCTCGACGTCCGCTCAGTCTCCTACGCGTATCCGAACGCCCCCGCCGTCCGCGACGTGACGTTCTCCCTCGGCGAACGGCAACTGGTCGCCCTCACCGGTCCGAACGGCTCCGGCAAGTCGACGCTGCTCAAACTTGCCGCGCGCGTGCTCGTGCCGCAGACCGGCGAGGTGTCGTTCGAGCAGAAGCGTCTCGCCGACTGGCCGGCCAAGGAGTACGCAAAACGCACCGGTTATCTGCCGCAGGATCCCGATCCCGCCTTCCCGATGCGCGCCCTCGACGTGGTCGTCTCCGGCCGCGCGCCGTACCTCGGACGCTTCTCCTGGGAGCGCGCCGGCGACTGGGAGGAGGCGGAGCGCGCGCTGGAGCTCTGCGATGCCGCTCATCTCCGCGACCGCTATCTCGACGAGATGAGCGGCGGCGAACGGAAGCGCGTCTTCCTGGCCCGCGTGCTGGCCGGCACGCCGCGCCTGATCGTCCTCGACGAGCCGCTGGCCGCCCTCGACCTCTCGCACGTGCAGCAGTTCTCGCAACTCCTGCGCGACGTCGTCGACCGCACCGGCTGCACGGTCCTCTTCGCCGCGCACGACCTCAACTGGGCCGCCGCCCACAGCGACCGCATGCTGGTGATGCAGCAGGGCACCCTCGCCCTCGACGCCCCGCCCTCCGAGGTCATGACGGCCGAGGTGATGTGCCGGCTGTTCGGTTTCGAGGCGGAGACGGTTGCCGCGGGCGGCCGGACGTGGATCGTCCCGCGGGCGTCAATTAAGTATCCTATTCGCTAAGTCCGGTCACAGAACGCGACGGCGTGGAGCGGCGGGCTTTAGCCCGCCGCGGCTCCCGCCCGTCGGTGGCGGCGGGCTAAAGCCCGGCCGCTCCACGAATCCCCTCCGAATCGCTGGTCATTGCCCTCGCCAGAGGACAGTTTCAGGTCCCGGAGGCGGCGTGTATCTGCTCCCGGAGCAGATTTATCTGCTCGCCGTCGCTTCCAACAGCATCGCGGAGCAGATCCATCGGCCACGAAAGAGGACAGTCAATGCGTCCGGCAGCCTTTCGAGGCAGGATTCGACCTGTCCAGAGGTCATTCGGAGCCTCGAAAGGCGCGGTTGTCATAGTTGTAAATGCTCCGGAGGCAGATCAATCTGCTCCGGAAGCAGAAAGATCTGCTCCGCGTCGCGGTGAAAGGCAGCGCGGCCGCTTCGAACAACAGCGCGGAGCATTTGAGATAGCGCCCGTGGAGCTTCGAGAAGCGACGCCGGGCATTTGAGATAGCACCACGGAGCATTTGAGAAAGTTCCCGGTCCGACGTTCATTGATTCGACACAGTCGTCCCGCCGGACTGCGGATTACATTCGCGAAATCATGAAAAGGCGTCTGCGCGCGCTGGCAGGTCTAGTCGGGGTGCTCTTTGCTCTACCGGCAGTCGCGGATCCCGTGGTCGATGCGTTGTTCGACGATTTGCGCCTGCACGAGGTGCGGATTGCGATTGCGGAGTCCGACTGGACGCGGCTGCGTGCCACCTACCAGGAGGACACGAACTACGACGCGACGCTCACGTTCGACGGGGAGACGATCGGGAACTGCACCATCCGCTCACGCGGCAGCGGGACGCGTAACGGAATCAAGCCGGGGCTTCGCGTCGACTTCAGTCGCAAGGTGAAGACGCAGACGTTCCATGGGCTCGAGCGGCTCGTGCTCGACAACATGTACAACGACCCGTCCTTCGTGCGCGAACAACTGGCGTTCGAGGTATTCGAGGAGGCCGGCATCCCCGTACCGCGCCAGTCCTATGCGCGGTTGACGGTGAACGGTCAGTACTGGGGGCTGTACGCGATCGTCGAGCCGATCGATGAAATTTACGTTGCCAGCCATGTCGACACCGGCGGCGGCAACCTGTTCGAGTACAACGTGCCCGCCGGGCAGCCGGATCAGCTCCTGGCGTGGGATTTCAGTTTGAGCCGCGGAGACCGGATCGAAGGCTACGTGCCGTCGCCGTTCGAGCCGAAGACGAACGAAGACGATCTGGACGGCACGGCGCTGCTGGACTTCATCCGCACGATCAGCGAAGCACCCGAGGCGAGGTTCGTCGACGAGATCTCCGAGTTCATCGACCCGCGGGTCGTGCTGACGTATTACGCGGTGGAAGTGGCGACGGGCGAGGTGGACGGGCTGACGAGCTTCTTCGGCGTGAACAATTTCTATCTCTATCAGCTCGAAGGAACGCGGCGCTTCGTCTTCCTGCCTTGGGATCACGATTTCAACTTCACGTCCGCGGGGCACTCGATCTACTTCGGCGCGGAGCGCAATCGGCTCGTGCAGCGTCTGCTGGCCGATCCTGAGTTGAAAGATTTCTACCGAACGACGCTGCAGTCCATCGTCGCGGACTTTGTGAGCCCGACGTGGATGATGCCGCGCCTGGAATCGATGGCGGCGCTGATCCGCGATGCGGTACTGGCGGACACGAAGCGCCGTCCCGGCGATTTCGACGACGCGATCGCGCACGTCCGGTCGTTCATTGACGAACGCCCCGCGCACGTCGAGGCGATGCTGCAATCGCGACGGCGGCGCGTGGCGCGCCACTGAGGTGCCCACGAGAGGGAACGACGGGGAGGCCTCCGGCGGGGGCGACCGGCGGCGCTTGTTGCTCCGCTTCACTCGCGCTCTCGCCTCAAGCATGTTTGATTCCGAAGTGGCCGAGTAGCGCAGCAACAAGCGCCGCCGGTCGCACCGGCCCGCCGGAGGCCCCCGGTCGTCTCGTCCTTCCGTGGCTCCAGTGCCAGCGTTCTGCTTAGAGCGATGGCAGCTCGAGGACGCTCACCGCGGTCAGCGTCTCGTCGTCGCCGCGCACGGCGATCACGATCACGCGGTCGCCGACGGTGATGGCGGGCGCGATCAGCGTCCGCTCGTTCGTGAGGAACCTGCGGTCCTCGCGGTCCGTGGTCACGACCCAGGTGTTGCCGGCGATCGACTTCACCTTGCCGGTGAACTGCGTCAGCTTCGGCGGGTCGACGCGCTCGAACTTCACGATCGAGACGGCGACGAAGTTGTGGGCGGAGTCGACGTGGTAGATCACCTCCACCGAGTCGCCGACTTTCGGCGAGCCGATGATCTTCGTCTGCGCGTTGACGACGATCGTCGTCACGGCGTCGGCCGGGTCCTCGATCGTCCAGGAGTCGGCGCCGATCGACTTCACGATGCCGCGCAGGTGGCCGACCTGCGGCGGGGCGGGCGCGACGACGAGCACTTCGCGTGCGACGAGGCGGTTGTTCACGACGTCGGCCTGTACGTGCACGATGACGTTCGGCTGCAGGTCGGCGAACGACGTGCCGGCCTCGCGCTTGTAGCCGCCGAAGCTCGTGGCGTCATCGACGTAGATCGTCTCGTTGAGCAGGAAGAAGGAACGGTTCGCGGCGTCGACGTTGACGATGGCGCCGTTGAGCGTCGCGTCCGCGCTTTCGGTGATGGTGATGAGCACGGCGGGGAGCCCGCCGTCGATCGACGGATTCGAGGCGCGTAGCGCGGCGAAGAGCTGCATGCCGGGCTTGATGTCCGCGACGGTCGCCTCGCGGCCGCGGGCCGCCACGATCTTCGCGTCCGAGGCGTTGATGGCGATTGCGCCGTTGGCGATCTCGATCAGCGTCCCCTGTACGCGGGAAACGGTCCCGCTGACGGTGCCGCCATCAATGCGCGGCCCGGGATGCGAGGCGGCGCGGACGCGGGCGGAGGCGGTGAACGCACAAAGGACGAGCGCGAGGGCGAAGAGCTGGCGGGGCATGCGCGGATTATAAGTTATTTTGGCTTCACCAGTGCCAGCGCACCGCCCGCCAGGCCGACGATCAGGCACGTCCACCAGAGCGCGGCGGGGTTGCGCCCGTAGATCCACGTGCCGATGGCGGGGCCGAGGACCATGCCGGCCGAGAACATGGAATGGTAGAGACCCATGTAACGGCCGCGGTAGCGTTCCGGCGCGAGGATGCTCACGTAGGCGCCGCTGGCCGGCGCGTAGACCATCTCCGCGATCGTCCAGATCACCACCGTCGCGGCCAGCAGTTGGATGTTCGTGGCCAGCCCGGTCAGGGCGATGCCGATGCCGGTCAGCGCGTAGCCGACCGCGATCAGCGGCTGCGGCGCCAGGCGCTGCGTCCACGCGGTGATGAGCAGCTCGAAGACGATGATCAGCAGGCCGTTCAGCGAGATGAGCATGCCGTACGTCGACGGCGAGTAGCCGCTGTTGGCGATGTGGAGCGGGAAGGTGGAGTGAAGCTGAAACTCGACCCACGTCAGGCAGAGCGTGGCGGCGAGAAAGTAGACGAAGACGCGGTGCCGCAGCGCGACGCGCAGCCCTTCGTCCTTCGTTTCGTCTTTGGCGATCGAGCGTACGCCGTGCGGCAGCGCCACCAGCGCGACGATGCCATAGAGAAACGACGTGATGGCGTCGCCGGCAAAGAGGTAGAAGAACGATTTGTTGGCCAGGAAGCCCGCGGTGGCCGGACCGGCGGCGAAGCCGAGGTTGATGGCGAACCGGTACAGGCCGAAGGCGAGCATGCGCTTCTCCGGCGGCACGAGGTCGGTGAGCAGCGCGGCTGCGGCGGGGCGATAGAGCTCGGCGCACGTGCCGGTCACGAACGCGAGCACGAGGATCATCGGAAACGTACGCGCCTGCGACAGGGCCAGCATCGCGGCGGCGGAGGCGAACATCGACAACGCAATCGTGTGACGTCGGCCGATGCGGTCCGCGAGATGGCCGCCCAGCATCGAGGCGATGACGTGGCCGCCGCCGTAGGAGCTGATGGCCAACCCGGCCTGCGCGGCGGTGAACCCGTTCCCCGCCATATAGATGGCGAGGAACGGCATCACGAACGTCCCAAAACGGTTGATGAACGTCCCCCCGAACAGCACCCAGGCAGGACGCGGGAGCGATTTCAGGCTCTCGATGAAAGACTTCAACGGGGCAATTGTGCCTTCTTTGGAAGAACGGTTGTTGGCGTGGATCGCCGATCCGAGCGCGCTGCTCTGCGATGCGTAGAAACCCTGCGTTCCGCGAAAAGCCGAGGGAACCTCGGTGCGGAGGTTGGGCATGAAGACCGGCGCGAACAGATTCACCACGGCGATGTGTCAGGCGTGACATTGTTGACGCGTGATACCTACGAAACGCCGGGTAGCAGCGAGCCGAGAGCTCGAGGCGGAGCTGCGTTTGCTCCGTTGTGGAGCTTGATAGAATCCTCCCGTCATGGCCATGAACATCAAGAATGAGAAGGTAGAGCGATTGGCGGAGGAGCTCTCGATCATGACAGGCGAGTCCACAACAGCGGTGATCCTGCGTGCGCTGGAGGAGCGCAGGGAAAGAATGGCCTTTGAACCGTCCGGTAAGCCTCGCCTTGCCCAAGCCCTGGATTTCCTCGAGAAGGAGATCTGGCCGACCATTCCGCGGAAGCTCCTAGGCCGTCGTATCTCGAAGGGAGAGCGCGAGAGGATTCTCGGCTACGGCAGAGGCGGAGTGTGATCGTCGACAGCTCGGCGATCCTCGCTATCTTCTTTCGCGAAAGCGGCGCTGAGGCCATCCTGTCGACGATCGTGGGTGCGGACTTCGCCGGGATTGGCTCACCGACAGCTGCCGAAACGGTTTGGTTTTGACGGCCCGACTGAACATAACGCCACAGGATCTCTCTTCGTTTTTTCGAGGAGACTGGAATCGAAATCGTGCCGTTTACCGGTCTTCATTGGCAGCGGGCAATCGATGCATATACGCGGTTCGGTAAGGGTCGCCACCCTGCTGCGTTGAACTTTGGCGATTGCATGACATATGCGACAGCAGCTCTGGCCCGGCAGCCTCTGCTCTGCCGTGGCGAAGACTTCCGGAAAACCGACTTGGAGCTCGTGTGACGCACGTCAGAGTCTTATGGTGTCCTGGTCTCACCGGTCATGCCGCTGAATCTCACAGGAACTCCAACGCCGGCGCGAAGTGGACTCGATGCGTACGACTGATCGCGCTTGGTTCAGATGACAGGGCCAGCACGGTCCGGCGGCCGGTTCGAGCATGCAGGCGCGGCCGTTGCGGCTAGGATGCCGGCGCGGCGATAAAACCGTTCCTCGCCGTGTCGATGGCGAGGAACGGCATCACAAGGTTCCGAAGCGGATGAAACGTTCCGCCGAACAGCACCCAGGCTGGATGGGGGCGCGACTTCAGGCACTCGAGAAAAGCTTTCAACGTGGCAATTGTGCCTTCTTCTTCTCCAGTTCTTCGGCGACCAGTTCAATCTCGGCGAGCTGCGAGTCCGTGGGGCGGCCGTCGTAGAGGTTGATGGCGCCGTAGAGCATGCCCAGGCGCTCGCGGAGTTGTTCTTCGCCGGAGAGCCAGCCGCCTTCGCGGGTGGAGGTCAGCGACGCGTACAGCTCTTCGAGCTTCTTCTTCGCGGCGGGCGTTTTGGCCTCGGCGCGCAGTTTGTCCACCTGCTCCGTGAGGGCGGTGAACTCGCCGATCATGCCGTAGAGACGGCGCACGCTTTTCTGCTGCAGGGCGCGATCCTCGGCCGTGTATCTGGCGCGGTCGTCGGATACGAGCTCCAGCTTGGACGTGTACGTTTCTTTCCCCTTGAGGAACTTCACCGTGTACGTCCCCTCGGGGGCGCGCGGTCCGACCATCGACCCGCCGGAGAAGATGATCGCGCTGCCGGCGGGCATCTTCGGCGGCGGCATGCGCATGGCCCAGTCGACGCGGTTGATGCCGCGGCGCTTGCCCGCGGGGAGGGTGGCCATCAGCTTCCCGTCCGCGTCGAAGATCTCGACTTTCGAGTCGCCGACGATGTGGCGCTTCTTGAGGTAGTACGTGACCGAGGCCACGTCGCCGATGGCGCCCGATTCGTAGAGGTTGTCGCCTTCCGAGCGCCCGCCGAACGCGGGGATCTTCAGGACCGACGCTCGGGAGGGGAGCATGACCACGTCCTGCTGCAGCGCGTCGGGAGTGAGGGCGCGCAGCGGCGCGAGGTCGTCGATGATCCAGATGCCGCGGCCGTGCGTGCCGATCACGGCGTCGCCGTCGCGCGGATGGAGCTTGACGTCGTACACCGGCACCGGAGGGAAGTTCTCGCGGAAGTGCGCCCAGTTCTTTCCGGCGTTGAGCGACATGTACAACCCGTACTCGGTGCCGAGGAAGAGGAGGTTCGGGTTGATGAGGTCTTCGCGGACGACGTGCGCGAAGCCGCGGATGTCGCTCGTCGCGAGCGACTCCCAGGTCTTGCCGCTGTCGCGCGTGCGATAGATGTACGGCTTCATGTCGCCGGTGCGATGCCCGTCGAACGTGATGTACGCCGTGTTGTCGTCAAAGTGCGAGGCCTCGACGCGGGAGACCCAGGTCTTCGCCGGGACGCCGGTCAGGTTCCTGACGACGTTCGTCCACGACTTGCCGCCGTCGCGCGAGACCTGCACGTTGCCGTCATCCGTGCCGACCCAGAGCACGGCCGGGTTCTTCGGCGACTCGGAGATGGTGATGATGGTCGTGTAGTTCTCGGCGCTGGAGTTGTCGATGGAGAGGCCGCCCGACTCGAGCTGGCGCTGCGACTTCTGGTCGTTCGTGGTGAGGTCGGGGGAGATGCGCTCCCACGATTCGCCGCTGTCGCGCGAGCGCATCAGCGACTGCGCGCCGACGTAGACCACGCCCTTCTGCGTCGGGCTGGTGTAGATGGGCGTGTTCCAGTTGAACCGCAGCTTGGCCTCGGCCTTCGTCGCGTAGGGATAGATTTCCTTCGACTCGCTGGTCGAGCGGCGCGTGCGGACGAGGCGTCCGCCCTGCGACTCGAGGTAGACGATGTCGGGGTCTACGGAGTCGGTCGCCACCGCGAAGCCGTCGCCGCTGCCGAGGACGCGCCAGTCGTGATTGGAGACGCCGCCGGGGGCCTGCGAGGGTCCCATCCACGTGCCGTTGTCCTGCAGTCCGCCGTAGACGTTGTACGGCGTGTCCATGTCGAAATTGACGTGGTAGAACTGCGAGACCGGCAGGACGTTGAGGTGGCGCCAGCGTTGCGCGCGGTCGAACGACTGATACGCGCCGCCGTCGGTACCGGCGATCATCATGGCGGAATCGTTCGGGTGGATCCAGAGCGCGTGATGATCGGCGTGGACGTTGCCGCCGCCGACGCTGGAGCCGCTGAACGTCTTGCCGCCGTCTTCGCTGAACGTGAGCGAGTAGCCGGGCTTGTAGACGCGGTTGTGGTCCTTCGGGTCGACGACCACGTGCGCGAAGTAGAACGGACGCACCTGGATGTTGAACGAGTCGTTGACCTCGCGCCAATTCTCGCCGAGGTCGTCGGAGCGGTAGAGCGCGGTCTTCTTCGCCTCGACGAGCGCGTAGACCGTGCTCGGGCGCGACGGTGCGACGGCGACGGCGATGCGGCCGTACTGGCCGGCGGGGAGGCCGTTCTTCAGCTTCGACCACGTCTCGCCGCCGTCGATGCTCTTGTAGAGCGCGCTGCCCGGACCGCCGGACGTGAAGAAGTCGGGCTGCCGGCGGAACTGCCACATGCCGGCGTACAGGATGCGCGGCTCGCCCGGGTCCATGCTGATGTCGGCGCAGCCGGTGTTGGTGTCGACGTAGAGGACTTTCTTCCACGTCTTGCCGCCGTCGGTGGTGCGGAAGACGCCGCGCTCTTCGTTCGCGCTCCAGAGCGTGCCGGTGGCGCAGACGAAGACGGTGTCGGATTTCTTCGGGTCGACGGCGATGCGGGCGATGTGCTCCGTGCCGCCGAGTCCGACGTTGGTCCAGGTGGCGCCGGCGTCGGTCGACTTGTAGACGCCGTCGCCGACGGAGACGCTGTTGCGGACCCACGACTCGCCGGTGCCGACCCAGACGGTGCTGGGGTTGGCTTTGTCGATCGTGACGGCGCCGATGGACTGGATGTGATCGTCGAAGACCGGCTTGAACGACGTGCCGTGATCGGTCGACTTCCACACTCCGCCGCCGGCCGCGCCGACGTAGACCGTGGCGGGCGACTCGGCGGTGCCGTCGATCGCGGCGATGCGTCCTCCCATGACCGCCGGGCCGATTGCGCGTGCGCGCAACCCGCCCAGCGTGGAGGAATCGAGTTTGAGGTCGTCTTGTGCGGCAGCCGTCAGTGCGAATGCGAGTGCGAAGAGGACCTTGCGCATGCGGTTACTGCTTCGTCTCCGCTTTCGGTGCGGCAGCCGGCATCTTGAACGTCACGTCGTCGATGGCAGGGTTGATCTCGGCCTTCTCGATGGTGATGCTCTGCTTCTGCGTCGGCGCGGCCTTCGAGGACATCTCGATGGAGAAGGGGAGCAGGAGGCCTTCGACTTCTTGGTAGTTGCCGAAGGTGGTCTGACTCTCGATCTCCTGTCCCTGCATCTTCCGCTTGGCCTCCGTCTTGACCTGGAGGAAGGTCTCGGTGTCGAAGTAAGCCGTTGCATCGGTGCCGTCCTTGGTCAGGAGGCGGACCTTGTATGTCGGCGTGCCTTCGACGTCGGCCTTGCCGAGGAGCTCGACCTTGTGGCCCTTCTTCGCGTAGTCGACGAACGGACCGTCGATGTCGGCCTGCTCCTTGACGTCCTTGAGCATGTCGCCGGTCATCGCTTCCGGATCCTTCTTGCCCATGAACGGCATGACCATCCAGCCGGTGCTGCCGTCGTAGGCCTGGATAACGGTCATGCCCTGCAGCGTGAAATCCATGCGCATCTTGTCCGGACGAGCCTGCGAATAGGTGATCGGGGCTTCCATCCCCATCATGGCCATCTTGCCGCTGAAGCGCAGCGACTTCACGGCGCGCAGCTTCTCCATGCCGCCGCGAGCTTCGGCGTTCTTGGCGAGGATCTCGTCGACCGTCAGGTCGGCCGCAAACGAGGACATGGCGAACAGCAGCGCTGCCGCCAGAACGAGGGTTTTCCGCATGAGAGTTTCTCCTTGTAGGAACAATGGCTGGTGCGAGTGGATGTACGAGCTTGGAACCGGAAGGTTTACGTGGCGATTTCCGTGAGGCTGCGGAGGAAGCGCTCCACGAGGGCGGCATCGAACTGGGTCCCGGCGCTGTCGCGGAGCCGTTGCACGGCCTGCTCGCGCTGGATCGGCACCTGATACGTGGAGCGCGAGGTCATGGCCACCCAGGCGTCGGCGATCTGGATGATGCGCGAGGCCAGCGGGATCTGCTGGCCGCTGAGGCGGCTCGGGTAGCCTTTGCCGTCCACGCGCTCGTGGTGGCGGAGCACGGCCTGGGCGACGTCCGCGCCGAGGAGCGGCTCGACGAGCGCTGCGCCGACCACCGGGTGCTCGGCCAGCCCGCGCATTTCCTCGGCCGTGAGGCTGGCGCGTTTGTAGAGGCGGTCGTAGTCGAGCAGGCGCAGGCCGACGTCGTGAACGAGAGCGGCGATGCGCACCGTCTCCGCCTGCGACGGCGGCAGTTCCAGCGCCCGGGCCAGCCGCTGCGCCACGACCGACACCTCGCGCGAATGCTCGGCGAGGTCGGGGAGCTTCTGGAAATCGGGCTCGAGCAGGCGCTCCGCGATCAGCGCTCGCTCGCTGCGGCCGGTGGCCGCGGAGATCGCCGTTTCGACAGTGTGCTCGAGCTGGCGAAGGAGCATCTTCAGCGCGCGCTGCGCCACTGCGTCCGGCTGCTTGTCGAAGGCGACGGAGAGCACCAGCCCTTCGACGCTGAAGACGTTCACCGGTGCGCTGAAGGTCGGGCCGGGCATGACGAACTCCGCCGGCGGCTTGCCGAACGGATAGACGATCTGCGGACGCATCATCAGGCGCGTCTGATTGGTGCGCTTCAGCCACGCTTCGAGATGCGCCTGCAGCCGCTCCATGGCGGCGTCGTTGACGATGTACGAGGCGACGATGAGCTGCGGGTTGTTCGGATGTCCGATCGCGCTGAACGCGCCGAGGACGGCGCCGGGGATGGCCAGCACCGCGGGGAGGATCACCCGCACCGGCTCGAGGTCGGCCTCGCTCAGCACCCGCGTGGTGACGGTCTCGCGATTGAGCTGCCGCCGCGACATGTACTGCCGCGCCGCCTCGATCGCACGCGTGGCGTCCGGCGAGAAGACGACGCCAGCCTGCAACGGCGCGCTCGGCATGACTACATTCGAAGCCTGCCGCGGCGGTGGCGTGTCGCGCCGGAGCGACGGATCGTCGACCAGCGCTACGGGGGCCAGTCCGAAGAGGTTGTTCTTCGCCAGCACGCCCAGCATGTCCTGAACGATTTTCTCCGCCGCCTGCACGTCGAGAGACTCGAACGGCTTCCGTCCGGCCTTGTCGCGCATGTCGATGAAGCCGATCAGGCGTCCGCGCGAGAAGAGCGGCGCGGCCAGCATGCGGTCGTTGCCCTGCCGGAAGAGGATCTCCGCGAAGCGCTGATCGGCGCCGAGACCATTCACGTAAAACGGCGTGCGCTTCACGGCCAGACGATCGACGAGGTCGTCGTTGGCGGTGACGACTTTGCGGTCCGCGGGGTTGTACTGGTAGTGCGTGACGAGCTCGTAGCGCTTTTCGTTGAGGTCGCGCGAGGCGGAGAGATACAGAGCGGCTTTCGTCGCCTGCACGTGCTCGACGCAGGAGTAGAGGATCTGCTTGAGCGCCGACTCTAGAGACTGGACCTCGGGGAGCATCGTTTTCGAGTGCCCTCAGGTTACTCGAATTCGAAGCGAACGCGCAGCCGGGCGTGACCGAGGAGCGCGCCGAGGATCGTGCCGCTCGTGTTCCAGATGACGTCGCTCACGTCCGCGACCCGGGACGGAAGAAAGTACTGCCAGGCCTCGATGCCGAGGGTGAACGAGAAGCCGAGGAGGATGGTCAGGATGTACGTCTGCAGCGTCGGCCGGTCGATCGTGTAGAGCGTGATGAAGGTGAGGAAGCCCCACGGCACGAACAGCAGGACGTTGGCGATCATCGGCACGATGATCACGGCCAGGATGTGCGTGGAGATGGGACGGTTGGCGACGCGCCTGGCGAGATGGCGCAGGTCGTCGAAGGGGATGGGGTCGAAGTTCTCGTACGACTTGCCTGCCATCCAGACCGTGACCGTGACGATCGTCAGGGTCGTGAGGAGCAGCAGGAGGACCGTGACCGGTTTCTTGATGACGACTTCGCGGGGCATGACGAGGCTCACAGGCTCACAGCCGCATAGTCTCACAGGGATTCTATGAGGCTATGCGCCTGTGTCCCTGTGAGCCTACCCGGCCGGGATCTCGGTGTTGTAGTAGAAAACGCACGTCACCCGCTCCGTCGCATTCGGGAAATCCTTCGGCAGCGGCTTGAGTGGCGAGGAGAGGTCGATGGCCTTGCGCGCGGCCTGATCGTACGGCGGCACCGCGGAGCTTTTCAGGATGGTGATGTCGCTGATGCGGCCGTCGCGGTGGATCGTGAAGCGGATCGTGACGACGCCCTTCATCCCGGTGCGGATGATCTGCGGCATGTTCGAGTACCAGTTCACGCGGATCTTGCTGACCATCGACTGCGCGTAATCGCCCCAGTCGTACCACGACGTTTCGAAGGAGAGTGGACCCTGTTCCGCGGCGTAGCCTTCCTCTCCGCCGGTGCGCCCGAGATCGAGGCCATCGCCGCCGCTGCCGGCCGCGGTGCGGCCGGCCTCACGGATCGCGCTGCGCCAGTCGACGGCGCCCGCCGCGGCGGAGGCTTTCACCGGCTCGCGGTAGATGAACGTTTCGTCGAGCGGAGTGCGTGTCGAGGGATTCGTGGCGGGGGAGGGCTCGGTGAGCTGTACAGGCGCGGCGGGAGATCCGCCGGACGGCTGCGGTCCACGCGGCGCGGGGTTCGATGACGGGACGTGCAGACCCGAGCCGTCGCCGGGACGCGTCGTCGGACGCAGTCCGGTCGGCTCGGGCATGCTGGCCTGGCGATTCCTGTCCGACAGCGGCGCGTTGAGCGATGCGCGTCGTGCGGTCTCGGGGCCGGGCGCCTCGACGAACTCCTGCGGGTTCTGCTTCAGGAACTCGATGTAGCGCTGGATCGGTGGCGTGTCCGTCGAGGCAGTGGGGACAGGCTTGTAGGAATTGATGAACCAGGCGATCAGCGCCGCGTGGAAAACGAGGGAAACGACGGTCGAGAGGCTCAGGCCGCCGGCCTTCCTCTTCTCCTCCGCTACCGCGACAAGATCGATGGGTTCCTGCAAGCGTTGCCTACAAGGTGAGACGAATCGCGTTTCTTCCAAGTTTCGCGGGGTAAACTCATCGGCATGAGCGAAGTGCCGTACACACCGCCGCCTCCTCCGGTACTCCCGCCGCCGACCGCGCCGCCGCCTCCGCCCCCGTCCGTTCCGCCGACGGGACCGGCGAAGCCGCAGTTCGATTTCGGCAAGCCGTTCACGTACGTGTTCGACGATCCGGAGTGGCTGCAGAAGATCCTCATCGGCGGACTCTTCTATCTGGCCGGCTTCGTCATCATCGGCTGGTTCTTCATCTTCGGCTACGTCGCGAAGACGACGCGCAACGTGATCGCCGGCCACGACCGGCCACTGCCGGAGTGGGACAATCTCGGCGATTACTTCAATGAGGGCCTGCGCCTGTTCGGCGTCGCGTTCGTGCTGGTGCTGCCGATCGTCGCCCTCGCCATGGCCATCATGATTCCGGCCGGCATTCTCAGCTCGGTCGACAACGAGGGCGTGGCCTTCCTCGGCAGCACTCTCGCGGGCTGTCTCTCCTGTCTCATTGTGCCGCTCTCGCTGGCCGTCATGTTCTTCATGCCCGGCTGCCTGCTGTTCGCCGCCGTCGAACAGCGCTTCGGCGCGGCGTTCGAGTTCGGGCGGATCTGGTCGTTCATCAAGACGAACATCGGCAACTATCTGCTCGCGTTCGTCGTGTATCTCATCGCTCGGACGATCGGCGGCTTCGGCATCATGCTGCTCTGCATCGGCGTGATCTTCACCGCCTTCTGGGCGTTCCTCATCAGCGCACACGCATTTGGACAGGTCTACCGGCTCGCCACGACGCCGAAGGCATGAAGCGCGACACGAAAATCGTGCTGGCGTTCATCGCCGCGCTCCCGACGATCTTCCTCGGCGCCGCGGCGTTGTGCACGTGGGCAATCTCGGCGGGGGCCTCGGCGCAGTGGCGTCTGCTGTTCCGCATCATGTGTCATGGCAAGCCCGAGCGTTGCCTGGAGCTGTTCGCCACGCCGATGCCGCTCTGCGCCCGCTGCGTGGGGATCTACGGGGGGATGCTGCTGGGAATCCTGGCGTTCTGGGCCATTCCGTTGCTGCGGGAGCGCGTGATGCGCGCCGTGGCGTTCGTTGCCATCACCCCGCTCGCGCTCGACGGACTGACCCAGCTCACCGGTCTGCGCGAGAGCACCAATCCGCTGCGCGTGGCCACCGGAGTCATCGCCGGTATGGCCTTTGGTTTGTGGATTTTGAGCGCGGTCGAGCGCCGCGACGACCGAAGTTCACACGTTCTTGACCTCACCTGAGTGGTGGGTTAGTCTTCCGAGGAATCCGTCCGACATCACATGGCTTTCCAGGGCTCGTTAAAAGAACTACCTCTCCCTGACATCATTCAGTTGGTGAGCGTGTCGGGCAAAACCGGCAAGTTCACGCTGACGCGTGATGCGGACCGCGGCTTCATCTACCTGAAAAATGGGCAGATGGTGCATGCCACGATCGGCGACCTCGTCGGCGAGGAGGCCATCTACTCGCTGGCCATCTGGAACCACGGCGAGTTCCAGTTCAGCCCCGGCGAGGACTCGGATCGCCAGACCATCACCAAGTCGAATACGAACCTGCTGATGGAAGCGGCCCGCCGTCTGGACGAGTGGCGCGTGCTCTCCAAAAAGATCCCCTCGGTGGACTACGTGCCCGAGCTGCTGGCCCGCGAGAACCGCCACGAGCAGGTCACGCTGAACCCGCAGGAGTGGATGCTGATCACGCGCATCGACGGACGCCGCTCAATCGTGGAGATCGGGCGGGAGCTGAACCTCTCGTCCTTCGACGTCGCCAAGATCCTCTACGGGATGATCACGGGCGAGCTGGTCCAGCTAAAAAAAAAAATTGATCGAGACGCCGATCAGGAAAATGGCGAGCTAGTCGACCTCGCCGCGCGCATCCGCGCCGTGGCTGAGGAGTTCATCGGCGACTCGGCCCACAAGACCATCGAGAAACACTTCCTGCACGCCCTCGACGGCATCATGAACGGCAACGGTCCGCAGGCCGTCGACCACATGGTGCACGAGTTCGAGAAAACGGCGTCGCTGCTGCGCGGGCTGGCCATCACGGAGCAGCTCCGGCACCGGATCGCCGAAGTGCGCGCGCTTTAACGCCCGCCCTTCATCCGCGTCACGGGCGATTTGACCACCACGCGGCCCGGCTTCGCGTTCGTGTGCTCGCCGTCTTTCAGCACCTGCGTTCCGTTGACGAACACGTGCCGCACTCCGGTCGCGTACTGCCGGGGATTGTCGTACGTCGAGTGCGCGGCGATGGTGTTCGGGTCGAAGATCACGACGTCGGCAAAGTAGCCGTCCTTCAGCGCGCCGCGATGGGCGATGCCGAGGTTCGTGGCGGGGAGTGACGTGAGGCGGCGCACCGCCTCTTCGAGCGGGATCAGCTTCTCATCGCGCACGTAGCGGCCGAGGAGATTGGCGAAGTTGCCGTACTCGCGGGGGTGTGTGGACGACTTGAGGAATACGCCTTCGGGCGCAGACGCGCCGGCGTCGGAGCCGAAGCTCATCCACGGTTGCCGGATCTGCAGTCGCAGGTTCTCCTCGGACATAAGAAAGTAGACCGTCTCGACGCGGCTGCCGTCCTCGACGACGAGATCGATCGCGGCATCCTCGGGCGACACGTTGCGCATCTTCGCCACCTCGGCCAGCGTTTTCCCGGTCAGAGGCTTGAGCTGCTCGCTCTTGAAGCCGATGAGGCGCACGCGTTCCGGGCTGCCGGCGAGACGCATCAGGTTCTCCCAGGCGTCTGTCGGCGTGCGCATCTCCTCGATCACTCTCGCGCGCGTCGCCGGATCTGTGAGGCGCTTGCGCCATTCGGCGTAGCCGCCTTCCTGGACCCACGGCGGCATGGCCGCGTCGAGGCCGGTCGCACCGGCGGTGTAGGTGTACATGTCGGCGGTGATGCGCAGTCCCTGCGCGCGGGCGGCCTCGATCTTCGCGAGGACGTTGCGCATCTTCGGCCAGTTCGTCTCGCCCGCGGCCTTGAGGTGGTAGATCTCCGCGGCCACGCCGGCTTCGCGCGCGATGGTGATCAGCTCGTCCACCGCTTCCTCGAGGCGATTGCCCTCGCTGCGCATGTGGGAGATGTACACGCCGCCGTACGGCGCCGCGGCTTTGTTCAACTCGATGAGCTCGGGCGTCTTCGCGTAGAACGCGGGGGCGTAGATGAGCGCTGTGCCGACGCCGAGGGCGCCGTCTTCCATGGCCTGGCGGACGAGGGTGCGCATCCGCTCGAGCTCCTCGGCGTTCGGGGCGCGATCGGCCTCGCCGAGAACGTGCATGCGGACCGTGGTGGCACCGACGAAGGAGGCCACGTTGACGGAGACGCCGCGGCGCACGAGCGACTCGAGGTATTCGCGGAGCGTCGTCCAGTCGATGTCGTATTTGATGTCGCCCTGGTCGCGCAGGAGCTCCTGCTTCATCGCGTCGCTGAGCGGTCCCATCGACCACCCTTCGCCGAATACTTCCAGCGTGACGCCCTGCTTGACGTCGGCCATGCCGCGGCCGTCGACGATGAGCGAGTTGGTTGCCCAGCTCAGCATGTTGATGAAGCCCGGCGCGACGGCCATGCCGTTCGCGTCGATCTCGGTCTTGCCTTTCGCGGTGATAGTGCCGATCTTCGCGATGCGATCGTTCCTGATGGCCACGTCGCCGGTGACCGGCGCGCCGCCGCTGCCGTCGTAGATGGTGCCATTGCGGATGACGACGTCATAGTGCGCGCACGCGCAGAACAGCAGCGAGGCGAGGAGGATCTTACGCATGCGCGCGAGTATAGAGTTGCGCGCGCATGTGGAACATCGAGACCTCACCGATCGGGCACATTGCCGTCCCGCCCTCCGTCCCGCCCGGCTTCGCCGTCTTCTCCACGACCCGCGACTATCCGGGGAGAATCGTGCCGGACGAGCTGATGGCGGTGGTGCGCTCCCGCTTCGGCTTAACGACGTCTCTCACCACCTGTCGCCAGGTGCACAGCGCCACGGTGACGCGCGCGCAACACGAGGGGTCATGGCGCGAATGCGACTCCTGCGACGCACTGTGGACGCCGGAGAAGGGCGTCTCCCTCGGCATCAAGGTCGCGGACTGCCTACCGGTCTCGCTGCTCGACACGGCAAACGGCGTGATTGCCAACGTGCACTCCGGCTGGCGCGGCGCCGTGGCCCGCATCACCGCGAACGCCCTCGACGCCGCGCCGCTCGATCCCGCCACCACTCACGCCTACCTCGGCCCGTCCATCCGCGCGTGCTGCTTCGAAGTCGGCGAGGAAGTCGCCACACAGTTCGACGCCCGCTTTCTCGACCGCTCCCGCCCCAAACCGCACGTCGACCTGGTCGCGTTCACGATCGGCATCCTGCAAGCCCGTGGCATCACCAGCATCTCCGACTCCGAGCTCTGCACCCGCTGCGACGGCTCGATCTTTCATTCATACCGCAGGGACGGCGCGGGGCGGGGGAGGAATCTGGTGCTGGTCGCGCAGTAGGCGTACCATTTGGGGGATGGCGACGACCAAGCGGAAAGCGATGACCCCGGAACGCCGCAATCGGCGGAATCCAGTGCCGAGGAAGAACCCGAAGAACGGGCCGCCGGTTTATTACCAGACCGAGGGCGGCAGTATCCCGATCGAGAGAATCGAAGCCGCGGTGAGGAAAGTGCTCGCGGCACGCGGCGCGCTGGCGGTAAAGAAGTAGCGGTGCCGCGAATCGATCCTCAGTTCGACCGCAACGTCTTCATCAACTGCCCGTTCGACGCGGCATACGCGCCGATTTTCGAGGCGGTCGTCTTTGCCGTCTACGATGCCGGGTTCTACGCGAGGTCGCCCTCGAACGGCTCGACTCCAGCGAGATCCGTCTCCAGAAGATCGTCTCGCTGATCCGGGACTCGCGCTTCTCCATACACGACTTGTCGCGGACCCAGCTCGACGAGACCACCGCGCTGCCGCGCTTCAACATGCCTCTGGAGCTCGGCATCGACATCGGCTGCAAGGCGTTCAGCCGCCCGCACGCGCGGAAGTCGTTCCTGATCTTCGATTCGGAGCGTTACCGTTTTCAGAAGTACCTGTCGGACATCGGTGGCCAGGACATCCATCAGCACGCAAACGATCCGAAACTCGCGGTCGCCCGAGTCCGTGACTGGCTGCGTGCGGAGTCGGGTGTCACCACGATTCCGGGTGGTGCGGCGATCTACAACCGCTATCTCGCATACCGACGGGAGCTGAGCGTGCTCTGCACCGACCTGCGGCTGGATATCGACGATTTGACGGTCGCCGACCTCTCCAACACGATCTACGTCTGGCTCGAGCGCCATCCCTGACGCGTGCAGGTGCACAGCGCCACGGTCAAGCGCGCGCAACGAGAGCAGTCATGGCGCGAATGCGACTCGTGCGACGCGCTCTGGTCCGCGGAGAAGAACGTCTCCCTCGGCATCAAGGTCGCGGACTGTCTGCCGGTCTCGCTGCTCGACACCGCCAGCGGCGTGATCGCGAACGTGCACTCCGGCTGGCGCGGTGCCGTCGCCCGGATCACCGCGGATGTCCTCGATGCCGCCCCGCTCAACCCCGCCACCACCCACGCCTATCTCGGCCCTTCCATCCGTTCCTGCTGCTTCGAAGTCGGCGAAGAAGTGGCGACGCAATTCGATACCGGCTTCCTCGACCGTTCCCGCCCCAAACCGCACGTCGACGTGGTCGCCTTCACCACCGACATCCTCCGCACCCGTGGCATCACCAGCATCTCCGACTCCGAGCTCTGCACCCGCTGCGACGGCTCCATCTTTCATTCGTACCGGAGGGACGGCGCGGGGCAGGGGAGGAATCTGGTGCTGGTGGCGCAGTAGGCGTACCATTCTGGGAATGGCGACGACCAAGCGGAAAACGGCGACGAAAACGGACACGATCAATCGCTCGAGGGCGGTTCCCAGGAAGAATCCGAGGAACGGCCCGCCGGTCTATCGTTCCGCGGAACCGACGTCGATTCCGTTCGAGAGAATTGAAGCTGCCGTTAAGAAAGTACTCGCGGCGCGAGGCGCGCTCGCCACGCCCAAGAAATAGCAGTGGCGGCGACAGATCCAAAGTTCGACCGCAACGTATTCATCAACTGCCCATTCGACGCAGCATATGCGCCGATCTTTGAGGCGCTTGTCTTCGCGGTCTTCGACGCTGGGTTTCATCCGCGTTCCGCGCGAGAGCGCCTCGATTCCAGCGAGATCCGCCTGCACAAGATCATCGATCTGATCCGGCGGTGCCGTTTCTCCATTCACGATCTCTCACGTACCGAGCTCGATGAGGTCACCGCGCTTCCTCGGTTCAACATGCCGCTGGAACTCGGCGTCGACGTCGGCTGTAAGGCATTCAGCCGCGCCCATGCCCGCAAGTCGTTTCTGATCTTTGATTCGGAGCAGTACCGCTTTCAAAAATTTCTCTCGGACATCGGCGGACAGGACATTCATCGTCACGGTAACAGTCCGAAAACAGCCGTCGCACGAGTCCGCGACTGGCTTCGTGCGGAATCCGGTGTGACGACGATCCCAGGCGGTGGCGCCATCTACGAGCGCTACCAGCGCTTTCGGTCGGACCTACCGGCGCTCTGTACCGAGTTACGCCTCGATGTCGATGAGCTGACCTTCGCCGATTTTTCGGAAGCAGTGTCGGTTTGGCTCGAGAACCAGCGCTAACGGCGGCACCCCCATTGCACTCCAACGGCCGCGTCTGATGTCCACCGAGCCGCCCGTCACTCCCGCGCCCCCCGCCACCCCGCCCGCCCGCCGTCGGCGGCCGACGCGTCGTACCGTCTTCCGCGTCATCCGCTGGACCGTGGCGTCGTTCTTCGTCCTGCTGCTGCTGCTTGGCATCTGGATCTACCGCGAGTCGGTAGGACGGTTCCAAGTGCGGCGGCTGCGGTTGCCGACGCGTATCTACGCCGACTACATGCCGCTGCAGCCCGGCATCGCGCTGCAGATGGATGACCTCCTCGAGAAGCTCGACCGCCTCGGCTACCGCGAGGCGCCGCGGCTGGCGCAGCCGGGCGAGTTCCTGCGCGACGGCGGCACGATCGACATCTACACCCGCCGCTTCGACCGGCAGGGCGACGACTATCCGGCCACGCCATTGCGCCTGACCATCGCCGGCTCGCAGATTGAGTCCGTCGTCTCGCTGCGCGAGGCGCGGCCGCTCGAGCGCGCTGCACTCGAGCCCGAGCTGCTGACCTCCGTTCTCAGCGAAGAGCTCGAAAACCGCAGCCCGGTCACGCTCGACCAGGTTCCGAAACATCTGCAGGACGCCGTCGTCGTCACTGAGGACGTGCGTTTCTGGCGTCATCCCGGCGTCGACCCGTTCGGCATCGTCCGGGCCGTCTTCCGCAACGTGAAAGCAGGCGGTGTAGCCGAAGGCGCGTCGACGCTCACCCAGCAGCTCGTGAAGAACTACTTTCTCACCAGCGAGCGCACCTACAAGCGCAAGATCATCGAGGCCTTCATGGCCGTGGTCCTGGACGCGCGCTACTCCAAGCGCGAGATCCTCGAGGCCTACCTCAACGACATCTACATGGGGCGCAACCGCTCCATCTCCATCCTCGGCGTTGGTGAAGCATCGCGTTTCTACTTCGGCAAGCCCGTTTCCGAGCTGAAGATCGACGAGGCGGCCGTGCTGGCCGGCATGATCCGCAGCCCGAACAACAACTCGCCATTCAACAACCCCGAGACGTCGATGAAGCGCCGCAATACGGTGCTGCAGTTGATGCTCAAGGAAAAGAAGATCACGCAGGCGCAGTACGATCAGGCCCGCTCGGCCAAGCTGCCGAAGAAGCCGTTCCGCCAGAAGAGCGGCCTGACCTCGATTCCGTACTACGTCGACCGCGTCATCCAGGAGCTCGAGACCGACTACGGCATCCCCGACCTCCAGGGCCGCGGGCTCCGCATCTACACCGCCATCGACCTCGGCGCGCAGGACAACGCCGCGCGCGTGCTCGAACTGAGCCTGCGCAACCTCGAGCGCTCCAGCCGCCGCCTCCGCAGTCACGACCCCGGCCTGCAGGGCGCGATCATTCATCTCGACGTTCCGACGGGGGAGATCCGCGCGCTGGTCGGCGGCCGCAGCTACGAGCGCAGCCAGTTCAACCGCGCGTTGAAGTCGAAGCGACTGGTCGGCTCGCTCTTCAAGCCGTTCGTCTATCTGACGGCGTTCGAGCCGAGTCTTTCGAACCAGAACATCACGCCGGCGACGCTCGTTTCCGATACGCGGTTCGTGCTCAAGCGGCGCTGGTCGGAGGACTGGTCGCCGCGCAATTACGACGGCCGCTACATGGGCAACGTGACCGTGCAGACGGCCCTCGAGCAGTCGCTCAATTCCGCGTCCGTGCGCATCGGCCTGGCCTGCGGCGTCGACGCGATCCTCAAGACCGCCCGTACGCTCGGCATCGCGGAAAAGCTGGACGACAATCCGTCGGTTCTCCTGGGCGCCGCCGGCATTCCGCCGATCCAGATGGCCGAGGCCTACAGCACGATCGCCCGCCAGGGCGCGCGCATCGCGCCGCGCGCGATCCGCTTCGTCACCGACGACCGCGGCAAGACAATGAACGGAGCCGGCAAGGCCGAGGCGGTGCAGGTCTTCCCGCAGCGCGACGTCTACATCCTCACCCACGTGATGAAAGGCGTCGTCGACCGTGGTACCGCCGCCGCCTCGCGCGGCATGGGCTTCAGGAAGATCGCCGCGGGCAAGACCGGGACGACGAACGACAAGCGCGACGCCTGGTTCATCGGCTTCACGCCGAAGACGCTGGCCCTGACCTGGGTCGGCTTCGACGACAACGATCCCACCGGCCTCTCCGGCTCGGACGCCGCCGTGCCGATGTGGGCGCGCTACATGGTCGCCGTCACCGCGGGCGAGCCGAACACCGATTTCGTCGCGCCGGCCGGCGTGACGATAGCCGAATTCGACAAGGCCACCGGCGGACTGGTGACGCCGTTCTGCCCGAAGAACGCCATCTCGCGCGGCGCGTTCAAGAGCGGCACCGAGCCGTCGCAGCCGTGCCAGCCGCACTCCGGCGCCACGACGATGCCGAGCACGGTCGTGCCGATGTACGACGAGTTCGGCAATCTGATCGTCACCGACACCGCGTCGATGACCGACACCGCCGTGCCGCCGCCGCTCCCTCCCGACTCGACGCTCACCGGTGGCGTCTTCCAGCCCCAGCAACCGCCGCCGCAACAGCCCCCACCGCAGCAGCAGCCGCCGCAACAACCGCCACCGGTAACGACGACGACCGCGGAGCCGGAGCCGGAACCCGAGGACGAACCGCCTCCCGCAACCGACACTTCGACGACGACGCAGGGCGGCGATGCGATCCCCCCTCGGCCGCCCGTTCCGTTACGCTAGCGCCATGTCAGACGAATCGAAGAAATCGCTCGAGGACTGGGGCATCGACGTTGGCCGGTTCAAGGAGCGCGCGAAGGAATCCTTGGAGAACGCGCGCGGCGACCTGACCGAGATCACCGGCACGCTCCGCGAGACGCTCGTCCACGCAAAGGACGTGCTGGTCGGATTGCAGAAGACCGGCTCGCCCGCGGCCGCGGAGCTCAAGTCGGGCTTCGAGCGCGCCTGGCAGGAGATCGAGACCGCATTCCGCAACGCGCGTGAACGGGCGAAGGGTGGCGCATCTCCGGAAACGCCGGAAACAGCGGTGCCAGACGATCCCGCCACGCCGCCCGATCCGCCTTCGCCGTCATGATCCCCGACGTAACGCGTGACTTCCGCCGCGCCGCATGCCGAGCCGAACAGGCGCTTCGCAGCGGCTGCCATCCCATACCAGCCGCCCCGGCAGCCTGACACCCGCGTGATAGGCCGCCCGCGCCTCGCCTATCCACCACGCCACCGTCAGCGCACAGTTCTGCCAGGCTGCCAGCGAGTGATCCAGGCTGCGGCAGCCTAAAGCAGCTTAGAGACTAGTTGGGCAACTCGGCGAGAAGGCGACCGAGTGGTACCCTCGCTTCGTGACGCGACGGGAGAAGCTGGTTTCGGACGTCCTCGGTGGGCGTGCCTACGCGAACATCGACTTCGACGATCTTCGTGGACTCCTTCTCTCGCTCGGATTCGACGAGCGAACCAAAGGCAGCCATCATCTGTTCAGGAAGTCAGGCATCGAAGAGCGGATCAATCTGCAGCGCGACGGGCGAAATGCTAAGCCGTAACAAGTCAAACAAGTCCGGGCAGTGATCTTGAAATACAGCCTGGCGGGAAATGACGAATGACGAACCGGTACGAGATCATCATTTTCTGGAGCGATGAAGATCAGGCGTTTATCGCGGACGTCCCCGAACTTCCTGGCTGTATGGCCCATGGCTCTTCTCACGCGGAAGCTCTGACCAACGCGCAGGACGCGATCACGCTTTGGCTAGAGACCGCTCGCGAGCACGGTGATCCAGTTCCTGAGGCCAAGGGTCGGCGTCTGCTCTACGCGTAGAGTCGCCCAACTCTAAGCTGCAGCGGACTTCGGCCCGCCGCTTGTTACGATTACTTTCACGGGTCCTGCGTGGGCCGAAGCCACTGAGCTTTGAACGTTAGGCGGCTGACATCGCGAGAAGTACCAGTCTTTATGCGAAACACTTCGAATGGGCATGAGCGGGAGAGGATCATGCGGCTGCCTGCACCGGAACTGATGATCGGCTTACCCCAAGATCAGATCGGCACCTACGAGTTCTTGCCCACGTTCTTCATCGATGTACCCTTCGCACGTCGACGGTGTGGTAAGCGGGAGACCTGGCGAGTAGCCGAGCAGAAGTGGTACTTCGAAGACGCCAGTGGACTCATCGGCCCTCGAGCGTTGAGTGCCATGACTGCCGAAGGGCGAACGAGCAACGTAGCCAACCGCGACAGCCAGCTGGCTGCTCGAGCTATGGTATTTGATGATCCCGGCCCTGAGGAGGAAAGCAGCCGATGGGTTTCTTTACGGATTGGGGGGGCTTCGAGACATTCGTGGCCGAGTTACACAAGACAGGCCATGTGTCAGTTGAGCCTAATGTTAAGCTCAAGGATCGGCATGGGATAGAACGGCAGATAGACGTTCTCATTACTCACGAGCGAGATCTCTACAAGTATCTTGTTATTGTTGAGTGCAAGCACCTCAACCGTCCGATCGAACGAACGATCGTTGACGCTCTTGCAAATTCAGTTAGAGAGTTAAATGCTTCAAAGGGAGTCATATTTACAACCAAGGGATTCCAGAGTGGCGCGGTAAGCGCTGCCAAGGCCTATGGCATTGAGTTGTATAAGGTGCGAGAGCCATGCGATACTGATTGGCTCTTCGCGAGTCGTCACGTCGAGGTGTACGGGCAACGTATTGGCAGAGCTATTGGAAAAGCGATCGTTTCCATTCGTGGATCACGTGGGACGAAGTATCCCTCAAGCATTACGTTCACGTTGGCCTCGGTGCCGCCGGAGTTTTGTACGCCGCTCGATCCACAATCGCCAGCAACCTTCTTGACCGGTTTTGAGGTTTCGTCCTTTTTCTTTATCAAGAGAGATATTGCTAACCATGGTTTTGTGTTTGACATCAAGGATGATGTCGTTAGATTATTTGCGCAATATCGCTTGGACTGGAGGGAGCCAGTCGAGTTACCTGCACGCGGTGGCACAATTCTCGTTAGTGCCGTGCAAGCTGACATGATTGTGAGAATCCAGCAGGTGCGCTTGAGTGTTGACCAAGCGAGCGCATATCAGTTCATGGTCGCACTGGACGAGTTAGTCAGCGGCAAGACGACGTATGCCTTCAGGGGGAAATTTGAACAGTTTACGAAGTATGCTAGCGATCGGCCGCAGCCACCCGATGGTCATGCTCTAAGGAATGGTGTTGTGATGCACTATTACGACATGCCCCTGCTCGATTTTCCAACCGAACTGAGAGCACTTGGAGGTAAGGACCATTCGCACGGCATCCTCCATCAAGCATTTCCAGCCCATTTCTTTCCAGGATGGCCAGAAGAACTACAGTTTGTTGACGCTGGTGGGCGGATATTGTGAGGCCTGACGCCGCATACCACCGCTTCATAGGTCCTGCCTCGGAGGACCACATTGAAGTGAACATGGAAATTGTGTTCTTCAGGTGGACCTTCCACTTACAGCAGGACGAGACGGGTCTTCGGGGAACGGGGCGATGGTGGTCAGACACACGAGAGAAGGGTTCACCAGTCGCGGTCACTCTAAGCGCATACCGTGTCCCAACTGCCGCCCAACTACGCGCTCCAGCCGACCGGAACCGCCGCACCAGCGTGATGGGTGCCAAAGGTAGCGCGTGCGGTTCCGGCGGCTGAGCGCTAAGCTGTTAGACGGCGGAATCGGAGTAACTTGCACGAGGCTTCGGAGACCGGAGTAAGACGATGAGTGACGATTTGCGTGAAGGTGATCTCGCCTCCTACGACATGCTGTCGACCCGTATCGCGCGAGCAATCACCAAATCCGTTGGCCCCATGGCCGTCCTGTTCATCGCGTCGTGTGTTCAGGCGCTACGTCTTGGGCTCTATAAACACTATTTGGTTCTTGGTCTGGGCGCTTTGCTTAGCGGCGCAGGTGTCTTTGCATACGCGACTCTGGTAAGTATCAACCTGAAAGATCCGGTAGGCCGCGGCTGGGTGCCGACGTTCGTTACATTCTTTGCACTCTTTCCCTATGCTTTCGGCTGTTACCTCTTCTTCTACGAAGGGCTCTGGCGTTTAGCAGGCTTGCGCCATGGATTCTCTCTCCGCCATCTGCTCATCGGCGCCCTGTTCTCCGTGGGCGGGTACTGGCTGGTCTGGGCGACCCACCAGCTCAGCGAGACGCAGAAGTGTGAGAAGGTCACGCCTCCGAGCGCCGCCGTCTAGTCGGGAGAGGCGCCGTATACTCTGAGTTTTGGCAGGGGGCTGCGAAGGCGTCATAGGCTCGCGCCGCAATCGTTGCCGCAAAACCCGATTCAAACTGACCCATGAGCCGGACTCCGAGAGTAGGATGTAGGCCATGGATATGATTGAGACGGCCGAGAAGAGTTGCAGATTGTGCGATTGCAGTACTCTTGTGGACGTGACCGGGAGTGGTCCACCCGCAGAGCGACCCTGCCCCGATTGCGGGCACCAGTCAGGCGAGCACACGGCGCGATGCTCGGAGGTCGGTTGTCGCCGGGCCGCGACGGGAACGGGCGGGTCGACTGCGCGCGGGTTAGTCGCAGCCTGTGACGAACACTGGGACTAGCGCCGGACTCGCACTGAACCCGCCCGGGACCAGAATGCGACTTCAGTCGCACTCTGCACGTCGCCGCTCTGAGGACAGCAGATTCAGAGGGGTCGGTCGCCTGGCGGATCGCCGTCTAACTCCGCGCTCCAGCCGACCGGAACCGCTGCACCAGCATCGTGGGTGCTACAGTGACGCGTGCGGTTCCGGCGGTTGAGCGCTGGGCCGTTAGGTGCCCAAATGTCAGGACCAACACTTGCGACGGTAAAACGACTGTTCGCGGTCAGTGGGAACCGCTGCGCGTTTCCGAAGTGTACCGTTCCAGTTGTTGACCGGGATTCAGGCAAGGTGACAGGAAGGATCGCTCACATCAAAGCAAGTAGTGCGAAGGGTCCACGGTATGATCCGAACCAGAGCGACGAAGAACGTCATGGGTTCGGAAACCTGTTGCTGCTCTGCCCACTGCACCATGACATTGTCGATGCGGACGAAGACGCGTACACAGTGGATCGGCTCCTCACGATGAAGGCTGCTCAGGAAGGTCAAGCAACTGCCGTTCTTGAGCTAGATGACATGACGGCCGCTACTCTCCTTCACCTATCGATGAATGCGACGGTCGAATCCTCGACCGCGTCCTCCGTCGGACAGTCAGGCGGCCAGGTCGCAAATATCATCGCGAATTACCTGGGCGGCGAGGCTGGCAGCACAGGCTTGTCGTCGAAGCTGAGAGAGCGGGAGGCGGAGATCCTCGCCGAAGCGTGGGATGTATTTCAGAAGGCGTATGGTGCCGTATGGGATGCGACTTCTCCACTGCAACAGTTTCCTGACCTTGGTCGAATGTCGCCCCCTCAGCTTGAAGACTTCCTTCGACAGATTGACCTGCCCGAGTACCAAAAGTCGGAACTGAGCGAGGCTCCTGACAAGTTCAAGGCGTTCTCGGAGATCAATTTCTGGAGAAAGCTGTCATTCGCTGCGTCCAAGAGAGCCGAATTCCAGAACCTTCTCGTGAAGAACCGCATTTTCATCAGAGAACCGATCAAGTCACTTCTTTCGGAGATCAACGGTGTTATGTCCGACGCTTTGATCAAGCTGGAGATCGGGAAGAGCGCGGATGTTCGCATGTGGGCGGAAGCCTCGCGCATGGTCCGGAGCCTCGATTCGAAGATCAACGAGCTCGAGCGTCAAATCTCTGACAGGCTTCACGGCGGCACCTAACTCTGCGGTGCAGCCGATGCCAACCGCTGCTCACTCGTCGTGGGTGCTACGATCTCGCGGGCGGTTGGCACGGCTGACCGCTGACCGTTAGATGCCTACCGATGAAGGAAATGAGCCCGCGGAGGTGGGCGACAGTGCTTGTTCTGCCGTCCGCTTCGCGGGCTCACGTTCGCACACGTCGGGACACCCGGCTGGAAGCCAGGTGCTATGTTCTGTCGCCGCCTTCGGCGGCTATCAATCAGCGAGTGGGCAACCGGTTTCTATCGATCCAGCGCTGCGCCTCGCGCAGTGCCGTGCCTCGGGATGACACTCGGACGTGCGGCTGGGGGAGATGAGTACACTCTTAAATGATCCTGTCGATGACTCAGGACGGATGGTCGATGACTCAGGACGGATGGTCGATGACTCAGGACGGGAGATCGATCATTCAAGGTTGAATGAATTTCATTCAGCGCGAAAGCACGGTCATTCAAGGTTGAATGAATTTCATTCAGCGCGAAAGCACGGTCATTCAAGGTTGAATGAAATTCATTCAGCGCGAAGGCACGGTCATTCAAGGTTGAATGAATTTCATTCAGCGCGAAAGCACGATCATTCACGGTTGAATGAATTTCATTCAGGCCAAAAGCACGGTCATTCACGGTTGAATGAATTTCATTCAGCCGCGAAAGTACGGTCATTCACGGTTGAATGAATTTCATTCAGCGCGAAAGCACGGTCATTCACGGTTGAATGAATTTCATTCAGCGCGAAAGCACGGCCATTCAAGGTTGAATGAAATTCATTCAGCGCGAGTGACCGGTGACTCAACTTGAATGAAATTCATTCAGCGCGAGTGATCGGTGACTCAACCTGGATGAAATTCATTCAGCCCGAAGTCCTGCAAATTCCGGCATGGCCGATCGGTGGAAGTGTCGAAGAAACAGGTCATCGATGAACGGCTGCCGCTCGGGCCGCACTGCAGCCGACACCACCTGTCGGTGCGCCGAGGGAGAAGGCGGGGGCTGAAGCTGCGCCCTGCGTTTCACATCGCGGCGAGAAGCAGCCGCTCAACCTGCTCGAGGTCGATCGGCTTGTAGAGCAGGCCGGATACGACGTCGCGGTCGGCGGTGCTGAGCTTCTGGTTCTGCACGCCCGTGACGACGAACGTGCGCGGCAGCGGCTGTTTGTCGCGTTGCGCGCGGAGGTAATCGAGGACGCCCCAGCCGTCGATGCGCGGCATGAGCAGGTCGAGAAAGAGGTACGCGTAGCGGTTCATCTTCAGGAGCTTCACCGCATCCGCGCCGTTCGCCGCCTCGTCGTACGCGACGTTGTGTTTCTGCAGAACGCTGGCGAGCAGATAGCGCGTCGCCGGATCGTCGTCGGCCACGAGCGCACGCCGCTCCTCGGCGGACACCGCGGCTTGCGGCAGCGCCGGCTGTGAAATGGTCGGCACCTGCGACTTCCGGGCGCGGCTCGGGTCTTCCTTCAGGCAGTCCGCGAGCGCTTTCCGCAGCTCGTCGCAGTTCGCGTAGCGCTCGTCCGGTTGCTTCTGCATGCAGCGGCGGACGATCGACGCCAACGCCGGCGTGATGCCGAACGCCGCCTGCGCGATGTCGCGCGGCTCGCTCATCACGATCTGTAACAGGATCTGCGTCGACGCTTCGCCGGTGAACGGCTTCTGTCCCGACAGCATCTCGTAGAGCACCACGCCGAGGGAGAAGATGTCGGTGCGGGCGTCGATGGCACGGCCGAGGGCCTGCTCGGGCGACATGTAGTGCGGCGTGCCCATGACCATGCCGCCTTGCGTGAGCGCGGGGTCGGCCGTGCCGCCGATCTGTTTCGCGATCCCGAAGTCCAGCACCTTCACGACCTTCTTCGAGACGAGGATGTTCTCCGGCTTGATGTCGCGGTGGATGATCCCTTTCGCATGCGCCTCGTCGAGGCCCTCCGCGACGTGTGCCGCCACGCGCACCGCGTCGGCGGGGAGCATCGGGCCGCGCGCGATCATGTTCGACAGCGCCTCGCCCTCGATCAGCTCCATGGCGATGAACAGCGTGTCGCCCTGCTGGTCGATGCTGTAGATCGTGGCGATGCTCGGATGGTTCAGTTGGGCGACGGTGCGCGCCTCGCGCAGGAAGCGCTCTTTCCACTCCGCGTCCGCGGCGAGCTGCGCCGGCAGGATCTTGATCGCCACCTGCCGCAGCAGTTTCGTGTCCTCCGCGCGCCACACTTCGCCCATGCCGCCGGCGCCGATCTGTTCAATGAGGCGATAGGTCCCGAGCTCCATCGGCGCAACCATAACTCATACGGCCGGGAACCTGCCGCTGCGGCGGATGATCCCGTTGTAGGTCACGACCACGCGCTCAAACTCCGCCGCGAGCTGTTCGATGGCCGCCGCGGCGCCGTCGATGCGGCCCGCGCGCGCGGCCTGCTCGAGCGAGGACGCCATGGCCAGCATCCGCTTCGCCCCGACGCTGCCGCTCGAGCTCTTCATCGCATGCGCGGCCAGGGCGAGGTCGTTCGCGTCGCCGGTGGCCAGCGCGGCGCGCAACGCGTCGATGCGCGACGGCACGTCCTGGCGGAACGTTTTCACCAGCCCTTCGAGGAATCCTTCCTGCGTCCGGCTGATGGCCATGAACGAGCTGACGCGCTCGCGGTCGAGCACGTAACCGACGTCCTGTTCCATCACGTCCGGCGCGGCGGGCAGTTCCGCGGCCGACTCCTTGCTGGCCCACAACCGCACCACCGCGCCGATCTGTTCGAGCGACACCGGTTTGGCCAGATAGTCGTTCATCCCCGCGGCGATGCACTTCTCCCGCTCGCCCGCGAGCGCGTGCGCGGTGATGGCCACGATCGGGATCTTCGCGGCCGGCGTGCGCATGTGGCGGATGCGGCGCGTGGCCTCGTAGCCGTCGATGTCGGGCATCTGGATGTCCATCAGCACGATGTCGAACTTCTCGCGCGCGACGGCGTCGAGCGCCTCCGTACCGTTCGAGGCGACGACGCATTCGTGTCCGAGGCGCTGGAGCTGGCCGATGGCCACGAGCTGGTTGACGCTGTTGTCCTCGACGAGCAGCACGCGCGCACGGGCCGGCGGCGCCGGTTCCTCGAGGATGCGTCGCGGCGCGGCCTGCGAGCTGTCGGCCTGCAGCAGCCGCGCGAGCGTGTCGCCGAGCTGCGTGCGCCGCACCGGCTTGATCGTGAAGGCGTCGATGCCCGCCGCCTCGAACGCGGCGATGTCGTGGCGCCGCCGCCCGAACGACGTGAGGAGGAGCAGGCGGGTGCCGTCCAGCGAGCGGTCGCCGCGGATAGCGCGCGCGAAGCCGAGACCGTCGTCGTCGGGCAACTGCATGTCGAAGACGATCACGTCGTATTTGTTCTGGTGCGCCAGGGCCACGCCTTCCGCGGCGGTCTCCGCCTCATCGACGGCCATGTTCGTCGACGTGAGCTGCCGCGCCACCATGAAGCGATGGACCTCGTTCGCGTCGACGAGCAGCGCGCGGTGTCCGGAGAAATCCCACCGCCGCGCCGGCTCGGTGGAGGCGTCGGGCTGCGCCTGTAGCGGCAGCTCGAACCAGAACGTCGAGCCTTCGCCCGGCACGCTGATCACGCCCATCTCGCCGCCCATCGCCTCCACGAGCTGCTTCGAGACGGCCAGCCCGAGGCCGCTGCCGCCGTACTTGCGCGTGGTCGTGCCGTCGGCCTGCGTGAACGGCATGAAGAGGCGCTGCTGCACCGCCGAGTCGATGCCGATGCCGGTGTCGGTGACGAGGAAACGCAGCACGACGCGCGACTCCTTCTCCTCCGGCATCATCACCGTGACGACGATCTCGCCGCGGTCGGTGAACTTGACCGCGTTGCCGACGAGGTTCAGCAGCACCTGTCGGATGCGGTGCGAGTCGCCGCGCAGCGAGCGCACGACGTCCGGCACGACGAACGTCCGGAACTTGAGCCGCTTCGCCGCCGCCCGCGCCGCAAAGTCCTCGGTGACATGGTCGATGAGGTCATCGAGATGGAAGTCGATCCATTCGATGGTCAGCTTGCCGGCCTCGATGCGGGCCAGGTCGAGCACGTCGTTGACGATGGAGAGCAGCGTCTCGCCGCTGGAGCGGATCATGTCCGTGTACTCGCGCTGCTCGGGCGTGAGCGGCGTGCCGAGAAGGAGGCCGGCCGTGCCCAGGACGCCGTTGAGCGGCGTGCGGATCTCGTGGCTCATGTTGGCCAGGAACTCCGACTTGGCCCTCGCGGACTGGAGCGCCGCGTCGCGGGCCCGGGCCAGCTCTTCCTCGACGCCCTTGCGCTGCGTGATGTCGCGGGCGATGGCCTCGTACCCCGTGACGCGGTCGCCGTCCATGACCGTGAGCACGTTCTGCCCGACCCAGGTGCGCACGCCGGAGCGCGTGAGCATCGGGAACTCGAAGTACGAGATGCGCTGCCGCGTGCGGAACTGGTGCTCGTAGAAATGCTGCGCCGCGTCGCGGAAGTCGGGGTCGACGAGACCCAGGTAGTGGCGTCCGAGGAGCTCGTCCTCGTTGTAGCCGGTGATGCGCATCGCGGCCGGATTCACGTAGGTGAAGTTCCCGTGGTGATCGGCGCGGTAGATGATCTCGTCCGCGTTCTCGATGATGTGGCGGTAGCGCTCGCGGCTCTCGCCGACGTCGCGATAGGTGCAGAATACCGAGTGCACGTCGTCGCCGGCGTCGCGAACCGGCGACGCCGTGACTTCGATGACGCGGCTCCCCAGCTCGATCTCCGCGTGGGCCGCCGTGCCGTGCATCGCGCTGGCGTGCAGGTCGGCGGCGAGGAATCCGGTGGGGCCGACCAGCTCGCGCGCCGCGGCGTTCAGCCAGAGCGTGTGCGCGTCGCCGTCGAGAAAGGCCATCCCGATGGACAACTGCTCGAGCCAGGCGAGGGTCGCGTCGTCGGGGAGCAGGGCCATGACGATTACGCGGAGGCGTCCCGCAGCCACGTGCCGGTGGTGGTCTCGTCGGCGACGCGGACGCAGTTGCGGCCCGAGTGTTTGGCGGCATAGAGCGCACGGTCGGCGCTGGCCACGAGCTGGTCCGACGACGCGTCGACGGCAGGCGTCATCGACGCGACGCCGCAGCTCGCGGTGACGCGCTTCTGCGCCCCGTTGCCGTACGGAATCGACAGCCGCTCGATCCCTTCGCGCAGCGTATCGGCCACGCGCAGCGCGCCGGCCCCGTCGGTGCCGGGGAGGAGGATGGCGAACTCTTCGCCGCCGTAGCGCGCCACGACTTCGCCGCTGCGGCGGATCGCTTCATTGAGGAACCCGCCAACGCGGCGGAGACAGTCATCGCCGGCCGGATGGCCGCGGCGGTCGTTGAGGTCCTTGAAGTGATCGAGGTCGAGCAGCACCAGCGCGAGCGGCTGCTCGTGACGCCGGGCCCGGTTCCACTCGTCGGCCAGCGCGCGCTCGAAGAAGCGGCGGTTGGCGATGCCGGTCAGGTCGTCTTCGAGCGACAGCGCTTCGAGCTGCGTGTTTGCCGACTCGAGCAGCTTGACCGTGTCCTGCAGCGCGGCGGTCTGCTCCGCCACTTTCGCGCGCAGCGTCTCCGCCTGGCGGCGCAGCGCGCCGGTGCGGAAGCGGATGACCAGCAGCACCAGCGCCACGGCCAGCAGGATCCAGAGGCCGATGGCCAGCCGCGTCGCGTACCACGGCGGCAGCACGGAGAAGCTCCAGAGCGCTTCCGCGCTCGGCGCGGAGCCGGCCCCGCGCGCGCGGAGGCGGAAGGTGTAGTCGTTGCCGGAGAGCGTCGTGTAGTCGATGAAGGGCTGGTCGGTCCACTTGCTCCAGTCGCCGTCGATCGGGTCGAGCCGGTACTGGTACTCGACGCCCGGCCGGTACGAGGCCGGCGCGAACTCGACGCGGATGCGGCCGAAGTCGTGGCGCAGCGTGGCCGCGTCGCGCGGACGTTCCGCCGCGCCGCCGAACAGCACTTGGTCTTCGCCGGCCACGACGCGGCGGATGATCGGCCGCGCCTGCGCCGCGAGTACTTCGGAGCGCGCGGCCGGGTCGTAGCGGAACAGGCCCTTGTCGCCCGCGAACCAGATCGCGCCGTCCGCGGTCACGCGGATGTTCTGCAGATCGGCCGCGGTGACGGAGACCAGCGGCCGTCCTTCACGCGCGTACGTGCCGTCGCTCTGCCGCTCGAACACGCGCGGCGGCGTGGAGTTGATCCACACATTCCCGTTCCGGTCCTCGGCCACGACGAAGAAGCCGCGCGGCGCCTTGACGTGTCCGAGGCGGCTGTCGGGGATGAACTTGCCGGTCGGCTCGAGCTGCACGATCTCGCCCGCCGCGCGGACGAACGTGGCCCGGCCGCCGATGTCGAATGCGTTCATCTCCCCGTCGCCGAACTGCTGCACGCTCTGCCGCGGGCCGCGCGGATCGGTGACGCGGACGATGCCGTGGAAGACCGTGCCGCACCAGAGCATGCCGTCGCGCTCGACGATCGAGGCGATCTCGAAGTCGACGCCGGGGAGGAGGCCCTCGTACTTCCACACGCCGTTCTCGCGGCGGATGCTGCCGATGCCATCGCCGTGCGCGAGCCAGATGCGCGACGGGTCGGCGGTGGAGCGGTGCATGTCGTACAACTGCCGGTCGAACGGGATGAGGTGCTCGAGCACCGAATTCGCGCCGACGCGGTAGATCCCTTTCGACGTGCCGGCCAACAGCTCGCCGTCGACGGAGAAGACACGCCACGCGCCAGCCTCCATCGGCTCCAGCCGCCGGGCCGCGGCGCCTTCGGCGATCTCGTACACGCCGTGGGTGGTGGCGGTGTAGAGCCGGTTGCCGTGCTGCGTGACGTCGCCGGCGCTGCCGCGGATGCCGCGGCGGCCGTCGAAGGCGGTGACGGGGGAGGCCAGGTCGATGCGGACGATCGGCCCTTCCATGGCCAGCCAGAGAGCGCCCTCGCGGTCGACGAAGGCGTCGGCCAGGACGGAGTCGGGAATGCCCGCCGCCACACCGAGGAGTTGCTCGATGTTGCCGCCGGCGTCGAAGAGCACCAGGCCGTCGGAGTGCGTGGCCAGGACGATGCGTCCGTCGCGCAGACGCTCGCCGCCGGTGACGACCTTGCCTTTGAGCCAGGCCGAGACGGCCGGCGCCCACGGAGTGGCGGTGCCGTTCTCCACGACGAACAGACCGCCGTCGCGGGTGACGGCGAGGAGCTTTCCATCCGCGCGGCGGACGACGTGCATCACGCGCTGGTCGAGGCCAGTCGGCGTGACGCGGAACGTCTGCGGGTCCAGTTGCTGGAGCCCCTTCGGCCCGCGGAGGAAGATCTCCGCGCCGTCGGAGTAACAGCCGCGCGGCGCGTCGGCTGGCGCGAACCTCGCCACGCTCCGCGCGGCGCCGCCGTTCCAGAGCAGGAGCTGCGTTTTCCCGACGAAGAGGAAGCCCGCGGCCGTGACGCAGACATCGCGGATGTCGCCGACCTCGCGTTGCGCGGCGGGGAGGGAGCTGAGGAGCGAGCGGTACGCGTACGAGCCTTTGGCGTCACGGGCCAGGTAGCCGAAGTCGCCGACGAGCCCCAGCGCCACGCGGCCGCGCGCGTCGGCGGCCAGGGCCAGCGGCGCCTGCTCGTCGGGCAGCTTGTGCAGCTGCCACCACGCGCCGTCGTACGTCACCAGCCCGTGCAGGTTTCCGAAGAGCAGCACCCCCCGGCCGTCCTGGGCGACGTCGAACGTCTGTGGCCCGGCCTTGTGCGTCTCGGCGGGGTAGACCGTGATCAGCGGAAAGCCGCGCTCCGCCGCACCGGCGCGTATCGCCAGCAACAGCAGAACGCAGAGCGCCCGTTGGAACTGTCTGGACATCGGTGGGACCCGAGGGACATTAACACGGTTGCCCCTGTGGTGTTAATGACGGGCGTAGCATCAGTTAAGGGCGCAGTAAGCAGGGCGCAGAGCGCAGGAGCCTGAGTCTGATCTCCTGCGCCCCGCGCCCTGCTCTCTGCGCCCTCTCAATGTCCCGCGTACCAGTCGTACCCGCGCTCTCCCCAGAAATCCGCCGGACGGACGTCGGTATACCGGATGGTCCCGATCCGCTTGATGCTCTTGATGCCGTACTTCACCGGGATGGCCAGGCGCAGCGGCGCGCCGTGCAGCATCGCCAGCGGTGCGCCGTTCATCTCGTAGGCGAGCAGCGTCTGCGGATGGAGCGCGCTCTCGATGTCGAGGCCGACGTAGTACGCGCGGTCGGGTGTCTCCATGGAAATGTAGCGGGGCAGGTGCGCCGGCGGGAACTTTTCCATCAGGTCCGCGAAGCGCACGCCGGTCCACTCGACGATCGTCGACCATCCCTCGATGCAGCGTAGCTCGGTGATCATCGTCCGCCGGGGAAGCTGGCGCAGGTCGTCGAGCGTCAGCGTGACGTTCTGCCGCGCGCCTTCGATCTTCAACCGCCACGCGCCGGGATCGAGCTCCGGCTTCAGTCCGAGTCGGCCGTTGATGCGGGGACGGGTGACGTCGGTGCGGCGGAACTCCGGCGACAGCCGCCCCTCGGAGAAGTAGGCGCGGGCCAGCGCTTCGTTGGCCTCGAGGCCGCGGCGCAGCGGCCAGGCCACGCCGCCGTCGCGCGGACGGGTGCCGAGCCACCTCCAGCTCGCGTAACCGGCACCGGCGGCGACCGCCGCGGTCAGGAATCCGCGCCGCGTCAGGCGCTTCAGTTCTTTCTCGACGTCTTCCTCACTCATGCGTCGCCTCCACGCCGATGACCATCGCCCGGAAGTTGTTCCAGCCCGCGCGCACCACCTGCGCGATGTGAATGGTGAAGAACGCCACGTAACCGACGGTGAGCCAGAAATGCACGAAGCGCGCGCCCTGATAACCACCGAAGAGCCACGCCAGCCACGCGAACTGCACCGGCTTGTAGATGGCCAGGCCGCTCAGCAGCGAGCCCGCGCCCATCACGATGACGGTGGTGTACGCCAGCTGCTGCGCGCCGTTGAACTTCTTGCGCGGCAACGGTTCCCTGCGGATGCGGAGATCGTGCAGCAGCACATGCCACGCCTCGCGCAACGTGCCGCGCTTCGGCAGAAGCTCGCGCCACTCGCCGGAGATCCACGTGTACAACACGTACAAAACGCCGTTCACGCCGAACAGCCACATGAAGAAGAAGTGCAGCGCCATCCCTTCGGCCAGCCGGTTGTTGATCTTCAGCGCCCGCCACGTCGTCTGCTCCAGCTTCACGCCGGCATACTCGGGCCATGCCCAGTAGATGAGGATCCCGCTCCAGATCATCACCGCCAGCAGCGGAAAGTTCAGCCAGTGAAACCACCGGATCGCCAGCGGATGCTTCTTCTCGAGGCGCATGGGGGTTGGATGCCGCGGCGCGGTGATGGTTTCGCGCGGGCGTCGTTCGTTACTCGTTACTCGTCCGGGGTGCCTTCAGCCGATGACGCACCCTGCCGAGCAACGAGCAACGGCGTCGACGCGAACCGCGTACGATGCAAACGTGCGCCGCGCACTGATCGTCCTCGCTCTCGCCGCCGCCGCTTACGCCGCGGCGGCCGTCTTCATCCGCCCGTCGACGAAGCGCGACTGGGCCGCCGATCAGGCCGTGCTGCCGATCGCCGAGTTCAACGGGCCGCTGGTGACCGTGCGCAACATCCGCAACTTCGACTACGCCAGCGTCGACCGCTACACGCCCGCGTATTACGACAAGACCTTCGATCTCCGCCGCCTCGACTCGGCGTGGTTCTTCGTGGAGCCGTTCGGCAAAGGGGGCGCCGCGCACACGTTCGTCAGCTTCGGGTTCGGCGATCGCGACTTCGTGTCGATCTCCGTCGAGATCCGGAAGGAGAAAAGGGAGAGCTTCTCCGTGCTGAAGGGCATGCTGCGGCAGTACGAGGTGATGTATGTCGTCGGTGACGAGCGCGATCTGGTGAAGCTGCGCACCAACTACCGCAACGACCCGGTCCATCTCTATCGCATCCGCACGACGCCCGAGCGCATGCGCACGATGTTCGTCTCCATGCTCCGACGCGCCAACCGCCTGGCCGCGGAACCGGAGTTCTACAACACGCTGACCAACACCTGCACCACGAACCTGGTCCGCCACGTGAACGAGATCACGCCGCAGCGCATCCCCTTCCGCCCGGCCGTCCTCCTCCCCGCCAACTCCGACAAGCTGGCCTACGACCTCGGACTGATCGACACGACGCTCCCCTTCGACGAAGCCCGTCGCCGCGCGCTGATCAATCCCCTCGCGCTGCGCTACGCGGACGCGGACGACTTCTCGATGAAGATTCGCAGCAGCCGCTAAGCAGGATGCTCGCATTGGAGCCACGAAAAGGAGACGACGAGAGGCCTCCGGTCGTCTTTCTTGCGTGGGTGCAATGAAAGCGTTCTGCTTACCCCGACGCCGCTTTGCGCATCTCCTCCGCCACCCGCACACAGTTCCTCCCTGCGGCCTTGGCCGCGTAGAGGGCGGCATCGGCGCGGCGGACGAGTTGCTCGGGCGTGTCGGCGGCGCGGGGAGTGAGGGTGGCGACGCCGCAGCTGGTGGTGAGGCGCATGGGGGTCTCGTCGTATGCGACCTCGAGGCTGGCGATCGCGGCGCGCAGCGTTTCCGCGGTTCGCGTGGCGCCGGCGTCGTCGGTGCGGACGAGGAGGACGGCGAACTCTTCGCCGCCGATGCGGGCCACGACGTCGCCGCTGCGGCTGGCGAACTCGCCACTGCGGCGGGTGGAGAACTCGCCGCTGCGACGGATTTTCTGCGAGAGCAGCCTTCCGACGTGGATGAGGAACGCGTCGCCGGCGGCGTGGCCGTGCGTGTCGTTGACGCCCTTGAAGTAGTCGAGGTCGAGGAGGATCAGCGCGAGCGGCGACTGATCCTCGCGCGCGACCTCGAAGGCGCGGGCCAGGGCGCGATCGAAGTAGCGGCGGTTCGGGATCGACGTCAGCTCGTCGAGCAGAGCCAGGCGCTCGAGATGCTGATTCGCCTCCGAGAGCTCCTGCGTGCGTTCCGCGACCAGTGCGCGCAGTCGATCGGCCTGCCGCCGCAGGGCGCGCGTGCGCAGCATGACGATGAGCGCGACCAGCGCCGCCGCGGTGAGCAGGGCCAGTGCGATCGGCAGCGGCTTGCGGTACCACGGCGGCAGGACGGAGAACGACCAGCGCGCCTCCTCGCTCACCGCGCCGGCGGCGCCGCGCGTGCGCAGGCGGAAGGTGTAGTCGCCGCCGCCGAGGCGGGTGTAGTCGATGAACGGCTCGGCGGTCCAGGCGCTCCAGGCCGCGTCGGCGGGCTCGAGCCGGTACTGGTACGTCACACCCGTGCCGTACGACAGCGGCGCGCACTCGACGCGCAGCCGCCCGAAATCGTTCGGCAGCGGCTGCGCGCCGGCCGAGGCGCGGATGAGTGGCAGCGGCTGCGTCGGGGCCGTGCCTCCGCCGCTGTAGCGGAAGACGGCGTCGTGCGACGAGAACCAGATCGAGCCGTCGGGGTCGCGGTTGATGCTGGCGATCTCGTTGCGGACTCCGGGCAGAGGGATCGTCTCGCGCGAATAGCGGCCGTCGCGCGTGCGCGTCACGAGGCGCGGCGGAGCGGTGTTCAGCCAGACGTTGCCCTGCCCGTCCTCGACGGCCACGAAAAAGTCATCCGCCATGTGGAGATGGCCGAGGAGGGGATCGGGGGCGAGGGCACCGCGCGAGTCGACGTGGAAGAGGCGGCCGTTCTGCGTGATGACGAGGCGTCCGGCGACCTCGTTCACCATCATCTCGCCGCTGCCGAACCGGCGGACCGCATCGCCGGTGCCGACGCGGATCACGCCGTTGAAGATCGTGCCGGCCCAGAGCACGCCGTCCTGCTCGACGAGCGAGCGCACGTGTCCCGGCACGCCGGCGACCATCCGCTCGAAGCGCCACGACCCACCGTCGCGGCGCAGCGTGGCCAGTCCCTTGCGCGCGGCCAGCCAGATCCGCGACGGATCGGTCTTCGACTGCCGCAGCGTGTACGGTCCGAGCGTCTCCGTGCCGGCGATGCGGCGCGGAGTGCCGTCGAGCGTGAACACTCCTTCACTCGTGGCCACGAGCAGCGTGCCGTCCGCGGCGATCACGTCCCACGCCGGCGCCGGCACGCCGTCGACCCGCTGCTGGTCTTTGAACAGGCCGTGCGACGTGGTGATCCAGAGATGGCCGTCATGCCGGAAGACGGCGGTGGACGAGCCTTTCACGCCGCGGCGCGCGTCGAGGACGGTGATCGGCGACGCGAGGTCGACGCGCACGACCGGCCCGTAGTACGCCAGCCACAGCGCCCCCTCGGCGTCGACGAGCGCCGACGCCAGCACGACGTCCGGCAGGCCGGCGGTGTGATCGAGCGTGTCGCTGAGCTTCAGGTTCGCGTCGAGCAGCAGGACGCCCTGCTCGCGCGTGGCCACGGCCACGCCGCCGTCGCGGAGACGGACCATGTCGTTGACGATCGGCGCGGCGATGCCGAGGGATGTGGCGAAGCCGTTGTGGTCAACGAGGAAGAGGCCTTCGTCGCGGACGGCGGCGAGCGTGCGGTGCTCGTCGAGTGAGACCGCGGCGTCGACGCGCTTGCCGGGGAGGCCGGCGGGAAGGAGGAGACCGCGCTCGAGGCGATGCAGGCCGTGCCCGTTCCAGAAGAGGCCACCGCGCCCGCAGCGCGTACCGGCCGGGATCTCGGCGAGGACGTGCGGCGCGCCGCCGTTCCATTCGATAGCGTAGCGCTCCGTGGCGAAGACGAAGCCGCGCTCGGACGTGCAGAGGCCGCGCACGTCGCCGACGTCGCGCTGCGACGGCGGGAGCTGCGGGACGAGGGAGCGGTATTCGTTGGCCGCGGTGAGGTAGCCGAATTCGCCCACCGCGCCGACCGCGATCACGCCCGCGGAGTCGCTCTCGACGGCGAAGACGGCCGAGGCGTTCGGCAGGGCCACGACGTTCCACCACGCGCCGTCGTACGTCAGCACGCCGGCCAGATTGCCAAAGTAGAGGAGGCCGCGACGGTTCTGCGCCACGTCGAAGGTCTGCGGCCCGGCACCGTGCTCGCTCTGCGGGATGACGCGGAGGAGAGGGAGGCCGGGGCCGTCCGCGCGCGCAAAGCACGCCAGCGCGAAGGCGAGAATGAGCGCGGGACCGCGGCGCATGCGAGCAGTGTAAAGGAGCGCACGAGAGCCGCGGCGGGCTAAAGCCCGCCGCTCCACGCTTCTCGGCCAGGTCATGACCGAGGAGGACGTGGTGGAGAGGCGGGCTTCAGCCCGCCTCGGCTCTCGGCGCGCCGTGCGTCAATCCGCGAAGCGGATGCGTACGTCCTTGATGTCCACCTCGTCGTTCTCGGCGGGCTCGATGAAGAGGTACTCCCCTTCGAGACCCTTGAGGTCGATGGTGAACGTGCGGCCTTCGCGCGGGATGTCGAGCGCGTACTCCACGATCTCGTCGTCCACGCGGATGCGCAGCTCGCCGCCGGCCTTCGTGCCGATGTCGTCGCGGGCGTAGAAGCGGAGCGACTCGACGCTGCGACCGTCGATGGGGATGCGGATGCGCGCGCGGCTGCCGCCGCAGGTGCTGCCGCCGATGCAGCCGCCCTCGTGCGTCATCTCGCGGCGTCCCCCGTTCGGGCCACCGCCGCCGCGTTGCGCGCGGCCGTACAGCACTTCGATGTCCTTGATCTCGACCTCGTCGTCCGTCTCCGCCTCGATGACCAGCTTCGAGCCGTAGACGTTCTCGACGTCGAGCTCGTGGCGTTTGCCGGCGCGCTGCACGTCGATGTAGGGGTCGATGGACTTGTCGTCGATGCGCACGCTGAGGCGTCCGTCGGCGCGCTGGCCGATCTGGTCGTGTGCGTAGAAGCGGACGCCGAGGACCGGGGCGCGCTCGAGGGCGATGGTGATGCGGTCGCCGTTGCGGCCGCACGTGTCGCCGCCGATGCAGCCCGACGCCGCGGGATAGGAGCGCCAGCCGTCACGTCCGCCGCCGCCTCCTCCGCCGCGAGGACCGCGATCCCAGCCGTCGTCGCGGCCCGGCGTCCGGCGGGGGCGGCTGCCGTATAGCACCGCGATCTCGCTGACCTCGACTTCGTCGTCGCGGGCCGGCTCGAAGACCAGATAGCGGCCGCGCAGCTCCTCGACCTCGATCGTGAACGTCTCACCCTTCTTCGGGATGTCGAGGTGATCCTCGATCGTATTGCCGTCGATCTTGATGCGCAGCGCGCCTTCCTGTTTCGTGCCGAAGAAGTCGTGGGCGCGGAAGCGGACGGCGATGACGGGACGGTCTTCGAGCGGCACGCGCAGGCGCCGCTCCGTGCAGCCCGAGCCGCCGATGCAGGTCGGGGCGCCGCCCATGTGCGACCAGTCGCCGCGGTCGCTGCTGCGGATGTCTTGTGCCGATGCAACAGTGGAAACGATCAAAAGAAGCCCGATGATCAGGCGACGCATGGTGAACCTCCGTTGAGCGGCATTCTATGCGTCCCGCCTGCCACGCGGTTCCTCTCTGCGGCGACGTTCTGGCGACGCGTTTCTGTCACCGTCGCATGACGCCGGTGTCCTCAGCGGACATCGATGATGGGAGACTCCATGACCATTGATGGGCAGATCCATCACTGATGATGGAATCTCCCATGAACGTTGATGGCCACGTCCATCAACGTTCATGGAGATTCCTTGACGGTTGATGGGCAGGTCCATCAACGTTCAAGGAAATTCCTTGACGATTGATGGGCGCGTCCATCACCGATGATGGAGATTCCTTGACGGTTCATGGGCGCGTCCATCAACGTTCAAGGAAATTCCTTGACAATTGATGGGCACATCCATCGTCGATGATGGACAGATCCATGAACGTTGATGGCGATTCCTTGACGGTTGATGGGCGCGTCCATGAACGGTGATGGAAAATCCATCAACGTTGATGGATTCGTCGTTGACAAACCGAGGATCCTTGTAGCAAGTCTGAAGGCCTCGAGGACGAGCGCTAAAGCAGAGGACTCGGCGCCACCCGCTGTCATCCCGAGCGTGAGTCGAGGGACCTGGGCGGGTGGGAGGCGCGCTGCACGTGACGGAGGATCCGCGCGCCGCCCGCCCACCCGGGTCCCTCGACTCACGCTCGGGATGACAGCGGGGCTAATCCCGCCGCTCGACGGCCCACCCCTTGGCGCGCTCGACGGCTTTGCGCCACTCGGCGATCTTCGCCTGCCGGGCATCCTCGGAGATGGCCGGCGTGAACGTGCGCTCGGCTTCCCACTGCGCGTCGACGTCGCTGGCCGACCAGAAGCCGCAGGCGATGCCGGCCAGGTAAGCGGCGCCGAGGGCGGTCGATTCGGAGGTGCGGGAGCGGACGACGGGGAGGCCGGCCATGTCGGCCTGGATCTGCATCAGCAGGTTGTTCGTCGAGGCGCCGCCGTCGACGCGCAGCTCGGTCAGGGTGATGCCGGAGTCACGGCGCATGGCGTCGAGGATGTCGGCGCTCTGCAGCGCGATCGACTCGAGTGTGGCGCGGGCGATGTGCGCGGACGAGGAGCCGAGGGTGAGGCCGGCCATCGTGCCGCGGGCGTAGCCGTCCCAGTGCGGCGCGCCGAGGCCGGTGAAGGCGGGGACGAAGACCACGCCGCCGCTGTCCGGCACCGAGGCGGCCAGCGCTTCGACGTCCGAGGCTGATTTGATGATGCCGAGCGAGTCGCGCAGCCACTTCACGGCCGCGCCGGTGACGAAGATGCTTCCCTCGAGCGCGTACTGGTGCGGCTCGCAGATCATCGTCGACAGCAGCCCGTGCGTCGATTCGACGACGTCGCCGCCGGTGTTCATCACCAGGAACGAGCCGGTGCCGTAGGTGTTCTTGGCCATGCCCGGGCGCGTGCAGCGCTGGCCGAAGAGCGCGGCCTGCTGGTCGCCGGCGATGCCGGCGATGGGGATGCCGGCGGGGATCGGCAGCCCCTCCGCCGTCCGTGCCACGATGCCGCTCGACGGCCGCACCTCGGGTAACAGCGCCCGAGGAACGTCGAGGATGGCCAGCAGCTCGTCGTCCCATTGCGCGCGGTGGATGTCGAAGAGGAGCGTGCGCGAGGCGTTGGTGGGATCGGTGACGTGCGCGGCGCCGTTGGTCAGCTTCCAGATCAGCCACGTGTCGATGGTGCCGAAAGCGAGGTCGCCCCGTGCGTCGACGTTGCGCAGCAGCCAGCGCAGCTTCGTCCCGGAAAAGTACGCGTCGAGCACGAGTCCCGTGCGGGCGCGGAACAGCGGCTCGTGTCCCGCGGCGCGCAGCGCGTCGCAATCCTCGGCGGTGCGGCGGTCCTGCCAGACGATGGCGTTGTGCAGCGGGCGTCCGGTCGTGCGATCCCACAGCACCGTGGTCTCGCGCTGGTTGGTGATGCCGATGGCCGCGACTTCGACGCCCGGCACCTTCGCGATGGCCTCGGCCGCGACGGCGATCTGCGTCGACCAGATGTCCCCGGGATCGTGCTCGACCCAGCCGGGACGGGGATAGATCTGCCGGTACTCGCGCTGGGCGACGGCGAGGATGCGCGCACGCTCGTCGAAGAGAATGGCGCGCGAGCTGGTCGTGCCCTGGTCGAGGGCCAGAATGGCTTTCATCACATTCCCGGCGCCGGCATGGCCAGCCACGTGGTCTGGTCGAACTCCGCGCCTTCCGCGTTGCCGCGCCAGCGCCACGCCTTGCCGTCGTCCATCTGCAACTCCACTTCGACGCGCGCCCCCGGCTTGAGCGGCACCGGCACTTCCAGCGGCAGAAAGGCCTGCGACCACGACGTGGAGCGCGCCTCGCGGTTGGTGAGCTCGATGCCGTCGATGAGCGTCGTGGTGAAGTAGCCGCAGAAGCCGTGCAGGAAGCCGGCACGCTCCGCAACGAACGTGGTCCGCCCCGTGGCCTCGGTGGTCTCGTTGCGGGTGAGGTCGATGGTCAGGAGTTGCGCGGGCTCGGCCAGGTATGCATTCGACCGGATGTGCGCGAAGGAGATGGCGTTCGACGCGAAGACGCGCAGCGGGCTGAGGTCGAGCCCGTAGCGTGACTCGCTCCAGAAGCTGACCAGCCGGTCGTAATCGTAGTCGATTTCCACCGGCACGAGCGACACGCCGACGCGGCACGGAACGATCCGCGCGTCAGGCATCAGCAGCCGCGCCCGCGCGTCGCGTGCGATCCCGGCGATCCCTTCGTCGAAGCCGAGGACGCCCAACGTCTCGGTGAGCAACACACTGGCGCGCTCGGGCAGCTCGACGTCCCGCGCCTCTTTGTTGATGACGGTGATGCGATCGGCCATGCCGAGGTGCCGCGCCAGGTGCGACGCGACGTCCGCCGCCCGCGTGCTGTCGATCGCGTAGACGCGCGACGCCCCGGCCTGACACGCAAAGAAGGAGAGGATGCCGGACCCGCAGCCGAGGTCCACGACGACGTCCCCCGGCCGCACGGTGCGCGCAATGGCCTCCCGAAAGGCATTGGTGCGCGTCTCGTCAGCAATCAGCTCCCGGTGGTACTCGATCATGCGCCGGCGATTGTCACACGAAGCGTTGCTGGCAAAAGGGAACGACGAGGGGCCTCCGGCGGGCCGGTGCGACCGGCGGCGCTTGTTGTGCCCATGTCGTCGCGCAAACACGTGTTGCGTCGACAGGTGTGCATCCTGGCTAGGCCAACAAGCGCCGCCGGTCGCACCGGCCCGCCGGAGGCCTCCCGTCGTTCCCTGTTGCCAGCAACGGCTACGGCGTTACGAGCGCGCCGAACAGGCGCTCGTATTCGCGGCGGACGACGTGGTAGCACTCGCAGGTCGTCGCTTCGAGGGCCGGGCGGTCGAGGATCTCCACGAAGCCGCGGATATAGCGGATCAAGCCGGCGGCCTGCAGCTTCAATGCGGCCTCCGTCACGCCGGCGCGGCGGACGCCGAGCATCGTCGCCAGGAACTCCTGCGTGATCGCCAGCGCGTGCGAGCCGATGCCGTCGCTGCTCATCAGCAGCCAGCGCGCCAGGCGGGGCTCCACCGCGTGGCGGCGATTGCAGGCCGCCGACTGCGACGCCACCACGAACAGGGTGTGCACATATTGATTGAGGATCGTGTGCAGGCCGCGGCGCCGGTCGAACTCCTGGCGGACCACGTCCGCATCGATCCGCCAGACCTCGCCGGGGATCTGCACCAGCGTCTGCATCGGCGTCATCTCCGCCTTGAGAATCACCGGAACGCCGACCATCCCCTCGCGGCCCACCGATCCCGCTTCGACCGTCGAGCCGTCCTCCAGGATCGTGACCAGAGAGCCGAGCGTGTCGATCGGAAAGTACACATGCTTGATCGGCTTGTGCGGCGTGATGAACGGATAGCCGTGCGTGACCGACATCCGCTCCATGTGCGGGCGGAGCTCCTCGAGCTCATTCGGGGGAAGGCTGTCCAACAGCCGGTTGATCATCGGCAAATCCTACTTCAGAGACCAGATTTCACCGCGTGCAAGTCCAAACGAGCCGGAGACATTGTCCAGTGCGCCAGCAGAGATCAGATTCTTCGCGCCGGCATTGACGAGTACGTCGAACGAGAACGAAAGGTGTCTGACACGGAAAAGCGTCTCGTCCTGCGCCGGGATGCTGATTCTTTGCGTGTGACGTAAAACCTTCGACGACCCGGCCTCCGGGTCGCCGGCGCAGACGTAGACCGTCACCTCGCCGGTCAGCATGCCGTCCTGCGGCAGCAGCGTGATCTTGTCGCCCTGCACCATCACCTTGACCGGCACTTTCTCCCGGTTGCGCCGCTCGGCCTGCGGGAGGCCGGTCTCGACGCGCACGCGCAGGTCGCCGCGCACGCTGTCGTCATAGAGGTTGGCCACGACGCGGTCGCCCATGTCGTCGGCCACGGAGCGGACGGCGTAGCTGCGCCGCGAGCGCACGACGTAATCCGGATTCTTCACGCGCACGCGGATCGACTGCGCCTTGCCGACTGGCGCCGTGGGGCGGAAGCCGAGCGAGTAGTAGGAGCGGAAGTCGTCCGCGATCTGCTGCAGCGCGGTGCGCGGATCGCCGCCGGTGTAGGCGAGGCCGCCGGTCTCGCGCGCGGTGTCCGTGAACACGCGACGCGTGTCCATCTCCAGCATGTTCTCACCGGTGGACGTGGGCATCTGGTAGATCTCGCCGGGATCGCCGACGGCGATCTGGTGCAGGCTGCCGGCGGAGATCATGTACATCGTCACGCCGGCGCTATTGGCCGCGCTGACGATGCCGTCGAGCCATTGGGCATTGGAGACCGCCCTGAAGTTCAGCGCCTTCCCCATCTCCTGGCCGTCCTGCTCGGTGCGGAGGTACGGCTCGAACGTCTCTTCGACGAACTGCATGGCCTCGGCGCCGGCCCGTGCCGGGAGGTAGTCGCCGACGAAGACCACGGCGCGCTTGTCGTCGGGCGCGGCGAAGGCCGCGAGCGTGCTGCGCAGAGCGATGGCCACGGAGCGCGAGTGGGCGTACATCTCCTCGGTGTACGACTTGGCCTGTTCGAGGCTGCGCATGTACGCGATCGGGATGTTTTTGAACTCCGAGTGCAGCTCCGCCTCCAGGATCTCGGTGACGGTCCGGTAGAACTGCTGGCGGTTGACCTGCACCGTGAAGGCGCCCGATTCCTTCTCCGCCTCGCTCAGCGCGCTCCGGATCTCGTCGACCGAGCCGGTGAAGGCCTGCACGGTGCGCAGCCGGCGGTTCCAGCTCATCACCGCCGCGCGGTCGCCCGGCTTCATGATCTCCCCGGCGAAGCGGCGCAGCTCCTCGAACACGGCGTGACGGCGCTTCGGGTCGATCGAGCTCGAGTCGATGTAGAAGATGATAGCGTTGCCGCGCGACACCGGCGCCCTGACCGCCGGCGGCGCATCGGCCTGCACCGGCGCGGGCATCGGCTCCGGCGGCGCCTCGGCGTCGATCTCGGAGAAGTTCGAGACCGGCTGCTGCTTCTTCCCGTCGAAGATCTCGAAGTCGTTCGCCGTCAGGCCGGTGATGCGCCGTCCCGTTTTGTCCGTGACGACGACGTCGACGTTGACGACGCGCACTTCCATCGTCTCGACGAGCGGCGCGTTCTGCGTCTGTGCCTGCGCGGCCAGCGTGAAGAGGGCGAGGGCGGCGACGACGGCGATGCGTGTTTTCACGGGTGGGGAAATGATACGCCGCTGTTCACTTTGCGGCGAACGCCACCTGGCCGGCGGGCCGTTTGTTTCGCTTTGTTGTTGAGGGGTACCGACTCAGCGAAAGGGACTGACCAGAGCGCATTGGAGTGGCGTCTCGCGGCGAGTTGTCCCCTCTCCCCGCGACGAGCGGGGAGAGGGCTAGGGTGAGGGGTTGTGGCGCTTGGGAAAAGGGAGCCCCTCACCCTAACCCTCTCCCCGTGCGCGGGGAGAGGGGACTGGTCTACGCGATCGGTCGCCGCACTTATCGACTGAGTGAGCGAATGGAATTACTCAGCGCTTCTCGTCCGTCAGCGTCGACAGTGCCGAAACGCTGATCGCTTCCAGGGTCGACACGAGCGACGTCAGATCCTCCACACGCTCCAGGTTGGCGATGGCCTGCTTGATGCGCGGGTCGCTGACGGCGCGGTAGCTCTTGAAGCGGTGGGCCATGAAGCGCAGCAGCGGGATGAGCGTGCCGTTGATCAGGTACGACTCGCGCGAGATGAGGCTCGGGTCGGGTCCCGTCGGTGCGGAGGCCGCGGGGGTCGCGGCGATCGGGAGTCGCGCGGCGTGCAGCTCGCGCAAGGCGAGCAGCGTCTCGTCGAGCTTCTGCAGATATGGCGTGACGTCGATCGCAGGCGGCAATTCGCTCGTCGACTCGACAGGCGGTCGACTCGACGACTGGACGGCCGCCGCCGTGATCGCCCGCGCGATCTCGCCGACCCGATCCGCGACGACGCTCAGCTCCGCCATCACCCGCGCGGCCGGATCGGCGTCGCTGCCGCCGATGCGCGTCAGGCGCACGAAGCCGCGCTTGATGTCGTCCCAGCGGGCGCGCTGCTGGTCGGTCATGCGGCCGCGCAGTTCGGCGAGCTTGAGCAGGTTCTCCTCGGCGCCGGTGGTCAACGTCTGCGCTTCGCCCTGATAGTGGTCGTCGATGAGGCGCGCCAGCTCGGCGTCGTTCATGGCCGGCAGCACCTTCTCGGCCAGCTTGTTCATGTTGCGGTACGAGCCCTGGAGCTTGAACGGCGGCTCGGTGCGATAGGCGTTCTGCTGCGCCGCGGAGAGCACGTACTGCTGGTTCACTTTCGACAGGAGCTGCTGCACGCGGACGAGCTTCGCCATCACGGCCAGCAGCTCGTTCAGCTCGACCGATGAGTAATCGTGCGCGAGCTGGTCGGCCTGCAGCGCCTCGCCGCGGGCCATGCGCACCAGCTTGTGCACATCTTCGGGGTCGCGGGTGAGGAGCGGCGCGGTGACGGCGTTCGACGTCAGCGCATTCTCGATGTACGACAGCTCGAACAGCTCCTCGCGGCCCTGCAGCACCTCGCCGAGGTTGTAGACGTCGGCGCGGTTGGCAAGCATGTCCGGGATCTCGAACTTGTCGCCCGACTCCGTGTACGGGTTGCCGGCCATGCAGACGGCGAAGCGCTTGCCGCGCAGGTCGTACTGCTTCGTCTCGCCCTGCCAGACGCCTTCGATCTTGCGCTGCGCGTCGCAGAGCGAGATGAACTTCTGCAGGAGCTCGGCGTGCGTGTGCTGGATGTCGTCGATCATCAGCAGCACGTTGTTGCCCATCTCCAGCGCGAGGTTGAGTTTGTTGATCTCCTGGCGCGCGGTGGCGTTCGGCGCCTCGTCCGGATCGAGCGAGCGCACCGAGTGGCCGAGCGCGGGGCCGTTGATCTTCACGAAGACCAAGCCGAGGCGGGCGGCGACGTATTCGAGGAGCGTGGTCTTGCCGTAGCCCGGCGGCGAGACGAGCAGCAGGAGGCCCATCAGATCGGTGCGCTTCTTCTCGCCGGCGACGCCCATCTGCTTGGCCAGATTCGACCCGACCAGTGGCAGGTAGACCTCGGAGATGAGCTTGTTGCGGACGAACGACGACATCACCTTCGGCTGTAGCTCGTGCAGGCGGAGGCGCTTGCGCTCGCGCTCGAGGATGGCGTGGCGCGTCTGCTGATAGGCGCGGAAGCCGGGCACGCGCGTCGAGGTGAAGCGGCCGAGGCGCGCGAGGAACTCGTCGAGCTGCAGCTCCATCGTGCCGTGGACGACGCGCGGATGCTGGCCGAGAAGGCCTTTGACTTCGGTGTGCGTGGTCGCGGACGAGCGTTCGCGCGACAGCAGGCCATTGCAGACGATGGCCGCGGCGGCTTCGACGTCGGGGACGTACGCGTGGACGACGGCCCACTTGCGGGGAAGGTCGAGTCCGCGCACGTCGACGTCGCACGTGGCCTCGGTGCGCTGCACGAAGCGGATCGGCTCCTGCGCGATCTCGGCGAAGAGGTACTCGCCCGCGCCATGGATGTCGCCGAGATCGACGGGCAGCCACTGCTCGATCTTGGATTGGAGCTCGGCGCTCAGCGTTGCGCTGTGATCGGCCATCGCGCGCGCCTGAATGGCCCACTGTTCCTTCAGCTTCTCGTCGTCAAAGTACGCCCAGAACAGCGCCGCCGCGGCACGCGCGGCCGCCGTGTAGCGCAGCAGGCCGGCGGTCGACATCATCCCCCGTAGCTTCTCCGCGATCAGCAGCGCATCGTGATCGTGGACGCCGCGCTCGTAGCCTTCGTCGTAACGCGCCGCGGCCATCGCCGCGATGTCATCCCGAGCGTGAGTCGAGGGACCTGGGTGGGTGCGTGGCACGTTCAGCGTGGTGGGCACGGACAGCGCGCCACCCACCCCCCAGGTCCCTCGACTCACGCTCGGGATGACAGAGGTGTATGCGAGGTACTCGGCGCGGTAGACATCCGCGGTCTCGGAGACCAGCTCCTGCTCCCAGTACTCACGCGCCTGTTCCAGCGCCGGATCGGTGACGGGCTCGAAGAAGCCGGTGCCGGTGACGTGGAGGTGCGGGACGCCTTCGCGCGGGACGAGCGTCAGCTCGATGGCCTGCGTGTTGACGGAGAAGCGGTGCTGGCCGAGGCGGACGATGTTCTCGTTACCCTCGAACAGATCCTTCTTGTCGCGCATCGAGCGCGCCGCTTCGTCACGCGAGGTCTTGAGCTTCCCTTCGATCTCGTCCGCCCGCACCACGTCGCCGAGCTCGCGCAGCTTCCGCGCGGTCTCGCGGAGCTTGGCCACCATCGGGTCGCCGGCGAAGAAGGCGTTCAGCGCGTCGGCGTCGGTGAGCGTCTGCGTGCGGCGGGCGATCCCCTGCAGGATGCGCGTCGCGGCGGAGTTGAGCTGCTCGGCGCGGCGCTGGCGCTGATCGATCAGCGACTGCTTGCGCGCCGAGAGCGCTTCATAGACTTCCTCGCGCTTGGTGGCCAGCTGCGCGACGAAGTCGTCAAAGTCGGAGAAGCGCGACTCGAGGTCTTCGAGGTGCAGCATCAGCTTGGCCAGCTCGGCGTCGCAGCGCTCCGCCGTGTCGGCCACGGCCGCCGCGTTGGTGACGGTCTGCGCGAAGAGCTGGAACTGCACCGCAAACTCGGCCACGCGCTCCTTGCCGAGCAGTTCTTTGCGGCGATTCGCCACGAGCGCGCGGACACGGTTCGTCCCGCCGAGGAGCGAAGAGATGCGGTCCAGGATGGAGATGCGCACCGTCGGGTCGTCGATGGCGAGCGTGCCGAGGATCTCGGTGAGCAGGTTCAGCGACGCCACGACGCCTTCCAGCTCCGCCACCAGCGCCTCGGCGTGCGGCGTCTTCTGCACCGCGGCGATGCGTGACTCGATCGACGCGGTCTTCTCCGCGAACGGAGCCAGCGCCTTGTCGTTCGTCAGGAAGCCGACCGTGGCCTTCGACGTATCGGCGAAGCGCTGCACGATCTCCGCTTCGATGGAGTCGAGCCGGGCCCGGTCGACGTAGCGCAGCTCGCGCAGGGAGATGACGTGCCCCTGCGTCTTGCGCAGCTCCGCGAGCCGGGCGACGTAGTCGTCGATCGAATGGCACTCCGCCGCGGGACGCGCGAATTGCGCCGCGACTTTCTCCACCGCCTCGGAGGCCTGTGCCTGCAGGGCGGAGACTTTCTCGAACTCGTCGATGATCAGCTCCGCGCTGGCGCGGATCTCCTTGATCGACGAGAGCAGGTCCTCCGCCTCGGCGTGCCCGAGCCAGTGATACGCATCGATCGTCCGCGCGGTGGCGGTGACGAGGTCCTCGTACGTCTCGCGTGTCGGCGTCTGCTCGTCGAGCAGGCGGCAGAGCGAGAGCGCCGAGGAGAGGCCGCGCACGAGGTCGCGGTTGCCGATCTTCTCGAGGTAGGAACCGGTGCTCGGCTTCTTGGCGTGATGGTCGTCGCTGACGAACGGCGTCTGCCAGATCTGCATGGCGTGCACGCGCGTCGGCTCGTTCGACGCGCTGTGGAAGATCACCATCCGTCCGTCGCCAAACAGCGACCAGCCGTGCACGGTGAGCGGATTCACGACCTCTTTACGAATGAGGTTGTACGGGAAGAGCAGCGTGCGCCCTTCGTCGCGGCGGTGGAAGACGTACAGCACGTCCTCGCCGTTCGGCGAACGCACCACACGCTGGAACTCCATGTCCGCCGGATCGTGGTCGAACAGCTTCGCCTCGCCGGTGCGCAGGTAGTAGCCGCCCGGAAAGATGATCCCGTGGTCCTCGGGGAGCTGGATGCAGGCATGCCCGATGGCGTCGATGCGCCTGACGCTCTTCGTGCGGCGGTTGAAGACGAGGTAGCGCCAGCTCTTCTCGCGGTAGGGGAGGATCTTCAGCAGGATCAGGCTGCCGACGATGGCGTAGTGGATCTGCGCGTCGTCGAGCGACTGATCGGGCTCGTCGACCGGCTCGCTGTAGATGCCCTTGCCGGTCTGGGTGTTGTCTTCGATCTTGACCGTGACGTCGCCGTTCAGCGTCTCGACGAACACCTCGTTGTGGATCGACACGTGCGGGAACTTGCCCGCCACGTGATGCTCGCGCGAGGTCGGCGTCCACTCGAAGTCATGGCGCGGCGGGAAGACGTGATCGCGCTCGCCGCGGTTGTCGATGTACGTGATGGTTCCGTCCACCGCGACGTTCCACCGGAAGACGCGGAGGTCGGTCAGCTTCTCGCCCGTCTGGAACACGGCCAGGAGCTTCGAGTCGATGCGCCGCAGTTGCAGCAGGCGCGAGCCGCGGTAGTACTGATAGAGCTCGCGGAAATCCTTGCGGAAGCGCTCGTCCTGGAGGAACGGCGCGGGCACCGGCGCAAAGTCTTCGAGGCGATGGACGGAGAAGACGTCCTCGACCAGCGTCTCGGTCTTGAGGCCGATGAAGACGTTGTAGCCGAACAGCAGCAGCCCGCCCGCCTCGACGATGTCGCGCGGCACGCAGTTGTTCTCCGTGCGGATCCGGTCGCTGCCGAGCAGCGCCATCTCGAACCCGCCGAAGACGTCCAGCCTGCGCTTGTTGAGCGCGCCCGCCTTCGCGCCGAGCGCTTTGCCCGACGCGGTGAGCCGGTCGCGGAGGATTTCGTAGGTGCCTTTTTCGATCATGGGGTCGCGTTCACGCGTTGCTCGTTGCTCGGCCGGTGGGCGTTTCGGCACGCCGGACGAGCAACGTGGGTTTCGTCATCATTCGTTACTCGTTGCTCGTGCGACGGGCCTTACCGCACCCCGGACGAGCAACGAGCAACGGGTTCTCGTCAGTCAGCGCGCACGACCGGCGCCTTCGGCTTCACCGGCAGCACCGGCGCATCCGCCTCCGGCATCTTCACGCCCAGCTTGTCGAGCACCGCCTGCGCCGCGTCGCTCTGGGCGAGGAAGTGGTCCACCGACTTGCCGAGGCCGATCGAGTTGACGATGCGGTCGAGGAACTGGCCGTCGCCGCCGACGATGTCGATCTTCGCGGTGCGCAGCGCCTCGCCGAGGATCGTGGCCTTGGCCTGCTCGACTTCGAGACGGGCCTTGATCGACTCCACGCCGAGGGTGCGCTCGTTCTCGATGCGGAGCCGGAACTCCTCGTGCGTGCGCGTGGCGTCGTCGAGCTGCGCCATCGCCTGCGCCTTTTCGGAGATCCCGTTCGCCTCGGCCAGCGCCTTCTCGCGCATCACCGACGCTTCCGCCGTGCCGAGCTTCGCCACCGCGGCCGCTTCCGCTTCCTTCACGCGAATCTGCGCGAGACCGTACTTTTCCGTGGCGATGGCATCGGCTTCCTTCACCTTGGCCTCCGCCAGTCCGGCCGCGGCGGTCTGCGCCTGCACGCCTTCGGCGCGGCGGATGCTGGCCTTCGCCTCGCGGTCCGCGGCTTCCAGCTCCGCGTCGGCGCGCGTGACGCGCTCTTTGGCGTGGTGCGTCGAGGCCTGCTCCGCGGCTTCCGCGGCCTTGATGTCCTTGACCAGGCGCTCCTGCGCCTCGGCCTCGGCGGCGATGATCACGGCCTGGCGGCTGCGGTTCGCGTCCTCGACGACCTTCAGCGTCTTGATGCGCTCTTCCTGCTCGACCACGCCGTGCTCGACGACGACGCGCTCGCGGATGACTTCCTGGATGTTCTTGCGCTCGACTTCCAGCGCCTTCTCTTTCTCGATGCGCGACAGCTCGACGGCGCGCTCGCGCATGACCTGCTCGAGGGCGCGGTCCTTCTCCACGCGCTCGGTCTCGATGCCGACCACGCGCTCGCGGTTCTTCTGCGCCACTTCGATCTGGCGGCTCTTGTTCTGCTCCGCGATGGCCACCTGCTCGTCGGTGATGATGCGGGCCGTCTCCGACCGCAGCCGCTCCTCGGCCTGGATCTTCTGCAGCTCCGCGGCCTCGCGTGCGCGCACCGATTCGATCTCGCGCTGCTGCTTGGCCGTGGCGTCGGCCTGCTGGCGGTCGAGCTCGAGGATCGCTTCCGCGGCCTCGACGTCCTGCTTCTTGGTGAGTTTGCGCTCCGTGTTCTGGAACTCGTTCGTGCGGACGTGCTCCGTCGACGTCAGCTCCGTGATCTTGCGGATGCCCTGCGCGTCGAGGATGTTCATCGGGTCGAGGCTCGCGATCGGCGTCTGCTCGAGGTAGTCGATGGCGGCGTCCTCGAGGACGTAGCCGTTCAGGTCGCGGCCGATGAGACTGATGATCGCGTCGCGGAACTCATGGCGCTTCGTGTAGAGGTCCACGAAGTCGAGCTGCTTGCCGACGGTCTTCAGTCCCTCGGAGAACTTGGCGCTGAAGAGCGCCTCCAGCGTGCCGGGGTCGGACGCGCGCGCGCAGCCGATCGACTGCGCGACCTTGATCACGTCGTCGACGGTCTTGTTCACGCGCACGAAGAACGTGACCTTGATGTCGGCGCGGATGTTATCGCGGCAGATCAGGCCGTCCTTGGCGCGGCGGTCGATCTCGATCGTCTTCACGGAGATGTCCATCACCTCCGCCTTGTGGATGATCGGCAGGACCGTTGCGCCGGTGAACGTCACCTCCGGCTCGGCTTTCATCTTGTTGACGATGAGCGCCTTTCCCTGCTCCACCTTGCGGTAGAACTTGGCGATCATGACGCCGACGACGAACAGCGTGAGGACGAGGAGGGCGATGCCGATGATGACGGCGATGACGAGATCCATGGTGGCTCCTTAGTTTGCGATGGACGGCCCGTTGACGATGGAAGGATCGATCGGGCCCACGTGGTAGGTACCCTGTTCAGAGTCGTAGTCGTAGACGATGGCCTTGCTGCCGACGGTCAGCTCGTTCTCGCGGAAGCAGCGCACCTCGGCCACGGAATCGCCCACTTCGGCCGTGCCGAGGTTGTCGGTCACGTGCAGCGAGCGGATCGTGCAGATCTTCCCGACGAGCTGCTTGCGGCTCGGGCCACCCGCGGTGACGAAGAGCCTGCGAAATGGACGCACGGCGCGCGAGCCGATGGCCATGCCGACCACCGCCGCGCCGAGGCCGACGCCGACCTTCACCAGCGTCACGTCGGGCAGGAACTTCATCCCGGCGATGCTGAACAGCCACGCAAAGATGGTCGACACGCCGGCGAAGATCGTCAGCGGAATGCCCGTCACCCCGAACGCCTGCAGCCCCCCTTCGAGGACCGAGTCGTTCACGTCGTCCACGCCGAGGATGCCGTCCAGCCACTCGATGTCCAGCGCGCCCGCGAGAGTCAGCAACGCGTAAACGAGGAAAAAGCCGAGCAGTACGGTGAAGACGACCGTCGGAAACGACAGCGCAGCGGCTAGAAAGGCGGACATGTGGGCGACCTTGGGAAGCACAGATAATAACCGAAAACGGAACCCCGCGCGTGAGGAAGGTCACGGCGCCGCGGTGGAAACGGACTCAGGAGCACGGGTAGAATCCCGGTACTCATGGCCGGTTCCCGCGGGACCACGTTACACGTGTTCATCTCCTCCCCCGGAGACTGCGCGGAGGAGCGCGCCCTCATGCGCGACGTCGTGCGCCGGGTATCGGAGAGCCAGGCGGCCCGCGCCGCTGACATCGAGCTGCAACCGTTGCTCTGGGAAGACCTTCCTCCGGGGCCGGCGGAGCCGGGCGACCTGCAGTCGCGCGTCAACGCGCTGCTCGACCGCTACGGGCTGAAGCGCTACGAGGTCTACGCCGGGATGATGAAGGACCGTCTCGGGACGCCGACGGCGAGGTTCCGCAGCGGCACGATCGAAGAGCTGGAGACCGCCATCGCCGGCCACCGCCGGGTGCAGGTTCCGGCCGAGGTACTGTTCTACTTCATCGAGTCGCAGGCACCGGAGGTCGTGACGTTCCGCGAGGAGCTGAGCGGACGCGGGTTCCTGCACGCCGTCGTCCCCGACCGCGCGGGGCTGGAGCAGCGGTTTACCGAGCATCTCACGCGCATCGTCACGGAGTGGCGGCTGTGGCGGAATCGCCTGCGCCGCACGTTCCGCAGCGCGCGCTCCGCGGCGGCCATCGCGGCGGCCATGCTGCTGCTCGTCGCGCTGGTGGCCTATCTGCGCTTCGACCTCGGCGGCGCGCGTCGCGTGAACGATATCTTGCGCTCTGACGGAGCGGGGGCGGCGCTCGCGGCGTACGCGCGGGAGTCGCCGTATCTCCTGGCGCACAAGGTCCAGACGCGCAACCGGTTGCGGGACGCGATCTTCACGGCTATCCGGAAAGGGACGCTGGAGGACGCAACGGCTGCGCCGGTGGCCGCGTTGTGGCAACGCGCGCACGGCGCCGGGCTCTGGTCCGACGGCGACGGCGACGCGCGCCGGCTCCTGCGCGCGATCGCGGCGCGGCGCCTCCTCGAGGCGCTGATCGCCGACGGCATCGACGTCGCGGAGTGGCCGCAGCATTGCCGCCCGTTCGAGCTGAAGGCGCTACGCGCGTTTGCCGATGAGACGGTGAGGTCGCCGGCGCTGGCGAGCTGGCCGCGCGAGCAGCGGGCGGCGATCTGTGTCCTCGCGGAGGACTGGCCGCGCCTCGGTCAGTTTGGTGCGCACGTGACGCTCGTCCGCCTCGCGCCGCCGGACGTGGCCAGCCGCTGGATCCGCGAGCACGTCACGCGGGCGATGCCGGATCACGAGGTGCACGACATCGTGCTCGCCGCCGAGGAGCGCGACGATCGGCAGATCCTCGGCGCTTTCATCGAACGGATGAATGCGGGTGCGATCGATCCTGCCGTGCATCGCGACGATCTGATGCGCGCGCTCGGCACCGATGAAGAGAGCGCGTCGCTCGGTGCGCTTTCCCGCGAGCAACTCCTCCGCCGTTACGACGAGTACGCGAGCGGTCGCACGAGCTTCGGCTTCGCGGAGAAAGCGGCGCTCATCGAGGCACTTACCGCCGCCGGACTCCGCGATGCCGCGGACCGCGCCCTGGTACTGGCGAAGATCGCCCAGCGTGAGCGCACAGAAATCCGCGACCTGAACGACTGGAACGTGCAGGCCGCGTATCTGCGCGCGCTCGCAGCGCGCATCGCGGCGTGGCCGCGGCATGAGTCGTACGTACGCGAGTTGTTCGCGCGACGCGTCACGTACGAATCGCTCGTCCCGGACGACATGGAGGAAGCGGCCATCGACCTCCTCGAAAAGCTGACGGCTGAGCAGATCCTCGGACTCCTCGCCCTGCCGCCGGGCATCGTCAGCGACGAGCTCGAAGGCAAGTGGGAGCCGCGCTGGTACGCCCTGCGCGCGTTGGGGCAGTCAAAGACGATCGCGGGCGACGCCGTCGCGAACGAGGTCTTCGTACGGCTGCCGGTGAACGCCGAGCTCCGCATGCGCGTGGTGCGGGCGATGTCCCGCAGCGGCGGGAATGTTGCGCGGACGTTCCTCGCGCGCGAATACGTACGCGATCCGAAGGAGAACCCCGACTATGCCGATATCCTCGGCGATCTGAACGCGGAGGCGTTCTTCCAGCAGCAGGTGGCCGCGGGGAACGCGGGCATCCTCGAGGCGGCGGGCCGCATGTCCGACGATGCCGCGCGCTGCCGCGTCTTCGCGCAGGCCGCGCAGCGCTTTGCCGCCTCACCGATCCTCTGGACCGACGCCGCCCGCTGCAGGATAGTGAACGACGCGCTGATCGCCGCCGCGGAGAAAGAGCTGCGCAACGGCGCGCATCCGGCGGACGTTGCGGCCATGCGGTATCTCGTGGCGATCGAGCGCGAGCAACCGGTGGTGGCCGATGTCATGAAGCTGCTGCGCGCCTCCGAGCCATTCGAGTGGGTCTCGCTCGCGCAGGAGCTGCCTTCGCGCGCGGCGAAGGAGGCGAGCGTGGAGACACTCCTCGGCGCGCGCGCGCTGCTCATCGTCGACGACCATGCCGCGCCGGACATGTTCCGCGCGCGCGGGAAGGGCGTCTGGAATCCGTTGCTCGCGCGATACGCCGCGCGCAACGATGCGCGAGCCGCGCGCAAGCTGCTGGAGTGGGGAAATGGCGCGCGGAAGGTCGAGGTCCTCGTCCGTGCGGACGACCCGGTCGTGCTCTATCGCGCATACTGTCTCTGGCTCGCCGCGCCGGCCGCGCGTCACGTGCCGCTGTCCGACCTTGGCGTCATTCCTCTACTGAGCGAGAACGATCCGCCGCTAGTTCGCGCCGCGGCCGCGGTCTGCCTCGGCGCGACGGAATGATCAGCGGGCGAGCAATCCCACCACCCCACCGGCCAGCACCAGCCACGCCGAGTTCACCCGCCACCGCCACAGGACAATCGCGGCGGCGATCGCCAAGGCGACCGTCAGCCAGTCGACGAAAGCGGCACGCCCGAGCTGCCACATCACCACGGCCATCAGCGCCACCGCCGCCGCGTTGACCCCGTCGAGGAATGCCGCCGCGACGCGCGACTGGCGCAGCCGCGGCACCAGCGGCCCGCTGATGGCGACGAAGACGAACGCCGGCAGGAAGATCCCGATCGTCGCCACCACCGCTCCCGGCGCGCCCGCCAGCACGTAGCCGATGAACGTCGCCGTCGTGAATACCGGCCCGGGCGTGATCTGCCCCACCGCGATGGCATCGAGCAACTGCGACTCCGTCAGCCAATGCCACCGCTCGACGAGGTCCGCCCGCAGAAACGCGAACAGCACGTAGCCACTCCCGAACAGCACCGCTCCGACCTTCACAAAGAAGAGGAAGAGGGGAAGGAGGCCGAACGCGGGGATCGCGGCGCTGGTGGCCATCATCGGCAGCGCGTACGTGCTCGTCCCGCGTACGCGCATCAACATCACCAATGCCCCGCACCCGAACAGCACCGCCAGCTCATGCACCCCGAGAAACGCCGCGGTCGCCGCCACGACCGCCATCCCCGCCAGCAGCGGCGTCTTCATGGCCGTCTTTGCCAGCCGCCACAACGCGTCGGCGATGATGGCGATGATCACCGGCTTGATCCCGTACAGCACTGCCTCCGCCTGCGGCAGCTTCGCGTACCGCACGTACAGCCACGCCAGCACGCCGACGATCAGGGCCGCCGGCAGGATGAAGCACACACCGGCCACCACCAGCCCGCGCCATCCCTCGCGCCGATAGCCGATGTGGATGGCCATCTCCGTCGAGTTCGGACCGGGGATGAGGTTCGTCGCCCCGAGCAGGTCGAGGAACTCTTCCTGCGACATCCAGCGCCGCCGCCGCACCACTTCCTCCTCCATGAACGCGATGTGCGCCGCGGGGCCGCCGAATGCGGTCGCGCCGAGGCGGAGAAAGAGGAGCGCCAGCTCGATCATTTCTTCAGCGCGTAATACTTTGCGCGCAACGCGCTGACGAACCGCTCGTCGACCAGTCCTTTCGCGTTGCCTTCGTATTGCAGGCCATTGTCCTTGCGGAACCGATCCACCGCGTCCATGGCCTCGGCGTCGTAGAGGGCGTACTGCGCGTCGTACTCCTGCGCGACCTTCGAGAAGGCCTCCGACGCGTCGAGGAACTTCTTCGGATCGGTGCGCAGCAGGCCGCGGTCGACATTGAACTTCGGCGCGTCCGGGAACGTCGCCAGCTCCTTACGCCAGTAGCCGAGCGCGTGCAGCATGCGTTTCAACTCCACGACGTCCGCGCCGCGTACCTCGGAGAACGAGCGGTGGCCGAGGCGGCGCGCGGTGCGGTAATAGATGCGCTTCATCTCCGCGATCGGGTTCTCGTGCTCGCCGACGTCGATCGACAGCGAGATGTGATCGCCGCCGCGTCCGGGGTCGCTCGGATCGGCGACGCGGATCGCCGCGCTCTGCAGCAGCCCCCAGCGCTTGTCGCCGCCCTTGGCGTGTCCCGCCTCCAGCGCGAGGATCAACCGCTCCGCGAGCGGCATGCGCGTCCCGGCCGTCGCATCGAGTTGCGCCGCGACCGCGTCCAGCACCTCGGGGCCGACGAGGATGTTCCCCTGCACAATGTAGTTCTTCCCCTGACGGCTGCCCGCCCAGACGCCGTTCTCCTTCCCGCTGAACGCCGCGCTGCGCCCCTTCATGTCGATGAGCCCGACCTGCCGCTTCTCGCGACTGGCGTCATCCTTCAGCAACCGCTCCAGCGCCTCCGCAGGCGCGACACCCTGCTCGAGCAGATCCAGCCCCTGCTTCCCATACTCCACCTGCGTCCACGACTGCGTCGCCACCGCCCCCACCCCCGCCCGCACCCACGGCACCGCCCGTCCCACGAACGGCACCCGCGTCGTCACCACCACCGCGGACTCGCCGGTGTCAGGGTCGATGGCGGCGATGGAAAAGGTCGCGTGGGCTTGCGCGGTAAAGAGAAGGAGGAAGGAGAGGAGAAGAGCGCGGCTCATGCCGCGAATGCTATCGCCCCTTGATGGAGTGCGGCGGGCCTCAGGAGGAGGTCAAAAAGTGTTCGTGCCGGTTTGTCACGCCGGAGGCGTGTCGGAGGTTAGCCGGTGGTCAGCGCCGCAGGCGCGCCACCACCGGATCAGGACGACCATCATCTCGACCCCGGCGGGGTCGCGGACGGCACCCCGTTGGGGTGGTACGCCAAGAAGCTTCGGAAGGGGAAAGACGATGAGGTAGTCAAAGCAGAGTTGGAAACCTTCAGCGAGAGCCGACAGGTCGAATCCTGTCCAGCAAAGGGTGGTGCCCGGCTGGAAGCGAGTGTTGCGCGGGACGGGGCGACCCGTTACGTGAAGTGTACACAGCGAGTGAACAGGCCGCGTGATTGAGCCCCGAAATAGGGGATATCGCCCATCAGCCGACGCCGTCACCCCGAGCGGAAGGCAGCAGGCGGACGCAGAAAACCGATTGCGTACGACAGGGCCGGGGTCGAAGAGCGGGGCATGTTCATACAGGGCTCTCCGAGGAACTTGGGAGACCTGATGTTCTCCAGTGACAGAGCGGAAGGGAGCAACCGCGGGAACAAGCTCCAGGCCCGGAAAGGAGGCGGCGTCTGCCGACGAACCGGGAGGCTCGGTAAACGAGCGGGACGAACAAGGAAATGAGACGCCACTGGTAACGAAGCGCGCCCGAGAACGGTAGCGCGTCGGACGGAGCATCAGGAGTCGGAGCTTCTCAATACGACCGAAGAAGGCGGGGAACTCAACCCGAGAGGACCCGTTGGAGGAAAGAGAGAAGCCGGGACATGGGACTGATGAGGGCAACACGACAGAGACTCTGAGCTCAGCATGTGTCAACGGAACTCATCAGATAGCGAAGCAGTGCGGGTGCGAGAGGAACTCGCAGCGAATCCATGTCTCGAAGAGCCGGATGCGGGAAATCCGCACGTCCGGATCTGAGGGGGGCCGGGCGGGCAACCGCTCGGCCTACCCGACCAAATCGTTGTCGCACCATCACCGGTGGTTGCGCGCCTGCGGCGCTTACCACCGGCTACCGTCCTGCACGCCTCCGGCGTGACAGAACCCGGTGTGCCGCCGTCGAACGGAGTCGTTCAGGATGCGTGTTTTGAGACATTCTCCCGGACGGAACGATGTCTCTCCACCGTGGACGCCACCCCGCGGGCGGGACCGGTAACCAATACGACTTTGTCCTGCATCGCGAGATGATACGCGGCGCAATGCGGCGATGGGTCCTGGCGGCGACGATCCTCGGCTCCTCGATGGCGTTCATCGACACGACGGTGATCAACGTCGCCTTGCCGGTCATGCAACGCGAGCTCGGCGCGGACGTCGCCGGCGCGCAGTGGATCGTCGACGCCTATCTGCTCGTCCTCTCCGCGCTCATCCTCGCCGGCGGCGCGCTGGGCGACCGCCTCGGACGCGTGCGCGTCTTCGGCGCCGGTACGCTGCTCTTCGCCGTCGCCTCCATCTGGTGCGGTGCCGCGCCGTCGACCGGGCAGCTCATCGCCGCGCGCGCGTTGCAGGGCGCCGGCGCGGCGATGCTCGTTCCCGGCAGCCTGGCCATCATCGCCGCGACGTTCCCGCGCGAAGAGCGCGGCCGCGCCATCGGCACGTGGTCGTCGCTGACGTCGCTGGCCATCATCGCCGGCCCGCTCCTCGGCGGCATCCTCGTGCAGACCATCTCCTGGCGCGCGGTGTTCTTCATCAACGCGCCGATCGCCACGGTGGTGCTCTGGATCGTCTGGCGCCGCATGCCGCGCGACGAGCAGGAGGAGCGCGCCGCGATCGACTGGCTCGGCACCTTCCTCGTCACCGTCGGACTGGGCGGCGTCACGTTCGCCTTCATCGAGAAAGCGCCGATTGCCGGCGTCATCGGCGCCGTCGCGCTGATCGCGTTCTTCTTCGTCGAGCGTCGCGCCTCGAATCCGATCGTGCCGTTCTCGCTCTTCCGTTCGCGCTCGTTCACTGGTGCGAACGTCCTGACGTTTTTTCTCTACGCCGCGCTCTCCGCGGCGACCTTCCTGCTGCCGTTCAACCTGATCCAGGTGCAGGGTTACTCGCCCGCGCAGGCCGGCGCGGCGCTCCTGCCGTTCGTGGCCACGATGTCTGTGCTCTCACGGTGGACCGGCGCGCTCGCGGACCGCATCGGCCCGCGTCCGCTGCTGATCGCCGGACCGCTCCTCTCCGCGGCCGGACTGGCGTGGATGGCTTGGCCGGAGATCGGCGGCTCGTACTGGACGACGTTCTTCCCCGGCATCCTGATTCTCGGCCTCGGCATGTCGATCACCGTCGCGCCGCTGACGACGACGGTCATGACCTCGATCGAAGACGAGCGCTACGCCGGCGCCGCGTCCGGCATCAACAACGCCGTCGCGCGCGTGGCCGGCTTGCTCTCCATCGCCGTCCTCGGCTTCGTGGCCGTGCTGGTCTTCACTCGCGAGCTCGACGCACGGCTCGCCAATCATCCCGCGACCGTGCGCCAGACGATGCTCGCCCAGGCCGATCGCCTGGCCGAGGCGAAGAGCGACGATCCAGCAGTGCAGGATGCGGTGCGCCGCGCCTTCGTGGCCGCGTTCCGCGTGAACCTGCTCGCCGCGGCCGGACTGGCCGCGCTGTCCGCACTCGGCGCTATAGGCGTGCGGCGGCGGTGAGACGCCGTGTCCTAAACCTTTGCCGCCAGTCCGTCGTATGCTCTTTCCATGGCGGATCGTCCAAAACGCTCGAAGAAGAAACTGTTCATCATCATCGGCATCGCCGTGGCCGTTCTGGCCGGTGCCGGCGTGGCAATGTCCGCGCGCAAAGGCGACAAGCCGATCCTCATCACCACCGAGAAAGCCTTCCGCACGAACCTGACCGAGGTCGTCACGGCCACGGGGAAAATCCAGCCGGAGATCGAAGTCAAGATCGCGCCCGAAGTTTCCGGCGAGATCATCGAGCTGGCGGTGAAGGAAGGGCAGGTCGTGCAGCGCGGCCAACTCCTGATGCGCATCAAGCCCGACACGTACCGCGCGCAGGTCGAGTCGTCGCAGGCCGCGGTGAGCGGCTCGCGCTCCGCCAGCGTGCGCAATCGCGCCGAACTGGACAAGGCCGAGTCGGACTATCGCCGCGTCGAGAAGCTGTTCCAGGACGGACTGGTGTCCGAGGCCGAGCGCAACGCGGCCAAAGCGGCGTATGACGGCGCACGCGCCTCGCTGCAGGGCTCGGTGTCGAACATCGCTCAGGCCGAGGGAGCGCTGCGGCAGACCAACGAAGCGCTGTCCAAGACCATCATCTACTCGCCGGTCACCGGCAGCATCAGCGCGCTGACCAGCCGCGTCGGCGAGCGCGTCGTCGGCACGAGCCAGTTCGCCGGCACGGAAGTGATGCGCATCGCCAACCTCGACAACATGGAAGCGCGCGTGAACGTGAACGAGAACGACGTCGTCGGCGTGAAGGTCGGCGACCCGGCCCGCATCAGCGTCGACGCCTATCCGGACCGCGAGATCCGCGGCGTGGTGCGCGAGATCGCCAGCACCGCCCTCACGCGCAACCTCGGCACGCAGGAAGAGGTCACGAATTTCGAGGTGAAGATCAGCATCCCCGACCGCTCCATCAAACTGCGGCCGGGCATGAGCGCCACGGCGGACATCGAGACGGCGACGGTGAAGAACGTCGTGGCCGTGCCGATCCAGAGCGTCACCGTGCGCAGCACCGACAGCGACCTGTCGCCCGAGGAGCTGGAGCGGCAGCGCGTGAAACGCGAGGCCGCGGACCGCGGCGACAACCAGGCCGAGGTCACGAACGAGGTCGCGCAGAAACAGAAAGAGCGCGCGCTGCGCTCGAAACTGCAGCGCGTCGTCTTCGTGAAGAGCGGCGAGACGGTGAAGATGCAGAAGGTGGAGACCGGCATCGCCGACAGCACCTTCATCGAGATCCGCAGCGGCCTGAAGCCCGGCGACGAGATCGTGGCCGGCTCGTACACCGCGATCTCGCGCCAGCTCAAGGACGGCGCCAAGGTGGCGATCGAGAAGGAAGAGAAGAAGAAGTGACGCGTTTACGCGTTGCTCGGCTGGGGTGAGTCTTGGGCTGAAGAGGTTGCTGGTTACTAGTTGCTAGTTGCTAGTGCCTTCAGGCGATGCTGCACTAGCAACTAGAAACCAGCAACCAGCGACCCACCCCGGACGAGTAACGAGTAACGAAAACCACCACGCATCAGCGAACACGCTCAACGAAGACCGCATATGTTCATCCGCGACATCGCTCTCGAAATCACGGACTCGTTCCGCATCGCAATCTCCGTGATCCGCGCGCACAAGATGCGCTCCGCGCTGACGGCCCTCGGCGTGATCATCGGCATCATCGCGGTGACGCTGATGGGCTCGGCGATCGGCGGGATCGAGATCGGCTTCGAGCGCAGCCTCTCCGTCATCGGCGACGACATCCTCTATGTCGAGAAGTGGCCGTGGCGGCACGTGGACGACTGGTGGAACTATCGCAACCGCCGGGTCATGGACGTGCAGTACGCCGAGCGACTGAACCGCATCATCGAGGCCACGCCGAACTCGCAGCTCGTGCGGGCCGTGCCGACGATGAACACCATGCGCTCGGTAAAGTACGGTGAGAACGAGGTCAAAGGCGTCTTCACGCAGGGCACCACCGACGACTTCCTGATCACCTCGACGCCGACCTTCCGCGAGGGCCGCTTCTTCAACGAGACCGAGTCGCGCGGCGGCCGCAACGTGGTGGTCCTCGGCTACGACGTGGCGGAGGCGCTGTTCCCGAACGGCTCGGCGCTCGGCAACACGGTGATGATCAGCGGCACGCCGTTCCGCGTCCTCGGCGTCTACGCGAAGCAGGGCTCGTTCCTCGGCCTCTTCAGCTTCGACTCGTACGCCGTCGTACCCCTCGGCGCGTTCATGAAGGCGTTCAGCTCGCGCCTCGACACATCGATCCGGGTGAAGGTCCACGACAAGACCCGCATGGAAGCCGCAAAAGGGGAGCTCTCCGGCGCGATGCGCCGCGTGCGCGGCCTGCAACCCGAGGCAAAGGACGACTTCGAGATCAACGAGCAGCAGGCCTTGCGCAGCACGATCGACCCGATCAAAAGCGGCATCGCCGTCGCCGGCCTCTTCATCACCGGCCTGGCGTTGTTCGTCGGCGCGATCGGGATCATGAACATTACGTACGTGAGCGTGAAAGAGCGCACGCGCGAGATCGGCACCCGCAAAGCCGTCGGCGCGCGCCGCCGCACGATCCTTCTGCAGTTCCTGATCGAGGCCGTGGCGATCTGCCTCGTAGGGGGGGTGACGGGGCTGGCGGTGTCGTGGCTGCTCACGACCGCGGTGGCCGCGGCCTTCCCGGCCTTCCCGATGAAGTTCTCGGTGGGGTTGGTGGTGACGGGACTGATCGTGTCGACACTGACGGGAGTGTTCTCGGGGTTTGCGCCGGCGCTGACGGCGTCAAGGCTGGATCCGATCGAAGCGCTGCGGTACGAGTAGGCCCGGCTGGGAGCGCTCCCACCGTGTCATCCTGAGCCGCGTAGACGGCGAAGGACCCCCTCCGGTTGCACGCTGCTCGCTCCGTAGGGGGTCCTTCGCCGCCACGCTTCCGGCGCTGTGGGTCCGTTCCTGCGGCTAAGGATGACAGAGAGGTGGGTCATGAGTTGCGTTCGTACTCTTCCACTACGCGGAGCTCCCGCGCGATCTTGCGCGACACCACCACCACCCACACCGCCACCACCGCCCCCGAGGCGGCGAGCAGCAGTGCTGACTTGTAGGTGAAGCGGTCGAACCATACGAGCTGCGCGACGACGGCGATGGCTTCGGCCACGAACAGTCCCACTCCGAAGCGTAGCGACGCGCGCTGGCGCTGTGCGCGGACGCGAGTCAGGCGGACGTGCTCGGCGACGCTGTCGCTCATGGCGCTCCAGGTGGCGCGGCGGTTCCACCAGACGAACGCCGTCGCGATGGCGGCGAAGCCCCAGAGCGTGATCGCCCACACCATCTCCCACGCGGCGATGCCGTCGCGGAACACGGCGTAGGTGAGCCACGCCAGCGCGACCAGCATCGCCAGCTCGCCCAGGCTCACGGCGATCAGGCGCCGGCGATGCGAGGCGACGATCTTGCGCAGCGGTGCGGCGTCCACCTGCTCCGCGGACGCGGTCCACATCGCCGACAGCGAATCCCATTCGGCGTCGTTCATCGGTTCATCTCCTCCTGCAGCGCCTTGCGCGCGCGGCTGAGGCGCACGGCGGCGTTGTTCTCCGTGATGCCGAGGACGTCCGCGAGCTCCGGGCGGGAGAGTCCTTCCAGGCTGAGCGTGAGCACCTGCCGCAGCGGCACGGGCAACTGCTGCAGGGCGCGCATGAGCTGCTCCAGTTTCTGCGCGCTGCCGGCCGCGGCTTCCGGCGACGGGCGTGGATCGGCGACGTGCATGGCCTCGTCGAGCGGGTCGTTCTCCGCACGCGGGCGGAAGCGGTGCGTCAGCGCGCGGTTGTGCGCGACGCGGAACACGAACGTCTTCTCCGAGGAGTGGCCGCGAAAGTTGGAGAGCGCGCGCCAGAGCGCGAAGAGGATCTCCTGCAGCAGATCCTCGCGCGCCGCGGCGTCGCGCTCCCACGACGAGGCCAGGCGCCGCAGCGCCGGCCCGTACTCGCGGAGCACCCGCTCGAAGTCGTCGCCCGTCATCGGCGTCATCGTAGAAATTCGCGCAGCGCCGCGGCCGCGTCGGGTCCGCGCGCGCTCCAGACCCACAGCATGCCGCCTTTCGCGTCGACGAACATCGCCTCGCCGTCGCGCTTGAGCGGTTTGTCGGGATTGCTCGGGCGGTGATGCAGCTCGACGACGTTCTCCCCGCGGCGGAAGGCGACGACCAGCGTCGACGGCCACGTCGACTCCGCGCGCTCGGGCGTCCAGCCGTTCTCCGCGATGCGCAGGCCGAGGCCGGGATTGACGTAGGCATTGTTCGCGACGGCGAACGGCTTCGCGTCCGCGGCCACGCGCGTGGTGCGTCCGCGCTCGTCGTACTCGAGCACGGCGATGTCGATCTGGCCGAAGAGGGGAGTGAGGAGCGCGTTCAGCTCGCCGCCGCCGTCGGCGAAGCTGCTCGTGCCCGCGGCCAGGCGCGCCGCGCTGGCGGTGCCGGGTGTGTAGACCGCGGCGTCGAGCGGCACCCAGCGGTCGTCGAGGATCACTTCGGTCCACGCGTGGCCGCCCCAGATGCCGCCGTAGTAAACGTAGCCCATGGCGATGCGGGAGGGGAGGCCGGCGGCGCGCGCGAGCGACGTGAGCAGCGTCGCGTAGCCCATGCACGTTGCGCGGCGGTCGCGGATCAGCTCCGAGGCCGGGGCCAGGACGATGCCGGCGTCCATGGTCATGTTCTCCGCCACCCAGCGCGTCAGCTCCTGCGCGGTCTCGTGGGGCGTGGCGCGGGTGAGCTCCCTGGCCAGCTTCACGATGTCGGGGTTGTTGGATTCGACGAGGGCGTTGGGCTTCACGTACTCGCCGGGGACAGGCAGGACTGCCTGTCCTCCATTCCGCCGTACTTCGATCGTCGCGCTGTCGTCGCTGCGCTGCACCGATTTCTGGTTGTGCGTGACGAGAGAGGGGAGGGGCGTGACATCGCGGCGCGTGACGCGCACGACCACGCGGTCGATGGCGAACGGATCGGCGAAGCGGACGTTCGAGTGCGCGACGGTGCGCTCGTAGAGGTCCGCGGGGAGCGTGCCGTTCGCCGCCAGCGCGGCCTCGCGCGTGGCCCGGCAGCTGCGCATCGCTCCGAACGGGCCGGGCGCCTCGTCGTTGATGGCGACGCCGCTCGCGTCCATCCAGTACGTGCGCGACGTCGGGACGCCTTCGATCGTCTCGACGACTTTCATCGCCCGAGTCCCGTCGCACGCCGCCTCGGCGCCGGCGACGCTGCGTTTCACCGTCGCCACCCGCTGCAGCTCCGGCGAGAAGATCGCATACTCGATCGCGTCGCCAGCCGCGCGCAGCTTCTCCGCGGACAGGCGTGCGACGGCGCGCGGCCCGAGGAGGGGAGCGGCGCCGCGATCGAGGACGCGCTCGTGCGCGCCGCTGGTGATGACGATCCGGTCGCCGTCCACGCGGGCCGTGAGCGTCGTCGGCTGCTTCGACATCACCGACGTGAACGTCAGCGACTGCAGCGCGCCGTCCGCGGCTTCGACGGTCGTCGTCTCGAAGCGCAGCTCGAGGCTCTTGCCGAGCCGCGTCAGCCGCGAGAACACCTCGGTCCGCGTCTTCGCGCCGTCCGTCTCCTCGACGACGTACCCCACCGGCACGCCCCCCATCGAGAAGACATACCAGCGCTCGGCGGCCGAAGCAGGAAGAGAGAGGAGGAGAAGAAGGAGTGTCAGGACTCGCATGAATGGTGTAGTCCGGGGAAACCCCGATTCATTACACGCGTATGCTTAGAACGGCGTTGCCCGTTGCTCGTCCGAGGTGCCTTCTCGCGAAAAATCACCCCGAACGAGCAACGAGCAACGTCCAACGACCGATGCCCTTCTCCGAGATCTTCCGCCTCGCCCTGACCGCCCTGCGTACGAACAAGCTGCGCTCGGCGCTGACGATCCTCGGCGTGACGATCGGCGTCTTCTCCGTCATCGGCGTCATGACGGCGCTCAGCGTCGTCCAGAGCTCCATCGAAGGGGGCCTGAGCTTCCTCGGAAGCAACATCTTCCAGTTCGCCAAGTACCCCACCATGTCCACCAGCGACCCGGAGACCACGTACGCGAACCGGCGCAACATCACCCTCGACGAGGCCCGCGAGTTCGAGCGGCTCATGGGCGGCGAGGCGGGCGCAATCTGCTTCAAGATCTTCGACGGCGGCAAGCCGGCCAGCTTCGGCCGGACCAAAGTGCAGGGGCTGACGCTGGTCGGCACGAACGAGCATTTCCTCGTCGCGAACAGCTACACCCTCGGCTATGGGCGCAACATCTCGCCCGAGGACGTGGCGCTGGCGCGGCCCGTCACGGTGGTCGGGACCGACATTCAGAAGAAGCTTTTCCCCAACGAGTCGCCGATCGGCAAAGTCATTAAGATCAACGAGAACCCGCACCAGATCATCGGCGTCTTCACGGAGAAGGGCTCGTCGTTCGGCCAGAGCCAGGACCGGCTGGTCATCGTCCCCATCACCCGCTACCTGGCCGACTTCGGCCGCGTGAACCGCACCGTCAACATCGCCGTGCAGTCGACCTCGCAGGCCACCTACAACCAGACCCTCGACAAAGCCATCGGCGCCATGCGCTCCGCGCGCGGCCTCAAGCTCGGCGAGGACAACGACTTCGAGATCTACTCGAACGACACCCTCGTCTCCGCGTTCGCCCAGGTGGCGGGGACGATCCGGGTCGGCGCGTTCGTGGTCAGCGTCATCGCCCTGCTCGCGGCCGGCATCGGCATCATGAACATCATGCTGGTCAGCGTGACGGAGCGGACGCGGGAGATCGGCATCCGCAAGGCCATCGGGGCGCGGCGCGACGACATCGTCCGCCAGTTCCTGCTCGAGGCCGTCGTGCTGTCCGAGCTGGGCGGCCTGCTGGGTATCCTCCTCGGCGTGGTCGGCGGCAACGGCATCGCCCTCTGGCTCGACATCGCCATGGTCTTCCCCTGGGGCTGGGCGCTCACCGGACTCATCGTCTGCTCCCTGATCGGGACCGGTTTCGGCTGGTATCCGGCTTTCAAGGCGGCCCGGCTCGATCCCATCGAGGCGCTGCGCTTCGAGTAGGGCGGAAAGAAGTCACCGCCCTGCCGGGTGTGCAGTTTGCATCAGCGTTCGCCGACATGCCGTCGCCCAAAGTCCTGATCGTCGAAGACGACAACGCAATCCGTACGCTGATGATGGCCGCGCTGCGCCGCGAGCCGCTCGAGGTACACACCGCGCCCGACGGCCTGGCCGCGCTCGAGCACGTCCGGGTCCACGACTACGCGATCATCCTGCTCGACCTGATGATGCCGCGCGTGAACGGCTACGAGTTCCTCGAAAGCTTCTCGGCCATCCGCCCCGACGCCACCTCGGTGGTCATCGTCATGACCGCCTTCGACGCTACCGCCGTCAAGCGCCTGGGCGGCCTGCGCGTGCAGGCCATCCTTCACAAGCCGTTCGACGTGGAGCGCGTCGTGGAGATGGTCCGCGACTGCGCCCTCGTCCACCAGCAGTACACCAGCGATACGGAACAAGAGGGGATGTCGCTCCCGGAACCGTCGCAGGACTCGAACGATCTCGTTTGTTGACCCGTTCATGCAGCGACGCAAAACCGACACCGCCGGCGTACCCCCCAGTACCACGCTGAGCGTGCGCGTGCTGATCGTCGAAGACGACGACGCCTACCGCATCTATCTCCGCACCCTCGTCCGCCGCCTCGGCTGCACGGCCGTGACGGCCGTCGACGGCGCGGACGCGCTGGCCAAGCTCGACGGCGCCACGTTCGACCTGCTGCTCTCCGACCTGGAAATGCCGAAGCTGAACGGCCTCGATCTCATCGCCCACGTGCGCGTGCATGCCACGGCGGCCACGATCTACGCGGTGATGATCACCTCGCGCGGCGACGAGCAGTCGAAGGTGGCGGCCCTCACGCGCGGCTTCGACGACTTTCTGCCCAAGAGCTGCAGCGACGTGGAGGTCTCCGCGCGCATCGCCGCCGCCGGACGCCTGCTGGCGCGCCACCGCGCCCTCGACGCCGAGGTGCTGCGGTGGCGGACGCTGGCCGAGCGCGACGAGCTGACCGGCGTGGCCACGCGGCGCACGTTCGCCGAGAGGACGCACGAGAAGCTCGTCGACGAGCGCGACGTGGCGGTGGTGCTGCTCGACCTCGACGGCTTCAAGGAGATCAACGACACGCACGGCCACCTGGCCGGCGACCGCATCCTCCGCGACGTCGGCGCGCTCTTCCTGACCCGCACCCGCCGCGACGACGTCGTGGCCCGCTACGGCGGCGACGAATTCGTCTTCCTCATCGCCGACGTGACGCTCGACGAAGCCACCACCTTCGCCGATCGCCTCACCTCGGACGTGGCCCAGCTCTCCTGGCTCCTGGCCACCGACACGCTTCGCATCACCGCCACCGCCGGCATCGCCCACTCGACGCTGCTCTCCCCACCCTCGGTCGACCTGCTCCTGGACGCCGCGGACCGCGACCTCTACGCCAAGAAGTTCCTCAAGAAGAACCCACCGACGGAACCGGACGAGGTGTACGAGTATCCCGAGACGGAGACGCCGGGGAACGTGGTCAGCCTCCCCTCCGAGACCGGCACGGTCATCCCCCTGGCCGCGAAGAAGCACGACGAGTAACGCGGAGCCCCTACCGCACCTTCATCCGCCACACCCCCCGCCCGTGCGTGGCCGCGATCAGGTACCCAGTGTTCGCGTTCAGCTCGAGGTCCTGCACCGCCACCACCGGCATGTTGCGGCGCTCGGACTGCCACGTCGCGCCGCGGTTCGACGTCGAGTACACCGCGGCGTCCGTGGCCAGCCAGATGCGGTTCGCGTCCAGCTTGTCCAGCGCGATGGCCGTTGCGGGGACGTCGGGGAGATTGCCGGAGATGTTGGTCCACGTCACGCCGCGGTCCGTGCTCATGAACACCTTGCCCGGCGTCGTGGGCGTGTTGGCGTCGTAGCCGTTGAACACCGCATACACAGTGGACGCGTTGTCATAGCTGGCCATGACCCGGCTGACGTGGCGGTTCGGCAGGCCGTCGTCCACGCGCGTGATCGACGAGACGCCGACAGGGCTGATGTCGTAGCGGTAAACCGTTCCGCTGTTCGTGCCGACCCAGACCACGTTGTGGTCGACGGAGGAGACCGAGATCGTCGTCGGCGTGCCGTCCAGGACCAAGCTCGGCGAGATGCGTTTCGAGTCCAGGCCGCGGTTCGTGGAGCGGTAGAGTCCCTCGTTGCTCGTCCCGTACGTGATGTTCGGCTCGACCGGATCGAGCACGAACACCGGCACGAAGCTCGTGCGCTCGGTCGAGTTCAGGAAATCCTGGCCGGCGAAGACGTCCCACTCCCAGCCGCCGTCGGGCGAGAAATCCTTCGCCCCGCCGGAGTCGTGGCGGTGCACGGCGAACTGCGTGCCGAGGTAGATGTACCGCGGGTCGACCGGATCGAAGATGGCGATCGTGCCGTCGCCGGCGCCCCAGCCGTGCCACGACGTCCCGTCCCAGTAGCCGGCCGAGTTGTCCTGCATCCCGCCGAGGATCGCGTTCGGGTTCGTCGGGTGCGAGCCGACGCGGTAGAACTGCAGCGTCGAAAGATTGTTGTTCAGGTTCTCCCAGCGGTACGCCAGCCCCTCCAGATGCGGCATCGTGCGCGGCCCGACCGCGCGATGCTTGCGCGTCACCGCCGCCGGCGCCGCCGCCGCGGAGACCGAGGTGCGATACAGGCCGCCGTCGTTGGCCACGTAGATCGAGCCGTCGCTGGCCAGCACGATGGCGTGCGTATCGGGATGGATGACGCGCGTCGGGTCCTTCTCCAGGCAGCCGTAGACCGGCAGGCCGCGGTCCATGCGCACCGGCTCGCTGCTGTAGCGCGTGCAGTGCGGCGTCGTGTCGACCCAGGTCCGGCCGCCGTCGCGCGAGCGGTAGATCATCCCGCGCCACGGCGCCTCGTACACGCGCTTCGGCGCGCCGACCGGCTCGAGGATGTAGCCGAGGTAGTAGGCGAAGCCGCCGATCCAGATGTCGTCCGGATCGTTCGGGTTCACGGTCAGCACGTTGTCGTAGGTGCACTGCCCGCCGCAGTAATCGGGCACGCCGTCGTGCATGCCGCCCAGCCAGCGCCACGTCTCGCCGCCGTCGACCGACTTGAAGAGGAACGACGTCGTGAACGTGCGGTCGCGCGCCGGCTCGAAGACGCCGTTGCCGTCGTAGTCGAGCCGCTGCGACGGCGCGTCGTAGCCGGCATAGAGCACCTGCGGGTTCGACGCCGACATGCCCAGCTCGGGGCGCCGGAAATCGAGATTCGCCTCCGGATTCGGGAAACGCGTCAGCAGCCGGAAGCGCAGCTCGCTCGAGACCGGATAGCTGACCCGCTCGACCGCCGCCGGGAACGCGCCGAGGCCGTTGGCCTTACGCGGCGTCACGTAGCGCCAGCTCGCGCCGGCGTCGGTCGACTTGAGAATGCCGCCGTAGTACTCGGTGATGTACATCAGGTCCGGCGCTACCGCGCCGCCGTACTCGAAGTCCATGAAGCCGGCGCTGACCGAGTTGGGGACGTCGTATTTGGTGGCCGTGGCCAGGCGCGTCCACGACTGCCCCGCATCCGTCGACTTGAAGAGGCCCGGCTGCGGCGCGTCGGGCGGCGTGCGGAAGAACGCCGTCGGCGTGGTGATGGTGGCCGTGGTCACGTACATCGTGTTCGCGCCGCGCGCGTCGAAGTGCAGGCCGGTGATGGCCTGGTACTCGAAGTTCCAGCCATTGCCGCGGCTCGGCAGGACGCTCCACGTGTCGCCGCCGTCGGCCGATTTCAGGACGCCGGAACCGTGGATGCTGGTGCTGCCGTTCGGCTCCCCGGTGCCGGCGTAGACGACGTTGGCGTTCAGGGGGCTGTAGCGGATGATGTTCACCGCCAGCGTCGGCAGCGAGTGCTCCGCGGTGGCCCGCCACGACGCGCCGCGGTCCGTCGACTTCCACACCCCGCCCTGCGCCGTGCCGAGGAGGAGGGTCCGGGGGTCGTTCGGATGCACGGCCACGGTGAGCGCGCGGCCGCTCGAGTTCTGCACGCTGTCGAAGCCGTACGTGATGTCGAGCAGCGGCGCCGGCCCGAGGTTCGTCCAGTTTGCGCCGTCGTCCATGAGCCGCCGCGTCCCGAGCTCGCGCTGCAGCGCGCGGCGATGCACGTCGATGGGGATGGAGCCGGCCGGATACGTCCGCTGTTCCCAGTACCAACGGTCGCGCGCCTCCGGATCGCTCTCGGTCCCTTTCCGCGGCTCGTACCGGTTCGCCGGTTTCGTCGGAGGCGTAAGCTTTTGCGGAGGCGTGGTGCTGCACGAGATGGCGAAGAAGGTGGCGAGAAGCATCACGGCCGAACCGCTGACGCGCATGGAAACCCTCCGTGGAATGCGGCCATTATCGGCGCGCCCCCGCCCAACGCAGCCACGGCCGCCCCCTTTCGTCACGCAGACGTCACCGCCCGCATGGCGCCTCTCCTGCACCCGCCCGGCCCATGCGTCGCAATCACTGTCATCCCGAGCGTGAGTCGAGGGACCCGGGCGGCCGGGCGGCACGCTCAGCGCGATGGGCACGCTCATCGCGCCGCCCACCCACCCGGGTTCCTCGACTCACGCTCGGGATGACAGCGATGTTGGTCCTGCTCCTCCTCACCCTCACCGCCTCCGCCCGCCCGGCCATCACCCTCGGCAACTCCGGACCCGCGCTCACCTACGTCATCCTCGGCGACAGCACCGCCGCCGGCGTCGGCGCCGCCTACGAATCCGGCATCACCCTGGCCACGACCCGCGAGCTCGCCCTCCATTCCCGCGTCACCATGACCAACCTCGGCGTCTCCGGCGCGCAGATGGCGGACGTGCGCCGCGACCAGCTCGCGGCCGCCGCCGCCCTCCGTCCCGAGCTCGTCCTCCTCTCCGCCGGCGCCAACGACGTCACCCACCTGACGCCGGTCCGCAACATGCGCGCGGACCTCATCGAGATCGTCCAGCAGCTCCGCGCCGCGAATCCGAACGTGAAGATCGTCATCACCGGCTCCCCCGACATGGGCTCCCCGCCGCGCATCCCCCGCCTCCTCCGCGGCCTCGCTGGCGCCCGCACCAAAGCCGTCAACCGCATGTTCGAAGAAGAAGCCGCTCGCCTCCAACTCACCTTCGCCCCCATCGCCAACCGCACCGGCCCCCTCTTCCGCGCCGACCGCACCCTCTTCCACCCCGACCGCTTCCACCCCAACGAACGCGGCTACGCGACCTGGATCCCGGTGCTCAACGAAGCCCTCGCGCGGGCGATGCCGTAGAAAACGCCGGAGGCCCCCGGTCGGTCCCTTCGGATCGCGAGCGTCAGTTCTCCCGCGGCGCCGACGCCGTCAGCAAAGCATGGCACTCGCGGATGCACGCGTCGCAGATGCGCGCGTTCCCGCGCTCCACGATCTGCCCCACCTCGTCCGGACGCCGCCCGCAGAAACTGCACTCC